>Ga0185299_10000032_pt1 | contig 444243 bp, 400 predicted proteins | sample PaiPotPPA55metaG_FD_128002 | JGI IMG/M metagenome (GOLD analysis project Ga0185299, IMG submission 128002) | Iron sulfur acid spring bacterial and archeal communities from Banff, Canada, to study Microbial Dark Matter (Phase II) - Paint Pots PPA... ...
CCCTCCATACCACCCGCCTCCGTACCAGCCACCACGCCAACCGCCACCACGCCAACCACCGCCATGCCACCCTCCTCCTCCGTGCCAGCCTCCACCATGCCCCCCACCTCCTCCGTGCCAACCGCCACCGCCTCCAGCAAAGCTCGATGCGGGGAAAAACAAGAGTGCTAACGCGACAGACAGCGAGAAAAACAGACGTTTCGTTTTCATAGAAGGATTCCGCTGATTGAATACGGTATCCCTAAACATTCCCAAACGACTCTCCACCGAAGTGAATCCTCCTGCAACTCCGCAGTTGAGTGGTTTGGATTCATTTGCCGCCAAAGAAAAGAGACTGTCTGTTAGCTCCCGCTCAAAAGATTTGTCTTCGTGGTCTTCCGCCGTCGCAGGGCCTGACGGCGCGACAAGTTTGTGGCCTTCGGTGTGAAAGAAAATTGGGCGTATGTTAAGACGTGGACCCTTGCCTCCTACGCGTCCCTAGGCGTTGTTTCACGCCGTCCGGCGAAAACCGGCAAAGATCAGGATGACGCCGCCGCCGATCGCGACCCAGGACATGATCGGTGGAATCGGAATGGTTTGTTGCTCTTTCTTGGTGGCTTGGATCGGGCCTATATCGACGATCTTCTTTTCGTGAGTCACCGTAAAGCCTTCGTAGACTAAGCCGGCCACACCCAGTATCACGAGTACGACGCCGATCAGAAGCAATGCTTTCACGCGTATTCCTTTCGCAGAGAGTGATACTAGTGGATCTGCGATTCAGAGCGGCTTGATCCGATTAGATGTAACGCTCAAGGAAGGATCATAGTCCTTTAAGGTTGAAGGAGTTGGATCGGAACTAAGCGTCCCAGATATTCCACTTATTGGAACAAGCAGCGATCTCGCGGTTCTCCTTTTTATAGGAGTCCGAAGAAATTATCGTGAAAAGGTCTCTTTGCCCTTGCGTTGTTCCAATCATTGGAATATCTGTCCGCTGCTGCCCCGATCTTCGCCCTCCCCCAGCCACCTTCATTATTGGCCGACTGAGGTGCGGTCGAAGAACGGACAGGTTTCCCCAAAGCAATCCGTTGTCCACGGGAGAACTGTCGGGACAGAGACTTACCTCCTCAACCCTCCAAGATGTTAACTCGGTCCCGAGTCCATAGACCGCGACCGATATAGGACCAACCACATGCACGATGCATATCGTCTTACGAAGACCACGTTACTGACGCTTCTCTCCGTCGGTATAGCTCAGTTGTCCGCTTCAGCACAAGATTCTGCTGTTGAAAATGTCAATCCGATGATCGGCACCGCTAACCTGGATATTTATGCGGCCTGGGATAGCGGCATCCGCGGCCATGGCCACGCCTATCCCGGAGCCACCGTTCCATTCGGAATGGTTCAACTAAGCCCGGATACCTACGGAAGCAGCATCAGCGGTTGGGACCGCTGTTCAGGCTATCATTATCAGGATCCCTATATCTCCGGATTCACACACACGCATCTATCGGGGACCGGTGGCGCTTCCGGAGGCGAAGTGCGGCTTCTGCCCACGCTGTTGCCGGTAGATCCTAACAGTATCGCCACCACCGATTATACCGCCTCTTTCCTGCACAAGAACGAGAGCGCTAAGCCAGGCTATTATCGAGTCTCACTGTCGCCCATGCCGAGCTCCAGCGGGGCGACCGGAACCGAAACGATTTTAGCGGAATTAACGGCGACAGCCCACGCCGGGGTCCATCGCTACACATTCCATCCTTCTTCCCCGAGCCAGACGGCAAATATGGTGGTGAGCGTTGCCAGCCCAATCGGTGACCAAGTTGTGAATGGCGTATCCACCACTATTGGCGGCTTTACGGTCCAGGATAGCCAGACCCTAACGGGATGGGAAATCTCTAACAACTGGGCTCAGGGAAAACCAACCTACTTTTTTGCTACGTTCTCTCGCCCATTTAATCCAAATCCCACCGTCAGCAGTGATGGAAAGACGATCTATCTGAGCTTTGCTACCCAGAAGGGTTCAACCAATCAGGTGATGGCGAAGGTAGGAATCTCCGCATCCAGCGTAGCTGATGCTCAAGCCAACCTGACGGCGGAGGTCGGTAATCGCAATTTTGATGATATCGCCGGGTCGGCCGCGGACCTCTGGTCGCAAGCCCTCTCCCGGGTAACCATTTCGGGCGCTACCTCAGATCAAAAGACCGCTTTTTACACGGCTCTTTATCACACTCTGTTAGCACCTACTCTCTACAATAATGCAGACGGAAGTTATGTCGGAATGGACTCCAAGAACGTTCCGACGCCTACTCGGATGACCACGTCGCATCCCAATCCCGGCTTCCAATATTCCTCTACCTTCTCGCTCTGGGATATATACCGAGCAGAGTCACCCTTAATGACCATCATCCAACCTGAAATGGTTGATGGTTGGGTGAAATCTCTTTTGACCCAGTTCCAGCAAAACGGGTTAGGCCAACTACCCATCTGGCCGTTGGCCCAAACCGAGACCTTCGCCATGGCCGGCCATCCCTCGGTTCCTCTGATTGCCGACGCTTATCTCAAAGGACTGACCAGCGCGAACATCAATGACATCTGGACAGCATTGACCGCGACCCAATCGTCCCAGTTAAGCGGCTTTAACCAATACATGTCGAATGGTTATGTATTTGCCGGGGCCGACACTTCCGTTTCAACCACGCAAGACTATTCCTTCGATGATTGGGCGACGGCGGCAGTCGCGGTCGCGGCCAAGAAAAGCCAGTCGGACTATAGCGTTTATTTAAACAGGAGCGCGAATTGGAAGAATGTCTTTAATCCACAAATCACCGGCGCGGGATGGCATTTCTCACAACCGAAAGAAGCTAATGGGAGTTGGGCGCCCGGGTTCGACCCAACCGCAGCGGAGAAAGGAGACTTTTCGGAAGCAAACTCCTGGGTTGATACCTGGAACGTGTTCCAGGATTATTCAGGTTTGGCTACTGCCATGGGGGGAACTAACCCTTTCCTGGCGCAGTTGGATTACACGTTCAATTCGAACAACGTGTTGACATTCAAGGATCCGGGCGGCTTCCCCGATCTGACTGGAAGAGTCGGCGAATATTTTCAGGGCGACGAACCAGCCAATGAGATCGCGTACATCTACGATACCGCCAAGGTCCCTTCGAAAGCCCAAGCCAGGCTCAGAATGTTGATGGACAATATGTACACGCTCACCCTGACAGATTTTGACAAAGGCACTCTAACCTCCGCCAGTCTTCAGGCAGCCGAGAACGATCCCGAAATGGTCCAGAACTCCGGGCTTCCCGGTAATGACGATTGCGGTCAACTCTCTGCCTGGTACGTGCTCTCTGCTTTAGGGTTCTACTCTCTGAATCCGGTCGGCGGTGTGTTCTATCTGGGAACCCCGCTCTTCCCGACCGCTGCCATCGATGTACCAGTCGCTCAGACCGATCAGAAGACCGGAACTCTTTCTTTCCAAAAGAAACATCGGTTCTTGATCACCGCCCACACGAGTGATGGCAGAAGCGGTCCGTCATCAACCAATTGTTATGTGCAATCAGTCACTCTCAACGGCACCCCGTTGAACCATCCCTATATCACCTACGCCGACATAATGGCGGGCGGGCATCTTGACTTCACCATGGGGTCAAATCCGAACGACGCGTGGATCACTGGTTGGGATGGTCAGGATCCCAATAGCGGCCTGCACCCGTAACCAGGTTGGTTGAGCTATCTACCATAGAACAAACGGTTAGCGATCTCGATCAACGCGATGAAAACTCTCTCCGACCGGGTAAGGCTAGTTTTGCTGGCGCTAATGGCGTTCAGTTTAAAGACGGAAGTTTCTGCCGGCACTTTCTCCACTCAGACAGCAGTCGGCAATTCAGCAAAGGATCTGAAGGCAGGACCGCTGATCCAGCAACTGACTCTGCCGGACCTGGTTGGACAGATGGAACAGGCTTGCCCGGCTATTCCGGAGTTTTCTATACCCGCATACAATTGGTGGAGTGAAGGAACCAATGGTTACCAGGCGCCCGACGCCTATTTTGTTACCCTGCCACCCCCGGAAGTTAATGATCCGGGGGTGACAGTGTTTCCTCAAGCCATTGGTTTGGCGGCGACTTGGGATCCGATACTACACGGACAGGTTGCCGACGTGACGGCAACGGAGGCACGCGAAAGATTTAACTGGTATACGGCCGCTAATCAGGGCGCTTCGGTGCATGACACCGGAGTGACGGTATGGGCGCCCAATATCAACATCTTTCGTGATCCTCGTTGGGGCCGAGGCCAGGAGACTTACGGAGAAGATCCTTATCTCACCGGGACAATGGCAACCGCTTATGTGCAAGGACTCCAGGGTTGGTATCCGGAACAGCCTGAGTTTTTAAAGACCGTGTCCACTCTGAAGCATTTCGCCGTCCATAGCGGTCCGGAATTGGGCCGACAATCAGCGGATAACGTCGTGTCTGAGCACGATTTCCGCGAGACCTATCTACCTGCATTTGAGGCCGGAGTTCGGCTCGGCGGAGTTCAATCGGTCATGAGTTCCTACAATGCGATCGGTATCACCGGCACCGGGGATGACGCCAAGTACAACCCGGTGGGTGGTATACCGGCTCCCGCGAACTACCTTTTATTAACCGATATTCTTCGCCAGGAATGGGGATTCACCGGCGCCGTGGTGAGCGACGTAGGAGCAATTAACGCGATCTGGCAGAATCACAATTATGCTAGCACGCCTGCCATTGCCTCCGTCGATGCCATCGAAGCCGGCAATGATTTGTGCGGGGATGGTACCGTCTACAATGCGATTCTTGATCCAAGTAGTCCGACCGGCCTGGTACCTGGTATCACGGTCAAAAACATAGATCCCGCTTTCCTGCGGCTCATGATCTTACGCTTCCGGCTTGGATTGTTTGAACCTTCCTCTAAATGGCCGGCGGGCGTGCCGACAAACCCGAACGATGCCGTAGCCAGAACAAATCCTAATGATCCTGAACGGATTCGGCGTGACGCACTCTCACGTCAAGCGGCGGAGGAAAGCGTGGTTCTTCTGAAGAATACGAATACCACGCTAGCTAACCAGAATAGCCCGCTTCCCTGGCAGATTAAGGCAGGTGAGACCATCGCTGTTCTCGGACCTACCATGAATACCATACCCGCGGTACTGGGTGACTACAGTGGTTTCCCGGTCAATCCGATGACCATGCTGCAGGGTATCACCAGCTATTTTACCGCCTCTCCCAAGTACCAGCCGCTTGGCGTGAAGATCGTTAGCGAACCCGCCGTCTCTCTCCCTGACAATCCGCAACCTCCGTCCGTAAATGAAGCAGGTATCCAGCGAGCAGTTAACCTGGTTAAGAGCGCTGATCACGTAGTGCTGGTGATTGGTCTAACCACCCATTTGGAGCGAGAAGAAAGCGGTATGGTTTACGAGGGCATCAACAACGGTGACCGAACTACCCTGCAACTACCATCGGAGGAACAACAGCTGCTGGTAGCGATCAAAGCCGCCTGTGATAGCGCTCTTAAACCATTAACCGTCGTGTTGACCAGCGGCGGCGGACTAGCCATTGATACCATGCAAGCGGACGCGATCATCCAGTCTTGGTATTGTGGCCCGCAAGGTGGTACCGCTATCGCGGAGGTATTAGCCGGGGATGTGAATCCCTCCGGGAAATTACCGATTACGTTCTACGCAACGGACGGCGATCTACCCGATTTTACTGACTATGCGATGTCACCTCACTCTGCACTTCCTGCCACTGCCACCACCCCGGCGTTCGCTGCAAGTAAAGGGCGCACTTATCGCTATTTTAGCGGTACCCCTGAATACGCGTTCGGTTTCGGACTCAGTTATACCACCTTTAAGTACGACTCGAATATTTCGATCGAGAACCGTTCGTCGGCCATGGTGATACCTAAGGACGTTTATCTGTCCGGCGACCCGGAAAATTTTGTTAATGTCAGTATCACGGTCACCAACACCGGGCAGCGGGCCGGCGCAGAAATTGTTGAACTCTATGCCACACCCAGTTCGCTCTGCCCCTCGCCATCAACCGAGCCTAAACAGAAGTTAGTTGGATTCCAACGATGCTCGTTCCAGCCAGGCCAAGTACAAAGAGTGACGATCCCACTCAACCTCCAAAATCTCCGCCGCTGGGATGATGCCACTCACCAGTACAAGATTGACCCGGGAACTTACGTGATTTATGCGAGAACTTCGTCCGATACACCGGATACACAGAGCGCGTCTTGCCAACTGACACTCGCTGCTGAGTGATGTTTCTGCCCCGAAGGGGCAAAGGGACTAAGCCTGGGGTTTTAACCCCAGGTACCGGTTTAAAAACGCGCCCGCCCCGAAGGGGCGGTATCGGTTTTGAAGGCGAACCTAGACGATGAACAAAATGTCCACCCCAAACATCTTCCGCCCCTTTTCCTCCTTCGTCCCTCATGCCCGAACTACGGCGGACAGGCAGGGCGGGTCGTCGTGTGGACGTGTTCCTGGGGTTAAAACCCCAGGCTGAGTCCTTTTCGCCCCTTCGGGGCGTCAACCGGAGAAACAGATAATTCACAGAAGGTCACAGCGCGGCGCAGCCGCAAGCAAATGACCGGAAATCTCACAACAAGGACACAAAGGCCACGAAGACAAAACAGTCTCGACTAAGCTCCGACAGTGATTTGCCTTGGCGGCCTTCGCGATCTTGTTGTGAATTATTTTGTCTTCGCGAGGACGTGAATCCTCGTCAAAATGTTTGAAGAGTTCTCGTTGGAGTCATCGCCCTCGCACCCCGATTCTCTACAGCGTTCGACCGAAGATCAGGGCTGGATCGCCTTTGTAGATCCCGAGTTGTCGTCTCGTGAATCCGCATTTTTGAGCAACCCGAATCGAGGCGTGATGTTCTGGGTGAATCAGGCAGGCCACCGGCGCCGGTCCAAAGTGCTCACGTCCCCAAACCAACACTCCGTTCACCGCCTCGGTCGCATAGCCCAACCCATGCTTCGGTGGGGTGAGTACCCACCCGACTTCTACGGCTCCAAGCGGAGGCTCCATCTCTCGTTTGGAGTTTGAGAATCCAACTTCCCCAACGAACTGGCCAGCAGCTTTTTCTTCTACCACCCAGTAGCCGAATCCAAGCAGCGACCAGTGACCCACGTATCGAAGCAACCGCGCCCAGCATTCTTCTGCTGTATGCGGTTTTCCTCCGATGTATCGGGTTACCTCCGCATTGCTCCATAACGCAGTTACATTTGAGGCATCCTCGATGGTGTGGCCCCGCAATCTGAGCCGCTCGGTTTCTATAATCGGCACATCCAGCTGGCACGGATTGGGAAAAGGCATACGCAGCGTTTAACCGTATGTGGAATAACGATAAGTGCCAACCGGAGGATAATCGGGGCTATTCCGTTATCTTTGCTCTCACGTTTGCGTGAGATTTTTTTGGTTTTTCGCGGACTATGGTTCGGGTTGGTTCATCGATCGCACTGCCCGCGGCGGAGTGGCTGAGTCACCGTATTTCTTTTGCAGCGTGTCGGTTAGATCTTTGACGAAATCCTTCCCGTCCACCGATTTCGTCTGGGTACCGATCAAGATGGACGTTACCTGCTGCTTCAGACCCGCGGCCGTCGGAAACATCACGATGGCGACGATATCTTTACGTTTCACCTGGATATTCTGAAGAACGGTGTCGGCAGGCAAATTCTTAGCAGCAGGGCTAACGACCGCTACGTTTTTCATTTTGCTCACCGCGGCAACGACCCCGGTCGCTAGGATATTCTGATTGTGTCGAAGATGGACGGTGCTTTCCCAACCGACGGTGCACCCCGACAAAAATCCGCATACCAGAAGAAGCGGAATCAAACGTCTCACCCGTACAAGGGCTCGCGCTAACTGACAGTTCATTTATAGAGAAATTTTCGTAATAGCCCCAAGTGGTCCCTAACGCGCGATGGTATCTGGATGAGGCCTTCTTGGCAATACCGGGAGCAAGGGGCGAATGGGCGCACCGGCGACACGGCGATAGGGCGATGCGGCGAATGGGCGACACGACGATAGGGCGCGAAGCGCTTCCGCCATGAAATGGCAAAACAGAATAGCCCAGGGCTTCAGCCCTGGGTACGGCAGACACCGAAGATCGCCCTGAAAGTGGCGACCGAGAGGGGCTTGCTTCTTCCAGCACGACCATCTGTCCCAAACCGTTGCGCCGTTCATAACATCCAGCCTGGATTCAACACCGCGCCATTCGGCCGCCACTTTCAGGGCGGGCTTGCGGCCCGTACGACCCAGGGTTAAAGCCCAGGCTAAAGCCCTGGGCTATTCTGTATTGCCATTTCATAGCAGATGCCCTTCGCCCCCTATCGCCAGATCGCGGCGTTCGCCGCGCAATCGAGAACCCTTTGCACGAGAAGCTGGATCTAGGTTTTGTCTTTTTTGTGATCTTTGCGATCTTTTGCGGCTATCCTCTCTTGATGCTTACGGCTTGACGATCTTCACCGCGGCGGATTTGTAGGCGGGTTGGCGCGACCAAGGGTCGAAAGCTGGGAACGTCAATTCGTTGGTCGCGACGTAATGCATAGGGATAAAAACCTGGCCCGCAGCCACGGTACCCGTCACGAAAGCAACGGCATCCAACCGACCACGCCGGGAGCTGACCTCTACCAGTTCACCGGTTTCGATCCCTAACCGTTTGGCGTCATCGGGATTGATCTCCACGTAGATCTGATCCGGGTAAAGTTTGCGCAGAACCGCTGATTTAGCTGTTCGCGACTGGGTATGCCATTGTGCCGACGTCCCGCGTCCGGTCAGTAAGAAGAACGGATATTCGCTGTCCGGCAGTTCCGGTGCGCGGGTTGGTGGATCGAACCGGAATTGTGCTCGCCCATTGCGGTGAAAGAAACGGCCGTCCTCGAACAAGCGGCGTTGGGTGGGGATTCCGGCGCGGCTGATAGAACTGCTGGACGCTGGGTCATTCCCGGGAGCCGCCTGCTTGGCCCACTTTGTGGTCGGGCCAGCGCTAGAGCCAGTTTCGTGAGGTCGTAAGGGACGCATCAAAGCGGCGGCTCCCCTCCCGGCGTTCCCGCTCGTTGTCGCTCGTTCCGGTTCGTTGCTTTGATCCGGGTACGGCCATTGGATGCCGCCGGCAGCTTCGATCATCTGATAGCTTTCAATCCCGGTGATATCGCACGGTTGGCTGCGGGTAACCTCTTTCAGGATCTGAAATACCGCTTCCGGCGAGGTCCAACGCCGGAACAGATCACCGCAACCCCAGTATTGGGCGATCAACTTGAAAATGTGGAAATCCGCTAAGGCTTCCCCAGGCGCACGCGAGACTTTTTTAACCAACCCAATCCGCCGTTCTGAATTGATAAAGGTACCTTCTTTCTCTCCCCAAGCGGCAGCCGGCAAAACCAAGTGCGCTACCCGGGCAGTCTCGGTGGTGTAATACATGTCCTGTACCACGCAGAAATCGAGTTGCTTGGCAGCTTCATGGAAACTCTTTTGGTGAATCCATGAGTGTCCCGGATTCGTAGCGACAATCCATAGACCCTTAATTTTACCGTCCGCGACGCCCTGCAGAATCTGATCATAGGCGAGACTGTTCCGAGACGGGATCAAGTCCGGTTTCATCTTTAAAATACGAGCGACTTTTTCCCGATGGGCAGGATCGGTAAAATTGTGTCCACCCAGCAAGTTCGTGGTATTGCTGAAAAGCCGTGACCCCATGGCATTACATTGACCGGTGATGGAGTTCGCTCCGGTCCCAGGCCTGCCAATATTGCCGGTCATTAGCGCCAGGTTAATGATCGCTTGCGCCGTGCGAGTTGCCTCGTGTCCCTGGTTTACACCCATGGTCCACCAGAACGATACCCGGCGACCGCGGTGAATGGTTTCGGCCAGCCGATCGAACTCGTCTGCGCTCAAGCCCAGCTTGGGTAACACCCGTTCCGGAGAAATTTGGGCAACGTGTTCCGCAAATTCGCTGAACCCTTCCGTGTGCGCATCAATAAACTCTGGCTGTAGCCATCCCCTCTTAATGAATCGATGGGCTAACGCGTAAAACAGCAAAAGATCGGACTTCGGTTTGATGGCGTAATGTTGAGTCGCAGCCAGTGCGGTTTCCGTCGTTCTGGGATCAATGACAATGATCTCCGGTTCATGACGGTTCCGGCAAATCCGTTGCCAGAGGATGGGATGGGCGATGCAAAGATTAGATCCAACCAGAACAATGACATCCGATTCTTCGAAGTCTTGGTAAGTGTAGGGTGGCGCATCGAATCCGAACGACTCTTTATAGGCGGTAACGGCCGTCGCCATGCATTGACGCGTGTTGCCATCCCCGTGAATCAGGCCCATCCCGAACTTGGCCAGCGCGCCTAAGAGCGCCATTTCTTCACACACGATCTGACCGGTGCTGATAAAAGCCACTGACTCCGGTCCGTGTTGTTCCATAATGGCTTTGAATCTGAGCGTGAAAATCTGAAGAGCATTGTCCCAATCAATTGGCTCCAGGTTGCCATGGCTTCCCCGGACCAACGGCGTGGTGGCTCGATCCCGCGCGATTAACGGTGTCAATGCCTCCCAACCCTTGGGGCAAGCCATCCCGAGGTTGACGGGGTAATTCTTATCTGGCGTTAAGTTGACCGCTTGCCCGTTCTTCAAATGAACGTTGAGAGAGCAGCCCGTTGAACAAAAGCCACAGATCATCGAAGTGACATCGTCCGGCTGCAACCGAGCAGGCAGCTTCCCCAGCCCGAATTCGGCCGGATGCAACACCAGTTCCTGGGTTAATCGTCCGTCCCAGCGACGCAAAAAATTAGCTGCACGATCCAATAAAGCCTTCATCCGTTTCGCGACATCACGCGTTCGACTGACTAGTCAGCAGGACCCATACCGGGAGGCGCCGAAGCGGCTGTGAGAAGGGAGAGGTGAAAGTGAAAGGTGAAAGGTGAAAAGCCGGGGTCGCACACCCATACGGAGGGGAGCCGCATTCCGCGTGTCTTGGCCCCCGGATTTGCCGCCTTTCACCTTTCACTTTTCACCTTTCACAGTTCTCCAGAGCGGGCGCTCATCTCTGCCGCTAATCGATGCCCGGCATCCGCTCAGGAGTAACTGCTTCGAAAAATAGAACTCGCTCCAAGATTTCTCCAACCAGACAGAGACCGAGAGCTATCATCTTGACGCTGAACGGTAACGCAGATCCCAACGCCAGAACCGGAATTATGATGCCACCGACGATGCCGAAGATGAACCGCCAGGCCAAGGTCCGGCTACACGCCCGTGTCATGACTAACGCGCTCCGTCTATTCGGACTCCGATCGTTGTTCCGAGCGTGTGCTAACAAGAAGCCGCCTTCCAAAGCGAGTTTGAACAGAGAAACCATTAGCAACACGACAGGAACAATTTGATCTCGGTCGGAGGACAGGAACCCGGTGCCAAGCCCGAGCATTAACGTTGTCCCGGCGAACTTTGGAGCTGTTAACGACCAACGCCAGAAAGCCCGCCGGGTATCGACGTACACCATAATCGAACAATAGAGAGCCCCTATTCCCAAAACGACCAAAGCCGCCAAAGCGAACCCACTCAACGGTGGCAGAAAAGGCGCTACATCAGCCGACAAAAGCCAAATACTCCAGGTCACGCAGGCAAATGCATACGCTCCAAACATCACAATCTCCCGGCTTAACCAGGAAGTGCGAAAGCCGAGGAATGCTTTCCAAGCGTGAAAGGGTCTGCCCAAATGAAAGAGACTGGCGCTAATCCCGGTCAAAACCGTCAGCAAGCCGGTAACCGTCAATAGCGCCGACGCCGGTAACGGTAGAACTTCAACAAGGTCAATCGAGCCGGACGAGCTCCCGCTCGTCAACGCCTTCCCTAGGCTCTGAATCAACAGAACAACGAAACACCCCACCGACCATTGCGTGAGAGATAACATCGCGACCAACGGCAGATGGGCATGTTCCCGTTTAATCGCGCGTTCCGGAGGTGTTTCCAGATCTGATGGCAACGGCGTTTCTCGCAGGTAACGAGTCGTCGGCTTCGTATGGCGAGAGTCGGCTGCGCCGGGTACCAATGGATGCAATGCTCGGGTTTCGACTTCGGTTCGACTGACCTTGCTGATTCGAATCGCCTGCGTCGGACAGGCTTGCACACACGCCGGCGCCTCGCCTACCGCAAGCCGTTGATGGCACATGTCACATTTCCGAACAATGCCGCGGGCTGGAGAATATTTCGGAACATCGTACGGGCATTTGAAGATGCAGTATTGGCAGCCAATACACTGATCATCCAGGTGCCGCACAATGCCGGTGACTGGATCCTTATGGTATGCGTTTACCGGACAACCGAGTTGGCAAGCCGGATCCAAACAATGATGGCAAGCGGTTGTGACCGTCTGTATCACCGGGCCTTCAACGGTTGAGCCGAAGAGCAGTCCAACCTCGCGCCAGGTCTCTTCGTCATCCAGTCCGTTCAGGCTGTGACAAGCGCTCACACAAGCTTTGCAGCCAGAACAGGCGTCAAGATCGACGGTAAACGCGTACTGTTCACCCGGCCCAGGTTGAGACAGTGGGATCGAGTCCTGATACAGATGCGCCGGCGGTGAGAAGCGTGCCTCGCTTCCGCCTTCATCCGGCAGCGGCCGGACTAGGCCGAGGTGTTCGCGACGTCCAAACTCTGCCACCGGCGTGAACAGCTGTTGCTCAGCGAGTGCTTCAGCAATTAGGGCTTTGGCAGAGACAGAAGATTTTACTGAGTCCGACATTGCTCCATTAATCCGCATTTACCCGCCGTGGTGGGTAACAGAACTTAGCCCAGGGTTTTGACCCTGGGTTGCTCGCGTCACGAAGATGCGCCCTGAAAGTGGCGCAAGAACGTGAGGGCGCGTTTGCTTCGAGCGAAGATGCTTCGACCTCCCGCCAATCTCGCCCCTTATTGGTATCGGCATCGGTCGACTTATTGCGCTTAATTCCAATCGGGCGCCCCTTCAGGGCGCATTTTTGGGGCGGACTAGTCCCAGGGCTAAAGCCCTGGGCTATAATCTGTGACCGCTTCGCGGTCAGTCCCCTATATCCGCGCATTTGCCACCGATCCCCAGGTGTTGCGCCAACGGCTCTTTACCAATCCCAGCGCGCCCAACGCGACCAAGCAGAGAGCTGCGAAAATCAAGAATCCGAGTGTGAACGAACCCGTCGCGACTTTCGAATAACCCAGCGAACTCGCTAGATAAAAACCACCGACCCCACCGCCGGCGCCCACGAGGCCGGTCATCAACCCAATCTCTTTATTGAAACGCTGAGGGAGCAGCTGAAATACGGCGCCATTCGCCATTCCCAGAGCCCCAGAAGCGCCGGCGAAAAACAGCAGTTTCGTGGCGATTTGATTGCAGAAAACGCTCGTTACCAAGAACAGCGCCGCTCCGAAGTAAAACCAATGCAGAACTCGGATACCACCGAATCGGTCGGCTACTCCCCCGCCCACCGGCCGTAGGACAGCGCCGACAAAAGTGCAAACGGCCGCCAGATCGCCGGCATTGATGGGCGAAATCGAGAATTGATCTTTAAAGATCAAAACGTAAGAGCTCGCTAACCCGACAAACCCGCCAAAACTGACGGTGTAATAAAAACAGAACCAATGGGCATCCTGATCCCGTAACAACGAGAGATAATCCCTCAGTTGTTTGGGCGGGGCTCCAGTTCGGGGACTGTCCCGCGAAATCAATACATAGATCACAAAAACAACCACGGCTGGTATAACGGCCAACCCGAACACGTTGCGCCAGCCGTATACAGTCGCTAATCGGGGAGCCAACAAACTATCCAACACCACCCCGATGTTCCCGGCTCCAGCTAACCCAAGGACCATCCCTTGGAGATTGGGCGGGTACCAACGTCCGGCTTGAGGTAACGCCACGGCAAAACTTGCGCCCGCAAAGCCCAGGATCGCACCGAGGGCAAGAGTTGCGGTGAATGAGTTCAACCCAATGAGCCAGGCCGCGAGTAACCCGGTGATGACGATCAGCTGGGCTAGGATTCCCGTGTTCTTGGCGCCGATGCGATCGACCAATAAACCAAGCGCGATCCGCAGAATAGCGCCGGCTAAGATCGGTAACGCCACCATCAGACCTTTTTGGTCTGGCGATAATTTCAAGCTTTCGCCGATCTGTGCCGCTAACGGCCCCAGAACCGTCCAAACCATGAAACTCAGGTCAAAATAAAGGAAGGCAGACAATAATGTCGGCCAATGTCCGGTCCGTCGTAAGTCCCCTAAATTCATAGAAACTGCGAAACCACGCTACACAGCCGGATGCGTACCACTTTGCGTATCGGCGTTTGGGCCTTTCGGCGTTTCGGCGTGGGGCGTAAGGAGCGAGACGGCGAATGGGCGAAACGGCGGGTTGGGTGTCGCGTTTTGTCAGCGGGTGTTCAAAAGCCGACAGTCCGGGGACTCGCCTGAAGCTCGTCCTAGGAGCCAGGAGCTAGAATCCAGGAGTCAGGAGGGGCGCGGAGCGGGTGGGCGCGTGTCAGAGTGGGGACCACGCCGGGCGCGGCGACCGAATGGGATCCGCCCTTCGCCAAGCCTACAGCGCGACAGGCTCTATGAGACGCATGAGACCTATGGGTCAGTCTCATTAGTCCCATGAGTCGCATAGGTCCCATTGGTTCGGGGAGCCCCGGTCTTTATCGAGCCCTCCGCGTTCATACGCCCAAGCCCCTCCTGACTCCTGGATTCTAGCTCCTGGCTCCTAGGACGAGCTTCAGGCGAGTCCGATAAGCTGCCCTTTCAACACCGTAACGGCTCGCCCCTGCAGAACCGTTCGTTCGCCTTGGACGGATAACCGTAATTCACCGCCGCGTTCCGAACATTGGAATGCGTGGAGGTTATTTTTGCCTAGCTTTTTCGCCCAATAAGGCGCGAGTACACAATGCGCAGAACCGGTTACCGGGTCTTCGTTGATACCGGCATCCGGCGCGAAAAACCGCGAATAGAAATCGTATTCATCAGCCGGGTCAGCCCGACTGGTAACGATGACTCGGCCACAACCGCTCTGTACCAACAAATCGAAATTTGGTTTGATCCCGAGTAAAACTTCTTTATCAGCAACCTCCACCAGGAAGGTAGTATCAGTCTTAACCACGAACAGGGGTTCAACCGACAAGGCTCGGCGCAGTTCCGGCGGACAAACCGATTCCACGGCGAACTCAGAAGGAAAATCCAAGGCGATCCATCCCTCTTCTTTTCGCTCTGCTGTGAGCCGGCCGCTCAACGTGTCGAAATGAAGCGGTTTACCGTCAGGAGCATGTCCTTCTTCCCATAACACATACGCGGACGCTAACGTGGCGTGTCCGCACAGTTTCACTTCCACCTTGGGTGTAAACCAGCGGAGCCGATAAACGTTTTCGCCTTCAGGCAGAAGAAAAGCCGTCTCTGAAAGATTCATTTCACTGGCAACCGATTGCATCCAAGCAGCGGGTTGGTCCTGTTTCAGAACACAAACTGCCGCCGGATTTCCGGCAAACGGGACGCTAGTAAACGCGTCGACAACAGTGATCGGTTGTAGGTCCATAGACGTCTCAAAGCATTGAAGCCGGCGCCGGAAAAAGCAAGCTAGGGACAAGGCGCAACCCGCACAGATGCGAGGATTTAAGCAAGACGCCTGTCTTGCGGACTCGCCTTAGGCTCGTCCCAGGAGCTAGGAGCTAGAATCTAGGAGCTAGTAGTGGGGCTGGCGCGGCGCCTACGAGCGTGTGGGGGCGAGCCAGGACCAGGGCTCCGCGAACCAATGGGACCTATGCGACTCATGGGACTAATGAGACCGCCCCATAGGTCTCATGTGTCTCATACCTCCCATCCGGTCGCCGAGCCCAGCGCCGTCCCGGTCTAACACGCGCTCACCCGCTCCACGCCCCTACTAGCTTCCTAGCTTCTAGCTCCTCGGACGAGCCTAAAGCGAGTTCCGGCTTGTTTCCGCTCAGTCCCAGCATACACAGAAGACCATGAGTTATCCGACCCTGAAAGTCATTCATCTCGTTGCCTTAGCCTTAACCTTTATGGGGTTAGCAGGAGCGCTGGCTACTAATGCCGTTTCGCCTGGGCCTTCTATCACCCGGCGGATCTTTGCCATTTCGCACGGGCTCGGTCTCCTGTTGCTTTTGATCACCGGATTCATGTTGTTGATCCAGCTCGGGATCGGCAAAAACCTGCCGGGTTGGGTCTGGGGAAAAGTGATTCTCTGGTTACTGGCCGGCGCTTCGATCATGTTCGTCCGACGGTTTGCCCGGTTTCAGGTTTCCTTACTCGTCTATCTCGCGGCGCTGGTCGGACTAGGAGCATGGCTGGCGTTGTACAAGCCGTTCTGACGCGACTCGCCTTAGGCTCGTCGCAAAAGGAGTCAGGAGCCAGAATCCAGGAGCCAGGAGGGGTTGGCGCGGCGCGTACGACCGTGTGGACTCGAGGAAGGACTGGGGCTCCGCGAACCAATGGGACCTATGCGACTTATGGGACTAGTGAGACTAACCCATGAGTCCCAGTAGTTTCACGCGATCGTCAAGCCCAGCGCCGGCCATGCCTGACATACGGTCGCACGTCCCAGCCCCTCCTGACTCCTGGATTCTAGCTCCTGGCTCCTCAACGAGCCTAGGCGAGTACGCGCGCGAGCCGCCCGGACACTCGCCCGGACGGCCCTTTTCCTCCGCGAAGAAATCGAGGAGGCTACCTAGCAGCAACCCCTCTTTGAAAAACTTTAACCCACTGCGTACTAATCGATTTGGGGTGTCGGGTTTCAGGAAGAGTTCACCCTTCGCCGTTCTCGGTTCGCGGTTCGCGGTTCGCGGTTCACCGTTGAGGCCTGACGGCCTCTGGACAATTCCGATAGGAGCACCTCAATACGACCGTTGACCTATTCCCGCCGCGGATACCAACCGCGAACAGTGAACCGCGAACTGTGAACTGCGAACCCCAAAGAGCAGGGCCGCTCAGGCGGTTCCTGCCTGAGCGGCCTGCGTTTCCCGTTGGCTACGGTTTTGCGGGTCATCCCCGCTCTGGCTCGCTATGTTTCGTGGAGCCTCCGCACCGAATGGATTGGAGGTGGTTCCGAAGCGTACTAATGATTTGTCGGGACGAAGTTTCAGAGAAGTTTCACTCAGCGAATTGGCCGGTTGTTACCGATATCGACGATCGCGCAATCGCCAATCCCTGGTGAAATCGATATCACTTCATTTTTCTCCATCCGAGCCAGCCAGAAACTCCGCTAAAGCATCCGCAATGATCGGGCGAGCGACTGATTCGTAAAATGGGAACGCTGGAGAGGTATTCACTTCGAAGCAAAAATACTCACCGGGTGTTTCTTTGAGGTCGATGCCTGCCATGGCAAGTCCAAACTCTTTCGCGAGCCTGACACAGTTGGTCTCCAAGTCTGCGGGAAGTTTCGCGGGAATCATCCTGCGAGCATATCCTTCCTGCCCGGCATACCGATAGTCAACGGCGTCGCACTGAATCCGAACGGCGAACGATCGTTCCCCAACGACATGCACCCTGATATTGTCGCCAGGAAGATATTCTTGGAACTGGGCCGGACCTTGTTCCAAGACTGCCAAGCCATCAAGATCTTTCTCGTTCATGCGCCGGACGATTGAGCGCACGCCGCTGAGGGATTTACGGACCACTTTCCCTTCGCATTCGTAGTAGAACTGTCGAGCCGCGCGAGGATCGTTGGTAATGAGAGTCTTGGGAATCCCGAGCCCGATCTGGCGAATAATCAGGGTCTGGTACGGCTTGCTGCGATTCGAGTACGTGGCTGCGGGTCGATTCACGACTCGGCACCGGAGACTGTTCAATACTGCGGCGATCTCCGGATCAATCCGAGGGTAAACGTGATCAATTGGGTCCCCTATTTCGTCGCTCGGATCATCGAGTGGGACATTTCTAAAGTAGACGCCAGTCAACTCGTCAAAATTTACTGTCCAATCAGCGAACGAGATCGAACCAGATGGCGGGCCAGCGCGCGGTGACCACTGAATAGACAGCGTGTCCGTTGCGCCTCGGAGATCCAGTATCTGGTGATCGATTCTTAACATCTTAAGACGCGAGCAGAAAAATGCTGTGACGGCCTCAGAAGGATCAGCACAAACTAAAACCATGAATCGGAGGCTGTGCGCGTCGACAAGTTCTGACCCGACGTTAGTAACGCTACCAGTTCATCGACGATCTCTTGTCGGCTTGATTGACAGAATTCTGCGCTCTTCGGAAACAGCTCGATCGCTGTCACGCTCGGTCTTCCGTTCGAATGGTGTAGCCGAAATTCGATATACTCGAGGCCGAGTGAGGCAGTAAACCGCGTGAGGGCGCCAGCCAGGTGTTGAAATCGTTCCCGGGCGTCCTCCTCCCAGACGACTTTTGACCCGATCACGGCCACTAAATGTCCCCGGCTGGACTTAGCCGCGTCACGTCCGCCGACGTCTCGGGCAGCGCCGGCCGACCCAATGCTCTCTAGACCGAACGGTTCCAATCTGCCTCTCCAAAATTCAATCGATTCCGGACACTCAAACCAGAATTCCGGGCAATAGCGATTGATCACAGGACAGCTCAACGACCATATCCAACCAAGGAATGCAGCACTCTTTTCAGCAGAATAATTCCCATTCGAGGCGCCAAATCTCGTCTGGAGACTCTGCGGTGTGCCCGTCACGAACACACCGCAGATGTCCTGAATAGTTAATCTGAGGTCGTCGCACGACTCCAAATGAAGTGAGGTTTCTGTGGCAGATAACCTCAATACCGATTTCGCGGCGTCACCGAAGATGTCAGTAATTATTCGTGCCTTAAAGCCTCGATCGAGGAGTCCACGGTGAACGCCCTGGCAGAGCAAGTCTTCGTGATGGCCAAGCACCAGGAACAATATCTTGATCTCCTAGTAACCGAAAACAGAGAGGAATATGATCGACTTATTCCTGCAGCCTCTTGTTACCGTCGAGGATAGCGATGATAGGAGCACCCGTTGAGGTGTCTTTGCAGGTGAGCTCGAAAAAGTGGCACAAGAGAAAAACATATTTTGCCGTGAACTGCCCTACCGGAACATCGAGGTCTGGATTCTTCGGAACATCCGTCTGAACGGATCCGCTGATAGTCCATGGTACACCGTGACTACCCGGCGGCGTTGCGACAGTAAATGTCGCTTGCGGAAGTAATGCAACGATATCTGCCAGGCTGAGAGTACCGACGTGGGTAGCGAAGGAATGCCCGTTTGCCAGTGCGTTTCCGGAGGTTGGCGAGACCCCGGTGATTTGATATGAAGTTGTCGACGTTACGGAGCCGTTTGTGAAGGTTTTGACCTCGAAAACAAAGCTGCTCAGAAGACCAATCAAATCGTGAAGGTTGAGTTGATTCAGTACAGTCGTTGCGGGGTTGGCACCTGTCGGCACCGAAGCGCTTAGCCCGAAGACATTGACTTTGTTGGTGTTGCTCAGGTCAGTCGCCGTCGGAGAAGTTAGCTTAAGAAAACTTACAAGAAGATCACCGAGTGTCCTCAGGCCAATGGGCTGGTTTTGGCTTCCGCCAGGATTGCTAGACATAAAGGTTTGGCTCTCATCACTATATAAGCAAGACCAGGCTCAAAATTTCAGCGAAAGAACGGTTTTTACGCATCGAGTCTGGCGCGAGATACTGTTTTGCGTCTGCGAATCTACCTTTCTCCGGTCCGGCAACCCGGAAACGACGAGAGCCGAAAGACCTCGTCAATGATTAAATTCTCTTTCGATTTCGTCTATGCGCCCGCGAATCTCTTTATTTCTCGAATCGAACGACGAAATTAAGTCTTTGAACTCAGGGTCTGACCTGAAAACGTCTAACGCGCTATCGGCACGCATCAATGTTAAAGTGTAGCGCAACTGTTCAATCTCTCCGGGAAATACCTTACGGAGGATTTCATACGTCTCTTCCTTACGGCCCAAGATCCGATCACTGAATGCTAGATAGAAACTGGCGTCGCGGGCATCCAGGTCAGAAGGATGCACGGCGAGCTGGGATTTTGCTTGGTCATGTAACTTCATCACAAGATCGCTTTGGTTGTCAATTTGTCCCAAATGTTGATAGGCAAGAACCAAGTGAAATAATGCCCAAAGCTCTTTATCTTTCCGCGGTTCCACCATTTGAATAACCGACGGCCACTGACCCGCACGCCCTAGCGACGCCAGCAGTAATCCCTCTACGGACGGACCATAGGCGTAAAGGCCAGCCGGTAGTTTTTGCAGCCCCGCGATAGCGGCGGAGTAATCACCTCGCTGCAGCAGTCGCTCGCACTCGAGCAGGTTCCGTCGTTCCGGATCCGTTTCGAGCGATATCGCCCTTTCCATCCAAGTCTCCCGCAAGTCGTCCCTACCGATTACCGCGCACACATACGCTAGGAGATATGGTTTTCGTGGGTCGTTTGGGTCGAGCGACTGAGCCTTTCTGAGTAACGAGTAAGCATCGGCATCGACGTTTGAAACGAGCATCTGGCTGGCCGCCCTGAAGTTTGTCTCCGCATCATTCGGTGCAAGCTGAAGCGCTCTGCTGATCGCCTCTCGCGCCTGGTCTGACAGATTCTTCCGGTTAAATGCTCGAGCAAGCACCACATAAGCGCGCACCTGCGTCGGATCGATCGAAATAGCTCTCCTGCAAAGGTCGATTGCCGAGTCAACCCAAAACGCCTCTCCATCGAAACGCACGGTGCGGTCGATATACGAGTTTGCTAGCCCGACATATCCTAGCGCAAACTCAGGGTCCAGTTCTAGAGTCTGTCTGAAGAGTTCCACTGCTTTCTCGTTGTCCTCTTTATGCCTGAGCTCGTAGTACGATTGCGCTTGGAGATAAAGATCGTAAGCAGTCAAATTCTCAGTTGGTTTACGACTAATGCGATCACGTTCGTCGGAGGTTAGTCGAACTTGTAAAGCAGCTGCCAGATTTTCAGCCACATCGGTTTGAATGGCAAAGAGATCCTTCATCTCGCGGTTGTACACTGCACCCCAAAGACGTTTCCCCGTCTTAATGTCGAATAAAACTGCAATGATCTTGATCCGATCGTTTAATCGCTGGACACTGCTCTCAAGCACGGTTTCCACCCCCAGCTGTTTGCCAATCTCGGCTAGCGGCTTGCGAGCGATTCCCGGAACGGCCTTGTAAGGCAAAACTGAATCTCGAGAGATCACTCGGAGATCCGCTACTTTTGCCAACTGAAAGATGACTTCTGTGGTCAGGCCGTCGCTGAGGTATTCGTTCTGTTTGTCATCTCCAACGTTATCGAATGGGAGCACCGCTACGGATTTTTCGACGACCGTCGGGGTCGACGGCGGCTCACGAAAATAGAAATAGGCGCCCAACGCGGCTGCTATCAGGATAGCCCCCCCTCCGATGATGTAACTTTTTCTTGGCGCAAACCGTTTTCGTTCGTCTGGTGAAACCGGCACCCGTGTCTGTGCGAATTTGGTTCCCACAAGACTCCGCTGGGTCGCTCGCAATATGGCTAGCAGATCTTCCGGCGTCTGGGGCCGGTCTTTGGGATCTTTCTCGAGCAAATGCGTTAGCAACGCTACCAGTGGTTGCGGAAAATGCCGGAGCTTATTAATTGGCAACGGCGCTTGCAGATGTTGGGCGGCCACTTCCGATGGTGTACCAATAAACGGCGCCGCCTTCGTCAACATCTGCCATAAGGTTACACCTACCGAGTAGAGATCCGATCTGATATCAACCGGTCCACAACTGATCTGTTCGGGGCTGGCATACCGCGGTGTACCTAAGAAAATTCCGGGCTCGGAAGCGGACGAATCTTCCACGTCACCGGTAGCTAACTTTACTAACCCGAAATCGATTACTTTAGCGGTTAGTTGGCCATGACCCTCCCGGGTTAAAATGATGTTGCCGGGCTTGATATCACGGTGAACCAGGCCGGCTTGATGAGCTGCGCCGAGTGCGGAAGTGATTTGGACAGTGATCTCTAACGCTAGCTTTATATCGAGTGGTCCATGCTGGGCGATATACGCTTCCAGGGTTTGGCCCTCGATCAGCTCCATCGCGTAGAAATAGGACGCCTCCGTTGAACCCAGATAATAGATCGATGCTACGTAGGGGTGGCGCAATGAAGCCGCCGCGCGCGCCTCTCGCAAAAACCGGTTCTTGAGGGATTCGTTATGCAGCAGCCGGCTCGAAATCACTTTTAGCGCAACCGGCCTCCGCAAAGTGGTATCGGATGCTTTGTAAGTGATGCCCATGGCTCCCCTGCCCAATTCAACCGGCTTGCCATCAGGGCCGATCTCGACTTCGAAATGCGCGTACCGCCGTTGAAATTGTTCGGCTACTAAGAGGCTGAGATCTGCGCCTTCACCGGAAAACGAATCGATCGAACTACCGCTAGCCCGGCGCAGCATCTCGGCTGCCGGCGGCAGAGGCTGATCCGGCGGCAACCCTTCGGTGGCACCGGGCTCGGGCGACTGCGGGGTTTGGTTTTCAGGAGATTTCGGATTTCCTTCGCCACCGGCGTTCATTTCTTTCGCCGCCCTTCGGTCAGCAAGAGCGCTTCGTACAGAGCGTGAATTTCTGCGTCGATATCCCGAGGATCAAGCACCGTCTGGGCTACTTCGTCACGCAGAAGCGCTGAGTACCGCTTGCGCAGGCGAAACACCAGGGTCTTTATTCCAGGAACCGTTAACCCTAGCTCCGTCGCAACCTGCTCGTAGCTTTCCGTGAGGTTTTGTCCTGTCAGGTCAAGATAACCACGAAGCCGATCGAATTGGGCAGTCTTGCCCGTCTGCCGATACTCCTCGCCCAGACGGATCATAGCTCGTTCGAGTAACAACTGCGCCCATTGCGCATCGAAGAACACTTCCGCCGTCACATGGTCTTTCGGCTCGAGATGATCGCGTTCTTTCGCTTCCTGAGCGTCTAGCGGTACCAAAGCATTGCCGCCGCCCCGTTTCGCTGCCCCGGCCCGGTGTCGCATCGCCGAGATATGATTCTGGAATGAGGCCAGCAAAAAGGACCGGAACCGGCCGCGGCTGGGATCAGCATGTTTCAAGCTGACTTTATCCAGCAGATGCAGAAAGAAACTCTGGGTTAAATCTTGGGCATCTTCATCGCTATAGCCTTTGTACCGGGCAAAGTGATAAAGTGGGTACCAATAACGGGAACAGAACTCGGACAAAGACTGCTCATGCAAAGGTGAACCAACGTCACCGGAGCAGAACACCATGTCCCAGCGAGTGGTATGGAACTGCATTCCCGCTTGCTGTTCCTTGCTTTGCCTGCTGTTCACCGCGCGTAGCCTCTTTTCAGTATTTTTTTAAGCCGAAAGCGACCTGCGGGACAATGAATTTTCTCGGAATCTGATGGCATTGAGCAGCCAGGAGTCAGAATCGAGGAGTTAGGAGGTAAATCGGGGTAATCACCGGCGGGCAAAACGCATTGTTTGGAAAAGCGATTCGCGGTTCGGTATAGGTAATTCTACCTAGTGGAGTTGGCGAAAGCGGAATGCGGCACGTTGCAATTGTGTCTCGTAAGGGGCTTGTCGACATTATCCCAAAGGGATGACAGGACTCAGCCCGGGGTTTTAACCCCGGGTACCGATTTAAAAAAGCGACCGCCCTTCACAAGGCGCTTCGCGTTCGGCGTTCGTGCTCGTGCTCGTGCTCGTGCTCGTGCTCGTGCTCGTGCTCGAACGTTGTTGCTTGCAGAAAAGGCGTGTCAATCAATTAGAAGCGCCAAGCCCAAATTGCACCCCGCGTAGCGGGTTGGAGGTGCTGAAGGGGCAATAGATCGGTGTTGCGAAGGTGAACGGAGATGAAGAACGAAACGTCCACCCAAACACCTTCCGCCCTTTTCCTCCTTCGTCCCTCATCCCTGAACTACGGCGGACAGGCAGGGCGGGGCATCGTGTGGACGTGTTCCCGGGGTAAAACCCCAGGCTGAGTCCTTTTGCCCCTTCGGGGCGGTAGAGCGGTTCTTGACCAAATGGCATCGAAATCTCGGAAAGAATCATCTGACGCCTCTTCGGCGTCCCCAACCCCCTACGCCGATGCAATTCGGACTTGGCGCAGTACTCCCCACTCCCACACTCCGATACTCCTTTACTCCGCGTGGCCGGATTCGAGGACGACGACGAGCAGCCGTAGTACGCGTCCTCCTAGCTCCTGGATTCTAGCTCCTTGCTCCTGCCAAAGATTCCATCGCGGCATCAACGCCGCCTTTCCGGACTGGGACACCAAACTGCGCCAGACCCATCTCGACTCCGCAAAGAGTGCCGCATAACATGAGATCGTTGAAGTCACCCAGGTGGCCGATTCTAAATGCTTTTCCTTTCAACTTTCCGAGGCCGGAGCCGAGCGATAAGTTGAACTTCTGCAGTATGAGGTTACGGAACTGGGCCTCATCAAAACCGTCCGGCAAAAAGATGGCGGTAAGCGACCCGCTGTATTCACGTGGATCGACACAAACCAATTCCAAGCCCCAAGCTGCTACCGCCGCTCGGGTGGCCGCTGCGTGGCGCTGATGACGCTTAAGAACCAGTTCCAGGCCTTCTTCATCCACTAACATCGAGATGGCTTCGCGTAGCCCAAACAACAGATTCGTCGCCGGCGTGTAAGGGAAAAAGCCCTGCCGGTTTGGTTCGGCCATTTCTATCCAGGACCAAAAAGATCGTGGTATCTGAGCCGTCCGACCGGCGGCCAAAGCTTTTTGACTAACCGCATTAAAACCGAGGCCTGGCGGCAGCATGAGCCCTTTTTGCGAGCCGCCGATACTGACATCGACGCGCCATTCATCATGCCGGTAATCGATGCTCGCCAGCGACGAGATAGTATCCACCATCAGCAGCGCCGGGTGGCCGGCCCGATCCATTGCCTGGCGCACTTCCGCGATCCGGCTGGTCACACCGGTGGATGTCTCGTTATGAACGCACATCACCGCCTTGATCTCGTGGTTGCTATCCTCGCGCAGTTTCGCTTCCACCGCCTCCGGCGGCACTCCGTGCCGCCAATCTCCGGGAACAAAGTCGACGACCAAACCGAAGGTCACCGCCAGCTTTTGCCAGAGGCTACCAAAGTGGCCGGTCTCGAACATGAGCACCCGGTCGCCCGGCGACAGTGTATTAACGATCGCTGCTTCCCAGGCCCCGGTTCCACTCGATGGAAAAATGAAAACTTGTCCCTGAGAGGTCTGGAATACTCGTTTCATCCCCTCCAAACAGTCGTGACCAAGCTGGGCGAATTCCTGACTGCGATGATCGATGGTAGGCCGATCAATCGCGCGTAATACGCGATCGGGGACGTTGGTTGGACCAGGAATTTGGAGAAAGTGCCGTCCAGGCTGTCTCATAAGGGTTCGCAGTTCACGGTTCACAGTTCGCGGTTCACGGTTCACGGTTGGCCGTTTGGGTGATGTGGCATTCCGGGGTGTTGTCCGTCGGGTGGGGTGGATCGGATGGGACTTATAAGACACATGGGACTTACGGGTTGTGAGTCGGTGTTGCAATTCATAGCTGGTGGGCACGGGCTGGCAAGTTGTAGCGTCGCAGTAGGTCAAAGCTAAACTTCGGGCGGTACGAACTGCAAACGGCAAACCGCGAACAGTGAACGGCGAACCCTACCCCAGGGGATGGGTGTCTCGGAATCGGTCGTAGGCGTCCTCGTCGGAAATCATGGCGTCGATCGCGGCTAGGACCGGCTCGGGCCGGTAAATGCCACTGAGGAGGGCGGTGTCTTCGATAGCGCTCCGGAGAAGGAAGGTCGGACGTTGATTTGCCGGCAACAGATTGAATTCAGCGGTGCTCGCCTTGATCGTGTTAACCGTCTTTTCGTCGTCGACCGCGCGCGCCAACTCGGATTGGCCGATGCCGGCTGCCTTGGCCGCGATTTCAATGGCAACCTCGCGTCGCAGGATTGGTTTGCCCTCCATCAACCCTTCGGTTTTGAGCGCTTCTCTTACCGCGTCACCATGACCAAGAAATTCGGCCGCCTGGATGACCGCGTTCGGTACCCAGGTGGTTTGTCCATGGGTTTCGATCCAGTGATGATTAAACCGGCGGCCGGTCACCAATTCGCAGCGGTCATAGTACCATTTCTCTTGTTCAAGCCCGGCAGCCATCGGGTTACCGTCATTGATGAGAGCGATCTTTCGCTCAATCGGTACGCGAGCGCCGTATCGCTTGTCGATCGCGCTTAGCACTTCGTCGCCTAAGGCGCACCACATCGAACACACGTCGTAATAGTAGGTGAGGTTCATGCTTCGCCGTTCACGGTTCACGGTTGGCAGTCTAATACCGGACGTTGATGGTCTAAGTCTCCTGAGGAAGGAAGTGTGTCAACACCAACGGTGAACCGCGAACGGTGAACTGCGAACCGTGAACAGTGAACGGTGAACCCTTCAGTCAGTCTTCGGCGCGCTCACCGTCGGGGCACATTTTCACGAGTTTGGGGTCGAATCTTCCGAGGACCTCGACCAGGTCTGTCTGGGCGGCCATTACTGAGTTGATATCTTTGTAAACGCCGGGCACCTCATCGAGACCGGCACTCAATAGATCCACACCGCGTTCGGCTAGCAGTTTACGCGCTCCGCTCCAGGTGAAGCTTTGCCTGGCTTTGGTGCGGCTCATCACTCGACCGGCGCCGTGAGCCGCACTATTAAGCGAGGAAGGATTACCCTTGCCCCGACCCACGAAACCTGGGGACGCCATGGAACCGGGGATGATGCCAATGACTCCGGAGCCAGCGGGAGTTGCGCCTTTCCTGTGCACGATCACTTCCCGTTCGATCCCATCGATCTGATGCCGTTCTTTCCAAGCGAAATTATGATGGTTCTCGATATCGAGAATCGCGGTGACGCCAAGTTTACGAATGATCGCTTGATGGATAAGAGCGTGATTGGCAGCCGCGTAGTGGCCCATCAAGTTCATGGCTGCCCAATATTCTTGCCCATCCGCGTCATCCAACGATAGCCAGGCCAGACGCTGCAGGTCCTTCGGCAAATCCGGGTGCAGTTCCCGGGCTCGCCTACTGTAGAAGTTGCATACTTCGGCCCCGGTTCCGCGTGAACCGCTATGGCTGAGCAAGGCAACGTATTCACCGGGCTCTAACCCAAGCTCATGGGTTGTGACGCTAAACGTGCCGAACTCAACAAAGTGGTTCCCCGACCCGCTGGTTCCGAGCTGTTTCCAGGCTTTATCCCGCAGGCGTGAAGTAACCGGAGACACGGTCCAATCCTCTTCCATCACCGCGTGACTTCGCGGCTGTTGAAAAGCGGCGCCCACGCCGAACTTTGTCTCGTTTTCCAAAACATTCGCCAACCGGTCTCGCATGCCCGCGATCAGCGTCGGGTTCCAATCGAGTACGCTCATTTTCATCCGGCAGGCGATATCTACGCCCACGCCGTACGGAATGACCGTATTGTCGGTGGCAAGGACACCGCCGAGAGGCAGCCCATAACCAACATGGGCATCAGGCATCAGGGCGCCGGCTAGCGTCACCGGCAGCCGGCACGCTTGTCGGATCTGGTTCAGGGCTTCCGGTTCAAGGTCTTTTCCCCAGATGAACGGTTCACGGTTCACAGTTTCCGGATCAACCACGAATGGACACGAATAGACACGAATTTAGAGCTGCTTTTTCCCACGACGACCAACTGTGAACGGCGAACCGGGAACTGCGAACGGTGAACCCCTCAAGCGTCTTCGGTGTCGTGGAATCGTCCGTAATCAACGGAGAAACGGCCATTGCCATGTTCGGTGTAGATCTCAACAAATCGGCGATTCCAAAGGATCTCTTTATCGGTGTAATCAACCTGGCTTTGAATCGGCGCCGGAATGACGGTGTCGACACAGACAATCGACGCCAGGATCCGGGTGTCGTTTTTCTTCAGGTCCTCCGCGGTAAAGCCATACAGGGGGCTAGTTTCATCGATCCGATGCCGGATCGTCAAAGCAGCAGGGAACGCAATGAGCCGGTCGAAATCGAGCTTTAGCGTATAGAAACGGCGTACATCGGGCTCTTCTTTGGTAGCCTCACCTCGAATCAGCATCACTCGAAATTCTGCTTCTACCATGGCGTGATGCCGCAGGTTCGCCACGCGCAACATCAGGGTGGGCACCCCGTCAAACGGACCGATAACCATAAACTTACTGAACAGGATTCGAGCGGTCGGGCGCGAAAATCGCACGAAGATCAGGCCCGTCACGACGGCCATGCCGAACATCCCGGTAATGATCTCGAGCGTCGCGACAATATGACCATAGAGGCTGTCCGGATACATGTGCCCGTAGCCAACGGTGGCTAGCGTTTCGACACTGAAGAAAAAAGCGTCGGTAAATGAACCTGGGGGCATCTCAGCAATGCTATGTCCGCCGACCCAATAGAGGGCTGCGAACACAATATTGATCAGGATATAGATGCCAAAGATCAGCCCGGCGAATTGGGGCCAACTCAGTGTGAGGATTAAGTGATAGGTATCGCGCCAGTCATTTCTCTCCGTATTCAGTTTCAGAAATTCGAGATGACCGGCTTTGACTGAGATTGGGCCGCGCGTTTTTTTCATGGATGCTGGGTAAAGGGGTTGTCCGGTAGGGAGTTAATGAAACTAGCCAGGCACGGCTAGCGTGGAAAATCTAAAAGATGGGCCCTTTGTAACGCCGTGAGCGCCGGGAACGCCGTGATCGCCGGGAACTGATATCCGCTCCCGGCGTTGACGGCGTTCCCGGCGCTCACGGCGTTTATCAGGGTGAAGTCGGTGAATTTGGAAATCTGCTGGGTAGACCGGCCGTTCGATATGCCGCTCCTACGGAGCGTAAGGCGGCACGCCGGCAATTCGGGATTTGGATTTCGGTTAATAGTTTGATCCGCGGTAAAAAATTCGACCGCGCTGGGCCGCGGCTCGGCAAATTTGTGGCGTTGGACCCTCCAGATTCGACAAGCACATCGACCCTGCGCGCCACTACAGGAAGATCTGGAGCCTCGCCCCACCAGAGGAAGGTCCGGAGGCTGCCCACCGACGCCTATCTCTTGATACTCGCTTCGCTTGGCCTTATCATTTGGCAGCGTTGGCTTCTTTCTATCTTAGTCTTCTTCGTAAGTGTGGGCTGTTGCTAGCAAACGGGATCGGTAGCGTGATTTGTTTGGGAACGGCTAGTGTAGTCGCCGGCCTCATGTATGGTGAAGTTAGTACTCCTCGCGTGTTCCTTCTGTTGTTCCTGATTTTGCTGTTTATGTTCGCTGGGTTCTACCTGTTTATCCGTTGCTTGAAGGTGATTTCCCCAAAACGACGTATCCAGAGTTCTCCGTGGCATTTTCATCATGACCAGCGGAAGTAGAGTGCTGGAATAATCGTACAGAGCGATTGTTTGTCCCTTCGGGACAAAACCCGCTGACACCTTTCATCACATTTCGCATTTGCCATTTCGTATAGGTCGTTTCATTTCCGTATGGTCATCGTAGTGATAGGCGGAACAGGACACATCGGGACTTATCTCATCCCGAGGCTAGTGGCGGCGCGTCATGAAGTCATTTCGGTCAGCCGCGGCGAGCGGAAGCCGTATCAGTCACATGCCGCTTGGCGTTCGGTTCGGACGATTAAAGTCGACCGGGAAACAGTTGAGCAAAGCGGTGGGTTCGGCCAGCAGATCGCGGAGCTGAATCCGGATGTTGTGATCGATCTGATTTGTTTCACTCTCGAGAGCGCAAAACAATTGGTCACGGCGCTTCGCGGCAAGGTACAGCATTTCCTGCATTGCGGAACCATCTGGGTCCACGGGCCGAGCGTCGTCGTGCCGACGACCGAGGAACAACCCCGCCGGCCATTCGGCGAGTACGGAATTCAAAAGGCAGCCATCGAAGCTTACCTGTTACAAGAAGCTCGCCTACACGATTTCCCGGTAACCATCTTACACCCCGGACATATCGTTGGTCCCGGATGGGACCCGCTGAACCCAGCGGGACACTTCAATCCCGCCGCGTTCAAAACCCTGGCCCGCGGAGAACCATTGTGTTTGCCGAACCTTGGAATGGAGACAGTTCATCACGTTCATGCCGATGACGTAGCCCAAGCGTTTTGCCAAGCCCTGGCTAACCGCGGACCATCGATCGGTGAAAGCTTTCACATAGTTTCACCGGCTGCCCTGACCTTGCGAGGGTATGCCGAAGAAGTCGCCATCCATCTCGGCCGAGAAGCAAACCTCACGTTTCAACCGTGGGAACAATGGAAGAAGACGGTTTCAGAGCCAGAAGCTTCAGCTACCTGGGACCACATTGCTCATAGTCCCAATTGCAGTATCGCCAAGGCCCAGCGGTTCATTGACTATCGGCCGCGGTATACTTCATTGGAAGCGGTCGCTGAGGCGATCGCGGGATGGGGTTTGGGGGCGGGGTGATCGGTGATTGGTGATTGGGAGCGTGGATTCTTGGGTCGCGGTTAGGCACGATTTTTAGCAGCGACGCTGCGGCGCGTGAAAGCCTAGGAGTGTGTCGGATTTTACCCGCCGCGGCGGGTTATACACCATAGCCCAGGGCCGAAAGCTTTCGGCCCTGGGCTATGATCTGTAGCCGCTTCGCGGCAAAATCCGACAGCCTCCTAGGCTGTTCATGAGTCGCAGCTTCGCTGCTAGTACTTTTTTTAACAGTCTGCTAGCCTATATTCACGCGCGGCTTCGCCGCTCCGACCACGCCTCATCAATCACCTCTTGAGCATGCACATTGAACGTTTTTTTGTTTCCGGGCTGGCACATGCGTCTTACATCGTGGCATCAGAAAATGAAGCCATCGTTATCGATCCGGAACGGAGCGTGGATGGCTACGTAAGCTATCTGGAGAAGAACAATCTCGCTCTGAAAGGGATCTTTCTGACGCATCCCCATGCCGATTTCGTAGCCGGTCACGCCGAACTCGCAGCGCGCACCGGCGCGTCGATTTTTCTGTCCGAAAAGGCTCCCGCTAACTCCGCTCATCATGATCTCAAGGAGGGTGATCGATTCACCGTTGGTTCGCTTGAGGTCGGCGTTCTCGCCACACCCGGTCACTCGCCCGATAGCGTCTGTCTCTGCGCCTTCGAGCAGGGCCAGCCAGTTGTGGTGTTTTCAGGCGATACGCTCTTTGCCGGCGATGTCGGCCGTCCGGATTTACGGGACCGAGAACTTCCGGCTACCGAACTCGCGAGCGCGCTTTACGATTCGCTCTTCAACAAATTGCTGAAGCTTCCGGCCGAAGTGAAAGTTTATCCTGCACATGGAGCGGGATCGCTGTGTGGCAGACAGATTTCAGCAGCGCCGTTCACAACTATTGGCCAGGAAAAGGCGACGAACTGGGCTCTTCAATTAAGCGATCCCCAGAAGTTTGTTGAGGCGATGGTTAGCAATTTGCCCGATCGCCCACCCTATTTCAGCCGGTCCGTGATCATTAACCTGCAAGGTGCGCCTCCCTTTTCCCAACTCCCTGAAATCAAGCGCCTGGATATCGCGGAATTCCAAGCGCTACATCTAGACGGCGCTGCCGTTCTGGATCTGCGGGCTCCTGCGCTGTTCGGTGATGCGCATGTGGCCGGGAGCCTGAATATCGGAATTGCTAGTCCATCCTTTTCGGTTTGGTGTGGTTTCTTTGTCAACCCTGACTTGCCGATTTTGCTGGTGGCAGACTACGAGTCTGAAGTAAAGCGAGCCCAGCTAGAACTGGCTCGCATCGGGTTTGATCAAATTGTCGGTTTTGTTCCGGCAGACGATTTGAGTGAGACCATGCAAATCACGCAAATTGGGGCTCGCGATTTTCTCGAGGTGGTGGGAAGCGGGCAACGACCGACGGTTTTGGATGTCAGAACCGCCCCCGAATGGGCCCAGGACCACTTGGAAGGTTCGGTCAACATTCCTTTGGCGCGACTATCTCGGCAGGTGGGCGGTTTTGCTCACAATGCTCCGCTGACGATTTTGTGCGGCAGCGGTTATCGTAGTTCTATTGCAGCAAGTATTCTCGAAGCTGAGGGGTTTGAGCGCCTCAGCAATGTGATGGGCGGCATGCACGCAGTTCGCCACGCTACCAGGCCTCGGCTTGCGTCCATCGAACGGGCGGAAACGGCGTTGACCTGGGAGATTTGAAGGAGCCGGTGATTGGTGATTAGTGATTAGTGATTAGTGAGAAGCGGAACGCGCCGCGTGAGTGGGATCATCCCGAAGGGATGACAGGACTCAACCCGAGGTTTTAACCCCAGGTACGGATGCAAAAGCGGTCCGCCCTCACAAGGCGCTTCGCGTTCGGCGTTCGTGCTCGTGCTCGTGCTCGTGCTCGTGCTCGAACGTTGTTGCTTGCAGAAAAGGCGTGTCAACCCAATTAGAAGCGCCAAGTTCGAATTGCACCGGCGTAGCGGGGTTGGAGATGCTGACGGGGCGGCAGAATGCGTTGTTAGATCCCGAGATGCCATTGGAGTCCAACCGAATTGTCTTACACCCCTCCAGCATCTCCGACCCCGGCGGACGCGGGGTGCAATTCGGACTTGGCACAGTACTCCCACACTCCGATACTCCCGCCCGCAACGCTTCGCGTAGCGATGCGGGCGGGCCATCACTCCGCGCGGCCGGATTCGAGGACAGCAACTCGACTGAGCTCGTCGAAGTCCTGCCCGACGTAGCCTCCCAGCTTGTCCGACATAGCTTTCCGGAGTTTCGAACGACGGAGCGACGTCGGGAGTTTCAGACGACGGGGCGAAGTCGGGAGGACGAGGACGAAGTGCCTTTTTGGCTGAGCTCGCCCCTACCGAACATCGAGCGCACTTTTTAGGAGCCCCGGCAAGATCTCAAATGGTGTGATCGGCAAATGATATCGATCCCGTAGTTCATCTGGACCCGGGAAACTGACATGGACTTTCCCGGCTTCTTCCCACACCAACACTCGAAGCGGAAGATCCAACGCTAGTTCCGGGTACTGCTGCATCAACGGAGTCCCGGCCTTGGGATTTCCGAAGAGAATTAGGATCGTTGGCCGCAGTGCTAAACCAACCGCGACAGCCTCTGCGGCTTGATCGATCCGGGCAAAGATTTTCATCCCTTTACTGGAAAGAAAATTTTCCAGTAAAGCGGCGGTCTCTTCAGCAGGATGCGGACTGAGAAAGTCCATCGAACCGGGTTCCTACCTATTGCTCACTGTAATTCCACGTCAGCCCGCCGTCGATTACGATGGTGGCCCCGGTGATGTAGTCGGCATCCGATGACGCCAGAAAGGCCGCTACGCCGGCAACATCCCCCACTTGACCTAACCGGCCCAACGGAATGTTCTCCAGCAACGCTTTGAGTTTAGCGGGATCATTCAGGAGAGTAGTATTGATCGGTGTTTCGATCGCGCCGGGAGCGATATTGTTTATAGTGATTCCGTAAGGCGCGAGTTCGATGGAAAGATTCCGCATCACCATCTTCATTCCCCCTTTACTGGCACAATAAGGAGTGAAATGCGGGAACGGCAGCTCCTCGTGCACCGAACTGACGTTAATGATTTTGCCTGGCTGCTTAACTGCCATGCGGTGCTGAGCGAATGCCTGGCTGGCAAAGACCGCACCTTTCAAGTTGATGTTCAAAACCAGATCGTAATCGTGCTCGGTTATTTCCCAGATGGAAGAATGCTTTTCGACGCCCGCGTTATTGATCAACACATGGACTGCACCGAAGTAATCGATCGCTTGCTTCATCAGGCTATGAATTTGATCCACAGACGAAATGTCGGCCTCCACTGCTAAGGCTTTCCGGCCTCCCTCTTGAATTTTAGCGACAGTCTCATTTGCTGGTAGCGGATTACCTACGTAATCGATGACGATATTCGCGCCCTCTTCGGCCAGCCGATAAGCAATCCCTTGGCCAATACCTTGGCCTCCCCCGGTGATCAGAACCGTCTTTCCTGCGAGTTTCATAAGCGTCTAAAAATTGAGTCTTGAGCTGTGAAAGCCCTCTAACCGCTCACGAAGTTTTATCAACCCCCCAATTCGGACTGGAATGAAATCGCCACAAGAGTGCAATTTCGAGAGCGGCAGTACTCCAGCGTTCCATCACTCCGCCCGCCAGGATTCGGGGACGAGGCCGACTTAGTGGACGCCGTGGACTTAGTGGACAGAAGTGGACGTACCTGCGCCACAGGCCTTGGCGGATTCGTCCCTGTGGGCGGTGAGACGTGAAACTTGCCCAGCAGGCGGCTCCCGCGAACAGCCCAACGGTTCGCAGTTCTATCCGCGGCGGCGTCTTTGGGGGGCCGCTCAACGGGAGGCGCTGGGTAGATCCCGCGGCCGGGTAGTTTCCGGGAGCCGCCTGTTATCCTATCTCCCAGCCTCAGCCGCGCAGGGAAGAACCAAGCGTGGCTTTGGCGGTACGCGCTAAAGCAGCTCCCCTCCACTCAATAACGGGCTGTAACCGCGCCGTTCCGTTACCGCCAATAATAGCGGCCGTGCGCCCAATACCGCCCGCGCCAATACGGATGACCGTAATAGGCGTAGCCGCGCGGTCCCCAGTAATAGCCGGCGTTGTAGTAACCGGGCCCATACCAACCCGGACCCGGGCCGTAAAAAACGGGCACCGGGATCGGCAGCGGTAACGGGAAACCGATCCAAACTCCAGCCTTCGCGGGCACCTGGGCCACTAGGCTCACAGCGAATACAAGCCCTAGAATTAGAACCAATTTTTTCATAGCTTACTCAGGGATGACGAACCAGCAGGGTTGCCGGTTACTTGTAATCCCAAAGAGTTACATCTTAAAAAAAAATGTGCCATGAGGAAAGGGTGTGACCCCGAGAGACGGGGACGCACTGGGCTCCGCGAACCGATGGGACTCATGGGACTTATGAGTCGGCAGTATGGTCCCATAAGTCCCATGAGTCGCATAGGTCCCATTGGTTCGCGGAGTCCAGTGCGTCCCCGTCCCCCAGGCGCCGATCCGCCACACCGTTCTCGGTTCCCACACCGTTCTCGTCGTTGACGGCGTTGCCGTCGTTAACCACGGTACAACGATGCTCGACCTGTTTGCACCGGCCTTTGATCGCGACTGGATGGCAGGCCGCTTGAAGGCTCTGGCCGAGGCTCAAATTTATATCGGTACATCTTCGTGGAAGTACGAAGGCTGGCTGGGCATGCTTTACGACCGCGCCAACTACGAGAACCGAGGCCGGTTCTCTAAAGCCCGCTTTGATCAGGAGTGTTTGCAGGAATACGGCCAGTATTTCCCCAGTGTTTGTGTGGACGCCGGTTACTATCGTTTCCCTGATGAACGTTATCTGGAAAGACTTTATCAGCAGGTACCGACGAACTTTAAATTCACCTGGAAAGTAACCGATGAACTCACACTTCGACGGTTCCCGAAGTTGCCGCGTTTCGGCGACCGGCGAGGTCAGTTAAACCCGAACTTTCTAAACGCTGAGCTTTGTTACAATTCATTTATTCGGCTCCTGGAGCCGTATCGCGGACAGGTTGGCTCCCTGATTTTTGAGTTCGCTGAGTTCCGGCCCGCCGATTTCCAAGGACCAGAGGACTTTCTCGCGCAGTTGGACCGTTTCCTGCAGACGTTGCCGTCCGGTTGGCCGTACTCTGTCGAAATCCGAACCGAAAACGTCTTCACGGATGATTATTTAGCGGTGCTGGCGAAAAATGGAGTCGCCCATGTTTTAAGCCAGTGGTCTTACATGCCGGAAGTGGGCGAACAGCTGAAACATCCCGGCATTTTTACGGCTGATTTCCGGGTGGCTCGGTTCCTTTTGCGGCGCGGGAGACCGTACGAACGAGCAGTCGAGATTCTCAGCCCTTATCGCGAAACTCGCGAAGTCAACCAGGACGCCCGAACCGCGGCGCGCAGCCTCATTTTTGATTTCCCGCAGAACGAGGGTAAACCGCTCTTCTGCTACATCAACAATCGTTTAGAGGGTAACGCGTTGAATACAATCTGGAGTATTATTCGCGGAGACTAGCGTTTCAGGTACTCAGCCAGCAGCGTCAAAGCCTCAGAATCCCCAGCTATTTGAGCCAGAATCTGGTCTTGTTCCTGTTGTTTTCTGGCCAAAGCACCGCCCGCTAGCAAGCGCAATCGGTCGTCCAACTCTGGGTGCAACGCGATTCGGCCCGAAACCTCGATGCCTATCCTGCCGAGGAAACCAAAGACCACGCGAAACTGTTGTTCTTCTGTCATGATTTATCCTCCAGTCCGCTGATTCGCGTAGCCTGCCAGATCTATTGCCACAAATAGAGATCGAACCGGGTTTGTGTGAGGCAGCGCCATCATGAGGAAAGACGAGTGATCGTGGGCACAATTGCAGTAAATTATAGGCGCCGCAGCATTGGAGACATCGAGTAACCTACAAAACTGCTCGCAATCGCTAGCCGTACGAATTGGGTTCATCAAGTTTATCCTTTGGAAGGCCTTACCGGTCCTCAAAGATAGGACCGCCAATCGGGCCACGATTGCAGGAATTTCAAGGAGACGGCGGGAGGAGAAAATGTGAAAGGTTTACAAGCGTCGTCGGTACAGCCTCATCGAAATCGCCGCAAAAGCCTTGTGCGCTGCGGGCTATCTCAGGCCTTGCGGGAGCCTCGCCGCACCAAGATCAGCCTCGCAAGGGCTACGGCGCGACAGGCCGGCTCGGCTCTGCGACGCCCGCACGCCGATACGCCCTACACGCGCTGGAGACACGTAGCCAGCAACTCGAGACCGGCTCGGTTGCGAGAGACTTCTTCCAGAACTTGCTCGCGCTGTTTTTCATCCAGGGTTCCGGCCGCTAGTTCGCGGATCTTGGCCACCATATCGGGATCCAGGGATTCAGCGGATCGACCGCTCACCTCTCCGTCGAAGCGGTCCAGGAATCCAAGCACCGCTCTGAATTGATCTTCCTCGTCCATGTCTAAATCTCCGGCTGTCTTTGGGCCTTAAAAACTATCGAATATCGAAATCGATTCCGACGCACATAGCCTAACACAATCGTCCCAAGCAATCTCCAGGAAGGGATCCAGCAATTTAAGATTCCAAAGTAAGCGCCGCTTAATGAAATCCTTGGTCTGATCGAGGTCACGGCTGATGGTAGCAGCGTGACAACCAAACATTTTGGCGAGGCGTTGCTGCTCGACATTGTGGAAATAGACGAGACGCAGACAGACTGACTCCCTCGGAGCTAGACTCCGCAGGCTCTCGGTCAAGGCATCGGCTAAAAGGGCGAGCACATCGGTTTGATCATACGCCTCGCTATCAGACGAATTGTTCCGCTCGTCTGATAACGTTGTCTGGTCTTGATGCGGTTCAATTCCCTTTTCCCGCTTCCGGTAGCCGGGCGCACGCCACCAGCTTTTCAATCGAGAAAGCGCCACCACCGTAATCCAGGATCTCAACGAAGCACGTCCTTGATACATTTCGAGGAGCTTGACGGTTTTGCCGTCACGCTCTACGCCCGCCAACAGATCGCCGGGGAGGTCTCCAATAATTTCGCGCACTTTTTCCTCGGAATCGGAATCGGTACATTTCGAGAGCAGAACCGCTAAGGTATAAGGTAACTCAGCTAGCACTGTATTGACGGCCGCCGGATCGCCGCCTAGCGCCGCTCGGGCGATTCGCAGATCGTCTTGGTTAGACATACCAAACTGAAGCCGGAAACATATCAACGGGGAGTAGAAAGTCTACCCGTAAAGGAGCTAGAATCTAGGAGCTAGGAGCTAGGAGGGCGCCGGGCCTATGAGCATGGGTATGACGTGGGACGCGCTGGACGTAGCGAATGGATGGGATCTATGGGACTCATGGGACCTCTGGGTCACCCTCATTAGTCATAAGTCTCACAGGTCCCATCGGATCGCGCAGCCCGGGGCAGGCCGGCCCCTGGCGATGATCATAGGCCGATCCGCACGCACCCTCCTAGCTCCTAAATTCTAGCTCCTAGCTCCTTTACTGATTACTGATTCACTGAATACTGATTACCTACCACCATGTCTACTCGCCTAAACTTCCTGCCGGACGAACGGTTTGCGCCGCTCCGGGCACCATTAACAGAACGTCTGCGGAGAATGGCGGACCTGATCACGCCGGAGAATTTTCCCAGCCTGCTCGATTTTGGTATGGAGAATCTGCTGGGGGATGTGTTCGCCGCCGTTAAAGCCGATGAAGGCAGTGTATGGATCCTTGACCAACCAAGAGCGCACCTCGTGGTCTCATATGCCTCGGGTCCGCACGCCGCAGGCATTGCCGGATTCAAGCAACCGCTCAGCACCGGCATCGTCAGCACCTCGTTCATAAGCGAACAAGGATTTGCGGAGAACGAGGTCTATCGCCACGAACTTCACAGTAAGATTCTCGACGAAAAACTGCATGTCACGACCTACGCGATGATCGTAGTTCCGTTCTACTTCTTGAATGCCTGTCGAGGCGTGATCTCCTGTGTACAGTTGATCGATGTTCGGCACGAGGAGGGCCAGTCGGTTCCGATGACTGAGGCACCTCCCGGCTTTGGCATGGACAGCCTGGATGCGGTAAAACGAGCTGCCTTAGTGCTAACCGATCTGATCAACTATCGCCTCCTAAGCACCGCCATCGGCTGGGAAGCAAACTGATGAAGACCAGCTCCTGGATAACGGTTGAGCAAGCTCGCGAGGCTTTATCAAACGGAAAAGGCAAAGGAATCAAGATCGCCGTCATCGACTCCGGCATCGAGATCAGTCACCCCGATCTAAACGGTCTGCAATTGGCAGACGACGTCCATGTGATCGGCAGTGACCTGCAACTGGTGATCCAGCCCGGAGACGGTACGGACCTGTTCGGGCATGGGACGGCGGTAGCAGCGATTATCCGGTCGTTGGCTCCCGAAGCCGAGATCGGCAGTTTCCGCGTTCTGAACGAGAATAACGCCTCTCGCACCGATGTAATTTGTGAGGGAGTTAATCTGGCGTTGGATCACGGCTACAAAGTGCTGAATTGCAGCTTTGGTTGCGGAGTAGCTGAACACATTCATCGATACAAAGCGTGGATCGATCAGGCCTATCTGAAAGGCGTTCACGTGGTAGCCGCTTGCAATAACTACGATTACACCAGGCCGGAGTGGCCCGGCTATTTCCCTTCGGTGATCACGGTCAATTACGGCGAATTGAAAGACAAAGAAGACTTTTATTTTAAACCTGGGAACCTGGTTGAATTTGTCGCCCGCGGAACCGGTTTCGAGGCCGCCTGGAAAGGCGGCCGGCGGCGCCGGATGCATGGCAGTAGCTTCGCTGCACCGCACGGAGCCGCTTTTCTTGCCCGGATTCTATCGGTGTATCCGGACCTGGCGCCCCTCCAGGCAAAGTCACTACTGCATCAGCTGGCTAAGCCGTGGGATGAGCAAGCGTTCTCGCAGCTGTTGGCACCGAGTGTGCCAAGCTAGGAGCTAGGAGCTAGAATCTAGGAGCTAGGAGAACGTATCGGCGTACGGACGCGTGGGGCACATCGGGATGCGCGGGGCGCTGTGAACGTATGGGACTCATGGGACTCATGGGATTCATGGGACTTATGGGGGCCTCATTAGTCCCATCACCCATAGGTCCCATCGGATCGCAGCGCCCAGGGCGCTCCCGGCCCCGGCGATGACCATAGACCACTAGGCTTCTCCTAGCTCCTAGCTCCTAGCTCCTAGCTCCTAGCTTCTCCCCCGCTGCAATCGGCCGTTGCCGGCGCGTCTTTCCGGTAGGAAGCGAATTTTCTATTTAACTAAATTTTCCTTATGCAACCCCATTCTCGCATCTCCAAACCAAAGGGGGGTCAGCGCCGGCCGGCATTTCTATGGCGTAGTTTCCCGATGACGCTGTTTGGTAGTATTGTTCTGTCTTCGTTCCTCTGTTTGGCGGCCGCGGCTTCGATATGCGGCAGCGGGTTCGTTATTCGTCAGGACGGCTACATCTTGACTAACTATCACGTCATCAAAAATGCGAATCGGATCACGGTCACCATTCCCGGACGTCAGGCAGTGCCCGCGCGAGTGATAACGGTCGATCAAGAGAAAGATTTGGCCATTCTCCAAGTTTCGCTCCGAAACATCACCGCTCTACCAGTCGCTTCCTCGGAAACCGTGCAGGTGCTCGATTCCATCACCGTGCTGGGTTATCCGTTACCAACCGAGCTTGGGACCGCGCTGTCCGCCTCCGACGGTAAAGTGAACGCTATCCGCGACGGCCGTAACGGCGGCACGCAGTTATTTCAGATCGATGCCAATGTCAATCCGGGTAACAGCGGCGGCCCGCTACTAAACAATCACGGAGAAGTTGTCGGGATCATTGTCGCCAAGATCAATTCTCTCGAGTACGCGAAAGAAAATGGGACCATACCAGAACGGATTAACTTTGCTATCCCGGTCAACGAGGCTCAAGACCTCTTACGCAAGGTGATTCCTAACTTTACTCCTTCGAACCGGCAACAAGTGTTAACTGACCAACAAGTGTTCGCATCCGCCAAAAGCTCAACCGTGTTGATCGTGGCCGACCAAGATGAAACCGGCGCTAAAACCTACACGGAGAATCAAGCGAACGATTCCTTGGAACGGTTCATCGCCGAGTTTGTCCGTGCCGGCGAAAGCGATGGTCAGACCGAGTTCTACGCTTCTCCTTGTGACTATTTCGAGAACGGACAATGCACCCGTGAATCCATTTATCGCGAGCTGCAGGACTACAATAACAAATGGCCGTCGCGCGAATACCGATTATTAGGTACGCCGGTAGTCAATGTCGCGAACGAGGGGGGTACCTATGACGTTGGTTTCAAGGTCCAGTTCGCGCTCCATAATCGTTCGAAAACATTGAGCGGTATTTGTTATTTCCGGGCCCAGGTGGTCCGCCGAGAGAGCAGCTTTTTGATTACTTCGATCCGGGAAAGCTTTTCCACTGGCGGAAGTCAGATGGGTGAAGGCGGATCTCGCCTGGGATTCACTCAAGGTGCGAGATGACGGGCGTAGTGGCGTGTCGGCGTGAGCCGTTGGTGGGGCGAGGCTCCGGAAAAGACGAAAAGGTCGGCCGAAGCCGCTGGTGCCCAACAAGACTCGACGCGTTGCTATGCCAATAAGCCGCCGAGCCGTAGTTCTCTATGGTAATGCAGCTCGCTGAATAGTGTCGGATCCGGGGGCATAGCTCGGCGCGGTTTTCGGCCTAACACCACGCAGGGCAGGGCAGATCTGAGCCCCGGCAGTGCGCTGGGTAAAGCAGGAGCCCGCCCTACCAGCGTCTTACGCCGACACGCCGATACGCCCACACGCTTGCAACCAGGGCTGCTCCACGCGATGATCGGCGCGAGATGCCTATCCTGGACGAACTCATGCCCGCGGTGAAGTCCGTCCGCGGAATTCGCAGGTTTTGGTACGCGCGCTCAGAATGGTTCCCGCACCTAGTCGCGGAATACCAGGAGGCGGACTCGGCCGACAGTGCGGCTGGGTTCAGAAAGGAGAGCTCTATCTATACCCGCTTAGCCAAGGCGGCGACTCAGCTCGGTGAAAATTTGATCGCCCTGGAAATCGCGAGCGAAGGCAGCAAGAGCCTGGAACAGGCGTTTCTGCAAAAATTTCCGGAAATAGTCGCCTCCCAAAAAATCGAATTAGCCCGTGAACAGGCAATCGCGCTTTCTCGGTTGGGATCAATCCGAGAGGCTCAAAAGATCCTGCGGGACCTGCTGGCTGTCCGCGCCGATGACGACAAATCGTTGAGTGCGCTGGGACGCACTTACAAAGATTTGGCCAAATTTCCCGGCCCGGCCCAGCAAAAGTTTTTGGAGCGAGCGCGGGCCTACTATTTGCAGGCCTACACAGTAAATGGTGAGTATTATCCTGCGGTCAATGCCTGCACTTTGTCGCTCTGGCTGAACGACCGGGTGGCCGCCCGGAGACTAGCGGCGGATGTTAAAAAGTTGTGCCTGGAATCGCTCGCTGCTAATCCGGACGATTACTGGGCGCTAGCGTCAATCGCTGAAGCCGAATTAGTCTTGAGCGCTGATGTCGGAGAAATCACGCAAAAGACTTTTGAGTATTACGAGAAATACTCACGGCTAATGCATGAAAACCGGGGTTGGGGCGATCTGAGCTCAACCAGCGAACAAGCAAAGCGCATCTGCGAATCGTTGGATTGGCATTTTGCCTCCCTCAAAAAGATTTTTCGAGTCCCCGAAGTCATCATTTTCTCCGGGCATATGGTGGACGCACCTAGTAGGCAAATTCCGCGTTTCCCCGCCACTTATGTGGATGCGGTGGCGGAACAGATCCGGCTGACTTTGGACGCGCTCGATGCCTGGATCGGTATTTCGTCGGCGGCATGCGGGTCGGATCTTTTGTTCATCGAAGCAATGTTGGCGCGGGAAGCTGACATCCAAGTGGTTCTTCCCTGGCGGAAGGAAGAGTTCAAGCAGACCAGTGTTTTGGCCGCAGGCCCCGACTGGGAGGGGCGCTTCGACCAAGCCCTCGAAGAAGCCACTTCGGTTACTTACCTTTCCCAGCAAGGCGCGCCGAGTGGCAACCTTGGCTATGTGTACTGCAATGATTGCATGAACGGGATGGCTCTGTTCCGGTCTGAAAAGCTCGGATCCGAAGTACGCCCACTGGCAGTCTGGGACGGCCGGCGCGGAGACGGTCTGGGCGGTACTTCTAGCTTTGTGGACTTTTGGACCTCGAAAGGTCACGCCGTTGAAGTCATCGATTTAGAGAAGCTCACGGCCGCCAATCCACCGACTGAGAAGCTCGCTAGTATCTCGTTTGGAGAGCTCACCGTTAGCGAAGGCCAACAGACGATCAAAACGCTGCTATTCGCTGATGTGGTCGGCTATAGCAAGATCCCGGAAGATCAGATCAAGCATTTCGCCCCTGAATTTTTGGGGATGATTTCCTTACTGATCTCCGAACCCCCGCGTCCCGTACTAACCAATACCTGGGGCGACGCGATCTATTTTGTGTTCGATGAACCCGTGTCCGCCGGGAATGTCGCCCTCCGGCTGCTCGAGACCTTGAAAAAAAGTAATTGGCGGCGCGAATTAACCGCTCCCCTCGGCCTTCGGATCAGCCTCCATACCGGGCCGGTGATCCTTTGCCTGGACCCGGTGATTCGACAAATTTCATTCACCGGATCGCATGTTAGCCATGCGGCGCGGATCGAGCCGATCGTGCGGGAGGGCGAAGTTTGGGCCACGGAAGCATTTGTTTCTTATGCGATGATCGATAGCCAGGGACTGACTAGAGGACGCCGATTCGGGTTCGATTATCTGGGCCAAATTGATTTCGCCAAAAGCTACGGACGTTATCCCCTCTTCCGGTTGAGCTCACCGATTACGGATGGGGCGGATACGGAGGGGTGAAAGCGAACCGCGAATCGACGCGAACACAGAGGAAGAAAAAACTCACGCGAGGCAGACTTCATTTGCGCAGTGCGGCCCTAAAGAAACAGATAATATCTTAGTTAGTAGCGCGGGGGCCAGCTGCTCCATTTTCTTCCCGTGGTCTTATCGCGCATCACTCCATACTCCATTACTCCATTGCAGGCCCCCTCCCCTGACCCAAATTTAGTTTGCAAGTCGTGGGCGTCCTGACGTCTTATCGACGATGATTGCTGGTATCAGTGATCATTCTAAAACGAACCAAGGATTTATCTCAGATGGCAGAATCAACCAAACAACAGCGTCAAGCCAAGAAGACAGAAGGTGACCTCGACCCGGCAAAACATGGGACGGAAAGAGCGGCAGCAGAGTCCGGAACAGAAGTTGGCGGCCGGTCAATCCTTATTTTCATAACCTGTCCCCATTGCGGCTCTAACCGAGTCGTCTCTCTGGATTACGAGGGAGAATGGTTCACGTGCGGTCAGTGCCAAGGCACTTACCAAATCGTTTCATAACCTCACTCCCTTATGCGGATACGATAGCGGAATGCCCTAGCCCCTGTTGAATTTACACTCGGGTAGCGGGGCGTTCCGCGGGGACAAATCTCCAACGCCGCTGGTTCCGTCTCGGAGCCCTATAAATATTTGCTTCTACGGAGCTGGTCGTCGGCTCCGCTCCATCAGGGGCATTTGCCGCCTCCCGTTTTTCAGCCACCGGCTAGGGCTGGCTGCGGCTGGCCTGATAACCCTTTCAATTTCATCATCGCTTCATAGCCGGCGGACCCGCGGGTCTCGGACTGGAGCTTTCTCAAGATACGAGCGATGTGCTGATGAACGGTTCGGACACTGATTTGTAGGATACCGGCAATGCAGCCGTCTTGCTTTCCTTTAATCACCCAATGCAGCACCTCAGCCTCACGCGGAGTCAAACCAACCCGCTCCAGATCTTCCGGCCTAGGAATCACCTGATCCGCGGCTGCCTTCAAGGATTCGATCCGTTGAAGGTTCCGATGCGCTAGCGCCACAATGGGGGCAACCAAGCTCAGAAGCAGCGCTTCTTCGTCGGTAAAATCGAGGTCTCGATTGACGGTGACGCCGGCGATATGTCCCGGTATGTCGAGCGTAACGACCGTCTGACGGCGTATCCCCAGCGGCACAAATACATCCAAAAAGAGAGCGGTCTGTTCGAACTGCCGTTGAGAAATACAGTCGGTGATCCTGATCGCCCCTTTGGCGCCACCTCGTGCAATTGGCATGACCGGATGAGTTGGCACCAGCTCCAAAATCCGGTGCTTAATTTCGGGCGAGATCGGCATACTATCGCTAGTCGCGCTCACCACTTCCCCGGTTTTAAGATTGAGCGTCTCCAGGGAAAAGATGGCACCCGGGATTAGTTCGCCAAGAGCGCCAAACACTGTTGGCGGAAAATGCTCTAAATTATCCGCTCTGTGGAGCCGTTCGAGGCTCCGCATCAGCGCCTTTACTTTGTGAAGCGATATTGATTCCACGGTGGTCGGACCTGCGTTTACGTCCTGCTAAGCGCCACCATCCTGGACCGGTACTTGTTCATGCGTAGCAAATGAAATCGGGAAAAGCACGCCTAAAAACGTCTGATAAGCATGATTTTGCCGCTTGAGCGGGTGATTGGTCGCGAAAAAACTGGGAATTATGGTGTTTATAGATACGGGAGCCGAGCCCAGCCTGAGTACGATACGGTGGATCTGGACATAGATGAAGATCATCTGGGCTCTATCTTTCGGAGATGCCGGAATGGAGGCGATATACTTCGGATACTGCTCCGTCTCCGGTTCTAGAACGAAACGATGTAACCAATAAACCCAACAATCACACTAGCTGTCAGGATCACGAGCGCGAGAACGTTTAGCTTGCCGTAAGCGCGATCGCCGCGCTCCAAAGCTCTAGTGCTAGCCAATAGATCCTGGAACGGACCAACCGACGGCAACAGGCCAGTCAGCGGCACTATAACAGCTACAGATCTAATCGGCCGGGTTCTCGGTTCTTCTATTACGGAATTTTGTTCGGTTATCTTCGTTTAAGAATCGCCCTTTCTGCTGAGAGGGACGACGGACCAAACCTTAATTGCAATCTATCGCAGAGGCTGAACCGCCCGGCTCGGCCCGAGGTCTTGCCGCGAAGCAGCTCAAGGCTTACGGGCCATTATTGCCGCCGGTCACACCCAAGCGCTTCGCCTCGGCAAAATCCGCTTTAGCTTTATCGCCATGCCCCTGTTTTTGATAAGCTAGCGCGCGGTTATAGAAGGCGCGTCCGTAGTTCGGATTAAGCCGGATCGCTTCATTAAAATCTGTGATGGCTTCCGGGATTTTCCCTTTCTCGGAGTTAGCGATCCCCCGGTTGTAGTAAGCCAGCACATAATTCGGGTTTCGCTGAATCGCTTCGTTATAATCGGCGATAGCATGATCGACATCCTTCATGTCGTCATAACACAGACCTCGATTGTTATAAGCGTCCAAGAAATTGTCATTGATATCAATCGCGTAGGAATAGTCGTTTACTGCTTTTTTGTAGTTCCCCAACGTTTGATAACAGAGTCCTCGCATGTAATACGCGTTGGCATATTTCTGGTCGCGATCGATGGCGGCGGAGAAATCCGAAATCGCGGGATCGTATTCCTTCCCGTAATAGTGGAGCAAGCCGCGGTTGTAGTAAGGGTCAGCGTACTGCGGGTCGGCCCGCATGGAGGCACCGTAATCGTTCAATGCCAGGTCGTGGTTGCCCTTGTCATAATAGGCTAGGCCGCGATTATTATATGCCCTCGAGGTATTACCGTTTAGTTGCAACGTTTGATTGTAGTCAGCAATGGCGTTGTCATACTGCTTGGCTTTCCAATAAACGATGCCGCGGTCGTTGTAATAGTCAGGATTATCCGGGCGCAAACGAATCGCCGCATTGTAATCGTCCAAAGCTTGCGGGTATTGCTCCAGCATCTTGTAGCAATTGCCGCGTTTGCTATAGGGCTCCGGATTCTTGGGATCGAGTTGAATCGCGCCGGTGTAATCATTCACCGCGGCCTGGTAGTCGCCTTGGCTTTCATGGTTCTGACCGGCCGCCAGTGCACTCGTTTGGTCGCTCGCACTGGGTGCCGCGGTTGGTTGCGGTGTCTCGGTCGCACGCGGCTTGGGTATCGGGGTCACATGGCTTGGACGATATTCTTGGACAACCTCATCGCGTTTTGACTCCAGTCCTTTGGTCACGATGTAGGCAGCCAACAACCCGAAGCAGATCAACCCGATCAACAGGAAGGCTAAAATGGCGATGACGATCATTACTGCGACCGGAGCTTTTCGCTTGGCCGGCGCAGGCGTGCCTCCCGTCGTTCCCGGAGCCGTCACCGGATGAACCACAGGATTGTTCGACTGCGGAGCAGCGCCGGGGACGGCTACAAACGAAGGACCACCCGAACTCGGAGTTTTACCGGCCCCAACTGGCGCCGCCTGAGAGACGGGCTTGACCGGTGTTTCCTGGCGGCGACCTACCGGCGCTTGACTCGTCTGGCCGCTCGCTCGGTCCAACAGAATCTGGATTGTCAAAGCCAGCTGCTTCAGATGCTGATCCAATGGCGGCGTTAACGCATCAAGCCAATGCGGTGAGCTGATATAGTATTCCAGGGCCCGGGCCGGTGGGACGTCTTCGATCCGAAATGGAATGATCGGGATACCGTGATGAACCGCTCGTTCAACCTCGCGCTTAACCTGGTTCGAGTGATTTGCGTTTGACGAAAAAATCAGAACCATCGCGCGGCACTTCTCGATTGCCTCAATGATCGATTCGGCATAGTCCATGCCCGGCAAAACGTCACGAGGCGCAATCCAACAACGGATACTGTTAAATTCGAGAGATGCGCACGCGGCATCCGCAGTGAGCTTGTCGGCGATTGCGTAACTTATGAAGACATCGACGGGCATCTTGTGTTTCCCAGGCGAGATTTATCAGACCAATTGCAGCATTTTTTGGTTCGGGCGTCTACGGGTAACTAGCTCCTGTCACTCAGTCGGGAGTGAAAAGTGAGAGGTGGGTCAGTTTGAAGTTCCAGTTTCGACCTCTGGCGGACCTTCCCTCAGTCGCCAATCGAACGAATGATCCGCGCCGGATTTCCTCCGACGAGAGTATTCGGAGGAACATCCTTGGTGACTACCGAACCTGCCGCGACGACCGAATTCTCGCCTACGGTTACGCCACCGATGATGGTCGCTCCGGCCGCGATCCACACGCTTTTCTCAATCACGATGGGCTTTCCGATGGTGGCGGCGCGTCGCTGCGAGGGTTCAAGGGGATGGCCCGTCGTGATGATGCTCACATTCGGCCCGATCATCACATCGTCTGCGATGTCGAGGCCGCCAAGGTCATAGAAAGTGCAGTTCTGATTTACGAAGACATTATGCCCGACGCGGATTTCATCCCCACCGGCAGTATAAAATGGAGGGATCAGTAAAAAGCTCTCGTCTACCTTTTTACCGATAAGTTCGCTGAACAAGGCCCGAATTTCGTCCGCGTCGTTGAAGGTCAAACGGTTAAGTGTGGCAGTGATCGCCATCGCTCGTTTGACGTTTGCCAACATGGCCGCTGATTCCGGCGTCCTGCTGTAAATTATCTTGGTGCGATCGTCATTCGGCATTCGTTATTTCCCTCGGGTTGCGGTTGAGCGTGCGTTCCGGCGCACGAAAGCCGCGCCGAGCTTCGCTGAGTATAGCCACAAAGCTGAAAGGTCAGAATCCGGCCCAGAGTGGAAATTCAAAATGACCCACTAGGGGCCTTACTCACCCCACGCTTTCCTTCACGTTGGTTACAAGCCGGGGGGATGTCGGAGTACGTAGCCGCCGGCGGGACGAGAGCGCGTCTGCCAGCGTGGGCCGTGGGTGTGATCGCCGTAGCCGGTATCAAAGCGTAAACCTGCGATCACCAAAAAAACATGTCCCCTAGTCGCATAGATTGTTACCCATCGTCCAGCGCCGCCTTCGCCGTACCCGCGGAAACCTCTGGAGGGAGTCGGCGTCTCGAGCCTGCCAATCGAATGCAGAACGTAAGAGACCGCGCCTGAGCAATCGTAGCCGTTATCGTAGAATGTCTTATGACCACCTCCGTAGCGGTACGGTTTTCCGATCAGCTCATTTCCGGCTGCGATGGCTTCTCGGACCGATGCCGGCGCCGATGGCGGAGGACTGGCGACTGAACCTTCCACAAAAGCGGTACGCGCCGGATTGTATTTATATACGTATGGAGGGGTCGTTTCACACCCGGCCAGAAAGAGGGTCAGGCAGATAGCAACAAACAGAAACTTCTTGGGCAACACGGGCTGGATTTTGCCACAAGTCAGGAAACGCCGTCAACGAAGCAGGAGCTAGGAGCTAGGAGGAGCGAAAGGTGAAAGGTGAAAGGTGATAGGTGAAAGGTGATAGGTGAACGTCCTGAAGACGACTCGGCTCCGCGACGCCGTTCTGTAGCCTGTCACCTATCACCTTTCACCTTTCACCTTCCGCCGTTCCTTCCAGTGCGTTACCACAGCTCGCTCGCGTTCGGGAACTTCTTCACCACGGGGTCATAGCGAGTGGGTTCAAGCACGGGAAGCAGTCGCCGCAATAGGAAGTTGAAAGGTGAACTCGGCGCTCGCACGAACAGGTCCAAGGGCTCGAGATCCATACGGAAATGGAGCTTCGGATCGTAATTAAGGGGCGCGCTATGATAAGAACGATAGCCGTTCTCGATCGCCCAAGTAACCGTATCTCGCCAAGTCACGAAGTATAGGTGCCGATCCAGCGCGATCGAGTAATCCAGGCCGATGTAGTTGTCGCGCAATACTCCATCGTGAACCATGCAGGAAGCGAATGCCACAATCCGCCCTTCGATTCGCCAGATCAGAAATTTGGAACGGTCCGGCATCTTTCTGCCAAGCTCCGACAGGTAAGCCAGATTCAGTTCTTCAAACTTCTGCGAAGCGCGCTGATACACGGCCTGGTACAGCGGCAAGACCTCCTGGACATACGGCGTGATGTCCGTCACGACTTCGAAATCGATCGGCGGTCCACTGGCGCTTTTGCGGAACTTGCGACGCAAATTCTTTCGCATGGCATGGCTCAGCCTGGTGTTGAGGTAATCCTCAAAATCCCGGAACTTCAGTCCCATGCCCGTGGCCGGCATGCTGGGCACCCGAGTAAAACCCGCGGTAACGAGCGAATCGAGCGAAGAACGGTAACTCCTGGGATAATCTTTGAAAGCAATCATCCAGGCGCCCAGCGCCTTACCGACGGGGACCAACACTTCTTTCAGGCCGTTCACGGTCCACCCGATGTCGCCGGTGTTAATATCGCCCGCGATATCGCCTTCTCCCGCGGAACAGCCAACCATGATCATGGGTAGCTTCAGAAAAGACGGCAGTAGCCTGCGCACCGCGTCAACCGCGCGTCGAACCACAGCCGGTGTACCAACGACCATGTCCTGGCGCACAAACAGAAACGGCTGGACCGCTCTGGTCGTTCCCGTGGCGTCCTTAAGCACTAGATAGAGATGCTCGAATTGGTCGCCCAAAGCCGATTGCGTAATCTCGTAGTAGCGGTGGTCGAGCGCGTACCGGCGCAACCCAAATTCGAAAGCTGGCCGATCTTCCGACGCGAGCTGATCAACCACGGCGGCTGAGCCAAAAGAAGCATTTAAAGATAGCCTCGGTGAAAGGCTTGGCGGCTTTTGTTCGGTCTCGTGTACCAAGGTGTAGGAACCAACCATCTTACTAAAGGCCGGAAATTTCAAAGCGACCTTCCTAGTACGGTCAGGAACGAATAGCAAATAGCAAATTCTGGTCGTCGCGAAGCCGCGCCGGCCGCCTCGGCTCCGCGACAACTAATCACTTCTCACGCGTCGCCCTTCCCTCAGCGGCGCCGCCAGATCCTGGATCGGGCCAAGAGGCACGATCCGGGTCGGGTTGATATCGTCGTGAGTGTAATAATAATGCCGCTTGATGTGATCGAAGTTGACGGTTTCAGCGATTCCTGGTCGCTGATACAAATCGCGTAAATAGTTGAATAGGTTGTCGTAATCGACAATTCTACGCAAATTGCACTTAAAGTGGCCGTGATAGACGGCATCGAACCGCACCAGGGTTACGAACAGTCGCCAGTCGGTTTCCAGCGGTGTGTCACCGAATAGAAAGCGCGTATGAGAAAGCCGCGCTTCCAGCTGATCCAGGGTCTCAAACAGTGGCACCACCGCTTTTTCGTAGGCTTTCTGCGTCGTGGCAAAGCCCGCTTGATAGACCCCATTGTTCACGGTTTCATAGATCAACTGATTCAGTTCATCGATCTCCGCTCGATGCTCTTTCGGGTAGAGATCGAGCTTGCTGGCGCCTAAGTCATTAAAGGCGGAGTTAAAGATCCGCATCAGATCGTCGTCTGAATTACTGACGATCCGTTTTTCCTCTTTGTCCCAAAGGACGGGAACTGTCACCCGGCCGTGGTAGTGCGGTTCGGTCAATAAATAGGCTTCGCTAAGAAATTTAAATCCATTGATCGGATCTGGCGTGTGGCCTGGCCCGTCGCCAAATGCCCAACCGCGATCGTCACGGACCGGGTCGACGACACTCATTCCGATCAGTTTCTCGAGTTGTTTGAGACGTCTGACGATGATGGTGCGATGCGCCCACGGGCACGCCCAGGAAACATAGAGATGATAACGGCCCGCGACCGCCGGATGCCCGGAGCTGCCGTCCGGCGTAACCCAGCCCCGAAACGCGTCATCTTGACGTTCAAATTCACCTGTCTCATTTTGTTCATCGGGAAACTGCGCCGTAGCCATGAAGAGGAACCTCATGCGAAGTGGCGGTGAGGTAAAGGAGCTAGGCGGTAAGAGATGTGATTAGTGATTGGTGATTGGTTGTTGGTAAGTCCGGGGGCGTCGCGGAGCCGAGTCTGCCGGTGGGGCTCTGCGACCCCCAAGGTCACCTCTCACCTCTCACGCCTTCTCCGCCCCGCTCTCGCGCTGGTCGTCGTTTTGCTCGATCGCGATTTGATCGCTTCTTAGCACGTCATCGACGACGTTTTTCGGCAAAGAGCCGGTAGAAGCCACTGCAATTGCGACCACACTGGTGTAGCGGGCCAAGATGCTCAGTCCATCCGTATTTCCAATTTTACTCATATGTTCTGTCCTCTTGTTCGGGGGTGGAACATTAGAGCTTTGAACCTTTGACGGGAGGACCCGCCAAAACGTTTAACCACGATCGCGGACGTCTCTATTACTGGTTAAACGCGGGCAAACTCCATGCCAACGCGTAGCGTTGACGATCTCCGAGGCAGAATGCTTTTACTAAGTCCGGCTTTCGGCGATACCCCTCGAAAAACGCGACTAGACCTCTGCACATCGCAATGCTTGGCGGAACCGCGCCAAATCCGGTATCATTCAGCTGCTTTGTCAGGACCTGCGCCAGCCCCCCGATTCGAGACCCTCATCGGCGATCGTTCCCAACTCGATAGCCTGATCATCAACATCGAGCTGACTTTAACCAGCATCATCCAGGGCGTTGCGCTTTCATTTCTCTGCGAGAACGCAACCGCGGCGATGAGTCATGGCCGCATCCAGGATCTGCCTTACGTCGTGAACGGACTTCTGCTGATCCTCCTTTTTTGGTCGAGGTCGATCGGCCACACACTCACCTTGATTCGTTGGCCACTCGATTTCACTCACAACTTCTTTTACTTCGGCGCAGCCTTTCTGGAAGCAGTGACGTTTGGTCAGATCGCCAATCCGGGTGCTTGGTTTGGGATGCTCAGCGGCTTTTCGGTAGTGGTTTGGCTCCTCTTTATCTTAGACCAGCGACTCATCGCCAGGCGGACACAAGCCGCTAACGATCCGCGGGTGAAGCAACTACTGGCCTTGGTGCGCAAGGACCAAAATCTTAACATCTTCTGGCTAGTCCCCGCTCTGATCGCATTTCATGCCGGTGCAGCTTGGTTCTGCGTCGAAGCCGCTGTGCATTGGCCGGATGGGCTACTGGTGGCTGCCGCTATTCAATTTGTCTTTTTCGCAGCCTATTTAGTCTATTTCTTGCGAATGATGTCCCGAGCATTCACGCTGATGCATCCTTAGTGCCGGACGAGAAACAGTCAGGAAATTTCTCCCTGACCTGGTCGATGCATCTCACTCTGCTAGGAAGACTACCGAATCGGGCAGTTTCACAAGATGCGAACTCCCGCTCCATGCTACCGCATTCTCGCAGGTTGACCGGTTGTTTCCAAAACGGACAACCACAGGTCCCCATCCGGATCAACTCGGCGGCGGCCATGTGCCACCAGACCAAATGGGATATGAACAAACGATCCGTGCCATCTCCCCACCAACATATTGGTTCGCCCGCTCATTCCGGCGTGGACGGCGGCTTGAGCCAACCGGGTACAATAGACGTTATCTTGGGGAGAAGCCGGTACGCTTCGGATCAGATAACTCGGATCCACGTATTTCATATTAATCTCCATCCTGCGGCTCGAAAAAAATTGCAGGATTTTCTCCTTAAGAAAAAGACCGATATCGCCGAGCCGGGGATTGCCGGATGCATCGGTTTCTTCGCGAACCTGCATCAGATGTTGACCTGCTCCTTCCGCAACGACGATTACGGCCTGCTTGCGTTGGGCAATCCGATGCCGCAGCATCTCCAGCAAGCCTCGGCTGCCCTCCAGCTCAAACGAGACTTCGGGAACCAGGCAGAAATTGACGTGCTGTGCTGCCAGCGTCGCAAAACAGCCGATGAATCCGGAATGCCGTCCCATGAGCTTCACCAGGCCGACTCCATTGACGGCGCCAACCGCTTCCACATAGGCTGCTGAAACCGCCTTTACCGCTTCCGCGAACGCAGTTTCGAACCCAAAGCTCTTATCGATGTACATGATGTCGTTATCGATGGTCTTTGGAATCCCGATCACGCTTTTCGGCAGACCGCGACGGCGCAGTTCAGAGTTGATGGCGGCGGCTCCACGCAAGGTACCATCGCCACCGATCACAAAGAGAAGATCGACATTCAGCTCCTCCAGATGATCCACCATCTCGCCTACGTCCTGCGGGCCGCGAGAGCTGCCCAGAACTGTGCCTCCAAAGGTGTGGATTGTAGAGACCGACTCAGGCCGGAGAGTTACGGGGACATGCCCGAAGCGAGGCACTAAGCCTTCGTACCCGTACCGGATACCGTAAATCCGCGTGGTACCGTAGTGGTTGTATAGCTCATGAACGATCCCTCGGATGATATCGTTCAATCCCGGGCAAAGCCCGCCGCAAGTAACAATCGCTGCGGTAGCCTTCGGCGGATCGAAAAATATCTTCTCACGCGGACCGGCAATTTCGAAACTCAGCGGAACTTCGCCGCGCGTATATGCTTCCTGAGAAGCGGGCAGCATGTCATCATAAAGAACGCGATGATTGTGGTTTTTGAATCGCTCCGAATGCCCATGACGCAAGGGGGACAAAAACTGAGCTTCTCCCAACGACTCAATCGACCATTCCATGCGGACCCCTATGAAAGACAGCTCGCTCCCGGACGCAAGCGGAAACTACTGAACTCGCCTTAGGCTCGTTCCATATAGCAAATAGCAAATACAAGATAGAAGATAGCAATGGCCCAACAGCTGCGCTCTGCACGTATCTGCTATTTGCGATCTGCTATCTGCTATTCGGAGCGAGCCTGGGCGAGCTCTGCGGGCTACCAATAATTTCGGGCGTAGGGACCGTAGGGACCGTATGGTCCGTAGGGACCGGAAGGCCTCGGACCGTAAGGTCCGTAGGGGCCTGGTCCGTAAGGCCCGAAGCGATAGACTCTGCGTATCCTCAGTCCGTATTGCTGGCCGGGAAGCGCTTGCAGAGCCATTAAGGTTTGCCTATCCAGGCGTCCGGTTGGAGGCAGCCCCGCGGTGTCTTGAAATCTGGAGATTGCTTCCACGGTGGATCCGTTGGGTATCCCATTCACGGGTCCGTGATACAGACCGTGCTCTTCCAATTCCTCCTGGATGCCGGCCAACACATGGCTTTGCACCCGCTCGGGCGCTCGCCGATATGGTGGGCCGGCGAAGATGCTACCATAGTGGGCTCCGTTCTGTCGCCTTTCGGCGTAGTTCTGCTGAGGCCCTCCACCGTTGTTTTGAGGAGGTCGTCCGCCGTAATTCTGCCCAGGCGATTCGTTCGGCGGCATTTCCTGATTCGGAGACATTTCCTCGTTCGGACCTTGCTCCTCAGCCGGTGGTCGATACGTCGGAGGAGTTTCCGGCTGGACTTTCGGACGCACCGCCTGAGAAGGCGACGGAAGCGGAGTGGCTGAGCGCGGACGGGGAGTCGGCGAAGAAATCGTTCTCGGAGGAAGTGCCTGCGGCGCGGAAGCTTGCGGTTTGGGCGTGCTGTTCGGGTTCGTCGGAGTATTTTCGTTGCCGTGACGGGCCGCGTTTTGAGGAGGAGGAAAATCGGTGAGCTTCAACCCCAGAGAGCGCATCGTCTCATCGTTCAAACCCCCGGTGACCTTTAGGCCGTACCGGATTTGATAGCGACGAACGGCCGCATCCGTTTCGGAGCCAGGTTGCCCAGTCGCTTCTCCATAAAAGAAGCCTTGATCCTTTAGCTTCTGCTGGACCGACTTAGTCAATTCATCGGCCCAGGCGCTCGCAGAAAAGAGTGCAAGCGCGAAAATAAGAAAAAAAGTCTTCATGGCGAGACAGGAGTGGTTTCGTGTTCTGTAGCCGTACTGACGGACATTACTGATTTTGGTTTCATTCGCGAGCCCATAAAAGATTGCTGCTCCTCACCAGCCGCTTCGTCGTCGTCCTCGAATCCGGTGACGCGGAGTGATGGCCCGCCCGCATCGCTACGCGAAGCGTTGCGGGCGGGAGTATTGGAGTGTGGGAGCAATGCGCGAAGACCGAATTGCATCCGCGTAGTGGGTTGGAGGTGCTAAGGACGTGTGGGCGTTCTATTTACCCGATAGTTGCAATAGAATGAACGCCGATCGGATCAGAAGCAGTAAACCGATCCAAGCGAGGAGTTGCACTCCCGCCTGACGCAGAATGCGCAACCAGTTGTCTTGATCGGGCATAACGGTGGTGATTGGGGATGCTGGACGGTGTGCTTCCAATATAGGTTGGGACGGTATGCTCACAAGGCGCTTCGTCCTCGTCCTCCCGACTTCGCCCCGTCGTCTGAAACTCCCGACGTCGCTCCGTCGTTCGAAACTCCGGAAGGCTATGTCGGACAAGCCGGGAGGCTACGTCGGGCAGGACTTCGACGAGCTCAGTCGAGTCGCTGTCCTCGAATCCGGCCGCGCGGAGTGATGGCCCGCCCGCATCGCTACGCGAAGCGTTGCGGGCGGGAGTATTGGAGTATTGGAGTGCTGCGCCAAGTCCGAATTGCACCGGTTCTACCGCCCCTTTCCTCCTTCGTCCCACATTCCCGGAACTACGGCGGACAGGCAGGGCGGGCGTTTTATGAATCGGCACCTGGGGTTAAAACCCCAGGCTGAGTCCTGTAGTCCCTTCGGGACAAAATCCGACATCCCCTACAGAACGCGGACGAGCGGCAGCTCGTCCCTACCGTCCATACTCTGACAGCGCTGCTTTCAGCACATCTTCGCCTAACTCGGTGAAAGCGATACGCGTCTTGGGCTTACGTTCCAGCAAGGCCGCTTCGAGGGTGTAATCTTTCAGTTGAGTCTTAAGGAATTCCTTCAGCTCGTCGCGGGACGGGGCTTCGGTGTGGTCCTCATCTAGCGAGTACAGGCCGATTCCCCAGGCTCTGATGGCTGACGCCAGGGCGCTTTTCAAGGGGGCGACTGCCTCGCTGCGGAGAAACTTCGCGATTTGTTCGGCCGAGGGCCGGGTCCCGGAGATAACCCCAAAATGATCTCGCCCTTTGCCTGAACCCATCGAGTTCGCGGTCATGGCGCCGTCGTAATCCATCGTTACAAAAAGATCGGCGGCCGGTTCGGGGCCGACTTCGGCAAATAGGAGCCGGGCCAGGTACGGCGCTCCGTAGATCTGTTCAAAAGCCTGTTTCAGAGCCGGGCTGAAACTGTAGGTCGCCATCCGGCGCAAAGAAACGTCGTTCACGGACCGAGCAAAGCCTTCTGTGCTCGCCAATTCGATCGCCATCATACGGAGACGGTCGATATCTCCCGGATGCCCAATTCCTCCTAAGGCGATCTGGTCGTAGACCTCGAAGATTTTCTTCCGATCCTTACCGAAGGTCAGCAGTAAGATCCCTTCTTGGCAGCTTAGAGCAATGGTTGGGCTGCCGCTGGCAATCTCGCCTTCGATATATTCGCGCCGATTCGCGATCGCCTCGACCCAACGGTACGGTTCATCAATCATGATGGTGAAAGCGTGGTCTGAAACAATGAAGAGAGCACGTCAAATGGCACAGTAGTGATGCCTTCTTTATTCACGATTTTAATGATCGGGAAAATCTTGCCTAGTCGATCAATGCCGCCGGTAGCGGTGTCAGCCTCAGCCGCGGTGTCAAGAGCACGTAACGCGATAGTGATGGCGTTCTTCTGGCCCAGCTCTCGCAGCGGTGTCTTTCCCCAAGCGTTCTCATAATATAGTATGCTCCGGACAGAAGGCCCGCCTGAGCCGCTGGCGGCAAAGTCGGTCGCCTCAAACTGGGCGCCCATGGCGTCATAGAAAAAGACTTTGGCGGGATCGCTTGAGCTGTAGTCATAGGTGGCGAACAACGGCACCACCACGCCGATGCCTTGTAAAACCATACCGAGATTGTCCCGGAGCAGCTTCGAAAGGGCACGCACTTTTCCTTCCACACTCATCTCTTGCAGTTGGCTACGCCGATAAAACTGGAAAGAATGTTCCAGGACGCGAGCCATTTCCCAGGCCGTGGCCGGCGAGCCGGCGATGGCCATGACCGAGTGCCGATCGATCTCTAGAACTTTGTCGGCCCGATCGTACATCACCACATTACCGGCAGTGGCTCGGCGATCTCCGGCGACTAAGACTCCATCAGAGAACTTAAACGCAAGAACGGTTGTTGCCTGAGTTTCGGCGACCGGTAGCTGCCCGTTGAGATGCTCCTGTTCTCGCAGGACACCGGAGCGCCGCAGTACGCCCACAAAGTCGCCCGCGCTCGCGGAGTTCGGTTCTGACAACTCCATTTTACTGGCCAGTCCGCTGCCGGTAGCGCTTGGACTGGTTCGGATCGACTTTTCGCATCCGCTTCAACAAATCTTTCGTGTCCGGCTTAGAGACATCAGGGCTACGCGGTCCGTCTCCATCTCCTTGCTTAGGTTCCCAAGGTGCCGGTGGTGGTGGTTTTTGCGTCCTCTCGGGCATACTCATATAGTACCGATTTACAGTTTGGAAAGCAACTCGGAGAGTCCGGAGACTCGCTTAAAGCTCGTTCCGAATCGCAAATAGCAGATACGTCCGGAGCGCAGGTGCTGGGTCATTTGCTATCTTCTATTTGCTATTCGGAACGAGCCTAGGCGAGTTCCGTCATTCTTGTCCGCTCGGTGATGGGGAAGGCGAGCCGGCTCCGGGAATCTTCAACGTTTGGCCGATCTGCAGCCTTTTGGCGTCCTGTATTTTATTGAGCTGCTCGATATCATCTACGGTGACGCCGTATTGTTTGGCGATCTGGATTAAGGTCTCTCCTTTGGCCACGACATGGCTACGGATACCGCCCATAGCGGTCGGCGATGGGTTATCGACGCCGACCGTACCTGGAGCTGTAGCCGCAGGAGTCGCTGAAGGAACTGGAGAAGCTTTTGGTGCGGCTCCCGCCGCTCTCTCAACCACGATCCCTTTCTCTTTCAACGCTTCCACCAAACGCCCGACTTCAGCTGATAGCCGGTTTATGCGATCATCCTGTGATCTCAGTTCTGCTTTGATGGCTTCAAGATCTCCTTGAGTCGATGGTCCACCCTTTTCCTGAGCTGCCAGAAATGAAATGGGCGCCATTATGAATGCGACCGCCGTAGCCAAGCGTTTCCCGTCCATCGGTCACTTGTGTACAACTGTCGGCACAAGCATGCAACCGCTTTAGAATAACCAAGATACTCCGCCGAAGAACCCGCGCCGCGGCCCGTACTGCGGTGCAAATACTCCGATGCCGGATCCGGTGCGAAGCTCGTAAGCATTATTAAAGAGATTAGTGATATCAAATCGCACCTGAATTTTGCCGTATTCCGGCAAATTAAAGGTATGGCTCAGGCCTACATTGAACACCCAATAGGCCGGGACTTCATTCGTGTTAGCGAACCCGCTTCGCAGGCCGTTGCCGTACAGCATATCACTGTACACGGTTGAGTTCATAAACGAGTACGAGACGCCAGCCGAAGCTGTGTAGCGTTGATCGTGATCGAGAAAAACCCAGTGATTCTTTATGAAGGCGACTTCTTCCGGTGCAAACTGAAATTGCCCGGAGCCGAGGGTTTTGCCGGTGCCACGCTCGAAGCCGAAATTCAGATACGCGTTAAATCCTTTCTCCGAATAGTTGGCCGTTACTTCCGTGCCGTATTGGTTACCTTGGACATAGTTGAACGGGGCAAAAATGAGGGCGGCGCCAAACTGGCCCAAATCCAACAGGTCATGTGCTTCTTTATAGTAGGAGTCCACTCCCATGGAAAAAGCGCTGGTGAATTGCTCAGTCATACCTGCGTCAAAATAATCTGCTTTCTCCGGCTGGACTGGCGAACTCTGATTCACTGCCGCCTGATTGGTTGTACCGACGAACTTCGCCAGGTCTCGATTAGCCACCAGTTCCAGCGGCGGCGGAGTAAAGTATTTAGAATACCCTGCATGCAGCGTCAGGGTACTGGTTGCTTTTAGAACAATATTAACCCGGGGACTAAGCTGATTGGCGTGGGCGTATTCATCAATGATGTCGAATCGGCCGCCGAAGTTAATCGTCAAAGGCGCAAATACGTGCCATTCATCTTGTAGGTAGAACCCGTAATAGAGCCCGGTCTTACTGGTGTCATCGGTGATATCGACTGGGACATTAGAGGATTGAAATCCAGGACCACCGGGGAAAACCAGGTTGTTGCTATCCGCGACTGCCTTCTCCACTGTCACCAGAAATCCCCCTCGGATAGTATGGTAGTCATTCAACCGCCAAGCCGCATCAAATTGGACCCCGTTAGAAAAAATATTGTCATTAACCCGGCTAGCTATCCCGTTGAATATCAGATCTCCCTGATTGTCCGGAGTGAATAATGTCTGGCTGAACCGACTAAATACAGCCAGTTGAAAGGTCAGGTCATCGATAGTCTTTTGGTAGGCAAGCACAGCATAATGGTTCTGCTCATGCTGGTTCTCATTAAGGTTAATGGAGTTGAACTTGTCGGGCGCCGCATTCGCCAGTGCAAATGCTGCCGGTTGGTTAGGGTTATTCGGGATTTGAAAGTCGGAGTAGGTGCCGCTGAGCAGCAAGGTAATCCGGCTCGTGTCATCGATGATATAAGAGAGATCGGCAAACAGTTTATATTGGGTGGTGCGATCATGAATCGCGTAGGGAGAACCGGTCGTGTTTTCAATCCCGAGTGAGTTGGAATCGTAGCTCCCCATGACGAAATAGCTGAATTTTCCTTGCGACCCACCCGCTTCGAAACTCGGGTTGATCGTGTCATGGGAACCGCCGTACATGGATAACGCGCCACCGTTCAGATCTGGCCCTTCCTTGGTCTGGATATCGATGATCCCAGTGGTGTAAAAGCCGAACTGAGCCGGTAAGCTGCCGGTGATCAAATTGACGTTCTGAACCAGCCGGGTATCAATCTCTTGGCCGAAACCGCTGATTCCCTCCGGAATCAAGACGTCATTGATTCGATATTGGAGGTTTGCATGTTCATCGCGAACATGGAGTTGCCCAAAGGAATCTTGAGCGACTCCCGGCGCGCGCAGGATTACTTGGTTGAAAGAGGCGTTATCGCCTTGGGCTTCGCTCTGGATCTGGGTTTGCCCAATTGAATATTTTGTGGCGCCGAGATCAGGGACGATTTCATCGCGGGCTTCATTCAGTTGGCCGATCACGGTAACTGTATCCAATTGCTGGGTAGATTGATTGGAGGCAGCGCCAGTTTGGTCGCTTGGCGATGGAGAAAGGCTCGGAGATGCGACCTGCTGCGCAGAGGTTGGCAAGATCGACCCAAGGAGGAGCAACGAAGCGGCGCCGATAGCGGACAAAGAACGTAAATAGGAAAAACGGTTAAGGACTGAAAAAAAAGAATTCATTTAACTGCTCGTGAAATAGGAGTTGGTGGTTGGCGGTTAGTAGCCGGAAGCCTGCCGTGGTCGACGCGATGAGCCTCTTTTACGTCCGGGTGAAGCCCAACGAGTTCCCTACTCGGGGAACGGCGCGGTCGTTGATTCGCGCATGCGACCGACTAAGGATGTCATCCCTCGCGGAGGGTGCCTCGCAATGAGAAGATTCCTGCTCCTAGGGAGCAGCGATCAGGCAGTAGTAAGGCACGCTCCGCGCAGTATGGGCGGCCCGCGTTCGAACACGCGTTGTCCTGGAAATAGGGCAGCAAGGATTTCTGAGGGCAGGCTGGGCGTATGCCCGAGAAAAGTGAATAGGGGCCCAGCAACCAGACTGGGCAGCAACGAAGAATGCGCCAGCCCACCCCCAAGAAAGAGCGTGACGGCACAATCATGATCTTCATGATCGGCGTCGGGATGGATGAACTCATGGATCTGAGGTGAGACCGTGAGGGTCAAAACCCATAAGATGGCGACGACGAGCAAGGCGCTGGTCGACCGCTGAGCGGTCTGAACCAGCCGAGCCCGAACTAGCAGATTCGTCGCAGGTTTACTCACCGGAGCCGAGGATAGGAGAGCAGTCTTATTAATGCAAGTTATTTGCAATTAATTTGTCCTATATAATTCGTCCCTACCATGTGAAATTTTATTTCCAAATTCTTATCGCCCAAGACGTTGACCAAATTCGCTAAATTTGAGACAACGGGCGCATGCAGCAAGACCTCCAGCAGTTGAAGCTCCTTAGCATTTTCTTTTACGTATGGGGTGGTTTGGCATGTGTAGGTGCAGTTATCGGCGCGATTTCCTGTGTCGTTGCGGGTGGCGCCATGATGTCCACGTCGGATGACCAGTCTCAAGCGGCAGGGCCCTTCCTCATCGGTATCGGTATCTTTGTCCTGGTGGCTGGCTTGTTCTACGGAATCCTGGCGATTATGGCCGGAGGAAAGTTCAAGAAACATCTAGGCGGTTATACTTACTGCTTGGTGATTTCCATTATCACCTGTATCAGCAGTTTCCCCATCGGCACCGCACTCGGTATCTTCGCCATTGTCGTTTTGATGCGAGCTTCGGTGAAAGAGGTATTTAAAGGTCAGGCGTTGCCAGGTACAGCCCCAGCGCCAGCGATACCGCCGGTTTCTTGAGAAGTGCGGTAGCCCGCACCACGACGGCTTGAGAAGACCACATGCTGGGCATGGGCGTCGCCTCTATTCAAATACGGAAGCTGCTAACATCTTTAGGCGTCGAGACCCGCTGGCGCTGTAGACGCGGAATGTGACGCCCCTTCCGCCTTCTCCCGCGGCCGCGGGACTACGGCGCGACAGGCCGACTCGGCTCCGCGACGCCCCTGGGGTCTACCAATCACCTTTCACTTCTCACCTTTCACTCTCCCCCTACACCCCAGCCAGCGCTTTGTTCTGCACCAGCGTCTCGTACAACGGAGCTCCGGTATAATCGATGACCTCGACATGCATCTCTTTGGCGGTCAAGGTTACGGCCATAAAGCCGGGGGTACCTCGATAAAAACGGCTTCCTTCCGTCGCACCTGGTTCCCGCACTTTAGATCCGGCGCCAGTAGTGAAATATTCTACTGACCCTCGAACGATGTGTTGCAGGTCGTGATCATGCCCGTTGAAATAGGCCGGCACCTGATGCTTCTCCAGCAAAGGATTGATCGCGCGAATTAATTCCGGCTGGTCACCATGTTCGCTCCCTCCGGAAAAAATCGGGTGATGTCCGATCACGATTCTCCAGGCAGCTTTCGAATTGGTTAGCGCTTGATCCAACCATGCCACCTGCGCCGCGGTATCCTGCGAGGTAATCTCGTCTCGCATATCCTCCTTTTTGCGATACTCCTCAACGAAAGGGCTCGTATCAATGAAGAAGAACTCCACTTTGTCAGCCTTACTGATGGGCTCGACGACTGAGAAATAGCGGGCCGGCATCTTCCAGTTGGGACGCGTTTTGGCATAATCGAGCTGGGCTTGGGGCCGCCCGTTGTAGTCGTGATTACCGAGTATTACGTACCAGGGAACACCTAACGCAGGCGACGTATACACCGCTTCGAACGAGCTTTTCCATTGCGGGTCAGTGATCGTCTGCACCCCTTTCTCGTAGAAGTTATCACCAACGGAAACAATGAAACGACAATGCCGTTTCGCTGCCGCCGATCCCATTTGGTCGGCCACATCTCGTTGATGAAAGTCGCCTCCCCTGCCCCAATCACCGAAGATCAGAAAGGTTAAGTCAGACGAACTCGGTTCGGCCACCACTGGCGTTTCGGCTACCGTTCCTCCTCGAGCCCTGAACAGGCCGAAAAGACCGGTGATGAACGGCAACAAACCGAACAACCACTGAAGAAAGTTTCTCCGGCTCTGTTTCATGATGTCTATACAGATAGCGCTCCTACGGAGCTGATGTCACGCTTCGGGTCGCCGTTTAGAACTTAAATTTCATTCCGGCCTCGTACGTAATGTCATAGAATTCCCGCTGGATCGGACGATTCGCCGCACCCTCATAAATACGCCAAGGCGCATTCGTCAGATTCTTAGCGTTAAAATACACACCGACTCCATAGCGCGTCATATAGCTCACGGCCAGATCTAGAGTGAACCGACTATCGAAGTACTGGTCGAGACGAGAGGTTGTACCAACCGAGGACAGGTTATGGTCAGTGTATTGTCCAGCCAGCGATATGAGGATACCGAATTTCTCATAGAACACCGCGAGGTTATACACGTTCGGAGAAGTAAACGGTAGTTTAGTATGATCCGTTGCCCGGGCCCTGCCTTCTGAGTCAACATAGGTGTAATTAGCGGTGAAGCCTAATCCGCTCAGAAGACCCGGAAGAAACCGCATGTGTTCTTCGAAGGCTAGCTCGATACCGCGGGCATAAGCAGTTCCGCTGTTGAGGAACGTGCTCTCATTGAAGATCTGCCCTCCGATTACGGTCCGAATCGTTCGGGTAAAGATGTAGTTATCGAATTCTTTATCGAAGAGACCGAATGAGAAATAGGAATCCGGCGTCGGTGTATACTCGAGCGTAAAGTCAAAGTTGTTCGCTGTGGTTGGCTTCAGATTGGGGTTACCGGTAGTGACGGTCAGGTTGCCGGTGTTAACCACGGTAGCCGCCGTAACTTGACTGAACGCAGGCCGGCCAATGGCAGAGGAATATGCTAAACGGGTCTGCAAGATATTTGGAATAATCTCGAAGCGCGCCTGAGCGGTTGGGAAGAAGTCCGTGTAGTTCACCGGCCGATTCACGAAATGGTAAGAACTGGCCAGGTTCGGATCGGAACCAGGCGAATTGGCGTTGGCACCATATACGGCATTGGTCACCTCTGCTCGTAAACCGGCCAACAAGTTTAACCGGCCAAACAAAGTGATGTCGTATTGTCCGTAACCGGCAAACACATTTTCTGTATCGTCATAAAATGCCTGAACTGCTCTTAACTGATCGGCGGCTACATTCCGGACAAAACCGGGATGAGTGCTGGTAAAGGTGTTAAATCTCCCTGGGTCTGGAGAGAAGCCGAGTTGATAAAAGCCATTATAAAGCGTATTTAGATGACCCGCCATGGCGTCGGCCAGGGTAAAGTTGTTAGTACCCGTCGCCGGATCAACGAACGCGCTGTAGGTCGCCGGGTTGTCCGAAAAAGTCTTGCTTCGAAAGCGCAAGCTGGTGCCGAACTTCAAATTGCTAGGGTTACCTTGGACATCGAATAGCCACGTCAGGTTCATGCTGCCGGCAATCTCGGTATCGAGGGTATGATTATTGTCGATGGTTAGCCCACTGAAAACATACTGCGTCGGATCGAACCGGTTTCCGTTCAGGGCAGGGTTGAGCGGATTGCTGAATTGGAAGCTCGGCTTGTTCGATAGACCAGAATTATTATACACCGCGGTCTCGCTAGGGGTGGTAGAAAAGCTGGGATTGAAGTCGTTCGGGTTGTCATCCCAAGCTTGGGCAAACGATCCTTTATAATCGATAACGAAAGGCCCGATCACGTTTCGTCCACCGCCTTGCACCATCCAGTTTTCGAAATGCTCGATATTGAAACGTAAAGCTTCAGTTAGGACTACGTTTGTTGCCGTGGAAGATCCGTTCGGATTGGCGCTAAAAGTGCCGGGGGTGACTCCATCCGGACCAAGGTTAGATCCATCCAGACCGCTTAAGTTGAAGATCTGTCGACGAACTTGTTCCGAGTAACCAGCATTAACAAAGCTGATGTAAAAGCTGTTGTTGCTATCCGGTCGAAAATCGAACGTGGCGCCGACACCGTGTAAGGTTCGATTGTAGGTATAGCGGCGGAAATCGATGGCCTTTAAAATTTTGTCATCTCCAATCGGCGGTATTGAATCCGAATACGCCGGTTCAAAATCGTCGACCCCGCGGTGATCTTCGTAAAAACTGAATTCACCTAAAACACCAAACGGCCGATAAGGTGTTATTGGGCCCTCCCCACTCCCCGCGTCCTTCGTGTCGACGGACTTGCCGTCCGGAGTCGGAGTGACTGCTGAAGCCGGCGCAGGAGCGAACGGATTTCCGCCCGGTCCAACGCCGAAAGTCAGACCGCCGACAACTTCAGCGTCGATGATGCCATACTGGTGTCGGAGCGGCTCCCAGCCCGAACCGACGTGCCCTTGGAGAGATGGTTGGTTGAGATCGAAAGCACTTCGTGGCGTAAGCTCAATCGCACCGCCTAAAGCCTCGGCATCCATATCCGCGGTATTCGCTTTGGTAATGATGATTTGGCTGACTAAGCCGGCTGGGATCTGATCGAAAGCGACATGTCGCCCGGTCGAATCGGTTGACGGCACACGTACACCACCGAAGGTTACGCCCACTAAGTTCGAATCTAGACCGCGAATGGTGATATAGCGTCCTTCACCGGTATCGTTTTGGACGCCGGCTCCCGGCATTCGTTTCAAAGCGTCCGCAATATTGACGTCGGGATATTTTCCGATCTCTTCCGCCGATCGAACATTTTCGACATTAGGCGCCAAACGCTGGTCTTGGAGCGCCCGGACCTCACTAGTAACCGGTTCTTCGCCGGTTACAACCATCTGTTGCAATTGGTCTCCTGGAGAGGGTGAACCAGCAGGGTTATTTTTGTCTTGCCCCAGCAGACTCAGACTGGAACCAAGAAATAATAAAGCAAAAACTATCCTCCGTGATATTCGCACGCCCGCGATGCTATGGCCCGAGCGTGGCTGGAAAATCGTCTAATTGTTAAAACTTTTTAACAGAATAATTACGGCTCCGTCAGGTCTATTGACTAGGGCTCGTTTAGCGCGTGATCACTAAACATCTAATTATTCTGCCAATTGCCGGATTCCTTGTCTAGATGGACGCACCGAGCTTTCGCAGACCGCATGCGCGCCGCGAACGGATGGAACCTATCGGACTCATGGGAGCAATGGGTCAGCCCATTAGTCGCACAAAAGTTACGTAGGTCCCGTTGGATAGCGGAGCACGGCCGCGTGACGAACCGGCCCCATGTCTGCATTGACACGTCCTTACGCTCCCCTAGCTCTGCCCGACGGTCAGGATGCTTTCAGTTCTGCAATGTAAGACGCGCCTTCTTTGGGGAACGCGATCCAGACCGAATGAGTGTCAGGATCAACAGCCAACGTGTGCGTGCCTTTTGGCGTCTCGACATCGCCCAACAACTTAACGCCATCGACGGTCTCCTCTAAAACCGAGAGCTTACCTTGGCCGCTGGCACAATAGATCCGTTGGTTTCCTGGATCGAACGCGATCTGGTCTACGCCGGGGGCGATGTCAACCGACTTCAAGCAAACGCCCGTGGTGCAGTCCATGATCACTAATTTCCCATTTCCGCCCGCCGAAAATAGCCGGCGCGTTTTCGGATCGATGGCTAACCCGTGAGGTTTCACTGCGGGTAAAGTTGACCAAGTCGCAGAAACAGTATTGGCAGTGCCATCAATGACTAGCATCACTGGCTGTGACTTGATGTTCTGAAAGATCCCGTCGAAAGCCGGATCGTACAAAATATATTCGGGAGCAGTCGGGATCTTAATAGTGGCCACAATTTTCTGGGCAGCCGGATCGACTACCCAGAGATCTTCGCCGTCATCATGATCGACATAGACCATGCTCGTCTTCGGGAAATAGGTTACGGCATCCGGAGGTCCGGGCAAAGCGATGGCGTTGTTTACCGCCAGCGATGTGCGATCAACTTCGACCAGCTTTTTCTGGTCGCTCACCGTGACATAGTAACAGTTATGTTGCGTATCAAGGGCAACCCCCTGAGCTGCGCCGGTGTCAACGCTTTTAATTAACTTCCCATCCGGAAGATTAAAGACATCGAAGGATTTGTTGCCGGTATGATTCGCCAACAGCCGATGCAGCGGCTGATCCACCTGTAGAAAATCGAATCCACCTTTGGTTCCGGGCACCACTATCGGTTGGCCGAGAGTCAATGGCGCAGAAAAGAGAGGCAACGGACAAACCAGTGCCAATAGCGCTAACAGCCAATGCATGACGTTCCGACGAAAAGCCAGTCGCGAGGGTGTTTGCATAATTCTGGGCGAAAAGTACCCAGATTCGTTTCGGGGGGAAGAGGGATTCGCGAACGCCGGCGAATTGCGACTGGCCCGCAACTGACTACGCTGGCGAGATCGGAGCGGGGATTGGTGAAAAGTGAAAGGTGAAAGGATTGTCGCGAAGCCCAATCGGAGATGCCATGGCGTTGCATTCCGTGTTGCAGCGGCAGCGGGTATCGGCGCCGGAAGATCATTTGCAGTCACGGCGTTCGGATCGACGCGACGCCCACCAGCGCGTGTGCAACGACGAGATATTCAAAACTCTAAGGTCTCAACTTTGTTTCCTTTCGTTTCGGACGATGGCCAAACCCGCACGAAACGGTCATCGGTCTTTCCTGCCTCGACCGCTTGAGCACGCGCTCGGCCCTGGGCGTCGCGTCTCTCTGAACGCCGTGACCGAAAACGATTCTCTGGCGTCGATACCCGCGACAGCTACAGCGCGGAATGCAACGCCCCTTCCGCCTTCGCAAGGCATACGGCGCGACAGGCCGACTCGGCTTCGCGACACCCGTGGTACTTTTCACCTTTCACCTTTCACCTTTCACCAATCCCCGCCCGGCCCTTGCGATCGACAAACTCCACCCATAGCTTGCGGCCATGCGTTGGACTTTGTTGTGCGTCGCGGCCGCTTTTCTAGCGGCACCACTCTTTGCTGATCCTGTCACTATCGATTCTCTGCCAGCCCCGGTTCAAAATAGTCTGAAGACCTATCTCCAGAACCCTCAAGAAAGCGTAGACAATATCCAAACCTACGACTGGGGTCCGGCGGTCATCTACAAGATCAGCATCAATCTCGGTGGCAAGCCGTACTTGGAAGTTCACATCGCAGACACCGGCCAAGTTCTCCGTACTGACGAAAATCCCGATGCGCGAGACAAGGACGATGAGGATGACAATGGCGACGCTGGCCCCAGTCCGAGCGCTACGCCAACAGCCAATAGCCATAGCCGATAGCCAATCGGTTGAAACTGCCGGGCGCCCGGAAAAACCGCAATTTGCTATTGGCTATCCTCCCGGTCGAGCGGCGAATTCCAGTTTCGAAAGAGCGCCTCTTCGGCAACGGTAACCTTTCTGATGTTGATCAACCCGCTCCGTTCCAATCGATGAGCGAAGGCTTGAACACTGCGTTCTCCTCGCCGCAGGGAAGCTAACGCGGTTGTCACTGCTTCCACCGGGTAGACCGCAGCGACCGGTTCCAGCTGGTCTCCGATCGCCGGCACCACACCTCGTCCAGGTGTTGCTCCTTCCACCAGGGACATTAAGTAGTCCGGAGTGATGTTCGGAAGATCGACCGCTAAAATCAGCAGCAGTTTCGATTGGGCAGCTTCTAAACAACTGGCAATCCCGGCCAATGGACCAGCATCCTGGATCTTGTCGGGCACTACTTTGGCATCGGGCGGATATTCGAGATCGCCCGGTCCAGAGATTAGTAGCTCCACCGGCGCCAACCGGCGGAGCACGTTCAATTGCCGTCTCCACAGCAGAACCGGTTCCCTTTCCCAATCCACCACCAAGAGCCGTTTGTCACGGCCCATGCGGCGAGAACGTCCTCCAGCCAAAAGAGCAGCTGAGAATGGAAGCAGGGTTGAAGGCACAGAAACAGGAAAGGCAGGAGTTCAAGGAGTTCAAGGAGTTCAAGGAGTTCAAGGAGTTCAAGGAGTTCAAGGAGTTCAAGGAGTTCAAGGAGTTCAAGGAGTTCAAGGAGTTCAAGGAGTTCAAGGAGTACGAGGAGTACGAGGAGTACAAGAAGCCGGCCGCGTGACTCGTCGTGCCTTTGGACCATGACCTCCTGGCTCCTCTTCTTGAACTCCTCGTACTCCTTGTACTCCTAGCTGCTGTACTTGAACTACTCTCGAATCTCCTTCAATTGTTCCCGACCAATGACTAACCGGATCGATGAGAAATTCGCCGCCCTGAAAACAGAGAATCGGAGCGCTTTCATTGTTTATATCACAGGGGGCGACCCTAGCCTGGACAAGACCATTGAGATCGCGGCGACGCTGGAACGCGCCGGCACCGACGTCTTGGAGATTGGCGTACCATTTTCTGATCCGCTAGCTGACGGCATCGCCAATCAACTCGGTGCACAACGCGCACTCCAAGCCGGGGCGACTCTTCCCAAACTGCTTTACACCATCTCCCAGATCCGGACCCGAGTCAGTGTCCCAATCGTTCTTTACAGCTATCTCAACCCAATATTCCAATACGGTTTTCCGCAGTTCGAGGAAGATGCGCTTGCCGCCGGAGTCGACGGAGTTTTGCTCTTGGATCTGCCCCCGGAAGACGCTCTCGACTCCGATCATCAGCACCTGATCCATCGAATCCGGTTGATCGCTCCCACAACGCCCGAAGATCGGATCCGATCGATCACCGGGCAGGCCAGTGGCTTCGTCTATTATGTTTCCCGCGAAGGTGTAACCGGTGAGCGAGATGACCTGGCCAGTTCAATTCCGGAACGCCTGGGACAGATTCGCACCCACACTTCTCTCCCTATCGTGGTAGGATTTGGCATCTCCAGTCCGAGCCAAGCCGCTCAAGTTGCTGCTTGGGCGGACGGCGTAGTGGTCGGGAGCGCTATTGTTCGCAAGATCGGAGAGCTAGGCCACGACCCAGCTCTGTCTCAGAAACTCCACGATTTTGTGGCCCCGATCGCCAATGCCGTGCACTCGGTTGCGAAGACGTAAAGCGATAGGACGTAGGAAACGTGCGGTAGGGGAAAATCTCGGCGTGCACTCGATCTTCGCCCTACCGGCTCCTTCGCTTAAGGAACCAGTTTCGGGAACAGTTTCTTACACTGTTCCGAAACGATCGGGTACTCCCACCTTTTGGCTTGGAACGCATTGATAACCCCGAGGAGCCATAGAACAAAGCCGCCGACCAGCAAAACGAAGTACACAAGTGCCAATACCAATCCACCCAGAATCGGAATATGCACTAAGATCGCAGCGACAATCCAATAAGCAATCCAGACGACAATCCAGGCACAACCGAAAAATATACTCTGCACGGCCCAATGGCGCGCCAGCGAGTCCTTCTTTTCAATAAAGTAAAAGATAAGCCCGGTAAAAGGCGGGACCAGGGCTGAAATCCCGGAGGCAATATGCGACGCAAGACCGGTATCGCTGTTTGGATTTGATGTGGGAGAAGAAGACATACTGGTATCAGGGTCAGAGGTTGGGTGCGGGGGGCGATTGGGTTCTTATTTTATTAAACACGCGGCGCCGGGCGACCGCCAAGACTCACCGCGCGGCTTTTTCTGTTACGGGACCAACTTGGGAAAAAGCTTCTTACACTGTTCCGAAATGATGGGGTATTCCCATCGCTTCCCTTGGAAAGCATTGATGAGGCCTAAGATCCAAAGGATCAACCAGCAAATTGTCCAGGCGAAGTGGATGAGGAAGCCTAGAAACCCTATATGGGCGACGGCTAAGACTCCTGTCACCACAGATACCACAATCGAAATGACGAGCGAGGTGCCGCCAAAGAAGATGCCTTGCACAGCCCAATGCCGGACCAATTGGTCTTTCTTTTCGATAAAGTAGAAAACAATTCCGCCGATCAGCGGAAAAAGGGCACAAAGGCCGGCCCCTAGATTGGACGCAAGGCCAGTGTCGCTGTTGGGATTAGATGGAGAAGACATAGCGATAAGCTTGAAGAATTGGTGGCAAGAGGGCTTGCGGGAGGATCGTATGGCTGCCCTTTAGAAAGTCAAGATTTCGCGTGCTTGATTTCTAAGCCGCCATTAAGTTTGCCGCCCTTATGTTAAGCGCCGGTATTGTTGGGCTGCCAAACGTCGGAAAATCGACTCTATTTAATGCTGTCACGCGAACCCGAAAGGCTGAAGCAGCTAACTATCCTTTCTGCACCATTGAACCCAATCAGGGCGTGGTCATTGTCCCAGACAGCCGGTTGGACCAGTTATCGGCTCTTTCCAAGTCGCAGAAAACGATACCGGCAGTGGTCGAATTTGTGGACATCGCCGGCCTGGTAAAAGGAGCCAGCCAGGGAGAAGGTCTAGGCAATCAATTTCTCAGCCACATCCGGGAGGTTGATGCAATTGTTCAAGTGGTGCGCTGCTTTGAAAGCAGCGACATCCATCACGTTAGCGGCACGGTCGACCCGTTGCGAGACATCGAGGTCGTCAACACCGAATTGATTCTGGCCGATTTGAGTACGCTCCAAAAACGGGCAGACCGCTTACAAAAGCAGGTTAGAGCCGGCGACAAACAAGCCAAGGCTGAGGCCACCCTGATCGAAAAGCTTTTGCCCAGCCTGAACAACGGCCTGCCCGCTTCAGCCGTTCCCCTAGCCCACGAGGAAAACGCGCTACTGCGTTCTTTTTTCCTACTCACTGCCAAACCGACAATCTTCGCCTGCAACGTCGCGGAAGGCGACCTGGCGGCGACGCTCTCGGGCAACACGCCGCCGGGCGGGTATGTGGGCCAGGTCAACGAGTACGTTCGGGGCCATCTCAATACGGAAGCGGTGGTCATCAGTGCGCAGATCGAAAGCGAGCTAGTCGACCTCGATACCGCTGAAGCCGCTGAATACCTGGGCAGCCTCGGCTTGAAGGAGAGCGGCGTCGGCAACCTGATTCGTTCGGTATATCATCTGCTCGGCCTGCGCACCTATTTGACGACCGGCGAAAAAGAATCCCGGGCTTGGACTATCCACGCCGGAGATAAAGCGCCGGCCGCAGCCGGAGTGATCCATTCCGACTTCGAACGCGGCTTTATCGCAGCCGAAACTGTCACGTTTGCTGATCTGATCCAGTTGGGCTCGTTCGCGAAAGCACGCGAAGCCGGCAAGCTTCGTATCGAAGGTAAGGAGTACGTTGTCCAGGACGGAGACGTGATGGAGTTCCGGTTCAACGTGTAGAGCGGGCGCAGCCAAGACCGGTAGGGCGAATGGGCGCACCGGCGAAGGGGCGTGGGGCCGATGCGACCTATATAATCATGTCGCAGAAGTCACATTTGTCCCATAGGTCCCATTCGTAGCCTCACCCAGCGCCTGTCGCCCTTTCGCCGGTGCGCCCATTCTCCCTTTCGCTCCTTGCCGGGCAGCCGCCGGACCATGACGACGCCTGAAGGCTCTGCAAAAGTCGGGTTTCGCCCCACCGGTCTTAGACGGATCGCTCCCCTACCTTTCAGCGTGAGTTTTTTCCGGAGTTGGTGTATAAATAGCAACAGACCAATACTTCGTGCTTAATCCAGCCCGCACCTAACCCAATTTTCCCATTTCTCCGTTGCTCTGTTAATCCATTACGCCACTTTCTCGAAACTCCATGCTTCCAAATGACCGGCGCGTCTTACTGGCGATAGGCCTGCTGGTTCTCTCCACCTCCGGCGCCCGAGCCGAGACATCATTTTCGTCGTTTGCTCGCGCCACGAGTCTCACGAAGCGCGGCGAGAATCTCGGTTTCCAACAAAAGGTCGACGACGCCATCGCCGCGTTTGAAGAAGCGAGTACTCTCTATCAGAAGCTGCTCGATCAAAGTCCGGTAGACGTTGCAGCGCGAAGCAACCGGGCGGCCTGTGCCGAAAAATTTGGAGACATGCTGGTCAGTAACAACCGGCTCGATCGGGCAGCTGCCAACTATCAGAAGAGTCTGGAGATCCGGCTAGCATTAGCGAATCTAGATCCTGGGAATCCGGACCGGTTACACGATTTAGCGATGAGTCTCGCCAGAATGGGACGAGTCTCCATCTTACAGCACCAACTATCGGCAAGCCTGCAGTTCTATCGAAAAGCCTGTTCGACAGGCGATCAGTTGCTGCGGCGCAATCAAAATAATTATGACTGGATCACGGAGCTGGCCATCAATGAGAATTGGGTCGGCGAGATTTTGCTTTTGCTCAACAACTTTGATGAAGCCGCCGACGCGTGTGCTCTCATCGTTGATACAGTCAAGAGTTTGCCCGAGGCCGCCAACTCCGATCTTAGTTGGCTAGCCCAACTCGCGGTCAACCTGGACGATACCGCCTCGCTGCTTGTAACCAAAGAAAAGCCGGAACCAGCGTTGCGTATCTTTCAGGTGGCCAGAGATCTGCGCCAACAATTGGTTCAGCGGGACGGATCCAACAAAGATTTCAAACGCGACCTGGCTATCGGCTTGGGGAATATCGCGTCGCTGCTGGTCTCACGGGGCGAACCTTTGGAAGCGTTAACCGTGTGCCAGGAAGCAGTTGATCTACTCAATGTGCTTGGCGCTTCCGTTGACGATGGCAGCAAGGCCCAGCTTACCTTGGGACAAATACTCGAAACGTACGGTTCCGCTGCTGAACTGCTGCACCGATATGATGAGGCCCAGGAATATTACGATAAGAGCGCGACGGTTTTGGAGAAAGCAAACGCCAAGCTGATCACCGGCATCGGGGTTAAGCAGCAGCTTTGCCGGGTATTAACTCGGTTCGGCGCGCTGCTGGTCAGCAGACGCCATTACCCGGAAGCTCTCAACGTGTACCAAAGAGCCCGCACCGTTCTCACCGCTGCCTACCAAGCAAATCCGACAGACCCGACCTGGGGGGTTGAACTCACCGTTGGCCTGGAAGCAATCGGTTACGTGTATTCCGCCGAGCAGATGGCAAACGAGGCATTGGATTCATATAAAGAGGCCAGCGCTATCTTGACAAAGCTTCGGCGGCTTCATCCGGAGAGCCACGAGTTGGACGAGACCTTCGCGGGTACCGAGTTGGCCCTGGGCAAGCTTCTTCGCGATCAAGGCGAATCGAAGGATGCACGGGTCGCATTCGAACAATGCAGCCAGATTCTGTATCATCTTAGTCAGTCGGGCCACCTCGACGACCAAGGACTCAATTGGTTGCACGAAGCGGACATGCAATTGCGGCAACCGTTCTGAGAAACAGGAGCTAGGAGTTAGAATCTAGGAGCGAGGAGAGCGTAATGGTCTATGGCCATCGCTGGTGACTGGAACGCTCAGGGCTCCGCGATCCAATGCGACGTAGGTGACTAATGGGACTAATGAGGCTGCCCCATAAGTCCCATGCGTCCCATAAAGCCTGTCGCGCCGTAGCTTGGCGAAGGGCGGATCCCATCCGTTCACAGCGCCCACGGCGTTCTGATCTCCTGCGCGCCCATACACCGATACGTTCTGCTAGCTCCTAGATTCTAGCTCCTAGCTCCTTTTTCGGGTTGCGGTGACCGATTAATCCGCAAAGGTCCCAACATGCCCCAGATCAACGAACTTAAAATCGGAACTTTTTGTTGGGCCGACCTCGGCACGAACGATCAGCCAGGAGCGAAAGCCTTCTACGGCAATCTGTTTGGTTGGACCGCCTTGGATGCGCCCGTGGGTCCAGACCAGTTCTATACGATGTTTCAAATCGACGAAAGACAGGTCGGTGCGGCCTATACTCTTCGTCCGGACCAATTGGAGCACGGCGTGGGTCCTCACTGGATGTTATACGTCGCCGTCGAGAACGCCGACGCCACGACCGCTAAAGCGGAATCACTCGGAGCAACAGTGTTAGCGCCACCGTTCGACGTCTTTGACGCGGGTCGTATGGCGGTTCTGCAAGATCCAACGGGCGCTGTCTTTTCCATTTGGCAAGCGATCAAGCAAATCGGCATCGGTGTAACCGGGGTCCCCGGAACGCTGTGCTGGGCGGACTTAGCCACTCCTGATCCAAGCACGGCCACAAACTTTTATCGATCGCTTTTTGGCTGGGAAATTACGCCTGGCAAAATCCATACCGATTACCTCCACATCGCCAATCGTGGCGAATTCATCGGCGGTATTCCACCGGCTGACACTTATCAGGGCGCGCCGCCTCATTGGTCGATCTACTTTCTGGTAGAGAATGTGGACGCGTCCCTTGACCAATTGAAACAAGGCGGCGGCAAGATCGTGGTTCCGGCAACTGATATAGAGAAAACCGGGCGATTCGCCATCGTCCAGGACCCGCAAGGCGCCTTTTTCGCGCTTTTCCAGTTGCCGGCTTCTTAAGGAGCGTGTCGGCGTGTCGGCGTGACGCGGACACATAGGGCTCCGTGATCAGATGGGACTTATGCGACTCATGGGACCTATGGGTCAGTCACAATAGTCTCTTGAGTCCCATAGGTCCCATTCGGTAGCGGAGCCCTACGTGTTCTTATTACGCCCACACGCCCATACACCCCTACGTGACGTTTCCCCTCATTTTTCCCGACCGTTACGAACTCGTTGCGTTCAGGAACGCAACGAGTACTTACATGAGAATGAATCGCTTCTGTTTTCGAATCACGTTCCAAAACGAAGATGCAGCGTTCTATCAATTCCATGTGTTTCCACCGGTCGTGCATATCCCTTGGGTTTCCGGTTGGGCACGTAAGCGAAACGCCAGCACGCAACTGATTCTGGTCGAGCTGACGGAGGAAGACGATCGCGATCGATTCTTAGAGCTTTGCTGCGAAAATCCGCATGTCCTCAAGATTGAAGAGATCAGTGAGGACGAGTTTACCGCCACCCCGTCCCAAGCCATCTGAAAGAATTCGTTCATGTCCGGTAAACCGCGGCCGAACACGATTAAAGTCAGCCGGAAGGTTCGGGTCACCAACCCGACTGGTTTGCACGCGCGCCCGACGAGTGAGCTCGTCCGCTGCGCCATGCGTTTCAAGAGTGTGATCACCCTGGAAGCAAACGGCCGTCTTTGTTCCGCCATCAGCATCATGGACATCATGACCGCCGATATTCGCACCGGCGCCGAGATTCTGGTGACGGCCGAAGGTTCGGATGCGGAACATGCGTTGGACGCGATCGAGAAGTGTTTAGCGGAGATGGAGAAAAAGGAAAGGTGAGGAAGAGAAAGAAGTGAAAGGTGAAAGGTGAGAAGTGAAAGGGGGCCAGGGGCCGTTTTCTAGTGCAAGGGCGAAAGGATTGCTCGATGCTCAGCACCGGCATCGTTTCACTTTTCACCTTTCACGTCTCACCTCTCACCCATTCGACGCGCTTTTAAGCTTGCCTGTATCGAGCTTGCCAAGCCTGCTCAGGGCAGGCTTCTCACTAGCGATTGCGCTCGACATCCCTCCCGGACGGACCCACCGTTGCTAGCATGTTCGCGCTAATGCGACCGTTCGCCGGGCTGCTTCTCCTGCTGGGTCTGTTGATGTTCTCGCCGCCCGCCGAAGCCGCAGGCCCCGGCCCTGCCGCCGGCGCCAGTTACCCGGCCGATCCGGCCAGCTATCACGACGACGACGTGACTTTTATTCCGGCGAAGCTGTGGGGCCGGGTCGAGCGGGAACCGCTTAACCTGATTGCCACGGTTATTTTTGCGTTAGCGATCACTCACACATTCCTGGCAGCCAACTTCCAGAAGCGTTCGCGCGACTTTGAACGCCGTTTGCTGCAGCTGGAGGAAGATCTCGCCCAACCGGGTGCAGACATCCCGGAAGCAAAACGCGATCATCTGACATTTTGGGCCCAGTTCTACCATTTTATGGGGGAGATCGAAGCCGTTTTCGGCATCTGGCTGATCCCGCTCTTCATCGCTATAGTTCTGTTCAAAGGCTGGGATACGATGGCCGCCTACGTCGGTCACGTCAACGCCGCTGACGCTGTCTTTGTGGTCGTGATCATGGCCATCTCCGGCTCTTTGCCTATTCTCCGTTTGGCTGAACAAGCCATCTCGCAAGTGGCCAAGCTGGGCCGAAGTTCACCGGCCGCCTGGTGGGCCGCCATTCTCACTATCGGACCGATTTTAGGTTCTTTTGTTACTGAGCCGGCGGCGATGACGATCTGCGCGTTGTTGCTGAGGCACCACTTCTATAACCTGCGCCCAAGCGGCCGTTTAAAATACGCCACGCTGGGCTTACTTTTTGTCAATATTTCTGTGGGCGGAACGTTAACTCATTTCGCCGCTCCCCCGGTCGTACTCGCAGCCAGCGCCTGGAAATGGAATATGCCGTTTATGATGGCTAACTTCGGATGGAAAGCCGTTCTCGCGATTCTTATCTCCAACATCATCTATTGGTTGGTGTTCCGAAGAGAATTCAGCCGTCTTGGCCAAGCCGAATCCGACCTTGTTGATACAGAAGATCGACGTGCCGTACCTTGGTCCATCACCCTGATTCACCTGTTGTTCCTCGTCTGGACGGTGATCAACGCGCACTATCCGGTGTTGGTGGTGCTCGGTTTTCTCTTCTTTCTGGCGTTTGTCTCCGCTACCCGTCATAACCAGCAAGGGATTGCTCTACGTCCACCGTTGTTGGTCGGATTCTTCTTGGCATCCCTTGTCATTCATGGTGGTTGCCAGTCTTGGTGGATCGGCCCCGTGCTCAAAAGTCTTAGCCAATGGCCGCTGATGATCTGCGCCACCGTACTCACCGCGTTTAATGACAACGCCGCCATTGCTTATCTAGCCACTCTGGTGCCCGGGTTTTCCGACGCTTCTCGATACGCAGTAATGGCGGGCGCCGTAAGCGGCGGCGGATTAACCGTGATCGCCAACGCGCCTAACCCAGCCGGTCAGAGTATTCTCGCTTCGCGCTTCGGCGAATCCGGCATTTCACCGCTCGGATTATTCCTGGCTGCCTTGCTCCCCACCGTCATCGTGGCGTTGGCGTTTATGTTATTGTGATGTGGCGAGACCGGGGCGGATAGATGAGCCGGAGGGTGTAGCACACCTGCGGCCGCTCGGACGAATGGGACCTATGGGACACATGGGACTAATGGGGCCTGCTTCACATAAGTCCCCTAGGTCGCGTGAGTCCCATCCGTTGTTTGTTCCAACGCCTAGTGCCCCATGAAGCCAGCGCCAAACGAGAACATCCTGTGTCTCGAAAGCTTCAACTTCATAACTTTCTTATCTTTTGTTCTTGCATTTCAACGAGACGTCGCCGATATACGAATACATGTTTTATTTGCGTTATTTCCTCTAGGATTTTGCCCCTCGCCCCCACTCCTAAACCATGAGCGCTAAAAACCATCCGCCACCTCCGCCGCGCCAGGAGATGATCGATGCGGTCGCTGAAGCGATGCGTGACTTTGAAGCATTGGCGCCGGATCCGGGACTCGTGGGCGCTTGTCCCGAGCTGCCGGGTATCGTCTTGGACCGAGTGTTAGGTCGGCCCCTGGACCGCGGAGGCGAAGAATACAAGTCTACTATCAAAGAGTACGACAAGATCCGGGAAGAATACTTCCAGGCTTTAGTTAGCCATCCTATCGGGCGCACCTTGGCGTTGCTTGCGGTTGGTCCCGATGGTGTCAAGCTCATGGAAGCAGGCAGAAGTCCTTCTACCGTGACCGACACCACTGCCCCACCCGAGCGCGCCGTCCGCGGTCGTCACGTCAGTTTCAACTGTCATCACGTCATTCCTAAAAGTGTCGCTGTGAGTGGAGGGAAAACGGCAATTAACCATCCACGCAATTTTGTGCTGGCGAACACTACTCGGCGCGGACGGGATCAGTCTCAAAACCCTCACCATTGTTGGCATAGTCTTCTGCTTCACCCGCAAACCCACAACGCGCCGAATGCTGAGATTCCTATTTACGTGGTTCGACCGTTGTTCCCTTTCTACCCACCTATTACTCAAGGGTTCAAGTCTGCGGAAGCTTTGCGCGAACACCTCAAGAACCTGGGTGCGCCGCCATTACCGGAAGCGTGGGAGAATCGTATCCTGGCGTTCTCCCAAGCAACCGGCCATCGCGCGTACTCAGTACCCAAAGAGTTTCACGAAATTACCCGGGCCTTCGGTGAGCTTTACAGCAAAGCAAATCGGGAAGAATCGGCCAATGTAGCGGCAAGAGATGCGCTGGCTCGAAAAGTGGAAAGCCTAGCGGCCCAATGGCTCCCGGGTGACGCCTACATCAACGGACGGCAGCTTGGTCCGGATCATGTCCCAAAGAACAAACTGCCGATTATTGATTCAAACTCGGACCAGGCTCCGGAAACAGCGGTTCCCGCAAAAACCAAACGCAAACGATCTCAAACCAGAATTGCCGCTGGTCCGAAAGTAGGCGCCGGCGCCGCCATGAAAGTTTAACTATGCACGTCAAACCCGAATTACTGCGCGAGCTCAGCGACTTATTCGTTGGCGACCTACGCGCTTCCCAATATTATCAGCAACTATCGCCCGAGGACCGAGCCATACTGGAGAGCCGTCTGGCACGAGATGCGGCGCGCGGCAGCCGACCGCTGGTTCCCGGAGCTCTGCCCGAGGACATCGAACGGACGGAACAGCTCGCCCATGACGAACTAGGCATCGATCTGCCAATGGAACTTCGTGACATCTTTGGCCAGGTGGACGGGTTCTCGGAGAATGGCGTTAGTCTGTACGGTACTGATCAAGATCTACCTGACGAACAGACTTACGGTCCGACCATCATCGCCGAGAATCTTTCTCTCTGGTCGGCGATGCCCGAGACCACCGAGAAATATCTTTTTATCGGTGATTCGGATCTTTGGTATTTCGGGTTCGATCTAGAGTCTAACCAGTTTGTGGTACTATCTCGTTCCTCATTGGAGCCTGTCCACTCCTTTGGTTCCGCCGCGGAGATGGTAAACGACATGCTAAGCCAAGCGCTCAGAATCAGCTCCGACGACGATAATGACTCGCCGTCAGTGCCCAGCAACACCATCAACCGCTGAAATCTCTCAACGAGCTTTTCTCGCCATTTACCTATGGGAACCGCACCGCCGCTTTCGCGCAGCCGGCAGAGTTATTACCAACGCCTAGCCAGGAGAAGACATCGCTTTGTCAAGCGGCTCAGATTTCTTCTTCTGGGGCTGAAACTCATCGGCGCCTTTGCACCGCCACTAGAGAAACTAATGATCGCGTTGATTAAGGAGTGCATCTCTCAGATTTGGCCGGAGCCAAGCCGCGAGGCTACCAAGGTAGGACCTTCTTCGCATCGACAAAATATCACTACTGGGGTTTGCGCTCGATCTGGCAATGCCCAAGCGATCTAAAGCGCCGCAAAGTTGGTGGGGCGAGGCTCCGAAACGGCTAGTGGTTTCCTGAACATGACTACTGTTTTCCTGACTAGTGGCTTCCCCCGAATGACTAATCGCTCTCCTCGCGATCTCTTAGCCGTCTATGGCACTCTCCGGCGCCGTTCTATCTTCTCAAAGCTGCCGGAGGCGGTGCCCAATCTCTATTTCGCCGGCTACGGCCAAATCAGAGGCCGGTTGTTCTGGCAACGCACGTTTCCGGCTCTGATTGAGGGCCGAGGAATCGTGGAGGTTGAACTGTTCGAGGTCCTCGATCCGAAGGTTTGGCGTGAGTTAGATTCGTATGAGGGATTCGATCCGGCCAATTCTAGAGCATCACTGTTCATCCGGCGCCAAGTTCTTCTCTTAAACGCTCGGCTACGGGCGTGGGTGTATTTCCTGAATAAACGGACACCGCTTGGGGCACCGATCGAGAGGACCCGAGAACTGGTTTTGACGATTGGGAAGCGCGAGGAATCGCCTGGCAGAGGTGCCTACGGCGCTAAGCGATCCATCGGAGATGGAAGATACCAGCCGGGATTTGGCGCATAGGGGCCATAGCATCTCACGCCTTTCCCCCAGCCGTATTCGAAAACAATCTCGCCGTGGACTTCCAGTCCTTTGACCGGCGCCGTTAATTCGGCGTCTTTAGTGACATCAATGGGATTGGCGCCGGCGGTGAAATTTTGGCGAGAAACCCTTGGCTCAACCACCGAACCATTTGGCAATACAATCGAGTAGTAGGCTGTCGCCTGGCCGGGCGCCATGAAGGCGATCAACCAATAGTGAATCGGTATCGATCTCTCTTGCGCATTCGCGACCCTGAGGTTTCCAATCCCGTAGTATTGAGCCGCCCAGACCGTAGCTACTTTGACAGCCTTTGACGGCTCAACCGTGGAACTCGCAGATGGCGCGCTAGCCTCAAAACGATAAATTGTTTCTTCGCCGTTGGCTCCTGTATGACGATCCTGGAAAAGCAGAGCCGCATGAACGTGGTTGGCGGCTAATAAGGCTACGAAAACTAAAAAGAAAAAAGCTGAAACGGGACGTCTTTCGAGTCGCATTTTTTTCCAATCTTCAGGGAAGACGGTTAGATATTACACCGGGCAAGTGAAGAAGGCATCTTCGATTTCGTTGCGCGGGGTCCCCGCACCGGGGATGAGCTCAGCTGAACGCACCCAATTGCGTGACAAGTTGTTGCCAGTAGGACCGAACTACCGCGTCCCCGGAAAAGGGATCGTTGCTCTATTGTCGCTCGAGAAGTTACAAATTGCTCTCATCTTGGGACTGCCGCGAATTGCAATGTCGGCTGGTTGGAAAAATGACCGCTACACCTACTAATTTAGTAGGGTATTTATAAACGCGTATATAGTACGCGGTCGCGCCCAGCGGGAGATTTTCGCGGACAGTTAATCTATCGATTCACTAGGGTAATCGATTGACTGAATTATGGGTAATAATGTCGAGCTGCGCAGTTTTCCGTATTGACCATATTTGTGTTTTCCTATATCACGGCCTTCGACGAGGAGGTAGCCATGACGCGCAGAGCCGCGTCGGTTCGGACAATCAATCGATGGCAAGAAACACCCTCCAAAGCGCAAATAAAAACATGAATAGATCGGTTATAAAAATCTTGCTAGGTGCTGCGGCAATCGCGTGCTTTAGCAGTCAGTTTGCAAGTGCAGCGGCAACCCCTGAAATAGATCAATTTTTTTATCCAGGGTTACTCGACGCAAAGATGAAGGTTGGACAGGACGGAAACATCCGCCTGATCTGGGATTATTTGGCGGGCACGTCTTATTCTGGATCCGCCCTTTGGATTTTGAATCCAAGCGGCTCTGTGGTGGCGGTCGGGAACCCGATCGTTCCGGCAAGCGTCGGATTCTTTAAGCAAAACGAAAAGGGAGTAAGCCTAGGCATAGGCTCGAACATCATACTTTACGCTCAGCCCAGCGGGAATACCACCCTAGCATTTGCTTACGGTGAATCGAACGATGGGACAAATTTTGGGGTCTGGACGTATAATTCTGCTGGGGCGTTGATTGCATCGGCATCTTATGGACCGTATGGTGGAACCGTTATTCACCAGATGTACTTCGATGACCTGACTGGCAAGCTAGTGGTTAAATGGCGGGACGAAATCTCAACGAATAACTTCACCCACACCGTCTGGACATTGAACGAATTTGGCTCGGTTGAGTCAACGGCCGGTCCTTTCGGTCCGTTTCCGAATTCGTTACTTGGGAAAGTGGTCCTGAGCGGCAGCAACCAAATCTGGTATTGGAGTGTTGCAAAAACCGGTAGCATCCACGGCCTGAAAACTTGGGAAATCAATTCGAGCGGCACCGTAATTAGCACGAGTAGCTTCGGCCCGTTCTAAAGCTAAGCGGGAGCGTTTGCTTTTCGAGTTCTGAGATGTTGCAGTCACACCTTGGTCCGCTCTTGCTGGTAACAGCAGGAGTGGCAACGGGAGCTCTCTTGACGTACGGCCTGATGAGTCATAACCATCAGGCCCAGCCGGGAACGCCTAGTCCGGCACTCGCCCTTGAGCAGCCGATGCCGGCCCGGAGTCGACAGTCTCCCGAGCCGGTAGAGAGCTCGGAGCGAGCAACAGAAACCCTTTCCAACACAGAAGCAGCATTTCAACCCACTCCGCCCCCAAAGGCGATTGCCCGACACTACACCGGATTGCCGCTGGGCGTCAGGCCCAACGCGGTTAATATGGATGTTTACAAAAGGCTCCCCGGAGTCCAACCGCCATTGATTAACACCGACGGCAGGGATCTAGGACCTGAAGCCACCCAGATGCTGGAAACGAATCGGCCCGCGCAACCCTTTCCCGGGGTTAACCCAAATGTTTCGGTTACGCCGATGCCATTCCCGGAAAGCGCTGAGGAAGCAAACGAGCAGGCAAAGGTCTACGCTGTACCTTCGCCATCTCCGTCTGCTCAGTGATTCGAGAGCAGGTCCGCAGCCGCTAACCGAGTGTCTGCGCAATCAAGCCGTAGCTCGTCAGGATCAGGCGAAATTACAGACGTTGTTTCGACAAAACGTTCGCGGTCGATTCCGATTTCGAGTTTCGACGTCAGGTTCGAGATTTCTGTAACTTCCGGATACATGCAACGTCAGAACCGCGATGTGGCAACGGAGATCGGTTCTGCTTCGATTGACTGTTTGGGTCGGCGCTGTCGCCGGCATCTCGTTCGTGTCTCTGTCAAAAGCGGCGGCCCAGAGTCCAAGTCCGACTCCCTCGATCCCGATCGATCATTTCATTTACATCATTCAAGAGAACCACTCTTTTGACAGTTACTTTGGGACGTTCCCGGGAGCGAACGGTATTCCCGCCGGGACAAAGCTTGCTGATCAACCCAACGGCCCGAGAACTTACGCGCCGTTTCATCTGACGAGGCATGCGATTCCACGCGATCTGTCGCACAGCTGGCAAGCAGCACATACAGCTTGGAACAACGGGGCGATGGATGGATTCGTTTGGGCCGAGTGGCCCGAATCGCTGAGGTACTTTTGGGGTGCCCAACCTCTACCAACTCCGAATCCAAACGAGGTACAAGAAATCCCTACCCCGACCCCGTTCCCGACTCCAACCCATCCTCCGAAGTTCCCGCCGCCGAACTGGGTCTTGTACACACTGGGATATATGGACCACCACGAAATCCCGAACTACTGGGAATACGCCCGCAAATTTACATTGTGCGATTATTTCTTTTCATCCCTGATGGGCCCAAGCGAGCCGAATCATCTGTATACAATTGCGGCTCAATCGGGTGGGCTGGTGTTTAATCCTCCACAGCCGCCCAGCGGTGAGCCAGGGACTTATAGTTTCCAGACGATGGTCGACCTGCTGGAATCATCGAACGTCACATGGAAGTACTACAACGGCAATGTTTCACTTACCGGCCAGCCTAAACCGAAGGTCCATACCCTGTGGAGTCCATTACCGGCCTTCGAAAAATTTAAGAACAGTCCGGACCTCATGGCTCACCTCGTCCCGACCGAACAGTTCTATGATGACCTGAAGAAAGGAGTCTTACCGGAGGTCGGTTGGATAGTCCCCAGCTTCAGAGATAGCGAACACCCACCAGAGGACGTTCAGATCGGCATGCGATACGTTACCCGACTGGTTAACGCCGTAATGGACAGCTCCTACTGGCAAAACACCGCGATCATCCTGGTGTGGGATGATTACGGCGGCTTCTACGATCATGTACCGCCTCCTCAAGCTGATGTGTACGGCTTCGGACCACGAGTGCCTGCTCTGGTTATCTCGCCGTACTCACGAGGCGGAGCAGTCGTGCACACTCGATATGATCTCACCTCGCCACTGAAGCTGATCGAAACCAGGTTTGGGCTTAGCTCGTTAACCGAACGCGACGCTAACTCCAACAACATGCTGGATTGCTTCGATTTTACTCAAAAGCCTTTGCCGCCAGACGTGATCACTCCCGACACGAATCTCGACTTCAGCGACATGGTAACCACGCAGCCGTAGCCTGCTGAGGGGAGCGCCTTTGGAAGATTCTTAGTTGACGAATCAAAGGCGCTCACGCACCGGCCAAGTATTATTTCGGTTGGGTTGCCGCGTTAAACTTGTCGTACGCCCCGTCGTTAGCCTGGATCGCACAGTCCTTATCGTACACTTCGAACCACAACGCAAAATACGGCGAGACCGGAAGCTGGGCGCATTCTTTAGCTGCAACCGTACCTTTCGGTACATCTTCCTGGTAACCTTGAAATTTCAGCCCGTACTCAGAATAGAACGGAATAATCGGACCATTTAAATAATAACCGCTGCTCCGGTCACCAAATCTCCACACCGAATTACCAGCATTGTTATAGGTGTTGTTAAGGAAATTAACTACGGTCGCGTAGGTAGTATTTTTTTTATCAACCTTGGTGGGTAATGGACGCCCGTTACTGTAAATCAAAGGGGTCTGAACAAAAGCGTTCATGTAAAACCCTGCTATCGTTTCCGCAGCTTGTTGCCAGAGCTGGGGCCAGCCGGTGCCAAACTTGTTATTCAAATACTCGTAATCAGTTTCGTTTTCGCCAAAGGCAAGTTCACTGCCCCGGCCCGGTCCCTGCATTTGAACGACATGCAAGTTCGCCAGCCCGTCATAGTGCTGCCCCAAAGCAGTAATCACCGCCTGCCATTTGGTCTGAAAGATCGGATCCCATGGAACCGGCACGGTAAGGCCGCTGCTAGGAAAAGTTATAAATTGCGCTCCGGAATTCTTCAGCCATTGTGGCCAGAATTCGTACTTTCCGTGATCACCCGAGTTAACGGTAATTTCGAGCTGTTTCCCTTTACTTTTGGCTAATGATACGATGGGGTCCAGATATTTCGCGAAGTTGAAGGTTCCTTCGGTCGGCTCGAGTTCAGCCCAGCTTTCGCGTGCCACCACACCTGGCACATGGGAATTTTTCCACACGTTCCACTTACTTGGGTCATCAGACTTTGCCGGATTCGATACCAGAGCGGGAAAATAATAGATGCCGTACGGCAAGGTCTTGAGTTGCGCGAACGATGCCGCAACCGTTGACAGAGTGAAGAGACAAACTGCGATTATCGCTTTCATTTTTTAATACACGAGCACTCGAGAGATCAAAGGTTTCTATTCTACCGAAAGAGGTCTAGACACTCCACCTGACAGGCCGAGCGAACACCCTTTATAGCCCCTACGATAAATTGAGTAAACCCTTTTTTTGGTTCGCTCTTCTTACCGTTAGAGCGGTTTTGGCTTTTCAATAAATGTTTTGAGACCCGACTGGGCCAGTAGACAATCGGTGCGGCCACGACCATCCAGGCCAGGAGGTTATGATAGCGCAGTGCAAACCCGCCACGCCTACGATCCGACGGGCGGCTGCAGGCTCTCTGCGAAAGCCGGGATCAGCGTCTGGGCGCATTCATAATCCTCCGGAACTCCAATATCAATGAATGCACGGCCCCCTTTGAATGCATAAGGCTTTAGCGCTTCTAGTCGAGGCGGCATAAAATCACGCTCGAAAGAAAACTTGTCCGCCACCGGAAATTTCAAAAAAATCTCTCGGCCCAAACAATAAACACCGGCGTTGATATAACCAGCCGAGGAGCTTTGCTTTTCCACGAAGCCAATCAATCTGTTGGTTTCCTCATCGATCGCAACGGCGCCATATCTAGCGACATTTTCTAGCCACGTCACGCTGACAGCCAGATCTGTACCGCTAGACCGGAACGCAGATAACAGTCCAAGCAAGTCAGCATCCGTATAGGTGTCACCGTTTAATACCAGTACTTCGGGTTGCTTAGCGTACCCCAGCGCCAACTTAATTCCCCCTCCCGTTCCCAGCGCTTCCGTTTCAATGGAATACGAGACTTCCATTCCCCGAAACTCGTTACCGAAGTACTCCTGAATCGCTTCCGCCTTGTATCCAACCGAGAGAATGACCCGTCCGATACCTTGAAGGCTCAGGCGAGTCATCAGCCACCACAGAAATGGGCGCCCGGCAATATTTGCCATCGGTTTCGGCAGGTCGCGAACAACCGCGCGCAGCCGCTTACCCTCACCTCCGGCAAGAACAATGGCTTCGATCATAGGCAAAATAAGACTCATGACTAACCGCGACGGTTGGAATCCGCGGATCTTTCTTACCGGCCGTCCGTTATCAGACTATCGGCCAGGCGTGTGCGCCATGTTCCACGAACGTGCAGGTCGAGGCAGAGCCGGGAAAGTCGGCTAACCGCTTCATAACGCGAGGTCTTTTGACCGGATCGACCATCAGCATCATGAAGCCGCCCCCGCCTGCGCCAGTCACCTTACCAGCCCGCGCTCCCTCTTTAATGGCTGCATCGTAGATTTCATTGATCCTCTCATTGCTGATCCGATGAGCCATCCTTTTCTTTGCCACCCATGACCTCTGCATGGCGGAAGCCAGTGCTTCAAAATCCCCTTTCAAAACGGCTTCCTTCATATGCACCGCTTCCGCTTTCAGGGAATGCATCGCCTGCAACGAATCCTCGTTCCCGGTTTGCACGTTCTTCACCTGCTCGTCGATAATCACAGCAGATGACCGAGAAACGCCGGTGAAGAAAAGGACGAGTGATGACTCAAGCTCCGCCAAGTATTCTCGTTTGAGCCTTAAAGGATTGACGATGACGCGGTCGCCGTAAAACTCCATGAAATTAAGGCCGCCAAAGGCGGCTGTATACTGATCCTGCTTACCTCCCGCCAGTCCGAGATCAACTCGTTCGATTTCGTATGCCAGGTGAGCCACATCATAATCGCCCAACGGCAGGGAAAGGTGCTCGCAAAACGCTCTAACTAAGGCAACTACCATAGTAGAGGACGAACCGAGGCCCGACCCGGGCGGTGCCTCGGAGTGCGTGGTAATGGAAACCGCTAACGGCTTCTTGATCCCAAATTCCCTCACAATCCGGTTATAAACGCCGCAGTGCAGCTCCAATCCTTTAACCGAGGGAAGGTCCGGGCCCGCTTCACCACGCCAAGACACTTCATTATCCGCGGCAACCAACTCCACGGCTTCATCGTCGCGCGGCACCAATGTAACGTGTGCATATTTCGCGATCGTCACATTCAAAACCAAGCCACCGTACTCGGTTGAAAACGGCGACACGTCGGTTCCGCCTCCCGCCAACCCGAGCCTCAACGGCGCTCGGGCCCTAACTTTCTTCGAGGATTCCTTTAATTGCATTACCCGCAGCCCTGTTCATTAGCTTCTCGTAGATTACTGCCACTTTCTGGCTCACTGCGCGCCAGTCGAAATTGTCGATTGCGTTCTGCCGAGCGTTCGCACCCAACCTTTCTGCTAACGCCGGGTCATTCAAGAACTGCAGAATTGCTTTTCCCATGGCCTGCCAATCGTGGTCTGGAACCACCAATGCGTCGCGCATGTCGGCGAGTCCCTTGGCTCCTCCTTCGAAACACACAATTGGTTTCCCAGAGATCATATAATTCAACAGCTTGATCGGGTGGCCAGGACACTCCGGGCGTGGAGCTACGGTCACCGTCGCCATGGCAAGATAGTCAGGTAACTCTTCCAGAGAATGTGGTCCCACGAAAATAACGTTGTCGGTAATCTTCAGCTCTTGGGCAAGGGCTTGGAGCAACGGTAAATCCGGTTCTTTTTCGAGCGGACTCACAATCATACAAACCGCGGAGGGCACCTCTTTCAAGACCAGACTGAAGGCCTTCAACTGATAATCTATGCGCTGAAAAGCATTAGTGATACCGGTATACATTACGACCGGACGCGAGCCAATCCCATACTTCTCGCGGAACCGATTCGGATTGACATTCTCGAACATCGCCGGAGTAATACCGGAGGTGATCATGGCCAGCTTTTTTTTCGGCACGCCGTGCTTTGCCAGATAGTCATAAAGCTCCTGGGTCACGGCGATGATATAGTTAGGAAACAGCGGCACAGCCCAGTCCAGAAACTTGCCCAGCCACCGCGCGATGAACGCCGGGCGAATGAAGCGATAGCTGGCTAATTCGTCCGCCATCAAACTGACCGATTGGTAAATCAGCGGTTTGCCGGTCACGAATTTTCCGAAAATACCAATCAGCGCCCCTTCGTAATTATGGGCGTGGATGATATCGATCTTCTCTTGCCGGATCGTCTTATGGAGCTCACCTAACATCAGAAAATCGAAGTACAGTTTTTCGCCGGACGGCCCTGCGCTGAAAGACCCAGCAGGACGGTTTTCGGCTACTCGGTGCAACCGTGCTTTGCCGACTGATATATCTTGGCCATGGGGATAAGTAACGACGTGAATGTCGTGTCCCATCTCTGACAATGTTGCCGACAACTCGCGAATGGCGGCAGGAGAGCCGTAATTTACGGGAAACGGACACGCGGCTATCATCGCAATGGAATAAGATCTCATTCTCTACTATTTCAGTCGCCTAACTCTTATAGTTGTTAAATAACATAGGCTCCGCTTTATCGCGGTAAATGTTAGTTAAAAAAATGACACATAAGAGGAGTAAACCGAATGCCGGTTGGAGCCCCGTCACCTCTGCGACCCACTCCATGCTGCACTATTTGCGGTGCTTCTCTTGTGAGGACCTCTCCGCGCCCTTCAAAGAATTGACTCGGGAGATACCGTCCCTTTTCTCTAAGGTCTTATTCCAGTCTTGGCAAGCCTTCTAATCGTCGCCAAATTCGGTCTTGCTGGTTTTAGCTCCGTATGCATCCCAAAAGTCCCGATGAAGCCACCGCCCAAATCATGGCTACCCGGTCGACGAATGGTCGGTTCCCCGCTGTGTTTCTGGATCGCGATGACACGCTGATACTGGATACAGGTTACTGTTCGGATCCTGATGACGTCCAATTATTGCCGGGTGCCCGGGAAGGGATCGGGAGCCTCCGCGCAGCCGGATTCAAGCTGGTCATCGTAACAAACCAGAGCGGCATCGGCCGCGGCTTTCTAACCGAGAATGACTTTTGGGCTGTTCAGGCGAGACTAGAGACACTGCTCGGCCCTAACCAGATTGACGGTACCTATTTTTGTCCGGACACACCCGACAAAGCAACGATTCGTCGCAAGCCCGCGCCGGGAATGCTGCTGGAAGCGGCCCGCGACCTTGAGCTAGATCTTGGCGCCAGTTTCATGATCGGAGACAAAGAACTCGACGTTGAGGCGGGGATCAACGCGGGGGTTCGAGCCGCAATCCGCATAACCAGTACGGTCAAAACTTGCCAGAGCAGCAATCGCAAAGACGTTTGGCTGGCGCCCGATATCGAGCAGGCGGTCAGGACGATTCTGCGACTCGCGACGGCGGGCCTTCCAGGGTGACAGTCAATCCCGCTAAGCTGGCGGACCGCCGTCCAGGGAGGAAAAGTCTTGCTTGAAAATTGTACGATCCTATCATCAGGACACATCTGCCCTATCGCCATCGGCGCGCTCGCCCCTGTGGGTTCATGCTCAAACCGGCCAAGCAACATTATCGTTTTAATTTCCAGATTGACGGATGACCCAAAAAACAGAATTCACTTGGTGGATGCCGAAGCATTTTTCACTGGGCGCTGCTGCCCTCGTTGCATTGGGAACGATCGTTTTGCAAGGAGCAGCGCTGGCAAACCCGCCGGCAAATGGCGCTCGCAAATTTGTTAAAGCAACTCCCCAACCCTCGAAGCGAACCGCAGGCAAGGCTCTCTATTTCGACTTAAGAAGCTACATTAAGGCGGTGCTCGCTCAAGACCCGGGGCTGATTGCTTCCCGCCTCGGGCAGATGTCGAATGAAAAGGAGGCACAATCGCTCCGAGCCAAATATCTGCCTTACTTGCGGGGAGACGCCACCATCGGAGTGGAGGAAGGGGTGAACAATTTCGGCCTTTTTGCACCCAGTACGATCGAACAGAGGGTTCGCAACCCAGACACTGGGGCTATAGAGACCGTCAACGTCTCAAGGCAGATTAAAACCCATGGTCTTGAAGGTTATTCCATTCTCGGCCCCACTTTGGAGATTCCGTTTTTCAAGGATGGTACTTTTCTCGGAATAAACACTCCGCCTGCGGTAAACGCTCAGCGGGCCCAAGGTAAGGTTCTGGCAGCTACGGCTCGCTTGGACGCTCAAGAGGTCGGCTATCGGGCCACCGACCTCTTTCTCCAGGCAATCGCCACTAGTAATGAAGCCAAGATCATGCGGGATCGTTTCGATTGGTTACAGAAGCAGACCGACCTCACTCATGAAATGGCTAAGTACAACCTGGCCTCTCCGGCAGATGTGCAGGTGGCTGACACGAAACTCGAGGAAGCAAAGATCGATGTTATGCTCGCCGGACAACGCGCCGTAGATGCTTTCCTTCGCACCGGCGAATTGTTGGGCCTGGATGACTCTCATCTTCTCCGGATCGACACAAAGTACCCGCAGGCGAAACCGTTACCTTCGTTTGATAGCACGGTGTTTCGGACCAATTTGGGCCACCCCCGGGTCGAGATGCAACAAGCAGAAGCCAAGAAGGCCGACGCAGAGCTTGCCCTAAAACGAGCGCAGCTTTTTCCGACCGGTCAGATTGTTAGCGCCTACCGGTTCGGAAATAATCTAGATGACGTTGGGGAGCCTCGATGGCTCTCGTTCCTGAGCATCAACGCACCGATTTTCGATTTTGGCCGGCGTTACGACGAGTTTAAAGCTGCCGACCTAAAACTGCAGGAGGAAAATGAGCTGATAGCTAAGGCTCACCAACAGGTCCGTCAGGAGGTTTTCGATGCGTTTACCCATCTTCGGGAAGCTCTCGAGACTCAGACAGCCATCATCGCGTTGGTAGCTGACCGGCAACGAATCGTCGATCGATGGGAGGAGTTGAGCAAAAATCAAACCGCACCCATCCCGGAGCTAATCAAAGCACATATCGACCTGCTGGACGCCAAACGATCCGAAGAAGCCGTTGCTTATGCTGTTCTCGTCGCTTCGGCTGCACTAGAGAAGGCTACCGGGGGCGAATGGCAGTGGATCAGGTAACCGTCGCTTTTAACCCGGTGCGAAAGAAGGCTCCACAATTCCCGGGCTATACGACCGGCTCCGCGCGATTAGCCGTGGGTTCGCTGTCCCAAGAGTAACTGCGATAGTCACTACGGAACCGCTAGCAGCTCGGCCACCATGCTGGGCTCGAGCCGTTCAAGTCTTCTCTAGTCTTCTAAAGCCGACCCTTTGCTACGGCCTCCTTAGTGTCATCTCGCTGAAGTCGAGCTTAGTGTTCTTCGTGATGATTTTCGGAGGTAAAGGGGTCTGAGAAAAGTTAAAACAATCCAGCATCGAGTTCGCGGCCGCGTCCCTCGGAGTTAATGGGGAAAGATTATATTTCGTTTCGATCAATTTCAGCAACGACGTGAGATCATAAGTGGTATGCACGACCCCAACGTTTGAGTAGGGCGAGATAACGAGCGCGGGTACGCGAAATCCATAACCGTACGTATCGACCTGCGGCGGTGGAACGTGATCGTAGAATCCACCGTAATCATCCCACACGATGATAATCGCGCAGTTAGACCAGTATTTACTCTCCATAACGGCATTGACCAGGTCCGTGACATACCACATTCCGTTCTGCACGTTCTGAGGAGGGTGTTCACTTTCAGGGATAGAGGGTATCAGATACGAGATCTGGGGCAGAGTTCCATCCTTTATGGCCTTATAGAATTCGTTGGTGGCCGCGATGTGTGGTCGAATCTGGAAATTGGTCTCGTACTTTTGGAAATCGGGTAAGGGATTCCATATTGTTGCTCTGCCCGTCTCGCTTACGCCGACATAATATTTCCAACTCACGTTGGCGTTGCCGAGTAAATCGACAATGCACGGAAAGAGAAATTCGTAGGATATAAAGTGCCCGTTACCGGTTTGCGCCACTAAACCGCCGCTTTGCCCGGCCACGACGTAGAGGTGGTTTGGCAGGCTCGGACCTCCCATGGACGAGAAAAAACCGTCGCATAACGTGTAGGTTCGCGCGTATTCCCAGTAGTTCGGGATGACTGTGGAATCGAGATAACTGAAGGTGTATTTGAGCCAAGGTGGTTGTTTGCCGATTGGAGGCGGACTCGAGGGGGCGGAATATTGATCCAATAAGTCGTTTTTGTAGCCGACATTCGGACCGTCAGGGTCTTCATCGTCCGCAAACCCATTCGGCGAAACAAATTCTTCCATGACCGGGTCCCATTTCGAACCTCCGGTCGCTTCAGACCCAGCACCCGGGTTCGATGCTGCGGTGGCCGCTGGTGCGGCATTAGCATGCTTTTTTGGTTTTACTACTAATTTAGGATTCGGCGTAGGAACAGGAATACCTTTGCCGTAGTACCTCTCCGCCTCCGGCCATTCAGCCCAAAAAAAACCATCCATCGCCCCATTATCATAACAAAGTTTCGAATCTATCCACTTGTGCCCAAAGTCCGGCTGCTTCGCTCCGGCGAGTATCGGGTGCTCAGTCAGCGGTCCGCCCGGATAATCCGGAAGCGCGGCTTTGTCCGGAATGCCATTCGCACCTGGGAAAGTCCCGAAATAATTATCGAACGAGTGATTTTCCTGAATGATAAAGATAAAATGTTCGATTGGGATGCTACCCCCGCGAGCCGGTATCGACTCCCAAATCAAAAGCGACCCTGCAAGATGGATCGCGACAAAGAGCCCACTTTTGCGGACGCCCAGCCCGCCGAACTTGAAATTTTTCATTTGGATACCGGCGCGCTAAAGGAGAGAACGCAGTAAACCAGACCAATCGATCAGGGTCTACAGGAAACAGCGTTAAAGAGCGGCCTCGATTAACTTGCGTCCATCGCCTGAGGGATAGACAGTTCGAACAGTTTGAGAATTGTCGGGGCGATATCCTGGATCGGCAGACCTTCCAAGCGTCCAGCCCCAGGCAGATCGCTGAAGTCGAGCTTCGTCTACTTGGTGATGATTACCGGAGGCAAAGGGGTTTGAGAAAAATTGAAACAATCCAACATCGAGTTCGCGTTTGCGTCCCTCGAGGTCAGCGGGGAAAGATTATATTTCGTTTCGATCAATTTCAGCAACGATGTGAAATCGTAAGTGGTATGCACGACCCCAACGCTCGAGTAGGGCGAGATAACGAGCGCGGGTACGCGAAATCCATAACCGTGCGTATCGACCTGCGGCGGTGGAACGTGATCGTAGAATCCACCGTAATCGTCCCACACGATGATAATCGCGCAGCTAGACCAGTATTTACTCTGCATGACGGCATTGACCAGGTCCGTGACATACCACATACCGCCCTGCACATCCTGAGGCGGGTGTTCACTCTTAGCAATAGAGGGTATAAGATACGAGACCTGCGGCAGGGTTCCTTGCGTTAAGTCTTGGTAAAATTTGTCCGTGGCCGCGATATGTGGTGCGATCTGGAAATTGGTCTCATACTTTTGAAAATCGGGTAAGGGATCCCATATGTAAGCTAGGGAAGGATCGCTTACGCCGACATAATATTTCCAGCTCACGTTGGCGTTTCCGAGCAGATCGACAATGTTCGGGAACAGAAACTCGTAATAGATCCAGTGCCCGTTACCGCTTTGCGACACCAAATCACCGCTCTGGGCGGCTATCAGGTAGAGGTGGTTCGGCAGACTCGGGCCACCCATGGACGAAAAAAAAGCGTCGCATAACGTGAAGCTTCGCGCATACTTCCAGTAGTTTGGGATGACTGTGTCATCGAGATAACTGAAGGTGTACTTGAGCGTAGGGGGTTGATCTTTTATCGGAGGCGGCGTGGGGCCAGCATTTGCACCTAGTAAGTCATTTTTGGGGCCGACATCCGGATCGTCAGGGTCTTCCTCGTCCGCAAAGCCATTCGGCGAAACATATTCCTTCATGACCGGGTCCCATTTGGATTCCACGGTCGATTTAGGCGCAGAATTCTTCTTCGACGCAGTGCCGGCCGGTACGGCACTTGAGGTCTTATTCAATTTTACCACTAGGTTAGGATCCGGTGTGGGAACAGGAATACCTTTGGCGTAGTACCTTTCGGCTTCGGGCCATTCCGCCCAAAAGAACCCGTCCATGGCCCCATTATCATAACAAAGTTTCGAATCTATCCACTTGTGCCCAAAGTCCGGCTGCTTCGCTCCGGCGAGTATCGGGTGTTCAGTCAACGGTCCCCCCGGATAATCCGGAAGCGCTGCTCCAGCCGGGATCCCATTCGCACCCGGAAAGGTTCCGAAATAATTGTCGAACGAGTGATTCTCTTGAACGATGAAGATGAAATGCTCGATCGGGATGGATTGCCCCCGAGACGTTACCGACGTCCAAACCAGAAGCGATGCGGCAAGCTGGATCGCTAGAAAAAGTCTCCTTTTGCGGACACCTAGCAGGCCGAACTCGAAAGGTTTCATTTGGATACAACGCATTAAACCAGACGAATCGATGCGGGTCTATAGAAAACGGCGTTATCTATAGCAAACGGCGTTATCTATAGAAAATGCTGCGCTTTGCTGGATTACCGCGAAGCGGCTAAACAGAACAGCCTATTAGCGTTTAAAGAGCCGCCTCGATTGACTTGCCCTCCATCTCCTGAGGGATAGAAACTTCGAACAGCTTGAGAATCGTCGGGGCGATATCCTGAATCTGCAGACCTTCTAAACGGCCGGCCCCAGGTTTCCCGGCGGCCGGCTTAACAATAAAGATGCCGTATTGGCCATGATTGGCGTCATCAGGTCCGGTATCGTTTTCAAACGTATAAATCGAGCCAAGACCGACGGTACCGGCGGAACGCCAAGCCAAATTACCAAAATAAGCGAACAGATCCGGTGGGACACCCCGCCTGACTTTGTAAAGCTGCTCCGGCGTAAAGACTTTCGTCCCTAGAGGCTTTCCTCTTTCGTCCGGCATGGCTTCCAGTTTCCCGATCAATTCAGACCGCAAATCGTCGTACTCACTCGGCTTTACGATCCCTTGGGGTTCGCGCCCCTCGACGTTTAAGAAAATTCGGGAGTAATATCCTCCATCTCCCCAAGCGCGTGTCCTGGCCCAGTCGATCTTGAGCTTGGCCAGAGTTGTCGGAGTCTTAGGAGGCGGCTCAAGTAAAGTGAGATACCCTTCCTGCATTAGCCATTCGTTAATACAGATAGAACCCTCCATGCGCTGCGCTCCATGATCGGAGACAACCATGACGGTGGTGTTCTCATCAGCAAACTTCAGGAGCTCGCCAATTTTAGTATCGACGAATTTGTAATAATCGAAGATCGCGTTTTCAAATTGATTTCCTGTTTCATACTTTCGGTGCTCTTTGTCCATGTAGGCCCAAAACGCGTGGTGGATCCGGTCCACTCCAATCTCGACCATCATGAAGAAGTCCCAGTCTTGCTTGCCAAGGAGGTGCTGTGCCAACTTGAAGCGTTTCTCGGTCATCTCGAAGATGTCTTTTAAAGTGGAGCTTTTATTTTCCGAGCGGAAGTCTCGGACATCGAGCATGTATTCACCAATTACGCTGGTAATCTCGTTCTTGAGTTCAGGCGGGTAGGTGTACTCGCTCTTGGTGTCAGGAGTGAGAAAATCACCGACTAGGAACCCATTCACCGGGCTTGGCGGAAAGGTTTGCGGTATGCCGATCAAGATCACCTTTTTCTGGTTCCGGGATAGAATGTTCCAAACCCGGTCCACTTTAATCGCCGTTGAGTTTGCGATCGTGTTCCTATCGTAAGAGTGATCGGCCCGATTCCGAAAGCCGTAGACGCCGAGCGCTCCCGGACTTTGCGATGAGGTCATGACCGACCAAGCGGGCACTGTGATCGGTGGGTCGCAGGAACGAAGATTGCCGAAAGCTCCTCTGTGGATGAGATCGCGTAGGTTTGGCAGTTGGTCCAGCCAACGATCAAATAACAAGCTAGGCTCAGCGCAATCGAGCCCAATGACCATCACTCTTGGTCTACGCTTTTTCCCAAAGTTGAATTTCAGCAACGTTTTCTTCTCCCGTATCGAAGGTTAATGACCCTACCCATGGCTTTTGATGCAGCCAGCCTGAGGTACATAAATGGTGCGACCTGTTTTGCGTATCATCCGCCGAAGACATTGGGAAGAAGTTTCTCCTTTGTTTTCGGCTAGCCGTCGAAAAATTTAAGAAAAGCGTTTCAGAAATCTTTTTCGGTGCTACATGGCTCAGTCAACGTAAGCATTCGGACCGGTGAAAAGAATCCTCATCGGCGAACCTGTGAGGGATGAATGAGCCGGTTTCGGTGCGACTACTACGCGTATGGAAAAACAGAAAGTGTTTGTAATCGGCTGGGACTCGGCGACTTGGGATCTCGCTCGCCCGTGGATCGCGCAAGGTAAGCTGCCTAACCTTGCTAAGCTCATCGGTGAGGGCGTATCCGGACCGCTAGAGTCTGTTATCCCTCCGCTAACGCCGCCTGCCTGGACTTCATTTATGACGGGTAAGAATCCTGGCAAGCACGGCATTTTCCATTTTTTCGAGCCTAAACCTGGAAGTTATGCGATGCGGTATACGAATGCGGGATCGCGTCGGTCTAAAACTGTCTGGCAGCTCCTGTCTGATGCCGGTCGCAGCGTCGGCACGATCAATGTACCTTTTACTTATCCGCCAGAGCAGGTTCAGGGATTCCAAATCTCAGGAATGGACACGCCTTCTGAGAAGAGCCCGTTTATCTATCCTCCTGAATTAAGAGCGGAATTAGAGGGTTCTCTAGGGCCCATCAGCCTCGAGCTACGCTTCCTCGGCGCGATGAACAGCGATGAAAAGCACCAGAAAGCATTGGAAGAGATGGCAACCATCGACCGCCAGTGGACTAATACCGCGTCGTACCTCCTAGAAAAGCATCCCGTAGACGTGATGATGCTGACCTACATGTCGATCGACACCGTGCAGCATCACTTCTGGCAGTATATGGATTCCGCCCATTTTCTTTACGATCCCAAGGCAGCTCAGAACTTCGGCAATGCGATATTGAGCGTATACGAACGGCTGGACCAGGCGATCGGCGACTTTATCAGCCGATTGCCGCAGGGGACCGCGGTGTTTGTGGTATCAGACCACGGTGGAGGACCGGTTTCAGATAGGACGCTTTATTTGAACCGGTACCTGGCGCAACTCGGTTTGTTGAAATACCGAGAGGATACCAGTTCTGGGTTGCAGAAAATACAGCGAGCACTAACCAAGAGCCTTTATCGATTGCTTCGCGGTTCGCTCAGTTCCGATCACAAGAAGAAGTTAGCGGATCTGTTTCCCAAGCTTCGGGAGCGTTTCGAAGTGGCTTATACTGCCTACGACAACATCGACTGGACGGCAACCAAAGCTTACTGCAGCGAAGTGGTGGCTTCACCCCCGAGCATCTGGATTAATCGAAAAGGCTCAAAACCAAACGGCATCGTCGAAGACAGCGAATACGAGCCACTGCTCGCGCTAATAACCGAAAAATTGAAAGCGCTGAAAGATCCGCGAACCGGCGAGTCAGTGATTACTACTATCTATCGACGTGATGAAGTTTTTCAGGGGCCTCACTCCGGAGAAGCGCCCGATTTGGTCGTTGATTGGTGGAGCGGCAGCGGATTTTCCACTAACACCAGTTTCCCCGAGGAAGGCCACAAGCCGCCTCTGGTGATCCGGGAACGCCAACCCATGAAGGAGCCGGAATGGGGCGGCACCCACCGCCGGGATGGAATTTTGGTCGCAGCCGGCGGACCAGTAAAGAAAGGCGCCCAGATAAACGGTGCGCGCCTCATGGATATGGCTCCTACTTTACTTTATCTGTGCGGACAAAAAATTCCGTCGGATATGGATGGTCGGGTATTGGTCGACTTGTTCGAACCTGAATTTGTTGCTAACCATCCAGTCTTGTTCGAAGACACTCAGCCTCAGGATCAAAATAGCGGGCCGGGGTCCACCTATTCCGCTGAGGATGCCGCGCTGGTCGAGGAACGTCTCAAAGCGCTAGGGTATATCGAATAAGGGAGTCCGGAAACTCGCAGACGGACCCTGCCCGCGCGTCAGGGAATCCCGTTTTCCTTAGGGCGCGAGGCCAAGGTTTTTCGGGCTTATTATGTTGCCGCGCTGATGCTGCTCTCGTCCAAATGGGGCACACTAGCGGCCGCGCGAACGATTCGCTTCGCCCTACATTCTCCGCGGTTTCATGTCCTTCACTAACTTCGGGTTAGCATCAAATTTGTTTGCCTTAAGCATTAAACTCTCATAGACAGCCGCCACCCGTTTACTCACCACGCGCCAATCAAAGTTCTCGATAGCGTTCTGCCTGGCATTGCCGCCCAACGTCTCTGCAAGTTCCGGTCGGTGCAATAGTTCCAGAATCGCTTCCCCCATAGCTTGCCAGTCGTGATCAGGAACCACCAACGCGTCATGCTTGTGCCTAAGTCCCTTCGCTCCCCCCGCGAAACACACAATCGGCTTGCCGGAGATCATGTAATTCAAAAGCTTAATCGGATGTCCCGGGCACTCCGGCCGAGGAGCGACCGTTACCGTCGCAATGGCGAGGTAGTCAGGAAGTTCGTCAAGTGTATGTGGCCCGATGAACATCACGTTATCCGCTATCCCCAATTCCCGAGCTAAATCCTGGAGCAGCGGGAGGTCCGGCTCGTTTTCAATCGGATTCACGATCATTAAGAGAGCGGACGGCATTTCTTTCAGCACGAGCGAAAACGCTCTTATCAAATAGTCGACGCGCTGAAAAGCGTTGGTGATGCCCGTATACATGACGACGGGTCGCGAACCGATTCCGTACTTTTTACGAAAGCGAATCGGATCAGCGTGATCAAACATTGCAGGCGTGATTCCGGATGGGATCATCGACAATCTTTTCTTAGGCACGCCGCGATTCGCCAGCCAATCGTAAAGCTCTTGGGTCACCGCAATGATATGATCAGGAAAAATCGGTACGAACCAGTCTAGAATCGATCCGAGCCATTTAGCAATGAACGCCGGCCTGACGAAGCGATAACTGGCCAACTCATCCGACATTAAGCACACTGAATGGTAAATCAGTGGCTTACCAGTTACGAATTTGCCAAACAAGCCGATCAGGGCTCCTTCATAATTGTGCGCGTGGATGATCTCGATTTTTTCGCGTCGGATAGTTTTGTACAGCTTACCTAACATTAGTAAATCGAATACTAACTTCTCCCCTGACGGACCCGCGCGGAATGCGCCATTTCGGCCGTCCCAACCTACCCGATGTACGCTGGCTTTTCCTACCCCTAAGTCCTCTCCTTGAGGATAGGTAACAATATGAACGTCATGTCCCATCTCGGACAACGTTGCTGACAGTTCACGAATCGCACCGGGTGAGCCATAATTAACTGGAAACGGGCATGCCGCAATCACGGCGATTGAGTAAGATCTCATTGCAACTGGATTGCGGCGAGGCTCAGGGCTAACAGGTTTGATTTGCATCGGATCGTAACACATTGACAGATCGCTGTAATCTTGTGATGTCGAACTCATGAACTCGTAGGGTGAGCGGATTGGACAAGCTTGAAAAGACCTCGGAACATTGTTCTGAATCTCATGGAGGCAGGAATTGCCAGCAAAAGAGCAGGTTCGCTGGGCCGACTTCAGTCATTGCCAAATTTCGCCATAAGTTTCGCGCCGACTTCTTGTAGAACGTTGGCTTGATTGGGGTCGTTGCAATCGCCCGAATAGACTTCAAAAAAGTGCCCTCCGAGCGCTACCCCTCCATTTAAGGCGTCCGCCAAGCTGCCTTCGGGCATTTGCCGGCCGCCCTTGGAGGGAAGAAGCATTTGAAAACCAACGGGACTACGGTTTGATAGTTCTCGGATCATCTGCGCGACTGGAGACCTCATTGCATATCGAGGGCGAAGTCCGTCTGACATCACGCCGAAGCGACCAGAGTAATGACTGGCACCGTAGCCGACTAACTGCCGTAACGCTGCCCTACCCGCATCAGTGGGAACCGGAGCACCCAATGCTAATATAAATGGCGTCTTCTGAAATGCACTGCCATAGCAGTCGATGATTTTCTCTGAACCTTGTACCCACCGCGAGAGTCCTCCCAACGATTCAAAGTGGGCAACTTCTTCCGGGGCAGTGACAAAGAAACTTTCTGCACGTCTACCGGGGCCGCCCATGACGACGTAAGCAAGATTGGGTATATTGTCATATCGAGCCGCCAGCGCTCGGACGAAGCTGCTCCATTTCGACAAAAATATCGAGTCCCAAGGCAACGGCTGCTCCTGCAATCCGCTCGAGTGAAGCTTACTTATGGTTAACTTATAGGCTCCGGCCGCGTAAACCCAATCCGGCGTGGTGACTCCAGCGGTCACTGATATGGATATCTTCTTATTATGCAGGGTGGCCAATCGCACGCCTTCATCAAAGAATGCCCAGTCGAAATCTCCCTCAGACGGTTCTATCTTGCTCCATTGGGAACGCATCGAGACCCCTTGTACGTGTCGGTTGGTCCAAGAAGGGTCACTCTCCAAGTTTTCAAACGGATGCTCGACGCTGTTTGATTTGAGTAAGTAAAAAACCCCCGTCGGAGCTAGCTTCCTCACGGATTGCCCCTTTGCAGGAGCGATATTTAAGGCCAAGACAAATGCAAGGAACCAGCCAAGACGCATTATTGCAATTATTGCCACTATATTCGCGTACACTATCCGGGCGCGTATCGCGACAAAAAAGTCTGCTCTGACAAAACCGTAATTTTTCCAAAGCCGGATATGCCTTCAACCTGTTTACCGGGGGACCAACGGAGACGGCCGCGGAGAGGGTTCGAGAGAGCTCGGCAGCGGGATTAATTCCTGGTCCGGTGACATTGGCTTGAGCGGGCTGGGTAAACCGGACCCCTCGTAAAAAAACTCGTTCGGTTTCAAGGGCTGCTTAAATGGTAACTGCGCTGAAGGAGCATTGACTGGCTGAACGTTGGTTTCCACTAACGAGTGAAATTCCTCAGGCAAAGCCGGATGCGGCGGCAGTGCCGGATTCGCGATCACTTTTTCCGGCACCGGCAAAAGGCCTTGCCAGAGATATACCACCGAACTGTAACAACTGTAGACAATTCGGGATCGCCGGGTCAGCAATTGAGCTACCGTATCCGACATGGGCGAGCTCGATCCCGGCTCCAACGTTGTCACGTACCAAACCCGATTTGAATTCTGCATCGCCTGTTGCGCCATCGGGACTGTAAGAATGATCGGGATGCTAGTGATCCGATGCTCGTAGTGTGGAATCGTTCGTTTACGATCGTAGACGACACGCGATCCCAGCATGGTATCGGTACCGAAATCCGGTAATCTGCCTCCATACAGCTCAAATGCTTGCGTCATATTCGCGATGACCGTGTCGCCCGGCTGCCAATGGCTACAGACATATTTGGCCGAACTCGCGCTGTCCTCCCATCGAACCGAGTATCGCATGCCGGCGGCGCCCTTCTTGCCTGGCGAGAGGCGGTAGAACATGAAGCCGACGTTTGTTGTCGAGACAAATAGCAAAACCGAGGCCGCGGTCAGCGTACCACGCACTAGCCATCGACCTAGGAACCAACTCGAGGCCACCCAGAGCTGCCGCAAACGGCGGCCGCACTCAAGTAGCGCACCGCAAGCGCCCACAATCAAGACGGGTTGGTAAAAATAACCGTAGCGTTGAGCATATGCCGGCAATAGAAGCGAATAGGATAGTAACAACCCAAAATAGACGACCACGATGTACCGAAAGGCGGCGCTCTTTCCAATCCAAAGCAGACAAAGACAGAAACAGATCGTTAACAGAAGGAACGGATCGACCAGGAGAATGGACTGCAAATAGTAAAACGGTTCACATTGCGGATCGAGAAAATAGAGCGTCGGGTTCGACAGATCGGCCAACCCGTACCCAAGCGTCAGGTACGGAGGCAGGGCCATCGTCCGGCTAGCGAACTGTATCATTACCACCGATCCGACGACCAAGAGCCCTTGCCAAACGTGTGATTGCCGTAACCATCCCCATCGGCCCGGATGCATCAAGAGCAAGGCAACCGCATACACGGGCAGTAAGAAACCAGTGCCTTCCCAAGACAAATAAGTCAGGCAGAAAAAGAAACAGGCTCGCCGAAAATGCTTTTTATCGATTACGTCCGGCCGGCGAATCGCTGCATAAAACGAAGCAATACACAGCATCGCAAAAAACTGCTCCTGAGCCGGATGAAAACAATGCAGCGCCCAAAAGACGGTCCAAGGTAAACAGGCGTAGATTAATGCTGCCAATAGGCCGACCCGCCGATTGAAAAACATTTTCCCTAATCGGCCAACGAGAAGTATCGTCAGCGTCCCGAAGACCAAGGCCGGGATTCGCAGTGCCCAATCGCTCCACCCAAAGATCAGGGCGGATAACGCCATGGGATAAGGAACTAGCTCGTAACTGGTCAGGCGGAGCGGAACACCGCTGTAATCGATCGATGGGTAGCCTCGCAGAAAGATCCCCTTCGTACAGCTCCGCATGAAGATGTCGTCTTGGTCCAGCGGAAAAGTATTAATGCCATACAGCCGCAGTCCGAAACCGAATAGAACGATCAATCCCAGCGTACATGCGAAACCATGCCTTTGCCAAAAAGTGCGCCGGCTGGGAGAGCCTGAAGGCCGGCTAGGAGCTTCGATTCGGCGAGGCCCAGGCAGCACCCAGGCCGCCAAGTGCAATAGAGCGAGGGCAGCCAACAGACCAAAGAAGAATTCCTGCCGGATCGCCGATTCCGGTCTCAAGCGAACCTCGAAACGCAGTAAAAGCAGAACCGCGGTGAGCAGCACCACCGGCAGGTGGACGAGCGCGTCAAAACTCAGCGCGTCTTCAGGTTCATACTTTCTCGCCAGAGCCAACACTCCAGCCGACAGTCTCCAAAGTAGATACACGCCGGCGGCGGTTAGCACCAAAACTAACCAGCCTCTGAGCGTCTGATAGGTTACCTCCGGATAAGATAGCCCGGCGACAGCGGTTTCTCTAGGCGGGACGCCCCAGCGATCACTGGTATAGTTCAACCGCCCGATCTCTTGAGCCGGTTGGGATTTGGCGCCGTTGTCCCCAACCATTGTCCATGTGCTGTCAGTTCCCAGCACTTGGCCGATGGGCTTTCCGCTCTGGTCTAACGTTGTGACTTCGGCGATCAAGAACGCAATCTGGTTACTGGCCCGCACTCGGATCGCCAACTCATTCCCCTGCGGCTTAATGAAGGGTTGTAAGTAGACAAATTGCAGCTCAGGCTCAATCTGCTCAAAATCGCCTAACCAATGACCGTTCAGCGAGACGCTGTAACTCCCATTCGCAGCGACCTCCAGCCAGGCCTGGCGGCTGGTGTCCGGAACATCAAAGCGTCTAATGAATCCGGCTTGATTGTGTCCAAATTGTGGGTCCCCCACCCAGTGCCCGGCAAACGTCGATTCGAAAATCGCAGGCGGAACAGAAACCGGCAGAATCATTTTATCCTGTGGATCCGCGGTCGCGAACGCCACTGCAGCCGGCCATTGGTTCTGGTCGAGCTCGGGATCGGTCCAAGGAACCAAGTTTGGAATCATCCCGGGCGCTCCTGTCGCTTTCCAGGTCGGGTCAGAAACAAACGACTGTTGGCTGGTCTTTTGGCGAATCAGACCGCGCACCAACATTTCCGCGCCGCCGGGGTAAGTCGAACGCACTACCTCAACCGCGATGGCGTTTGTTCCAGGTTTTAGAAGCTTGGTGATATCCCACAACAACGCCGGTTTCGCAGAAATCGAGGACCCAGTCCAGGTGGGCGTTCCCGCCCCGGGATTATGAATCTCAGTATTATTGATAAACAGCCGAAAGGAGTCCGTGACGGTTATTTGGATCCAGGCTTGCTCGATCTCTCCACTAATAAAGAGGCGCTTTCGAAAATAGGTATGAGGGCCGTTCTCGCTTGATCGAATCCATTGAGCTCCGCTGAAATCCAATCGGTAGGTAGGAAACGGTGGAGCCGCCATGGACAACCAACCATAATAACCAAGTAATACCCCGGTCGCGATCACCAGCCCAAGACTGGTGGCTCCCCGGCCCCTCCAGCACCAAGTTAGGAAATGGAATCGGGTATTTATCGGTAATAATCCTCAGTCAAACTCTTCAGCGCCCGAAAGTTCTTTCGGTCATCCGCTGCCCGCGAACTCAAGTAATAAGAGCGAGCGGTTTCAACGTCGCCAAGCTTGAAATAGCAATCTCCTAAAGTGCTACGAAGGTCAGCCGTCAGCGTCGCCTCCCTCGTCCGTGCCATGGCCTGGCGCAGATAATCGATACTCAATGGGTAGTCTGAACTCTCGTAGCAGCAAACCGCGGCCAGATAATAGCCAGAGACACGCTCCGGTGTTGCCGCAATCGCGAGTTCGATCAGTTTTCGCGCTTGTCCGATCTGACCATGCAAATAGACGTCTTTGCCGTAGTCCTGAGCCGTATCACTTCTCAGCTTGCGAATCACATCCGCCAGAACCGGTCCTGCTTGGGGCGCTGCCTGGTCCAACTCGAATAATGCCTGATAAACCTTCATGACCGCGGCATACTGCGCAGCTCGATAAAGATGATATTCCGGTTGATCTTTTTGCCCCGTTGCCTCGAACACGGCGCCAACCGTTTGGTAGACATCCGGGCGCAACTGATTCCATTTATCCTCGGCAATCGCCCGCCGAAAATGATTCACGGCCTCGCTAAACGCCCCTTGATTCGTCGCTTCCACGCCCCGCGCAATTTCGAGTTCACCTTGCAGTGGCCCCCAAAGTTGTATCCCGAGCACCGGCACGCCAATAATCAACGCGCCCCAGAGTACAACCGCCAGTTCGTTTCTCCCTCGTCGTCGGGTAAGCCCGGCAATAAAGCACAAGATGGCGCCGCCCATAAAAAAATACCAACCGGACGACAAAGCAGAAATACCGCCATTGATTCGTGCCGATAGCCCATCGATCGTCTGTTTCAATTCCCCGGCAGGAGCACCGCGGACCGCATCCGGAATACTCTGGGATACCTCGAAACTATAAAACCGATTGAAATCAACGCCCCCTTCGACGGCCTCGCGTAGCCAGCTCGGTTGCCAGCACGTGATTTGGAGGTAGAAGGTCGTTCCGAGGAGCAATAATAACGAGGCCGTTCCCACCACCAACCATTGTTGCTTTAGCCGCCAGCCGATGTATCCAATCAGGCAGAGCAACAACCCCAGGACCCCATAACTGAAGGGAGTGAACAGCTTCGGCCAAAGCCGGGCTGGCTCCAATAGAGGAAAACCTAGGGCGCTAAATGCCGGCGTCGTAACCGGATTGAACCAATGCAGGGCCAGACTAACCGCCACAATTCCAAAACAGAACTCACCCAACCTCGCATCCCGGCGCGTGAACTCTGCTAGCGATCTGCCGATCCGCTCCCCGAAGGTCCATAACCTTCGAACCGGGCCGATCATGCTGGCGGTCCCCAATTCTCTGTGACCTTAGCGTTTACTTTGTCGCCGTTCTTCAGATAAAGGCTCCCGACCGTCGTGACGGTGTCTCCTTCTTTGACGCCCTCCAGGATTTCAGTCATGCCACCGCCGCTGAGCCCGACGCGCACCGGTGTCAAGATCGCCTGCGACTGGCCATTGATAATGTAAACCGCCGCATTCTCGCCGACGACATTCATAATTGCGACGCTGGGCACGACCAACCCGGTTTTCTGTAAACTGATCCGAGCGAACCCGCTGATCCCCGGCTTCAGCTGCATGCCGCTGTTCGGAATCGTGATGTAAGCCGTAAATGTCCTCGTCTTAGGGTCCGTTCGCGGATCAATGTGCTCCACGGTACCTTTAAAGCTAGCGGAAGGATAAGACGGGAGAACTATTTCAGCCGATTGGCCGCCGGTAATGTAACCAACCATTTCTTCTTGAACGTTGGCCAAAAAGTAAACCTTATCGAGATCGCCAAGCTGCATCAATACCTGGTTGACTTGGAATCGTTCGTTCGGGTTCACGAACCGGGCGAGCACGATCCCGTTTACCGGCGATAAAAGCTGAGTGAATTCCAGGTCAAGCCGGGCATCAACCAATTGCTTTTCAGCTACTGCCAGGTCCGCTTTCGCCTTATCCAAGGCCGCCTGCGCCTGCTGCACCTCAATCAACGCCGCCAACCCTTTGGCATAAAGCGCCTTCATTCCCTCCAGATCCTTATCATCCTTTTCGATCTCGCTCTGATTCGCCGTCACGCGAGACTCAGCCTCAGTGAGCGCTGCTTCATACAGGCGGCGATCGGCATGCAACAACTCTTGTTGTTTCGTCACCAGATCCCCAATATTGACCGGAACCGCTTGTGCATTGGACGTAATTCGAGACGTAACGTTGACGGTGGCGTACTGCAACGCTTGGCCGCTCGCCCCTACAGTCACCTTGATCGTCCTGACCTTTGCCTTGACCGCCTCGACCGGAATCGGCCCCTTCAACGCTCGCGCCGTTTTCGGGTCATTTTGTATCTTGTAAACGACAGCCAGAAACGTCAATCCGCCCGCTACCAGCAAAAGCAGTATGACCAGAATCCACGTTGCTGCGCCGCCCGCGCAATTTCGGCGTCTCCCGGATTTCAAAACGAAACGGCCATCGCTAGAACTCATTATTCGTCTCTTAGTGTTGCCTCGATGCTCGTGAGGTTACTGAATTGGGCGGAGGCTATCACACCTCAGCCCCTCGTAAACAGATAAATTTGTTGAAGAAAGTGAAACCTTTCTGTGCCGTCTCAAGGCGAGCCGTGGAGCCTGCCTCCGCCGAGCGACTCGACTGAGCTCGCCGATGTCCTTCCTCTTTCGTTCCTTGTTCCCGAAACTATGGCGGACAAGACGGCGCGATCCGGCGGCTGCCCATAGGCGTCGACCTAAGCGATCGATCGTGTTCGGCCATTGGCGCGGTAGGGCCGTTTCCTTAGGTTGACGCGCATGGGCGGCTGCCGGACTGGAAGCCAACGATTTCCTACGACAACGTCCCCGGTTTTTGCCGGACGCTCCGCAGGTAGGGTCCCAGGAAGCTTAGCGCTTCCTTGGCCAACAGCAGCTCGGCCTTTGAGAATGCCCGCGCTCCGAATAGAACTCCGAGGTAGCAGATCCCGGCTACTACAACCAATACGATTGGCATAATTAATCCGCTCTGCACGGCAAAATATCGCTGCCCGAATACCAAAACGACGCCCATCACCACGCCGGCAAGTGCCGGTTTAACAAAAGCGTCTAACGCCACTTGCCGGATTCTCCCCCAGGTCAGCATTACCACAAACGCAGCGAAAGGTAAGACTTCACACCAAGCCGCGATCACACAGGCCGCCATGTAGCCGAATTTCGGAATTAACCACAGTTCAAACAACAAGCGGAGGACCAGCGCGATGCCGGTAACCAAAAAGAATCCGCGTTGACGACCTAAAGCCGTAAAGACATACGGAAAAAGCGCGGACGCGAACATCGGCACAAAAGCCAAACCAAACCACTGTAAGGCGGTCGCAGCGGCCAAAAATTTAACACCCAAAATTGTCCGCACGACGATATCGGGAGCAAACAGAAACAGGGCGGCACCAGGAACGCTTAGACAGATCAACCATTTCAACGCTCGATCGTAACTGATCCAGAACTCAGAGAGCGAACTCTTCGCCAGTCGCACCAAGCTCGGATAGAGCGGCAGCACCAGAATCATTGATAACAATCTGACGGCCAAAAGTAGACGATAAGGTCCGCCGAACAACCCGGCCGAATAGGCATCGGCTAGCCAATACAAAAGTAAGGAATCGAGTTGCCACCCTAATTGCCGGAGCAGAAGACCGCCGCCCAGCGGTATGGCTTCTGCAATCATCGTCTTCCAAAGCTGAATGTCCTTATGAAGTGAAACCCTGAGCTTGAACCGCCAACCAACCACCTGAGCGTAATAAACCCAAAGCAAAAGATTAGCCGCCAGGTTCGCTAAGACCAATCCCCACAAACCGTAGCCGAGTTTTAAGCTCAGAAGGGTGAACCCGAGAAGCACCCCTTTGTGCAGAGTGTATCCGATGGAGTTAAACTCCATATCTTCGAACGCTCTGAGAACCGCTGCGTAACTCACCCCTTGGAGCAGCGTCAGGCTAGCCACTCCCATGACGAACGACTGTGCCTTTACACTGCCGGGAACATCTTGAACGATGACCGCAATACCCAGCACAGGAAGTGCCAACAGGAACAGAACCCACATCAATCCTTTCGCGCTCCCCAACAGCTGTTTCAGTTCTTCCGGTCTGCGCGCAATCTCACGCACTAAAATGTTCACCAGCCCGAAATCGGCCAGGAATTGGAATAGAATCGCAAAGGCCAGCAAATAGTTGTAGGTGCCGAAGACGCTGACATCGAGACCGCGAGCAACCACAATCACAGCCAGAAATTGCAGGCCGCCTCCGACAACTCCTGAAAGCACTCCCCAGGCCGCGTTTTTCATCACTCGCTGCGATGCTTTCATAGGAGGTTTGTCGGGCAAGGCGCTGTCATCATCGGATTCGGCGAATCATGTAGCACGTTTGCATCCGACTGGATAGCCGAGGAATTGAAAGAAAATGGGGAGCGACGTCCCTCAGGCACCAACCAAAATCTCACGCAAAGCAGGCTTCGCCCCATCTCCCTCTTTAGCTACGTCGGCCAAGGACGCAAAGGCACAAAGGAAACACCGGAATAGCCGCGAAAGATCGCAGCGCGGCAGAGCAGCAACCAGATTCTGCTCGTCCTCGAAAGGTTGATATGGAGTGGCGTCGATTTCGCGGACTGATGTCAGACTGCCTTTTGTCCTAAAGGGATCTAGCGGACTTTGTCCCGAAGGGACTATAGGACTCAGCCTGGGGTTCGGTTACGGACTAATCTTAAAGACCGTTCCTTCTCCGGCAGATCCGCCATACTGGGTGACGCCGTAGAAGTTATTGTCAGCCGCTAAAAGCGGACTGCCTTGAGGATACAGCCCGTCGTTTTGAATACTGCCATCACCAAAGTTATGTAAAACGGTAAAGGAGGAGCCGTCGGCAGAAACTTCATAGAGCGTTCCGCTGTTCGCAGTTCCACCATAGGTACATAAGCCATACAAATTCCCATTCGGGCCCTGAGCAAGAGAGCCAGCCGGATTTGAACCGTCGGTCCCCATCAAGGTATGCAGAATTGTAAAGGTAGCGTCCGGCGTCAGTTTAAATATGTAGGAGCCAGCAATTCCGTAGAAATTACCGTCACTCCCTTCGATTAACGGCGCGTCCAGGTCCACGGCAGTGCCCGAGAAGGTATAGAACGTGGAAAGTTTCCCGCCGGCAGTTACCTTAAAGATTTCGCCCGAACCAGTGAATGATTGGGTCCCGCCGTAGAAGTTGCCATCTGAGGCCAACAACAAAGCCGTCGCTGGATTGGAGGCCGGACTTGGACCTTTGAAACTAGAAATCACCGTCAATTGGTGTGTACTCGCATTCACCTTGAAAATCGCTCCGAGGAACTTGCTGCCGCCCTCGATTGCCGTTCCATACAAATACCCGTTCTTGTCGAGAACCAGGGGGCCCGCTGGACCCAAAGGAGCAGTTGGACCATTTGACCTGCTGAATTCATACCAAATGCTTTTGGACCATGTGCCTTTACCCGACTCGGTCAGCGCAAACAGCTTGACGACGCCTCCAAGCGCACGGTAAGTGAATAAGAGAAGCTTGCCGTTTTCATACGTCAATTCATCTGTGATGTACAGGCCCTTGTCGAACGTCTGAATCGGGGTCACCACGTAAGAGGATGTCATTCGATAAACTATCGGCTTATTTGTGGTCACATTGCTAAAAGCCCCACCATAAAAGTTCCCATCAGGGGCTTGGATCAAACCGTTGCTCGGTTGGGTTCCGTCGTTTGGGACGGTACCATCACCGAAATTGTGTACGATAGTCAGTTGAGCGTTCGCCTTAGGCTGAATCCCAGCGAAAGCGAACAAAAATGCTACTCCAAGCGCAACGCAGCGAACTGCGCGCGCAGAAAACTGTCGACTGGAAAAGAGCGGAAGTACTTTAACCATAACGCTTGCTATGGTAACGCGCCGTGACGGCTAAAAGCAAGCAGCGAGCAGACTGCTGCTGCTAACGTCATTGCGACCAGCCACGGTGTGACTAACAATCTATTGTGCCTAAAATTGGATTACCAGGAGCAATAGATGTCAGTTACTACTATCGGTTTAATCGAGATGGCAATAGTAGTAGCCGAACGTAAAGAGATTAAGCGACTTCCAGGTTACTTTCATAGGAGGCTTATCGGGTAAAACGCTGTCATCATCGGGTTCGGCGAATCATGTAGCACTGGCGGCCGAGTGGATAGCTGAGGAATTGAAAGGTTGACGTGGAGTGGCGTCGATTTCGCGGACTGATGTCAAACCGGATTTTGTCCTAAAGGGATCTATCGGACTTTGTCCCGAAGGGACTATAGGGCTCAGCCTGGGGTTTTAACCCCAGGGAATCCATCAAAAAGAGGGCCCGCCCCAACTGGACGGAAGAGCGGTCGTTATCAAGGCGTTTCAACCAAGGAAATTCTCGAACCGATATCTCCCGCCCCTTCAGGGCGGCTCACGATGTTAACGTGTCCTGGGGTTAAAACCCCAGGCTTAGTCCTATAATCCCTTCGGGACAAAATCCAGTTTCACACCTGTCCCAAAAATCGAAGCCATTACCCAGCGCCGAAAGTCTTTCGGGGGCTATGATCTGGCACAGCTCCGCGTTTTTTTCCAACAGCCTGCTCAGTTGCTGAGAAACATCGATTACGGACTAACTTTGAAGATCGTACCCCTGAATCCAGATCCGCCCTGCGATGTGTCTGTTGATATCTTCACTAACAGCTCACCACAAGCCCAAACGGCCTGCCCTTCCAGACCATATCACTCTGCCCTTGATGCCCAGGCTTCGCCGGACAGGACCTCGCGAGCCGCGGCGAGCCGGGTTATGGGGCAATCCTGAACACCGTGCCCTTGCCCGCAGAACCGCCAAAATTCGTTGAGCCGTACAGATTATTGTCCGACCCTACTGTTAATCCTGACTCCGGCGCCTCGCCATCATTTGGGACGCTTCCGTCACCAAAGTTGTGTAGCACTTTGTAAAACGAGCCATCTGTACTGACCTCAAAAATAGCCCCCTTATCTTTCGATCCTCCAAAACCGGTCGTGCCGTACAGGTTACCATTGGGACCTAGCACCACCCCGTTAGGCCAGCTCGCGTCTTTCCCTTTCCCAAACTGATGGAGGATGGTCACTTGGAAGGTGGACGACATCTTGAAGGCGTACCCGCCGCCGTAAGTGCCGCCTCCGATTGTGACTCCATAAAAATTGCCGTTCTTGTCCTGAATCAGAGGGGCATTGCAAGCATCGCTAGCTCCCGGGAATTCATAGATCGACGTTACCTGCCCCACCGGAGTCATCTGGAAAACGATGCCGCCGCCTCCCGGACTGCCGACCTCGGTCGTTCCGTAATAGTTACCATCTTGCGCCAGCAGCAATCGAGCATGAGGAAATATTCCTGTAGACGCAGTAAACGAGTACACGCTTGCGAAGGGGTGAGGAATGTCCGGACCGATTTTATAAATCGTCCCGAAACCATTAACACCGCCTCCGTAAGTTGTTCCATACAGATTCCCGTCCGAACCTAAGATCAAGCCCGCTTCCAGTGACGCTCCGTTCTGAGTACCTTTATTTGCATTAAAGTCATACCAGGTAACAGTTTTGCCCGACAATGCCGTCCTGAATATCACGCTGTACTTTAGGGGCGAGGTAGCCACCCCGATAAGATCTCCGTGGTAATACAAGAGGTCCTGCGCTGGACGCTTCTGTCCCGCATTAGGAAAGACGTGGAGTATCTGCACTGTACCGGCAAGCGTCAGCCGATAAACGGTCCCACCACCCGCAAAGGTCTGCGCCTGATATACGGTGGTTCCGTAAAAATTACCATCGGGCGCCTGAATTAAACCGCCAGCGGGAACAGCCCCGTCGTTAGTCACCGTCCCGTCACCGAAACTATGTAGGATGGTTAGTTGAGCGCTACTGGAATGTATTCCCACGTACAATGACAATCCTAACACCGCTACCACCGGTAATCGACTAAGCGATGTCCGTGACAAGATACAGCGAACAAGACCACCGACAGGCCCGGACGAAATCCTGGACCCAATCAACCATTTCATTTGACAGCCAGGTTCTCAAAAGGTGAACGGGCAAGTCAAACCTCAAAGACCACAGCAGGCGTTACTCCTTGAACCTCAAGGAATTAGCTTTGCAGATAATTCATCCCCAAAATCTGGAAGTCACCCAAGCGTTCCCGGCTTCTAACCGTGACCGAACAAATCAACCGTTACTCACCAACCCGCGCAACACATATGGCAAGATCCCGCCCTGGCGGTAATAATCGACTTCAATCGGCGTATCGATCCGCAGGATGAGTTCTATCGTTTCCGAGCGGCCGTCTTGACGTTCAATGGTGAGTGGAAGCTTTTGTCTCGGCTTTATCTCATTGCTCAGACCATTGAGATGATAGACTTCAGATCCGTCCAACCCTAGCGATTGCGCACTGGTCCCCTCAATAAACTGGAACGGCAACACTCCCATCCCCACCAAGTTCGAGCGATGGATACGCTCGAAGCTTTGCGCGATCACCGCTTTTACTCCCAGCAACAAAGTTCCTTTAGCCGCCCAGTCGCGACTTGAACCGGTCCCGTACTCGTGACCGGCAATCACCACTAGAGGAACGCCACTTTGCCGGTAACGAACCGCCGCATCATAGATCGCCATCTGCTCCTTATCCGGATGATAGATGGTTACACCGCCTTCCACGCCGGGAACCATCAGGTTCTTTATCCGCACGTTGGCAAAAGTGCCTCGCGTCATCACCAGATCATTCCCTCGCCGGCTTCCGTAGCTATTGAAATCAACCGGCTTAACTCCGCGCTCAATCAGGTATTGTCCCGCCGGTGATGTCTGTTTGATCGCGCCCGCAGGAGAAATGTGATCCGTCGTCACGGAATCACCAAAGATTCCCAAAGGACGCGCGCCGACGATGTCGCCGATATTGCCGACATCGAGAGAGAACCCATCAAAATAAGGCGGGTTATGGATGTAATCGCTGTTTTCATCCCATTCGTACACCACGCCGGTTGAAGCGGGAATCTCATTCCATTTGGGGTTCTGACTGGCAAAGTCGCGGTAGAGCTGCCGAAAAACTTCCGGGGAAAGGGCAGAAGCCATGGCATCCCGCACCTCGCTCAAGCTGGGCCACAGTTCACGCAGATAGACCTCTTTACCATTGGCATCGCGTCCCAGCGGCTCGCGAGTCAGGTCGATATCAACGCGTCCAGCCAACGCAAAAGCCACCACCAACGGCGGTGACATCAGGAAATTGGCTTTGATGCTCTGATGGACTCGGGCTTCAAAGTTCCGGTTCCCTGAAAGAACCGACGCCGCTACTAAATCTTTTTCCGAAATCGCGCGTTCAATGTTCGGGTGCAAAGGTCCGGAATTGCCAATACAGGTGGTGCAACCATAACCCACGATGTTAAACCCGAGCTGATCGAGGAAAGGCTGTAACCCTGTTTTTGCCAGATAATCGGTTACAACCCGCGAACCCGGCGCCAACGAAGTTTTAACTGTCGGATTAACCGTTAGGCCGCGCTCAACCGCTTTCTTAGCTAATAATCCCGCGGCCAACATCACGCTAGGGTTGCTCGTGTTCGTGCAACTCGTAATCGCAGCAATCAGCACACTGCCGTGGCCAACCGAGCCATGTTTATCTGAATGCGCAGACGGCTGTTCGCCGTTTACCGATACGGACACTTTTTCACTCAACGCTTCCGCGCTCTTGCCATAGCCACCCTCCTTAGCCGGCTTGCTGAAGAGCTCATGAAAACTTGAGCCGAGATGATCCAGATCGATCCGATCCTGCGGCCGTTTCGGACCGGCTACGCTCGGTTGTACAGAGCCCAGGTCCAGCTCTAGGTCGACACTGTAGTCAATCTGTCCTTTTTGCGGCATCCCGAACAACTGCTGGGCCCGAAAATACTGTTCGAACCGATCCACCACTTCCTCGGAACGCCCGGTGAGTCGAAGGTAATTGATTGATTCGGGATCTGCCGGGAAGAAGCCCATGGTCGCACCGTACTCCGGCGCCATGTTCGCAATCGTCGCTCGATCTGGGAGCGGCAAAGATGCAGCGCCCTCACCGTAAAATTCGACGAATTTCCCGACCACTTTGGCGGCCCGCAACATTTGAGTCACTCGCAGAGCCAGATCGGTCGCGGTTACCCCTTCTCTTAGTTTTCCGGATAGATGGACTCCAACCACCTCAGGGGTTAGAAAATAAACCGGTTGCCCGAGCATTCCGGCTTCTGCCTCGATACCTCCCACACCCCAGCCCACGATCCCGAGTCCGTTGATCATGGTGGTATGCGAATCCGTACCCACCAATGTATCCGGGTAGCAGACCTCTTCTCCGGAAGAGACCGCGCTGATCACACCCTTAGCCAGATACTCCAGATTCACTTGATGCACGATGCCGATGCCGGGCGGCACCACTTTGAAAGTCTCAAAAGCTTGCTGGCCCCACTTCAGGAATTCGTAACGCTCGCGGTTACGTTTGAACTCGTAATCTAAGTTCAAGCTCAATGCCTCTGCTGAACCGGCAAAGTCGACCTGGACCGAATGATCGACTACCAGGTCCACCGGTACCAACGGTTCGATCAGCTTAGGATCTTTGCCCAGAGCCGCTACCGCGTCGCGCATCGCCGCCAGGTCGACCAGCAGGGGGACCCCGGTGAAATCTTGAAGCACGATCCGCGCTACCACAAACGGTATTTCTTCCGAGGCCGGCTCCTTGGCGTTCCAGCGGGCCAACGTGGCAACGTCTTCCTCTGATATCTTCTGGTTGTCACAGTTCCGCAGTACCGATTCCAGAACGATCCGGATACTGACCGGTAGACGCGAGATCTGGGCAATTCCGGCTTCTTCCAGCGCCGGCAACGAATAAAACTTGGCCGTTTTCCCTTGGTGATATCGAAACGAGCGAACCGTCTGCGAGGATAACATCTCTACACTAACTCCTTCAATTTCAGCCCAATCGCATCAAAGTCAGGAAGAATTTTGGGATCATCCGAACTTTCCGAGTATTGGATTACACCGTTGCGATCGATCACAATCGCCGACCGTTTAGCGACGCCGCCGAACGGAAGATTCGCGCTGGGAAGAAAGCTGCTGTACGCCACGTCGTAGTCTTTCGCGACCGAGTGCTCGTAATCGCTGAGCAAAGGAATCGTGATTTTGGCTTCCTTGGCCCAGGTCTCAAGAGAAAACGGGCTATCGCCGCTGATCCCGTACACGACCGTGTTCAGACCTTCGTAGGTCGCAAACTCGGCAGACACGCTGCAAAGCTCCGAGGTACAGACGCTGGTAAAAGCCATCGGGAAAAAGAGCAGCAACGTGTTGTTCTTGCCAAAATTGTTGCTGAGCTTAACTCGCTTAATGCCCTCGGCATTCTTAGTGCTGAGCTCGAAGTCCGGGGCTTTGGAACCGACTGGAAGGGCCATATTAGTTGAAATATAGAAAGGGCCGGAGAGGGGTCAATGACGCAATAAAGGAGTCAGAGCCTGTCTCGCCGAAGCGTAGCGAAGGCGGAAGTCAGAATCCAGGAGCCAGGAGGGGGCGAAAGGTGATTAGTGATTGGACTGGTTGCCCTCCTAGTTTGGTGGGGCGAGGCTCCCGAACGGCCTAAAATGGTCCGCAAGGAGACCAACCTTCTGCCGACTCACGACGCTGCTATGCCTAACCGCGTGCCGAGCCGTAGCCCAGCGCTGGGTCACGGCTCGGCACACTTTTCGTACTGATGACGTCTGCGGCATCGAATTACCCCAAGCTTTGATCACCGGATGGGTCTTTTGGAGCCTCGCCCTACCAAACCAGGAGGGCAACCACTCCAATCACTAATCACCGGGTTCCAGGGCCCCTTCCACCAATCACAAATCACCAATCACCCCTGCTAGCTCCTAGATTCTAACTCCTAGCTCCTGTATTGTCCCCCACCCCGTGCTCTCCCTCTCCGACATCCAAACCGCTAAACGGCGTATTAAAAGCGGGATCTATTACTCGCCCTGTCCACGTTCGGAACCGTTGTCCGAAGTGGTCGGCGCACAGATTTTTTGCAAACTGGATCATTTGCAGAGAACCGGGAGCTTTAAGGAACGCGGGGCGCGAAATGCCTTGTTGCTTCTGGATGATGAGCGTCGCGGGTTTGGGGTAGTGGCGGCTTCCGCTGGCAATCATGCTCTCGGACTTGCCTATCATGGAAAACTGCTGGGCATCCCGGTCACCGTTGTGATGCCGCAGTATGCCCCCCTAATAAAGATCACGACCTGCCAACGGCTGAGCGCAAAGGTGGTAGTGGCGGGCAACAGCTTTGCGGAAGCCCGGGAGCGGGCCGATGAATTGGCTCAAGAGCAAAAGCTCACTTATATCCACGGGTACGACGATTGGAATATTATCGCGGGGCAAGGAACCATGGGTTTGGAGATCCTGGATCAAGTGCCTGAGCTGGATGCGATTGTCGTACCGATCGGGGGCGGCGGTCTTATCGCTGGTGTTGGGCTGGCCATCAAAGCATTGAAGCCGTTGGTAAAAATCATCGGCGTTGCGGCTCAGAATACGCCCAGCTTCGCCTCTGCCCTGGCCGCCGGTAAGCCGGTGCGCGTGCAGAATGAGGCGACCCTCGCGGATGGATTAGCAGTGCCATCAGTGGGCACTAACGCCTTTGAGATTGCGCGCGAGGTAATCGATCAATTTGTGGTCGTCTCCGAAAGTGAGATCGCTCTGGCTATTCTGCGAATTCTGGAATTAGAGAAAAGCGTGGTCGAAGGAGCAGCTGCCTCGACGCTGGCCGCGTTATTAAGCGGCAAGTTACCGGAACTGACCGGCAAAAAAGTGGTGCTGCCTTTCTGCGGAGGCAACATCGATCCCGGCATTCTCAACCGCGTAATCGAGCGTGGCTTGGTAGCCGATGGCCGTCTTTTCCGTTTCATCGCCACGATCAGCGACCGGCCGGGCGGTTTAGCGGCACTAACGAAAGTCATCGCCGGAACCGGCGCCAGCGTTAAAGAAATCACTCACGACCGCACCTTCTGTACCGCCGAGGTATCGGCGGTACAGGTCAGCTGTGTGGTAGAAACTCGCGACCAAGCCCACATCGATGCCCTGAAGCGCGCACTCGATGAGGGCGGCATAGCTTTACGCGAATAGCCGTAGAGAGCTATCACGGTTCAACGCCCGTAATCTGCCTACGGAGCAATCTTGAATACGATACCATTTCCTGGTGAGCCTCCCCTTAAGGTTACTCCGTACAGATTACCGTCAGTCCCAACCGTAAACTTCCCCAGGGTTGGGATTCAGTGCGGAGCGGCCTCCATAAAAATTGCCGTCTGCGGCTAGAAGCAGACTTGTCCTTGGCGAAACTGCAGGGCTGGAGCTCGGGAAACTGTAAACAATCTTTACTTGATGGCTCTTCGGGTCTACCTTGTAAATCGTGCCCTGGTTCGCGCTGCCACCGGCTACGCTGACTCCGTATAGATTCCCATCCGCTCCCAAGATCAGATGTCCGATCGGAGCATTGGCGTCACTGGGTTCGCCGCTGAAGGGAGGTTTTCTGTATTCACTCCTGAGACTCTACACAACCGCAACTTCAGATGGCAACCTGCCTAGCAAAGAAAGGCTCCATCGCAACGTTTGTAGATTGCTTTTCGCAAGCATCTCTTGCTACAAATCACCGCTATCTACAGAGCGTAACGACCAAATGAAAAATTCTAAAACAGGCGGGTCGCTCTCAACTCCTTCTACGCAAGTTAGTTATCAGTCGATCGCTGTCGCAATCGCTCCTAATGGCAGTGAGTTATAACAGTGGCACTGCTTCCTTTTCAAATGTTCGCAGTGAATAGCCAACAACTCTGATATGAGCCCAATAGCAAAAAACGTTTCGGTATTAGCCGGAAACGTCCACCGAATTACATTCTTGGTCCTGGGCGTCATTTGTATGCTGGTGCGGCCAGGACTGGCACAGCAGCCGTCACCGAATGCGATAAATACGGACGCGAGTCCGCCAACGAATACCGTCGTCGCTAACATTACCGTCGGTACGGACGCAGCCTTCGCCGCGGTAAGTCCGGATAGTACTACTGTATACGTGACGAGCCGATCCGACAATACCGTCTCGGTCATCAACGCTTCCACAAATGAGGTCACCTCTGTGATTTCGGTAGGTTCAACCCCGATCGGCCTTGCTCTAACACCCGACGGCACTACTCTCTACGTGTCCAACCTGATTGACGGAACGGTTTCGGTGATTGACACGGCAACCAACGCTGTGATCGGTGTGGTGAAAGTCGGCGACATAGCTTCCCGCCTGGGAGCCAATCCGAATGGTAAAACGATCTACGTCCCCTTCTCGACTGGGATCCGAATCATCGACACTGGCACCAACCAGATCACTGCTACCGTGCCCGTCAAAAATGCGCAGCCCGTACAAGTCCTGTTCAATCGCGACGGCACCTATGCTTACGCCTTGTGCCAAGTGGGTCAATCTAACAAGGGAAATGAGATATATGGAATCCTGCAAATCAATACGAGTTCCTTAGTGACCAAGGAGTACCTCTGGAATCAGTTGCCCGGTTCTGACAGTGCGGTAACAGATATTAGTAAAAACACGCTGCTCATCACAGAGTTTATTCAGAAAGGCAACGGAAACGCTGCGCTCGCGGTATTCGATACGGTTACGGGAGCGATAACCGGGAAAGCTCCATTTAAGTCGTACGACGGCGGCGCACTGATGCCCGCGATAACCCCAAATGGGGCGTATGCTTATGTTCCGACGGTCCCCGACATTATTATAGTCGATATTGCGACCCGGAAGGCTGTCGGTGAGCCCATCCCTATCGAGGCAAGTTTTGTAGCTATTGCACCCAACGGCAAGTACGCCTACGCGGGCGCTACTATCGGCAACCCAAAGAGCCATGGTGCTGTACTAGTAATCGCTATCGGCCCGAAATAGAACGATGTCGCACACATAGCTATCCTCTATGATCACATTATCTTATCTACCTATCTTAAAAGAGATTCGTTGGTCGATCCTAAGTGTTACGCTGGCGGGTTTCTTCTTCCTTTCAGCGCTCCGGGCTAACGGTCAGCTCACGATTTTGCACAGCTTCAGTGATGGGACAGTCCCAAATGATGGAGCGAAACCAAGTGCGGCGTTGATTCAGGCGTTGGATGGAACCTTTTACGGAACAACATCCAACACGGCACTCAATCCGTTTGGTCCGGGCGTCATCTTCCAGCTTACCCCTTCAGGAGCTGTGACCACCGTTTACACGTTCACGGGACTAAACTTAGCGTCATCAGAGCTGCTGTTATATCAAGGTGATCTTGTGGGCACGACTTTCGTTGGCGGTCATACCAACTCCTACGGAAGTTTAGGAGACGGGACCGTTTTTCGAGTAACGTCATCGGGCAAAGAAGTTTTCATCTACAAATTAGGTCAAGAGCCCAGCGATCCGACCGGAAACTTAATTCTTGGCCCTAACGGCGACCTTTATGGCACGACCACTTCGGGCACCGTTTTTAAGTTCAATCCAGCAACCGAAAAATTGACCGTCGTCTATACCTTTTCAAAGGGGACGTACCCATCGCCTTTACTGTTAGGACAGGATGGGAATTTTTATGGGATTACTGACACGGGAACGATCTTCATGATGACCCCAGCCGGCAAGGTGACAAACCTTTACACCTTCCCTTTTACTTTTGGACTGGGTCCCCTGGTTCAGGATGCCGCTGGCAACTTCTACGGAACCACGGATCTCAATGGCACGTACAGCTCGGGAACGGTTTTTAAAATGACTCCCCAACACGTGGTATCCATTCTGCATTCTTTTGGGCAGAAGCCGGATGGAAGTGACCCTGATACGACCGTGGTGATTGGGCCACACGGCAATCTATACGGAACCACGCCAACCGGCGGTACGGCAGGCGGAGGAGTCGTCTACCAGCTTGCCCCTGATGGATCCTCTTATACCGTCTTGCACAATTTCTACGACGGAAGCGTTAATAACGACGGATATTATCCGCAATCAGCGTTAATCGTTGGGGCGGATAACAACCTATATGGAACCACCAACGGGGGCGGGTCGGCTAATCTTGGCGTGGTCTTCAAGATCGTACCGTAGGCGGTTATAAGTTATAGGTTATAGGTTTTAGGTTATAGGTTTTAGGTTGGTTTAGGCGATGCAGGGCCGGCGCTCGTAGTGAGGCCGGTTCCTCGCCCTAGTAATTGCTTGATTTACCGTTCGCACCGCGCGGCGAGTCGTATTGCGGTATTACCATGCCGAGTATCACCTTCAAGGTACCCCGGAGCCGCCTTGCTACGAGCTCGAGCCAAAGCCGCCCAGCGGACGGCGACCTTCAGTTTCCGGTTTATACGAGCTCTGATTCGGGATTTATTGCTTACTGATTACCGATCTTCCACATGCTGAATTCCCACGCCGCACCGGCTCAACACATCGACCTCGATGGCGCCTGGCCCGAAAACCCTCTGGAACCCAGTCGTTCGCTCGATTGCCGCGCTTGGGGACCTAAGCTCCGCTACTGTGCGCCGGGACGGATCATTCAAGCGTTCTATGAACAAATCGCCCAACAACTGACTCCGTTCACTCTCTATGGCTCCGGAGATTTCCATCATTTAACCGCACTTTGGCTGCGCCAGATCACGGAGCCGTTCGTATTGATCGCGTTCGACAATCATCCGGATTGGGATACCCGGCCGCCGCACTGGTGTTGCGGCACCTGGATGAATCGCGCGTTAGAGTCAGTGCTTCTAAAGAAGGCCGTCATCTGGGGTTGCGCCAACTTCGAGCTTAATCCGCCCCATCGTTGGTTTGCGAATCATGCGGCTTTGCGATCCGGACGATTAGAAGTCTGGCCGTGGATCGAGCGTTTTGGCCCCTCCGCCCACCGGCGCTGGGCAGGGATCAGCCGCGAGAACTGGCAGGACCGATTCAGTAAATTCGCCTCCGGACTCACCAATTCACCGATCTATGTCACCATCGACATGGATTGCCTTACACCGGAGACGGCGAACACCGATTGGGAACAGGGCCTGTTTACCGGCGAAGATATTGCCTGGGCCATCGCCACACTCCGGAAATCGGTTACCATTATTGGTGGCGATCTCTGCGGAGCACACTCCCCCGCGCACTACGCGCGCTGGACTCAACGGCAGACCGCCCTCATTGATCATCCGAAAAAGCCAGCCCCGGACACTGAAAGCGCCACCCGCGCGAATCTGATAGCAGCCAGGCTGATCTGGCCGGCACTAATCGGGAGCAGCTAGCGCAGGTGGCGTGGAGATAAGTAAACCCGCCGTTAGTTATCACTAACAGTGATCGGTTGTACGTTATAGGTTTTAAGTTTTAGGTTTTAAGTTGTAAGTTTTAGGTTTTACGTTATGCGCTTCACGCCGCCGAGTTCCGGGGTCACTGAACTGGCGCGGCGTTGTGCCGTAACCTACAACTTACAACCTAAAACTTAAAACCTATAACTCAGAAGCTACGTTGCCGATACCAGAACCGCTCCGACCGTAATCACAGCGATTCCGGTCATTAGCCGCGGTGTCAGTTTCTCTCTTAAAAAGATGGAAGCCGCCAACGCCATCATAGGGCGATCGATCGCTTCGATCGGAAAAATTTTGCTCAAAGGAAAATGCGGGAGCAAGGCCAACCAGAAAAAGAATCCGATGGCGCCGCCAACCAACCCGGCTCCGATCCACGCCGCGCGATGCCAGCCGACCACATCCGGATGTCCCATCGCCCGCTTGAAACACACCTGTCCGGCAATCGCGCTGCTGTTGGAGATCAGCAGCAACGTAAAGAAAAATAGGGTCATAACCTCTCCTCAAGTCGCGCCAAGGGTCGTGCAATGATGATGACGCCTACCGTAACAATGAAAATACCGGCCCAGCGTACGAGCGAGATTTGCTCGCCCAAAAACATCCAGCAACCCAGGGGAATAATGACTTGGGTCGCAGCGGCAAGACTAAAGGCAATAATCAAAGGCACAAACCGCAGCGCATGCAGCCAGGAGAACAGAGCAGCAATCATACATCCGATCCCCAAACACACTGCCACAGAGCCAAAGCTCGCGAATCCGAGCAGCGAGCCGCCGGGAGTTTGATCGCTCCCCACTTTGAAAAGAATATTGGCCACCGCCGTGAGGACTACGTTCAACCCAATGTGCAAATAAGGGTTCAAATACCAGACCATTTTGGGGACGCTCTGCTCGGACTTGAGATCGGCGCGATCCGGTTCGGATGAAAGAGAACGCATTGTACAATGCAACCTCTTGCGAGGAAGCAGTTGCAAGTGTTCTCATTTATATCTAGCCTGTCAACGGCTATATGAAGATTTTGGCATTCACAAAGTATGACGCGGTTCCCGTAGTTTGCGCCATAGCTCACGCGGGGTATTTGGTTACACTCTTTCTCTTATTTCCGCATACCCCCCTGTGGATCATGTTGATACTGGGATTCGTCTATTCCGTCAGCATCTCTTGGAATATCAACGGGATATCACACAACTTCATTCATAACCCGTACTTCAAATGGAAGCCGTTGAACTACGCTTTCAGCTGGTTGCTTTCGGTAACCATGGGGTTTTCCCAACAGTTTTACGATCTGGTGCATCACAGGCATCATCAGGGCAATAGCGACCGTCCGGATGAGACCGGTGAAACGGTTGATCCGATCTCGATTTATCGTCATGGACACGACGATGAGCCGGAAAATGTGTGGAGCTATGTGTTCCTCAGCTTTTTCCGCGACGATCCGAAACAGATTTATAGCGAGATCAAAAAACGTAAAGCTTTCAACGCCTACTTCGGCGTTTTTGAGATCGCGTCCTGGGTGAGTCTCGTTGTGCTTGCCGGCGTTCTCGATTGGAAATTCGTACTGTTTTACGTCCCGTTCTATTATTTAGGTCATTCGCTTTCATATCTTAACGGGTACTACCGCCACTACGGTGGGAATCCGGATGAGCCGATTGCTTGGGGTGTGAGCAGTTACGGGAAACTTTATAACGCGATCTGGTTTAACAACGGCTATCACGCCGAACATCACTACAAGCCGAAGGTCCATTGGACCAAGATGGAAAAGCTGCACGAGCAAATCCGCGAGGAACAGATTAAGGCCGGCGTTCACGTGATCAAGCCACCACACGCCCTTGGTTTTCTCGATTCCAACCAGCCAAAGCCTTCTGAAGAAGTCGAGACGCAAGAAGCGCCAACGGCGTAGGCAAAACGCCGATAGCCAATTGGTCGGCGGCGTAGCGCCTGGAGGGGAGCCGCTTTACAAGACTGCAACTCTATCAGTGAGCAGCAGGCGGCTCCCGGGAATGGCTGGACGTGGTGCAGTTCTATCGCTGCGCTAACTCCGTACTGAGACGTTCGACGAAGCTACAAACCCTGGGCAGTTCCCGGGAGCCGCCTGCTAGCGACTTACAGAGCTGCCAACCTGTAAAGCGGCTCCCCTCCAGAGGAAGGACCCGCCAGAACAGGGACCGTTACACAACAGGGACCTTGCTACCTAGAATCTCTTGCAATGCCGCGGACCCGATGATCTCTCTAATCGCCCGGGCTTCGCTCGGTGAATCCTCTTCTGGCCGCAAATCTAAGCTCCACCAACCGACGTCGTGCCATTTACCGAGCTTGAATCCGACTCGTCGATACACTCCGATTGGGCGGAACCCGACCTTTTCGTGAAGCCTGACACTGGCTTCGTTCGGCAATGCAATGCCGGCAAAAGCCCGGTGATAACCCAGATTCCGGCAGATAGCGGCTAGAGCAGTATAGAGCTTCGTACCGATACCCTGCCCTTTCGCGCTCGGCGCTAGATAGACCGCGTAATCGACCGACCACCGGTACGCCGCTCTCTCGCGATGTTTCGTCGCATACGCGTAGCCAAGAATTTCTTTTTTTTCCGAAACTGCAACCAACCATGGATATCGATCAGCCACGGCGTAAATCCGTTCCCGCATGGCCGCTTCGTCCGGCGCCTCGGCTTCAAATGAGATCGCTGTCTCCAGGCAAAACGGCGCGTAGATGGCCGCGATTTGCGCAGCGTCATCGGGCACCACTAGGCGCAGGCGCGTCTTGGACGGTTGAGGTGATTCCATTTCGTTGCTCAAAAAGTAATCAGTAATCAGGGCAGGAGCTAGGAGCTAGAATCTAGGAGCTAGGAGCTAGGAGAAGGCGTGCCACGCCGATCGTACTCGTCGTCGTCGTCGTCGTCCTCGTCCTCGAGATTGAGCGCGTGTTGGGCCTTTGCGTGCAAAATGACCCAGAGCTTGAGCCAGGATTCCTTCAGAAGCGATGGGCGCGGACAAACCGTTTTCGAGGACGAGGACGAGGACGAGAACGATTATGAGAGCCGTGGTATACGCCTCCTAGCTCCTAGATTCTAGCTCCTGCACTGATCACTTTCCCCCAAACCCTCCTCCCCCTGGGGTTTCCACCACAATGCTATCACCCGCCAAAACATTGCGCTGATCGCAGCTAGCCAGTACTTCTACACTGCCGTCCTTGCGCAGGATACAGGTTCGGCCAACCTGACCGGCATCGCCTCCTTCGAGGCCAAAGGGCGGCACCACCCGATGATTCGCCAAAATGGCGACCTGCATCGGTTCACGAAATCGGAGCTTGCGGACGGCACCGTCGCCCCCGGGCCATCGACCTTCGCCACCGGATCCGCGACGGATCTCGAAGCAGTCCAACACAACCGGATACCGCAGTTCGAGCACTTCTGGATCCGTTAATCGAGTATTGGTCATGTGCGTATGAACCGCAGAAGCGCCGGCAAAGCCGGGGCCTGCTCCGGCTCCACCGCAGATGGTCTCATAATACTGATATCGATCATTACCAAAGGTGAGATTATTCATCGTGCCTTGACTCGCAGCGAGGACACCAAGAGCACCATAAAGCGCATTCGCTATCGCCTGCGAAGTTTCAACGTTCCCGGCAACAACCGCTGCGGGTGGCGCAGGCGCGAGCATTGAACCTGGCGGCACCACAATCTCCAGCGCTTCCAGGCACCCGTCATTCAAAGGGATCTCTTCTCTGACCAAAGTACGAAAGACATACAATACGGCTGCGCTGACGATCGCGGAAGGAGCGTTAAAATTATCTGCCGCCTGGCTGGAGGTACCAGTGAAGTCGATCTTTCCCCGGCGCGCTTGAGTATCGATATCGATACGCACATGAATTTCCGCGCCCGAATCCATGCGCTGTATGAAACGGCCCGGCTTGAGCCGATCGATCACTCTGCGCACCTGTTCAGCAGCATTGGACCGAACGTGATCCATATAGGCGTGAACTCCTTCGAGGCCAAACTGCTCCCCTAGCGCCGCCAACTCGCGTACACCTTTTTCGTTCGCCGCGATCTGGGCATGCAGATCGCCGATGTTTTGAGGAATGTTACGGGCCGGATAACGACCACTGGATAATAGTTCGATCAATTCCCTTTCCCGAAACCGACCCTGTTCAATCAAAAGAAAATCGGTGATCCGAACCCCTTCTTCCTCAATACTGGCGCTGTGCGGAGGCATCGATCCCGGGGTAATGCCGCCGATATCAGCATGATGCCCGCGGCTTGCCACCCAAAACGTCGGCCGATCGTTCGCCATAAAAACGGGTGTAACCACCGTAATATCCGGAAGATGGGTACCCCCCGCGAACGGATCGTTTAACGCGAAGACATCACCCGGCCGAACGTTATCGCCACGCCGCTCGATAATGGCACGCACTGCCCCACCCATAGAACCGAGATGCACGGGGATATGCGGCGCGTTGGCGACCAGACGGCCTTGGGCATCGAATAATGCACACGAGAAATCGAGACGTTCCTTGATGTTAACCGAGTAAGCAGCGTTTTGCAGAACCAACCCCATTTGTTCGGCAATGGACATAAAAAGGTTGTTAAATACCTCGAGCAAAACAGGATCCGCCTCGGTTCCGATCGTCAACCGGACCGGTCTCGGCGTAGTTCTTGTTAATAGGAGATCCCTCTCCCCGGTGATCTCTGCTTGCCACCCCGGTTCGATTACCGTGATCGTCGTTCGCTCGGTGATCAGCGCTGGACCCGTTATCCTCCAGCCGGCCGGAAGTGTGTCCCGATTAAAGACCGGCGTGGATTGCCAATTCCCGGAAAACATCACCTTCGTCTCCGCGATCGCCAGGACTTCCTCCGTCGCTGAAGCTATGGCCGACAAGTCGGCGAGCTCATTCGAGGCGGATGAGCTCAGGCTCATAAGGGGTCGTTCCGCGTCCAACCTACCGCCACCCTCTTCGCGGATGAGCGGTAACTCATCCGACTCGACTGAGCTCGCGGAAGTCCTACCAATTGCTTCTACAGAAACAGCGGCAATCACCAGACCACGTTCTTCTGGATCCATGACAAAACCAAAATGGGATCGATGCGCTCCCTGAAAGGCATCAATCATTTCACCAGTACTACGCTCCTCAATCGCTAAAGCGGTGTTCGTGCCTCGGTAACGAAGATGAAACTTTCGCAGGACCTTTTCTGCCTCCGAGTGTTGGACCCGCAATTCCTGACGGACTTGCTTTTCCAAATCGGACAATATTCGTTCGGCTTCAGTTGTCCCTTCAGAGTCCAATGCCAATTCCACGGAGGACTCCCGCAAAGCTCGCAACTCAGCCAGCCCCATTCCATAAGCAGATAGAACGCCGGCCAGAGGATGAATCAAGACGCGCTCCATGCGCAGCGCGTCCGCTACCGCGCACGCGTGTTGACCGCCCGCTCCGCCAAAAGTCACGAGCGTGTAACCCGTCACATCGTACCCGCGAGCAACCGAGATCTTTTTGATTGCATTCGCCATATTGTCAACCGCAATCCGGAGGAACCCGCTCGCTAATTCCTCTGGGGTCAGACTTTTGCCTGAAGAGGATCTTATTTCAGTGGCGAGTTCGCGGAACCGTTCGCTGACGCGCTCTTTATCCAGCGACAAATCACCGCTTGGACCAAAGATCTGCGGAAAAAATTCCGGCGGCAGCCGTCCCAACAAGACGTTGCCATCCGTTACCGTGATGGGCCCACCGCGCCGATACGCCGCCGGGCCCGGATTCGCGCCGGCGCTCTCCGGACCGACTCTCAGCCGGCCGCCATCAAACCGGCAAATGGAGCCGCCGCCTGCCGCCACGGTGTGAATATGCATCATCGGCACACAGATCCGTACACCAGCCACCTCGGTCTCGAACCGGCGTTCAAATTCACCCGCATAGTGGGTTACATCGGTCGAGGTACCGCCCATGTCGAAGGCGATGACCTTATCGATTCCGGCTCGATTGGCGACCTTGGCCGCACCCACAATTCCACCCGCTGGGCCTGACAAGATGGAATTCTTGCCTTGAAACCGGGTGGCATCGACCAGTCCACCGTTCGATTGCATAAAGAACAACGGGATCCCGGGTAACGCTGCGTGAAGACTCTCGACATATCTTCGGAGCACCGGCGAAAGATAGGCATCGACCACCGTGGTATCGCCCCGGTTCACCAGGTTAATGAGCTGACTGGTTTCGTGGCTGGTTGATATCTGCGTAAATCCGAGTTCACGGGCTGCTGTCGCGATCGCTTTTTCGTGTTGAGGGTAACGATAACCGTGCAAACAGACGACCGCAGCGGCACGAATCCCTCTCCCCAGGACTTGGCTGAGCGCTTCGCGGACGGCAACCAGGTTCAGGGGCTCGATCTCTTCACCTTCTGCGGAAAAACGTCCGTCGATTTCCACCACCATCTCATAAAGGGGTTCGGGCAAAACGATTCGTAGATCAAAAAGCTTCGGACGTTGTTGGGTACCAATTCGCAGCCCGTCCGCTAGACCGCGGGTGATCACTAACACCACGGGTTCGCCTTTTCGTTCCAACAGGGCATTCGTTGCTACCGTTGTTCCCAATTTGACCGCCGCAATCTTATCTGCCGGAATCGGGTCGTCCGGTTTGAGATCCAGCATCCGGCGGATCCCTTCGATCGTAGCATCGGGATAATGCTCAGGGTTATCCGATAAAAGTTTTGTGGAATGGATCCGGCCGTCCGGAGTGCAAGCCACGATGTCCGTGAACGTTCCTCCGCGATCAATCCAGAATTGCCAACGGCCAGAGTCTTGAGGCATATGAGTGTTAAGAGAAAGATCAGCAGACATTGGGTTCAAATGAGTTTTGGGTGGCGTGAGGCGCGATTCGTAGGGCGAGGCTCCCGAAATAAGAAGCGCATTCGCAACGTCGACAAGTCTTCCTGACCCATTGATTTTTCTTCGGTATAGATCAAACCTCGGCTATGGCACAAATTCCGAGTCCGGTCTTTTCCACGGCTTCCGTTATCGGCTCCGGCCTAATGGGCACGGGTATCGCGGCGGTGTTCGCAGCAGCCAAAATGAAGGTAACCCTGATCGATACCGACGAGAAACGCCTAGGCGAATCCAAAAGCAGAATCCAGGGGATCGCGGCTGAGCTTTTGTCGGCAGAACTAATCGAAGAGAGTCCGGATGCCGTCGCTGCCAGAGTCGATTGTGTCTCGGATCTGGAGGCCTGCAAAGAAAGCGACCTCATCCTGGAAGCGATTTTCGAGAATCTGGAAGCGAAACACGCGCTGTATACTCAATTAGAACAGATTGTCTCTCCTTCTACCATCATCGGCAGCAACACTTCCGGCCTGCTGCCTTCGGCTCTGTGCCGGCCGTTTCGCCATCCCGAACGCTTTCTCGTGATTCATTTCTGGAATCCGCCACATGCGATCCCGCTGGTCGAAGTAGTGCCAAACCCCGCCACTAGACCGGAAGTGACCGAGAGCGTTCTGCAATTTCTCCGATCAGTTAAGTGTGACCCGGTGCTGGTCGCGAAAGAAATTCCCGGCTTCATCGGTAACCGCCTTCAGTATGCGGTCCTGCGCGAAGCTCTTGCCATCGTTCGCTCCGGAGCCGCTACTCCGGAAGCGGTCGACACCGCGATGAAAGCTTCTCTGGGCCCACGTTATTCGGTCGTTGGTCCGATTGAAACCGCAGATCTTGGAGGGCTCGACACTTTCTTTACCATCGCGAGCTACCTCATGCCGCTACTAGCGAAAGACGAGGACGTTCTTCAATTGATGAAAGAGAAAGTAGCAGCCGGAAAGACTGGATTGCGTTCCGGCGAAGGCTTCTATTCCTGGCCGGAGGAACGAGCTGCGGCAGTGGTCGCCCGCCGGAACCGCGCGTTGCTGCAGCACAGGAAATCAGTAATCAGTGATCAGTAATCAGTTCAGGAGCTAGAAGCTAGAATCCAGGAGTTAGGAGGGGCGTGCCACGCCGATCGTCCTCGTCCTCGATATTAAGCACGTGTTGGGCCTCTGCGTACAAAATGACCCAGAGCGTGAGCCAGGACTGCTTCAGAAGCGATGGGCGCGTACAAACCGTTTTCGAGGACGAGGACGATTACGAGAGGCGTGGCATACCCCTCCTAGCTCCTATATTCTAGCTCCTAGCTCCTAGCTCCTATCCGATCAGAACGTGCAGAAGATCCCAAACCGGCCGCCGGTCTGATTGACGCCGACGTTGCGACGATAGATGTCATCGTTCGAGACATGCTGGTATCCACCCTCAATCATAAAGCCCCAATGCTTATCAATGAAGTAGCGAGCGCCCACGTTCCCTTGTAGGACGAATTCAAACGGTCCGCCGATGATTTGCTGACTCTGCTGAACGTAAAGATCGTTTCCACTAAGTCCTAAGCTGAAACCGATGTAAGGGACGAACCGCCAGCCTGGCTGGACAAAGTTATAGTGAAGACCGAGGGCGCCGCCACCAAGGATGCCCGTATGCGTTCGAGTCGATTCCCAGAGAAAGAGATCCGCGAGTGGTTCAAAATTGCCCCGGTAAAAACTACCGCCGATCACCGGAAACATGTAACCTAGCTGCAGATCAGTTTCATTAAAGCTATAGAGCGGGCTACGCGTTTTCGGCCACGCTGCCATGCTGTAAAATCCATCAGTCAAAATCACATCCCATTGCCCGCCATGGATGAAATCCTCGCTCTGAGTGGGACCGGTAACGACGGCTTTACTCGGGGATTCCGTAATGCTGGCACTCCCCGCCGTCACTTTTGGCACATACGATATAAGGGAGAAACTGGCCAGGGTTACCAGTATCAATCGAGCTTTGCTTTTTGCACACATCATGTGGTGTTTTCTTTACTTGTGTGCCGATCGCGGCGTTATAGGTGGTCAGATTTCAGGCTGATCGGCTTTTTTTGCTGGATCTTGGCATCCCTCGTTTTCCGACTTAATTCAACTTTAATTTCGCGACCACATTCAAAATGCACGAACCGGCTAGCATCGCGATTCTGACCGGATTGTTCTTTACGGTCATGCTATCGGAAGATTCAGCGATCGTCAGCGGCGCTTTGCTAGCGTTGAACGGAGTCGTGCCGGCCTGGCAGGCATTCCTGGCTTGTTTTCTCGGAATGTGGAGCAGTGATTTCACGATTTATCTACTCGTTAAGACAGGCGGGTCGAGGGCTCTTGACTCCCGGTGGGGCCGCGCGCTCGTGTCTCGAGAAAAAGTCGATCTAGCCTCCGGCTGGTTCACCCGGTTTGGAGGGTTCGCCCTCATCTTCAGCCGGCTCGTTCTTGGGACGCGGACAGCCCTGCTGGTAGTATCCGGTCTTATGAGATACCCGACTAGGCGTTTCCTAGCGGTTACCTGCGTGGGCGCCTTGGGCTGGCTTTTGGTCATATTTAGCCTTTTCACAGTATTCGGCCCCGCTTTTTTGGCCGTATTCGGGCTGAGATGGATCATCGCGCTTGTTGCCTTGATCTCCGGCGGTGGCGCCACGGTCTTCATGATTTTCCGAAGACGAAAAGAGCGAACGCCACAGTCGCCGCCGGCGTAACGCCTAGGAGGAAGCCCCGGCAATTTCCACCGTGCGCCCAACTGGAGGGGAGCCGCTTTGGAGCTTTCGTTCACGACCTGGCTCTACCAGTTCTACCATTCGACCGGGCCGCAATAGGTGAATAGGAGGCGGCTCCCGGGAATTACCCAGCGTGATGCTTACCTGACAGCCGATCGATCCCCTGTCCAGACCGACAGAACTGCCGAGCGTTGGGTCGTTCCCGGGAGCTGCCTGTTATTCAGACTTTCCGGTCCTGCCATGTGCTGTAAGGGAAAAAGCGGGTCGTTGGGTAAGAGCGCCAAAGCGGCTCCCCTCCTGGCGCCTGTCTCCCTTCATCACACAATCTCCTTCTTGACTAAACCTGATTCTGGCAGCAGTGCGGGAGCGTGTACGCCGAAACGCCGAGCCGACCATACGCCGGTACGCTAGAAGTATGGCCGTAGAGAACGCGAAGACCGAAAGGCCTTCCGGACGGCCGGCCATGCTCGTTGGCACTGGGATCCTGCTTAGCCGGATTCTAGGACTGGTTCGAGATCGTGCTCTCGCCCACTACCTCGGTACTTCGGATGCCGCCGATGCGTTTCGCGCGGCGCTAAGAATCCCTAATTTTCTGCAAAACCTTTTCGGCGAGGGGGTTCTCTCGGCCTCATTCATTCCGGTTTACGCCCGGCTTTTAGGAGCCAAAAACGAGGAAGAGGCGGATCATGTAGCGAGCGTGATCGGATCGGTCCTGGCGGTCTTAACCTCGACGCTCGTACTAATCGGAATCCTCTGCGCCCCGCTGCTCATCGACGCGGTCGCTCCCGGCTTTCATGGGCCAAAGCGAGAGCTCACTATTGCTTTGGTTCGAATAATGTTTCCTGGGATCGGAGCATTGGTGCTCTCGGCCTGGTGCTTGGGGATCCTAAACAGCCATGGCAAATTCCTCTTGTCTTACACCGCTCCGGTCATCTGGAACGTCATCATCATCGCGGTGCTATTGGCTTGCCAAGGGGTGCATTCCCTTTCTCATCTTGCCGCTGATGTTGCTTGGGGTTCGGTGGTCGGTTGTTTCGGCCAGCTCGTGGTCCAACTACCCACCGTCTTTCGGGTGACCGGTCGTATTCGCTTCTCCCTGAACCTCGCGTCCAAACAAGTTCGGAACGTCTTTACCAGCTTCGGTCCAGTATTCATTAGCCGCGGTGTTGTCCAGCTAAGCGCCTATATTGATTCCCTTTTCGCCAGCCTGTTACCGTCTGGCTCGGTGACGTTGCTAATGAATGGCCAGACCATCGCGTTGCTCCCAGTCAGCCTTTTTGGCATGTCGATTTCGGCGGCAGAGCTACCGGCAATGTCCCGAGCCATGGGCAGCGATGAAGGTGACATGCGTAGCCTGCTCGCTCATCGTCTCACGGCCGCTATGCGGCGCATGGCTTTATTTGTGATTCCGGCCTCAGCGGCTTTTGTCGGGCTAGGCGACACGATCGGAGCCCTCATTTATCAAACCGGCCTGTTCACCCACCAAGATGTCCTTTACGTCTGGGCTTTGCTCGCGGGGTCCGGCGTCGGCTTGCTGGCTTCAACCTTTGGCCGGCTCTGTTCATCCACCTTTTACGCTCTCCGCGATACTCGAACTCCGCTCCGGTTTGCCATTGTACGCGTCGTTCTGACCATCATTCTTGGTTACATCTTCGCGTTTCCTCTACCGCAATGGTTGCACCTCGATCCCAAGCTTGGCCTGGCTGGTCTGACCGCCTCGGCCGGCATCGCCGGTTGGATCGAATTCTTGCTGCTGCGCGGCACCCTGGCAAAAAGAGTTGAACCTTTCCATTTGCCGCCCGGCCTCGCGCTTCGTCTGTGGGCCTCCGCTGTGTTAGCAGTTGCTATCGTTTTTCCGATGAAACATTTTTTCAGCGGACATCCCGTTATAGCCGGAGTCGTTTTATTGCCTTGGTACGGTGCGCTCTATCTTTGCGGTACCCTGGCGTTCCGGGTACCCGAGGCCTGGGCCATATTTGAGAAGGTGTTGGCGAAGCTAAGAAGGCGGTAGGCTGGAGAGTTTTAAGTTATAGGTTGCAGGTTATAAGTTTTAGGTTTGCTCACAGAACGCTGGGTCAGCGAGTGGCTCTGCAAGGGCCCTACGTCCAACGTAAAACCTAAAACATACAACGTATAACTTATAACTTTAGTATCGCTTCCAGGTCGCTCGCCTTTAGGTATAACCCAATCTCATGCCCGGTCCGATTGGCGAGAACCGTGCAGGCTGGTCCGTCCGGGTTGCCCAACGAATCGAGGACTAACACCGCTTCGTCGAAGTTTTCGGCAGTGGTGAAATAGCTTGTGGTAACAACCGTTTTCATGCCGGCCGCTGTGGCCGCGAGTAAACCATTGCGTGAGTCTTCGACCGCGATACAACGGTCAGCTGGAACACTCAATTCCTGCGATGCAAATAGATAGATATCCGGAGCCGGTTTCTTCTTGGGAACGATATCTCCAGCAAAAACCTTGAATTGTGAGGCGGTGACGTCTCCAACGGTAAACCGGAGGACGGCATCGACTGAAGGTTTGGCTGAGGTTGAAGCCACCGCCAGCAGCCAACCCGCGGCGAGCGCTTCTTCCGCGAGCCTTTTTATCCCGATTCGACCGGGAACATTCCCAGATGCAATGATGTCTTGATAGATCGCAGTTTTCTGGGCGTGCCACTGCGCCAAAAGTTCTTTTTGCGCCTGCTCATCGTCCGGAACGCGATGGACCGCCTGAAATGCCGGCTCACCGAATAGCGCCCGCATCCGTTCTTTGCCGCCGCCGATTTTCAATTTCACGGCGTATTGTTCCTCGCTCCAGCGCCAGGGCACACCTGCCTTTTGCCACATGCGATTGAACGCTACCAAGTGACCATGCAGCTCGGTATCGGCAAGCACGCCGTCACAATCAAAAATCAAAGCCCTCATTTTGTAGAAGTAGCTTATCAGTAGCTAGGAATCGTTAGTCAGGTGGCACGCAACCGAAAGTAATCAGTAATCAGTGAGACAGTAATCAGTACCGGGCGAAGCCCCGGCCTCGATTGTGCACGTGATGTTCGTTTGAAAGTTTATCGGGCACCAAATAGTCAATTACTGATCACCGTCTTACTGATTACTGATTACTTCTGGACTACCGCGCCTGGCCGGCGCTGCCAAAGATATTCATAAATCCGGCGGCCATCTTCTTAACGTCTTGCTGAACCGCTCTCAATAATTTGAGCGGATCATACTCCTTCGGCTTGTTCTCGAGGTACGTCCGATAGCCGTCCGCAAATTGCATCTTTAGTTTGGTAGAGATGTTAACTTTAGCGCAGCCGTTTTGAATGAGCCGGCGGAAGGTATCCTCCGATAGTCCGGTGCCGCCGTGCAACACGATCGGCACTGCCTTCCGAGTGGTGATTTCCTTTACCCGATCAAAGTTGATTACCGGTTCGGTAGAGTACATGCCATGGGCGGTACCGATGGCCGGCGCGAAGCAATCGATACCAGTTGCTTCAACGAACTCAATGCATTTCTCGATCGGAACCAGCTCGCCCTCCACGTCTCCGCCGACGCCATCCTCAACCCCCTTTACTGCTTCGAGCTCACCTTCAACTCCGGCTCCAAACTTCTTAGCGAAATGAACGACCTCGGTGGTCTGGCGCAGATTCTCTTCGTACGTCAGATTGGAGGCATCAAAGAGGGCCGAATTCCAGCCTGCTTCCAGACAGGTTTTGATCATGGCAACGTCGGGGCAATGATCGAGATGAAGCGTGGCCGGGATCGGCCGTTGGGAAGCGAGTTCCGCAAATGTCTGTTGAATCAAACGTGCTCCCCAGAACTTAACGGTTTTGACGGAAACCTGGATAATAACCGGGGATTTAGTCTCGGCTGCTGCGTCGAGGACTGCCATCATGGTCAGATCGTCCACGATGTTAAACGCCCCGACGCCATAACGTTTTTCAAAAGCCGGACCCAAGACCTCTTTGAGAGAAACGACGGACATAAGTGTTGAGAAGCTAGGAGCTAGAATCTAGGAGCTAGGAGACAAGAGGCGAATGGGCGAGGCGGCGACACCGCATAAGTCCAATCCGTTCGACTTGACGCAGGAAACGCCTAAAACTCATCGAGCCTGCCGGGCGGATACGCGCCTCGCCGGTGCGCCCTTTCGCCGTTTCGCCCACTCGTCTCATGGCTCCTAGCTCCTGATTTTATAGCGTTAAAAAATTCTGACGGCAATTTCTGCTGGAGCATCCAGGAGTTGCTTCAGCTCGTCATCCAGTCGCAACAAGGTGAGAGAAAACCCGGCCATCTCCAAGGAAGTACAATAGTTCCCGACGTAGTTGCGCGTGATCTTGTAGCCGGCATCTGCGCAGCGCTGAGCTGCCCGGCGATATAACAGATAGAGCTCGCTGGGCGGAGTGCCACCAAGGCCATTGATCATCAAAGCAACTTCATCTCCCCGATTGTAAGGAAGATCCTTAGAAACCGCATCGAAAAGCTCGTCAACCACCGCGTCCGCGTTGGGTAGCGGTGCTCGGCGGCGGCCTTTTTCACCATGAATGCCAACGCCCATTTCCATCTCAGCATTTGCCAGCTCGAAAATCGGTTTATCTTTGCCCGGCGGAGTACAACCGGTGATGGCAACGCCCATGGTGCGGACCACGCTCACCACTTTCTGCCCTAGCTTCACCAGGGTCGCGAGATCGGCGCCTTTAGCAGCCGCTGCTCCACAAGCTTTAATGACGAAGAAATTTCCCGCGACACCGCGCCGGCCGACGGTATAGGCGCTATCCATCACCGCGACATCGTCATTGATGAGGACGACTCCGATCTGCAAGTCTTCTGCCTCAGCCATCTCTCGCGCCATCTCCCACGCCGCGCGGTCACCCGTGTAGTTGTTAATTAGATGGAGAACGCCCTTCTTCGAGTTCATGAGGCGCGTGCACTCCAGCACGTACTCCATTGGGGGGGCAGCAAATACATTTCCGGGACAGGCTGCATCCAGCATACCGGGGCCAACCGCCATGACATGGGCCGGTTCGTGACCACTACCCGAGCCCTGGATGACAGAAACAAAGTTGTCGTTCGGACGGTCCGCTCGATAGATACAATTGAATTTTGGCTGATACTTCAATTTGCCGGGATTGGCTAAGGCGATCCCCTCGAGCATTTCGGCAACGAAATTCTCTGGGGCGTTCATGAATTTATTCATTGGTCAGAAGTAACTTTGGTGGGGGGTTATAATGTGAAACCGATTCTCAGTGAGTAGCTTGAGTTCCAAGCTGAACGGCAACAGCTCGTAGCATTATGGCAACCGCAACAATACCGGGATCCAGAGTTCCGATGGTACGGTCACCGGCGTAAGATTGCCGGCCTCGTTTCGCCGGCCACTGGCGCGTACCCTCGATGGTATCCTCGGCCGCCGAAGCCGCGGCCTGAAACGCGGACACCAAATCTCCGGGCGCCGTCCGCGAATATTCTTCCAATTTGTCGACAGCCGGAATCAACGCATCCAGCAACGTCTTGTCGCCCTGAGCCGCATTGCCTCTCGCCATCATGCCGGCTATCGCAGCGCGACCCATGACTACCAGGTCGCTCAGATTAACGGTTTGTTTATCTTTAGAGTTTACACCCGCCCGAAGGAACGCTGTGCCCCACATCGGCCCGCTGGTGCCACCGGCGGACCCGGCAAAAGCCGAACCCACTTTCACTAAGAACGTTCCAATCGACGAACGATCGATATCCCCATCCAGTTGCCGGAGAACAGCACGGAAGCCATCAGCCAGGGTCTTGCCAAAATCGGCATCACCCATCTCGCCGTCTAAGTCGCAAAAATATTTTTCGTTATCTAATGATACGTTTGCAACCGTTCGCAGGCAGCTTTCAACCGTTTCCAAACTAAGGCTATTCATTCCTGGGGGAGTCGTTTGCTGGTTCCTCGCGGCCAAAACGCCGCCTACCGCATCCTGATACCGGATCCCATCTCCCAGGTTAGTGAGGCTCGATAGAAACAGCAACGAGCGCTCTTGGTCAAACTGTTGACCGGCGCTAACTCGCCTGAAGCTCGTTAGGAGTACAAGGAGTACGAGGAGTCGCAAGGAGCCGGCGTGGGGAGCTGGCGCTATAAGCCAAAGATCAGGATGGTGCCATGCTGTGGTCAAGTGCCACCACGGCAGCCTCCTTGAACTCCTTGCGACTCCTCGTACTCCTTGAACTCCTAACGAGCTTCAGGCGAGTCCTGAGCAACGTTTTCCCCTCGCACCAGCTGCCTTCCACCATGAGACGATACGGGATTGCAGGTACCCCGCGCTCGTTCCGATGCAGCATATCAACCAAGAGATCGACGGCCATCACCCCGATCTGGAACGAATTCTTTTTCATCCCTGATAAGCCTTTGCACCCTTCGTCGAGTGAATGAAACGCCACCCCGACATCACTTGGAACCCGTAGACCGACAGCTCGCAAAGAGACTAAAACTTCTGGCAACCGCGTTACGATCGCGTCTGGTCGATGCGCCCTGTACCAAGCCAAAAAGGCCCGATCGTCCCAACAGTCCAAGATCAACGGCGGCAAACGGTTCTTACGATGGAGCTGGTTTTGCTCCACCAAATAGGCTGCCAACCAGTTGTGATCGACTCGTTCATCGTGGTCGCGCCGATTCACGAGACCGAGTCGTTGGTAGCCGCGCTGCTGGAGTTCGGAGAAAAGCTTTCCCATGGTCCGGTATTCGTGGTTCGAAACCAGGTGCAGCTTCGGGTCGGTTAGCGTGTAGCCAAAAGTCACCGCAGAGAACCGATGCCACGCAATCTCCATCGAACACAGCTCTTCTTGCGGCGGTAGTAGCAGGCCTTGGATATTGCGAGTCCAAAGAATATGACTCATGCGTGCTCCCGTCATCTTTGGCGCACCAAGCCAAAAGCATTCCAGGCTGTAGCCCCGCTCCGCGGCACGGGTAGAAGCGCCTTCAAAATAATCGCGATTACAACCAGAATTCCGCCAGCCCCATTCCGTGCTGTGATTGGTCAACCAACCGATCACACCTCGGCGCTCGGAAGTCCGCTTCTGTCCGCGGTAAGCGCACAAAGCCGCCAGCATCGCATCTGGCCGGTAGCCAAGTTCATGAGCAATCTCCTGGATCCGAAGCCGGGTCTCTTCCGGAATGCGGGGATGCTCCCGCAAAGCCAGCGAGACTGTGGAATAATGGCATCCGGCTCGCTGAGCGATATCACGCAACGTTGCCCGGATCGGAGAACGAGCCATAGGAGGGAGACCGAGGAACCATCGGCGGATCGAGGCAAGTTTCAAGTGGCGTGTCTGCGACGGTAGGGCGAGGGCCTGAAACCACCGTGAAATTGTCGCAAGGCGGCTAGGTTATCCCGATTGGACGCGAATTGGGTCGAGCGTTGCCGAGCCGTTGCTCACCGTCTGCCACGCGCTCGGACCGGCTCGGCACGCGAGTCGGTGCTGCTAACGATGGGCTACAGAAAGCGGTTTACGCTGGTCGATTTTACTGGTCGTTCGGGAGCCGCCTCCGCAAGGCCTACGGCGCGGCAGGCCCTCGCCCTACCTAGCCTCCCAGTGACTCATACTGGACTGGCCGAGGTCAACCTCGTAGGGAACCGAAACGCCGCCGTACTTCGGATAAACAAATCTGGCGGCCGGGCTATTGGCGCGCGTGATGCCGTACAGCACTTCGGCCCCACCTTGCGCAGCCAGCAACAATGACTCTTTCAACAACAACGCTCCAAATCCGCGGTTCCGATATTCCACGGTAATGCAGGGGCCGGTCAGCAAATGATTATCGCAGCTGGGGCTGGTATCAACAATCGAAGCCGCAATCACCCGATTCCCATGGGTGATCACCAGACAATCGGATTCGCGATGATGGGCAAACTTCTCTTCCATTTCCTGAAGCAATCGCGGCATCAGTTTGGAGGCGACGTCGTTCCAACACGATTCTTGAGTGAAACAGCTATGAATGACCTGAGAAACTAGTGACTTTTCCTGACGGCTCGCCGACCGCAGGCTATAGGTCTCGGTCATGATGTATCGGCTGGAGTCGGGAAGGTCTCTTGCCTCCCAACTGAACCGCGCCCAGCCGATGGATTTCATTGGAACAGAAGCTTCTCCGAAAGCGGCCCAATTAGCAAGTACCGATCGCCGTTCGGGTAACAACCACAAAGCCTGCGCTTTGGATATATCTTATAACCAAAGGGAGTCCGCCGGCTCGACGGAGATACGACCATGGCTGAATAGTCCCAAACAGAAACCCGATTCATTCTTTGTTCTGGCGGCTTGGGAGCTGTCCTGAATGAATTTTGTTTGAGGGGGAACGCCGCCTTTCGCCGAATGTTTGAACCGTCGTTAATCAATAAACATCACCGCGTACGGTCTGGGTCATCTTTGATGCATACCCACCATACACAACCTAACAGGGCAGAGCCTAGAAAGAGGAACATTCCCAAGGTCAGCATACGTCTTGGTGATGCCGGAATTCATGCTCTGAGTCAAAAGGAAAAGTAGTAATCAGCAAAAAAACCTCCGCTAACAAAGAAAAGCGGCGTTGCCGCCAACGCAAAACAACCGATCTCGCGGTCACGACTGGTCGCCGTCGCCAACCAAGGATGGCACACCGAAGAACCGATTCAGCACTTGCCGGTACACCTCCCGCTTAAATCGCGGCAGCCACTTGATGTGGAATTCCGAGGGATCAATCCAACGTAGCGCGCGAAACTCCGGCTCAGTTGTTTCATGATGGGGTTGGAACCCCGGCAAGAGCTCGACCAAAAAATAAATCTGTTCCTGTCCGTGATACCCTTCTTTGGTACGGCCGTTTTCGAAGAGATATCGGTAAGGTTCTTTACGCTCAAGGATGCGATAGGATCCTCCAGGTAGCCCTACTTCCTCGAATAATTCACGTTCGAGCGCTCCTTCAGGTGTCTCTAGCGTCTTGATTCCACCTTGAGGAAATTGCCAGGAGCCGGGTCTATCGCTGCGCTCCCCAACTAAAATCTTGTTGTCCGAACGCCGAATAATCGCGGCGACGTTAGGCCGGTAGATCGGAGCAGCCGTGTCCATGGTTTAGTGTCCCAACAGATCCAAAAGGCTTTTCGCCTGATTCTTCAACTGGTTCGACATTCCTTGGGAGAGCGCGTCCGATATTCTTCTGGAAAGATCCTCTTTTGGATCATTCAAAGGACCGCTTACTTGCATTTGCGCCCAGCAGAGACCATCGCGCTGTTCGGGGAAAACTTTCTGTTGAACACCGGGCAGCCAATCCAGCAGGCTGGCTGACAGTCCTATCGCCAGATTCGCTTTAATTTGGTCTCCATCGATGGCGCCGTTTCCTTCTACCCGTAAGAGGTCCTGATATTTAACGGACAGATTCGAGAATTCAAAGTGCTGGCCTTGCCGGCTCACTTGCGCATCGATCGCATCGAGTTGCCAGTCGTTTAGCCCAATCTGCTTGACTAAGCTACGGATCTTTCCGAACAAAAGCGACCAGTCGAGCTTGGCTTTGTCCAAATGAATAACGCCGGTCATTTGACCCGAATTCGTGTCCGCCAACTCCCCGGTAAAATCGAGGTTGCCGGACGCGATCCCCTGAAGATGCCACTTGGTTGGCGGCAGGGCGATCAGCGAAAGGCCGGCTAAATCACCGTGAAATTTGTACGCCCGTTTACCTTCCAGATCGAGAGCTCCGTTCACCACGATCGTGCCGCCGGCCGGAACCACCAGTTTGGCCTGACTGACGGTAATCGCTGAGGACTGATATGACCCGGCCGCTTGGTCGAGCTGCAAAGCGGGCCAACCACCAGCGGTGAGCGTGCCTCCGGTAGCGGACAGGTCCCACTCTTTTTCCGCCCGCCGAACCGCTATCGCCTGCATGCCCGTGATTTCATCCGGCTTCTCTCCGCTGGACCAGTGCACGTTCATTTGGTTAACCGACACCCGGTTTACCTGAAGACTCGGATGAATAAAGCGAGGCAACTTGATCCCGGACGACTTGGTTGACGGGTGGTCATTGGGCGGGTCTGGAGTCGGAGTCCCAATCACCAAATCAAGGTTCTTGATGAGCACGTCGTCAAAATCGCAGACCCCAGAAAAGAGTTTCAACCAATCCGGGCGAGCCGACAGATCTTTGGCTTGGACCGATGCGACGTGAGTTTTTGGTTTGCCCTTGCCGGTATAATCACCGGCATAGATGACACCTCCGTTAACGCTGATCGGAGCGAGCTTTCCTTCGATTTGCAGAGAACGGTCGACGTTTCGATTAATCCAACGCCGGCTAACATCACTGCGAAGAAAAAGCGGCCCGCCAAACCAGACCACCGCGACAATCACAATGACGGCTACTAGCGGGATAATGAGAAAACGAAATCCTTTCACGAGCTTTTTGTCCCATTAGCACAACAGCGCCGTCAACGCGCGAGAACGCCGGAATCGCCCAGCATGCAACCCCCCCCACGCTCGCTGCCGCTCGTTCTCGCTCGTTTTCCGTTCGTTGTATGCGATCACGCGGCACAGTATGGAACCAAGATAACGCCGTCAACGCCGGGAACGAGCGTGAACGGATTGCGTCTTTCGTTGTCGCGCGTTCCCGGCGTTCCCGGCGTTCCCGGCGTTCCCGGCGTTCCCGGCGTTCCCGGCGTTCCCGGCGTTCCCGGCGTTCCCCGGCGTCCCGGCGTTCCCGGCGTTCCCGGCGTTCCCCGGCGTCACGCTCGTTGTATATGTCCTCGCAACACGTAGAGGCCAACGGCGACAGCCGGGAAAAGAAACCATGGCCAATAATTGGCGATCGGTGGAAACGGAGGCGCGATGTCCACGGTTCCTTCGACGATGGCGCGTTGGTCACCGCGTTGAACCTCGGTTCGCGCATGCCAGACACCTGCTGCCGGCACTTGAACTAGTGCACCATAAAGTAGACGATTGCTCGCTCCGGAGTGAAGGAGCGGCACCCTGGCTAAATCGGTTGGCGGGGCAACGGCGCAGCTTGGTGGATACCAGGCAGGTTGTTCGTTTTGATGAACCTGTATGGGCGTCAGCGCCAGCGTGACCGCGGCATCCAACACCGGCTCCGCAGTTTTGCTATCCTGTATTAGAACGCTGAAATCGACCTGTCCCGCCCTCGGTAAAGGCGGTTCGGCAAAAAGCGTAATGTCGAAAGGACCGCTTACCGAATGAAGCTGAACAGACCCACCATCCCCGAACGCATTCCCCGCAAAATACAGAGAAAGCAACAGCAGATACCTCGTCAACGGTTTTAGGTTATAGGTTATAAGTTTTAGGTTCCAGGTTGTGTCTTCGCTGCTCCATCGTTTGGCAGCCCCGACGTCCAACTTAAAACCTAAAACTTAAAACCTGAAACCTATAACTGTTAGTGAAGCATTCCCCGCATTTCCATCGGCTGAAAAACAATCCAGATCCCACATACGTAGAGCAAAGTGAGCAGAACGCCCCAAGGCAAAAAACCGCCCAGCGCTCGCCGATTCCCGGGTGCCAGGTCGAGTGAGACCTTCCAAGCAAAATACAGACTCAGCAAAAATCCTAGATCTAGCGCCAGGCACTGAAAGTCCAGGAGCTCGAGAATGGCCGGCGTACGTAAGCTCCACCAAGGCGATCCGCCTGAAACCAGATGGAGATCCAGCAAAAGACGTTGGACAACCGGTATCGGCGTCAACAGTGCGGTGAAAAGATGGAATCCAAAATGGGCTAGCCACATCGCCGCCCCCAGCGGCACTAAGGTCATCGCAAACCGGCAAGCAACCGCTCGTAAACTCACACTGAGAACACCAAACTGCCTGCTCGCCAATGCGCATCCGGCAACCGAGACCAGCGGCAATAACCCAAGCACTAAGCAGAAGAAAATGAGCAGAATGGCCGGTCGCGAAATGAGACCAAGCGTGAATCGTGAGAAATTAAGCGCATTCTCAACCGGAAGCGTCATGGAGGCGGCATTCAAAAACGCGCCGAATACGAGCAGCAACACCAAAGCCGCTAGATCGGTTCTTTCGGCAAATCTGCCGATAGATGACCGAAAATGGTCCCGGAATAGGGTACGGCCCGGTGCTACCGCAATGATCCCGACATTGTCATGAGGACAGGCCCGAACGCAATCCAAGCAGAAGGTGCAATCTAGATTGCTTTCTTTCTTAGGCTGAAACAGCCGCAATTCGCAACCGCGTTGCTGCTCATTTCCTCTGATGCAATCAAACGTTTTGCAGGTACGGCAAACGGACAGGTCGCGGGTCTTGACCTCAAACGGCGAGACCAGGGATTGAACAAAATGAAATTGGCCAATCGGACAGACATACTTACAAAAGCTGGCGCCGCGAAAGAAACCGTCTACCACGATGGCCGCCACGAAATATCCGATGATCACCCATGCGGTCAGCCATGGACTGTTCCACAAGCTAAAGGCCTCATAGGACCAAAAGTAAACGCCAAGTAACCCGACCGAGATCCATTTGGTTCGCAGCCACCTTGGCCATTGCCGGTTTCCCGGAAGGAGGCGACGACCCAGGTCTCGAGCAAACGTGAATGGGCAAGCAAAACAAAAGAGATTTCCGATAGCGAGCAACCCTAACACACTAAGGCCGCGCCAATGTGTCCAGGGCAACGTGCCGGCCAGATTCATCGGCCCGATTTGAGGCCCAAACAATCCGTCGCAGATGATCAAAAGAGCCAATCCGAACAGAACGCATTGAAGCACTCTTCGAAATGCCAGTGACCGGATCAATCGCCCGAACCATCCCAGAGCGAGAATATCGAACCCGGGCGCGCCGGTAGCGACGAGCACCCGCTTGTCCACATTTCTCCGGCGCGAAGGGTTCAAGCCCGAACGGACAAGCGGTAGCTCGTCCCTACCGGCGCGCCGTGGAGAAAGAAATCGCATCGCGATGATACCAGCGGGTATCAGATAGACGATCGAGCCCGGCACCCACATGATCGCTCCAGCAGCATGCTGATCGCTGAGCGAATTCATACCGGGAAATTGCGGAACGAGATTGTAGGTCGGATAAACGACGCGATCAGAGAAAGTCAGAAAAGCGGACAGAACCGTATTCTGCACATCGGCCAGAAGCAGATATGGAATGATGGCCCACTCCGGCCAATGCGGGCGGCTAGGCCAGGGTAAAATGACCGGCCACCAGAAAAGTACGCCTGATCCTAAGAAACAAATGTGCTCAACGATGTGCCAGCTTGGGGAACGCAGGGTCAGCTCATAGAGCGGCGGAGCGTGCCAACCCAGCGTCATGACTACAAAAAGAATCCACGTTACCTTCGGATGTGTCAGCCATCTTCCTAAGCGTTTGCAGACGCTCCACAACAAGAACGGGCGGATCGCTTCCCGAACGATCGGACGAGGGATCCCGGTCAATAATGGCAAGAAAGGATTCGCCATTAGTAACAACGGCGGCGCAATCATCATCAGCAAGAGATGCTGGATCATGTGCGCCTGCAGCAACAGGTTCGCGAAGGTGTCCAGCGGCGAACCAAGCGCCAGAAAGACAGTGCCGACGCCACCTAAGAAGGACGCCAGCCGCCAGCCATCAAACCGGTGCGGAACCTGTTTCCGTAACTTGAGCCAGCCGCGAAAATAAATCAGCGCCAGGAGAACCAGTCCAACCGTAGGCCAGAATTGGATCGACCAAGATCCAATAATGGCATCGGCGGCGTCCTCCATATTCAGTAAACAGTAGCCAGGAGTTCAAGGAGTACGAGGAGTTCAAGGAGTACAAGGACCGAGAACAGCAAAGCAGGGTCGATCTCAGGTCGCGTTTTTTGGTTGCAATCCAATCTCCGTCTCGAGCGGAGACTTCTTGTACTACTGATTGCTGGTCACTTTCCCCGGCGTTGGACTCGGACTGCTCTCACCGATCGGCTTTAGTACCCCAACCGCTTCTCGCGCTGGTGGGACATTCGGTGGGTGTAATGAAGAAAGATACGCCACCAACGCGCGGGTTTCCTCTGGAGACAAATTCTTGCCGTACGCAGGCATGTTGCCGCCGCCCTGAATCACTTGGCGGACCAACTGCGGATTGGTCATGCGAGTTGCTACCTGCGTGAGATCAGGCCCGCGGTGGCCCCCTTCTCCGGCTACGGCATGACAATTCCGGCACTGCATTTTTTGAAACACGACAGCGCCCGTGAGTTCTACTGGCGTCCGACCTTTGAGATACTCCGGTTTTATGGGCAGTCCGCTCCATGCCTCCATATGTGGTGACCAAGGTCCCACCATCGCCTCATAGGTCAGCATACCGAGGCCCAGGTAGCTCAAGAGTACGGTTGCGATCGCGATCGGTCTTCGCCGCCAGTGCTTTTCACCTTCATTCGATATGAAAGGAAGCGCGAACAGTAGGAGGCCGGCGATCGTAGGGAATATGAAGAAGAGAAAAATCTCAGAGCCGCTAGGTAATAGCGCTGCGGCCGCAAATAACCACAGAAAAGGGTAATCCGGCTTCGCCTCGGGAATTACCAGGGGTGGATTCGCCGGAATGCCGGGCCCTTTCGGTCCTACAAAGAGGGCGAGCCCTACAATCACCAAAAGAAGGATTCCATTGGCGACGACATCTTTGCTGATGATACCCGCAAACGGCACACCTTCGCGCTTAATGATACCGTGATAATACTGATCGTAGGTCTCCCGCTTTACCAACACCCCCTGCTTAGGCTGCTCGTTGATCCCTTTACCAAGCACAAGACGCAAATGGATGCTGACGAATGCCAGAAGGCTCCCGGGCAAAATAAAGACGTGCAAAGCAAAGAAACGAGACAAAGCATCGGTCCCGATAATCGGTCCACCTAACAAAAGATGGACGACAGCGTCTCCGACTATCGGAATGCGACCAGCAACTGCTGCCCCGATCCCGACACCCCAATAAGCATCGGCGTCGAACCGCATGACTTGGCCGCTAAACGCCAAACCGAGAGTCACGACCATCAGGATAATTCCGGATATCCAGGTGAGTTCACGAGGGTATTTATATGCGCCCCAGAGAAACACTTGGGTCATGTGGCACACCATCATGATGACCATCATCGTTGAGCCCCAGTAATGCATCCCTCGCATTACCCAGCCCAGCGGCTGAGCATAATTAAGCAGCTCCAAGCTATGATAAGCTTCAGCAGCCGATGGCACATAGGACATGGCCAAGAAAATGCCGGTGACGATCTGAATCACAAAGCAGGTGAGCGTCATGCTACCGAAAGTGTAGAACCAGCTCTCGGTGCTCTTGGGAACCGGATGCCCGGCAGTCTGTTCCCAGAGTTTGACCAGATGCAGCCGTCGCTCGAACCACAAGGCAAGGTTTTGCAGCGCAGACATCATAGGCTAAGAGGGATCGGCCAAGGTCGGTAGTACGCCCGCTTTGATCATCAGCTCTCCTTTTTCTACTTTATGTTCATAAACATAAAGCCCGCGCGGCGGCGGGCCGGCCGCGTGGCTTCCATCTTCATAAAACGCTCCACCATGACATGGACAGAGAAATAATTTTGATTGTTCGAACCAACGGACCGGGCATCCCAGGTGAGTACAATTAATGGCAAAAACCGTAAAGGTGTCGCCAGTCGCCCGCTTCACCCAACAAGGGATATGTGCAGTATCCCCATCTGCCGCGGTGCGGTACGGATTCATAAAGACTGCCATCCGGGTTGCTTGCTCTGGGAATTGGTCTATCGCTCCGAGCGACACCCAGGTACGGGGTTTCTTTTGCACCACGGCCGACACAAAAAAGCCGATGATCGGAATACCTACCAGGGCACCGGCGATCGCGTTAATTCCAAGCCCCAGCTTAAGCATGAAGTCCCGCCGGGTTGCCCGATAGTCGAACTTGGGCATTTCGTGCTCACTACCTTCGTTTGGATCGCTAGAAGCCATGGTCTATTGAGAAGAACCGTTAACGGTTGGTGAAACTGCTGCGTTCGCTTCCTCGGTGGCGTGTCGATGTGAAGCCAACCAAGCAACAATATTTGCGATATCCTCCGGCGAGATCGGATGGTCCTTTACGAATTGTTGATAGTTGGGCATGCCCAGCTCGGGTCTCCCGGCAACGATTACGCTTCGCAGGTACTGATCTGAAACCAAATGCAGGTAGTCAGGATTAACGATCGAACCGGCTTTTTCTCCACCTTGGCCTGCCTGACCATGACAGCTCGCGCAATATTGATTGTATGCTTCAGACCCCCGCGTGCTGTCTCCTAAAGGGGCGGAGTAAGCGGGTAGATTCGTTGACGGCGGATTCTTGCCGGAGTCTTCAGTTTGGTTGGCGGCCTTGCTGACCAGGTTGTTAAGTAGAATGTCAATTTGTTCATCGGTTAGATCGCCTCCGCTCGACTTGGCAAATCCCGGCATTCCCGTTTGTTTGATCCCGTCAGCGATGATCTTCCTTAAGACGTCCTTGGGCACAACAGACAGGTAGAGCGGATTCTGAACCGAAAGCGTTGGTCCAATGGAAACGTCATCTCCATGGCAGGCACTACAATTGGTGGCGAATAGCGCCTTGAAATCCTTAACTGCTTCCGGCGGCTGCCAACGATCGCTTTCCTTCGGCTTGCCAGGAAGTTGATCGCAGCCTGCCATCCCCAAGAGGCCGGCGGCGAAGCAGGCGGTTGACAAAATAGTGGGCCAGGACTGGTTCATTGGTCTTCTTCAGCTTCCATGGCATGCACTCCCATGCGCGCCGCTAACGACCAGGTTTGCATCGTCTCAACTTTTTGAGACTTGAAAACCACGTACCCGCCAACAAGACCAAACGAAATCTGGCAGATAATAAACCAGATCCAATCCACGTGCGCAGCTAGTGCCGGGTTAACGATATCGAACATCGGAAAAAGCATCGCCGTCCAAATCAACGGAATAATAATGCCGCCCCAGAACCATTCGTAACGAGCCGGTAACATCGGCAGGAGAACCGTATAAAGCATGCCGATCAGGATGGATAGGACCCCGTGGCTCAGCACCGCGATGATAAAAGCCGATAAATGAAACTGGTCCAAAGTCTGCGCGTTAGCCGACTCCATCGTAGGCAAACCCGCCGCCGCCATTAGATTGATCGGATACCAAATGCTGTGCTGAAAGATCAGGCCATAAAGCATCGCCAGGATCGCCATCGCCGCTCCTCCAGCTAAACCCCCAGTAATCCCAGCCGAATATCGGTGGACCCGAATTGGGTAGTAGGCCCGGTGCCCACCCATTCCCAATGCCAGGTGGCTAATCCGGCGCGGAGAAACTTTGATCGCGGACGCTCGTTTAGCCGGATCCGTCAGCGGCACAATTTCATGGCTCGGTAGCGGAAATAACTCTCGAAACCAGCCGATCCCTCCGACGAGTGACAGGAGGATTCCAACTATCGAGACCACAATGCTGGTGACGAATCCTCCAGCGATTAACATGATGCCCAAAGCCGCCAACATTGGCCAGGCGGTCGGAGTCGGTAACTCTACACCGTTTGGGTGCGCGCTATGATCGTGTTCCGAGTCCATAATCTCAGGATTGCGTTCCGATGATGTAGACGACGGTAACAACGACTGCCCAAATGCCGTCCACGAAGTGCCAATACCACGAAATCATTTCAATATGTTCGTGGTGCCGATGTTGAATGTTACCGGTCAAACTCGCTATCAGGATAATGCTCAACAGTAGGAGACCGACGATGACGTGGCTGGCATGCAATCCAACCAGCGAATAAAACGTAGAACCGAACAGATTCGTACTCAGGGTTAGCCCATCATGATAGATCAGGTGGTACCATTCCGTGCCGGTGTAAATCAAAAAGCCTGCTCCTAAAAGGATGGTTAGGAACCACCATAAATGAAAGCCACCGAGATCACCTTTTTTGAGACGCCGTTCAGCTACAACAATGGTTCCGCTGCTGGAGAACAATAGAAACGATCCCAGCCAGGGAAACTCGAGCACCTCGCGCGGATAAGGCGGGTTAAGACTCTTACCGAGGTAAAAAAGATAAGCCACCACAAAAATGGTAAACAGGGAAGACTCGGTCATGATCACGAGGATCATCCCTACCTTGCGTGGCGACGGTAATTTCCATTCCGTCTCTGGCGGTGCGTATGTATCAGTGCTCACAAGTTGCCTGGTTGAGACTTACTCGAATTTCCAATCCGGATCTTCCGGATGCTTCAAATCCCACAGCGGACGCCGGCTGCGCACTTCCGGTAGTTCTTCGAAGTTGTAATCCGGCGGCGGTGACGACGTCGTCCATTCCAAAGTCCACGCATCCCAAGGATCATCTCCGGCGATCTTACCTTTCCGAGCCGAGTAGATCATATTGATGATGAATAGAGTGGCTCCGATGCCTTGAATGATTGCTCCGATAGTGGAGAGCATATTAAGGAACTCCCAACCCCGACCTTCCTGGTAAGTGTAAATGCGCCGCGGCATGCCGAGAAAACCCAGGAAATGTTGGGGATCGAAGGTGAGATGAAATCCGATGGTAAACACCCAGAAGTGCCAAAGCCCGAGGCGGGTATCGAGCAGTCGGCCGGTCGCTTTGGGGAACCAATAATAGAAGCCGGCGAAAACAGCGAAAACGATTCCCCCCACGATGACGTAGTGAAAGTGGGCGATAACGAAATAAGAATCGTTGAGCTGCCAATCAAAAGGGGCGCACCCCAACATTATCCCGGTGAGGCCCGCGATTAAAAATTGGAAAAGAAACGCGATGCAGAAAAGCATCGGAATCTCCATCCGCAATTTGCCGCCGTACATCGTACCTAGCCAATTGAAGATTTTGATCCCAGTAGGAATCGCAATGACGAAGGTGGCGAAGGCGAAGAAAGTGACACTGAAGGAGTCCATCCCGATCGTAAACATGTGGTGAGCCCACACGCCCGCGCTGATGAATCCGATCATGACGGTCGCTGCTACCATCATCGGATAACCGAAGATCGGTTTCCGGGAAAAGACTGGGATCACTTCCGAGACGACGCCGAATGCCGGTAGCACGAGAATATACACTTCCGGGTGGCCAAAGATCCAAAAGAAGTGCTGCCACAACACTGGGGAACCGCCGGCCTGGGCTTCGAAAAACTTCGCCCCAAAGAATCGTTCCAAAACCAACATGATCTGCGCAGCTGAGAGCGGCGGCATAAACATGACCACTAGAAACATGGTCACCAAGACCAGCCAGGTAAACAACGGCATCCGATAAAGGGTCATCCCCTTGCAGCGATAACAAAAAATCGTCACCATCACGTTCACGCCGCCAGTGATGCTGCCGACGCCACTGATCAAAAGACCGAGTGACCAATAATCGATATTGTTGCCGGGCGAAAAAGCGCGAGAAGTGAGCGGAGCAATCGCGAACCAGGAGGCATCGGGCGCAGCGCCGGTTCCATATAAGCCGGGACCGGCGACGTAACTTAAGAAAAGAAAACACCCTCCGAAAAAAGTCGCCCAAAACGAAAACGCGTTCAGACGGGGGAACGCCATGTCTCTAGCCCCGATCTGAAGGGGCACAACGTAGTTGGCTAGTCCGAACACCATGGCCATGGCGAAGAAAAAAATCATCGTCGTGCCGTGCATAGTAAATGCGCCATTGAAGGATTCAGCGTCCATCACGTGGTTGTTCGGCACCGCCAATTGCAACCGAATGAGCGACGCCAGAATGCCGCCTGCGATGAAGAACAGCCAACCCATCCCAAGGTACATGAACCCCAGTTTCTTGTGGTCGACCGTGAATATCAGATCTTGAATCCAGGCCGTTAAAGTACCGTGTTCGTGGCCCGGAGGAGCCGGCGCCAGTTCCGTTCCGATTTCTGCTTTTAGCGGCTCAGTGCTGTTAGCCATACGGATCTATTTAAGGGTGCGGAGATAGGCCAAGATCGAGTCGACTTGTTTGCTGTTAAGTTGCATGTTCGGCATCAAACAACCCGGCTTCAGGTCCTGAGGATTCGTTAACCAACTGCGAAGATGCTCGTTGTCGTTCGGAGCCACGCCTGATCCGAGGGTCGCGCGGCCGGAGAAATGGGTTAAGTCGGGTCCGAACACCCCGGTAGCTCCTCGGGAATTTTCGATATGGTGGCAAGTCCCGCAAGAGTTAGAGATAAACTGCTGTTGTCCCTCGGCCACCTGCGCGTCAGAAACAGGCACCTGCTTTTGTGCGGCAAGCCACTTCTGATAGACTTCCGGCGTATCAACGACGACCCTGATTAGCATGTTGGCGTGCTGCTGGCCGCAAAGTACCGTGCAATTCCCCAGATAGATCCCGGTAGCATAGGGCTCGATCCACATCGTGTTCCGATAATTCGGAACCAACATGGTTTTCCCGTTTAGCTGGGGTACCCAGAACCCGTGAATGACATCGGCCGACTCCAATATCATTTGCGTCGGTACATGATTCGTCCGGCTGCTGAGCGGCACATGGATTTCGTTCGCGGTCACCACATCATGTTTCGGATACCGGACCTCCCACCAGAACCGATGTCCGATGACCCGGATTTCTTCTGCCGCCTCGGTCATTTTCGGGTGTTGAATCTCACCGATGGTACGAGCAGTCACCAACACCAACATCACTACGATCAAAATCGGCGGCACCGTCCAGGCCAGCTCAATCGCGGCGCTGCCGTAAACCTGTGGCGGTTCTTCGTGATCGTCTTCCGGACCCCGCCGGCGATACCGGACAATCGCGTAGGTTAGCAGGCCGCCGACGACCAGAAAAATGCCGGCGCATACGGCCATCACCAATATCGAGATCTGGTAAAGCGTCTCAGCCGGCGCAGATAACGGATCGAAAATGTTTTGGATGGCTCGGATCGTCGAATCTTGAGCCCGAGCAACGGGCGCCCATGAAAGGAACCCTGCCAATGCCGCGACCGTAAAACCCAAGAGTTGCCAGCCTCGTCCTGAGCTACGTGTCGCAAGCGAATACCTGGTGTATTGATGGTTGAGCACGATACCTTCCTGCCACTCTTTACCTACGCTTCGCTCGCGTAGCAACCAACACCTTGGTATTAACGCGCGCATTTTCTATTTTCATGGTCTGTTCAATCCGTCCATTAGTTTTTCTAATAAAGAACAGATTTTTAAAGGCAGGTTTCTGAACAGATTTTTCTGATTGTCACTTACCGGTAGAGATAAGCTATTGCTCGTTAGGATGGGAATTAGTTACTGACGAAAGGAAGACCGCAATCTTTGGTAGGGCGAGGCTCCGGAACTACGAATGTGTGTTCGCAACGACCGTGACTCGTCCTAATCCATCAGGATACAAGGCTGATCGGCCCGCCGAGCCGTGGCCCAGCGCTAAGTTTGCCCCGTGATTGTAAACGAAACGTCGGAACCTTCACGCCGCGTCTCGATGGGCGATGACACGTCCTGGGACCAACGGCTCGGCGCGCGATTCGGCCTTTGCGCACGGTGGATCAGGACAGGTCAGAGACGTTGCGACACCCACTCGTAATTCGGGAGCCTCGCCCTACCAGACTGATCGGCCTTGCACACGGTAGATCGGGATAGGTCAAGACGTTGCGAACACCCATCCGTAATTCGGGAGCCTCGCCCCACCAAAGCTCGCCAAAATCTGGGTGTCGAGCGCACGCCCCTTCGCAGCCACCGGAGACTCTTGCGCAAAAGGATGCCCTGAGGTAAGGACACTTTCTCCTAACTTGGCGGTGCCGGCACTCCGGCGCTGCCTCTCCAATAAAATGAACCTCGATTTTCGTTACTCTAAAGACGGGCTCATTCCAGCCATCGTTCGTGAATCAGCCGCTCCAGGCCGGGTGTTGATGTTAGGTTGGATGAACCAAAACGCAATTGATCGCACTTTGGAGACGGGGTTTATGCATTATTGGAGCCGGTCACGGCAGAAGCTTTGGTTGAAAGGCGAAACCAGCGGCCATAAACAAAAGGTCGTGCGCTGGTTTACCGATTGCGACCAGGATGCCCTTCTTTTTGAGGTCGAACAAGTAGCCGGCGCTTGCCACACCGGTTATCGGTCATGTTTCTTTCAAGAGTTGGACCTACAGGGGCAGCCGAAGGAAACGCAAGAACAGAGAATCTTTGATCCCACTGAGGTTTACCAAGAATGACGACGGCGCCACTCAATCCCTCCAAGGAAGCGTTCCTTAAAATCGCTGAACCCGGGAAGCTAGTCCCGATTTACACTGAATTTGTGGCCGATTACGAGACACCGGTTGGTGTCTTGGAGAAGATCGATGACGGCCGGCGTTCCTTTCTTTTCGAATCGGCGGAAGTCAGTGATCACGTCGGCAGATATTCTTTCCTGGGCAGTTCGCCTCGGGTTTATTTCGAGAGCCGCGGATCCAAGATCCGCATCGAAGAAAACGGATCGGTCCAAGAGTTCGAAACCAATAGTGACCCCTTAGCCGAGCTGCGGAAGCTGATGAACCGGTATTCCTTTGTTGAATATCCGGGGTTACCTCCGTTCGTCGGCGGCGCGGTAGGATACATCGGGTACGACGTGGTTCGCTTTTTCGAGCCGACGGTCACTCCATCCCCACCTGATCAATTGGACGTTCCGGACTCGGTGTTCATCATCACTGACACCTTCATCGTGTTCGATCACCGGTTTCGGCGTTTGAAAATCTTTGCCCCGGCTTTTATCGACGAACGAGGGCCGGAAGCAGCTTATGACGAAGCTGGCGCCAAAATCGCCAAAATCATCGAGCGGCTGGAATCACCGACCCAGTCGCGGCTGATGAACGCAGCCCAGGTGGCGCCCTTCCTCTCGCCCCAATCCAATACGAGTCCGGAAGAATTCTGCGACACCGTGAGACGCTGTCAGGAACATATCAGAGCCGGGGACGTGTTTCAGATCGTTCCTTCGCAACGGTTCCAGGCGAGCTACGAAGGCAATCCTCTCTCACTCTATCGCGCCCTGCGCTTTGTGAACCCCTCACCCTACATGTTTTACTTACGCCTCGGCGAGAGTTTCTCTTTGGTGGGAAGTTCACCTGAGGTTCATGTCCGGCTTCGCGATCGGAAAGTCGAGATCCGGCCGTTGGCGGGTACCCGGCGAAGAGGGTCCACCCCAGAGGAAGATCAGGAGCTGGCGGCTGATCTATTAAAAGATCCCAAAGAACGGGCGGAACATCTCATGCTGGTTGACTTAGCCCGAAATGACGTAGGACGGATCTGTGAGTTCGCCTCGATCAAGGTCAGCGACTTTATGACCATCGAACGGTACAGCCACGTCATGCACATCGTTTCCAATATCGAAGGCGAATTGAGGCCGGGAAGCGATGCGGATGATGTCATGCGCGCGACGTTCCCCGCTGGTACCGTTTCGGGGGCGCCAAAAGTAAGAGCGATGCAGCTGATCAACCAATTCGAAAAAGGGAAACGAGGGGTCTACTCGGGCGCTATTGGCTACTTCGGGTTTGATGGGAACCTCGACTCCTGCATCGCGCTCAGAACCATTGTATTGAAAGATGGCGTCGCCTTTGCTCAGGCCGGTTGCGGCGTCGTGGCGGATTCAGTCCCTGAATCTGAGCACCAGGAATGCGTCAATAAAGCGATGGCCTTGTTTCGCGCGATAGAAAGGGCCCAATCCATATGATGCTGATGATCGACAATTACGATTCCTTTACCTACAACCTCGTCCAATATTTTGGCGAACTGGGAGCGGATCTCGTCGTTAAACGAAACGACCAGGTTACTCTGGATGAAATTGCCGAGATGCATCCGGACAGAATCTGTATCTCGCCCGGACCTGGGACGCCGCTGGATGCCGGCATCAGCAACGATCTGATTCTTCGGTTCGGACCTACCACTCCGATACTGGGGGTATGTCTGGGGCACCAGTGTATTGGGCATGTTTTCGGCGGCGAAGTCGTCCGGGCGGACCGGATCATGCACGGTAAAACATCCCCTATCATGCACGAAGGAGACGGCGTATTCCGCACCCTGCCGAATCCTTTTGAAGCCACTCGCTATCACTCCCTGATTGTACGCCGGGAAAGCTTCCCCGCGGATTTGGAGATCACCGCTGAGACCGCCCAGCGCGAAATCATGGGTCTCCGCCATCGGCGTTACCCTATCCAGGGGGTTCAATTCCACCCCGAATCGATCATGACTTCGGTGGGAAAACAGTTGTTGTTGAATTTCCTGAAGACGTAAGGATCGGGAAAGTGGTTGGCCTCAGGCCTGGTAGGGCGAGGCTCCCGAACGTTGAGAAGGCTTCGTAGGGCTGCCAGGAATACCGGTCTGCTGATATGGTTACACCGAAAAGCGCGCCGAGCCGTGGCCCAACGCTCACCACGGCTCGGCGCGCTTTTAGTCCTAGCAGGCGCGGACTGGCCTCAAACACCCGTCTCGCTGCGAACCTTTCTGGGACCTGCGGGAGCCTCGCCCTACCAAGGTGGGGGCTGCTGATCACCGATCCCCCTAGCATTTTTTGAACAAAACCTGCCTAAACGAAACTAATACCCCTGGAAACGACCGTTAGGAACGCGATTTGATCCGATCGTCATGAAATTGGTCGTTTGTACCTGAACTTTTGTCCAAGCAGTAGTGGGTATTTTCGCAACTTTGAGGTATATTTGCGTCTACATTTAGACGAAAAAGTAGCCTGATTGATTGCGCCTTTTTTGATATTGAGAATGTAACGGTTATGTCAAAGCTCCAATCACTTCGAGAAGCGTTGGCCCTATCGCCTGCCAATGTTCCGTTGCTGATGTTGTACGCTCAGGCCTGTACTGACGAGCTGAGCTTCGACGAGGCTCGGCGGGCATACGAGCAAGTGCTTTCCCTGGAACCCGGGCGCGTAGAAGCAAAGCTTGGGATCGCGCAGCTATTGCAACTGACCGGGCATATCTCCGAGGCAATCGTCCGGACCGAGGCGCTGGTGCAGGCGGATCCGAAGCTGGCTGAAGGATGGCTATTGCTCAGCCGCCTGGAACTGGCCGATGGCGACCGGAGGTCGGCGACGGAACATTATCAGAAGGCGCTACAACTCCGGCCAGCGCTAAAAGATAACGCCTTGGAGAAGCTCGTCGGGCTTACTACTCGTACCACGCCGGCGACAACCACTGGGAGCACAGAGAAAGATCAGTGGTCAGCGGATGAAGATGAGGACGACGACGACGATCGATTCTCATCGGAGGGCTTTATGGACGAGGTCAGCCGGCCGGCCATCTCCTTCGCAGACGTCGGCGGCATGGAAGATGTGAAGGAGGAGATCCGCATGAAGATCATTTATCCGCTCCAGAACCGGGACCTGTTCCGTGCCTATGGCAAAAAATTGGGGGGAGGCGTGCTGCTTTATGGACCTCCCGGCTGCGGCAAAACTCTCATTAGCCAGGCTACTGCCGGCGAGATCCGATCGAATTTCATCTCAGTTGCGCTCCATCAGATTCTTGATCTCTACATCGGTAACAGTGAGAAAAATTTGCATCAGCTTTTCCAGCTGGCGCGCGATCATGCCCCGACGATCCTGTTCTTCGACGAAGTCGACGCACTGGCTGCTGACCGAAAGGACTTGAGGGAGAGCGGTATGCGGACCTTGATCAATCAGTTTCTGGCGGAGATGGACGGCAACGTAGCCGTTAATGAGGGAATTCTGATCCTGGGCGCCACCAACGCTCCCTGGCACCTCGACGCTGCTTTTCGGCGGCCAGGCAGGTTTGACCGGATCATTTTTATACCGCCCCCTGATGAGGATGCTCGGATCGCGATTATCGAGCTGATGGCAAAGGAAAAGCCGGTCGAGCGGCTGGACGTGGCCATGTTAGCGCGAAAGACAAAAGGGTTTTCGGGTGCGGATATCAAAGCAATGTTCGACGTCACGACTGAACACGCGTTAACCCGGGCGATGCGGGAAGGCCGGGTGGTTCCTTTGACTACGGAAGATCTTCTGCAAACCGCGCGAGAATTGCGTCCCTCAGCGAAAGCCTGGTTTGAAAGTGCCAAGAATTATGCACTTTATGCAAACCAGAGCGGCTTTTATGACGATGTCTTGTCGTTCTTGAATTTAAAAAAATAAACTGCATCCCACTCGAAACGTTCAACGTCTTTTTTTCTTAACGCGGCAAGATGAACACGGCCCTCCAACGCGCAATGGTGTTGATTGAGCAAGGACGGATGTCCGAGGCGGAGCCTTTTCTAAGAGACGCAATCGAAGATGATCCGCAGAATGCCCGCGCCTTTTTTTTGCTGGCCTGCTGTCTGACGAAACAACCGGAAACCTACCGGGAAGCAGAAAGCGCTATAGAGGAAGCGCTTCGCTTGCGACCGAATGACCCTCTGATTCATTGCCAGCGTTCTTCGATCCTCATTCTGTTGCATCGAACGAAAGAGGCTCTCGGCGCCGCCCGGGAAGCGCGCCGGCTTGATCCGGGAATTCCTCAACCTTATGCGGCGGAAGGCGCCGCTCTGCTGGCTTTAGGGAGGACCGGTGAAGCAGAAGCGTCAGCCCGCCAGGCGTTAGCCATTGACCCGGAATATGAGCCCGCGGGGAATCAGCTTTCGCATGCCCTCCGGTTACAAGGGAAAAACATCGAGAACGAGCAACAGATAAGATCTCTCTTAGCCCGGGATCCTGAGAATGAGCGGACCCATGTCGCCGCCGGATGGTCCGCACTCCAACGCGGCCGAGTTCGTGACGCGGAAAGACACTTCTTTGAAGCGCTCCGGCTAAATCCGGAAGCAGAATACGCCCGAGACGGGCTTTTAACCGCTTTTCGCGCGCGTTCGCCGCTCTATCGAATCTATCTCTATTATACTTTGAACCTCGAACGGGTACGGAACTATTGGCGTTGGCCGTTTATCCTGGGGTTGTTACTGCTGTCCAGATTGGTGGCCGGTCTGTTCATGGGTGTTTATGCGCCGATCGGCTGGGGGCTGATCCTGCTGTACGTGCTCTTTGGCCTCTGGATATGGGTGGCCCGCAGCGTTGGGAATCTTTTCCTGTTGTTTGACGACTTTGCCCGGCGAGCCCTGCGACCATCTGAAAAATGGGAGGCTTGCGTGGTCGGAGGTGGCGTCCTCTTAGGTCTACCAATGTTTGCAGTTGGGTTGTGCCATCACGATGTCGCTCTCCTCCTGGGCGTGACATTGCTCGGAAGCGCTTTTCCCATGTCGTTGGTTTTCACTAACCCTTCCCGGTTCGGACGTATCCTGTTCATGATCTGCGGCAGCCTGGTGTATCTGCTGGGCCTGTTGGGCTTGTTCTGTCTCGAATCCGAGTTTGACGTCCAAGATACGCTAGCAGCCACCGCGTTCTGCGCTGTTATCCTGATCTCCGTCGGTACCACGTGGCTAGGGAATATCCGGCAGCTACGCCAGGCGTAGTTGGTAGGGCGAGGCTCCCGATAGGCCGCTCATTTTCGCAGGGAAAACCGACGCACACGAATCGACTCAGTGGGTTACGCCGATAAACGCGCCGAGCCGTGGCCCAGCGATAGACCACGGCTCGGCGCGCCGTCGGTGTAGCACGATTTCTCGGGCAGGTGAATACCGATCGCTTCGCGAAAACCTTGGGTCTATCGGGAGCCTCGCCCCACCAATCGGGGGCCTTGCCCCAGCAATTAGGCCGACGGCCCGCCAATCACCAATCACCAATCACCAATCACCAATCACCAATCACCAATCACCAATCACTAATCACTAATCACGCCCTCCCCAACCGCCGCTTCCGCAAACTCCCCCGCCAGCACCGCTGCCGCTCGATCGCGCACTTCTTCCAGAGCAATCTCCCGGCCCAATTCAAGGCTCAAAGAAGTCATTCGAACGCCGGTCAAACCGCATGGAGTGATCGACAAAAAACCGGTGAGATCAGACGCGACGTTTAAGGCAAACCCATGCATGGTGATCCAGCGACGTACTCCAATTCCGATGGACGCGATCTTGCGATCCCCGACCCAAACGCCAGTCTTGCCATCACAATAGCTAGCGCCGACACCGAAACTTTCCACCAAATGGATCACCGCGTTTTCCAGACGTCGTAAATAGACATGCAGATCTTTGCCACGTTTCTTGAGGTCCAAAATTGGATAACCAACTAGCTGACCCGGGCCGTGATAAGTGGCTTGGCCGCCTCGATTGATTTCAAAGACCGGGTGCGGCAGATACGCAGAATTGCCTAGACTCGATTTATCGAGTCGCCGGCCAATCGTGTATACGGGCTCATGTTCGAGCAGAAAAAGGGTCTCTTCGCCGGTCCGATCGCAATGTTCCAGAGCATCTGCCTGGTACTTTAACCCCTCTGAAAAACCGATTCGACCTAACCAGACAATCTTCATAGCATTCGCGCCGGTTGGAACGAACGCAGCGGCGAATCCTGCATTTGCAAATGCGTCAGTCCAATCGCCAGCGCGTCGGCGGCATCCGATTCAGGATTATCCGTCAGACCAAGTAGCGCTCTCACCATGAATCCTACTTGGCTCTTTTGGGCGCTGCCGTTACCCACGACTGCTTGCTTCACCCGTTTCGGCGGATATTCAAAAATGCTCAAGCCGCGCTGGGCGGCGGCCAATAGGGCGGATCCACGGGCGGCGCCGAGAGTCACCGCGGTCCGGGAGTTTTGCACAAAAATCACGCTCTCTACCGCGCAGACCTTCGGCTGATACAAATCGATCAATTCAGCCACTTGTCGATGAATCTCCACGAGACATTGAGTCATCGGAACATCCGCGCGGATTTGGATGACGCCATATGCCAGAGAACGAATCTTTTGCTCCTGCTTTTCCAGGATAGCAAACCCGGAACTTCTCAGCGCCGGATCAAGAGCTAAAAGCCGCATTGCCAAAGTCTATAGCAACTCCCCCGTGGAGTACAGCTAACGACGCTTTAATCGTCCTCGTCGTCGTCGTCGAAAGTTAGCGCGGCGTGCGGCCACGAGGCGTGTTTCCACCCAGCCATTCGGAGGGGAGCCGCTTTGGCATGTTGCCTCACGACCTGGCGACGTTGGTTCCAGCATTTGACACGGCCTAAGAATGTTACAGCAGGCGGCTCCCGGAAAACGACCCAGTGGTTAGCAGTTCTATGGGCCAGATTCGAACGACGAACCACGCTGGGTAAAAGCATCGCGCTGGGTCATTCGCGGGAGCCGCTTGTTGACACGCGTTTCCGGCGGCACCGTACAATAGAGCGGATTTCGCGAGATCGTCAGGCACATGCCAGAGCGGCTCCCCTCCAGGCGCGTTGGGGTCATTTTGCACTAATAGGCCCAACACCCGCTCTATATCGAGGACGAGGACGAAATGAGGCGTCCCCCTACAAATCAGACCAATGCAACACCACTTTCCCGGATTGGCCTGATTTCATCAGGGTAAAGGCTTGTTCGAATTCCTGGTACGGAAAACGATGAGTAATGATCGGGGTGATATCCAGTCCCGATTGGATCATGGAGGTCATCTTATACCAGGTTTCATACATTTCGCGTCCGTAAATGCCCTTGATAGTGAGCCCATTAAAAACGACGAGATCCCAATCAATAGCAGTTTCCTTGGACTGTATTCCCAGAAGAGCGAGCTTCCCGCCGTGACACATCGCGCCCAGCATGTCGTTTAAAGCGGCGCCGTTACCGGACATCTCCAAGCCGACATCGAATCCCTCCTTCATTCCGAGATTTTTCATCACTTCCTTGAGAGTCTTCGATCGCGGATCACAAGCCACGGTGGCGCCCAAGGTTTCGGCGAGCTGCAGGCGGTAAGGATTGACGTCGGTGATGACGACCTGGCGGGCGCCCGCGTGTTTCGCGATAGCAATCGCCATCAAACCAATAGGCCCGGCGCCGGTAATCAAGACATCCTCTCCTAGTACATCAAATGACAGAGCCGTATGCACTGCGTTTCCCAGGGGATCGAAACAGGAAAGCACCTCAAGCGGAATGTTCGGGTCCGCTGCCCAAACGTTCGTCTCTGGCACTACCACCATCTCGGCGAACGCACCCGGCCGGTTGACGCCGATTCCGCTGGTGTTATTGCAGAGATGGCGACGACCGGCCAAACAATTCCGGCAGCGCCCACACACCACGTGCCCCTCCCCCGTGACGATCATACCGGGGTGGAAATCGTGGACATGGCTGCCCACGCTTTGAATTACGCCGACAAATTCATGTCCGATCACCATCGGTGTCGGGATCGTTCTTTGCGCCCAGTTATCCCAGTCGAAAATATGGATGTCGGTACCACAAATGGACGCACGCAGAACTCGGATGAGAACGTCAAATTCGCCAACCTGTGGAACCGGAACCTCGTCGAGCCAAAGACCGGGTGTGCGCTCTTTCTTTATGAGCGCTTTCATTGTTTGCATACGCATGAAATTGGACGCCGAAAAACTCGTTCAACCCGGCTATTAAGCAAGCGGCGGATGGGAGGTCACCTTTCACCTTCTCCCGCGGCCGCGGGACTACGGCGCGACAGGCTGGCTCGGCTCCGTGACGCCCTTGGGTAATTCGTCGCCAATCACCTCTCGCCAATCACCTCTCACCAATCACCAATCACCTCTCACCTCTCACTAAACAGCCGACACCGATCGTCCCGAGCGGTGACCGTTCATCAAAGGAGCTAACTCAGCGCGTTTTATTTTCGTCATTCTCTATGTATGAAATGGAAATCTTTACTTATATGCGCCGCGGCGCTTATGAGCTTCGCGACGCTTAATGCGCAGGTCCCGAGCGCTTCGGCGTCGGCATCAGAGTCGCCGGCGGCCTCGCCTGAGACCGGTAAACATCATGGATGGGGTCGCCATCACGGGTTCGGAGAACTACTAAAGCAGTTGAATCTCACGGACGCGCAGAAGCAACAGGTCAAACAGTTCTTCTCGGACAACAAACAGGCGTTCAAGACCAATATGTTGAACCTGCTGAAGGCCAAGCAGGCGGTTAATTCCGCTATCGAGAAAAACCCGAGCGATGAGTCCACGATTCGTTCGCTTTCGGCGAATGTCGGCACTGCGCAGACAGAACTGTCTGCTCAACGAGCGAAATTCGATGCGTTTTTGCAATCGATTCTAACGACTGAACAGAAGCAATCGCTGACCACGCTTCAACAAAAGCGTGATGCCAGAATTCAATCACACATTAGCCACCTCAGCCAAACCAACAGCTAGTCACGATTCAGGGATTCATTGGTTGGGCATAGCCGGGCCGCGCGCCGTAACAAGCGCGCGGTCTTTTTTTAGGAGCCAGGAGCCAGAATCTAGGAGCTAGAAGGCTGGCGTTGGCCCAGCGTCCGGTAGGGCGAAAATCCGGTGGGGCGAAAACCCGACTTCGCAAGGCCTTCGTCGCGGCCAAGTTCAAGGCGTGATATTACCTACAGTAAGGCCGCGCCAAAGCGTAGCGGCGGCGGGTCTCGGCGCGCCCAGGGCCAAGTTTCTTTCTATCCGTAGACCGCGCCGAGATTTTCGCCCCACCAGGATTTTCGCAACGCCGTTTGCGGTGCGGCTTCCTTTAGGCTTGGTTCTGGCATGGAGTATCGTTTCTTAGGTCACACAGGATTGCGCGTGAGCGAGCTTTGCTTGGGCGCGATGACTTTCGGGCGTCAGGACGAAGCCACGGAAGAAGAGAGTCATGCGATGTTGGATCGGTTTGTCGCGGTCGGCGGGAATTTCATCGATACCGCCAACGTGTATTCGACCGGCATCTCGGAGGAAATCGTGGGAAAATGGCTGCGCCGCCAACGGCGAGATGATCTGGTCATTGCCACCAAGGTCCGTTTTCCTATGGGAACCGGCCCTAATGACCTTGGTGTAAGCCGAAAACATATTTTAAGCTCGGTGGAAGCGAGTCTGAAACGCTTGCAGACCGACTATATCGACCTATACCAAGTCCATTGTTGGGATCCGGCAACACCATTAGAGGAAACCCTTTCCACGCTGAACGATCTGGTCCGGCGCGGAGTCGTGCGTTACCTCGGAGTCAGCAACTTTACCGGTTGGCAGTTGCAGCGGGCCATCGATCTTAGCCGGGAAAAAGGCTGGGAAGGGTTTGTCTGTTTACAGCCGCAATACAATCTGCTCTGTCGCAGTACCGAATGGGAACTGATCCCAGTCTCGATCCGGGAAGGGCTGGGTGTGATTCCCTGGAGCCCGCTCCGTGGCGGATGGCTTTCCGGCAAATTCCGCCGGGGGATGACGGCACCGCCCGACGATTCGCGCATAAAATTGGCGGAAGAAAAAGACTGGGGCGAAAAATGGAGCGCGTACAACAACGAGCATACTTGGAACGTGCTGGATGCCTTGCATGCCGTCGCTGCCAAGACCGGAAAAACACCGGCCCAGGTAGCGCTCAATTGGTTGCTGCGGAAGCCGGGCGTGACGGCTCCGATCATTGGCGCCCGACGAATGACTCAATTAGAAGCTAATCTCGGCTCAAGCGGCTGGATTCTTTCTGAAGAGCACGTCCGGCACCTTGACGACGCGAGCGCTCTTCAACCCCCTTATCCGTACGATTTCATCGCCAAAGCCGCAGGGCCGAGGGAAGGGTGATTAGTGGTTAGTGAGAGGCCTGCCCTGAGCAAGCGTTAAGCGCGTCGAAGGGTGATTGGTGGGGGCGGTTCCTTCTCCGTTGGGCGCCGCCCCTTTTGCCAATCCGGCGGGATAGAGCACAATGGCCTAACATCCCCTCTTCACTTTGCGCCACCGCATCGCTACGCGAAGCGTTGCGGGCCGGGGCTTGGCGTAAGATTAATTTTTTGGTCTCACGAATTTTTGAGAGCCGTATTGATCGCATTGAGTAGCTCTTCCTCGTAGAAGGGCTTGTATAAAAACGCCACCGCGCCCGCTTCAAGGGCTTGCGTCCGGGGATCGTTGTCTGCATGCGCGCTGATAAAGATGATCGGCAGGCGCGAGTTAGCCGCCGCCATCAGACGCTGGAGCTCGAAACCGCCCATACCAGGCATGCGCACATCGACAATCAGGCAGGCCGTTTCATGCGCCCGATTCAAGCTGATGAACGCTTCCGCCGACGAGAAACCTTGCGCCCGCAATCCGGCGGATCGGATCAAGTTATCGAGCGAACCTCTGAGGGAATCGTCATCATCGACGATGGAAATAAGCGGAATATTTGGCATCAAAACGTCTCTGGCTCCTTGCCCAATTCATATTCCGCCGGACTGCCACGACCGCAGAAATCAATGATCTTGGCCATTTTAATACGAGCTGATGGTCATGTTTAGAACCAAACTAATATTACGAACAAAAAGTTCTAATTCGCTTTAGGGCAGGCAGCTACGACTTTGGGACGGAGTTCCGCTACGCTTTTAGCCACACCTTAATTTACCGTTTGGGCACCGCGACCACTCTTGCCGTTCCTGCGGGATCGAGCGCCCAGTAGTCGCCTGGTTGGCCTCACGAATGCTTGAGAGCAGCATCGATCGCGTTGAGCAGCTCTTCCTCGTAGAAGGGCTTGTATAAAAACGCCACCGCTCCTGCTTCCAGGGCTCGGGTTCGCGGATCGTCATCTGCATGCGCGCTGATAAAGATGATCGGCAAGTGCGAGTTAGCCTCCGTTATCAAACGCTGGAGCTCGAATCCGCTCATACCAGGCATGCGCACATCAAGAATCAGGCACGCCGTTTCATGCATCTTATTTGACCCTAAGAACGCCTCCGCCGAGGAAAAGCCTTGTGCCCGAAATCCAGCGGATCGGATCAGATTCTCGAGCGAGCCTCTAAGGCCGTCGTCATCATCGACGATCGAAATGAGCGGAATATTTGGCATCGAAAGTTTGTTGCTCCATTTTCCAATCCATGTCCGCAAGTGGCTGCGAAACTGCAGCAATCAATTGCCCTTTCCGGCTAGTTAGGAGCAGATGGTAAGAGGTGGAAACAGACTAATGCCACGGGCAGGAACTTCTATTCCACATTAGGACAGGCGGCTACGACTTTCGGACAGGCAGCTACGACTTTGGGACGGTGATTCCGAGTCTGTCCGCCATCCTGACCAACTCGGGTAGCGAGCCGGCTCCCATCTTTTCCATCACCTGATGTCGATGAATTTTGACGGTGGTTTCGCTCATACCCAGTTCCACTCCTACCTGCTTATTAAGTAGCCCAGCAACGACGCGCGCCATCACTTCTCGTTCTCTCGGCGTGAGCGACGCAAATCGGCTCCGCAATCCTTCGAGCGCCGCTCGCTGGTCGCGAGCTTTGCGGTCGCGTTCCAGCGCCTGCTGAATCGCGTCGAGTAGATCCTGGTCGCGGAAAGGCTTAGCCAGAAACTCCACCGCCCCGGCTTTCATCGCATCGACGGTCATCGGGATATCGCCAAAGCCGGTGATGAAGATAATGGGAATTTCAATCCCGGCCTCAGTTGTTCGTCGCTGCAATTCAAGCCCGCTCAGGCCTGGCAACCGCACATCGAGGACCAAGCAGCTGGGCACCTCCGGGCGATTGCTTTCCAAGAACTCCTGAGCCGAGGAAAACAGTTCGACCCGCAGTCCAACCGACCGAATGAGGTTCTTGAGTGATTCGCGCATCGGCGCATCATCATCGACGACGAACACCATGACGTCTGTTTCCTTCATGACATTTTCCCTCCAGCAAACGCCGACACCGCCGGGAACGCCGTGTACGGAAACCTCCTGGCGCCCTTATTTGTTTTATTCATGACGAGTCGGTAGTGCAAACTGAAATAGAGCTCCTTGGGACACATTTGCCGTCGCCCAAAGCCGTCCTCCATGAGCTTCGACAATGGAACGGCTGATGGCCAAACCCATGCCCATTCCCTGAGCTTTCGTCGTATAGAACGCGTCGAAAAGATGATCGATACCATTGGGATCCAGCCCAGGACCTGTATCTCGGACCGCAACCAATACGTGGGTCCAATTCGCTTCGGCCAATCCTTTATCTCTGAGCATGTCTTTTTCTGGTTCACCGGAGATTCCAATCACTTTCTCCGAACTGACCCACAGCTCTCGCGGATCGTCCCTCACTCCACTCATGGCTTCGATGGCGTTGATTAGCAGATTGAGAATCACCTGTTGCAACTGGATTCTATCTCCTAATATGGGCGGTAGGTCATTGCTGAGCTGAGTCTGGAGTGACACATGATTTCTTTGCACTTCGCTCCGCGCGAGAGCGATAACTTCACTGATGGCGTGGTTGAGGTCGAGCCAGTCCTTCTGCGGCGGTGCTTTCTTGGCCAGAGCGCGAATCCGGCTGATGATTTCGCCCGCTCGATGTCCGTCTGCAATCACACGCGAAGCAGATTGCCGGGCCTCCTCCAGGTTCTGAGCGGCGAGCCAGCGCAGGCACGCACTAGCGTTGTTAACTACTGCAGCCAGCGGTTGATTGACTTCATGAGCGATAGAGGTGGTCAACTCCCCCAGGGTTGTCACCCGCGTGACATGAGCCAGTTCGGTTTGCGCGATACGCAAAGAACCTTCCTTCTGCTGCAGCTCTTCTTCCGCTCGCTTGCGCTCGGTAATGTCCATGACCGTGCCAATGAACTCTAGTTCGCCGGACGGGCTAACCTGGGCTTGCCCCACACTCCTTAGAAACTTTATCGATCTATCCGGTAGCACGATTCGATAGTCGTATTCAAAATCACTCTTGTCCCGGACTGCCCGATTGAGAGTCTCTTCTAACGCGAAACGATCCTCGGGATGAATCCTTTCCAGGAACAGCGAATACGAAGGCGTGGTGGTTTCCGGATCATAGTTGAAAATCCGATAATGTTCCTCCGACCAGTAGAGCGAACTCGTGGCAACATGCCAACCCCAACTGCCGGTATGACTTATCCTTTGTCCCTGGGCCAAATAAGCCTCGTTGCGGCGCAGTTCCTCTTCCGCCCGCTTGCGCTCAGTGATGTCTACAACAACCGACGCGAGGAACGCCGGCGCGTCTCCGGTTGCCGGGACCAGCGTACTGCTGATGTCTGCCCAAATCACATTACCGTCCTTGCGCCGGTAGCGTTTCTCGATTCGGTAGTCCCGTCGCCGCCCTCCGGCGGACTCTGCTAAAATCACTTCGGTGGCAGCCCGGTCTTCTTCATAAGTCACTTCCAGAGCGGTGAGCCTGTGGAGTTCCTCCTCCGTGTAGCCGAGAATTCTCTGCAGAGCTGAATTTGCGGCGATGTATCGGCCGTCTGCCGCCGCGACTAATGCAATGCCGGCCGACGAGCTCTCAAACAGGATGCGCCAGCGTTCCTCACTGGCTCTTAGAGCCTCTTCGGCCTTCCTGCGATCACTGTTTTCTTGGGTCAACTCCGCATACAATCGAGCATGATCCAAAGAGATCGCAGCCTGTGAGGCGAGGAGTTCCAGCATCGCCAGCCGCTTGGGTGTGAACACGCCGGCCGCCAAGTTGTTCTCCAGATAAAGTACCCCCACAAGCTTGGCTTGTTTAACCAGTGGCAAACAGAGGACCGATCTGGGGCGTCTCTGCCGTACGTACTCATCCTCTGAAAACAGGTTTTGGGCTGAGGCGTCATCCAGAATTACCTTCTCTTGAGTTCGAATCACATAGCGCAAGAGCGACTCGGGGAGCTCAGAAAAGCTCACTGGCTCTCGGCGCAGATTTACCTCTACCTGCTCAGGGCCAGTCTTGATTTCAGCATCGATCCGATTTTGTTCGCCATGCGGCAGGATTAGAAGACCGCGCTCAGCCCCAGCATGCTCAAGCGCGATCTTCAAAAGCGTTTCGATTAGCTTCTGCTGTAGAATCTCGCCGGAGACAGCTTGTGACACCTTTATAACGGTCGCGAGATCCAATTGCTCGAGCGGAGTCCCAATCGTGCTCGTGGGGCCGGGCGCAGGCTCTTCGGTTCTGAGGTGCGGGTGCATCTCGTCGAGTTGCCGCACCTTTCCATCGGCTCCCCAGCGCAAGTAACCATAACGGGCCTTCCGCAGGTAGAGATGCGCGATGTCGTCAAATCCGCGCGCCGCGTAGAAACGCGCGGCTAACTCATAAGCAAGCGCCTCGTTTTGGACGAAGCTGTTGACGCGGGCCGAGCGGATGCCCTGTTCATAGAGCCGCATAGCATCGACGTCACGGCCTTTCAGACGAGCGATCTCCGCTCCAACCAACGCGGCGCGGTTTTCGAAGTTCTCTGGGCATTGCTCGGCCCAGATCTCGAGTTGCCGGTGATGGGCGGACAGCGCTGCGAAATGCGATTCCCGCTGGCCGGCGGTGTCACAAACTGCGGCATGCGACAAAGCGCTGTAGAAGCGAAGATCGGCGATCTGGTAAATATACCCCGACGCCGTATACCGTTGCGCCCTCGTTGCCGCCTCGATGGCCGAGGGGTAGTCGCCGCAGTGAAAGTGCGCCTGCAGCTTTCGCATACAGCACAGCCACTCGGCAAGCGCCGAGTTCGGGTTCCTGGCGAACCGGGCGTCGCCGACCTCTTCATTGTCGAAAGACCCAAATTTCCGCGTCAAGCCGCGCAGCGTCCGGACGAGCTCGAGGTGCGTTTGGATGATAGGAACGACGTGTACCAACCGCGCCTTCTGCGCAAAGGCGAGAGCAAGTTCGATCTCGCGCTGCACCTCGCTGAGCGGATCTCCCGATGCCAGAAGATTCTCGATCAGATATAAGCCGCTGCACCACCCCACAAACACGAGGTCGCCGATCTTGTTCGCGACTTCCAATCCACGATGCAGGAGATCGCGTGCAGCCCGGACGTGCTGCGTATACGGGATCAGGAAATGCCCGAACAACATATAGGTCCGGGCCTGGAAACGCTTCAACCCGCGTCGTTCGACAAGCTCGCACCCGACCTTACCGAAGCGAGATCCGGCCTTGTAATCGCCGAATCGGTCACCCGCGATGAAGCCAAGCCTCACATAGATGTCGCACGAACCATCGCTGTTACCACGCTCGAGACTGAGATTCGCCGCCCAGCATATGGCAAGGGCGTGAAAATTTGCTTCCATAAGCGTGAGTGCCGCTGGCGCAACCTTCGTCAAAACGTCAATCGTCGCGAGGGAGGCTGGATCAGTCATCAAAGGCAGTTCAAGCATGTCCTCGATCGAGCCGCTCCCGAGTTTTATCCAGATCCGATCGTATTCACGTCGCACATCCTCATCTGTCGGGTGCGGCGACCATTCGACGCCCAGATATCGTAGGTAGTCGAGACAGACGGTAACCGCGCGGCTGCTCTGAGCGAGAGTCGTGCACAGATCGATGTGTAAGCAGGCGACTGCGGCGCGTTCCACCGTATTGGCGGCGCGGGTGGAAAGCCCTTTCAACCGCTCGTCCGCGGCGGCCATGGCACCAGTGACAAACTCGCATTCGGCCCGGAGCAGCTCCAGCTCGAAGGTCAACTCGTGGCGGCACTCCCACGAGTCTTCCGGCAGCAGCATCGCGCCGGTGACCAGATAGGTCAGCGCCGAGGCGTATGCGGTAGACGCCTTGGCGCGCTTACCCGCGAGGAGATTGAGCTGGGCCAGGTGCTCGCGCTCGTCTCGGGAGGCGATCAGGACCGCGCCACGATTGAGTTGATTAACGATCTCGAAGATGGCCTCCTCAAGCTGCTCTGGGAGAGTGCGCGCCGTTAGCAGCCGCCCCATTCGCAGATGGGACTCGGCCCGTAATTCTTCCGGGATCAGTGAATAGGCCGCCTCCTGGATGCGGTCGTGGACAAACTTATAGGAGCCGTCCAAACGCACAACGAATTCCAGACGCAGAGCCTCCCACAAATCCGATTCGACCTCCTCTTCCGATGTCCCGTGAACGATGGAAAGCGTGTTGACCTCGGCGCTGTTTCCCAGACAGGCAAACTCTTTTAGTGTCTTCTGGGTTTCGACCGGCAGGCGGTTCAACTTCCCTACCATGAGCTCGACTACATTATCGGTGTAGCCTTTGGAGTGAATGCGCGTGAGATCCCAAGACCATCGTCCCTCGCCATTGTCAAAGGTGACCAGCCCCTCTTCGGCCAGCGCCGAAATAAACTGGCTGGCGAAAAACGGGTTGCCCCCGGTCTTCTCGTGCACTAGCAGCGCCAGCGGCGTAACCCGCTCCGGTGCGCAGTGAAGCGAATCCGCGATTAATTCTTCCAGGTCTTCTGGGGCAAGCGGCGAGAGCGTGATCTCCCGCACCAGCGCGCCGGCTCCGTGGATCGCTTCCAGCTTGCGTATCAAGGGATGGGTGGCGTTGACCTCGTTGTCCCGGTAGGCGCCGATCAATAACAAGTGCTGCACATCTGGTTGGGTCAGCAGAGCCTCGATCAGGTCAAGGGTGGCCGCATCGAGCCATTGCAGATCGTCGAGAAACAGCGCCAGCGGATGCTCCGGCTGTGCAAATACGCCGATAAATCGTCGGAACACCATTTGGAAGCGACCTTGCGCTTCCTTTGGCGGAAGAACTGGAACTGGCTGCTGCCCTCCTATGATCACCTTCAATTCAGGAACCAGGTCCACCATGAGCCGTCCGTTTGGACCTAACGCCTCACCAAAAGCGTTCCGCCACCTCCCAAGCTCCGCCTCGCTCTGACCCAGAATCGGGCGCACCAGGCTCTGGAAGGCTTGGGCCAATGTTGCGTACGGGATGTCCCGCTTGTACTGGTCGAACTTGCCGGAGGCGAACAGGCCACGCGACGGGACCAGGACCTTGTGCAGCTCGTGCACCACCGATGACTTGCCGATACCGGAATAGCCGGACACAAGCACCAGCTCCGGGGTGCCGTTGGAGATGACACGGTCGAAGGAAGCAAGCAATGCCTCAATCTCGCGTTCTCGGCCGTAAAGCTTCTCCGGAATGAGCAACCGGTCCGCTACATCGTGAGTGCCGAGCTGAAACGGCTCGATGTGGCGGTGCGCCTCCCATTCCGTCAGGCAGTGCCGGATATCGCCGGCAACGCCAGCCGCGGTCTGATACCGCTCCTCTGCGGTCTTCGCCAGCAGCTTCATCACGATCGCTGAGAGTGGCGCGGGAATCTCTCTCGCATATTGGTCCGGCGCGACCGGCTGCCGGGCGATGTGGCAGTGCACCCATTCCAGCGGATCCGAAGCGCTGAAGGGCAGTACACCAGTGAGCATTTCGTAGAAAGTGACGCCCAGAGAGTAGAGGTCACTCCGGGAATCGATGGACCGGTTCATACGACCGGTTTGTTCTGGCGCCACGTAGGCAAGGGTGCCGGCAATCATCTCGGGTGGTTCTGCCGCCTGGCGTTCGCGCGGCAGACGTGAAGCAATCCCGAAACCAGTCAACCAGACCGAGCCGCTCGCAGAGTCCACCAGAAGATTGGCTGGCTTGACATCCTTGTGGATAAGACCTTGCTGGTGGAGTTTGCCTAGCGCAGCTGCAAGGCCGGCCGCAATGCGAAGGAACCGGTTTAATTCCATCGGTTGCCCGCCCGCATCGCTACGCGAAGCGTTGCGGGCGGGTCCCAGCAGCCGGTCCAGCGGCTCGCCGCCAGGGTCCTCGAGTATAAGCGCTGGCCGACCCTCACGACGAACAAGGGCTAGAGGTCGAGCAGCCCAGTCCGCATCAAGCTCATCCCGGAGGGAATATTCGTGCTCAAGCCGTTCTAAGATTGCTGGAACGGGATGCCCTGAGGACGGAGCAACTACCAGAATAGTTGACAGATCGATGTCGCTTTGGCCACGCTGCAGGACAAACTCTTCGTCTTGCCGCAGCGTTTCAAACACATATCGTGAAAGCTCATCCACAGCGGAGTCTCCAATTTCGCCTCCCTGCGTTAATTGAACCCGCCGGCAAAGTTGCCTTATTTGTTTTGCTCATAACGAATCGGCAACGCGAACTGAAATAGAGCTCCTTTGGACACATTTGCCGTCGCCCAGAGTCGTCCTGCATGAGCTTCGACAATGGAACGGCTGATGGCTAAGCCCATACCCATACCCTGAGACTTTGTCGTATAGAAGGCGTCGAAAAGACGATCAATACCATTGAGATCCAGTCCTGGCCCTGAATCTCGGACCGCAACTAGTACATGGGTCCATTTCGTTTCGGCCAAGCTTTTGTCCTCAAACGCCTCTTGCTCCGATTCTCCCGGGATCCCATTCACCTTCTCCGAACTGACCCACAGCTCTCGGGGACCCTCGCTCACTCCACTCAGGGCTTCGATGCCGTTGATTAGCAGATTGAGAATCACCTGTTGCAACTGGATTCTATCACCTAATATCAGCGGTAGATCATTGCTGAGCTGAGTCTGGAGTGACACGCGATTCTTCTGCGCTTCGCTCCGCGCTAGAGCGACGACTTCACTGATCGCGTGGTTGAGGTCGAGCCAATCCTTCTGCGGCGGTGCTTTCTTGGCCAGAGCGCGAATCCGGCCGATGATTTCGCCTGCTCGATGACCGTCTGCGATCACGAGCGAAGCAGATCGCTGGGCCTCCTCCAAGTTGTGAGCCGTAAGCCAGCGCAAGCAGGCGCCGGCGTTATTGACCAGTGCACCTAGCGGCTGATTGACTTCATGAGCGATCGAAGTAGTTAGCTCTCCCAGGGTTGTCACCCGCGTCACGTGGGCTAACTCGGTTTGCGCCCTTCGCAACGCTTCTTCGGCGCGTTTGCGCTCGTCCTCGGCGCGCTTTTGTTCGCTTAAATCGAGCACAAAAGCGACACCCTCATTCTTACTTCCTTCGAAGGTCGCGGCACCAATCATCACGGGCGCGCGACTGCCGTCTTTCCGGAGGAACTCCTTCTGGTACGGTTGGGCGGTTCCGGTCGCCTTCAGGTCTTCCACGGCTCGTTCATCCCGATCGCGCCATTCTGCCGGTGTCAGATCCCTCCAGCCCCGGCGACCCGAGACGACATCTTCACGACTGTATCCCAGCAGGTGGAGAAACGCGTCATTGGCCTCGATAATCTCACCTTGGAGATTCCATATGAAGATTCCCATAATGTTGGCGTCCACCAGGCGTCGGATCTTCGCTTCGCGCTCTTCGAGATCGCGGTAGAGACGGGTGTTCTCCAAGGAGATCGCAGCCTGCGAGGCCAGCAGTTCCAGCATAGCCAGCCGCTTGGGTGTGAACACGCGGGGCGCCAAGTTGTTCTCCAGATAGAGCACTCCCATGAGCTTGGCCTGCTTCACCAGGGGCAAACAAAGCACTGACCCGGGGCGCTGCTGACGAACATATTCGTCCTGGGAAAACTGGTTCTGGGTCGAGGCGTCATCCAGGATCACGCTCTCCTGAGTTCGAATCACGTAGTGAAGGAGCGCATCGGGTAAGGCGGAGGGTGTTACCGACGCTTGTTGCAGTTGAACCTCGACCCTTTCGCGGCCGGTCCTGGCTTCCGCAGCGATTCGAAGTTCTTCCCCATGCGGCAGGATTAGAAGACCGCGCTCGGCACCAGCGTGTTCAACGGCGATCATCATGAGCGTTTTGATCAGCTTCTCCTGCACAATCTCCCCAGCAACTGCATGCGACGCCTTCATTACCGTCCCCAAGTCCAGCTGCTCAACGGAAGTGCCGATCGTGGCGGTAGAGCGCAAAGCGGCCTGCTCTTCCATCGCAGGGTAGCGCTCGTCGAGCTGCTTTACCTTGCCCAGTGCGCCCCAACGCAGATAACAGTAGCGTGCGTCACGGAAGCAGGAATGCGCCACTTTTTCGATGCCACGTTTTAGGTAGAACTGAGCGGCCAGCTCGTTGGCGAGGCCCTCGTTCTGAACAAACCCATTCTCGCGCGCCGCGCGGATCGCCTCCTCGTACAACCGCATGGCATCCAGGTCCCGACCTTCGAGGCGAGCAAGCTCGGCTGACACCAATGTGTGTTTGTCGGCGAAAGTCGGCGGATAGTTTTCGGCCCATTCGCGCAGTTGTTCCCGGTGCTGCGTTAGGAGGTCGTGCCACCGAATCTGCTCGTCGGCAGAAGCTTTCTCATAGAGCGCCGCCACCGTCAGCGCGGTGTAATAGAAGTAGTCGAGTAACTGGACCTCAGTGGTTGAGGACCAAAGCAGCGCCTTCGCCTTGTCGGCTGCAGCGAGCGCCTCGGCGTAGTCCCCTGACAGCAACCGCGTCTTCAGTTTGACGATCCAATAAAGGCAGATCATCACGGGATTCCGGTCCCCTTTCAGCTGCGCCTCGAATGTCGACTCGTCGAACTGCGCATCGCTGAAAATGGAGAGGCTCGCGGTCCGTCCCTGCATCGTCGCGATGAAGCGTTGTTGGCTCACGATGATGTCCGCGACGTCACGGAATTTAGTTTTGCGGACGAAGTCCAGACCCCTCTCCGACTCGCGCCACACCGCGTCGAGTAGATCGTTTCGCAGGAGAAGGCCTGTGACGCATTGGTCCATGCTGTAGCAAGCGAAGGTCAGATCACCCGCCTCAATCGCGGTGCGACAGGTCGTTCGCATGAAATCGATCGCGGTCCCGATTGGCTGCGTCCAGTAGGCAGCCGATCCCATCGCATGGTAGACCTTCGCTTGATAGACGATAAAGCCGTGCTTCTCGACAAGGTCGCAGGCGAGTTTGGCGAATCGATACCCCTCGCGGGTAACGGTGAAAGACCGGGCCGAGGATATAGCCAAGAAGGGCATAGCCGTGCGCGGAAGCGCCGCTCGTCCCGTCCTGCATGCTGGTGTTCACCATACGGCACACGAGCAAGCAAAATAGGTTGAAGTCGGAAAAATGGGCGGGGGCTTGTAGGGTCGAGAGCACCTGCATGGCGGCCTGCAGTTGCGGATCAGTCATCAGCGGCAGCTCGATCAGGCTCTCGATCAAGCGCCCATTGAGAGTCTGCCAGATCGTCTCGTATTCGGCCTGGACCTGTTCGCGGGTCGGGTGTGGCGGGATGTCAATGCCGAACAAGCGCAGGCATGTGAGCGCGGTTTCGACGCCTCGCGCGTGCTCCGACTTCACGGTATGGAGCAGGATCTTCAGGTGGTAGGCGGCTGCCTGATCGACTTTCGACACCCCGCGTTGCAATAACTCCCCGATCAATTGCTCGGCTGTGTCAAAGTCACCGCTCAGAAGCTCGCACTCCGCACGTTCGAGCCGCAGGCTGAACACTAAGTCATACTGGCTGCTCCAGTCTCTTTCGTCCAACAGCGCCATACCAGCCGCTAGATACACGCACGCGGACGCATAGGCCGCCGACGCCTTGGCCTTTCGTCCAGCACGCAAGTCGATGGTTGCCACCTCCGCTTTCTCATCCCGGTCCACCAGCCGTGCGGCGCCCCGACTGAACTGGTTCGCGACATCGAACAGATGCTCGGCGAGTTCGGTCGCAGTCATGCTCGCCAGCAGCAGGCGGCCGATGCGCAGGTGGACTTCAGCACGGTGGTCTTCTGGGATCAGTGTATAAGCCGCCTGCTGGATTCGGTCGTGCAGGAATTTGTAGGCACTGTCCTCGCGAAAAACGAGCCCGGCATGGACGGATTCCCAGAGTGCCGCGTGCATCGCCTCCTTTGTTTCTGCATGGACTATGGTTAGAGTTGCAACCTCGGCGACGTTGCCCAGACAGGCGAGCTGTTTCAGGGCTTCCTGGGTGGTAGCAGAGAGCCGTTTCAGCTTCCCGGCCATCAGATCAACCACGTTGTCGGTGTAGCTCTTGGCGCGGATGCGGTCTATGTCCCATTGCCAAGCTGGTGTGGCTGGATCGAATGCGAGCAGCCCCTCTTCGGCCAGCTCGGTCAAGAACTGGATCGCGAAGAACGGATTGCCTACGGTCCTCTCCTGCACCAGTCCCGCTAAGGGCCGCGCGCGCTCCGCCTCGCAATGCAGAGCATCGGTGACAAGCCGTCCGACATCGTCGATCCGGAGAGGCGCCAGCACGATTTCCTGGATCGGCGCTCCGGCATTGCGAATCGCCTCAATCGTCCGCAGAAGCGGGTGCGCAGCACCGACCTCGTTGTCTCGATAGGCCCCGATCAGAAGCAAATGTCGCACCTCGGAGTCCGTAATCAGGTGCCCGAGGAGGTCGAGCGTCGCTCTATCCAGCCATTGCAAATCGTCGAGGAACAGTGCGAGTGGGTGCTCCTTCCGCGCGAAGACGCCGAGAAACCGCCGGAAAACCATTTGAAAACGGTTCTGCGCTTCGTGGGGCGGCAGCTCCGCAACTGGCGGCTGTTTCCCAATCACAAGCTCCAGTGCGGGAACGAGACTGACAATAAGCTGAGCGTTCGGGCCCAGCGCTTCGCTCAGGGCGCCCCGCCACCTGCCAAGCTCCGCCTCGCTCTGGCCCAAAAGCGGGCGCACCAGGCTCTGGAAGGCTTGGGCCAAGGTGGCATACGGGATGTCCCGCTTGTACTGGTCAAATTTGCCGGACGCAAAGAGCCCACGCGGCAACACGAGCACCTTGTGCAACTCGTGCACCGCCGAGGACTTGCCCATACCGGAATAGCCGGACACAAGCACCAACTCCGGGATGCCATTGGCCACGACGCGGTCGAAGGAAGCGAGCAATGCTTTAATCTCGCGCTCTCGACCGTAAAGCTTCTCCGGGATGAGTAGCCGGTCCGATAAATCGTGAGCGCCGAGCTGGAACGGGGCGATGTGGCAGTGCGCCTCCCATTCCGTCAGGCAGTGCCGGAGATCGCCGGCAACACCGCCGGCGGTCTGATACCGCTCCTCTGCGGTCTTCGCCAGCAGCTTCATCACGATCGCTGAGAGCGGCGCGGGAATCTCTTTCGCATATTGGTCGGGCGTGACCGCCTTCCGGGCGATATGGCAGTGGACCCACTCCATCGGGTCCGAAGCGCTGAAAGGCAGAACACCCGTCAGCATCTCGTAGAAGGTCACTCCCAGGGAGTAAAGATCACTCCGAGAATCGATCGACCGATTCATCCGTCCGGTCTGCTCGGGCGCCATATAGGCGAGTGTTCCCGCAATCATCTCCGGCGGTTCTGCCGGCTGGCGTTCGCGCGGCAGACGTGAAGCAATCCCGAAACCAGTTAACCAGACCGCACCGCTCACTGAGTTCACCAGAATATTGGCAGGCTTGATATCCTTGTGGATAAGCCCTCGCTGATGGAGCTTTCCCAACGCTGTTGCAACGCCGGCCGAAAAGCGAAGGAACTGATTTAATTCCAACGGTTGCCCGCCCGCATCCGCCAAGGCGGAAGCGTTGCGGGCGGGTCCTAGGAGCCGATCAAGTGGCTCGCCACCAGGGTTCTCGAGTATAAGCATTAGCCGGCCACCACGCCGAACTAGGGCGAGAGGTCGAGCCGCCCAGTCGGAATCAAGCTCATCCCGGAGAGAGTATTCGTGCTCAAGCCGTTCTAAGATCGCTGGAACGGGATGCCCTGAGGCCGGACCAACTACCAGAATGGTTGACAGACCGCTGTCGCTTTGGCCACGCTGCAGGACGAACTCTTCGTCTTGCCGCAGCGTTTCAAACACATATCGTGAAAGCTCATCCACAGCGGAGTCTCCAATTTCGCCTCTCTACGCCGGCCTGCCACTCAAACTACCTGGTCGACCGGTTAGTAGGTGGCAAAGGGTCACACCAAAGTGAATATAGATCGGTCCACGAATCAATGGAACGATTCGTTCGTCCAGTCTGTTCCCGGCGCCATATAGGCAAGGTTCGGGCGATCGTCTCAGGTGATTTTGCTGGCTGGCGTTCGCGCCGTAGGACTGAGGTAATACTTTTATCAGAAACGTTATACCTCGACAGGTAGTTTTACGATAATGGCTGTGCCGCCACCGACGCCGGTCTGAATTTTTAGGCGTGCCCCGATTTTCCTCGCCCGGTTCTGCATATTTATCAGCCCAAAGCCGTTCTGTCGCACCAGCTCGGCCGCAGAAATACCACGGCCGTTATCTCGAATCTGAAGCTCTAGACAGCCGCGATCGCACTGAAGGCTCACCCAGATCGTCGTGGCATCGGCATGCCGAGCCGCATTGCTAATTGCTTCCTGAGCAATCCGTAAGAGGTTTTGCTGCGTCTCTAATGGAATAGCATTCGGCAACGGCTTATTTGCGGACAAAATACATTGCACCCGGCCGGGAACATTCGAACGCTCAACCAGCAACTGGATCGTTTCGGTCAAACCAATCTTATCCAAATTAAACGGATGAAGGCTAAGCGCAGCACAGCGGGCTTCCGCCATCCCGAGTCGAGCCATATCTCTCGCCAGGTCCAGGTAGGCAACACCGTCGCCTCTTTTGGTTTTTATCACGTCTGCGGCGATACCCAATTGGGTGGCAATCGCAGCAAAACTTTGTGTCAACGAGTCGTGAATCTCTCCAGCTAGCCGATTTCTTTCTTCGAGAATGCCAGTCTGTCTAGCCGTTTTGGCTAGTCTGGTCAGCTGAATTGCCAGGCTAGTTTGGCTCGCTAGTGCCCGAGCTATTTCAATGTCTTCTCGACGGAACTCCCGATAGTCCATGAATCGAAAATTCAAGCAACCGATCAACTCCCTGGCTATGATCAAAGGAACAATTAGCAATGTCTTGAGGCCGAGTCCACGTAGGTAGGAGCGCTGGGCATTTGGAATCGGCGTTATTCCGTTGACGAGATCGATGATGACGGCGGGTTGTTGCAAGATCTCAATCGCACGCTTATCCAGCCGAAGAAACCGCAGCTTTTCTGGATAGTTCGCTTCGACTGGACTCATGACGCTACCTTCCTCAACCACAAGGTCTAAGCTTAGAAAATTCGGTTTGCCGTTGCGTAAGAACAGGACCGACGATGACGCATTCAATTGTCGTGTGACGGTGGCGAGCACTTGTCCTAGGAAGTCGTCGACCTCGGGCACCAAAGGGAGCGCATCGAGACATCGGCGCAGTGCTTCACTTGCTTCCGTTAACTTAGCCGCCCGCCGCCTTCCCGCGCGATCGCGTTGGATCGCCCGTTCAATTGCGTCGATCAATTCCTGGTCCCGGAAAGGTTTGATCAAAAACTCTGCTGCCCCAGCCTTCATGGCGTGAACGCTCGTTGAGATATCGGCATGGCCGCTGATGAAGATAGTGGGAATTTCCATAGCGATCTCAGCCATCCGCTTTTGCAGATCAAGCCCACTTAATCCTGGCAGGTGCAGATCGAGCACCAGGCAGCGAGGCAAGTTGGGGCGCTCGCCCGCCAAGAATTCCTCAGCTGAATCGAAGACCTCGACCCGAAGACCAACCGACCGAATAAGGTTCTTGAGTGACTCCCGCATCGGGGCGTCATCATCGACGACGAAAACCATGGCGTCCGCATCCGGCCGCGGCCCATTGACCGCGCACTCACGCGACGGCGAGGGCCGCCTTCCCACCTCCGGCACCTCCCGCAATCGATTTCTGCTATGGTTCAAGAGCACGCTCATTTCGCATCGGGTCCTTTCTTTCAAGCAGGGCGCTTCAAACCCATCTTTTCTATCCGCGAGATCAAAGTGGTAGGCTTCACCCCTAAGAGCTTGGCAGCTCCATTAATACCTTTAATTTTCCAGCCGGCCTTCTGGAGGACAGCAAAAAGGTTCTCGCGCTCGCGCCGGCGCATTTCTGACTCAGTCAGGTATTCCGGTTCAGCCTGATCGCTCTCTTGTTGGCCAAGAGAAGTCACAGGGGTTCCAGTCACCGGCAAGTCAAATTCCAGAGTGCGGCCCTGAGCGATGATGGCAGCGCGTAAGATTACGTTTCGTAGTTCCCGGATATTGCCCGGCCAATCGTATCGTAGCAGTGTTCGTATGCCAGCTGATGTTAGTCTCGGTTTCGGACACCCGAGCTCTTTTGCCGACAACTCGACGAAATGGCTCGCTAGAAGCGGGATGTCTTCTTTGCGTTCCCTTAGCGCGGCAACTTTCAACGGAAAGACATAGAGACGGTAAAACAGATCTTCTCGAAAGCGGCCCGCGGCTACCTCTTTCTTCAAATCTCGATTCGTGGCGGCGATGATTCGCACATCCGCGTACCGCGTTTTCTCTTCGCCTACCCGCTCGTAAGATTTCTCCTGCAGAACGCGCAACAGTTTGCTCTGCAGTTCCAGCGGGATTTCACCAACCTCATCCAAGAACAAGGTTCCACCCGTTGCGACCTCGAATCGCCCAGCCCGATCTTTAATAGCGCCGGTGAATGCGCCCTTGGCATGGCCGAAGAATTCGCTTTCGAATAATTCCTTGGGGATTGAGCTGCAATTCACCCAGACCAAGGGTTTGCGCCTGCGCCGACTCCGCTGGTGAACAGCGCGAGCGATGAGCTCTTTTCCGGTCCCGGTTTCACCTAAAATCAGGACTGTCGCATCGTTGGGAGCCACCGTCTCGGCCTGCAGCAGCACCCGGCGCAACGCCGGGCTTTGACCCACTATCCCTGGAAAGCCGATTTCGCTGCTCGGTTCCTCTTCAGGGTAGTGTTGCTTTTGGCTCGGTCGAACTCTTGCTTCCTCAAACTGGCGGCCCCAGTTGATCGCCTGGTCAATTGCGCTGAGCAACTCCTCATCGCCGAAAGGCTTCGTCAGAAATTCGATCGCGCCCGCTTTCATGGCGCGCACACTCGTTGGGATGTCGCCATGACCGGTGATGAAAATTATGGGAATCCGACCATCGCCGTTGGCCAGTTCCCGTTGTAAATCAAGACCACTTATTCCGGGAAGATGTACGTCGAGCACCAAGCAGCCGAGCGGCTCTACCGACGGGGCACTTAAAAACTCTTGGGCCGAAGCAAATGTCTGTACCTTCAACCCCGCGGAGCGAAGTAGATTACTCAGGCTGGCCCGGACCGATGATTCATCATCGATCACACAGACGACTGGGGTATCGCCATTCATCGGTATTTCCTGGCGAGCACGAATCGCCCTTCGGCTACTCGGCTCTGTGATTTCACAAGCCGCTGAGAACCGGATCGATCGCGGTGAGTGGTTCTTCCCTGTGGAAGGGCCTGCACAAAAACGCCACCGTACTGGCTTCAAAGGCTTTTGCGTTCCCTGATCGTCACCGCGGTGATAGGATCACCTAGGACCTAACGGTCAGGTGCGGGAACAGAATAATCGCGCGGGCGAAAACTTCCATTCTGCTTTGGTACAACCGGCTAAGACTTTGGGACGATCGTCCCACGCCTATCAGCCACCCTGACCCGTTTAGGAACGAGCGCGAGCGAGCGAGAACGTCGGGAACGCCGAGCGCAGGGAGGCGAGCTGTTTTTGTGCACGCGAACGTAATTTCACCGGTATGATCATCGATTGCGGAAATAATTAAGTACGTTGCTCGTGCTCGAATAAATGTTGAGCCTGGCAATAATATGTAAATCTCGCCTGCTAGCATTAGCGGAACGGGGTGTTTTGTTTGTAGCCTTCACCAGTACCCGGACGCTCCCTCCCCCGGGCAATCGCCCCTACTCCATTAGGTGAGCGAACAAATTATCCTTTGGGTTAATAGCATCCGTCTGAGCCGATGATAGCCTCTCTTTTAGGAGCTGGTGCGTCCTAATTTGGGGGCTTAGGCCCTACCTGTCACCCTAAACGGAGGTACTTCATCGAATTATGAAACCAAGTCGACCCGACAGCACCCTGTTGGAAATCACAGCGGTTGTTACACTGTCCGGCCTGATCATCTTTAGTACCCTGGCCACCGTAATACAAATTGACCACGAGATGCTTGCCGCTGAGTCAATCGCCCGGCTGAGAAATCCAACCCAATCGGAACATTACAGCCCTTCCGTTTTCCTAGCTCGGCAAAGCAGAGAGAAATGATGTGGAACCTCGAAAGGATATGGGCCGGCCTGGTCGTAAACCACCACGGATTCGTCCATTCGTGGCTCCCTTTTGTTTTGGTAGGAGATGAAAAGTCATATTCTGATTTTCTTCGATCATAGAGGTAACGAACGCTTCTACCTTCGAGTCCACGGAACGATTCCTGAAGTGCAACTCTGGCTAGAACGTCGCACTATTAATTACAGACCGGACACCGACTGGACCAGCATCATGAGGCAGCCGGTGCGCTGACGAATTCCGGCACCAGCATGAGCCCGAGCGCGATGTGCCTTTTCGGCGGCGTGCTGCCTAAAAAAACACAAACCGAGGGTTAAAATCCTTGGCTAAGTTCTTGTGTCCTTCGAGGCAATACAGCCTAGCTAGCTGGATCCCTTTCGCCCTCCTCTAACGGGCAAGCGGAAATCGCTTTCTCATCTAGAACGCAACGTCTAATCTATGGTTGTTCGTCCACATGAAATCCTCCCGAACAAACATGATTCGAGTTTTGATTGCGGACGATCATCCGGTCGTTCGCGAAGGACTGGCTGCTATTCTCCGATCGGGCAACGACATAACTGTCGTCGCTGAAGCCGCCAATGGGGAGGAGGCTTGTAAACTCTATGATCTGCATGACCCGGATGTCGTCATCCTCGACCTGCGGATGCCGAAGAAAGATGGCCTGCAAGTTATCGCGGAGTTGATCGCCAGTAGACGACCAAAACCGCGCATCATTGTGATGACGAGCCACGAGACGGAAGAGGATATTCGGCGCGCATTAGTCGCTGGCGCCAAAGGATATCTACTAAAAGGAGAATTGTCTGAACAGATCCTGGACACGGTGCGAAAGGTTGCCCAAGGCGAAGCTTTGATGCCGGCAAAGATCGCTTCGATTCTGACCGAATCGTTGGCCCGTCCTGAATTGTCGAGCCGCGAGCTTCAAGTTTTGCAGCTGTTAGCGGCGGGCAAGAAAAATAAAGACATCGCCACCTCGCTGCTCATCACTGAACACACGGTGAAGGCGCATATGAAATCGATCCTAACAAAACTGGACGCGATCGGCCGGACCGAAGCGATTGCCATCGCCATGAAACGCGGGCTAATCCGAAAAGGCTAAGCCGTTCAACGAACGGGACACGAAGAATGCGGCGCCCCCCCAACTAAAGCCGCCGGCATCCTTCGGTCCGGTTCCTCCCGATTTGTTCGTTCTTTCGAGGATGAGCGAAAGAACTCGCTCTGCTAACTATCAAATCCTTAGCACCCCCCACTTCGCGCCGCTATCATCACAATGGGTACTTATTTTCTAGCCAAAAAGGCAAGTGGCTGTTGAGACAATTCCCAGATTAGTTCTGACCACCGCCTTGTACTACGGCGCCGCATCCGTCAACGCGGCCTCCGCAATCGGTACGTCCGTCGATGCGTCAGCACCGCTGACACCGATTGCACCAACGATCTCGCCGCCGTGCATAATTGGTATACCGCCCTGCATCTCGACAGCACCTGCGGTTATAAGCGCGTAGCGTCCGTCATGGATAGTCGCCTCAATCTTAGCTGTCGGTTCCTCGAACCGGAGAGCACTCCGAGCCTTGCCCAGGGAGAGATCTACCCCGGCGAGAAAGGCGCCATCCATTCGTTCAAAAGCTACCAGGTTTCCCCCACTATCAACGACTGCGATGTTTACTGTGCGGCGCAACGCCCGCGCTTTTTCTTCGCCTTTCGCGATAAGCGCCTTAGCTCCTTCGGCTGTGATCGTAGGCCGGTCCTTGACCGTCGAGTCGCCCCGGACCGGAACTGTCAATGAACTCGCTGACAGGATCGAAAAAAACGTCCTTGCCCATATGTTCATTTCGCAAGGCTAGTTCAGTCTCTATTGGCGGCAATACCTCAAAAGAGTGGGTTTTCACCTATTACTCCCTCTAATTCTAGGATCGCTCATCTGGACCATTGCTGCCAACTCAGACGCGCCGCAGCTTAGGCAGGGTCAGAACGTCCAAGTCGAGTCTAAAATACTCCTCCCTCCTGTCTAAGTTAACTTAACGAACAGACGTTCGCCGCTCCGCAACCTGATGCTCCGCCCAAAGAACTAAGCTAACTGTATGTCAATACTTTCACGCAGAGAGTTACTTACCAAGGTTGGACTCGCGGGCCTGGCGGCGGCGATCACTCCGAAAACGGGCGCAGAAGAAACAACGCATTCGGAACACGAACCTGATAAGAACGAGCGACCCGAAACCTCCGAACCGAGTGAAACCCACTACTTCTTCTTTAATCGAGAAGAAGCACAGTTTATCGAGGCAGCAGTTGCTCGATTGATTCCTCCCGACGAGCATCCAGGCGCTATCGAAGCAGGAGTCCCCAACTATCTCGACAAGCAACTCGGCGGGGCGTGGGGCGCTGGAGAGCGCCTTTATATGCGCGGCCCTTGGGAACCGACCCGACCGGGACTGGGATACCAACTTCCGCTGACTCCGGGCGAGCTCTTTCACACCGCGATCAAGGCAATCAATGCCGACCTGGCCAAATCAGGTCGGCATTTCTGGGAAATGTCGACCGAACAACAGGACGAGTATCTCCATAAGCTGGAAGACGGGAGCATCGACCTGAATGGTGTTCCGTCGGACATCTTTTTTAGCCAGCTCTGGGGAATGACCGTGGAGGGCTTCTTCTCCGACCCGGTCTACGGTGGGAATAAGAATATGGTCGGATGGAAGATGATCGGATTCCCCGGCGCCTATGCTTCCTATTACGACCTCATTGATCAACACGGCGTCAAACTTGAGCGAGAGCCCGTGAGTCTGGGACAAAGCAGTGGTCACTTTATGCCTGATCCTAATATTCCGGCTGAATCGCCGCACCAATAAGCGCATGCAGATAGGCGGTTAGTTTTTATGCCAACCATAATGAAGGAAGTCGACATCGTATTTGTTGGATTTGGATTTGGATCCAGCGTGGTCGCGAAAGAGTTAGTGAACACCGGCCTGAAAATCGTCGGCCTGGAACGAGGATTCCCTCGTTTTACCAGCCCTGATTTTCAGTCTCCCGAGATCCACGATGAACTGCGATTCGCCGTACGCAAAGCCATGATGCAGGACAATGTCCGTGAGACCATCACTTTGCGCCATTCTAGTAACGAACCCGCGCTCCCGGTTCGACGTTGGGGCGCTTTTCTTCCTGGCACAAACTTGGGCGGATCCGGCGTACACTGGAACGGTCAAACTTTTCGTTTTCAGGAAAAAGATTTTGTTTTGAAATCCGCCATGCGAGAGCGGTATGGCCAGAGCTTTGTTGATGCCCTGGGTCTGACAATTCAGGATTGGGGCGTCACTTACCAGGAGCTCGAACCGCATTATGACAAGTTCGAGTACATGTGCGGAACCAGTGGAAAAGCAGGAAATATTGAAGGCAAAATCCAACCGGGCGGAAATCCATTCGAAGCGCCCCGGTCTCGCGAATATCCAACCCCGCCGTTAAAAGAACAGTATAACGGAGCCCTGTTCCGGAAAGCGGCCACCGACCTCGGTTATCATGCTTATCCACAGCCAGCCTCAAACCTCAGCGTAGCCTACACCAATCCGGACGGTCTCAAGCTCAACGCCTGTGTCTACTGCGGGTATTGTGAACGTTTTGCTTGTGAACACTACGCCAAGGCCAGCCCGCAGACGCTAGCTTTACCGATTCTACTCCGAAGTCCGAACTTCGAGTTGCGGACCCAATGCCAAGTGATTCAGATCAATCGCGACTCAACCGGCAAGAAAGCGACAGGAGTGACGTACTATGATGCCGCCGGGCGGGAAGTATTTCAGCCTGCCTCGCTGGTCATCATTTCGATGTTCCCCATCAACAATGTTCGCATCCTGTTGTTATCTAAAATCGGAAAGCCATACGACCCTAAAACCAACACCGGAGTAGTCGGTAGAAACTACTGCTACCAAACAACATCCAACGTATGGAACTTCTTTGATGAGGATGTCCACATCAATCCGTTCATGGGCTCTGGGGCAATCGGAACGATGATCGATGATTTCAGTGGAGATAATTTCGACCATGCTCCTTACGGTTTCATTGGCGGAGCTTACATCCTGGCTGCCTGGACTGGTGGACGTCCAATCGAGCAAAATCCGGTTCCACCGGGAACACCGAAGTGGGGACAGGGCTGGAAGGATGCGGTGCGCAGACACTACGGCCACGTCGGCGCGATGTTGTGCCATGGCACTAGCATGCCCACCCGCGAAAATTACCTCGATCTTGATCCGACTTACCGAGACGCCTGGGGTCTACCTCTTTTGCGGATGACATTCGATTTTCCGGAGAACGATGTGAAGATGATCCGTTTCTGCACCGACCGAGCGCTGGAAATCGGGAATGCGATGCCGGGCAGTCGAGCGGTCTCGAGCAAGATATACGGTGAGCGGCCATTCGACGTGAGCATTTACCAGTCGACTCACAATGCTGGCGGCGCAGCGATGGGGACCGACCCCAGTGTTAGTGTCGTGAATAAATACCAACAATCTTGGGATGTTCCGAATCTCTTCTCAATAGGTGCGTCATCCTTCCCCCAGAACGGCACCTACAACTATACGAACACCCTCATGGCGCTCAATCTGTATACCGCGGACGCTATTCGGAATCGCTACCTCAAAAGCCCGGGTCCTCTGGTGTAGGAGCGGAGTCGCGGATGAATACGAATCACTCGAGTCACCGGATCCAGATTGTGACTAGGGCTACGGTCGCGGGCGCGATTCTCTTGAACCTTTCGGTGTTCGTTATAGCTCAGAGCGCCCCCGGTCCAGAATCTTATCATGGTAATCCGGAACGCGGAGCGAAAATTGCGGCCTGGGGCACCTCTAAGGGAGTCGCGTCCTGCTCCTCATGCCATGGCTACGACGGCGTTGGTAACGGGACCAGCGTGATTCCCCGTTTGGCTGGGCAAAGCAGCGATTATCTCATGCAGCAGCTGGATAAGTACGCTGATAGTCGACGCCACAACGTTTACATGACGAATTTTGCGCAACGGCTGAGCCTGCAGGAGCGAGCAGATGTATCCGCGTATTACGCTTCCCTGCTGTCCAGCTTTCCACCGCCCAAACAGGAGACCTCGCCGGCGCTGTTGGAACGTGGAAGGCAATTGGCCGATGCAGGGGATGAGAAATTGATGGTCCAATCCTGCAATAATTGCCATGGGCCAAAAGGGGTTGGTGAGTCGCCTGATATTCCGGCTCTAAAAGGCCAGTACAGTAACTACATTGTCTACCGGCTACAGCAATTGGCAGCCGTCCATAATGATGCTGATTTGATGTTCCCCGTCGCCTCTGCATTGCACTCTGAGGACATGCAAGCGGTAGGCGCGTATTTTGAACAACTAGGACTTTCCAGTGCTCATCAGGCTAACTAATTCTTATTCACGACTCTCGGAGACACTTGCTCTACCAAATACCCTCCTATGAAAAAACCAAACGATGCGCCGCATGATGAAACAGGTGAACCCGTGAGCTCCGCGGCAAGTCTTCCAGAAAACGTAGCCGATCCCTGTGGTCGCAAGCTAGCCATCGAGACGCTTCGTCGGGGGCCGCGTGGTGCAGTAGTGGTCGCCTCGATCGGCGTCGCCTGTGTTTTAATCATCTGGTACGCGTTCTATTTCTTCGCGTACATGCCAAGGACCTGAGGTCTCGCTTCTTCGGTGGGAGTCGAGCGCGGTCATTAATGGTTAGTGATTTGGTTGTCAAAATATGAGCGAAGATCTGTTGCACGGCGGTGAATTGCCGGAGGAAGAGATAACCCGAGCCGAGAACCGCTGGGTCCTGGTGGTTTGTGTGATCACGATTTTGATTGTGGCTACCTTTGGCGTGAGCGTTGCACTCTTCCATGATGCCCCACCCTCGAGTTTGGAGAGTATTCAGTCGGATCAATTGCATCGATCGGGGGAATTTGTCGAGTCTAACCTGGGAACCGCTATGCAACCAGACGGTTCTGCCGTTGTCAGATTGTTGCTACAACAGTTTTCGTTTTCTCCTTCGGTTATCAGAATTCCAGTTAATACTCCGGTGACGATTCGAGCAGTGAGTGCAGATGTGGTGCACGGCTTTCTAGTAGGAGGAACCAACGTCAACGCGATGGTCGTACCGGGTTATGTCACGACGGTACGCGTAAAATTCAGTCATCCGGGAGAATATTTAGTCCCCTGTGACGAATTCTGTGGAATGGGGCATCAAGATATGTGGGCAACTTTGGTTGTCGGAAGCAAAGCCGACTTCCCCGTAGATCCAACCGGCAAGCAGAGATTCTAGAAGTTCTTCCGTACTATGTATCGAAGTCAGCGGTTAATTCTATGTCACTTCTGGGCGGCTTTCGCCGTTTTCGTTCCCGCTATTTGCCTGGGCGTTTTCCAAATGATAGCCCGAAGCCCTTGGCTAGAGGTGCACGATCCAAAGGTTTATTATAGCTCGGTCACTGCCCATGGCTCGTTCTTCGGCTATATCTTTCCGACCTTCGTGGCCATGGGCTTTGGCTACGCAGCCTGTGCCAATTCGTTGGCGCAAAGAATCGTGGGACAGGGATTCGCCTGGCTGGGCTTTATCTTGGTGATCGTTGGGAGTCTCGGCGCTTTGATTCCCGAATTGCTCGGAAAATCGGCAACCCTGTACACATTTTACCTGCCGTTACTGGGAAACACTTGGTACTACATCGGCCTCATCCTGGTCGTCGTTGGCTCCTGGGTCTGGGTAGCAGTGATGCTGGCCAACCTAACCGTGTGGAAAGTAAGGCACCGAAACGCTCCAGTGCCCTTGGCGATGTTTGCCTCTTGCGCCGGTGCTCTCCTTTGGTTCTGGACATCACTCGGCGTCACGATTGAGCTGCTAAGCTCCGTCATACCTTATCTGTTAGGCTGGACAACGACCATTAACGCCGGATTAGGGCGCGTGCTCTTTTCCTGGACTCTCCACGGTATCGTCTATTTTTGGTTGATCCCTAGCTATGTCGCTTTTTACACCCTGGTGCCAAAGGAAGCCGATTCCAGGCTCTATAGCGACACCATGGGCCGAATCGCTTTTATCCTTTTTTTGATCTTCTCGATGCCCGTAGGCATGCACCACATTTTCGGTGATCCCGAAGTTGCCGGAGGACCAAAATTTATGCACGCGCTGTTCACCGCTCTGGTCGCTGTGCCAACATTCCTGACGGTGTTCAGCATCTGCGCATCGTTAGAAATCGGCGGCCGGCTTCGCGGCGGCAAAGGGCTTTTCGGTTGGATTGGCGCGTTACCTTGGGACCGGCCGATGATTCTGGCCTGCGGACTCTCCCTGATTATGCTTGGACTTGGCGGTGTCGGCGGCTTGATTAACATGAGCTATAGCCTGGATGCCACGGTTCATAACACTCAGTGGGTCACCGCCCATTTCCACCTCATCTATGGCGGCGCCATCGTGATTATGTATTTCGCCATAGCGTATGAGCTTTGGCCGCAGCTGACCGGCAAACCTCTCTTTTCGGTGCGACTGGCTCGCTGGCAGCTTTGGTCCTGGTTTATCGGGCTTATGGTAACCACCATCCCTTGGCACATCGTCGGCTTGATGGGCCAGCCAAGGCGGATGGCATTTTACGACTATCAGAATCCGGCCATCGCGCCCCAGGCGCCGTACGTAGCAGTCTCCAGCGTAGGCGGGTTTATTATTCTCCTTTCCGCAGTGCTGTTAGTGGTAAATCTTTTCGCAACCCACTTTCAGCCGAAAGGCGAGCTGGAGAACCGGGTCCGATTTGCATTGGCCGTTAATCCACCGATTCGTGTTCCCAGGGTACTGAACGGCTTTGCCTTTTGGAATGCACTCCTGTTAGTCCTCCTAGTGGTGAATTACGGGTTACCGCTCACTCAATTCCTCTTTTTTAAACAGAATCCTACGACGCCCTTTCCGGTAGGAGTTACGGAGTACAAGGAAAAATAAGTCATGGCCCGGAAGCATGGTCCGTTTGCGACGTTTAATCCGTGGATACTAGGAAGTATCTGCCTTATCGTTGTATTCTGGATACTCTCAATCGTAGTTGGCTTTTTGTGGTACCCTGCAGTTGCAGAGGGGGTGGCTGCGGGAACCAACAAGCCGGTGGGATTGCTTCAGCTTATCTGTGGTGGGCTCGGTTTCGTGGACACCCAGGCTTACCGTACCCAACCAGGGCCATCGCCATTCATTTCAAGTGACTTAGCGTGGACCGATCCAACCTGGCAGCAGATTCGGAACGGAGATGTCCGTCGCGGAGCGGCGATTTCCCTTTCCTGTGTGATCTGCCATGGTCCACAAGGGATTGGTACCGCTGATTACATCCCGAACCTGGCGGGGTTACCCCGAGAGGTAATTTACAAGGAGCTAACCGATTTTCGGACAGGTAAGCGCAACTATGTCGTGATGAATGCCGTCGCCGCCGGCCTCTCGGATCAGGATATGGCAGACGCAGCGGCTTACTATGCGAGTTGTCCGCAAGAAAACCTAACCAATAACGGAACCGCAGCTCCTGATGAGCATATCAACCGGCTGTTCACGGATGGAGACCCGATCCGCAACGTGGTTGCGTGCGCCGCTTGCCACGGGCCGGAGGGACTGAAGGCGGGTGCTCCGCCTCTCATCCGCCAGCCTGTTCAGTACCTTTCCAATCAGCTCAATGCCTTCTGCCAAGGAACTCGAACTAACGACATCAACCGGCAAATGAGGCTGATCGCCACTCGCCTTACGCCAGACGAAATAAAGCGCCTGGCCGAGTACCTTGGAACTGAAGGATCCAAAACTGCAGGTCGCTAGCTATGAGTGCGCAAGCATCACCGGCCGGTCTGCCAAAAACCGGAACAAATCCGCAACTTAATCGCTGGTACTTTATCCTGTCGCTGACGGCACTGATCGCGGCAGTTTCTCTTTCCGTATTTTGGCATAAAGAAAGAATGCGTAGGCCCGTTTTTTTCGGCCACCCGATTAGTCCAGCAAGAGTTGCGGATGATTTCCTCATGACCAATCAGGAGGGCATAGCGACACGGCTCAGCCAATGGAAAGGAAAAGTCGTGCTTTTCTCTTTCGGGTTCACTCATTGTCCGAACGTCTGTCCGACCACTTTGACGAATCTGGTTGAAGTTTTCCAGGACTTACCGCCGGCAGAGCGTGACCAGGTTCGCATTGCCTTCATCAGTGTAGATCCCCAGAGGGATACTCCTGCTCAGCTGAAGAATTATCTGTCCTATTTTGACCCGGAGTTTGTTGGCTTAACCGGACCGAAAGATGAAATCGATCGCGCGACGGCCGCCTTCGGAGCGTCCTACGCCTTTATTCGTAGACCCGATGATGCACCGGATAACTACAATGTGATGCACTCGGCCAATGTATACTTGATCAATCCAAAAGGAGCATGGGAAATCATTTATGATTTTCAGCAACTGCATGAGCCGGCAAGAGTGGCGGCCGATATTGCGAGTATTTTGGACAGATGAGCGGTTCGCTTTAGTGTTTGGCGGGCCGGTTGGCCAGCAACTCGAAGGAGTTCGTATTCTCATGGATCTGACGAGCAAGCGTTCGTCCCCATTTCTTGGTTGCAAAATGATTTCCTCCTTATAGTGTTCACTCGAACACTATGCCGCCCAGTAAGATTATAGAACTACGCCAGGTCTTGGCGCAACGTTTTCCCCAGGAAATCCCGCCTCCTTCCTCGCTCTTGGCCACTGGGATAGAAAGCTTGGATCGTCCCTTAGACGGTGGACTACGGCGCGGCTCTATCACTCAATTGGTCGCTCCCCTGCCCAGTTGCGGCAGCGCCTCTCTCTTGCATGATCTCATTGAATCCATGCAAGCCTCTTCCCAATTTGTGGCTTTAATCGACGGCAAAAACAGTTTTGAGCCACTCGACGTAACCAATCTCTTGCTTTGGGTACGATGCGAGAATGTCACCCAGGCCATTCGGGCCGCAGATTTAATCATCCGAGATGGCAACATCGTTCTGAGCATTCTGGATTTAAAACAGAACGAGGCCCACGAATTAAGAAAAGTTCCGGCTACCGCTTGGTACCGATTACAACGGGTTACCGCTGAAATCGGCACCACTCTGCTCTTAATCACCAGTTATTATATCTCCGGCAGCTCATACGCAGCGTTACAGATCAATAATTCTCTCGGGATTACTGACTTCACTGAGCTTGCTTCCACGGTGTCGCAGAGCCGGCTGACTGATTTCATTTACCGAAAAAACCATCACGTGGAGCCCCAATATGCCCAAGCCTAAATTGTTTGCCGTTGTGCATACTCCTTATTATCGGCTGCAGTGCGCTCAGCAAAAACGGCTTAGCGCTGAACTCAAACCCAATCATCAAACCGATCTACCTTTGTTTGGGGAACCAGCCACGATCCCTAATACTACAGATACCGGAGATAAAATCCTATCGGCTCTACTTCAAGATTCACAGATCATTGAAGTTAACCCGGCAGCCGATGCTGCCGGGGTGAGTATTGGGATAACTCCCAGTCTAGCTCTGGCCCGAGCACCGGAGTTGCAACTCTATAATCCGGTGGTTGAAGCAGAAAATCAGCAACAAGAAGCGTTGTTACAGCTTTGCTATCGTTACTCGCCTTTTATCGAAAACACTGCTCCTGGGGTTTGCACCCTCGATTTACGCGGCCGCAAAGATCAACATCAGGAATGGTGGGCGCGCGAGCTTCTCGCTCAATGGCGAATCCTTGGGTTTACGGCGCAAATCGGGGTTGGACCTAACCCGGAACTAGCTGAGCAAGCCGCCAAATTCGCGAGTCCCTATTTAGCAGTAGCCGCGAATAGCCAATTGCTTCGTTCACTCCCCCTCGAATCACTCCATCCTTCTCAAGAGCTTTTAGATATTTTGCATAACTGGGGGATCCGTACTTTGGGTGAGCTGATGCGATTACCTCGAGAAGATATTGGGGTACGGCTTGGGCTCGAGGGGTTATCTATTTGGGATCGAGCCGCCGGCCGTTCCACCAAGGTTCTCCATCATATGCAGCCGCCGGAAACCTTTAGAGAATCGATCGATCTTGAGCAACGGCTGGAAACGCTAGAACCGTTGCTTTTCATTTTGCGACGTTCTCTTGAACATCTCACTCTGCGAGTCGAGTCCGTTTATCGATTAGTCGCAGAGATCCGGTTATTGTTGCTCCTGGAAAACGGAGAAACGCTGGAACGTTCCCTGCAAATTCCAGCCCCTACTCGGGATATTGAGGTTCTGTTCCGTGTACTAACTCAATATTTAGAGACCGTACAAACGACTGCGCCAGTGGTAGGATTCGTGTTAGAAGTTTTCGCCCGTAACCCTGGGAAACATCAATTTGATCTCTTTCAGGGCGGACTAAAAGATCCTAACCGGTTCTTTCATACTCTAGCGAGATTAGCTGCCTTGGTTGGCAATAACCGAGTGGGAATACCAGAAAAGGTGGCTACCCATCGACCGGACAGTGTCCATATGCAACTACCGGCTTTCGATTGGAGTGATAAGCCGCTGACCAAAATTAAATCGCCAAGAATCGGTCCTGCTTTGCGGCGTTATCGACCCCCGATTCCCGCCGCGGTCGAACTCTTCTCCGGGAAACCGGTGAGAATCCAAAGCCCATCCGTTAACGGTAAAATCAATAAACTATCCGGACCTTGGCATTCCTCCGGTGATTGGTGGCATCGCGATCGATGGGATATTCAAGAATGGGATATAGAACTGGCCCAAGGCGGGCTCTATCGATTGACCTTATCAGCCGGCTCCTGGTCTATCACGGGAGGGTATGATTGAGGACGTGTGCGAGGATGATCGTATCGGCGGCAACGCCTGGAGGGGAGCCGCTTTACCGCGTGTCTAAAAATTGCTGTAAATTTGGTCTGTCATAGGCACGGCCGAGAAGTGTGCTCAACAGGCGGCTCCCGCGAATAACCCAGCGCTGTGAAGTTCTACCGGTCGCTCAGAACACGAATCAAAGAAGCGGTGGGTGAAACATCGCGTCGAGTAATTCCCTCCAGGCGTTGCCGCCAATTCGCCTCCTAGCTCCTCGATTCTAGCTCCTAGCTCCTCCTAATGTACGCCGAACTACATGCTCGTAGCGCATTTAGCTTTTTGCGAGGGAGTGCTTCGCCCGAAAACCTTGCTTACGTTGCTGCTGATCAGGGTTTGCCTGCTCTGGCGTTATGTGACCGGGATGGAGTATTTGGTGCTCCCCGATTTTATACTGCTGCTAAGGAAGCAGGTATCCGGCCATTAGTCGGAAGTGAGCTCACTATGACGGATGGTTCGGTTTTACCGGTCTTGGTAAAATCTCGCACGGGCTATAAAAATCTTTGCCGCCTGATATCGCGCGCAAAATTGCGTTCCCCGAAAAATGAAAGCGCCATTGATTGGTCTGAACTCTCCGAATTTAGCGAAGGCCTCATCTGTCTGACAGGTGACTTAGAAGGGCCTTTACATCGGGCCCTGGTTAACGGCGATTATGCCGCTGCCGATAAACGTTTAGCCGATCTAAAACTTTGCTTTGACGCTGACCATCTATTTGTCGAGCTCCAGCGTCATCATCAACGTGATGAACAATGGATCGAACGACAACTACTACAACTGGCCGAAAAACATCGCTTGAAACTCGTAGCCACCAACGGCGTTCTTTACGCGACACCGGAACAACGCATGGCGTTGGATGTATTTACCTGCGCGCGTCATCACACTCATCTCGATCTAGCCGGTCAGTTATTAGAGCCGAACACCGAACGTCATTTAAAAAATACAGCCACCATGTACTCGCTGTTTAGCGACCTCCCCCACGCGGTCGCCAACAGTGCCGCTATTGCTAGCGAAATCGATTTTACTTTGGAAAACCTGGGTTACGAATTCCCTCGTTTCTCTGTTCCCCCAGGAGAAACCATGGACAGTCATCTCGAAAACACAACTTGGGCTGGCGCTCACCGGCTTTACGAAAAGATAACATCCAAAGTTCGAAAACAGATCGAACGTGAGCTTGCTTTAATTCGAAAATTAGGGTTCCCAGGCTATTTCCTGATTGTCTGGGATCTGGTCCAATTTTGCGGGCGAGAGCATATCATGGTGCAAGGTCGCGGGAGTGCGGCTAACAGCGCGGTCTGTTATTGCTTAGGAATCACTCCGGTCGATCCTATCATTAACAATTTATTATTCGAACGTTTCCTTAGTGAAGGTAGAAAAGGTTGGCCGGATATCGATCTGGATCTACCCAGTGGGGACCGTCGAGAAGCGGTTATCCAAGAGGTTTATCAACGATATGGCCGGCACGGAGCCGCCATGACGGCGAACGTCATCTGTTTTCGTGGACGCAGCGCCATGCGAGAGATCGGTAAAGCGCTCAACTTACCGGAAGATGTCATGGACCGATTTTCTCGGTTACACCATAGCGGTGATTTCCCCCACACGTTGGAAGCGCGCGAACAACTCAGACAATCCGGACTATCACTCCAAAATCCTCGCGTCCCTGCTTTTCTTAATGTTTATCAGATGGTCCAAGGGTTGCCCCGGCATCTGGGGCAACATTCCGGCGGTATGGTGATTTCTGAAAATCAGTTGGATTCGATTGTGCCGCTGGAGAACGCCACTATGCCGAATCGAACGGTAATCCAATGGGATAAAGAGGACTGCGAAGATCTCGGCATAGTGAAAGTTGATTTACTTGGGCTCGGCATGATGGCCGCTTTGCAGGACGCCATTGAAATCTGTTCTCAACGTGGGCACCCCATTGATCTGGCAAAGCTACCCAAGGATGACCAGCAAACTTATGATATGCTTAGCGCCGCTGACACTATCGGCGTGTTCCAGGTGGAGAGTCGCGCCCAAATGGCGACCTTGCCGCGAATGAAACCACGCAGATTTTACGATCTGGTAATTGAGGTTGCGATTATCCGGCCCGGCCCTATCCAAGGTCATCTGATGCATCCCTACTTAGCCAGACGGGAAGGCTCTGAAGAGATCACCTATTTAGATGAACGTTTAGTGCCGGTACTAGAGCGAACATTAGGAGTTCCTCTTTTTCAGGAACAGATGCTCAAGATCGCTATGGTCATGGCTAATTTCACCGGCAACGAAGCAGAAGAATTGCGCCGGGCTTTAAGCTTTCATCGTTCTCAAGAACGGATGCAACGCGTCGCCAAGAAACTGCGCACAGCGCTGGCTGATAACCAGGTGAGCGACCAAGTCGCCGAAAAAATCTTAGCCGCTATCTCTTCATTCGCACTCTACGGATTCCCGGAATCGCATGCCATCAGTTTTGCTTTGATCGCCTATGCTAGTTCCTGGTTAAAGGTACACCGACCCGCCGAGTTCTATGTCAGTTTATTAAATAATCAACCGATGGGTTTTTATGCTCCGGCTACGTTGATTAAGGATGCACAACGGCATCAAATTCGGGTTCTACCTGTATCGGTTACAGAGTCAGATTGGTTCTGTACTGTGATAGCAGACAAGGTGATTCGGCTAGGTTTTTGTTTAACTCGCGGTCTCAGCAATACGAGCGTCCAACAAATGATCAGCGAACGCCAAAACCGGCCATTCCATGATATAATCGATTTTCGAAATCGTACTTATTTCGATCGTGACGAGCTACGGATTCTAGCTACTTCCGGCGCTCTCAATCCGGTAGCCACTCACCGTCGCCATGCTCTCTGGCTAGTGGAGTCTCCGCATTATCAAGGAGAGTTATTTACGCACCTGGATCAGCCCTCTGATCCCTTGCCGCCAATGGAACGAGTAGAACGATTAACCGCAGATTTTACCACCATGCGTTTAACCGTCGGACCTCATCCCCTCGGCTATTTACGTTCATCTCTACCGGACGATATCTGGCGAAGTATCGATCTTCCTCACGCGGCCAATGGCACCCGGTTAAGAGTTGCCGGTGTCGCTATCTGCCGGCAACGACCTGGTACCGCCAAAGGTTTTGTGTTTTTAAGTTTGGAAGACGAAACCGGCATTATTAACGTGATCGTTACCCCGAATATGTTCGAACGGTATCGCTTGATTATTACTCAGGAGAATTTCTTGTTAGTGGAAGGAATTCTGCAAAGTCGCCAAGGGGTAATTCACGTGCGCGCGCAAAATATTGAACGTTTGCCCACCTTCGCGTTAGAGACTCCGAATTCACACGATTTTGGTTAGGTCTGAGCTCGCCGAATTTATTCTCAACCCGCGTGGGTTGATTTTGTCCCGGAGGGACTGACGAGTTTTGTCCCGAAGGGACCAACAGGACTCAGCCTGGGGTTTCAACCCCAGGTGCCGATTAATAAAACACCCCGCCCCGAAGGGGCGGTAGAACCGGTGCGTCGGGTGTACAGGGTCGACCAAATGGATCGCCGATCACAAATATCTTCCGCCCCTTCAGGGCGGGGACATTATGGACATATTCCCGGGGTTGAAACGCCGGGCTGAATCATATAGTCCCTTCGGAACAGACCCACACCTACCGATTTCGCCAAAAACGGCGGTGGGCATTGATCGACTCCCATCGACTAAATAACCTTCTGGAGGTCGGGCGACTCAAGATCGTGGGCGTCATGGACATTCCACCGCCTTCGAGAGACCTCAATGAAAAACCGGCTGAAACCCCATTCGACTTCCTGGACAGCTGTTTAGCTAACTCCCAATGGTTGCCTGCTCGTCGCTCTTTTCCGATAAACGCTTCAGCTCCCGCCAGTTTTCGTAACAGATCAGGTAGCACAGAATGGGCTTTTGCCCCCATCAAATCCGGCGTCGAACTCATCCACATCACCGCGAGCCGGGCGTAAATCGGTTCTGCTTCTGAGTACCGTCCTAGCCCGTAGTAGATATCGGCGAGCAAACCCGCCCATTGCCACAGCGACTCTTCCTCTGCCATGATTCCTACCTTGATACGCGCGGTCGTCAGCCAGTAACTAAATTTCCGGCGGGACCCGCGGTAACCGCAAATCTCCAGAGCTCGCCAACACACTTGCTCGGCAGTCAAATATCTGCCTGTAGCGAGTTCCTTTGCGTACACCCCTCGCAACTCGATGAGCCTCGTATTCTCCATCTTGGATCTCCTCTGCATGCACTAATGACCGGGCCGTCTGCTTCTTAGCCCTTACATTAGGGATGACGTTCCTTCGCTAATATACTTGCGAATTTAATATCGGATTCGCCAACAAAAAAGAAGGATCTCGTGCACTCAATTTAACAAGCGCACAAAATTGGCTCACTGACCCATAAATACTATATGCTCTATATATTCTATAGGCCGACTTGGTAGAAGCCGCAGCGCTTACCGGTTAGTTCCCGTTGGCAGCGCAGGCCAGTAGCGGACGACCGCCTCTTACGATTCTACCCCAGCTACGCAGATGTACTTGATGGTCATATAGTCATCCAGACCATACTTGGAACCTTCCCGGCCATACCCGGATTCCTTTACCCCGCCGAAAGGCGCCATCACGTTCGAGATGAGGCCGGTATTTACGCCTACCATTCCGAAATCCAGCGCCTCAGCAACTCGCCAGATTCGGCCGATGTCGCGACCATAAAAATAGCTCGCTAAACCGTAGGGTGTGCTATTCGCGAGCTCGACGGCTTCTCCTTCTTCTTCGAAAGAATAGAGGGGAGCGACTGGCCCGAAGATCTCTTCCTGGAAAAACCGCATCTTAGGAGTCGCCTTAGTAATAACCGTAGGCTCGAAGAACAGGCGGCCTAGTGAATGAGGCTGACCTCCCAGCATGATCTCGGCGCCTTTTTCCTTGGCATCGGCAATGAAAGACCGGGTTTTATCGACCGCCTCTTCGCTGATTAAGGGGCCGACGTCGACACCCGGCTCGAACCCGTTTCCTACCTTCAACCTGGCAACCAGCTTCGAAAACTTGTCTGTAAACTCATCGAATACCCGGCTGTGAATTAGAAACCGGTTGGTACAGATACAAGTTTGACCGGCATTTCGGTACTTAGCCGCGATCGCTCCTTGTACCGCTTTATCCACATCCGCGTCGGCAAAGACAATGAACGGCGCGTTGCCGCCTAACTCCATGGTGACCTTTTTCAAGGTCTCGGCGCTTTGCTTGGCGATCAGTTTTCCGACCGCGGTCGACCCGGTAAAGGTCACTTTGCGAACATCCGGGTTGCCGGTTAACTCTTTACCGATCGCTATCTCGTCCCCGGTAAGGACATTGATAGTTCCTGGCGGAAAACCGGCTTCTTCCGCCAAAACAGCCAGAGCTAAAGCGCTTAACGGGGTTTCAGTAGCCGGCTTAATAACGATGGTGCATCCGGCGGCTAACGCGGGGCCAGCCTTTCGGGTGATCATTGCCAGCGGGAAATTCCAAGGCGTAATGCCCGCGCAAACTCCGACCCCTTGTTTAATGACCACGATCCGCTGGTCGGGATTCGCATTGGGAATCACGTCGCCGTAAATACGCTTGGCTTCCTCAGCATACCATTCGAGGTAGGCCGCGGCGTAAGCAGCTTCGCCTTCGGCTTCTTTCAGAGGCTTTCCGCTTTCTGCCGTGGTGAGTTTAGCCAAGTCAGCGGCGTTCGCCGTCATCAAATCGAACCACTTCCTCAGCAATGCTGAGCGCTGGACAGGAGTCTTCGTTCGCCAACCGGGTAATGCCTGCCGAGCGGATTCGATCGCCTGCTTGGTTTCCTCGGTCCCGAAGTATGGTACCGCGGCGATCCGTTCGCCCGTAGCCTTATCTTGCACGTCGACCGTTTTGTCGCCTTTAATCCAGCGGCCACCCACAAAGCACTGTTCCCGAAGAAGGTCCTGTCTGTTCAAAGTCTCGATAGGATTCATAACAAAAATCAGTTCTAACCCCTTAGAGCTATTGAAAGGCCGAATGCCCGGCGACGCAAACGGTTCCCCAATGCGAACGGATCATTGTGTACACCAAAATAGGGGGTGCCGGAGGTGCGCCAGGGGCCGTACACGATGGATCGCTTACGTTGACGCGCATGGGCGGGCTGCCGGACCGCTACCGGGGACGCAGCTACCCCAACCCGCACATTGACTTTCCTCAGTTCTGCGTTTGGTTGCAGATCCCGAAGTCCGCGCGGCTAGAAATTGAGGGTCTGCTGAATGTCTGTTCTCACTGAATCCACCATTATTGAGCGTCTGAAATCGGTGAAATTCCCTGGTTATAGCCGGGATATTGTGAGTTTTGGCCTGGTTAAAGAGGTCAAGCTCGCAGGAGGAGACGTCCTAGTCCGGCTCGCTATCGCAACCAGTAACCCTGCCGTCGCGGAAACGATCAAACGTGAGGCTGAAAACGCGGTCAGCGCAACTCCCGGCGTGACATCGGCACGGGTGGTCATCGATATTTCAAACCCACCGGATACTGTCAAAGGAAGCGCGGGAGCCGCAGCCACCGGCATCCCGGGAGTGAAACACGTCATCGCTGTGGCCAGCGGCAAAGGCGGAGTCGGTAAATCGACCGTGGCCGCCAATCTCACCGCGGCTTTGCAGCAACGTGGACTGAAAACCGGCCTTTGCGATTGCGATATCTATGGACCGAGCATCGCTTTGATGTTCGGGGCTAGTCAGGAGCAGCCCATGGCGACTGCCGATAACACCATCATACCAATCGAACGCTACGGGATCAAAGTGATGTCGATGGGGTCGTTATTGGATGACAACTCACCGGCGATTCTACGGGGTCCCATGGTGACGCGCGCTACCCAACAGTTCTTACGACAAGTTGACTGGTCAGGGCTGGACTACCTGATTCTCGATCTCCCTCCCGGTACCGGCGATATACAACTCACCATCGTACAGACGGTTGCACTCTCTGGCGCTATCATCGTCACGACTCCTCAAGAAGTGGCCCTGATCGATGCCCGCAGAGCCAGCGCCATGTTTGCTAAAGTGAATGTTCCCGTGCTTGGTCTCGTCGAAAACATGAGCTTTTTCGTCTCGCCTAGTGATGGCAAACGATACGACATTTTTGGTGCCGGCGGCGGCCAGCGGGAAGCGGCCCGTTTACACGTTCCGCTCCTCGGAGAAGTCCCTATCGATATGGCCACCCGCGAAGCTGGAGACCGAGGAATGCCCGTGGTTCTCGAAGATCCCAAGAATACGGTATCCTCTATCTTCCTTTCCATTGCGGACCAGCTGCGCGGGGCAGTGGAGAAAGCGAAATGAATTTGTTCGGAGTCCGAACAAAACTATGGTTTTGATTTGACTCGTGAAGAGAATTGTCGACAGACTGCGGATCACCAAATCGAATGGAACCCCCGAAAGAAGACGCCTCAGAGCTAGTTAAGAATTCAGTCTTGTATAAGGAGTTCTTGGCCGAGCGCGAAGAGATTCTACGCCACAAGTGGATTGAAAGCGAAAAAGCCGGGTACGACATCGGCTTCGAGAGGGCCTTACTGGACTGGATCGTTAAACATCGCTCCGCCTGGCGCGAGCGGCGTCAGCGCGCTACTAAAGCGTAGCCAATTTTCAGACCGTCAGGTAGAATAGGAAACCTTTAAGGCGATCCGGTGAGGTCGCCAAGGTGTGCTATGTCGAGCTCTGTATTAATCCTGGACGAGAATGAGATCGGTCGGGCTTTGCGCCGAATCGCTCACGAAGTTCTCGAGCATAACCCGCGTCCGGAGAACTGCTTAGTCGCTGGGATCCCTCAAAGAGGGATCGCGCTGGCTCAACGCATAGCCCAGCTGATCGGCCAGATCGAAGGAACTTCTCCGAAAACCGGGATCGTCGACATCTCGATGCACCGGGATGACCTCAGCCTGCGTTCCCGACTCCCTAGCGTCCAGGAAACCAAGCTCCCGCTTCAGCTGGAAGGCTTGACCTTGGTTCTCGTTGACGATGTGCTGTTCACCGGCCGAACCTGCCGCGCCGCTATGGACGCAATCAGCTCTTTCGGACGGCCGGATAGGATTCAATACGCCGTCTTGATCGACCGGGGCCATCGGGAACTGCCTATCAGACCCGATTACGTCGGGAAAAGTCTTCCGACTTCTCGCTTCGAACTCGTCAAAGTGCGCCTAAAAGAAGTTGATCAAGAAGCTGATTCCGTCCGCGTGGAAAAACCATGAACACGTCCGAGCCGACATTGGATGCGAGGGAAAATTGGGTCCGCAAAGATCTCCTGAGCATCCGGGAGCTGGCTCCTTCGGAAATCAATACCATCCTGGATTCTGCCGGCGCCTTTAAAACCGTAGGCGCTCGCGATATCAAAAAGGTGCCGGCATTGCGTGGTAAAACGCTGGTCAACTTCTTCGTTGAACCGAGCACCCGGACCAGGACCTCTTTTGAACTGGCCGCATTCCGGTTAAGCGCAGATGTCGTCAATATTTCCGCCTCCAGTTCCAGTCTGCAAAAAGGGGAATCGCTCAAAGACACCGCGCTGAATTTACAGGCTTTACACGCCGATATTATTGTTTTGCGGCACAGCTCCGCCGGCGCCTCGAAGTTTTTAGCAGAGCGACTTGGTGCCAGCGTGATCAACGCCGGCGACGGCGCCCATGAGCATCCGACTCAAGCCTTGCTCGATGTATTCACGATCCGCGAAAGACTCGGCCGAATCGCGGGATTAAAGGTCGCCATCGTGGGAGATATCCTGTTCAGTCGTGTTGCCAGGTCAAACCTTTGGGCGCTAAAAAAGCTTGGCGCCCAGGTGTTTCTGGTGGGCCCCAGCACCTTGGTGCCGCGCAGCTTTGAATCAATGGGTGTCTCTGTAGTGCGCAGTTTGGACGACGTCCTGGGCGAGCTCGACGTCATCAACTTGCTTCGGATCCAGCACGAGCGTCAGCGCAAAGAATATTTTCCGAGCCTGAACGAATACGTCCGCTTCTTCGGCCTAACCAAAGAACGGGCGCAGCGCCTGAAGCCGCACTGTTTAATCATGCATCCGGGACCGATCAATCGAGGGGTCGAAATCGATAGCGATCTGGCTGACGGTCCGCAAAGCGTCATCCTGGACCAGGTTGCCAACGGACTCGCCGTACGTATGGCGGTGCTTTACCTCTGTTCCACCGCGGCTAGAAAACAACGATGAACAATCTGACGATTCGAGGCGGCCATGTGATTGATCCGGCCAACGGCAGAAACGAGATCGCAGATATTTACGTGGTTGACGGTAAGATCTCCGAAGAGCCACCTCCGGAAAACTCTCCGGTGATTTCCGCGGAGAATCTCGTAGTGGCCCCTGGGCTGATCGACATGCATGTGCATTTTCGCGAGCCCGGGCAAACTCACAAAGAGACGCTCGCTACCGGAGCGCAGGCCGCTGCCGCCGGAGGGTTTGCATCCGTAGTGTGCATGCCGAATACCACTCCGCCCACTGACGGCCCCAGCGGAGTAGCTTGGCTGATCGATCGCGCTCGTGAAACCGCCCGCGTAAACGTTTTTCCGACCGGCGCTATCACCCGGGAGTTAGCCGGACAAGAGATGGCGCCGATCGGATCCATGGTGCAAGCCGGCATCGTGGCAATAACCGATGATGGGCACTGCGTCCAAAATCACGAACTGATGCGCCGGGCCGTGGAGTACGCCCGGATGTTTGATCTAGCCGTTCTCGACCATTGTCAGGATTACAACATGGTCGGCGACGGAGTGATGCACGAGGGCTACTGGAGTACCGTGCTCGGGCTTCCCGGATGGCCACGCGCCGGTGAAGAGATCATGGTGATGCGGAACATTCTTTTGGCTGAACTCTGCGCCACCCGAATTCATTGCCAACATTTGAGCTCCGCCGGCAGTGTTCGCCTTTTGCGCAATGCTCGTGGACGGGGCATCCCGGTTACCGGTGAGCTTTGTCCCCATCATATCGCTCTGACGGACGAATCGATCTGCTCCTTCGACTCCACTTTTAAGATGAACCCGCCGCTGCGCACCCAAGAGGACATCGATGGTTTGATCGAAGGTGTCGCGGATGGAACCATTACGATCCTGGCCAGCGACCACGCTCCGCATGCCGGGTTTGAAAAGGAAGTCGAATTCGATCAAGCCCCTTTCGGTATCATTGGCCTCGAGACCGAGCTGGCTATTTTCCTGACGATTCTGCTCCACCGGGAAAAAGCGATTTCGTTGGAACAGCTTATCGCCATGTACACGGTGAACCCAGCGTACCTGCTGAGGATCAGGAAAGGGACCCTTGGTGCCGGCGCGGATGCCGATATCACCTTACTCGACCCGGATCGAGAATGGACCTACAAGAAAGAGGAATCGTTGTCCCGCTCCCGCAATACGCCTTTTGAAGGCTGGAACCTTAAGGGACGTGCCGTCCGGACGATCGTGGCGGGTGAAACGGTGTGGGCGCTGTAGTTTGCGTGTGGGCGTATCGGCGTGACGGCGTGTCGGCGTATGCGCTGTGGGTGCAAAGCCACCAACCGGTTGGAGAGAACGCATCTGACGTAAAGGGCCTTCTCATTAGTCCCATGAGTCCCATAGGTTTCATCTGACCGCAGAGCCCCACACGCCCACACGCCGATACGCCCACACGTTCTCCCCATTGCGGCCGGCAAACTGCGCGTTATCCTTTCTGACGTGCCCATAAGCGATACTCCCAGATTCGCTGCATATACGGCTGCCGACGGCGCTCGCCCCGTAGAGGTTATCGCTACCAGCGTCGGCCGGGCTTGGAAAGACTTGCAGGTCGAAACCCTTAGCCTCCCTGCCGTTGAAAAAGGAAGGATCATGTCGGAGACGAAAGAGCCGCAGATCGTCTGGATTATGGCCGGTGAAACTCAGTTCGAAGAACGCGAGATCGGCGGACGGTGGCTAACAACCCATATCTCTAAGGGGGATTTTTTTCTCACCGCCCCGGGACCGTTATACGAGATGCGATGGAAAATGACTAGCCCTCTCCCTTATCAAGCGATGGTAGTTTCGCTTGGACTTCCGGTTTTTCTGCGGGCGATGAAGGATGTATTCGGCAAAGATGCGGATGCAGTTAGCCTCCGCGATATTTCTGGGTTTCAGGACTCGTTCATGGCCTCGTTGATGGAACGGCTGTTGGTGGAGCTCCGTCTGGGTCACCAGGCCAGTTCTATCTTTGTGCAGGGAGCAGCGCAGAGCTTGGCGGTGCACCTGGCGCGTAACTATACCGTGGTTTCAGGTCACATGCAGGACCAAAGGAGAGGCTGGGGTTTGCCCGGATTCACGCTGCGCCGGATATCCGACCTCATGTCGAACAATTTGGCTGACGATTTTTCTTTGGCGCGGTTAGCTCGTGAAGCGGAGATGAGCGAGTTCCATTTTAGCCGGATGTTTAAACGGACGACGGGCCGCTCCCCTTCCCAATATTTTATCAGCTTAAAAATGGAAAGAGCTCGAGGGATGCTGCGGCAGACGCGTAAAAGCATCATCGAAATCGGGCTCGAATTGGGTTACACCAGCCCCAGCCATTTCGCTCAAGTGTTCCGGCGAGAAACCGGGTCAACGCCAGGCGCCTTTCGGCGACAAGCTCTATAAGGGACGGCGGATTGGTGTGCGTAATAGCAGCGCCACCGGTTCTGGGGTGTGCCGATCAGTTTCGCAAATCCCTTCATTTCCTGTGAAAAAAAAGCCAAAAGAACGAGTCGAGACCAGCGCGAGTGCACCGCCTTTAGGCGGGCTGGGTCCGGCACTAGAAAAGCTGAATGTTCCTTTATCAGAAAACCTCGCCTCTCCTACCCCGATTCCTAGTGAACCGGTCTGGAAGATGGGCCGGGTTCTGCTCCGGCGCGAAACCGCCCATCGAGGCGGAAAAACGGTTGTAGTGGTCTACGATTTTGCGACGCATCTCCCCGTTTCCATCATTGAAAAAGTGGCCAAAAAGTTGCGCGCAGCCTGTAGTACCGGCGGCACGGTGAGAGATCGGACCATCGAAATCCAGGGCGACCAAGTTGCCAAGGTTAGAGCGACACTTGAAACCGAAGGGTTCTCGGTTGGTGGCGTGAAATAGGGTGCAGCGTCTCTTAAATCGTTCTTCTAATGAACACCGTGCCGTTCCATGCCCAACGCCTGGAGGGGAGCCGCTTTGTAAGGGTGCAGTTCTGCGATTTGGCAGCAAGCGGCTCCCGGGAACGGTCCAGAGTTGCGCAGTTCTATCGGCCGCGCGGAGTGGATCCCTTCGGAACAGAGACCGCCATGTAAGAGTACACGCTGGATTATTCGCGGGAGCCGCCTGCTGCCATCCAATAGAACTGCGACACTACAAAGCGGCTCCCCTCCAGGCGCTGGGCGTGGGACGCCAGGGTGTTCGTTAGGACGACGAGGGCGAAAATCCCCCGCGGAACCTAGGACCCCTTGAAACCTGCCATACTTTTAGACAACCCGACTCCACCGCTAGGCATTTTTCGTGCTTGCGTTGAGGGCCGGTGGGCGTTGATGTAGCCCAATCCCATCCGGCCATATGGTCGGATGGAACAAAAGGAACTTATGCACTCTATTAAGAGCTTCAATGTGTCGCCGCGCTTACCTGCGGAGCTTGAACCGCTCGACCAAATTGCGCGCAACCTCTGGTGGACCTGGGAACCGGACGCTCGAAAACTTTTCCGCGATCTAGATCCTGCGCTTTGGGATCGGACAAATCATAACCCGATTCGAATGCTGCAGCTGTGTAAACAAGCGCGCCTGGTGGAGCTCGCTTCCGATGACGACTACCTGCGCATCACGAAAAACGTTCACGAGAAATTGAAAGCCTACCTGGCACGCCCCGATACTTATCGGCGTTCTCGGCAGAACCCGACTTGCATCGCCTATTTTTCCGCCGAGTTCGGCTTTCACGAATCCGTTCCTAATTACTCGGGCGGGCTAGGCATTCTCTCGGGCGATCATTGCAAATCGGCCAGCGATCTCGATCTCGATTTTCATGCGGTCACCCTGCTTTATCGGCACGGCTATTTTAAGCAGCAGATTAACAAGGAGGGTTGGCAAGAAGCCGTCAGCTTGAATCAGAACTTTCACCATCTACCGGTATCAGAAGCGCGAAAGGGTGATCAGCTGATTTCCGTCACGGTTGATATTTTAGGTCGAAAAGTGACTGCCAAGGTCTGGGTTCTCCAGATCGGGCGTATCCATTTGCTCCTCTTGGATACAGATATTCAACAGAATTCGCCAGAAGACCGGCTGATCACTCAGCAACTGTACGGCGGTGACTTAGAGATGCGAATCCGGCAAGAGGTCCTGCTGGGAGTCGGCGGCGTTCGGGCATTGCAGGAGCTCGGGATCCAACCCGACGTCTATCACATGAACGAAGGGCATTCCGCCTTTCTATCGCTTGAACGCATCCGTCAATATGTGCAGACCAAGGGGCTGAACTATTACACCGCCCTCCAGGTCGTCGCCTCGTCGAATATCTTCACCACTCATACTCCGGTTCCCGCTGGGAACGACGCATTTTCCCGGGAAATGATGGGCAGATATCTCAGCGATTATCCTCGCGATCTTGGGATCACTTTCGATGAGTTTTTCGGCTTGGGACAGCCGGCGGTGAATCCGGACAATTCTTTCAGCATGACGATTCTGGCCCTGCGTACGAGCCGCCATGCCAATGGGGTCAGCAAGTTGCACGGAGAGGTTAGTCGGGGGTTGTGGCAAGACGTTTGGGCCGGCGTCCCACTTGCCGAAGTTCCGATCACCAGCATCACCAACGGCATCCATACTAAGACGTGGACGGCTCCTGAATTTCATCGGACCTACGAGAAATACCTGGGACCTGACTGGGAAGAACATCTTACCGATGGCGAGTACTGGCGGCGGGTGATCGACATTCCCGACGAGGTGCTCTGGGAGACACACCAACTGTTGAAGTCGAGGTTAATCGATTTCATACGTTCCCGCATCCGCATCCAGCGGACACGGATCGGAGAATCACCGGAACAGCTGCGCAAGGTCAACAATGTGTTGCACCCGGAAATCTTGACGATCGGGTTCGCCCGGCGTTTCGCCACGTACAAACGAGGGACACTGCTGCTCGCGAACAAGGAACGGCTGCTCAAGCTAATTCAAAACCAGGAGCGACCGGTGCAGTTCGTGTTTGCCGGAAAAGCTCACCCGAAAGACGAACCCGGGAAAGGCTTCATTCAAGAGGTTTATCAAGCTTCCCGTGAATCAGGGTTGGAAGACGCCTTGGTCTTCGTCGAGGACTATGACACCTACATTGGCCGGCGGCTTTACCAAGGGGTCGACATCTGGTTGAACAACCCGCTTCGACCTTTGGAAGCCAGCGGCACGAGCGGGATGAAGCTGCCACCGAACGGCGGTTTAAATTTTAGCGTTCTCGATGGTTGGTGGTGCGAAGGCTACAACGGAAAGAATGGGTGGCCCATCGGGCCGGAAATCAAGGGCGGCAGCGTCCAGTTCCAGACCGAAGTGGATATCGACAGCCTGTTCAACATTCTGGAAAACCAAATCATCCCGCTTTACTACGCCAAACCGGACGGGAAATTGCCGCTGGCCTGGATCCAGTTAATGCGCGAATCCATTCGCAGTGTTACGCCGATGTTTAACACCCATCGGATGGTAAAGGAGTACAACGAGCGATTGTACGAACCGGCCGCAGCTTCTTTTCGCTCCTTGTCCGCCAACGGTTGCAAGGCAGCGATTGAATTGGCGGCTTGGAAACACAAGACCAGAACGGACTGGGCGCAGATCAAGATCCATGATGTGGAGGTCTCTACTCAGGCTGGCAGTAAATTGTTCGTGGGAGAAAAGCTGACCGTATCTGGCAATGTTTTCCTGGGTCCGGTCGATCCTTCACACGTCCGAGTTCAAGCTTATGTTGGCGAATCCGACAATGGATCGTTGCAAGCTCCACACGCCGTCGATCTTCCACGATTTGAGAAAATGGATACCCCAGGCTGGTTCCGGTTCACCGGTGATCTGACCACCTCGGATAGCGGCAGCTACGGATTCAACATCCGCGTGATCCCGACGCATCCGCACCTGATCCAGGATCACGAATTACGCTTAATAACCTGGGCTAGTTGAGGAGTACAAGGAGTACAAGGAGTTCAAGGAGTTCAAGGAGTTCGAGAATGCTAACCCGGGATGGTGCAACCGCCGAAGAGTCAACTTGAGAGGACTTATTAATTTCATTGGACAAATTCGGACTTTCCACCGGCCGACTTTCCTGAACTCCCTGAACTCCCTGAACTCCCTGAACTCCCTGAACTCCTTGAACTCCCTGAACTCCCTGAACTCCTTGTACTCCTTGTACTCCTCGCCCCAGTAGCCGATACTATCTCCTCCGTGTCCCTCGCGTTCTCGACCTGTTGGAATTCAGACCGTCACACCCGTGGAGACCGTATGCTTACGGAGATCTGGGAACTAGGGGTTAGGCAGGTCGAACTCAGTCATGGGATCAGAGTCTCGCTTTTACAAGGAATCGCGGACTTTCTTCGAGACCACGATATGGCCATTACCAGCGTCCATAATTTTTGCCCGCTGCCGATCGAGGTTTTTCAGGCGTCGCCGGATTGTCTTCAGTGCACTTCCTCCGACTCTACCGAACGAAAGAGAGCCCAAAAACACACCTTAGCTACGATCGACCAGGCAGCCCGATTCGGTGCGCGATACGTGATCCTGCACCTTGGCTTCGTTCCCATGCACGACCCTACCCGGCGGCTCAGGAAGCTGATTTATCAAGGCAAGATCTTTGCGCGTCCTTTCGTGCAAACCAAGCTGCGAGCGGTCCGGCAACGAGAAAAAACAGATCTTTATCCGCGGGTTCGAGATTGGCTGCTTCCGGTGATCGAGCACGCCAAACAGGCGAGAGTTGGACTCGGTATCGAGAACCGGACCGAGCTCTATACGTTCCCCAGCGAGTCCGAGTTTAAAAAGTTATTCGACGATTTCAAAGAACCGGTCATTGGCTACTGGCATGATTTCGGTCACGCCCAAGTGAGAGAACACCTCACGCTCCACGATCATGCGGAATGGCTGCAAACCATGGTTCCCCGCTTAATGGGCTGCCACGTGCACGATGTTAATTATCCTGATCGTGACCACCGAATTCCATTTACTGGGACGGTTCCGTTCAAGGAACTCTTCCCTCTAATACCCTCACACGTACCGTTGGTTTGGGAACTCTCGCCCTCTGCCCAACCCGACGCCATCCGGACAGCTTTGCAGAAATGGCGCGAGCTTTTTCACCAGGATGTGGGAAACGCCAAAAACGCCGCTTGAGAGCAGCCGCAAATCTTACCACAGAGACACTGAGAACACACTGAGGCAGAGCCGCAATCACCGGAAATCTCACAGCAAGGACACGAAGGCGGCGAAGACAAAACAGTCTCGACTAAGCTTCGACAATGATTGTCTTAGCGGCCTTGAATCCTCGTCAAAATGTTTGAAGACTTCTCGTTGTAGTACACAGAGAAGAGTTTGAAATAATTGTTTCTGATACTTTGTGTTCTTTGTGTCTCTGTTTTGAATAAGTCCGTCTTCATGGGAATAACCTGTCAGCGCGAGGATCTGCCAACCCGACCACTCGTTACTGTTCATTTCGCCGTAACCGTCGATGGCAAAGTGTCCACGGCGGGCCGTACGCCAGCCCAATTCACTTCCTCCCGCGATAAGCGGCGCCTGTTAGAAGTGCGCTCCCAACATGACGCGATTTTGGTAGCGAAAGGCACGCTGGAAAAAGATCGCATGTCCTTAGGTTTACCCGATCAAGACTTGCGCGATGAGCGATTACGCCGGGGCGCGTCTGAGGAACCGCTCCGAGTCATCATTTCCGCCAGCGGCGAGATCAGCAATGATTTACCGATCTTTAAAAGTTCGGGAGCTCCGATCGTTCTTTATACTACCAGTAGAATGGCGGCTTCGAAACGAATCGAGCTCGAGTCAAAGGTTTTAATTTATGAGGCCGGTAAAGACCACGTCGATCTCGTTTACCTGCTCAGTCACCTTTTTTCACACTACCAAGTGCGTACGTTAGTTTGCGAGGGCGGACCAACCCTAGTCAGATCTCTGGCTGAGATTGACGTAATCGACAGGATCATTTTGACCATTGCAGCCAAGTTATTTGGCGGAAGTTTAGCTCCAACCATGACCGGGCCACCAGGCGATTTTCTGCCCGCGAGTCGTCGTTTTCAATTGGTCAATACCGAGATCGGTGATAACGAGTGCTACCTGACTTACGAGCACGAAACATGCACAAAGCGAACTCGATTGTGATAAACGCGCCCAAGCCACGCATCTTCGAGGTCGCTGCCGATCTCGAGAAGTGGCCCACTTTCCTGCCCCACTATCGCTATATCCGGTATCTGGAGAGGGGCGCCGATCGAAACATAGTGAGAATGGCGGCTCGACGCGGGAATATTCCGGTGTCCTGGGTGTCTGAAGAAGTGATCGATCGTGACAAATATGAGGTACGTTTTCGTCATCTCAAAGCATGGACAAAAGGAATGGAGGTGGTCTGGACCTTTGTGGAACAGCCCGCTGGAGTACTCGTTTCCATCGCTCATGATCTTCATTTCCGCGTTCCACCCCTTGCCCCTTTCGCCGAACCAATTATTGGGAATTTCTTTATTAGTTACGTGGCCAATCAAACACTGAAACACATGAAAGCCTACGTGGAGAACCCGGCATACCGAAGCGAAGCGGAGCCGGGCCTGTCGCGCCGAAGCGGCGCCAACCCAGACCCGTCGCGCGGACCTGGAGCGGAGGCATGAGACGAGTTGTGGTCACCGGGCTGGGGCCGGTAACGCCAATCGGCATCGGCAAAGAGGCTTTTTGGCAAGGTATTCTAAACGGCAAATCCGCGGTCGGGCCGGTAACTCGATTCGATCCTAGCCCTTTCAATGCCAGTGCGGCGGCAGAAATTAGCAATTGGGAGCCCGGCCGATATTTCCCACCGCATCGGCTCAAACGTCTGGACCGTTACGCCCAATTTTCCGTGACATCGGCGAAGCTCGCCCTTGATGATAGCGGACTTTCTTTTTCCCCTAACTATCCGCAAACCCGCGCGGGCGTGAGCTTCGGGAGCGCTCTTGGCGGTGTGTCTAACGCCGAACACCAACACGTCTCGTACGTTCATGGCGGCCCGAAAGCCGTCCATCAAACCATTGCGCTCCAAGTATTCGGAGGTTCAGCCCATTGTAACATTGCCATCGAGTTTGGCCTGCGTGGCGTTGGCACTACCAACTCGAATAGTTGCGCCAGCGGCAACGTGGCCATCGGCGAAGGGTTTCGTTATATCCGGGATGGATTCGTCGATGTGATTATTGCCGGCGCTGCGGAAGCTCCCTTGAGTCCTCTTTCCTACGGCGCATTCGCGTTCATTCGCACGATGAGCCGGCAAGAGCCATCCATTGCCTGTCGCCCGTTCGATCTTAACCGCGACGGTTTCGTCATGGGTGAAGGCGGAGCCAGTTTAATCCTGGAGGAGTACGAGCATGCCGTCGCTAGAGGCGCGCGCATTTACGCTGAGGTGGTCGGTTACAGCCTGAATAATGATGCCTACCATATGACCACTCCGCTGCCCACCGGCGAATCCTGTATCCGAGCCATGGAAGACGCGCTGGCCGAAGCGAAAATTAACCCGGACCAAATTGACTACATCAATGCGCACGCGAGTTCTACGCAACTCAACGATGCCAATGAATGTGCTTGTATTAAAAGCGTGTTCGGCGCGCACGCGGAAAAACTTGCGGTGAGTGGCACTAAAGCTTTCTACGGCCATCCGCTTGGCGCCAGTGCCGCCATCGAAGGCGTGATTTGTGCCCTGGCGTTGGAGCACTCCTACATTCCACCCACTTTGAATTTCGGGACTCCCGATCCGGCTTGCGATTTGGATGTGGTTCCGAACGAACCGCGTGAGAAATCGCTTCGCTATGTTCTGAGCAACGCTTTCGGGTTCGGCGGCATCAATTCATGCGTGGTCTATAAGGGGGTGTGATGCGGGACGCTGAACGCTGGTGGGGCGAAAAACCCGACTTCGCAAGGCCTACGTCGCGGCCAGCTGATTTGTGGTGGATCAAAACATAGACCAGGGCCGCGCCAAAGCGTAGCGGCGGCGGGACTCGGCGCGCCCACGATTTTGATTTCCAATTGTATTGAATCGCGCCGGTTTTGAGCCGCGCCGTGCGTGCAGCAGCATCAGGGTTCGGTTGGACTAAGCGTTTCGGTCTGATGCACGTCCTGGAGAGAACACCCACGGCGCGGCTCAAATCCGGCGCGGACTCAACGCTTTAAAATGGCTTATCCTCGGCGCGCCGAGATTTTCGCCCCACCAGCAATGGCCCCACCGGCAATCGCCCCTCCCGAAAACGCGAATCCATTTTACACTCCCGCCCTTCTAGGCAAGGTTCCGACCTTACATTACAGATGATTCGCAGTACACTTTTCGCTATCGCGTGCCTGGTCGCCACAAGCGCGATTGCCGACACTCCTAAAGCCGACGTTCATAAGAGCATTGTCCGTATCACGACAACCGCTCAGGACCCAGACTACCGAGTGCCGTGGAATCCAGGCAGCATTTCAACGGGAATCGGCGCAGGGTTTGTCATCGACGGCAACCGAATCCTAACGAACGCACACGTGGTGAGCAACGGACGGTTCATTTCTGTTCAGAGAGAGAATGATCCGCGTCAGTACAGCGGTGAGGTGAAGTTCATCGCCCACGACTGTGATCTAGCGATCGTTAAGATTTCCGATCCTAATTTTTTCAAGACCATGGTGCCGCTGCATCTGGGACCGTTACCGACGATTCAGAGCGGTGTGGACGTCTACGGTTATCCCATCGGTGGTGAACGTCTTTCCGTTACTCAAGGGATCGTCTCTCGCATCGATTTCGAAAGCTACAGTCACTCCGGCGCCGATTCCCATCTCGCGGTCCAAATCGACGCGGCGATCAATCCCGGTAACTCCGGTGGTCCAGTATTGCAGAACGGCAAAGTGGTCGGTATCGCCTTTCAAGGCTACTCTGGCGATGTCGCTCAAAATGTCGGTTTCATGATTCCGACTCCGGTGATTCAACGATTCTTGGCCGATATCGTCAGCGGACATTACAACCGGTACGTCGATCTATCGGTCACGTATGAGAATCTGACGAACGCAGCCGCTCGCCGCGCCTTAGGACTTCCCAATGATGATACCGGCGTCTTGGTGGGTTCGGTCGAAAGCGATGCTTGTGCCGCCGGAAAATTGCAACCCGGCGATGTCCTTCTTTCTATCGATGGTCACCGCATTATCAGCGACCAAACCGTCGAACTGGATGGCGAGAACGTTGATCTTGCGGAAGTCGTCGAGCGGAAACTGAAAGGTGATAGAGTAAAGATCGGTTTACTGCGGAACCATCAGCAGCTCGAAGTCGAGATCGAGCTGGAACCGAATGATTCTTACCTGATCCAGTCCAACGCTTTCGATGAGTATCCACGTTTTGTCATGTTTGGCGGGTTAGTTTTCCAGCCGCTGTCTAGGAACCTGCTGGAAGCGTTTCAAATCGATGACCTACGGGTGCGGTACTTTTACAACAACTTCGTGAATGACGAGCTCTTTAAGGACCATCCCCAAATCATTATTCTGTCGAATATATTGCCCGACCCGGTCAATGCGTACCTGGCGGGATTTCGTGATCAGATCGTGGACGAGATCAATGGCCACAAAGTTCGCACACTGGCCGATGTGGCCAACGCGTTTGATGAAACTTCCGACTTTTACACCGTGAAGTTTGTCGGTGCGAATCGGCCCGCGGTGTTGCAGAGAACCGCGGTAATGGAAGCCAAAGAGCGTATCAAAGAAAATTACGGTGTCCGCCTCGAGCGCAATCTAGGAGAGGAGATCTTGAAATGAAATCTCTGCTCTCTGGTCATTTGTTGGTGTGCTTAGCGGTCTCGGCTGTAGCCGCTGAAAGCCCTAGTCCAAGTCCAAGTCCCGAGACCACCCCCGTGGTGGAAGCGCATCCTGCCGCCGCTCCGAAAGAGCAGCTCGCAACGGAACTAAAAGGGGGTTCGGTACTTCGGGTAAATTCGACTAACCAGTCGTACGATTTCTTTCGTCCTTGGAGCAAAAAAGCACCATCCAACCGGCGCGGCCTCGGTGCAGTGATTGATGGCGGTGAAGTGTTAGTCACTGCGGAACTGGTTTGGGACAGCAACTTTATTGAGTTGGAAAAACCTGAGACCGGCGAACGCAGTAGCGCCAAGGTCGCCGTAATCGATTACGAAACGAACTTGGCATTGCTCAAGCCCACGAGTGAGGACTTCCTCAAAGATCTGCAGCCGCTAGACACGAACGCGCAAGTCAAGGTGGGCGATCATTTATCCGTGGTGCAGCTCGAGGCGAACGGTACTCCCGTTTCTACCGACGGTCTGGTTACCAGCGCCGAGGTGGGTCACTACGTCCTGGACGACTATAGCTTTCTGTTGTTCAAGCTCAGCTGTCCTCTGCAGTACCGGGATAACAGCTTTACCTTGCCCATCGTACAGAGCCGTCACCTCATCTCGATGTTGCTCCGGTACGATCCGCGTTCCCAGACTATCGAAGCGATCTCGACGCCGGTGATCCAACATTTTCTCAAGGAAGCGGAGCACCAGCCCTATCAAGGCTTCCCCAGCTTCGGCATCTCTTTTTCGCCGACCCGGGATCCACAGTTCCGGCACTATGAAAAGCTGTCGGATTCCGAAGGCGGCATCTATGTCGATGATGTGGAGCCAAACGCGCCTGCGGCCCAGGCCGATATTCAAACCGGCGATATCCTCTTATCGATTGCTGGGAAAGCGATCGACCCGGACGGCAACTACGATGACGAACTCTATGGACGGCTCTCGATCACTCATCTGATCACCACCTTGTCGTATTCCGGCCAAAAAGTACCAGTGACATTGCTGCGCCATGGCGTACGCAAAGAAGTAGAAGTTTCCCTGTTCAATCGGCCGCCCCAGGACTACGTCATTGACCCGTATATAATCGGGCGGCCGCCTCGCTACCTGATTCTGGGCGGACTAGTCTTTGAAGAGCTTAGCCGCCAATATCTCCGCGAATGGGGACCGGCCTGGCAAAAGGAAGCGCCGCAACGTTTTGTTTACTTCGATCATTACCAGGCAGATCTCTTTCCGAAGCCGCGTAAGATCGTTTTCCTAAGCCAAATCCTGCCGAACAACGACACGATTGGTTATCCTCAGCTAAACTACATGGCCGTCGACCGAGTCAACGGCCAGCCGATCTATTGTCTGGAAGACTTGGCCAAAGCGATGGAAAAACCGATCAACGGATTTCATAAGATCGAATTCGACCTGGATCCCAAGGTGATTTATCTCGATGCCGCCCAAGTCGAACAAAATGCGGCTCAGCTCCAGAAAACCTATTCACTCCCAGGTCTGCGCCGCTTCTAACAGCGAATGAAGAGTTACAACCGCAGATGAACGCTGATTTACGCAGATATTTAACCGGGCGTTGATCCACCTTTGCCAAACCTATAGCGCGACTGGAAACGAACTTTGTGCGCCCGCATCGTCACCAGGGCGCGTTAGCAACTCTTTATCTGCGTAAATCTGCGTTCATCTGCGGTTAAGGTATTTTCTCCGGTCTTTATTCGCGTACATTCGTGTCCATTCGCGGTTAGTTAGCATCCATTCGCGGTTATTAATTTCCTATGTCTGACCAGGGTTCTATCGGTGCGATATTCGACTGGGATGGCGTGATTATTGACTCTTCCAGTCATCACGAAGAGAGCTGGGAACGCCTCGCGAAAGAGACTGGGTACCAGCTTCCGGCGGGCCATTTCAAAAAAGGCTTCGGAATGAAGAATGAGTTCATCATTCCGAACCTGCTGCATTGGACTTCGGATCCCGCGGAGGTTAACCGCTTGTCGCTGAGGAAGGAGACTCTTTATCGGGAGATCGTGGTAGAATGGGGTCTCAAGCCGTTACCGGGAGTGGTGGCTTGGTTGGATCAGCTTAGAGATGCCGGCATCTCCTGTGCGATCGGTTCGTCGACGCACCGGCTCAACATCGAGACGGGGCTGGCATTAATCGGATTGAGAGATCGCTTTCACGCCATCATCACTGCTGAAGATGTCTCTCATGGTAAACCGGATCCGGAGGTTTTCTTGAAAGCAGCTGGCCGTGTTGGTGTGGCTCCAGAAAGGTCAGTCGTTTTCGAAGACGCTTTGGTCGGCATCGAAGCCGCGCATCGCGGAGGTATGAAAGTTGTAGCGGTCGCAACCACTAACTCAATCGATCTGCTGAAGGACGCAGATCTGGCTGTCCACCGGTTGGATGAATTGACCATCGAACGCCTCCGCCAAGTCGTTGGATAACCTCGCTGGATAATCGCGGCGTGTCGGCATAACGCGGATACGTGGGGTCCGCGATCAGATGGGACTTATGCGACTCATGGGACCAATGGGTCAGTCACATTAGTCCCATGTGTCTCATAGGTCCCATCCGGTAGCAGGGCACTACGTCTTCGCGTTACGCCCACACGCCCATTCGCCCTACCTTCCCTTAGTCACCTTCGCTGTCGGGAAGCCGATGCCGACCTTGAACTCTGAGGCTGTTTCTTCAATCTCCAGGCCCACCAGCGAGGGTCTCATCCTGGAAAATAGAGTCCGGCAAAACTCGGTCAGCGCCGGACCGGTACGATTGGCGGACCGGTAGTTCAGCCACCCCGTGGATGCTTCCACCTTTAGCGCCAGCTCCAAGGAAAATGACGCGGACGGTTGCCCTTCCAACTCCTTTTGCAGCAAGGCCAATAAATTGAACAACAGGAGTTTATCGTTCACCCTGATCACCAGCTCTTGGGCACAAGGAATCGCACTTATCTCCAAGTGCCGCGGCAAAAAAAACGCCAGCTTGGTCCTGAGATAGGTCTGCAGATCACTTAACCGGGTCGGTTCCGGATCAGTCTCTTCCGCCGCGAGCAGGTCGGCCATTGTCCCGACAAAGTCGCTCGCCGCCTTAGCTCCATCGCGAATCAGTTCGAGACTTTGCCGCAATTCCCGGCTCTCGATTCGCCGAGCTAGATGGGCATCGCTCACTGAGAGAATGCCGCCCACCCGGTTGTTGAGCTCATGCACCGCCCGTTCAAGCACGAAACGCCAGAGCTGAGCATCGCTGTCCAGTAGTTCCTCCATGATGTAATTTTTTCGACCCAGTGACCTTAAAGGGGGTGCCGCCCAGGATAAAATATGATAGTATTGGTCCGTCAATCAAATTGATTTGAATGCGTTCATCTGGCACAACCTCTTTGTACAGACCAACTTAGAACCGTTTAGCGACATTAGCTATAAGAACACTCATCAGGATTTTCGCTCAGCTCTTTTTATGACGCCTAAAGCTTGCCGGCCGCTGGTAAGGCAGCTGGCAGAATCTTAGGTCAAAAACATTGGGGCCCAGCTATGGCCGTCGAGAAAGTAGTCGTTGTCGATGATGACCCCACTATCCGGCGTTCGCTCGAGTTACAGCTGAAAGGCAAACGCCTGGCGGTTGCTCTCTGTGCGTCCATCGGCGAGGCCGAACGAGCCGTAGCCAGAGAACCGTTCGATTTAATGTTTGTCGATGTGCGGTTACCGGACGGCAATGGTACCGACCTTCTCGCCCGGCTAAACAGCCAACCGCGTAAACCGATCATTGTCATGATGACCGGACACGGTTCGGTTGAATCAGCGGTCACTTGCATCCGCGCCGGCGCCTTTGATTACATCATCAAACCCTTTTCATCGGGGCAAATCGATGTGGTTCTTAACAAAGCAGCCAGCTTTATTCAGGCGCTGAAAGTCAACCAGGTCCTGTCGTTCCAGGCTACGGATCAGACGCCTTTGATCGGTGAGAGCCCAGCGATTCGCCAATTGCGTCAGCTGATCCAAAAGGTGGCTCCCACCGAAGCCACCGTTCTTATCGGCGGTGAGAATGGAACCGGTAAGGAGCTGGTAGCCACTGAGATCTTTCGCGCCAGTGCTCGTTCCACCAAGCCGTTCATCAAGGTCAATTGCGCGGCGATTTCTGAAAACCTGATCGAAAGCGAGTTTTTCGGACACGAAAAAGGCGCTTTTACCGGAGCGACGGAAAAGCGCGAAGGCCGGTTTGAACTCGCGGATCAGGGAACCATTCTGCTCGATGAGATCAGCGAAATACCTCCCCGACTGCAGGCCAAGCTTCTGCGCGTGCTGCAGGAACGTGAATTCGAACGGGTCGGGGGCGGCCGCTCTATTCGAGTGAATGTCCGGGTCTTGGCCACCACAAACCGCGATTTGACGACCTCGGTTGAACGCCAGGAGTTCCGGCAAGACCTATACTACCGCTTGAACGTTTTCCCCATCATGGTGCCGCCGCTACGGATGCGGAAGGATGACATTCCGGCATTGGCGGACGCATTTCTAAAGAGGATCTCTCAGCGTACCGGTCTTGCCTCACCCACGGTCACGCCGCAAGCGATGGCTATTCTGATGGCCTACGATTGGCCCGGAAACGTGCGCGAGCTTCAAAACGTGATTGAACGAGCCGTAATTTTGCATGATCCCGAAGAAGGCATCAGCGCAGCGGTGATGGCGCCGATGTTCCCCAGCGTGAACATCGAAGAGCCTGCGACCGACCGGATAACACCGTCTACCGCTGCATCTCTGAGTTTTCCAGAAGAGGTCGTCCCGCTCGAATCAATCGAACGGGAATACATCATGCACGCCCTGCGTAAGGCCAAAGGAAACCGCACCCACACCGCCCAGATGCTTGGCATCAGTATCCGAACCCTGCGAAACAAGCTGAATCAGCTCAACCAAGAATCAGCGAATGGTGACTAAGCCTTTGGCGACTTCCACAGCAGCAACCAAAATGTCAAACCGTGGATGGTGAGTAGCGCAGGTACAAGAACAGCGGGGATGAAATAGGCGGCGCCGAGCGATCCGGGTTCAATTCCTACGCCAATCTCGCCTTGGTAAAAGGCAAACAAGAGGTCAAGGGTGCCCCACACGTTGAACACCCAAACAAGTGGGATAGCCCATGACCTTCCGCCATAGAGTGTCAGTGTTGCCATAACGGCGAGGATGGCCGCGATCAGGTCACCATATGCTGCCGGCACGGCGAACGCTCGAGGCAGCGATGCCGCTACCACTCCAGGAACCAGGAAGCAAAGGCCAATAAATCGAAATATATGCGGAATCACCAGCGCGGTAAGCGCATGCTCTCGCCGCATGCCCTTGAGTGGTGGCAATAGGTAAATCTTCGTGACCATGCCGAATGCGCCAAAGCCCATCAGAACGCTCAACCCGAATAACGCCCCGCTACTCACTGGCCGCCTCCTGTTTCCCCGATGCCGCGGGTTTCCGATTGCCAGCGACCTCTTGGAGTACGAATTCCAAGGAAGTCTTTGGCTTGGCGCTCCGCTCGCCGTCCGCCGTGCAGACGCCCATAACAAACCGAACCCGGCCTTCCCGAATGTTTCGAGTTAAATTGGCCAACATTTCAGCCAGGCGCGGCCCAAGAACAATCTTGAGACTAAAGTCATTCGCCGGCGGCTTTTGCTGACCGAACCATTCAACCACCTCGGCGGTCACATCGTTCCAAGCCGCGATCGTGAAGCCGGCTCCCTGCAGAGCGGTAGTGGTTTCAACCTCGGTAAACAAGAAGCTGGTCTCGCCGTTTTCCGCCCATGGCACCGGGAAATGCGGCTTCAGATTCGCGTCTGTCGCCAAAACATCAAAGAGGGCGAGCTTGCCCCCGGATTTTAGCACCCGCCTAAACTCAAGGTAGAGCCGCTCTCGCTCCGGTATATTCATGACCACATGCTGGGTCCATACCACGTCGAAGCTGCTGTCGCCAAAAGGCAGAGACGAGAGGTCACCGACCTCATAGCTGACCAGCTCGTCCAAATGAGTTCTCTGCGCGAGCAGCTTCGCTACGGCGACATATGACGGCGAAAGGTCCACTCCAGTAACGCGACAGCCGTAGGTGCTAGCGAGATAACGCGACGGCCCTCCCAGACCCGATCCGGCATCAAGAATGGCGACTCCGCGCTGAATGCCCGCGATTTGCGCTAACTGTTCGGTCGCGGCTAACCCCATCGTGTGAAACTGATCTAAACCGGCAAGCCGCAAAGAGTCGACGGATCCGTCTGGTAGAGAATCTAGTATCTTACTGACTTTCGAAACCAGGCTGGCGTCGGCTTCGTTCTTTTCGTAGTGCTGTCTAGTTAATTGAGACAAGTAGCTCATGGTCGTGCTTTCAAGCTGCTGAAGAATTTGTTGGAATAACTGCTTCGTCGCTGGCTATTGGCTATTGGTCGGCCTCGTTCATGCGACTGCTTTCGTGAGCGCGCTGTCCACTATCAGTGAGCTCTCGGCGCGGTGGCTCGCCCTCCAATCCGCGTCGGCGAGCGCCAGACGTGGCGTCGGCGGCACGGGCTGCTCTTGCGCGCGATCGTACGCCACGGGATCAAATCCCGGCAGGATCGGCATCGCCAGGAAATTCGCGAAGACAGTGAGCCGCGTGCGGAAGCTCTGGCGCGATTGCGGCAATGCCGCGTGACGCCTGGCGATCGTTTCAAAGTCCTCGGCGTCTTTGCCGGTGAGCTCGCGTACCGTATCGTTGGGCGCGCCGACCGCGAACGCGCCACGGTCATTGTCTTCGAGCCAATATCTAAGGCCGCTAAGCAGAACAGGCTGACGGCCCAGCGCCTTAGCGCCTTTGTAGAACATCCAGAGCGGCGTCCGCACATGTCGCACTTTGTGGCCGACGACTTGGCCGATGATCGCGGCCATCTCGATAACGGTGAGGAGTGCCGGCCCCGTCGGCCGGTAGGACTTGCCGGCATGGCGTCCCGGATCGAGCAATGCAGCGACGGCGACGCGGGCGATATCATCCACCGAGGGCGGGGCGTTGCGACTCTCTCCCGAGCCCGGCAGCGGAAGGACACCGAGATGCGCTGCGAACGGCATCATGTCCAGATAGGGGCTGTCCGCAAAGAAGCCGGGATTGACGCTGGTGTAGGCGATGCCCGGAAGCGCTGCGAACATCCGATCGATCAACCAGAGCTGACGCGACAACAGCGCCGGGTGATTGGGCCCGGCGAGCCATTGCGAAAGCCCAACGATCTGTTCAAGGCCCATCTCGCGCGCAGCGGCCGCAAATGCCGCCGCGCTCTGGATCACGAAGGGATGGTACGGCGGGCAGTAGTAGGCTCGCTGTGCACCGCGCATCGCGTCCATCAATTGACCGGGATCAAAGATGTCCGCAACCACGACCTCGGCGCCGCGGCGCTGGAGCAGATCGCTGCGAGCGTCCCGGCCGCGGACTATAGCTCGTACCGGCCAGCCTTTGGCTAGCAGTTGACTGACTACCGCGCCACCGGTCTTTCCGGTTGCGCCGGTTACCAGAATTGTTGGATTAATCATAGTAGCATTTTGGTTCTTGGTACGTTATCGTACCAACGCGTAGCATAAATGGTACGCTATCGTACCCAAAGCAAGCGGAAAATGTCACCGATTAAGAAAACTAAGCCTCAGTCACCCTTGTCCACCCCTCAGCCCGCCTCCAGCTCTATCCGCGAGCGCGTCCTCATGGCAGCGTTTACTCTCTTTCGTGAACACGGGTTTTCCAGCACCAGCATGCTAGATATTGTTACCCGCGCCCGAGTGTCTAAACGGGATCTCTACGCGCTATTCAAAAACAAGCATGCAGTATTAGCGGCCTGTATTGGCGAACACGCCCAACAGATGCGGCGGCCGTTGGAGGGGGCCAACCCTGTGCCCCAAACCAGAGACGCACTTGCCGCGTTGCTCGTTGAGTTCGGCGTATCAATCTTGCAGACGATATGTCACCCCAATGCGTTAACCGTTTTTCGGCTCGCGATCGCAGAATCCGATCGTGTTCCCGAGATCGGTCGAACGCTCGAAAGCAACGGCCGTGAAGCCAACCAGAAGGTGCTCATCGAGCTAATAAAAAAAGGTCAATCCCGCGGGCTGATTATCGCCGGCGATCCAGCGGGTCTGGCAAGCCACTATATCGCCGTGCTCGGGGCAGATCTGCTGGTCCGCCTGCTAATGCGGGTGCGCGAGGCACCCACGGAACGAGAAATCGAGGCCCGCGCTCGTGCCGCGACGGAAACCTTGCTGGCGTCGCGATAGGTGCGCTCAATATCTCAAATAGCCGCAAAAAGGCTCAAAAAGCACAAAAAAATCTCACGAAAAGGCGCAAAGAGATCCGCCTCGTCCGGTGGCTGCCGGAAGGCCCGCTCCACGGCTCTGGCTCTTTGAGCAAACGCCCACTTCGTCATCTGTCATTTGTTATTTGTTATTTGTTATTTGTTATTGCGCCGGCAATCCCTCCTGGCTCCTGGATTCTGGCTCCTAGCTCCTTTCCCATTGCATCTTCGCTTCTTGACGCCAGATTCTCTCCCTCTCCGCGTGAGAGCTAGATTTCCCTATGAATCGTTTTGTTGATCAGGTTGCAGTTGTGACAGGGGCCGGCCGAGGGATCGGACAGGCTATCGCCGAACGCTTTGCTCTTGAGGGAGCGAGAGTTGCCGTGATTAGCCGAACCCAAGAGAATGCTCAAGCAACCGCGGATGCACTCAATCGCGACAAGCCGGAAACGGCCCGTGCCTATGCGGTGGATGTTGCTAACGGGGAAGCGGTGGCTGCCGTCTGCTCTCAAATTCTGAAGGACTTTGGACCGGTCACCATTCTAGTGAACAATGCCGGGATCACGCGTGACCGCCTCAGTATGCGGATGTCAGAGGAAGATTGGGACTTGGTCGTCGACACCAACCTCAAAGGCGCCTTCCATTTCATTCAAAATCTACAGCGTCCAATGATGAAACAGCACTACGGCCGGATCATCAATATCACCTCGATCAGTGGATTGGTGGGGCAAGCCGGACAAGTGAACTATTCGGCCAGCAAAGCCGGCCTCATCGGTTTGACCAAAGCCCTGGCTAAAGAAGTGGCCGGAAGACTGGTAACCGTCAATGCGGTGGCCCCAGGTTTCATCACCACGGATATGACGAAAGAATTGCCGGAAGCGGTTCGCCAGCAAATGCTGGATCACATCCCGTTACGCTCGTTTGGCGAAGTCGCTGATGTAGCCGCAACCGTCGCTTTTCTCGCCAGCAAAGAAGCCAAGTATATAACAGGTCAGGTGCTCACCGTTGACGGCGGTCTGGCGATGTAGCTTTGGTGGGGCGAGGCTCCCCTGAGGCCTTAAACTCACCGCGAAGGGTTGTAGCTACGCCTCCTCGAACGGGGACCTAGGCCGGAAAGATCGCCGAGCCGGACCCAGGATGTGCCACCACATTTGCGATGCGGATGGCACGGATATATCGTTTGGTTCGCTTATGCCGCCAAGAAAATCCTCCATCCATGGATGTGATCCAAAGACACGGAAACGCTATGTAGCGAATCCTTTATGGCCATTAGAAGAGTTGCGTGACCTCGGTGATCCGCCGTTTGTCGCAGATCCAGAATTCACTCGGTTTGATATCGACGCCTTCCGTTCTCAGGACAGACGCGCGTCTGCGTCAACTCGAACTCCCCGGTCGGGGCGCATGGATGCGCACACGACGGAATTTCCCATACCGCGATTAGTCTCGGGGCTACCATGGCGCTTTGCGCAAAATATTTTGCGTCCCGTTCTGCCGGACGCTGAGTTTGCTCCTTTGGAGCTTTCATACATCGCCCGAAGATAGTTCGCATGGAGTAAGGTCCTCCGCTCGCGGCGTCGAGGCGGTTACAGCAGCCCAGTCCTTCATCCGCTTACCGGTCGACCTCGTTTAATCGCCTAACTTATGTACGGCCTGATTGATTGAGTCGATCAGGTTCTGACGATCTGAGCCGCGATAGTCCGCAGCCAGGTTCGCGGCCTCTTGCAGAAGTGTCTTTGCCTTAAAAAGGTTATCGCTGCCCTGGATCAGCGTCTTCGCGGTAGCGAGTTTACAGAGCAAAGAAATTAAATCATGTTGCCAGCCGGGGTGGGATTTATCCTCGCCGGTCAATGTTCGGCGTTGATCCAGACTCAATTGATATTCTTCAACTGCCGCAGGCAAATTACCTTGGGTTCTTAGCACGTCGCCAACTTTTTCATGAATTGTTGACAGCTCGTCCCGGAACTGAGTGTACGAGCTATCCCGATCGACCAAAACCTGCCGAAGTTTCAGGCTGCGCTGGTACGCGCTTATCGCTTCATTTGCTTGGTCTTGCGCCAGCGCGACATCGCCTATCTTTTCATAGCTGGTCGATAGATCGTCTTGGTAGACGGTATTGTTTTGGTCTTGCTCGACCAACCGTTTGTTGATCACTAACCCTTGTTGATAAACATCACTGGCTTCTGACAGATTGCCTTCGGCCAATAGGACATCGCCGAGGTGGTTGTAACTCCAGGATAAATCATCTTGCCAACTCCCGTTGGATTTGTCCTGGTTAACCAGTTCTTGGAAGATCGCTACTCCTTCCCGATAGGCTTGCAGTGCTTCCGGCAGCTTGCTTTGCGCCTTGTAGACATCACCAACATTGAGGTAATTAATGGCAAGATTGCGCTGCCAAGACGTGTTGGATTTGTCTTGCTCTGTCAACGTCCGACGAATGTTAAGGCTCAATTGGAAATCCTCCATCGCTTCCGCCAGCTTGCCCTGATCCTTTAACATATCAGCCACTCTTTCGTAACTCACTGAGAGATCATACTGCCAAACGGTGTTGGCCCTATCCTTCGCAACCAACTTCTTAGCGATCGCCAAGCTCTGTTCAAAAGCTTCGAGGCTTTCTTGAAACTTACCTTCTTCGTAGAAGACGTCGCCAACTCGGTTGTAAATCACTGCCAGACCATGTTGCCATTCCGTGTTGCCGCCATCGCGCTCGACCAACATTTGCAGAATCTTGAGGCTTAGTCGATAGGCTTGCAGCGCGCCTTTCAGATCACCTCCCGACTCTTGGACTTGACCGATACCCTGGCAGCTGACCGCAACATTAGATTGCCAGACATTGTTGGTTTGATCTCGCTCCACCAAGCGTTTGCCGATCGCTAACGCCTGCTGGTAGGCATCAAGAGCCGCCTGCGAATTACCTTTAGCTCGAAGAGCTTCCCCAAGCTGGTTATAGCCGGCCACCAGATCGCCTTGCAAGGCGGTGTTGGATGGATCGTTATCCGCCAAACGTTGATTGATCTTTAAGCCTTGTTGAAAAGCATCCAGCGATTCTGGCAGGTCGCCTTCCTCCTTAAGAACATCACCGAGATTCGTCAACATCATGGCTCGTTGGCGCATCCGTGATGAGTTCATCTGCTCGCCCGGTAAACCATCCAAATAGGCTCTCGCCTTATTGGCAACATCCCCTAAAATCTTTAGCCGGCCGATCGGTTTCAATTTGTCGCGCAGATCGATTAGCATGAAATTTATGAGTCCGTCTGCCTGATCGCGCGCGGTGTTGGCTGCTTTGGCCTGTTTTTGCGCTTCGCGTTCTGCCCCAAATGCGAAAATCGCTAGCCCTGTCATGGCAAGGGCGATCGTCGACGCCAAGGAGGTCAAGCCCATCAGATAACGCCGGCGTCGTTCCTGCTCGCGTTGCTTTAAGGCATCATACTCGACCGCGATTAGACCGGCGATCAGTTTGAGCTTCGCATTAAGCTTCCCGTCCTTCCCTTTCCGAGCATCACCGGCGATTGGCTCGGCGCGTTCTTTGGTAATTTCGCCGCTAACGCCCAGTCGGAATCGTAATGCTTCCGGGAAACACTCTTGGTCGGGCGAAAGGCCGGCCTTGCCGGACATCGCGTTTGGCTCTCCCGCTACGATTAACGTAAGGATCCGATCTTCGCGGTCTAGACTCTTGAAATATTTGATCTCTTCGTTGACCCAATACGAGGCGCCGGAACGCGGCGAACAAATCACGATTAATGATCGCGATTGCTGCAAAGCACGTTCAATATTGCTTCCGAGACTTGAAGAAACCGAGAGCTCTTCCCGATCCCGAAATATGGGATAAAGCCGGCGTGGCACCGGACCGAAAATTCCGGCTTTGCCGACGAGGTGCTTGGGCACCCGGTACGTCTCCAGTGCCCGGTGTAACCAATCGCCCCATCTTTTGTCGGCGTGACTATAACTGATGAACGCCCAATACCGATAATCCGTTGACCCCCCAGACCGGGTCGAAGCCGTATCGAATGTCCCTTCCGGCTTCAATACAACATCGCGTCCGCTGGCGGATCGATCGGTTCCACTCGAACGGCTTTTAACACGACTTTGGTCCGGTCCCCGTTCGCCACAAACTCAGGTTGCCCGATGACTTTCACCCAGCTCATGTCGGAAACCGAAACTGGATCGACGGCTTGCACCGGCACCGCGATCGGTCGCGCATCTGCGGCACAACAGACAATGAACATCCGCACAATTTTGAATTCGCTCTTTTGTGCGCCTGGTAAGAATTGTCCGATTACTTCGATCGTTTTCCCGGAAAACATTTTGCGCAGACTCTCCTCGGTCTCGCTATACAACAGGTCGCTCACTTCTAAAGCAATGTTCCCATCGGCTGCACGCGGCAAATATTGTTCACTGCCGTCATCCTTGGCATCCGCGGAATTCTGACCTGCCGGGTTACCGCTTCCATCTTGAGGTAAAGGCGGCTCCAATGGATTCGGACCCTCATCCTTGTCTCCACCTAATGCCGCCGAAGGAATCACCGGTTGATTCGCATCCTTGGCAGCGGCGGCGGTGGCATCCTTAGCCACATTGCGCACCGGCAGCCCGCTAGCGTCTTGAACAAACCCGCGATTCAAAATCGCCTGTTGATCGTAGCTGTCCTTGGAAAAAACCGTGCCCGCTACTAAAGGCACCGTAATCACGCTAAGAGCAACGATCGCTCGAACCGGATTACGCGGATTGCTGTGGATACATTGTCCATCAATACAACAATCCATCGATTTCTTGGTAACCAGATAGAGAGCGCCGGCAACACAAAAGCCGATCCCGCCGAAGAGCTCCCACAAACGAAATTGCGGGTGCAAATATTGATCGATACGGCCGTTAATAAAAAAAGCGATCAGTACGCCACCAAGGCCTAAGAGCGTGATCCCGTTGAAGATTTTAGCTGCCCAAGTTCGCATAAATGGCCGGCAAAAAGGCGACGCAGAGTACTCCCACAATGACGAAAAGTCCAACGCCCAGGGCTACCACGGTCCGTTTCTTCAACAAAGCGCTGTACAGAAAGAGCAACTTAAAATCGAACATGGGCCCAAAGATAAGAAACGCCATCCGCGCGGGAATAGGAAACGCGGTAAACGTTGCTGCGATAAAGGCGTCTGAAGTGCTGCATAACGTCAGGATTCCAGCAATGACCATCATGGCGGCCACGGAAAGGACCGGATTCGAGGCCAATGGCAAGATGATGCGTTGATCGATAGCGGTATTAAAAATCGAAGCGACCGCCGCCCCGATCATAAAATAAATGGCGGTATCGATAAAATCATCACTCGCCAATTGAACCGCGCCGATCACGCGTTGCATTAGCGACGCTCCGCGACTGGCATCCGGTGAATCCGGCATCGCGGCGATACTCAACGCCGTTCGTCGTCGCGCCCGGGTGGGAACAGCTTGGCCAGCTAATAGTCGGGCCGGATCGAGCCGGGAGACGGCCATCCCCACAATGACTGCCACTAGATAACCGCTTATCAATCGAATCCCGATGTTCAATCCCGGCTGCTGCGCGCGGAAAGCCGCATAAGTGCTGATCGCGACCAACGGATTAACGATCGGTGAAGCCAACATATAAGTGATTCCGCACGAGAGCGGCAGTCCTTTGTCCAAGAGCCGCCGCACGACAGGCACCACACCGCATTCGCACACCGGAAAGATCAGCCCCAACAGGCCGCTCACCAAAGTCGCCAGAAACCGGTTCTTCGGCAAAAACCGGGTAATGACTCGGGAAGGAACAAACGCCGCGATGAATCCCGAGATCAATGATCCCACCAAAACAAACGGCAATCCTTCGAAAGCCAGCGCCAGGAACGAAAACCAAAAGTTCTGCCAACTAAAATGGAACCAACTCATTCAACGAACCACAGACTAATGCATCAACCGCGAATGGATCCGCCTTCGCCAAGCCTACGGCGAGACAGGCAGCGAATCTACGCGAATAAGAAAAGGAGAAAACATTTAAACCGCAGATAAACGCAGATGAGGAAAAGGAATGAAGAAGGCTCAATCGAAAAGGTGCATCCCCAATATCCATTCGCGGTTGATCCGTATCAATCTGCGGTCCAGCCGCGGACGAAACTTTCTATCAGGCCTGGCAAGTCGTCGCTATAACCGCCTTCTAAGATTGCGGCCACGGGAATATCGGTTTCGTGGAGCCAGGTACCGAATCGATGAAAATGCTCAGCCTCGAGCCTCATGTTGGTTAGCGGATCTTTCACATAGGCATCGAAGCCGGCGGACACCAATAAAAGATTAGGCCGAAAAGCCATGAGACGGTCGAACGCTTCCTTGGCTTTAGCGGCGTGTACTTCGGCATCGGTCATCGGCGGGACCGGCCAGTTGAGAATGTTCTGAAAAGAATGAGTACCAGTGCCGGGATAGCCAGGATACTGATGGATTGAGGCAAATAAGATTTGTTCGTTACCGGTAACGATCGCTTCAGTGCCGTTGCCGTGATGAGCGTCAAAATCCCAGATCGCGACTCGTTTACAGCCATCGTCAATGGCGGCCAGCGCGGCCACGGCGATCGAGTTCAGGTAACAGAAACCCATGGCTTGATTTCGGGTGGCATGATGCCCCGGGGGACGGAGTAGAGAAAATGCGGGCTCACCTTTCCTCGCCAGCTCTGCTGCTAATACCGCGCCGCCCGACGCTCGTCGCGCATGTTGGTCAATTTCGGCGTAGGCAGGAGTATCCAGATCGAAATCGACAGGTTGCCGCAGTCTAACCAAGTGAGCCGGATCGTGTGCTCGCAGCAGGTCCTTGTCTTCAGCTATAGAGGGTCGTTCCCATACCAGTTGCGGGAAAACCTTCTGGAGATGCGGGACCGTCCGTAGCAAACGTTCCGGGCGTTCAGGATGCCCGCCAGCTCCATATCCGACTGCCGCGTCGTCATATATGATCTTCATGACTGCAATGGACGAACAAATTTCAAAGCCGTCTGGGTCGACGAAAACGAGACTACCTTAACATCTTTCAGCCCGGCTGCTCTCCCCGCCAGAATAACGGCGGATTCAGAAATTCGGGATTGTCCTTTGGGATAAACAATCCAAAGCGCACCCCGCTCTTTGAACCGCGCCACGAGATCAGGAATTTTGGTGAGCTCGGGTGCGTCTTCTACGCCAAAGAAAACGAGGTCGTTCTGGCTTTTGCTTCTCGCCGAGGTGATCTCCACCGCAGATTTAGCCAACTCCGCTTGGAACCCAGTATCGGCCAGATTTACCACCAGAACTTGGGTTCCAGCTTTGAGCCCGAGCTTCTCCGCTCGCGACTTCGGATGCAGGATTTTCTCCGACCAAACCGTCGCTTTTTTCCCAAGCTCGAGTCGAAGTTCGCCCTCTGGGCCAAACAAACTCAGCGTTCCGCCGTCGGCGCTAACTTTGACTAAATCTCGAAAGAAAACTTTGCAACGAAACTCGCCTCGAAACAGAAGATGATCGGATTCCAGCAAAGCTTTGCCCTCGCTGGTTTGCGCTCCCAGACTTGCTCGACAGACGATTTCGTTGCCCATAGTGGCTCCAATGCCGGTTCAACCGCGAATGGACGCGAATCTACGCGAATAAAGACAGGTGAAAACATCTAAACCGCAGATGAAGAAAGATGAAAGATCCGCAGATTACTCACAGCTTGGCTAAGTTTGTGAGATAAACAGATCTTTCTTGGTCGCTTGCGTTTCTCTTACCTCCCAGCACCATCCCCGAACTCAAAACGAAATCTGCGGATTATTCTTTACTATCTGCGTCAATCAGCGTTCATCTGCGGTTGTTCCGTTATTCGCGTCCATTCGCGGTTTGGTTCCCCCTCTCCCAACGACTACTTGCTTAAATTCGGCTGCCGGTCTTCATTCCTCCCTTACCGCGGATCGGGCCGACCGCCGCGTGATACAGTATGAAGAAGCAGCTTTTCGCCCTCTCCTTTTGCATGTCTACTTGCTCGCTCGCCCTCGCCGAACCCGCCCCCTTAATTCCTCTCCGCGATTTCTTTCGCAATCCTACGACGACTTTCTACCAAGTCTCGCCGTCAGGCGATTACATCGCCTTTCTGCGTCCCTACGAGACCCGGCTGAATGTCTGGATCCAACCTCGGAAAGGCGGTGAACCGCAACGGGTCACCGGGGTAACGGACCGGGATATTACCGGCTACTTTTGGAAGACCGATAACTATATCCTCTTTATCCGTGATTCCGGCGGTGATGAAAATTTTCATCTGTATGTAGCCGACCGGGACGGTAAAAGCGTCCGGGACCTGACTCCCTTCGAAAAGGTACAGGCCCGCATGATCGACGATCTGCCTCTGAACTCGAAAGAGGTGATCATTGGTCTAAACCGGCGCAACAAAGAGATCTTCGACGTTTATCGCCTCAATATCGAAACCGGCGATCTAAAACTGGTAGCAGAGAACCCGGGAAATATCTCGGACTGGGTTACCGATCATGATGGTAAAATCCGGGCTGCCACCACCACCGACGGCGTTAACACCTCATTGCTGTATCGAAAGTCGGAGAGCGATCCCTGGAAAACCGTTCTCACTACAAACTTTAAGGAAGCCTTTACCCCAGAGTTTTTCACGTTTGATAACCAGCGCCTGTTTGGAAATTCGAACCGCGATCGCGACAAATCGGCGGAGGTCGAACTAGATCCAGAGACCGGCAAAGAGACCAAGGTTATCTTTGAGCATCCGGAGGTTGATGTCTCGTCTCTGAGCTATTCCCGGAAACGCAAAGTGTTAACGGAGGCCTCTTACACGACTTGGCGAACCGAATATCATTTTTTCGACGCGCAATCAGAGAAGTTGTTCCAAGATCTCAAGGAGAAGCTGCCCGGGCTTGAAGTATTCATTATGTCGAGCAACGACGACGAGAATGTGTTCGTCGTACGGACCATAAGTGATCGGTCCTTGGGCGCCTTTTATCTATACGACGCGAAGTCGAAAGAACTGACTAAGCTGGCCGATCGCGCCCCCTGGCTGAAAGAGGATGATCTCGCTGAGATGAAGCCGATCGATTATCAATCTCGCGATGGGCTTACCATCCATGGTTACCTCACGCTTCCTAAAGGCCGAGAAGCTAAAAATTTACCGGTGGTAGTTAATCCGCACGGTGGTCCTTGGGCGCGGGACAATTGGACTTTTAATCCGGAGGTGCAATTCCTGGCCAATCGTGGGTACGCAGTTCTGCAAATGAACTTCCGCGGCTCGGTCGGGTACGGCCGAAAATTCTGGGAGCTTAGTTTTAAGGAGTGGGGCGGGAAAATGCAGGATGATATTACCGACGGAGTGAACTGGCTGATCAAGCAAGGAATTGCAGACCCGAAACGGGTCGCCATCTACGGAGGAAGCTATGGAGGCTATGCCGTGCTTGAGGGCCTGGTTAAAGAACCGGCGCTCTACGCAGCCGGCGTTGACTATGTCGGGGTCTCCAATCTGTTCACTTTCCTGCAAACGATTCCCCCTTACTGGAAACCGTTCTTGGACATGACTTACGAAATGGTAGGTCATCCTGATAAGGACAAAGCTTGGTTCCAAGAGCATTCCCCCGCCCTCAACGCCGACCGGATCGAGACCCCGTTGTTCGTAGCCCAAGGCGCTCAGGATCCGCGGGTCAACATCAACGAATCAAACCAGATCGTGGAGGCGTTAAAGAAGCGGGGTATCCAGGTTGAATACATGGTCAAAGAAAACGAAGGACACGGCTTTCATAACGAAGAAAACCGGTTCGATTTCTACACTGCGATGGAAAAGTTCTTGGCCGAACATTTGAAGCCCGAAGGGGCCAAAAGCTAAAGCGGAATGTCAAATCCTTACCCGGCAGCTAACCTCTAAGATCAGCGGGATTTGAACGAAGTTGCCCGTTCCACGGTCATTTCCGGGGACGTCTTACTGTTTTGTCTCAAATATGAATCCTCATTGGGAAGTCTCAGAAACCGATGGAACCTCAGATGCCCAACCCGCGCCGGCAATCAGCCGAGCGGGCCGCCGGACACCTTTCACCTTTCACTTTTCACTTTTCACCAGCGCACTCTTGCTGGCTGGCCTAGTAACCTCAGCCCGGGCCGATGACACTATTCCTCCGAAGATCCCGCTGCAGGATTTCTTTCGTAACCCAAAGGCCGCCGGGTACAACCTCTCCGATGACGGCAAATTTCTGGCTTTTTTGGCGCCGTGGCAGGATCGCTTGAATGTCTGGGTCCAAAGTACTTCCGGCGGCGAACCTAAGCGACTGACCAATGTTACCGATCGCGATCTGGGCGGGGCAGACTGGAAAGGGAACGATATCATTCTATTCGAGAAGGATAACGGCGGAGACGAGAATTATCATCTTTACGCAGTGTCCCGCACAGGTGGCGAGCCCCGGGATCTAACTCCGTTTCCCGGAGTAAAAGCATCCATTATCGACGATTTACAGGATGATCCCAGCCATGTGCTGATCCAGACAAATCAAAGAAATAAAGAGGTATTCGACGTCTATCGTCTGGACGTTTCGACCGGCAAACTCCAATTGGTGGCGCAAAACCCTGGGAACATCAGCTCCTGGATAACCGACTGGCAAGGCCGGATCCGCGCCGCCACCACGACAGACGGCGTCAATACGAGTTTGCTGTATCGCCAGACAGAAAAGGACCCCTGGAAAACAGTCCTGACCACCAATTTTCGGGAAAGCTTCGATCCGGAGTGTTTCACGTTCGACAATAAAAATTTGTACGGTATCTCCAACATCGGCCGGGATAAATCGGCCGCAATTGAGCTCGATCCTGAATCCGGTAAAGAGGTCCGGGTCATTTATGAGAACCCGGAAGTGGATGTTTCTCATATCGCTTACTCCCGGAAACGAAAGGTCCTGACCTTCGTCACCTATGTCGATTGGAAAGCGGAATTGGCGTTCTTGGATGAACAAACCGAAGATGTTTACAAGAAGCTCCGCAGCCAACTCCCCGGCTACGAAGTCGCCCGGGTAAGCACGGATTTGGCCGAAGAGAACTTTGTGGTGCGCACCAGCGGCGATCGGACCCTCGGCTCTTATTATCTTTTCAACGCCAATTCGGGAGATCTACGAAAACTGGGAGACCTCGGCCCCTGGTTAAAGGAAAGCCAGATGGCGGAGATGAAACCCGTCGAATATCAGGCTCGCGACGGAGTAACGATTCATGGTTATCTCACCTTACCCAAGGGCCGCGACCCGAAAAATCTGCCGGTGGTCGTTAACCCTCATGGCGGACCTTGGGCTAGAGACGAATGGGGCTTCAATCCCGAGGTGCAGTTTCTAGCGAACCGCGGATACGCGGTGTTTCAGACTAACTATCGCGGATCCACCGGATACGGCCGGAAATTTTGGGAACTGAGCTTCAAACAGTGGGGAGGCGCCATGCAAGACGACATCACGGACGGCACCAAATGGCTAATCCAACAAGGGATTGCTGATCCCGGCCGTGTCGCCATCTACGGAGCTAGCTACGGCGGATACGCCGTCTTGGAAGGACTGGTAAAAGAACCTGATCTTTACGCTGCGGGCGTTGATTATGTTGGCGTCTCTAACTTGCTCACTTTTCTGAACACGATTCCGCCTTACTGGAAACAAGAGCTCGACATGATGCACGCCATGATCGGTGATCCGAAGGATGACCAGACCTGGCTGACCGACCATTCGCCGGCCCTGAATGCCAGCAAGATTCTAAAACCTTTGTTCGTGGCCCAAGGGGCAAATGATCCAAGAGTGAACATCAACGAATCGAACCAAATCGTTTCCGCACTAAAAAAGCGAGGGGTCAGCATCGAATACATGGTCAAACAAAACGAAGGCCATGGCTTCAGCAATCAGGAGAACCAATTCGATTTCTACAGCGCCATGGAAAAATTCTTGGACCAGCATCTGAATCAGGCAGCACCGAAAACAGCGGCGCGTTGAAGATCTTGGTGGGGCGATAATCCGGTGGGCGAAAATCTGTCCTCTCATATTGACTGCTGACATTGCGAGAGCAATAACGGACGGCATGCGAGGCATCTGCTTGGTATTTTTATCTCTCCTCCCAGGAACCTGTTTAATCGCCCAAACACCGACTCCCAGCAGTCCTCCGCGGGAACTGATCTCTCTTCAGGTTGATGCCACCGAAGTAGCCCGCAAACTTCTGCACTCACACTTGGTCATTCCGGTCGTACCCGGTCCCCTAACACTTTACTACCCAAAATGGATTCCGGGCGAACATGCTCCTACCGGCCCTATCGATAGTGTGGTCGGATTGAAATTTTCCGTAAACGGACAACCAATCCCCTGGAGACGAGACCTAGTCGATCTTTACGCATTCCATCTTGAAATCCCAAGCGGAGCTTCCCACCTGGAGATCGCGCTTGATTTCGCCGTTCCGGTCGAACCCGCGGCCTTCTCCACTGAGGCATCCGCATCCGCCAGGCTGGCGATGATCAACTGGTATCAAGTTCTGCTGTACCCGGCTGGCGTTAAACCGGAAGATCTGACGTTCCAAACCGAAATCCAGTTGCCACAGCATTGGCGCTTCGGCACCGCGCTCCCGATTCAAGAAAACGGAACCCCGATTAAATTTCGCCCTGTCTCCTTAGTCACGCTGGCGGATTCGCCGCTCGTTGCCGGTATCTACTACCGGCATATCCAACTCGCCGACTCGACCCCCAGCAACGAAATGGATATTGTGGCCGACAGCCCGGAAGCACTGGAGTTACCCGCCGAGAAAGTGACTCAATACCAACACTTGGTGACGGAAGCCGAGGCCCTGTTTTCCGCTACCCATTACGAACATTATCATTTTCTCGTCTCCCTTAGCGACCAGACCTTCCATGATGGTATCGAACATCATGAGTCCAGTCTGAATGCAACTGCCGAGGATGGTTTCACCGATAAGGACGCGTTGGACGCCGCTTCCGATTTGTTGCCGCATGAGTTCGTCCACTCTTGGAACGGTAAGTACCGGCGGCCGGCCGATCTCGCTACTCCTGATTTCCAAAAGCCGATGTTGGACGACCTGCTTTGGGTCTACGAAGGGCTGACCGAATATCTCGGTAGTTTTGTCCTGACGGCGCGATCAGGATTGCGAACACCTGAATTGACCAGAGAGTGGCTAGCGACCAACGCGGCAGAACTGGACACCAAAAGCGGACGTCAGTGGCGTCCTCTTCAGGACACCGCCGACGACGCGTCGCATCTTTACGCTGCGCCGGACGAGTGGGAAGATCGCCGCCGGGCGGTCGATTTTTATCCGGAAGGTGTCCTGCTCTGGCTGGAAGCCGATACGATCATTCGAGGTCAGACGAACGGTCAACGCTCGATGGATGACTTTTGCCACGCATTCCACGGCGGCCAAAGCGGACCTGCCATGCTGAAGACTTACACGGCCGATGAGGTATTCCAGACGCTCAACACTGTCGCTCCCTATGATTGGCGGACGTTTTGGCAAGACCGCCTGAACTCACTCTCGCCACACGCACCGTTGAACGGGATAGAAACCGCCGGCTGGCGCCTGGTGTATTCCGACAAAAGAAACCTTCCGATGGATGTCGCTGCCAAAGAGAAGAAACGCACTAATGAACGTTTCTCGATCGGTTTACTTCTAGACGGTGACGGCGCCATCGTTGACGTAGTCGCCAATAGTCCCGCCGACGTGGCTAAGTTGGCTCCCAGCATGAAGGTCGTGGCCGTAAATTCACGCACTTACTCCGTGGACCGTCTCCGGGAAGCGATCAAAGCCGCTGCCGAACCCGGCGCAAATCCAATCGAACTGATCGTGACCAACTCCGATTACTATCAGACGGTGCATCTCGACTACCATGGGGGCCTGCGGTACCCGCATCTGGAACGGATCGAAGGTCGCCCGGATTTGCTAGGGGCCATTATAGCGCCGCATGCGCGGTGAATGGGACAGGAGCAAGGAGCCAGAATCCAGGAGCCAGGAGGTCAGGGGTGTGGAACGCCCTGAGCGATTGATGGGCGGTAGGCGAAAATCGGTGGGGCGAAAATCTCGGCGCGCCGAAGACACGCCATCTTTAAACGCCATTCCGCGCCGGTTTGAGCCGCGCCGTGGATATGGTCTCGCCCACGATGCCACTGAATACGAACGCGCTGGGTTCGCAACAATTCCGAATCCCTGGTTAACGCACGCCTGGCTCAAATCCGGCGCGTTATCACGTCTAGACGTGGCGTGTTCCTCGGCGCGCCGAGATTTTCGCCCCACCGGACGCTCGGCCGCGAAACCCCCGTTTCGCCCCTTACCCCTGACCTCCTGGATCCTGGATCCTGGCTCCTGACTCCTCTTCCCCCGCCCCGTTCAGCCGGGACACAGTCAGAACCACCACTAAAAGTCCTACCACCAGACACAGAAGCGCAGTGGGAAGCGTGGTTCGGCTCGAAATGAAGCCCACCAACGGTGGGCCGATCAAGAATCCTAGGTAGCCGGTCGCAAAAACCGATGACGTCGCATGCTCGATCTCGCCTTCCGATCGTTTGGCCGCCATCGAGAACAGTAGTGGGATCAGGTTCGCGATTCCAAAACCGGCCAAACCGAACCCGCCGATACATACCCAAGGATTCGGCGCCAAAGCTGCGACTGCCAAGAAGATTCCGGTGACCGCTGCGCTCCCCACAATCACGGTTTTCCGCCCGAAGCTTCTCGCTAGCGAGTCGCCGGCGAATCTCCCGATCGTCATACAAAGGGTGAACGCATTGTAGCCGAACGCGGTGACATATTCTTTGACATGATAACCGGTGCGGAGATGAACCCCGGCCCAATCGGCTACTGCGCCTTCTGTCATCATGACCACCAAACAGAGCAGCCCAAAAACAACCAGGATCCCTCGCGGAAAACTGAGAACCGGACTGCTATTCCCGCTCGGCTCGGCCCTCAGTAACCCCGACCGGGCAAACCAGGTTAGAACCAGACCGAGCACGGTAATCAGAGGCAAATGCGCCCAAGTCCAAGCCGGAGCCGCTAGAAAGACGGTGCCGCACAAAGAACCGCACCAGCAACTCAGGCTCCACCAAGCGTGGAAAGACGACATCACCGGCTTGCCGATCAAGCTTTCATAGGCAGCGGCCTGGCTGTTCATGGCGATGTCCATCACCCCAGTGCAGGCCCCCAGCAGGAACAAGGACACCGCTAAAGACCAGAAATTCGGTGCCAGGCCAGGTCCGATTAAGGAAAGCGGGAAAAGAATCCCAGCTAAGATGGTAATCTTCCGAGAGCTGTACTTGGACATCAGCCAGCCACTAATCCACATGGTGCCGAGGGCTCCCAACCCTGAACACAAAAGAGCCAGCCCCAGCATTTGGTCAGTGAGCTCTAAGCGCTCCTTTACCAGGGGAATATGAACGATCCAGCTTGACATGCCGAGACCGTTTGCCACGAAAACCGCCGTCACGGAGACACGGAGAGAACGATTCTGGTCCAATTTAAAAAGGGGTTGCGAGCAGCCAAACCGTTAGCGACGCCCAAACGATCGTCAGGCTACAAGGACGCCATGGCGTTGCAGCTGCTCAATTTCTTCCTGTTCTGCTCCCGCTTCAACGAAGGCGTTCGTGAGAATCCCCGGAGGTCCAACCACGAAAGGAGCCATTTTACCAAGTTTTTCGGCTAAAACTATCCCAGCGACTGTGCCCGAGCATCGAACCAGAGCTTGCTTTAGCTCAAGCTCTTCGACCGAGAACGTGGAAATGCCGACTTGCCGGTGCAATGCGCAGATCCCAAGATAACAAAGGTCAGCCCGAAAATCTTTGATCTCTTCCACCGCTCGCGCGCCGGTAGTGACCAGTTCTCGCCCCAGGACTCTGCCGCCCAGGACGATCACCTCGACCAAGGGTAGGTCGCAGAGCGCTGTAGCCACCGCCAGACTTGGCGTTACCGCCGTAAACGCGATTTCCGGTGATATACAGCGAGCAAGCTCCAAATTCATACTCCCGCCATCGAACAGGACAACGTTCTTGCGCCGAATCAGCCCAGCTGCTCTTTGCGCCAACTCGCGCTTGGCGGGGGACGCGCTCGCCGAGGGTTCAGCAACCGGTCGCGGTACTTGGGCCGCCGACAATGCCCCACCATGTACCCGCCGAGCCAGCCCTTCCACAACGAGCTGTTTCAGATCTCGCCGGATTGTATCAATCGAAACCTGCAACGAACTAGCGAGGTCCGCCGCGATCACTTTGCCATTATGGCTCAAGCTGTCGAGAATGCGTTCCCGGCGCTCAATGGGAAACAATTCTAGGTCGGGAACTGCACTATTATGCACGATTGAGCGTGATATTACTGCTTTATGCGCGTTTAGTCAAGAATTTTCTGGATTCTTCGAGATATTGCTGCTTCGTGCATGAGCGTGTCGGTTCTCGAGGGAGGTGCTAGGTAAGTTGCTGTCTTTGAGCGAGATGCCCGCCGACAAGTGGACGGAGTGGACCCAGTGGACAGAGTCGGCGCGGGAAACCGTCAGATTCTGCCTGGCAACGGAACACCTCCTTGCCGGCGAGCGCCAGATTGGCCCAGCCAGGAGAAGCGAGGACGTCCACTCTGTCTACTACGTCCACTCAGTCCACCTCGCCCACTCCCCGCGCGCTTGCTCCCTATGCCCCCTTACCGCAGCACCAGCTCCGCGATTTGCACGGCGTTAAGAGCGGCTCCTTTGAGGAGCTGGTCGCCGCACACCCAGAACGCCAAACCGTTCTCAAACGCCCAATCGATCCGTAGACGCCCGACGGCGCATGCTTTCTTTCCGGAACTGGTCAGCGGCATCGGGTAATCTCGTTTAGCGGGGTCGTCGACCAGATCGATGCCCGGCGCTTTTGCCAGAACATCTCGGGCTTGGTCGACAGAGACATGCTTGGAGAACTCCGCACTCACGGCAACAGAATGGGACCGATAGACCGGCACTCGCACACAGGTGATCGACGCTCGGAAGGTCGGGTGATGCATGATTTTCCGGCTCTCATTCCGGAATTTCTCCTCCTCTTTGGTGTAGCCGGACTCAAGGAAAACATCGACTTGCGGCAGAACATTGAACGCGATGGGGTGAGGAAACACGCTTCCCTTGACCGGTTGACCGGCTAAATGGGCCTGTGTCTGGCTCGTCAGCTCAGCAATCGCTTTGGCGCCTGCGCCGGACACAGCCTGATAACTTGCCGCCACGACCCGATTCACGTGAAACGCTTTGTGAAGGGGATACAACGCCATCAGAGCCACGATAGTGGTACAGTTCGGCACCGCGATTTTGCCTCGATGCGCCAAGGCGTCCTCCGGATTGATCTCTGGAATAACCAACGGCACGTCGGGCTCCATGCGAAACGCTGAAGAATTGTCGACTACGATGGCCCCCTGCTTGACTGCCGCCGGTACGAATTCCCTGGAAGTTCCGGCGCCGGCGCTGAAGAAAGCCACATCGACCCCCGCAAACGAATCCTGTTTGAGTTCTTCCACCCGCAAAGGTTCGCCTCGGAACTTGAGTTCTTTCCCGGCCGATCGAGCTGAAGCGAGAAGCTTCAAGTTGCTTACTGGAAGGTCCCCTTCTTCAAGCAACTTGATCAGTTCAGCGCCGACCGCACCGGTAGCGCCCGCGATTGCGAAATTGACACCGTTAGGCATGGAAAGACCCTGAACCTAGCTTGCCAGAATCGTTTGCGCCACGGGAATGAGTAGCTGGTAACGTGTATCGAATTCTTTTTCTAGAAATCGCGCAAAATGAGCAATCGCAAGATCAGAATTCAGGCCAAAGAACAAATTCTTCACCTGATGGAAGCAGATAGAGTGATCTGTAGCTTTCCCGTCTCCACGTCCAGATTTGGGCTCGGCGAAGCAGAGGGAAGCTTTCACACTCCGACGGGACGATTCCAGGTTCACCAAAAAATCGGGGGAGAACACCCAGCTAACACCGTCTTCCGAGGCCGTGTCCCAGTACCGGCCCCACCTGATTGGGCGACAGCAGATGATTTGATCACCTCCCGTATCTTGTGGTTGGACGGTATGGAAGACCACAATCTCAACACCCGGGAACGCTACATCTACATCCACGGGACGAATCAAGAACAGCTTATAGGCCAAGCGGCGAGTCGTGGTTGCATTAGGATGCGCAACCAAGACGTCATTCAGTTGTTTGATCTGATAGACGTCGGGACGGAAGTCGAGATTCTGCCATGAAGGCCTTATTGCTCCGAAAATTTCACCTTAATTGCTTCGGACTGAACTCTTTTTTCTTCTGCGGCCCGTCTGGCTCGAATTTACAAAAATGCATTTGTCTGAACCAACCGTTCAGCCTAATACCAAAGTTGCTGCTAGCTAGGAAAGGAGGCGAGAGAGAAAACATAATGAAGATCGTAAAGTGCATCACCCTCGCGGCTTTTGCCGCATTGGCCCTCGGCATGTCAGCATGCCACAGTAATAATACCCCACCCCCGGCACCGGCGAAGACGACAACCGGTTACTCGAAGTAGGCCTGCGCCTCGCGAGTATTCGATACCCGCCTCAGCTATAATCTGAGGCGGGTTTTCCTTTTTTTAAGCTGACGTAGTCCGAATCGGCGACCAAAAATCGCCATTCGAATCCGGGCGATTTTGTGATTCCGACCCGGCGATCCACCGCAATTGCCGGTCGGGTTTCATTCCGGGTCAGCGATACACCGGGAACAGAGAAAAAATCTTTTCCGTGCCATTGCGCCGTGATTCCGAGTGCCTGGGTCAGTTTCCCCGGACCGGAGCAAAGCATTCTTTCGCGATCCAGCCGGCGCCTTTTCTTCATCAACTCCAGGCCCGCGACTGGCTGTAGCGCCCGAATCAGCACAAATCCGCGGGTATCTCCGGCTTTAGTTAAGAAATTCAGCAGCCAATGCACCCCATAATTCAAATAGATGTAGAGCGCGCCTGGAGACTGTTCATGGATAAAGCTCCGGGTTGCCCCACGCACAAAAGTATGGGAAGCCTCATCTCCATGTTCAGCATACGCCTCCGTCTCGACGATGATGCCCGCGGTCTCACCCCAGGTAAGTGTGCAGCCTAACATTTCCCGAGCACAAACCAGCGGGGGCTGCTCAAAGAATGCTCGGGTCAGGGTTTGATTGGACCGCATTTAGCCTTTCACCTTCTCGTGCTCATGCTCATCCTCGTGCTCGTCCTCGTGCTCGTGCTCGTGCTCGTGCTCGAAAGATTGGATTTCTCAGCGGTCAGATGCACATATGGCTTCTGTCGAACACCCGCTCAGTCTATTTTGGAAACACCATCGCCCTAAGAACGCATTTTCGAGCACGAGCACGAGGACGATTTCTAAAGCCCCGACGGATGATCGAGGAATACCCATGGCAACCCGAAACGATTTGCCACCCTGTCAGCCAGTGCTTTGACCCCAGCCGTCTCGGTCGCGTAATGCCCGGCGTAGACCAGATTGATTCCCAATTCTTCCGCTAGAGTGAATGTATGATGCGGTCCTTCCCCGGTGATGAAAGTATCGATCCCTTGAGCTTTTGCTTCGGCCAGTTCTGAGCCGGCTCCGCCCGTCACGATCCCGACCTTTCCGACCTGCTCGGGACCAGCATCACAATGCCACACCGCTCGGCCGAATCGGTGTTCGATCTTCTCTAATAAATCTGCGTACCCGATATCAAGTTGAGCGAAACAACCCACCGCTCGGCCTTTGAATTCGAAAAATGGTTCAACGGGCCCCAGTCCGAGCTCCGCCGCCAGCAGAGCATTGTTTCCAATCTCCGGATGAGCATCCAAAGGAAGATGCGCGCTATAAACGGCCAGGTTCGCCCCCATGGCTTTGGCCAGCTTTGTGTAGGTCGGACCCGAGATCGCCACACAACCACCCCAAAATAGGCCATGGTGCACGAGCAGGAGGTCCACCCCTTGAGCGATCGCCATCTCAATGACCTTCAGGCCGGAGTCGACCGCAGCGCCTACTCTGGTAATCCACCCTGAGTTCTCGAGTTGCAGCCCATTAAACGCATTCGGGTAGTCCGGGAACGCCGGAATATCCAGCAACCCGTCCAGATAGGCCGTGATGGCAATGAGTTCTGCACCAACCTCAGATTTCATTTCCGAGGGAAGAACATAGGTAAGGTAGAGCGCCGGAGCAAGGCGCCGGTGGGGCGAAAGGGCGAAACGGCGAATGGGCGAAACGGCGTAGGCCCGATCCGACCTCTATGATCATGTCGCATGGGTCAAATACTGTCCCATAGATCCCATTCGCAGCCTCACCCAGCGCCTGTCGCCGTTTCGCCGGCGCGCCCTTTCGCCCATTCGCTCTTCTTCAAATCTCCGCTCGTGGAACGATTTGTCCCGCGTAGGCGATCGAGAGGCGTTTTACTCCCTTGATTCGCTTCGCAATTGACCGGATCTGGGCCAAGATACGAACCAGGACTAATTCATTCCGGTAACCAACTGAGTATGAGTACTCTGGTTTCACGGCCATGTGCAGCAAAACCAGCGTATCCTGTCCGGTCCTCGTATAGACTACCACCCCGGCCAGATCCTTTTCCCGGCCGCGATCCATGAACGCGTACAACGTCTGGACTTCTCGACCTTCAATCCCAATGCGCAGTTGTTCCCCTTCGACGATAATTTTAGGGAATCCGTAGCTCAGGATAGAAGCATTAATCCCTGATTCGTGTTCACCCTGTTGCGGGTGGAAAAACATCAGCTCTTCTAACTCCACCCTGCGATCCACCGGGAGAGAAGAGGAAAACGTCAGGTTTACCACAAGTCCTTTGCTTAGGCGGGAGGGGGCAATGTGTCAATAGCGCGGGACCCTGGCAAATCGTTGACGATTTTGTCAGGGTCCCGCGCTATAGCGTTAGAACGGATCGCGAACGATCCATTCTAACGCACCTGCCATAGTCTGCTGTCTAAAAATGTTTGAGCATTTTTAGACAGCAGACTCGACTTCCTTATCCTCGACGCTTATCGTTTGGCGATTCCCCCCAGTATGATTCAGCAAGTAGCCCAGAAGCGCAGAAAACGCCTCTTGCAACTACGTGAAGCGCAGCGACGCCGGCGGACCCGCCTCAAGGAGGAGCATAAAGCTTTTCTTCAGATCATCCTCACTGAAGACATGCAGGCTGCTTTGCGGAAGTTGAGCGCATCGCGCGATATACCGATGCACCTTTGTGCTGCCGAGCTTATCGAAGAAGGGCTCGGCCGTCACAATGGCGAACCATTGCCAACCCCGGCGTCGACATTGGATAGTCCTAACGGTCCGGAATCCGTCCCTCGATCTGAACCGGACGCGATTAGCCACACATTAACTGAGTAGATTCTAACAATCCGGTACCAGCCGGTTCTTCAAGGTGCGGCCTTCGCCCCATATCCGAATAGGGCGCCGGCCTGACGTCGCATCGATTTGACGCCCTGGGCAGCAGGGGTTTAGTTGCTATTGCGAGCAAAGGAAGCAGCCAGTCAAGCAATCACGCTTAAGGCTCGCGCAAACTAGTTTCCTTCACCAAATCTATGGCTTACGAACTACCTCCTCTATCTTATCCTTTTAACGCGCTAGAGCCGCATATTGATGCCAAGACGATGGAGATCCATCATGACAAGCATCATCAAGCGTATATCACCAACGCGAACAATGCGCTGAAGGATCATCCGGATCTAGCAGCAAAGCCTGTCGACGAGCTTATCGCTAATTTGAGCCAGGTTCCCGAGTCGATCCGCACCGTGGTTCGCAATAACGCGGGCGGGCACTCCAATCACTCTTTCTTCTGGAAAATCATCGGCCCAAACGCCGGCGGCGCTCCCAAAGGCAAACTGGCTGACGCTATTAATTCTACTTTCGGTAGCTTTGATGCGTTTAAAGAAAAACTCCAAGCCTCCGGTGCCGGGAGATTCGGCAGCGGTTGGGCCTGGCTCGTGGTCAACAAAGGGAAGCTCGAGATTACTTCCACTCCTAACCAGGATAGCCCGATTATGGAGGGCCAAAAACCGGTTATCGGTGTCGATGTTTGGGAGCATTCCTACTACCTCCTCTATCAAAATCGGCGGCCCGACTATTTGAAGGCCTGGTGGAACGTAGTGAACTGGGATCAGGCCGAGAAGAACTTCACTGCCGCCAGCTAGAATTCGCTAAAGACGCTGCTCCCACGGAGTATCGTCTTCGTTTCGAGCATTCAAACTTCAACGCGAAACGCTCCGGCCTGCGCCGGAGCGTTTCTGCATTTATAGCCGGCACCCTTTACAAATGCGCCTGCATTTGCAAAGGGTGCTGGCTGTGGCATACCTGAACGATCACTATCTCAAGCTTAAGGCTGGTTATTTATTCCCCGAAATTGCTCGCCGGGTGAGACAATTCGGCGAGGAGAAACCAGACCTGGCCAAGAACATCATTCGGTGCGGCATCGGGGATGTCACCGAACCATTGCCTCCCGCTGCGATCGAGGCGATGCACCGGGCAGTTGAGGAGTTGGCTCACCGAGAATCGTTTCGCGGATATGGGCCGGAACAAGGCTATGAATTTCTACGCCATGCTATCGCCGAGCATGATTATCGGTCTCGCGGAATCGAGGTAGCCCCGGACGAGATCTTTGTATCTGATGGCTCCAAGTGCGATTGCGGCAACATCCTGGATATTTTCGGAGCCCAGAACCGGATCGCCGTCATGGACCCGGTTTATCCAGTTTACGTTGATACCAATGTTATGGCGGGTCACACCGGAGACGCTGACACCGCCGGCGCTTATTCCGGCCTGGTCTATTTACCCTGTAACGAAGCGAACGGCTTTGTTCCGGCTCTACCGAACGAAAGAGTCGACTTGATTTATCTTTGTTATCCAAACAATCCCACCGGAGCAACCGTCACTCGGGATCAGTTAGCCGGTTGGGTAGAATACGCATTGAAAGCCGAAGCCATTATCCTCTTCGACGCGGCTTACGAAGCCTATATCACCCAGCCTGGCATCCCTCATTCCATCTACGAGATTCCAGGAGCCAGACAATGTGCGATCGAGTTTCGCAGCTTCTCCAAGAACGGCGGGTTTACCGGGGTGCGTTGTGGTTTCACTGTCTTACCGAAAGAACTGCAGGCCACTACTCAAGCCGGTGAAAAAAGACCGCTACACCCGCTCTGGCACCGACGCTTCAGCACCAAGTTCAATAGCGTCAGTTATCCAGTCCAACGCGGTGCAGAAGCGCTTTACGCTAAGACCGGTCAGGAACAAATCCGCTCGCTCATCGATCACTATCTGGCAAATGCGCGTCTGCTGGCGGCTTCGCTTCAGAAAAGCGGCTTGACCGTGTACGGCGGGATCAATGCTCCTTACATTTGGGTGAAAGCGCCGTCCGGCTACGGCAGTTGGGCCGTCTTCGATAAAATCTTAAACGAGATCCAGGTTGTCATTACTCCCGGCGCAGGATTTGGCGCCGAGGGAGAAGGGTTTTTCCGAGTCTCAGCCTTTAATTCCAGAGAAAACGCGGAGGCGGTGGCTGGGCGGTTCCAAACCGTGAAATGGTAGAACGGTCCTCATTAAGGACTGATCAGATCTTGTCCCGAAGGGACAATAGGACTCAGCTCGGGGTTTCAACCCCGGGTACCGATCAAAGAAAGGCCCGCCCTCAGAAGGCGCTTCGCGTTCGGTGTTCGGCGTTCGTGCTCGTGCTCGTGCTCGTGCTCGTGCTCGTGCTCGAACGTTGTTGCTTGCAGAAAAGGCGTGTCAACCCAATTAGAAGCGCCAAGCCCGAATTGCACCCCGCGTCCGCGGGGTTGGAGGTGCTGAAGGGGCGGAAGAAATCCGTTCGTCAACACTAAAGTCAATACAACGCCCGACTTTTTGCCTATTCGCCATATCCGGCTAGGTTTTAAACGCGCAACTGCCGATTTGCTAAACACCAAAAATGTTGTCATCCGCAATCAGCCCAGAGCTCAAAACCGCCGATAAAAGTTCTCTTTACCCAGAGATCCACCAAACCTTACGAGCGGTGCTAACCGGCGAAACCGACTTCATTGCCAATTTAGCCAACTCGGCCGCTTTGCTCTTCTGGAGCCTGCCTGCGATCAACTGGGCCGGTTTTTACTTGCTCAAAGAGGGGGAACTCGTACTCGGCCCTTTCCAAGGAAAAATTGCCTGTATACGGATCCGGCCAGGCCAAGGTGTGTGCGGAACCGCAGCAGAAAAACGCCAGACGCTAGTGGTGCCGAATGTCCACGAATTTCCAGGTCACATCGCCTGCGATAGCGCCTCCAACTCCGAAATCGTTGTCCCCATCGTCAAAGACGACCTCTTAGTCGGAGTCTTAGACATCGATAGCCCCGAGTTTGCCCGGTTCGATGACACCGACAAAGCCGAACTCGAGAAATTTGTCCAAATCCTCACCAACGCCATCCCCTCGCCACCGCCAACTTAAAACCTAAAACTTAGAACCTAAAACCTAAAACCTTTAACTCCCCTCCCATGCCTCAGCCTCTTTCTTTACCCGATAATTTGCCAATCCCTCAAGACGATGGGGCATGCGCTCATCTTCCCGGTATGAAGATGCCCCCGTTGGCGCTCGCAACGACTGCCGGGTCCACCGTCGATTTATCTAGTCTGCCCGGACGCAGCGTTATTTTCTGCTATCCCAAAACGGGCGTCCCAGATAAAAATCCGCCGCCCGAGTGGGACGCAATTCCGGGTGCTCGCGGGTGTACGCCGCAAAATTGCAGCTTTCGAGATGAACACACCAATTTGCTGCAGGCCGGGGTAGACCACGTTTTCGGAGTCAGCACTCAAAGCTCCAGCTACCAGCGCGAGGCCAGAGAACGGCTTCATCTACCCTACTTGCTGGTCTCTGACGAAAAGCTGGCGTTGGCCCATGCGCTGAACCTGCCAACATTCGAGTTTGCCGGCGAAACATTGATCAAACGTCTAACGTTAATCGTTGATGACCGCATCATCACTCACGTTCTCTATCCAGTATTTCCGCCGGACAAAAGCGCAGCCGATACGCTCCAGTGGATAAAGGAGCATCCCGCTAATCCAGCCACGATTTAGGCCGGCTCAAGTCGAGGCTATCAACGGTTTATCATTTGTGAACTTTGCTTTGAAATCGGTGGCTGACTTTCAACGCCTTATTCCGAACACGGCGCTCGAACCTCTGGGCGTCGAAGTCCTATCCGTAGACGAAAAAGGCCTGACCTTGCGGATGCCGATTTCCAACGCCACCCGGCAGCCCTATGGCCTCTTGCATGGCGGGATTAGCCTTCTACTGGCCGAAAGCGCCGCTAGTATGCATTCAGCCTGGGACATAAACCTGGAAGAAGTCGCGCCCGTTGGCGTTGAAATCAACGGCTCGCACCTGCGCTCAGCGACCTCCGGTCATGTGATCGCCACCGCTCGCCTGTTACGCCGGTCCTACGCTCTGGCGGTTCACAATGTGGAGATAACTCACGAAGAGACGCAGCACCAGCTCTGTGCTTGTCGTGTAACGAATTATTATAAGCGTCGCTGAACCGGGCTATGGGTTGTACCCAAGGTTTAGGCCTGGTCACGGATGGGACCTATGGGACTCATGTGACTTACTAAGTCGCTAACGCGCATCGCCGCCACCAATCACCAATCACCAATCACTAATCACCTCTAACTTCTCACGCTCACTCCCCTCCGCCACCTAAACTTAGCAGCTCGGGATAGAGAGCACGCGCTATCTCTTCGCATTTGGCCAGGATTTCGGTGGCCGACGTCATGTTACGGGCTTCCGCGGCTAGCTCGAGGCATTGTTTGGCGTTCAGCGTCTGGACCGCTTTTTTGACGCGCGGCACTAGTCCAGGACTGGCGCTTAGTTCGTCGACCCCCAGCCCGATAAGCAAAGGCGTCAGAGCCACTTCACCTGCCATTTCCCCGCAAACACCTACCCAGATATCGTTCGAGTGCGCCGCCGTGACGGTCATTTCCAAAAGGCGGACAATCGCCGGATGCGTGGGTTCATAGAGATGAGCGATCCGCTCGTTCACCCGGTCGACAGCCACCGTGTATTGAATCAAATCGTTCGTCCCGATGCTGAAGAAATCCACTTCTTTGGCGAGAGCGTCTGCCACCAGAACCGCACTCGGAATCTCGATCATGATCCCGATCTCCATTTCCTCATTGAAAGGGACTCCGTCCGCCCGCAATTCATCTCGACAGCTTTCCAACACTTCGTTCGCTTGGCGCAGCTCGGACAGGCCGGAAATCATGGGATACATCAGGCTCACGTTCCCCGCGGTACTGGCACGCAAAATCGCTCGCAGTTGAGCTTTGAAGATATCGGGACGCTCCAGACAGAACCGGATCGCCCGGCACCCTAAAAACGGGTTGATCTCCATCGGGATGTGAGAATGGCTTAGAAACTTGTCTCCTCCTAAGTCCAGTGTGCGAATGATCACATTGTGCGGATGGACCGCTTGAGCCACGGCTTGGTAGGCGCGAAATTGTTCTTCCTCGTTCGGCAGCTCCGTTTTGTTTAGGAAGAAAAACTCGGTGCGATAAAGCCCGATTCCCCTGGCGCCGGCTTGGTTAACCAAGGTGACATCTTCGGGAAGCTCGATGTTCGCAGAAAGGATGATCTCCGCGCCGTCGGTGGTGATACATGCCGTATCCCGGAGAGTGACCAACTGCTGTTCGACTTTTTCGAGCTCAACCTCGAGCTCTCCGTATTCCCACAAGGCTTGATCCCCCGGATTGACGATCAACAACCCGTTGCTCCCATCCAGCAGGACGTGATCACCGTTCTTGAGCCGGGTGCTGGCGTCTTTAAGCCCAACCACGGCAGGAATACCAAGTGACCGAGCCATGATCGCCGTGTGCGAGGTCCGGCTGCCTATGTCCGTGGCGATACCGAGCACATACTGCCGATTCAAAGTGGCGGCATCAGACGGGGTCAGATTATGAGACACGATGACGTGTGGTTCCTCCATCTGCGACAAAGGCCGGCCGGAACGCCCGAGCAAATTGCGGATAATCCGTTTGGTCACATCGTGAATATCGAAAGCGCGCTCCCGAAGATACGGATCATCGATCTCACTCAAGGTGCGGGCATAGCGATTGGCGACCTCGGCGAACACAAACTCCACGTTCCAAAGGTCGCGCTGCAAAGTGCGCAGGACCTCGTCGATCAGCGTATGATCTTCGACCACCAAAAGATGGGCATCAAAGATACTCGCGTCCTTGGCGCCAATCGCCTCGGCAATCTTTTGCTGCATCTCGAGGATTTGCGCCCGCGTGGCGATAAGAGCAGCCTCGAACCGGGCAATCTCTCCCGGGACGTCGCTGCTATCTATCCGACGCTTAGGCGGTTCTTCGTCCTCGGGGTGATGGACGAAGACAGTGCCGCGACTAATCCCGGCGGAAACGCCGACACCACGAAGCCGTACTTCCTCATCGCTCATTCGAGATCAGAACCTAATTAAAGAAACGGAAGATTCGATCAGAAAGAAAGGGTTAACGTAAATTGATGTCCCGTGCTTAAGGCATGCCGTACGCGCCCGGCATGGGAGAACGCGCGTGCGCCCGGCGACGAGACCATGCTCATTCCTCATTAAATTTGCCTTCGATTAGCGTCTCGAGTTCCTGGACAGCTTTGTCGGCATCAGAACCTTCAGCAGAAATTAATAGCTTCGTCCCCTGTCCGGCGGCCAGCATCATCAGTCCCATGATGCTCTTGCCATTGACCTGTTCGCCGTCTTTTTCGACCCAGATCTCAGCCCGATGCTTATTCGCCACCCGGACAAACATCGCGGCAGGGCGAGCGTGGAGACCAAGCTTATTAACGATGGTCACTTCTCGCTTAACTTTCTCAGGCCCCGAACGTTTGTTCAATAACCCCATTTACTTCTCCTTATTCTTTTGCATCAAGCTCAATAGCCGTTGATTAAATTCCACCGCGCTGTTTTGCCCCAGACTCTTCAGCTTCTGGTCGAGAGCCCCGACTTCCACCAAGCGGGCAAGGTCTCGACCTGTACGTACCGGAATGGTGATATGCGGGATACGAATCCCGAGGATCTCATAATATTCTTGTTCAAGTCCAATCCTATCAACCTCTTCCAATTCGTGCCAATCCACGAGAGTAACTACCAAGTCAAGACGCTTCTCCAAGCGTATACTGCCGACCCCAAAGATAGATGCAACATTGATGATTCCTAGGCCTCGAACCTCCATATGATATCGAGTCAGATCCGGCGCAGTGCCGACCAGCTCTCGCCCTTCAATTGCTCGGAACCGCGTCACATCGTCACTGACTAAGCTATGGTTGCGTTCGATCAACCCTAGCACGCATTCGCTCTTACCAATTCCACTGCTCCCTCGGACCAGGGTACCGATTCCCATGATGTCGACCATGCTCCCGTGCTCTGTGGAAGTGGGTGCAAAATCCATTTCCAACGCAATCGTCGCCGCGTTGATGAACCGCATCGTAACCAGTGGTGTTCGGAATAAGGCAATACCATGCTCAGCCGCAGCTTCGACCAGACCGCGTGGCACTGGCAGATTGCGGGATACTACGACGCAAGGGATATGCTGAGCGCAGAGCTGAAAGCACCGGGCGCGCTCTTCCGCCTCGTCGAGACTCTTCAGATAACTCGACTCGGCGTTACCTAGGACCTGGATCCGCTTCCCGGCGAAATAGACGAAGAAACCGGAAAGCGCCAACCCGGGCCGGTTAATGGTCGGTTCCCGGATTTTGCGGTCGTAACCGATAGCCGGGCCGACCAGCTTCATTTGCAGAGATTCGGCGTGCCGGTTGTAAAACTCACCGACCTCGATGAACGGACGTTTGCCTTTGATCATCGGGCGGATAAATCATGTCGCTCGATGGTGAAACGGCCGCCTGCCGGCTCAAGGCCGGCAGGACATCTCTGGAAGTCGGCGAATCTTTCGGTCACTCAGTTAGGCAATACCAAGATAAGAACCTTAACTGAAAGTCGGCTCGATCAAACCGAAATCACCGTGCTTTCTCCGGTACAAAACGCTCACTTTCTCCGTTTTTGCGTTCAGAAAGACCAAGAATTGTTTCTTGGAGAATTCCATCTGCAACACGGCTTCCTCGGGTGACATCGGTTTAACCGGATACTTCTCCGTCTGGATCAATTCGGGAGCACCATTTTCCGCTTCCGTTTCGACATCTTCGGTTAAAGCGCCATCCAAAACTGCTCTGCTCGTAAGCCACTGCCACCGGGCCGGATTCTCGGCGATCTCTCGTCCTTGTTGTCGTCCTGGACGATGGTTGCGCATCAAACGGGTCTTGCATTTCCGCATCTGACGGGCAATGCGCAGCACAACCTGATCAATCGACGCGTACATGTCGTTCGATATGGCGCTGGCTTCGAGAGTGATATGATTGCTGCAGTGCAAAATCACCTCCGCTTGATGCCGATATTTCTGTACATCAAGAATAACCTGCACCTCAATAATCTTAGGATAATCAAGATGAAGCGTTGATACCTTCCTACGGCAATACTCCTTCATTGCTTCGGTAACGCTGACATGTCTTCCGGTTACTTGGATCGGTGGGTTTGCATTTCTAGTCTGCATGGGAACCCTTTCTGTTTTGGTTTATTGCCGGCCACTAACCGCTCCAACGACGACACTTGCGCGATGTCGCAAGTCAGTCGCTGGTGCGAATGAAACTGACCGGCAACGGTTTGGCTTGTTACTCCGGGGAGAGAACCTGGCCTCTTCCCGTCACATGCGAAAACGTTCACCTAAATAGAGTTGGCGACTAATCGGGTCATTAATCAAAAATTCTCGGCTACCCTGACTTTCGACGCGGCCGTCGTAAATCAGGTAGGCTCTATCGACGATCTCGAGCGTCTCGCGGACGTTATGATCTGTAATCAGGATCGATAGACCTGAACTGCGCAAATTCGAAATATGTTGCTGGATTTCGGCCACCGCGATGGGATCAACGCCGCTGAACGGTTCGTCCAACATGATCATCTGTGGATTGGTTACCAACGAACGGGCGATAGTCAGTCGCCGTTTTTCACCACCGCTAAGGGTCAATGCTTGGTTCTTAGCCAAATTCTCAATGCCGAACTGGCGTAACAACTGTTCACAGCGCTGCTTTTTTTCCCGGCGTTTGCCCGGCAGCATCTCGAGAATTGCCAGGATATTTTGCTCGACCGTGAGTTTTCGAAAGATCGACTCTTCCTGGGGGAGATAACCCATGCCCATTCGCGCCCGGCGATGCATCGCGAAATGAGTCACATCGCGATTATCAAAAAATACCCGACCACTGTTTGGCCGCACGAGTCCTACAATAAGATAGAAAGTTGTGGTTTTACCAGCACCATTTGGTCCCAATAATCCAACGACTTCACCTCGATTGACGTGAATATCGATCCCGTTAACTACGGCCCTGCCGCCGTAGATCTTGACTATCTTTTCGGTTCTGAGGATCGCCTCGCTGACCTTGTCCTCCGTCGGAAAGGCCAGCGTTGGGGCGCTAGTCACGTTAATGGACGACATTATTCTTCTGAGCTTTGTTCGGGTCGACGACCGTTTCGCCGGGGGACGGGGACGGAGAAGGCGACTTCATCGAACTCTTGTCTTGGATAACGGTGCGGCTGGGTCCGAACGTTTGCAAACGTCCATCTCGGTAAAGAATCATCCGGGTACCTTCTTCGGTTGAAATATGCGTATTAACCCCCTGGGTCACCTGGGGCCACCCAATCAAGGTAACGGCATCCTGTTTCGCATTGTAAATTGCATTTTGCGAGCGTCCTGTATCCAGCACCACTTGCGGCGAAGCCCCAGGGCTCGCACTGGCAGAAGCCGATGCTTGTGGAAAAACAGCGCTGTTTGCTACCGGCGTCGTCTGGGGACTAGCCCCACCCTCGGCTTGATTATTCTTCTGGGGGTTCGCGTGAACGATGATTACATTTCCCTCCGCATGAGCTTCCTTGATGCCACCGCCATCTTCTTGCTTGTTCATCCAGACGGTTAGCTTGTCGGTCGTCATCGTGAACTGCGGGTCAATCACTTTGACGTTACCTACAAAAATCGCGGTTCTAGCCGTACCGTCAAACTGGACCTCATCTTTCGCTGTGATTTCGGTCGGTCCCTTGGAATCATCTCCACCCAGCACGTCCGGGCCCTTCTTTGCGTCCGCATTGCCACCCTTTTCCGTGGCGCCCGTCTTCTTATTCGCCGCGCCGGGCGAAGCCTGGCCACGAGCCGCAGCTCGAGGGCTGGGTTTCGGGGAGCTGGCTTTCGGGGAGGCGGTCGTCTGCGCCCAGATCACTCCAGGCACGAACCCTATAACTAAGAGCCAAAAATATCTACTTCTGTTCACCGGCCGATGCTTGTTGATCTGGGTTCTTCTTAGTTAGTTCGTCTCGATTATAAATAATCAAACGCACGTTCTTGAATACTCTTCCTTGTCGGGTCTTGGTATTGAACACCGCAGAATCCCCGGTGAGCCTGAAGTCCTCTCGAGTGACGATCACCGGATCCTGCGTCGTTATGACGTTCGTTTCCGTATTCATGGTCGAATTGATCATTTCGACCTTTGCACTGCGCGCCCCGGTCTGGTCGTCATAGGTCTGGATCACCGTGTTGTGCATCTCGACATTGACCTGATCTAAGCGCTTCACCTTTTCCACGTCCACGATGGCTTGCAGCTTCCCTTGGTCATTTCGCATTGGCAGTCGCAACCCCTTGGCGTCATGGCCCACCGGTATCGGAATATCGATCTTACGATCCGGTTTGGGCTTATCGGCGCGGATTTCGGCTCCAGTGAGCAAAACCAGCAGAATCGGGATAAGCTTAGTGAACGACTTCATGGATCCGTTGTAGCTGATACAATAAATCCGGTAATTCCTTCAAAGGAATCTGATTCGGACCATCAGAGAGCGCATTGACCGGATCGATGTGGGTCTCGATAAAAATCCCGTCACAGCCGGCAGCCACTGCCGCCCTCGCCAGAACTGGAGCCAGCTCTCCGTCGCCGCCGGTTGCGTTCCCGGCGCTCCCCGGTCGTTGCACGGAATGCGTCGCATCGAAAATCACGGGATAGCCCTGTTGTTTTATCCAGTACAACGAACGCATATCAGCTACAAGATTATTGTAGCCGAAGGATACGCCCCTCTCAGTGAAGACGTAGTTATCGCACCCAAAGTTTTCTAATTTTTCCGCAATATTCCGAACGTCCCAGGGGGCCAAAAACTGGCCTTTCTTCACATTAACCGGCCTGCCCGTCTCTGCGGCCGCCTGGATCAAGTCGGTCTGGCGGCAAAGAAAGGCCGGGATTTGCAACAGATCGATAAAATCCGCCGCCCGTTTCGCTTCTTCCGGCGAGTGGATATCGGTGGTCACCGGCACTTTAAACTTGTCGCCGACCGCCCGCAGCAGCTTACACCCTTCATCCAGGCCAAACCCGCGATAGGATTTGGCCGACGTTCGGTTGGCTTTATCGTAAGAAGCCTTAAAAATCCACGAGAGCTTCAGCGGTTGCGCCAGAGCAGACAACTGCTCTGCCATCGACCAGACGAATGACTCTGACTCGATGACGCACGGCCCCAGAATAAAAAGCGGCGCGGCTCCGCCGGTTTGAACCGACCCAACCGTAAGCGTACGTGTCAAGAGCCGTAACTTTTCACAAATTTCCGTTTACCGTCTCCCTCGGTGGCCGTTCCGCCAGTTTCGACCGTCTGAGAAGCAGCAGCGCTTTCGAGCTCCGATTGGGAGGGCGTTACTGGTTCTGGAGCAAGATTCGCTGAGCCCGGACGCTGTTTACCAGCCGTTTCCACGAATGCGATTTGCAAATTGGCTAACGCGTTCGCCAAAATCCGGCCTTCGTCACTTGTCAGGTTGCCCTTGGTCTTTTCCTGAATCATGACCAGCTGATCAATTAACAGCTGAGCCATATCCAGATTCACTTCGGCCTTGCCAGTCTGGGGATGAGGGATCTGCCCCAGCATGAAGGCCGCATTCTGGGCCTGCATCATCACAAATTCGATGAAGCGCTGGGCCATTTCTCCTGAAGACACTGGCGTATTTTGGTATTCTGCCATACAAACCTCCGGATGCTTAAGACTTTACAATGACTGTTGTCGCCGGTTTATCCATCAAATATTTGTGGCAAACCGCCCGTATATCTTGGGCCTTGATTCCCTCAATCTGTCTTTGGCGTTGGTCAAAGTAATCCAGACCGAACCCGTATAACCGGTTAAGTGCGAGGCTATGACAATACGACTCCAGGTTCTGTTTCTGGAATTCGAACTGAACTAACAACTTGTTCTTCGATCGCTCCAATTCTTCGTTGGAAAGGCCGCTTGCCGCCAGCGCGCTGATTTCCTGGTGGTACAGCTTGGCTACATCGTCCGCCGTTTCCGGAGCTGTGGCTGCATACAAGTTGAAGAGTCCGGGAGCCAACCCTAGCGCCAGAGACGTACCTACAGAATAGGCCAAGCCTAACTCCTCCCGCAGCTTGACAAAGAAACGGGAGCTCGCATCCCCAGTCCCTTCGTCCAAGGTTTCAAGTCCGACTCGATCCGGATCCGCCAAAGTGCACGCCAGATAGCCGACCGCTACGAAAGCCTGATGCTTTTCGTTCCGTTGCACGATGGTCTGAGTCTCGAAAGGCCGAACGGGCGGCATCTCAAAAGAGTAGGTCGCCGGACGCTGCGGCAGCGAACCGATCGTTTCGCAAAGTTCCTCCCACAGTTTCTTCTCATCAAAATGGCCGCAGATACCCAGGGCCCAGGCCGAGCTGGTCTTCAGCCATTCATGAAGCTGTATCAGGTCTGTCCGCCGAACGTTGGCTACACTCGCTTTTGTCCCTGCCGGATTAGCCGCGTACGGATGGTCCCCGTAAATCGCGCTCCGCAAAACATTGCGCGCAATCACCCCTGACTGCGCCTCGTCCGCTTCGATGGCCGCAATCTGGCTCGCTTTCTCCCGCTCAATGGCGTCCTCCGGAAAAGAGGGTATCGCCAAAATCTCCGCCGTCAGCCGCAGTACCTGCCCAAAATCCTCTGTTAACGAACTGAGCCCTAAACGAAAGGAATTGTAACCGGAGTCGCCAAAAAGGGATCCTCCCAAGCTTTCGATCGTATCCGCGATCTCTTGGGCACTCCGTTTCGTGGTTCCTTTCAAAAGGCATTGCGTGTAGAGCCGGTTAAGCCCGCTTCGCTTCGGGGGGTCGACCAACACCCCTCCCGCGCCAACCAAAGACCCATGCAACACGCCCAGGCGATCGTCCGGAATTAATACCACCGGGACGCCGTTCGGTAATAGGCGAACCTGGTTCTGCTTTTGCGTCCGGGTTCGCCTCGAGGTTTTCCGCGGTAATGTGCTAGGACGCAGCGAAACCGCATTCAGATTGTCCTCCGTTAAATAACGATCGAACACCGCTTGCACCTGTTCCGGAGAGACGGCTTCCACCCGACGGAGATAACGTTGATTAAAGTTGAGGTTCCGGGTGTAGAGCCAATTAACCCCGATGTCCGACGCGATTCCGCGCACGGTTTGCAGCTGTTCTAAGGCGCTCACCCAAATGATCCGTTTAGCTTTCGCCAGAGCCTCGGATGCTAAACTCTGTTGGCGCCAAGCCCCGAGTTTAGTGAGCACTATCTCATCCACCCCATCAACATTTTCAATAGGGCAGGTGCCCGACACCGTGAGCAAACCCGGGGACGCCGGGGTGAAAGCATAGGCGCCTATCCCGTGAACTGCGCCCATTTTTTCCCGGACCTCTTCAAAAAGAAAAGAGCTAGCCCCGCCCCCCAGCAAGATGGAGAGGACATCCAGCGCCGGCACATCTTCGTGAAAAACCGCGGGTACATGCCACGCCAAACTGAAATAACCGATGGCGGTGTCGAACGACTCCACTTCGTTCCGGCGTCCCGCTTGCGGCGGTTCAGCCGGGATCACCATCGGCGCCGCCGGTTTGGCCGGAGCCGAACCAAAGTAAGCTTGCGCCCACTCCTTAACCTGCTCGGTCTGGACGTCACCGGATACTACTACAAAAACGTTTCCCGGGACATAACGGCGCCGGTAGTAGGCTAAAAGACTCTCTCGATCAATCTGATCGAAGATCCGCCGCAGCCCGATAACCGGGTACCGGAAAGGGTGCAACTGGTAAGCGGTAGAAAAGGTCAGATGGCTCAGCGTCCGGTCCGGATCGTCATAACCCAGATCAAATTCTCGACGAATGACATCCATCTCCCGGGCCATTTCTTCCGGATCGATCACCGATTCGAACAACATGTCGCCTATCACATCCAGGGCGGTCGATACTGCTGTCGCCGGGCAATCCACCCAAAACACAGTCCGATCGAACGAGGTATACGCGTTCAGGTAGCCGCCAACCTGGTGAATCTCTTCGCTGATATTTTTAGCGCTGCGTTTCGCCGTACCTTTGAAAAGCATGTGCTCGAGCAAATGCGTCAGACCGCCGCCGACCCATTCCCCTTCATGCACGCTTCCGGTCTCACACCATACCTGCACAGTGGCTACACTGGCGTAGTGCTCGGGTGCGACTAGGAGAGTAAGACCGTTTGACAGGGTGGATTTATCCACCGCAATTTCGGGAGCATCCATTCGTTGAGCCCGAAAACTACGATTGCTTCGTGGCGCCGGTTTTCAGCGGCTCAAAGGGAGCAACAAAAGCTTCCTGAAAGTCCACTCCATCTTGGAAATCGTCCGGACTGTCGGAATCCGTTTTGCCGAAGACCCCGGCGCCGATCAAGTTGAATACAATATTCCCAACGTCTAGCGAAGAGGTAACCCGCCAATAGTCGAAAACGGTCATCGCCATAGGGCCGAACTCTTTCAAAGCGTATTGCTGAAATCCGGCCATTAGTTCTTTGGCGGTTACGTGAACGTTTAGACCCGTCTGGGTGCGTTTGTTCTGCTTGATGGTGAACTCCAAGGCTTCTTTGACAAACTCATAGGCGGCAGCCTCATACCGCGGATCTTTTTTTACAGTCTCCTCGACGATTTCGTTGAACGATTTCTGCATTACCTACTTGTTTCTAAGAGTGGCGGAGCCGGGGTAGCGGCGTCCCGATAGTGTTTCACGATCGCTCCGACAAAAATAGCGGATAAGAATAAGATTATAAATATTTGTTCGCGTCGGGTAAGCCGAAACACCGCGCCAATATACGGAACTCGTTGACTTTGTCATCCCTCTGTTCGTTTCCCTGTCGCCCCCTGGTTCTCTTACCTCCTCTGCGAATCGTCCTCGTCCTCGTCGTCGTCCTCGAGAGTTTTAGGGTATGCGACGGTGACCGAACGATACGCGTTTTCAGTGGTCGGAGTTCTCGAACGTTTGTGAACGCCGGGCGAAAGCAAGTTTTCGAGGACGAGGACGAGGACGATTCGGAGCTACCCTACCCCCTACTGTTCCGGAATCATCTTCACCAGACCCTGCTCAAATTCCACTTCCCGGAACTGGTTCAGCGTTTCTCGCTCAATCCCAAACCCATTCCACAGCTCTCCGAAAAATAGGTACTGAGCCATCCCCATGAAGAACGGCGCTATCGCTAACCGGCCGATCGCACCACCATGGTTACTGAAAGCTGGACGCCCAAAATCGTCGCGTGCCGTATAACTGCCGGAAAGATAAATCGGATACCCAAAGACGGAATACCTGGTAAACACCAGGCAAGTCTTTGGTTGAAACGAGACCAGGACACCATCAAACCGGCAGAGGTTATCGAATAGGAATCCGCGTGGGGCGGTCCGTTGCACTAAATAGGCGTTCACATCCGCCTCGGACAACTCGGCTACATCTCCTCCGCGCGACGCCTTGGCCTGAGCAATCACTTGCATCACCGCGAGGCCGTTTCCCGGTGAACCCGCCGCCGGTAATTTCTTCGGTGGTTGGCAGATCGTGATCAAGCAGCCAACCACAAAACTGGCAATCACCAGACCAACCAGCCGGTTTAGAAAATGGCGAACACTCGACTCGACCTTGCCGAGCGGCGCGACCGCTGGTTTCGCCTTAGTAGGTGTTACGCTACCACTCTCCTTTGTCTCAGGCGGCTTTGTCGGCTTCCCGGACATAACCTCGGCACCGGAGTGCCTTTTGTCTGGAGTTTAACTCTCGGGCTTTGGTGTGCTTCCGCCCGAGCTCTTTTCTGTGGACGTTTTCGGAGCGCTACTCTCTGTCTTTGCTCCGCCGGTTTCTTTGCTGCCGCTCTCCTTTTTGGCAGCCTCAGTGTATTTTTGGCTCCGGTAATCGGTGATATAAAAACCTGAGCCTTTAAAGATAAGTCCGGCTCCCGCGCCAACTAACCGCTTCACTTTCCCTTCTCCCCAAGCTTCCATGCAGCACTTTTCTTGTGGGCAAACCTCCAACGCATCGTCTTTCATTGACTGAAAGATCTCAAAAGTTCCCTGACACTTCTGACATTGATATTCGTACGTCGGCATAGGTTTATCGGGTACTCATATAGCAGATAGCCATGGGGGAAGCAATTGCAGGAGGCGAGTGGGCGAAAGGGCGAATAGGCGCACCGGCGAGGCGCCGACAGCACATGAGTCCAATCCGTTCGCCTTGACGCAGAAACGCCTTGAACTCATCGAGGCTGTCGCGGGCATACGCGCTTCGCCCATTCGCCGTTTCGCCCATTCGCCGTTTCGCCTCTTGGCTCCTGGATTCTGACTCCTGGCTCCTTCGAATGCTTGACCTTTTCGTCCAAGACCATTAATTGAACGTCGTCGTTGTTTATGAGTCTAAGAGTTTTCGCGGCTGTAGCTTTGGTAGGACTTTTGGTCGGGTGTCAGGGGGGCGAAACCGCTCGCCTCAACAACCCGAATACTCCGTATTTAGCGTCAACGGGGTTAAATGGCGCCTCTCAAGGGACATCAGGATACGATCCGATTTCTTATTGGGACGGCGATGGAGTTCCTGGAGCGCCCTCGGTAGCGATCCATATCAGTGAGGAACGCGCCTATTTTTATAAGGGGGGACAACTCGTCGGCGTTTCCCAGCTCTCGACCGGTCGCGAGGGTCATGACACCCCTCCAGGCAGCTATAAGATCATCCAAAAAGACCAGAATCACGCCTCCAGTCTTTACGGTGATTATGTCGACGCTGCCGGCAATATGGTTAAGAAAGATGTAGAACTGGGTAAAGACCCCAAACCGCCCGGCGCCATCTTTAAAGGCGCGCCGATGCCTTACTTCATGCGGATCACCGGAGGAGTCGGTATGCACGAAGGGTATCTCCCCGGGTATCCAGCCTCTCACGGTTGTATCCGGATGCCGGGTAAAATGGCGCAGATTTTCTTCAACAATGTCGCCCTGGGAACACCGGTAACAATTGACCGATAAAAAGCGTCAAGCCCGAAGAAATCATCTTCACCACAAAGACACAGAGAACACGAAGGCAGATTTTTTTTACAGAAGGTAACAAAGGAAACGAAGGTCTGAACGTGATTTGGTCCGCCGTGCCTATAAGCAAATCTTACCTTCGTTAGCTTCGTTACCTTCTGTAAAAAGATCTGCCTTCGTGTCCTCTGTGACCCCGGCCGAGGTAGCCATTTCTTTCACTGGATGACGATGCTGAAGCGATTGGCGAAGTTTGCTTGGTGGTGAAATTTTGACTTCCGTTGTTACCTCTGTCGCCGCCTGCGGATCCAGTGATAAATAGCGAGGATCAGAATGGCGCCGAGCAGGGACGAAATGAATCCGGCTGGACGCAACGGATTGCCCCGATCAAATTGAGCGCCAAAGACATGCGTGCCGACAAGAAACGCGACAAACGAACCGGCAACTCCGATTAACATCGTCGTCAAACAGCCACCCCGCTCCCGGCCGGGGACAATCAGTTTCGCCAATCCCCCTACGAGCAAGCCAATCACTAACGCACCGAGGATCTGCAGGAAAATCATAGGCGTTCTAACCTGCGATAAAACGCTTCCCCCATTCCGAAAGCAAACTTTTTCCCCTACCCTGTCCCCCAATAAAACGATCCAATGTCACCACAGAGCAGATTAAAAAACTCAACCGCGAATAGACGCGAATAAAAAAAAGATTTATCAAAGTGATACTCAGCGCGAAGGGGATTAAGACGTCCCGGGTTAAGTTTTGGTTGGATGTCAGTGTCTCTATGACCGAATTTCGTGTCCATTCGCGTGCATTCGCGGTTGAGGTCTTTTAGTCTGCTCCGTGGTGATATTTCAATTTCTATGTCCTTGATCACTTCCGAACAGGTAATTCGATGGTTGGAACGGTTTGCCGGTCTCGTCGCTGAAAACAAAGAATATCTCACCCAACTCGATGCCGCGATCGGAGATGCAGACCATGGCGCTAATATGGATCGTGGATTCCAAGCTGTGTTGGCGAAGAAATCGGACCTCGCCGGTAAGGATATCACCACCATTCTTAAGACCGTCGCCATGACCTTATTATCCACAGTCGGTGGCGCCAGCGGACCACTCTACGGCACGTTCTTCCTCCAGGCCTCTCAAGCCGCCGGTGGCAAGTCTGAGATTTCGCCTGAAGAATTCGGCGTCTTATTAGAGAAAGCCCTGGCTGGTATCCTCCAGCGCGGCAAAGCGGTTCTAGGAGACAAAACCATGGTGGACGCTCTCCAACCCGCGGTTGAGACCTATGCCGTCACCTTAAAATCCGGCAAACCATTCGCGGAAGCCCTGTTAGCGGCTTCTAACGCTGCCGAAAAAGGAGTGGAAGGCACGGTACCGTTGCTCGCCAGGAAAGGCCGGGCCAGTTACCTCGGCGAACGGAGCATCGGCCATCAGGATCCGGGTGCCACGTCGGTTGGTCTGCTATTTCGCGCAGCGCGGGAGACGTTGGGTGTGATTGGTGATTCGTGATTGGTCGGGCGTCGCCCGTAAATGGTGGGGCGAGGTTCCCGAAAGACCTCACTGTCATTCTCTCCGGCGAAAATGCGCGACCTATCGGGAGCCTCGCCCTACCACCAATCACCAATCACTAATCACTAATCACTAATCACCTCTGCTCCCCCACCTCGCCAGCGACTGCGCATGCAGATGCCCTTTCCGCAAACGCCGGAGCAAGCCGTAGCGAGGGCTGAGAAAATAGGCGAGCAGGAAGAAGGCGCCGAGCACCAGGACGATACAGGCGCCGGCAGGCAGGTCTGTCCAGTCCGAGACCAGGAGCCCGAGCAAGGAAGCGAATGCGCCCACTAGCCCGCTCACCCAGAACATAACGGTGAACGAATCCACAAAGAGATACACGGTTGCGGCCGGCCCGATCAATGTGCCCAGCGCCAGTATTATCCCTACGGCGCGCAAAGAAGAGATCATCGTCAGCACCAACACCACCATTAAGAGATACTTCAGCGTTCGCACCGGAACTCCTTGAGTCGAAGCGATGGCGGGCTCGAACAGCATCAGCAAAAACGGCCGCTGTAACAGCACCAGCAGCGGCAGCACCAGCAAGGTGATCCCGTAGGTCAAATACAGGTCTCCGTCGCTCAGGCCCAGAATATTGCCGAATAAATATTCACTAATCCCGATATGCGCCGGCGCCAGTTTCAACAGGGCTTGGCCCAGCGAAAACGCACAGGCAAACAATAGTCCCAGAGCGGTGTCCTCCTTTATCCGGGTGCTGTTGGCGATAATCTGAGTACCCAGCGCCACCAGGAGCGCTGCCAGAAAAGCGCCCGCCACCAACGTTGCCGGTGCCAAACCAAAAAGCAGAATGGCAATCGCCAGTCCCGGCAACAACGAATGCGAAATCGCATCCGCCATTAGGGAAAGCCGGCGCAGCACGATGAAAACGCTAAGCACGCCATTCGTGAATCCGATCAATACCGCCGCGAAAAGTGGGCGGAGCATGTCTTGCGCGTAAAACAAATGCAGCCAACGTTCCATCACGTGTGGGCTCCCGAAAAGGTCTGTGTGCCAAAGGTCCGTGCAATCGTCTCTTCGTTGAACACTTGATCAGTTGGTCCGTACGCCACTAGTTCTCCGTTCAAGAAGATCACTTCATCGAAGAGGGCTGGGACCATCCGCAGATCGTGATGCGAGACAATTAAGAGGTTCCCTTGCCCCGCCAGTCGTTTCAGAATCTGGCCAAACAAATCTTGCGAAGGTCGGTCCAGGCCGGTAAACGGTTCATCCAATAAGAAAACGTGGGCGTCCTGGGCTAACGAACGGGCTAGGAAAGCCCGCTGTTGTTGCCCGCCGGATAACGCGCTGATTTGTCTGTCCGCGAGATCTACCAACTCCATCGCCGCCAGCGCCTCATCCACCTGCTTGCGGTCGGCTCCCCGGAACGGTTTCCACCAGCTTAGCGCCGAGTATCGTCCCATCTCGACCAGCCCTCTCACTGTGGTCGGGAAATCCCAGTCGATGGCTGATCGTTGAGGCAGATAAGCGGTATAGGTTCCCGGTCTATGCTTATGATTATGGCCGCCGAACTCGATGGTTCCTGTTTCCATCGGTACTAAGCCGGCCAACGCTTTGAGAAACGAGGTTTTGCCCGCACCGTTCGGTCCCAGCAATCCCACACAGCGACCACAACGCAGCTCCAGATCGACATGATGTACCGCCGGCACCCGGCGGTAACTCACGGTTAAATCTTTGATTGCTAGTACGTGTTCAGCCATACCATGCGCTTCGCTCTCCCGCCTTCGCCAAGCCTACGGCGCGGCAAGCTGTCCTCCTAAGGAACAGGCTCGGCGTCGCATGGCCAAGGCCTGGAGGGGAGCCGTCCCGCGGCCGCGGGACAGTGTTGCAGTTCTATGAGATCGCAGCAAGCGGCTCCCGGGAACTACCCAGCGCAACCTTTTACCCAGCGCCTCGGTTCTGTGTTCATTTCTCACCCTTGAAGCCCCCGGGCGTTTTGAGTTACTCATCACTCCCTCGTCTTTCACTCCTCCTTAAAAGTGACCACGTCGCTGGCCGATCCTTGGCCCCAAACCGTTTTATGCATTTCGGTCCCGTCGACGCTCAGGGAAATTTCTGCTGCCGCCAGTCCCTTGGTCGCCCAGGTCACATCCACCGCCAGGTCGATTCCTTCGTTGGGAAAATCAATGTCCAGGTCCTTCGTACTCTCTTTTTCAGCAGAATCATCGGTTCCTTCCCACACCACCTGACCCAGGTACGAAACCTGGAATCGGAAAGGCGATGTCGATCGGAGCGCCATTTGTACGTGCTTCGTCGGTGGCGGAGTTGCCGCCGGCGTCACCATCACGGGATGCCGTTGAGTCAGACTATGAAGCGGAAACCATAAGAGCAACAGACCGGCTACTACCAACGCAGCTTGTACCAAGGGCGAGCCTCTCATTTCAGAGCGTCGACGATCGTATTGACGTCATGCCGTATCATGCCGGCGTACGTCTCTCCTTCCCCTGGTCCTAATCCGTCGGCGTAAAGAGTTCCACCGATTTTTGCCCCACTTTCCCGGGTGATCTCAGCGCTCACCTTCGGGTTCAGGGTATTCTCAAGGAATATCGCTTTAACTCCCTGCTGTTTGATCTCTGCGATCAACGCAGATACATGGCTGACTGACGGTTCCTGGTCGGTCGTCAACCCTTCAATCGAGTCGATTTGAAACCCGTACTCCTTGGCAAAATATTGAAACGCGTCGTGCGAAGTCACCAGCTTACGGCGATCCCGCGGGAGCTCCGCAATTTTTCGTTTAGCCCAAAGATCGAGCTCCTTCAGCTCCGCCAGATAAGCCTGAGCGCCGGCCTGGTAATCAGCCCTGTGTGCGGAATCTAAACGAATCAACGCATCCCGCACAACGGCCGTTGCTTTTTCCACTTCTGAGACACTATTCCACCAGTGCGGATCCTCGGTGGCCTGTTTCGAGGCCTCTTTCTCTTCAACCGCTCCTTTACCTGGACCGGGAAGTTCCTCGCCTACCGCCAGCACTTCTACTCGCTTAGGCAAAGCATCCCGAAGATTCCCCAGATAGCTCGCTTCCATCCCTTTTCCGGAAAGCAAAACCAGATCGGCAGCCGTTGCCGCCGTCAGATCTCCGGGCGTCAGTTGGTACTCATGCGGATCCTGACCGGGTTTGATCAGCGAGGTCACCGCCACATTTTTGCCGCCGACCTTCTGGGTGATTTCAGAAAGAACCGTGGAAAATGAAGCCACTTTGATCTCGGCCTTGAGCGGGACGGTTAAAAGCACAAAAACACAGAGCAAAAGCGCTCGGCAAGCGGAAGGAAGAGCCATCGCGGAAGGTTCAACAGTTGCAACTTATTTGCAACAGTAAATGTCCTGCCAGCCGCTTGGCTAAACTTTTGCGAGATGGAACGCGTTCCAAATGTTGTTTTTCCGTTCATCCAGCGGTATTATTGGGCCGCGTGAAACTTTCTAAACGGGGCGAGTACGCCCTCCGGGCGTTGATTGATTTTGGGTTGGCACAAGCACTGGGTAAACCACTTCTGCAAGTCAATGAACTCGCTTCCAAAGAGGATCTGCCGGTCAAATTTCTGGAACAAATTCTGATGCAGCTAAAAGGCGCTGGCTATCTCGATAGTCGCCGCGGCAAACACGGCGGTTATCTCTTAGCTAAGCCGCCGGAAGAAATCATCATTGGCCATGTGGTCCGATTGATTGATGGCCCCTTAGCTCCGATCGCCTGCGTCAGCCAAATGGCTTATGAACGTTGCACTTGTCCCGATGAAGAGCATTGCGGCCTCCGGATGCTGATGTCAGATGTTCGCAACGCGATCGCCAATATCCTTGACCGGTTCACCTTGGCCCAAGTGGTCGAAGTCACGTTGCGCAAAATGAAACGGGATAAGGTCCCCTTACCTTTCGCCGCTACCGCGCTTCGCTCCGAAGAAAGCGTCGTTGTCCAAGTATTGGAATCGTAGGGATTGTTTCCTGATTGGTGCTGGTTTGGGCCGACAAATGTCTTGGCCCGCCGGACCTAATCCCGAAGGGATTATAGGACTCAGCCTGGGTTTTTAACCCCGGGTAGACGTCCAAATAATCAACGCGCCCTGAAAGGGCGCCATCTCAAGTGATTCCTCGATGCGCTCGGCGTCGCGCCAAATCTACCGCCCGAACAGGGCGGATCGTTTTTCGGATCGTTACCCGGGGTTAAAACCCCGGGCTGAGTCCTCAAGTCCCTTCGGGACAATTTCCACGGAACTCTGAACAAAACATCCGCCCCCTTGCATCCTTGCCCCACTGTGCCTCGCGCTCTTACCAATCACCAATCACCAATCACCAATCACCAATCACCAATCACCAATCACCAATCACCAATCACCAATCACCAATCACCTTCCTTCACCGCCCCGCATGCAGACTCGCTACCGCGGCCTCCATCATGCTCGCCGCTAATACCAGTCCATCCGTCCGGACCAATGGATCGCTTCCGTCCTGCGATCCGAGTAGCTCCGGTCCGGGCCTTCGTTTAGCCAAACTTTCGATGTAGCTTTCCGGCGACCTGCCCGTCGTGCGGAAATCGTGGGCGCGAGCCGACTCTATTTCAGCAACTGGTTCGCTCGACTGCAGATTGCTGAGCGTATCCAGCTCTGCTTGTAACTGAGCACGCAGATCGTCTGTCGCGGCTTTCATCTCCGACCCCACCTCCGGCATTTCCAAGATGCCGCTCAGCGTTTGCTCATGAGTGCTCAGCGCGGACACCAACGCCTGTTGCCGTTGGCCGAACGCCGCTAGATATCCTACACAACGATTCAGGTAGGCGGCCTGCTCATCTCGAAAGCGCCGGATCGTCTGTACTCGACCGGTCATCACCACCGCTACCCAAATCACTCCCAGCAAGAATAAGACTCTGACCTTTCCCGAGAACCAGCCGGATGCCCCGCGAGAAAGATAGTAACCACAAACACCGGCAATTGCTGCCCCCAAAACCGCTGGGACCAAGGGAACCCAGCTCAACCAAAGCGAGTCTCTGATTTCCTTTCCACTGCTAGCTGCTTCCCAAAACAGAGGGACAACGACATACCATATCGCCATCACCAGGATCGCGATCGCCAGACCACAATCGATGGCTCTCCCTAATTTCGCGTTGTCGCTTTTCGCTAAGGCGTGATAACCCGATACCATTGAAAGGCGAATGAGATTCTGAACCAGCCTATTATCCATCGGAACTCAACCCCGAAAAGCTTTGGTAAAAAATTTTCCAGGATCCGGGTGATCGCCTTTCTCGGACTTTTACTGGTCGCCTGCTGGCGGCCTGATGATCACTGGCTACCGGCGGTATTCATCGTCTTTGCCCTCGCGACGGTGGATCGGCGTGGCGCAGCCATTGGCGCGGCGGTTCTCTTCGTCACCGTGCTTTATCATTGGGAACCGGCGGCGATGGCGCTCGGCATCTTCGCTTACACTCTCTTCTTCTATCCATTGATTGGTCTCCGATGGAAACGAGCCGCTCTGCTAGGCTTTGGGTTCGGAGCTGGTCTGGCCGCGCTAAACCTGCGCTGGTTAGTCGCTGAGTTCGACTTCCACTGGGCGGGTCTCGTTCTGTTCATCGTCTCGATTTATGGCGGCGCTTTCCTGGCAGTGGTTGCTGCTCTGTTGCGCTGCTCACTCGTACGACGGCCCGGCAGCCTGGGACTCATTCTGACAGCGTTAGTGCTCCCCGCGGCCGACTATGTGCGAACCATCACCCCTCGTTTCGGAATCGGTAACCTCCATTCAGCACATTTACCGGTTGCCAATCTCGATATCGCTCAGGCGGCTCATTGGGTTGGCGCCGGCGGTCTCAGTGCACTGATGGCTTTCTGTTCTTATGCGGCTGCCAATTGGTTGTTCCACGAACGCCCTAGTCGCTGGCCGCCTCGGATCGCCGCCCGTCAAGCCGCGCGCACCCGCCTGGGGGTCGCCCTAGGCCTGATTGCTCTCACCATCGGCGTTGGCCAAATCGAACGTTTCTATTCGGGTCGCATCCTGAATTCAGCGCCGCTAAAAATCGCCGTAGTTCAATCGGGTTTACCCTCCGAAGCCGGCAACGCCCAAAACTCTTCCCAGTCTCCGAACCAAACAAAGCCACAACCTCTTCCCAACCCCGAAGCCGAGAAGGAGGGCTTGCCGCCCGAAACCGAAAACTATTCGGGGTCTTTTGAAAGTTACCTCAGCTCCGGCAACCGGTGCGACATCGTCTTCTTACCTGAAGGGGCAATTTCCATCGGTGAATGGAACGATCCCGATGACCCGAACGTTGAGCCGCTGATGAGCTTATCGGAGCTGAAGGAAAAGTTCGGCTCACAAATCAATTCATTTCTAGTAACCGGGGCGATGATCAAAGAACGTCTCGGGAAGAAACTTGCCTTTCGCAATACGGCAATCTCTTTGGATCCCAGCTTTAACCTGCTCGGACAGATCGATAAAGAGTTCGGCGCCCCTCTCGTTGAAATAAATCCATTCCAAGGAATTCCGATTCTCGAAGAGATTGGGGACCGAGCCACCCATCTATCTCGGCGCATGAACCCTCACTGGAACAGCGCCGTGCTTCCTGTCGGCTCGGGGATTCATGCCGTCGTTGCCATTTGCAATGAGCATCAACAACCCGACATCTGGCGCCAGCGGGGTGTGGAAGATTTAACCCCGATTAATCTGCAATTGGTTTTGTCCGATGTGAGTTGGTTTGACAATTCCGACGAGGAACGCACCCAATCCCGCCTGGCTCGCCGACTGCTGGCAGCTAAAAACCGGCGCCCTCTTTTGTACGTGGCAAATAACGGCTCAGAATTCTGGGACATCAACGGCACCCTGATTTACTCCCTTGAGCCCGAAGCCCAATTCGCTATCTGGAACCTTTCTCTTCCTCGGCTAACCGCCGGAAACAATTGGAGCTGGCAAGCCCCCCCTGAATTTTGGCCATTGGTTCTCTTCTGCGCATTGTTCGCTTGGCGTTCCCGCTGGGCTCGATCAAGGCGATAAGAATCCTCTGTCTGCCCAAGGCAAGCTGCGCCCAAGACCATCGTCCTCGTCGCACTATCGTACTCGTGTTCGTCTTCGTCCTCGAGAAATAGCACAGGGCCAATGCGTGTGCGCTTACCCATGGTTATCGCAAGGGTATGAGACCTCCACTGAGCCGGGATGCAAGAACACCTTTCGAGCACGAGGACGACGACGACGACGAGCACGAGGACGATAATGGGATTTTGTATCCACCTCTCCTCACCTTTAGGATTGCAGAAGAAGATGGTTTCGCTACAAGCTTACGTATTGTTTCAAGCTCTTACTAAGGTTGCTTCGAATGGACGAGAAAGAAACCGCGTCCAAGAAGTCATAAAACGGCGAATCCCCTAGGACGAACTTGAAACAACCTCCGCATCTGAACTAAGGAAACACCAACTCATGAAGAAATCCTCTTCGCTCTTGGCCGCAGCCTTGCAATTGCTAGCGTGTGCCGGCTTCCTACCAAACACTACTTCCGCTAAGGTGGATTCAACCGATCCGTCCCAGACGACCATATCGGAGCGAGTCGCTCGCGTTCGCACAGCGATCGTCGAGCAAGCGCAGTCCACATCCGATCACGGCGGCGTCCAATTGACCGGCTGGGGCAATTGGCACAACGGTTGGCGGAACTGGGGAAATGGTTGGCGAAAAGGTGGTTGGGGTAATGGCGGCAATTGGGGCAAAGGCGGCTGGAAGAAATGGGGTAATTACTAAGCGCCCCTAGCGATTTTTCTAAGGAATGCGCCCCGTACTTCCGGGGCGCATTTCTTATGTTTGGAGGGAGTCTGTTCGAAGCCCAGCTTTATGCCGTAGGGGTGCGAGGACTTATCCCGAAGGGATGACAGGACTTAGCCAGGGGTTTTAACCCCTGGTGGTCGTCCCGATCACGACTGCCCTCACAAGGCGCTTCGCATTGGTATCCAGAGGTTAAAACCCCTGGCTGAGTCCTGTCATTCCTTCGGGATAAGTCGGGCAACTCCCGTAGGGACAAACATCCGCAGCCTTGAGAAGCGCCTTCTCAGATCAGGAACCTGCTCCCTCTATGTTGACATGTATAAGTGCCCGTCCGGTGCGTCCTTCTCACTTTATCTCTTTAGACTTTACCCGATCAGCGGAGTATGCTTTCTAAATCCCGACATATTTAGTCGGGTTCTCTATGCCATCCGTCCTCCGTCCCTTTCTCCTCCTTCTTGTCGCCGGTGCTACCTTCACCCGTTTGCAGGCAGAGACCATCCATCTGCTGAACGTTTCCTACGATCCAACTCGCGAGCTATACGAAGAATTCAACCAAGCGTTCGCCAAAGATTACCTGGTTAAAACCGGTAAACAGGTAGTTATCGACCAGTCGCACGGAGGTTCCGGCAAACAAGCGCGTTCCGTGATCGATGGACTGGAAGCGGATGTCGTGACCCTGGGACTTGCCGCCGATATTGATGCCCTCCATGACAACGGCAATCTGGTGGCCGCCGATTGGCAAACTCGGTTCCCGCATAACAGTTGCCCCTACACTTCCACCATTGTTCTCCTGGTCAGAAAAGGTAACCCAAAAGGGATAAAGGATTGGGCAGACCTGATCAAACCAGGTGTCCAGGTGATCACGCCCAATCCTAAAACCTCCAGTGGCGGCAGATGGAACTTTATCGCGGCTTGGGGATATGCCTTGAAGGCCAACCAGAATGACGAAGGCAAAGCGAAAGAATTTATTGCCGCCCTCTACAAAAACGTCCCGGTTCTCGACTCAGGCGCGCGCGGTTCAACTACCACCTTTGCGCAACGCGAACTCGGCGACGTTCTGATCGCTTGGGAAAACGAAGCCTATCTCAGCTTCAAAGAATTTGGCCCGGACAAATTCGCTATCATTAACCCATCGATCAGCGTTCTCGCCGAGCCGCCGGTATCGGTCGTGGACAAGGTGGTCGCCAAGAAAGGGACCCGGGACGTAGCCAACGCTTATCTGCAGTATCTTTACACGCCGGTCGGCCAAGAAATCATCGCCAAGAATTTCTATCGTCCCAGCGATCCGCAAGTCTACGCCAGGCATAGCCAGCAATTCCCTAATATCGAACTATTCACCATCGATAATCTCTTTGGTGGATGGAAGAGCGCCCAGGCGAAGTTCTTCGCTGATGGAGCCATCTTCGATCAGATCTATCAACCTAAATGACTAACTCAGTTCCCATCAGTCTTTGGTGGCGCCGGCAAATCCTTCCCGGGTTCGGATTGAGCCTGGGATTCACCGTCGTCTATCTGAGTCTGATTGTGCTGATACCGCTCGCCGCTCTATTCATCAAGGCGTCCGGGATCGGCCTTGATGGTTTTGTTCACACCATCCTGGCTCCTCGCGTACTGGCGGCATTCCAACTGAGTCTTTCGGTCTCTTTTTATGCCGCGGTGGTGAATGTGTTCATGGGTGCAGTTCTGGCCTGGGTACTAGTCCGATACCGTTTCCCGGGCCGCCGATTTTTGGATGCGATCGTTGATTTCCCGTTTGCTCTGCCGACTGCCGTCGCCGGTATCGCCCTCACGGCCATCTATTCCTCGAACGGTTGGCTGGGTGGTCCCATTCACGCCCTGACCGGTTGGAAACTGACCTTCACTCCTTTCGGCATTTTTCTGGCCCTGGTTTTTATCGGCTTCCCTTTTGTGGTGCGGACCATTCAACCGGTGCTAGCCGATCTGGACGTTGAGCTCGAAGAAGCCGCTGCCAGCCTGGGAGCATCCCGCCTGCAAACGATCTTCCGGGTCGTGATTCCGGAACTGGTTCCGGCCGCTCTCACCGGGTTCACCTTGGCATTCGCCCGCGCGCTCGGAGAATACGGTTCGGTCGTGTTCATTTCCGGCAATATGCCGATGAAGACCGAGATCGTGCCGTTACTGATCGTGATGGAGCTCGATCAATATCACTACACGGAGGCAACGGTGATTGCTGCCGTGATGCTCCTCGTTTCGCTAGTCCTCCTTTTTCTCATCAACGGGCTCCAACGCTGGGGGAAAGTACGAGGCCAATTGGCTTGAGTCATGGAAACCACTAGCCCCATCCCGATTAGTCATCCCGCCACGCGGGATCCATGGGCGGTGCGTGCATTCTTGCTAACGGTGGCTATCGGTTTTGCCGTTCTGTTCCTGATGGTACCACTTTTGGCGGTGTTCTTTGAAGCTTTCCAAAAGGGTCTGGCGGGTTACTGGGCCGCCTTACTAAAACCGGCAGCCCAATCTGCTATCCAGCTCACCCTGTTAGTGGCTGCCATCGCCGTGCCGGCCAATTTGATATTCGGCCTGGCGGCTTCTTGGGCGATCGCTAAATTCGATTTTCCCGGTAAGACGGTTCTCATTTCTTTGATCGATCTGCCGTTTTCCGTTTCCCCGGTTACCTCCGGCCTGGTGTTTGTTCTACTGTTTGGCGCGCGCGGCTGGTTCGGTCCCCTGGTCAGCGCTTGGAACATCAAGATTATCTTTGCGGTTCCCGGTATCGTGCTGGCCACGGTTTTCGTTACGTTTCCGTTTGTCGCCCGCGAGCTGATTCCGCTGCTCCAATCCCAAGGCAGCGACGAAGAACGGGCGGCGCTATCCCTGGGCGCCAATGGCTGGCAAACCTTCTGGCGAATCACTCTGCCCAAGGCCCGCTGGGGCATTCTCTACGGCGTCATCCTCTGTAACGCCCGAGCCATGGGCGAGTTTGGCGCGGTCTCCGTGGTGTCAGGCCATATCCGCGGCCTAACTAATACCATACCTCTGCATGTCGAGGTTCTTTATAACGATTACGACTATGTGGGCGCGTTTGCCGTGGCTTCGCTCCTGGCACTACTCGCCCTGATTACTTTGTTTAGTAAGGCTCTACTCACCTGGCACCGCGCCGATCCTGTATCCACCTGATCAAAACCGGTTCCCCTCCTGAACTCCCGAACTCCTTTCAAAAGATGCGCATCGAAGCAAAACAATTGATCCGGCGGTTCGGCGCCATTATTGCGCTGGACGGCGTTTCTCTCTCGGTCGATGACGGTGAGCTCGTGGCGCTGCTTGGGCCTTCAGGTTCTGGGAAGACCACCTTGCTCCGGCTGGTAGCCGGACTCGATTTCCCTGATTCCGGCCACGTGATGTTCGATGGCGCAGACGCAACCTCTTTACCGATCCAAAAACGCCGGGTCGGCTTCGTTTTTCAGCACTACGCGCTGTTTCGCCATATGAGCGTCGCGAAAAATGTTGCCTTCGGACTCGAAGTGAATCGCCGTCAATTTCAGCTGAGCCGGCGCCAGATCCAGGATCGTGTCAGTGAACTGCTCCGCTTAGTTCAATTGCCCGGATTTGAAGAGCGTAGTCCGGCCCAGTTATCCGGCGGTCAACGCCAGCGGGTCGCTTTAGCGCGGGCCTTGGCCATCGAGCCGCGTATTCTGTTGCTCGACGAACCCTTCGGCGCGCTCGACGCAAAAGTACGCAAAGAATTGCGCGCCTGGGTCCGCAGTCTGCAACAACAATTAAAGATCACGACCATCTTTGTTACCCACGACCAGGAAGAAGCACTCGAGCTAGCCGATCGGGTCGTAGTGATGAACCATGCTCACGTCGAGCAGGTTGGTACGCCCTCCGAAGTCCTCGATTACCCCGCCACCCCTTTCGTTTCCGAATTCCTGCGCGGCACATCACCACAAACGGTCTGACTCAGCACCATCGTTAAATCCAACCGCGAATGGACACGAATAGACACGAATAAAAACCTTAACCGTAGATTTACACAGATTAGGTTTTAGGGTCGATTGGTGCCAATGAGCTAGCAACATTGATACTGGCCGAACGCCTTTCCTGGATCAGCGGCCTGAACTCGGCACTCAAAAGAAATCTGCGTAATCCGCGGATCTTTATTATCTGCGTAAATCTGCGTGCATCCGCGGTTGGATTTTTATTCGTGTCTATTCGCGTCCATTCGCGGTTGGATTTAATCAGTACTTCAAAATCCTCGACAAAAACTGCCGGGTCACTTCCTGTTTCGGCTGATCCAGAACCTGTCCCGGCGGCCCACACTCAGCGATCCGTCCCTGGCTCAATATCGCAACCTGATCAGCTACCCGATGCGCGAACCCCATCTGATGGGTTACTAACACAAAATCGCGGCCTTCTAGTCGTAGCTCCTCGATCAGGTCCAACACTTCGCCTGTCATTTCCGGATCCAAAGCAGACGTCGGTTCATCAAACAAAAGCAGCTTCGGCTTTATCGCGATCGCGCGGGCAATGGCAATCCGTTGCCGTTGGCCTCCCGAAAGTTGCGCCGGCTGTTTGTGCGCATGTTCCATCAACTGAAACCGTTGCAGGATCTCCTCTGCCATTTCCCGAGCTTCCTTAGGTGGATGCCGATGCACCTTTTCCAACGGCAGGGTCACGTTAGCAAACGCCGTGAGATGCGGAAACAGATTGAAGTTCTGAAACACCGTCCCCACGGTGCGCCGATGTTCTCTCAGTGATTTTTCCTGAAAGACGATCTCGTTGTCATTCAACCACACCTCACCTTGATCGGGTCGTTCCAACCCGGCGATTACCCGCAGCAAAGTGGATTTACCTCCGCCCGATGGACCAATCAGCGCCAGGGTATGAACCTTCTCCAATGAAAGAGAGATATCGTTTAAGACCACCTGCTGGCCGAAGCTCTTTTTTAGATTACGAATCTCAAGTTTCATACTTGGTTCTCCGCTCCAGCCATTGAGTCCAAAGGGTAATCGGCAATGTCAGCACCAGATAACCCACCGCCAGCGGGATATACGTCTCGAACAAGCTATAAGTCAGCCCGCCTACTTGCTGCGCGCTCCAGGTAAGTTCACCGATCGAAATCACTGATAGCAGCGATGAATCTTTTATCAGAGAAGCGAACATACCGGCTAACCCCGGCAGAATAACGCGGATCGCCTGCGGAAAAATAACATACCGATAGGTCTGTATCCTGGTTAATCCAATCGCTCGCGCGGACTCCAGTTGGGATGCGCCAATGCTCTCAATCCCTCCCCGTACAATCTCGCTGATATACGCACCGGAGAAAATTGAGAGGGTGGAAACTCCGACCACCAGGCGATTTTCCAGATGGACCGCCGAGGCAATGACATAAAACGCGAACGAAACCTGCACCAACAACGGCGTACCCCGAATAGTTTCGACGTAGATTCGACTTAAGGCACGCAAAACGAAAAAACCCGAACGCCTGGCTAACGCGGCTACGATTCCAATGGCCGTGCTCAGCACCAAGGCCACCGCTGAAACCCCAATCGTGGTGAACCAACCTCGCCAAAAGAACCCCGCGTAACCACTAACCGCGTCCCAGTTCCAATTGTATCGCAGACTGGCAAACGCGAACCAAACGATCAGTGACAAAAGCAAGAACGCCAATACCCAATTCAAAACCACGACCCACCACTGGGGCGCCGTTAGCCGTTCTTCCGGCGACTGCCAGAAACAACGCCTAATACCACGCCAGGCTCGAACGGCAAAACTCGCGGTCGCTACGTTTCCCATGAAGTCAGAAGATGAATTATCCGCAGATTACACAGATTCCGCAGATTTCTGTCAGTCACTAAAATGAAACGCCGGTCTAATTACGTAACCGTGGACTGAGATCTCGCCCACATATCGCACCTCACCCAAAAACCGAAATCTGTGTGATCTGCGGATGATCAATCTGCCTGCTTAATCTGCGGTTCAGGGTTTAGCGCTCACCTGCTGCAGACAATCCGACAAATACGGGATCAATTGCTTCTTCCGGGACACGACATTGTTTAGCTCGTACAGATTCGGCCCCAGATTCGGGTAGTGGATCAACTCCACGAACTCGGGCGGCGCCGCAATCAATAGACGCGAGTTTTGTGTGTTCACGTCCGTGACCAACAACGCGCTGAAATACGCTTCATGTTTAGCCCGGTACTCTTCCAGCGCTTGATACAAAGTTTCCTTTTTGTCGTCGAAATAGGCAAAGCTCAGTTCCTCGACCTGGGCGACACTGAACCGAAAACCGCCTTCCTCATAATCTTTGCAATCGGCGACCACTACCTCTTTCGGCGCCAAACTCAGCAAAGGCGATCCTACGGCAAAGATTTCCCTGGCCAGTCCATCGGGCTTTACCCCAGTGATTTTGCTTAGGTCTTCCAACACGTCCGCATCCACCGGCGTGGCAGTCGGCGAGGTCAAATTGAGCGTATCAGAAATCAACCCCGCCATGAGCAGGCCCGCAATCGGTGGTTTGATCTCTATCCCGAATTGGCGGTAACACAGAGCCACGATCGTACTCGTCGACCCGACCGGGTTGTTCCAAAAGAGAATGGGTACGTCGGTCCTAAAACTGCCCAGTCGATGATGATCCAACACTTCTACAATCGGTATTTCATCAGCGCCCTTCACCGCCTGCGTCATCTCGTTGTGATCCACCAAAATGAGCTGTCGCGGCACAGTCTTCAGAAAATCGCTCTTGGACAAAATCCCTACCAATCGTTTGGACTCGTCTATTACCGGGAATATGACATCCGGCGAATTCGCCGCGGTTTTACGGGCAGCTTGCAGAGTCGTTTCCGGACTAAAACTCGCAAACTTGGCGTCTACAAATTGATCAACCCGGACACTGCCTCGGGACAGTAGCACCGACGTCGCCGTATCGAATCGGCTTGAAATCAAGCAGGTGCCGGCGTTCTTGGCCGCGTGGCGAACCTCTGCCGAAATCCCGAGTCCGCCGGTAACGATGATCGTGGCAACACCGCCCCGGATTGCCGCGAGTTGGATGTCATCGCGATCACCGACGAATAAGACGATCTTGCCGGTGTCATAGTGTTGAAACCGGCCCAAAAAAGCTTCGAGGCTCATGGCGGCGACCATGATGACCAATTGGCGCTCCTCCTGGCCCACGGTGCCGGCGAGGACATTGCCGTCCACCGCTTGCACCAAGTCTGCGATCGATGCGTTGATCAGCCGCGAACTACTGGTCTCCTCTCGAGGAGGGAACAGATGGTTGGTTATTTTCCAGGCCGATAACAAACCGAGACATCGATCTTCGTCGTCGACCACGGGCAACCCCCGCAATGGTTTCCGTTCAATCGAATTGATCGCTTTATTAATGGTCGAATGGTGCAAGACCGACACCACTTTCGTTTCCATCAAGTCCCCCACCCGCGGGGTCACATCCCCGATAAACTCCGGAGCCGGTACGCCGAACTTTTCGAGCACGAAGTCAATCCGCGCATTCGTGTTTCCGGCACGTGCGACCAATATGTTCGGAGCGCCTAACTGCCGCTTCAGTTCCCCATAAGCAATCGCGGAAACGATCGAATCCATGTCCGGATTGCGGTGGCCGATGACAATAGTTTGCATGCGAAATGCTGCTGAAAATTGATCCGTATGGGTAAACGACAACCACTGGGAAAGCAATTCGACGGATGAAATGTACTCAAATCGCCAGCTCCCGGGATAGAGCAAAGGTTCACTCGTCCAATAAGTTACGAGCCTTTGGCGAAAAAACAGCAATTCGTGCAGTTTGCAAGTAAACCTATTAGTACAATCGTACAAACAAATCATTTGAAATGACCTGAAAGCTGAGGCAGTATCCCGACGAAGATTTTTTCGGATTGTTCTGGGGGGAACAGCAGCCCTTCGTATCCAGCGGATACGGGGGGCTGTATTTTTTCGAACGAATGAATCGCCCTCGTTTCTCCTGGCCCCTCGCTTTTGTATTTGTCGCGTTGATCGGCGCCGGCCTGATTTATTTTCTCTTCGATCGTATCACTTCCTGGCCCGAGCGCGCGTTCGCTGCGTTCAGCCATGAATCGGCTGCCAGCGTCTCCCATCTCAGTAACGTCCTGACAGATACCTTCCAGTTCCGGCCGCGTATCGTGGTCAAAGATAAAGTGTTCTCCGAGTCATCCCAAGAGGTGATGCAACTCGCGGTGTTGACCAGGGAAACTCAAGTAACCCACGAAAGTGATCAAAGCTGGTTAGGTAGTACCAAGCATATTCGTATCCACGCCACGGTACGTTTACATGCCGGCTTCGACCTCGACAAACAATGCCAGGTCTCGGTAAAAGGAACCACCGTCACCGTAACTTTACCGCCGGCTAAGATCCTCAGCACCGAAGTCCGCCACTGGGAGGTGGAGCAACTCCAGGACGGTCTCTGGAACCGGATTCAGCCTGAAGACATCGCGGCCGAGCTCAACGCGTTACCTAAGATCGCCGAATCACAAGAACCGGACCTTCCGGCTGAAGCGCAGCGAACATTCCAACGTGAACTTTCCGAAAAGCTGAAACCGCTTGGCTATGATGTAAAGGTGCAATCCGAAGCTAGCAAAATAACAAATGACAGATGACAAATCGGGACGATGTCCTACGGCTGGACGCCGGATGTTTGATGATCTGCGGCTTCGATTTGTCATTCGTTATCTGTTTGTCATTCTATTGGCCGGCTGTGCGACTCAGCCCACGTTTCGCACGGTGGTGCTGGATCCGGGGCACGGCGGGCACGATCCAGGAACAACCCAGCGCGGCGTTTCGCCGGAAAAGATTTGGACCCTTGATCTGGCCTTCCGCCTGAAAAGTCGCTTAGAGCAGGGCGGCTTCAGTGTGATCCTGACCCGGCAAAGCGACGTTTTCATTCCGTTGGAAGATCGGGTCCTGATCTCGAACGCTCAACCCAATGTGATTTTTGTCAGTTTGCACTTCAACTCCACACCGAAACGGGACATCCAAGGGGTCGAAACTTATTACGACACCAATCGCAGCGCTAAACTCGCGAACAAAGTCCAGCAAAGCATTCTGCAGTTGCCCGGCGTGTTCAATCGCCGGGTCAAGACCGCCCCTTACTACGTGATCCGCCGAAACGCGAACCCGGCTATCCTGATCGAAGGGGGATTCTTAAGTAATCCGGTCGAATCCCGCCGAATCGCCTCACCTGGCTACCGCGACGCTTTGGCCGAACAAATCTATCAAGGCATCCTCGCATACCGCGGCAAACCTCCGAGTCAGGAAAACGCCACCGCGCAAAGATAATGAGACGATAGGCGCGGGAACGCCGGGCAGGGCATCGAATGGGACTCATGGGACCGATGAGACTGATGGGTCGCATTAGTCCCACGAGTCTCATGAGTCCCATTCGGGGCCACGCGCGTAGCTTCGCTCGACCCCATCACGTCGCACCCTCCCAGCCCTCATGCTTAACTCTTTCTTTGCGGCTTACCGGCTTGGCGTGAGATTCTCTACGCGCCCGCCCATGACCGCCGCCAACAAAATCACGCTCGCGCGAATCTGTCTGATTCCGGTCTTTATCGGGTTCACCTGGGCATACGGACGCTCCATCGCGGGCGGTCAACCCAGCGAATCCTATCGAATCGGCGCGATTGTGGTTTTTCTCGTCGCCGCTTGTACCGATGGTGTAGATGGCTTCGTGGCCCGTCGCTTTCATCAAGAAAGCCGTCTCGGCACCATTCTGGATCCGATTGCCGACAAAGGCTTATCCGCGGCAGCGTTAGTGGCACTGGCAGTCTCAGGTTGGCCTTGCAGCTTACCGATATGGTTTCCCTGCACGGTTATCGGACGTGATTTGGTTCTCGCCATTGGCTTTACCGCGCTGACTCGATTGGTCAACCGAGTCGAGGTCCGTCCAAGTACAACTGGAAAACTAGCCACTTTGTTTCAATTGATCTCCATCACCTGGTCCCTTTTCTGCATCCCCCGTTTTCTACTAGAGTTCACGATCATCGCCACGGCCCTGACCATCATCTCAGGAACCGGCTACGTCCTTGATGGCATCCGGCAACTAAGAGTTAGAGGTTTTAAGTTGTAAGTTATAGGTTTTAGGTTACCGGCTACCTCCGGCCTTCGAGAAGGCGCCTCGACAAACCACGATTTCAGGCGCAAGGCGCCCAACCTAAAACCTAAAACCTATAACCTATAACTTATAACCTAAAACCTTTAACCCTTCCCGGGTATAACGTTTGCTGCGCTGCCAATGGCTAAGGTGCCGACAGTTGCTATAGTTGGACGTCCAAACGTCGGAAAATCAGCGTTATTCAATCGCCTTTTACGACGACGAATTGCCATTGTTCATGATCAGCCCGGGGTGACCCGAGATCGCTTGGCCGCTGATTTCCTACTCGATGATCGCCGGGTAACGCTGATTGATACCGGGGGTATCGGTGCCGCTATGGGCGATTCTCTTGACGAACAGGTGCAGGCCGAAGCCGAGCTCGCGATGCAAATGGCCGACACCATCATTTTCGTCACCGACGGTGCTGCCGGCCTCAACCCGATCGATGAACTGCTCGCTAAAACACTCCGGAAAACCAGAAAACCGATCCTGGTGGCGGTTAACAAGATCGATCATCCCAAACACGAACTTCTGGAGACGGAATTTTCTGAACTGGGGTTCGAACATGTCTTCCCGGTCAGCGCAGAGCACGGCAGAGGCATCCTTGACCTCACTGATGCCTTGAAAGCGAGCTTGTCGAATGAGTTCCCGCTTGAGAACGGCCAGGAACACGGGCCGGAACCGACCAAACTGGCGATTGTCGGGCGACCTAATGTCGGGAAATCATCGTTGATTAATGCCATCTTACAGGACCAGCGGACCATCGTGAGCGAAATCGCCGGTACCACGCGGGACGCAATCGATATTCCGTATCGCCGTGACGGGAAAGATTTCATGCTGATCGATACCGCGGGTATTCGTGCCCGCAGCAAGCACAGCACCTCGGTCGAAGTCTTCAGCGTGATGCGTTCGGAAAAAAGTATCGAAAGAGCCGATATTTGCGCGCTGGTGGTTGACGCCGTCGACGGTGTTACCGCGCAGGATAAAAAAATCGCCGGCTTGATCCAAGAGAACGAAAAACCGTGTTTGGTCGTGGTTAACAAATTGGACTTGGTAAAACCATCAACCCGGGTCCGGGACTTTGTGGAAGCCGTCCTTGGCCAAATCCGTTCCAATCTTTTCTTTCTGACTTATGCGCCGATTGATGTCCTCTCCGCTCATACCCGAGAGAATCTCGACCGGCTGTTCAAGAGCATCGATACGATCGAAAAACATTCCCATCGCTTCCTTGGTACCGGTGCGCTCAATCGGCTGTTGCATACGGCCATGGAAGCCCATCCTCCCCCTTTAAGAAGCAACCGCCGTCTGAAGTTGCTCTACGCGACCCAAGTCGACCCCAGCAACACTCCCGACATCAAACCGCCCGTATTCATCCTGTTTGTTAACGATCCCGCCGCACTCACCGACGATTACCGCCGTTATCTGGAATCCCAAATCCGTGAGCACCTGGGATATTACGGGTTACCGCTGCTTTTCCGGTTAAGATCGAGGCACCGGTAGGGCGGGTCGGCGTGTCGGCGACTGGTTGCCGGCCTTTCTTCGTTCGTTTGGCCCCTGTAGGTGGCGACGTTCCCAGCCCTATACGTCCTATTCGTGACCGGAGCCCGCCGTAGGTCGCACCCCCCTGAGGCCGACGCGCCTACAGACCCACACGCCGATACGCCGATACGCCGATACGCCCACACGCCGAAACGCTTCATTTGTCATTTGTTATTCATGGTTTACGGCGCGACAAATGACCACCCCTAACCCCCACACTCACCCGCGCCGTAAACCATGACCAGCCTCTGGAACGATCAAGACGCCGCCCATTTCACAACTGACCTTGAACAACGGGTCTATACATCCCGCCTTTTGGGGCGCGACTCATCCTTGGTTTTACATGGCGGCGGCAACACTTCGGTGAAGCTGACCGAACCAAACCTTTTCGGTGAACCCGAGGATCTCCTCTACGTCAAAGGCAGCGGCTGGGATTTAGCTTCGATCGAAGCTCCGGGATTCGCTCCGGTCCGCATGGATCATTTGTTGAAGCTGGCCCGTCTACCCGAGTTGAGCGATTCCCAAATGGCGAACGAACTGCGCGCAGCTACCGTCCGGGCCGATGCGCCCGCACCGAGCGTTGAAGCCATCCTGCACGCCATTCTGCCCTATAAGTTCGTTGATCACACCCATTCCGATGCCCTCGCGTCGATCCTTAATCTGCCCTCTGCCGGCCAACGGTTATCCGATATCTACGGCGATCGGGTCGTAATCATCCCGTATGTGATGCCAGGATTCGCTTTATCGCGGATGTGCGCAGAAATCTTCCCGAAAGCGGCGACCCCGAACACAATCGGGATGGTGCTGCTCAACCACGGTATTTTCTCCTTCGGTGCAACCGCCAAAGAATCTTATGAAAGGATGATCGAACTCGTCGATTTGGCCGAGAGTTACCTCCAGAAACACAATTGCTGGCAAATCGCTTACGAGACCGCCGCCCCAACTCCTGCCCAGGTGCGGTTCGAAGTCGGCACCCTGCGGAACGAGATCTCGACTGCTGCCGGTAAACCGATGATCTTGTCGGTCCAGGAGGAAGCCAAGTTCCTGTCGTTCGCTCAACGCAAAGATCTCGATGCGATCGCGACGCGCGGACCGGCCACACCGGATCATGTGATTCGCACCAAAAGAATTCCGTTACTTGGCCGCGACGTCGGGGCATACGTGCAGGCTTATACCGATTATTTCAACACCAACGCGACCCGATCAAAACGGTCTTTGCGGATGCTCGATCCCGCGCCTCGTATCGTTTTAGACCCCGAACTCGGCATGATCAGCGTGGGCAAAACCGCCGAAGAAGCGGCTATTGCTGCTGAGTTATACGATCATACGATCGACGTTATCTCTCGCGCGGTGGTCCTGGATGCGTGGGAGCCGGTTACCCCGGAAGAAGCCTTTGATGTCGAATATTGGGAACTCGAACAAGCAAAACTGGGCAAAACCGGTTCACCAAAACCGTTGCTCGGTGAAGTCGCTCTGGTTACCGGCGCCGGCTCCGGGATTGGAAAAGCGTGCGCCGAAGAGCTGATGAAGCGGGGCGCGGCCGTGGTCGGGCTCGATATCAATCCCGCGATCGTCAATCGAGCCGATAAGGCTCGCCGCGCAGAAGGCTTGGCGGAGGCGGGCAAATCGTTCCTCGGGATTGAGTGCGATATCGCCGATGAAACCGCTCTGGAAGCGGCTCTGGAACGCGCTGTTCGCCGGTTTGGCGGCCTGGATCTATTAATTTTGAATGCGGGTATTTTCCCTTCCACTAAGCGCATCGTAGAACTTGATCTCGCCACCTGGCATCGCACCATGCGGGTGAATCTGGATGCGAATCTGTCCCTGCTACGTTTGAGCCATCCGCTGCTGCGCCTGGCGCCACGTGGCGGCCGGGTAGTGATTAATGCTTCCAAAAACGTGCCCGCCCCCGGTCCCGGCCAAGGCGCCTATTCGACCTCTAAAAGCGCACTCACCCAATTGGCGCGAGTCGCCGCCTTGGAATGGGGCAAAGACAAGATCCGAGTCAACGTCGTTCATCCCAACGCCGTATTCGATACCGGCCTTTGGACCCAGGACGTGCTCCAACAACGAGCAGCCAGTTACGGCCTATCGGTCGACGATTACAAACGCAATAACGTTCTCGGCACCGAGGTTACCAGCCAGATTGTCGCCGGTGTAATCGTTGAACTCTGCGGCCCCACCTTCTGCGCCACCACCGGCGCCCAAATCCCCATCGACGGAGGCAACGATCGCGTTATCTAGGGCTATTGGTTTTAGGTTATAGGTTTTACGTTAAAGGTTCTAAGTTGAAAGTTTTACGTTGGGCGATCCCCCCCTCTGGTGGGGCGAGGCTCCGGAATGGCCGCAGTGCTTTCGCAGGGCGCCAGATGTTGTCGGGTTAAAGCGCGTGCCAAGGCCAATAAGTTGATAGGGCGAGGCTCCCGAACGATCGCCCCGCTGTCGCAGCGCCGCCGCGTGCTCCCAATCCAGATCTGTACAAGGGCTACACACTGCCGAGCCGTTGGGGTTGCGTGTACCCCGCGGATATTTGGCATCTGCGTCGCCTCGAATCCTGCGAGATGGCACATCAGGGGGGCTCGGCAGCGCAGAGACGAACACTATCAGCGAGATCACCCGCCGGCAGCGTTGCGAACCTTACGAGGCCATATTGGAGCCTCGCCCTACCAGGCTAACTCCGCCTCAACTCCTGTCTCAACCGTTCGACCTCTTGCATCAGATCCAAAACGATCCGCAATACCGGACCTTCCAATCGCATCTCGGTTCGCAGATCTTGGATCCGGCGCAGCCAATAGATTCCGTCTTCATCCAGCAACGGTTCGCCGTTCTCTTTGTACTCGATCGCTCTGACCAAGCCTTCCCGGCAATAGGTCCGGATACCATCGGGATCAACGGCAGTGAATTCTGCCACGGCCCGTACATCATATAGTTTGCCGGCTTCCGGATTAATCACGGTCAGTCGCATGTACTCGGTCGTTTCTCGGCTAGTTTCACCGCTCATAAATGTTAGTAATCAGTGATCAGTGAGTCAGTAACCAGTATGGGAAGGTTTGTCACAAGCAGTTCCAAGTCTTTGTACAACTGCGTCGCCGAAAGTTTCTTTTTTGCTGGGATCTCGCCATTTATCTCCCATTTCTTTGCGCCTTTGCGTGCGATTTTAGGTATTTGGTTGCGGCTAAGCCGCTTTGTGTCCTTCGTGTCTTCGTGGTGAAATCGGTCACGCTCTGGGATCAAACTTTGAAACCTTCGCCAGTTCTTCCCATAACCGGCGTTCGTCCGGTTCAAGCTTGTCCGGTACCTCGACCCGAACCACTGCATAAAGGTTACCGCGTTTTCCATCCGAGCGAGTCAACCCGAGATTGGCAAGCCGAAAAGTCGCTCCGTTAACCGTCCCTTCCGGGATCTTTAGTTTCGCCTGCCCATCCAGGGTCGGAATGTTGATGCTGGTTCCCAGCACCGCTTCCCACGGCGCCAGCTCCAGGTCGTAGTAAATATCCGCATCTTCCCAACGGAAATCCGGATGCTTCTGGAAAGAGACTCGCAAGAACAAATCGCCGCCATTATCTCCTTGGCCGGCCAATCGGATGCGTTGACCCTCACGAATCCCCGCCGGGATCTTCACTTTGTAAGTCTCGGTCTTCGGCGGCCCACCCTTTGGGTCGGGCCGTTGCAACGTGATGGTCCGAGTCGAGCCATGTAACGCCTCGGAAAGACTTACCAACATTTCTGCTTCAATATCGCGTTTACGCGGACGCCGCGGGGTTTGCTGTTCAAACTCTGAGTCAGGCCCTCCGCCATACGAACGCTGGGTACCAAAATACTGTTCAAAGAAATCGCTAAACCCGGTCCCCCCAAAATGAAATTCGGTTCCTCCCTCAAACGGCTGCTGATGAAACCTCCAGCCTTCCGGAGTTGTGCCGGGTGCGCCGGGACCTCCCTCGAACCCACCACTTTGCCAGGCCGCCCCTAACTGATCGTATTTTTTGCGCTTCTCCGAATCACTTAAGACCTCGTAAGCTTCGTTGATCTCCTTAAATTTCTCTTCCCCTGCCTTCTTATCTTTAGCGACGTCGGGATGATATTTGCGGGCCAACTTCCGATAAGCCGACCGGAGCTCGTCGGCGGTCGCAGTTTTGCTAACCCCAAGCGTTTCGTAATAGTCCCTGAATTGCGTAGGCATACGTGAGAGGAGCTCGAATCTAGGAGATCCGTCACCATACCTCAATGTACCGCTCAAAAATCATTTTCAAGCCGAGCGCTCCGTCGGTTCGACTTCGTGGACTGGTGTGGAGCGTTCCTGTCCCGAAGGACGACAGGACTCAGCCCGGGGTTTTAACCCCGGGTTAGGTGAGAAGAGAGGCAAGCCCTCACAAGGCGCTTCGCGTTCGGCGCTCGGCGCTCGGCGTTCGGCGTTCGGCGTTCGTGCTCGTGCTCGTGCTCGTGCTCGAACGTTGTTGCTTGCAGAAAAGGCGTGTCAACCCAATTAGAAGCGCCAAGCCCGAATTGCACCCCGCGGAGGAGGGGCGCAATTCGGACTTGGCGCAATACTCCCGCACTCCAATACTCCATCACTCCGCCTGGCCGGATTCGAGGACGAGGACGAGTACGAACCGCCGTGTGAGGTGTGTCGAACCCCTCAATCCACTTGGTACATCTCCTGCTGCTTCTTCGCGGCACCAACCCATTATGAGTCAAGGAGAGACCCCAAACGAAAATCCCACGAACACGGATCGTAGATCCTTTATTAAAGCGGCTGCCATCACCGGAGGCGCTCTGGCCGCAAGCGGCATCGCGTTTCCCTCTGTGGTTAAGGCGGCATCAAGCCCAGCCCAACCGCAGCAAGTACCATTACCCCCGAATTTAGCAGCTCCCAGTAAGGCCAACCATTGGTTCTTACCCGCTACCGATAAGACGGTTCACTGGGGTTACTTCAGCAAGAGTCTCAAGCCCGTGGTCGAGATCGAATCCGGAGACTTTGTTACCTCGGAATGCCTCACTCATCAGGCCGGCGATGACTACGAGCGAATGATCAAAGGAGATCCTGGGGCAGAAAGTGTTTACTACTGGTCGAAAGATCAAAAGAACGTGAACCGGCGGGGCGCCGGCCCTATGGATGCGCCGGTCGGAGCCGGTGGTGGCGAAGGTGTCCACATCTGTACCGGCCCAATTTATGTCCGCGGTGCGCAACCCGGCGATATACTCGAGGTCCGGATTCTCGACATGTACCCTCGTCCCAGTGGCAACTCGGAGTACAAAAACCGGACGTTCGGCACGAACCTGGCCGCCAACTGGGGTTATCACTATCATGATCTCCTCGAAGACCCCAAGCCGCGGGAAGTAGTCACCATCTACGAAGTGGATTCAACCGGAGGCCGGAACTGGGCGCGTCCGGTTTACAATTATCGCTGGGGTCCGTTGACCGATCCCTCCGGCGTCGTTCACAAAATCTATGATTATCCCGGGCTAGTGGTCGACCCGACCACGATCCATCCGAATCAGGGCATTCTGAAAAATGTACGGGTACCCATTCGTCCGCATTTTGGTGTGCTCGGGGTCGCGCCAAAAGAAGTCGATATGGTCAGTTCGATCCCGCCCAATTATACCGGCGGTAACATCGACAATTGGAGAATCGGAAAAGGCGGTACCATGTACTATCCCGTTTCGGTCGACGGCGCCCTGCTGTCCGCGGGTGACACTCACGCTGCCCAAGGCGATTCGGAACTTTGCGGCACGGCGATCGAATCATCCTGGACCGGCCTTTTTCAGATCATCCTGCACAAACAAAATAGTTTGGCTGAAACTATCCTCACTGAGCTCAATTGGCCTCTGCTCGAGACCAGAGAGGAATGGGTCGTCCACGGATTCAGTTATCCCCAGTATCTCACCCAATTGGGACCCGATGCCCAACATGAGATTTACAAGAAATCCGCGGTCGATCTGGCCATGCGAGACGCCTATCGAAAAGTCAGAGATTTCCTCATGCGCACCCAAAAACTCAGCGAAGATGAGGTGATTTCGTTAATTTCAGTAGCCGTCGATTTCGGAGTCACCCAAGTCGTCGACGGAAACTGGGGCGTGCATGCGACGGTGAAGAAGAGTCTGTTCGCCGGCAGCGTGGAGTGATTGGTGATTGGTGATTGGTGAGAAGATACCCAGCGGGGTCGCGAAGCCGAGCCGGCCTGTCGCGCCGTAGTCCCGCGGCCGCGGGAGAAGGCGGAAGGGGCGTTGCATTCCGCGTTTTATCCCCAGCGGATGTCGACGCCTCTACTCGTCGGCAGTTAAGACGTTTGGATAGATGCGACGCCCGGGCCCAGCGAGTGTTCAACACTATGCGCTCGCGACACCGCTCCAGCCCGTGAAATGCTCCCTGCCGAAAATGATCTAACCACCATCTACCGTTCGTTATCCGACAAACATTTCCGATGTGTCCCCAATCTGCTAATCCTTCTCCATGCCAGAAGATCGCTTGTGGCCGGTCTCGATCAAAGGCGTTGTCTTTGTCGACGAAAAGGTCGTCCTGCTTCTAAACGACCGTGCAGAATGGGAACTGCCTGGCGGCCGGCTGGAAAAAGGCGAAACACCGGAAGCGTGCCTGACACGAGAGCTCAAAGAGGAACTAAATTGCGAAGTAATCGTGAGCAACCTCCTCCTGGCAGAAGTTCTAGAAGTTATTCCCGGAAAATTCGTCCTGATTATCGCTTACCAGTGCAGACTCATGGCTCAAGCCACGCACTTCAAAATCAGCGAAGAACACGAGGAAGTCCGGCTATTTTCCGTTTCTGAACTTAGCGAAATTCCTATCCCGAAACTTTATGCCAAGGCGATTACGCTGGCGACAGCGTTACTGCCTGAAAACCCATAGTTTACCGCGAAACGATTACACAAAACAGCCGGATGCTGCCCCTGTTTGGTAGGGCGAGGCTCCAATGCGGCCCATACCGGTCCGCAGGGTTCCGAACGTGCCCAAAGGTACGTGTCCAACACCGAGAGGCTGCCGAGCTGTTTGGCGTTGCGTGCGACTCGCGGGAGTCGCGTCTTATTTTCGCGGCGAACCGGGGAGGTGGCTCATCAGGAGTTCGCGGCTCGGCGGTTTGGCGGCCTAACACACGCATCGGCATCAGAAAATAGCAACGCCGTGAACATCCTTGGGAAGCATCGGAGCCTCGCCCTACCAACAAGGGGGGCAGCATCCCCCTTTGCTATCGGCTATTGGCCATGGTTTTGAAGCCGTTGCGGGCGTTAGCCCGCAGCGGCTTCAAAACCCACACCGCCATCGCTGCTGCGACCAGATCCAACACGATCATCACCGAAAAAACGGTAATCCAACTCTTGGTAGCTTCATGCAGCCAGGCGGCCAACGGTCCGCCCATCACCGAACCGATCCCTTGCGCCATGTAGAGAAAACCGTAGTTGGTCGTAGCGTGCCGTTCTCCAAAGGTATCGGTCAAAGTGGATGGGAATAACGAAAAAATCTCACCCCAACCGAAGAACACCACCCCGGATAACAGCACAAAGAGCAGCGGATTTTCCCGGGTCGATAACCAAACGAACATGGCGATGCCTTCTAGGCCGAAAGCCAGCCCCATAGTTTGTTCCCGGCCGATACGATCGGAAAGCCAACCGAAAAATGGGCGCGTCAATCCGTTGGTAAACCGATCAATGGTCAGCGCCAACGGCAAAGCCGCCGTACCCAATACCATCGCGTTGGCCACCCCGAAATCTTTCGCAAAAGCAGCCATTTGCGAGATCACCATGAGACCTGAGGTCGACATCATGGTCATCATGAGAAACATCACCCAAAAGACCGGCGACATCAGCATCAGGCCAGGACCGACTCCAGTTGGTAGGACTTCGGCGAGCTCAGTCGAGCCGGAAGAGATCCCTCTCTGCCGTGGTTCCGGCGGGCGCCTCATACCTTGCGCGGCTAAAACTCCTACCACACCGAAGATCAAACCAAAACTGATCAAGGTTTTCTGATAACCGACCTGGCTGAGCGCAGACGCGATTGGAAAGGTGGTAACAATTGCTCCCATGCCATATCCGGCCGCAACGATCCCGCAAGCTAACCCTCGTCTGTCCGGGAACCAACGAGCCATGAGTCCCACTACCCCGACGTAAATGATACCGGTCCCGATCCCACCGAAAAGGCCGTAGGTCAGGTAGAGCTCGAACGTGCTCCGGGCTGCTGCCGCTAACACCCAGCTTAAACCGGTCAGAAACGCCCCAATCGATAGCAGCGCCCGCGGACCAAAGACCTCCACAAGATAGCCTTGAAACGGCGAGAGAAAGGTCTGCAGAACGATCAAGACTGAGAACGTCACCTGCACCTCGGCCAGCGTCGCGTTCAGATGCGCCGTCAACGGCGTAGTGAACAAAGTCCACACGTACTGCGAGCTCGAGATCGCCATCATACAAACAAGGCCCCACCCGAGCTGCCCCCAACGATTGACGCGAACGATCGCCGGGCTCTCAGCCAGAATCATTTCCGCCATACGCCCCGGGCTATAAGCACGGATCATGCCTCCCTCCTCGTCCTCGTCCTCGTCCTCGTCCTCGTGCTCGTGCTCGTAATCAGTAATCAGTATGGGTCGCCTCGATTTTGCGGACAGGTATCACGGAGGTTTTTGTCCCGAAGGGACTACAGGACTCAGCCCGGGGTTTTAACCCCGGGAACGCGCAAGAAACGACCCGCCCTGAAGGGGCGGCAGACAGTTTTGATCAACGGCTCGTTTGGTTAGCGTCTTACATACCTAAGGCACCGCTTCTACCGCCCCTTCGGGGCGGCGCGGTTTTTTTATAGGCACCTGGGGTTAAAACCCCAGGCTGAGTCCTAGAGTCCCTTCGGGACAATACACTCACGGCTGTCCAAGAAATCGAAGCCAGATCAACCCCACTTTTCGAGCACAAGCACGAGGACGATTTTGATGCGCCGTTGTGACTGCGGCTGTTTCTTCCAGCACGAGCACGAAACGCCGAACGCCAAACGCCGAACGCACAAACGCCAAACGCCGTTTAATTCGCTCGCCAAAGGTATTAACAATTGGCATTATCGATGCTGCCGACGAGCTAGATTGGAACAAATCGATCTTACCTGGAACCACGAAGCACACGGATCTTTCATCCGAGGGGAATGCGCCGACGTTTCGCTGCTCTTCGATTCTGGCTCCAGGCGTTGGACATTAAGAATCTATAAACGCCAAACTTCATTCGGACATCCCGTCACCTACGAAATCGCTTTTAAAGAGCGATACGGCCCGACCGTTGAGCAAGCGATCGCTCTGGCCAACAATATCCTGAAGGTTGAGCTCGAAAATTCGTCGGTTACTTCGTGAGGCGCTTCGTTCTCGTCCTCCCGACTTCGCCCCGTCGTCTGAAACTTCCGCCGCCGCCCAGTCGTTCGAAACTCCGGGAGGCTATGTCGGACAAGCCGGGAGGCTACGTCGGGCAGGACTTCGGCGAGCTCAGTCGAGCCGCTGTCGTCGAATTCGGCCACGCGGAGTGATGCAGCATTGGAGTTTGGGAGCACTGCGCTAAGTCCGAATTGCTCCCCGCGTCCGCGGGGTCGGGAGTGCGCCCGCCCCACCTTTAGTTGAGATTTGGGGTTTACTTTCCGGGACCCCTGCTTAGCGTCTAACTTAGCAGAGAGAGATACCCGGACCGGTTGAACTCTTTGTCAGGGCAGCCGTTAATCGAGGCTGGCGAATTGGTTCCCCGAAAGCTTCAGGGGTTTGGGTTGTTGGCTAACCAGGTTCACCAAAGCCTCTTCATCTAAACAGGAGGTAATAATTCGTTATGGCTACAAATCGTGGCGTTGTCTACATGAAGCCGGGAAAGGTCGAGGTTCAAAGTATCGACTATCCCAAGTTCATCGCACCGAACGGTAAAGAGATCGATCATGGCGTCATTCTGCGCATTGTTTCCACTAATATCTGCGGAAGTGATCAGCACATGGTCCGCGGACGCACAACTGCTCCCGCCGGGTTAGTCCTGGGCCATGAAATCACCGGTGAAGTCATTGAAAAAGGACACGATGTCGAGTTTCTCGATATCGGAGACTTGGTCTCTGTCCCGTTCAATGTCGCTTGTGGACGGTGTCGAAACTGTCGCGAGCAAAAGACGGGTATCTGCCTCAACGTCAATCCCGCGCGACCTGGAGGGGCGTACGGTTACGTCGATATGGGCGGATGGATCGGCGGTCAAGCAGAGTACGTGATGATTCCATACGCCGACTTCAATCTCTTGAAGTTCCCGGATAAAGCACAGGCGATGGCCAAGATTAGGGACCTGACTTGTTTATCGGATATTTTTCCGACCGGATATCACGGCGCTGTCTCTGCGGGCGTCGGACCGGGAACAAATGTGTTGGTAGCCGGAGCCGGTCCAGTCGGTTTAGCCTGTGCCGCGTCCTGCCATTTGCTTGGGGCAGCCGCGGTGATCGTTTCTGATCTGAATCCGGAACGCCTCAAACAAGCTCGGTCCTTCGGTTGCGAAACCGTCGACGTCTCTGCGTCCGCTTCTATAACGGATCAGATCGAACAGATCCTCGGTGTTCCTGAGGTCGATTGCGCGGTTGATTGTGTCGGGTTTGAAGCCCGTGGCCACGGCGCCGATGCGGGCAAAGAAGCGCCAGCGACGGTGTTGAACTCGCTAATGCAGCTCACCCGGGCTGGCGGTTCAATCGGTATACCCGGTTTGTACGTGACCGATGATCCCGGCGGCGTTGACCAGGCAGCCAAGACGGGTTCGCTCTCGATTCGTTTAGGGCTGGGCTGGGCGAAAAGCCATGCCTTCCAGACTGGCCAGACGCCGGTTCTAAAGTACAACCGCCAACTGATGGAAGCGATCCTTCAAGGTAAGATCGAGATCGCCAAAGCAGTCAACGTGACCGTGACCACCCTGGATAACGCGCCAAAAGGTTACGTCGATTTCGATAAGGGAGCTGCCAAGAAATTCGTTCTTGATCCGCACTCACTGCTCACCGCTTAAAGTCTTGAGCGGCGTTGGCTAGATTATGACCGGGCCATGGCGGCCCGGTCGCTTGGTAGGGCGAGGCTCCGGATTAGCCCAAAACCATCGCAGCGCGAATTGACGTTATTTCTCCCTGTTGGCCCGGCTCGGCTATTCCGGAGCCTCGCCCCACCAAACTGGGGGAATCCCGATCCTTCAACCCCGCAAATACTTCGCCAGTCCTTCCCGGCACTGATCAAGCCGCTTATATCGCGCGACCGCGTCCGGCATGGTTTCAAGATTCGTCGCCAATCTCCCGGCCAGATCCAGTGACCCCTTTACCTCCGCGATCGGTACATGAAAAACCCGGATCCCAAACAACAACGTATCCGCCGAAATCGCGGTTAGCACCTGCCATTCAATCCGTAAATAGACACCGCTCGGATCCGCAGAAGCCGAAATTGCGGGAATCTCATGCCGCGGATGCTGATCAAACTGCGCCGATCCCGTCAATCCCCAGTTCGACCGTTGAAAAAATTGCCCAACTTCAATCCTGGACAACAACTTGGAAATATTCGCACTAAGATCATCATTGAGCCCCGGCACCGGCGCATGAGTCAGAAATAAGCTTTTGCCAACTTTCTCTCGCAAACTCCATCCGGAAGGAAAACAAACACACCCACCTTGCACCTGGTGCGGCGCCTCCCGATCCAATATCACAAAGTCCGGTTCCCAGCTCCGCCCCAAGGCATCGAGCGAGCCACCGTTCGCTCCAGGCTCTAACGCCCCGACAAGCTTTTGCACATTCGCCCAAACCAATTCATCGCGGATCGGCTGCAAATAATCTCCACTGCTCGAGTCCAGCGCCTGTCTCCTCAGATCCAGCAACCCTTCCCCCTCAAAATTCCGAAAGAAACCTGCTGGTTCCACTGCACTGATCCCGAGCGAAAACCGGAACTCCCCCGCAGAAAACAGTTTCTCAGTTAACACTCTGGAGCGCGCCGTGGTTGAAGCCTCTTGAGGGTCTTTCTGATCTTCGTCTGTAAACATCGGTTAAAAGGAGTACGAGGAGTTCAAGGAGTGTGCGAATCCTCCCGGACCGACCGCAAGACCGTGACTCAGCATTCTTGTACTCCTCGTACTCCTCAATGATCCTTCACCGGTGGCGGCGTGAGATCCTTTGTCCCGCTGGCCAATAGATTGACTAACGTCTCGTATTTGCCATCCGGGACTAGGGTGACCTCTGCTCCTCCCTTGGTGATGCGGTCGACCTCCAAGGTCTCAAAAACCGCGTTTAAGACATCCGCGTCCTGGCCGATTTCGCGGAGCGCTTCACCTACCAATCGCGGACGAACCGAACGCGCTTTAGCGAACTCTGTAGCCGCCTGACGATCAGCCGCACTGGTGATAATATCGACTTGGTTATTACCTGCCTGACGGATCGCCGAAGTCACTTGGCGTAAGCGGTTAACCACTTTTTGCTCGATCTGCCGGATCATCTCGGCATCCCGAAAATGAACTTTCCGGACATAAATCGACCCCAACTCGTAACCCCACTCTTGCGATTTAGGCGACACTTCTTGACGGACTAACCGGCTCATTTCGTGCCGATCTACCAACAACTTTTCCAACGGCATATTGCTGAGGGACCGAACCGTTGCATTCGCCACATTCGCCCGCAATGAACCGCCCGGATCAACGTTTTTGAATATAAAATCGACCGGCTCTTTGATCCGCATTTCGTACCATACCCCCACCCCCATAGGCGTTCCTTCTTCCGAATTAACCGGGTTGCTACGCAAATATTCCTGGTCGAGACGAAAATCGATTTCGTAGACCCGACCAAAGAAACGGACCAGGGCAGCTTGCGGGCCCAGGGTGAGCCACAGCAGATGCAACCCAGGCTCATTCACCACCCCTAACACTTTACCAAACAAGATATAAACCTTGCACCGGCCCTCGTTTACGGTGGTGTAGAAATTGATAATCTTCAGCCCGGCCAAAACGAAGGGCACCGTCATCACGCAAAGAATGAAGGTAACAATAAAAACGGTGATAAAGATCATTTCTCTTCCTTTCGGGTTAACACCACGCGTTTCGCTTTCGAGAACAGATCGAGCCGGACGTTCCTCAGATAAGCCGGCAGTGCATGTTCGCCGCTGTTTTTGAGCTCCGCGATCTGCTGCGCTATCCAGCGCAGCGGTTGCACCTCGGCTTGCGCCCGGTTGGTTTCAATCTCGACTGCTCGTTTCGATTGTTCGATCTTCTGGTCTGCGCTGGCCTGCGCCACACTGATCTTTGAGGAAACTTCGTTGTGCGCCGTGTTGATAGCCGCTAACGCCGATTCAATCTCCGGTGGCGGATCGATCCCGGTGATCAGCGATGCATCCAGTACCATGCCGTAACGCGCTGCGGACGACAAACATTGCTGATCCATTTGGTCGTTTAGATCATTCAAGTTTTTACGCAGATCGTTGATGGATACTCCCACCTTCGCTAGACTCTCACTGGGAGGCTCGATCGGATCGATAGGTCCATCCTTAATCGCGGGAGCTTCATAGTTCGCGATTCTTTCCCGAAGAATGGAGACGAAATATCCCAGTACGTGGCTGATCGGCCGTTTCACCCCGAACAAATACGCATAGATATTTTGTTCGCTGACCCGGTAACGAATCTGCCCGGTTAACCCGATATTCAGTTGATCTTTCGTGACCGCTTCCAGGATCGTACCATTCGTGTTGACCCCCGGTGTGTCCGGGTCAAAAGCGATATTAACGGTTTGGATCGCCGTCGAGACCTTATAAACCTTTTGCCAAGGCATACGTAGATACGGTCCGCCGGGGCCGACGACCCGAACCTGCGGATAGACGTACCGGTCCCGATGTTCAGGGGTTAGACTTTCAGCAATCGGCAACTCGAGCGTGGTCCGATGCCCGAGCCGATCGGCTCGGCCGAAATTGGTGATCACCGCGCGCTCGTTCTGGTTCACCGTGTAAACACCGCCCAAGAGACAGTAGATCAAAACGTAGGCAATGATCCCCGCTCCAATCCCAAGGAAGGCTTGGATAACTGCGAAATCCATAGGCTGAGCTTTATAGTTGAAGCCCCGGTTCTTGAGCAAGCCCCATCGGCGGTACGGAGTCCCGAAGGGACGTTAGGACTCAGCCCGGGGTTTTAACCCCGGGTTTCGGACTTCGCACAATACTCCCACACTCCAATACTCCATCACTCCGCGTGGCCGGGTTCGAGGACGAGGACGACGACGAGTACGAAGCGCCTTGGTGAGGAAAACCAGGTACGCTAAGATACCCACAAACGAACTCGCTAATATGAGCTCCCCCGGAGAACAAACGTTCGACGAATTCCTGCAAACCAACGACCTGCGCTCATGGGATCGCACCTACATGAAATGGTATGGCTCGATCGTTCTCAAACCTCCTGGCTCACCGCACCCCTTCTCATTCACCCTGGTTGCGTACCTGACTGACGGCCACGAAAAACGAACTGGAATCTGCCACGTTTTCGAGTGGCGCGAAGAACGGCTGGCTCTTTGTCTAACCAAGAGTGTTCACTGTGCCGAGCCGTTTCATGAAGACAACCGTCTACAGGGCGCAGACAAAGCCCGCCACGACCTTTTATCGATGCAAGAGCCTACCGACTCGGTTCCACCGCTCCTGATTGAAACTCTGCTCGATGACCGATACCGGTCCGATATATGCCGGCACCTCCAGGACCCTGAACACCGCCTGGCAATCTTACACTGGTTCCAAGATCAACAGCTATCCGTGTACCGCCTGCTAACTGGTCCGGAAACCTCCCGTGACATGTTCCAAAAAGCCCTATTCCCCCTGAAACCGGATATTCAAAAGTATTATCATCGTAGGGAACATGAACGCTAGGTGTCGACGTCCGACCAAACGAGTTTCTAGGTGGGATATCGATTCTCAAGTTAGGGATCTTCGAGATAAACTAGCTGTCGCGCTTCCCGGATTGAGCGTAACAATCGCTGCTATCATTGAAAAATTAACCGTTTTCTTCGCTTACGCAGTTTTACGTATTGCGATAAGTGCTTGGTTTCCAGTAGCCTCCGGCGACTAAGATTACACCTATGTTACTGAAAACGATCGGATATCCACTCTCAGCGGCATTAATGCTGTTTTCTCTATCAACCGCGGTCGTCGCAGAAGACGCCGCCCCAAGCACAAAATGGGTCCTGACTCCGTTAGGTTTTCGGGATAGCGTTAACGTGCACCATATACCCGATGGTTACGCCCTAGTCCGTATGACGGACGGTCATATGCGGGCGGAGAACTCGGTTACTGGAGATCACATTGATTTTACCGAGAATCTAAGCTCGGAAGCCAGCAAACCGGTTAGTGACAATGGGTGGATTACCTACGCCAGTTGGCTCAATCCGACGCCTAGCAAGCCGGTTTCTTCATTCACCACGATTTGGAAGGTTCCGCCCGCACCGGTCACCTACGATGGGCAAACCCTTTTCCAATTCAACTCCATCGAACCAAGCACCTACGACTCCATCCTGCAGCCAGTATTACAATATGGCCCAAGCAGTGCTGGCGGCGGAAAATATTGGTCAGTGGCCAGCTGGTACGTAACCGGTTCGTCGGCCTATTTCTCTTCCCTGGTCACCGTAAACGTAGGCCAGAAATTGACGGGCGTGATCAAGCTCGCCAGTATCTCGGGCGCGAACTACAACTACACTTGCAAATTCACACAATTCTCCGGAACCAACTTTTCGGTCAGCAACATCGCTGAGTTGACCTGGTGCACGGAAACCTTGGAAGTATACAATGTCGATCAATGCACGGACTTTCCCCACACCGCGTTTTCCAAGATGTCCGGCATCAAACTGCTGACTGGCAAAACCGTTCCTTCCGTCAGTTGGACACCGACAGATGCTTCCACCAGTTGTGGTGTACAAACCACGATCGTCACCAATAACGGTTCTGCTGGCGTGGTTGATATTTATTATTGATAATTAAATCATCTGCGGTTCGCATGACCCGACGGATCACTGCGAACCGCCCAGGCAAGCCTGGATGCCGCTTAGACGCGCGTTAACGAAGGCGGACCGTAGAAGGGCGCGGCATCTTTCATTGGGCCAAATGACACAGCGGCTCTTTCCGTTTATGGCCTTCTAAGTGCTGAAATATTTATCGATTGTTGATCTCAGAAACTTTACCGACTCGCGCGAGTCATCCATTCCGTTCATCCCATCTTCGATCGAGATCCACGAATCAAATTCGACGTCGCGCAAGATCGTTAAGATTGCGTCGTAATCGTTAACGCCTTTCCCGATAACGCCATGAGCCAACCGGTTGGCGTATCCGATCTCATTCTCTTCTCTGCGCAGATCTTCGATTGTCCCGCTCATCAGATAACGATCGCTAGCGTGCATCGACACCACCCGATGTTTAATCTTTTTGAGTAATTCAATTGGATCTTCACCGGCCAAAACCGTGTTCGACGGATCAAAATTCACTCCGAACCAGGGCGATTCGATCTGCTCCACAATCTCAAGGAAAACCTCCATCTTTTGGGCAAATTCCGGATACCGCCAAAAGCTATCCTTGTAATGGTTTTCCATGGTAAGTACGACGCCGTGCTTCTCGGCGAAAGGTAATAGTGACTGCAGGACTCTGACCACTTGGGATACGCCGGCTTGACGAGACAAACCTGGATAACGTTGGCCCGAGAGTACTCGACAGAACCTGCCTCCGAAAAAAGCCGTAAGCTCGATCATCCGCTTTTCCCGCTCGATCTCTGCGTTCAACAGCGCTGGGTCCGGTTGCGTAAAATCCGGTGAACAACACAGCATCGGCATTACTAACCCATGCTGTCGCAAACGATCTTTGACCTCACCGAGAAACGCTGGCTCGTCCTCCAAAAACCCGGAGTAAAATTCCAGTCCGTCAACACCGAGCGTAGCCGCCATTTCGATCCAATCGAAAAGCGTCATCGTGTGATGAACACACAGCTCCTCTATAAAGCATTTGGGAAAAGCAGCGAGTTTCGGTTTCATCACCGATGACCATAATAGCCGCAAAAGAGCGCAGAGAACGCAAAAAAGGACCAGAGTTTACACGGAAGGAAGTTTTTCTCCGACACGGTTATCGCCGAACTACCGGGTCTGTGATTGGTGACGCAGCTCCGCGTAGCAGAGCCCGACGCGTTTGCTTTACGCCGATACGCCGGTGCGCCCCTTCGCTCTCCTGGTATCCGGTTGCCAATGGAGTTGGGTGACGTAACCTTACTATATGGCAATCGTATTTCAGCTCGATAAGTCCGGGAATCCGACCCCGGAGATAACTTGCGACGGCTGCGGTGACCTGATTAAAGACCACCAGGATGGCGTCGCGATTCTGGATACTCCCGGTGCGGAACCGGAAAAGATTCTAAAACCCATTTTCCTTTGCAAGGGTTGCGAGGAAAAGACTGAGCAAACCAGCGGCCAAAGGCGCAAAATGCCTATCGACCAGTTCTTGCTGCGAGTGGCTCAGAACGTTCAACTTTTGCCAACTGACCTCGAAGCTGCTGGACGCAGAATGATGGAAGAGGCAAAATATTGGTAAGTGTCCCTTTTTTAAGCAAACGCGTCCGCCTGGCATTCACCTGTGGCGATCAGTTTGCGCAGATTGCCTTTTACGAGTGCGTCCCATGCGATCGAGCAGTCATCGAAGCATTCGTATTCCGGGACTAGACCAGCGTGGGTAAAACGGACTTCCGTTTTCCCGTTTTTTTCAGAGATCTCAAAAACAATCTTCGTACCGGTCCACTCACTTTGATGTTTAACAAAGCTGAGCTGGCTATCCAGCACCTGCCAGACAACTCTTTTGCCAGGAACAAATTCCGTTATCTTTTGTTGGGAACGATGTACATCTTCGTACCGGTACGTGAACTGCGCCCCGAGTTTGTTGGTGTTGCCCTCGATTTCTCCTGACCACCAACCGCGAACGTTGTTGATGGCAGCGAACGTTTCTTCCGGATCTTGGTCCACTGAAATAGTCGTCGTGAAACCCGGGTTATTCATGGTTGGTTTTCCTTTTGGGTTGTTTGCCATGAGATAGATCTAGCGCTGGGTAGGCAGACAGCGTGAGTGACAAATGTGACGCGATTCAGATGGATTCGTGACAAATACCCAGGCCTAAAGCCTCGGCCGACGTAGCTAAAGGGGGAGATGGGGCGACTTGTCCCGCATAGTTCGGCGTCAGCCCATAGGCGTCAACTTAAGAGGAAGCCCGACGAGCGTCCCGGTAGCGGTCCCGCGTCCGCGGGACCGCTACCGCGCAACCGCGTCTCCCTTTCGTTAAGTTGACGCCTATGGGCGTCCACCGGAGCCCGGAGGAAGTCTGCTCTGCGTGAGTTTTTCTTTGGGTTCGAGAGTTCCGATTTCCCATTGACCCCAAGCAGGATTCGCCCTTTCATAGGTGTCGTTCAGAGGCCTTCACTAAGGCATTTCTTCTGACCCCTCGCGACACGGACGTTTCCTGGAGAGTGAGAAATTCCAAAGCCGGCCGTTGAGCACCCGATCTAAAATCCCCCGGGAGAAAATCATGAATGCTCTAGAAGTTGTCCAACGCTCCTTCGACGCCTGGAATAGGCACGATCCCGCTGCCATTCTCGCTCTATACGCTGATGGCGGAACCTATAGCGCTCCCCGCGCCGGCGAGCCTCTCACTGGGCGGGCCATTGCCGAGTTTGCCCAGAAAGCGTTTACCGCCTATCCCGACTGGTCAGCAGAGATAGTCACTATCGGGGATACTGGTGGAGGCTTGGTCGCCACCCAATGGGTGTTACATGGCACTCACACCGGCCCCTATTTTGACGGCTCACCGCCTACGGGCCGTCCCCTGACTCTGCCGGTGGCTTCCTTCATTCAGGTTGAAGGCGATAAGATCCGCTCTGAGCACGCCTACATTGACCGGCACACGGTGACTGAGCAACTTGGGTTCACACCCAAGAATTGATAGCCCTGAATCACGCGTCCAAAGTCGCGCTTTTCTTAAGAAGTCACTGCCCCGTCCAGAGAAATTAAGGGGATGGTAACCGAGACTCGCCAGCGATAGCGTCTACCTCAATGTTCGGAATTGGCAACCAGAGACTCGCGGGCGTGTTTTCGAAGAAATTAAAAAATTGGTGATTCAGAAAGTATTCTTTAAAAAACGAATGCCCTTGATAATCGCCCTGAAATTTAGGTCCATTCCAAAGCCAACACTGATATTTGTCACTCCAGGCCCAATCCGCATCAACCGTCGGCGGACCTAATGTCATCGCAACGGTCTGAGCTGCTGTTTTCTGAGTTAAGCCGGCAAATAAGGTTAAGGCACATAAACCAAGTAAGATAGTTCTCATAGATTTATCCAACGTCAGGATTCCGCGCCTCCGGGGCGCAGGGCACCGGAGCGCGAAAACAAATTAACGGTAGTACCAGCGTGCACCCCTCCGATAACGGTTGTGCCAGTATGGGTGGGCGTAGTACCGGTAACCACCAGGACCGCGGTAATAACCGGGAGCGTAATACCCGGGACCGGTTGTAACAACGACCACGGCAGCGTCGGCCGGGTTCGGGCACAACGCGAGTGCGGAGCATAACATTAAAAGAGCAACTAGGGTTCTTTTCATGGTTGAGATTCGGGATTCATAAATGTGATGACTAGGCTCGTCCCGCCGCATTGGCTTCTCCTATACTATTAACGATGGGTTACTCATGGCTTTGAGTCTCACGAAGCGAACGCCCCGGCCCTGCTAGCTGGCGCTCCCAAAAAGGACGGGATGCTCAAGGCTGGTTTTGGGGCGGAAGCGGAGGGATCGGTCTTTCCCGAATGTCGACTAGGAACGTCGTCTAACGTAAGTAGCACCCAAAAATATAAATAAAAAGGTGCTGAAGTCGCTCTGGTAAAGGAACCACTGGCACGCCCATAGTCGTCCCATTATCGGCATTGATAAGTAAGTGCCTGCGGATTGGCTCCTATGGCTGATCGCCGGACCAGCACCTATCGTCGTAACTTTTGTTGTTAGTTTTGGTCTATTCGCTTTCTGGGGCGCTACACATGATGGTAGACCTTCCCTAGGAGGCGTACTACCGCACCGATTGCGCAGAAAACCAGTGGCTTGCTGAACAGGCAGAGATGCAGACCAGCTACCCAATAAATGCGGCAAGTCCGGCTAGCGCAAGTGACCATTACGCACATTTGAATAAACAGATTATGAAACTCGACTCCCGATTCGAGGCCAGTCCCGAAGCTCTTAGTCTGAGCAAACGCGAGACGGAAGTCCTCTCTTGGGTGGTTCAGGGCAAAAGAGACAGCGAAATTGGCGTGATCCTTGAAATTAGTTCGCGCACCGTCGAGAAACATGTGGGCCGAATTCTCCATAAACTACACGTTGAGAACCGCACCACTGCCGCCAGCATGGCCTTTGCCGGTGACAAAGTTAAAATAGCTTCTCTTGGTTCGGCCGCCTCTTGATCAATGGCGCCGGTCCAAAATTTCAGAGTTGCAGAAAACTCAATCACCACTTCCCAAAGTTGCTAACTGTAACAGCGTAGTCAGATACGCCCCCCAAGAAGGAAGCTACTAGCCACGTTCGGGCAACATCATTCAGAATACTCGCACGCAAAGCTAGTTCAAAGCGCTCACGAAATCGGCGGCATCGGTATTCCCGTGTCTGGGAGCGGCTGGAACAACGCTTTTACCGATGGACGGTTTAACACCACAATAGCAAAAACTCCCAGCGCTGTGCCCAGCGGAAAATTCATGCAGGTAAATACGGCTAGAATGAAACAGAAGCGGTAACCCTCATGCTTCGCGTATTTCCGTCCTGCTATGATGCAGAGGATTCCGTAGACCTCGAACAGAACAAACAGAAATCCTCCGACAACCATAGCCATCACCCCGCCGATAGCTGCTCCTATCCGATCGTCACCGGTCATAGACCCGGCCGCTATCACCAGAACGACGCCTGACACGACATAGATCGTCCATAACAATCCGCAGAAGCAAGCCAAGCCCCCAACGATATATTGGAAAACGGAGAGTAGCTTTAAGTGTTCTAGGTCTTTATCCATCGCCGTTTCGATGAATGTCCCTTTACGTTCGTAAGGGAGGAAGGTTCGATCGTTTCGATAAATGTCGCCACAGCATGACGGCAACATCTGAAACTTCAAGCTTTTCTCTTTTCGACCTCGCCCCGATTCGCGCTTACCCTTTGCGAAGCCCTCGCAGAGAAATCATCCGTTGGGATTCGACATCCCAAACTTTCAAGCGGTTGGATCAATTACTGGTTCGCGGACGCCGCGTTAGCCTGGGCAGCCGCATCTCGGATGTCTTGATTTGATTGGTCGCTGGTCGCGGCATTGTCAGCGTCGATTCCGGCCTGCGTAATAGGATCGATTCCACTTGATACGCTAGAGCCACCTGACTCACCCGATCCACCCGACGCCACCCCTGAATTCAACTCGAGACATCCGCTAAAAAACATGGTACCGGCAATTAGCGGAATCACTATCAGACTGCGTTTCATATTTCCTCTTGCATTCTAAAGAAGAGACGCACCGCCCGGCACTTAGTTTCGCTTAATTCTTGCGGGTAAGATCGTTCACGATTTGTCTGATAATCACCTTCCGAATCGTCACTAGGTTAAGGGCCAACGCCCAGAACTGTCTTACACTTCCTTTCAGATTGATATAAAGAACGTTGGGAAAAGGCCCGCACATCCGATTAGGATTGCGCCATACTAACAAAAAACCTCACCCAAGGCCAAGGTTTGAACTTGTTGGAACTTGTTGAACTTGGGGTCAGGTCTTCACACGGGAGGCGGTTTTTCATCGTCCTCGAATCCGGCCACGCAAAGTGATGGAGTGATGGCTTCGATTTTGCGGACAGGTATCACGGAGGTTTTTGTCCCGAAGGGACTGCAGGACTCAGCCCGGGGTTTTAACCCCGGGGAACTCGCAAGAACGACCCGCCCTGCCTGTCCGCCGTAGTTCCGGGAATGCGGGACGAAGGAGGAAAGGGGCGGCAGGCAGTTTTGATCAATTGCTCGTTTGATTAGCGTCTTACATACCTGAGGCATCGCTTCTACTGCCCCTTCGGGGCAGCGCGTTTTTTTATAGGCACCTGGGGTTAAAACCCCAGGCTGAGTCCTAGAGTCCCTTCGGGACAATACACTCACGGCTGTCCAAGAAATCGAAGCCAGTCATGGAGTGTTGGAGTACTGCGCCAATTTGGAATTGCACCCGCGTCCGCGGGATTAGGAGTGCTGTCAGGAGGTTTACTTTCCGAACTAAAGACTTCTTACTCGTTAAGACGTGCCCCTATCGCCTAGATAACATTAGGTAGGTTTGAAGTGGGGCATGTCTTAACTAGTCGATCCCGGTGAAAAACCTAGGGCGCGCACTCCCCCCGGTAGCGGTCCGGCAGCCGCCCACGCGAGTCAACCTAAGCGATCGATCGTGTACGGCCTTTGGTGCGGTAGGGCGATTTCCTTAGGTTGACGCGCGTGGGCGGCCGCCGGACCGCCGGTACCAATCAATGCAGACACCCGGCCTGCACCCACAAACCGGGTGTTCTTAGTCCCTGGTCAGGATATAGAGGACTACCTGATCCAACCGGCCTTACCGAGCTGGTTTCGCGGCAGACGACTGGATAAATTGAACCGCTGCCTCTGCGTCGACCATACCAAACCCATCCGCCTGGTTGAAGCCGAAACCGATGCTATTCTGGAACGGCGCCACCACCGTGCGTTTCTTTGGACCGAACGTTGCGATGAATTTCGTTCCAGCTCCGAGAAAGTCCGATTGACCGCCGGAGACTAGGGTCAGCGCATTATCCTGGTCGATGGTGAAACTAACCGAGCAACCGGATACGAATTTCCCAGGTGTAAAGTTGAGGGTCAACAGCGGAGACGCCGGACCGGTAACGAAAGATACGTCACCCGGAGCGATGCCTCTGGTAGTTCCGATTGTCGGGCTAGGATTTCCGGCCGCTGTGTCAAAGATCAGATCGCCCTTCGAGGCGTCGATGGTCAGACTTTGCAGCGACTGACCGGGAGTTCCCAAAAAGAAAACCGTAAAGTAATTCGGCCCATCGGTGACGCTACCTTGAGCGCTAACCGATACGAATTCGCCAGAGCTGGCACCAAACCCTAGAGCAAACAGAGGATCGATGTCTCGAGCGGGCGCCGTCGCTTCCAGTACGTTTTTAACTGCGCCCGGATCGATTGATCCAGGACCGCCAGCCGCCTGAACGAGCAGCGCGGCAACTCCAGCGATATGCGGAGCGGCAGCACTAGTGCCAAAGAACGCAAATTGGTTCGACTCATATGGTCCGCCGAAGAAAGTAGTACCTACGCCGTCGACACCTGCAACTTCGGGTTTGGCGCGCAGCTCCGGAGTCGCCAGACGATTGCCATTTTGATCGAGGTAGATCACCACCGGACCGGGTGATGTATACGGTTCGATCGCTGGCTTGAAAGACTTTTTATCCGTCCAATCGTATACGTAAGCCGCGACATCAATCGCTCCGTTCGCCGCCGCGTGACCATACGTCGTTTGGACATTCAGAGGACTCGCATGGAAGTATTTGCCAGAGATATTTCCAATCCCATCCAGGAAGGTCTGGATGCTGAGCTGGTGCGTAGCCGGCGGATTAGGAGCACGCGGATCCGTCTGCGTGGTCCGGGTAATGGCGATCTGATAAGTCGTTCCAAGCACCAGGTTACCGGTCTGTTGATAGGCTTCTTGAATCGAGAAGGCACTGCTCGTTCCACTCAGCTCCGGATGGTAATTACCCTTCTCATCGAACACCAGGATATTGAAGTTGGTAGTGATACCGTGGGCCTCATCGAACGCATCATCCCATTGCAAAAACAGACCGTACGTGCTGGCAGCGCCTGGAACGAAAATGGTTGTGGCCGGCTCATTGCCACCATTCGGGTTCCAGTTGTGCCATCCGCCGGCCGTCAGTGCCGGGTCGACTTGCGCGAGTTTCAAGTTGCCGTGCTTTCCGGCCGCGCGAACAAAACTATCGCTAAGATCGCTATAAGGGTTGACGTATCCGTTGTTGCCTTCGTTACCGGCGGATGAGCAATAGACTGCCGGGTGGCCAGGCAAAGAAGTGCTAGTCGCGACGGTATTGACCGCTTGCGCCAGGAGCCCGTCCGAGAATACCGGATCATCGGAATAGCTGATATCGTCGGCAATGACGTCGCAATTAGCCTCGGCTCGCAAAGCCACGATGTTATTGGCGAAATCGACTTCGCTGACGAATGCGGTGGCAAAGGCAAGATTACAGTGGGGCGCGCAGTCGTAAACGATCTGGCACATCGCTCGTCCTTCATCGGTCCCACCGAGCCCATTATTATTGAAATCCTCAAGTACATTGACCACCGGCAGGTCGCCGGTCTTTACATCCTGGGCCGCGGTAGTCGCCGGAGGATTCTGCTTATTCAGGTAGGCGGTGTTAAAACTATCCGACAACAGACCGACCGTAATGCCGTCTCCTTTAATCCCCTGCTTATTTACTAGCTTGGTCTTTAACACGACCGTACCTTCTGAAGTCACTGCACCCACGTTGGCATGCGGCTTTCCTTCCAAAACCACCGCCCGAACACCGCTCAAGCCTGCCGCGACTTCGACCTGGGCTGGAGTTAAGTACGCGGCCATAATTCCATGACGATAGGTCGCGTTCTTGGCTTGAATCTGGATTTGCTGCGCATTTAATGCGTGCTCGACTGCTTCGATGCTCTGCGTTCCGTCCAGGTGGATATGAACTAACACTCGCCCACTGGCGTCAAATCTGCCGGGTATATCCTGGGTATCGGGTCGAGCTAGAGGTGTCGCCAACGTTTGCGGAGCCACGTTTGTATTTGGTGTCGCTGTGCTCTTCCACCGCTGAATCAAACGTTGGAGATGTGAGTCGACGTTCGCAGGAACCGAAGGATCGGCAGCGACTGCTGAGGGAGTGACTAACCAAAGAACAGCAACTAGCAGACAGCCGAGGCTGATGCCTGTTGCGGATATCAACGTGCGCAACAGCCACAGTTGAGCAGAGTATTTTCTTGGCATAATGATGAAGTAGACTGACGATTAGACGGACTAAGCACCCGCGACAAAAACCATCCTGATCTTCAGGAAGCGATTCATAGTGGAATGTAGGTTGGAATGTAGGTCTCTCGACGGATGCGGCGGTCCGCACCGGTGGGTTTAGCTTGGCAGCGGCAGTGCTATCAGGATTGGCGCACGCTGTCCAACACAAAGAGAGGAACATCGAGCATCTCGTCTTTGCCTTTGCTCCAAGGCCCTAGAGGAAACTGCGTGCGTCTGACAAATCCGACTAACGAACGATTTGTCACGAGCCGCGTAGCACTCTCAGCCACCAACGAAGTCCGACCAACAGAAATCGCCAGTCTTTGAGGAATTCGGGTGGCTTACCTTCGACCATGTGTCCCAGCACTTGGCAAATCCAACCCGCTGTAAACAACGACAAGGGAATTTTCCAAAATCCTCGAACCAACGGAGCGATCAGAAAAAGCGGAATTGAAACTACAATCATCGGAATGCCAACCGTGTGAAAAACGCGGTTGATCGGGTTCTGATGACTCTTTTCATAGCGATCGACCCATGCATCCATTGGAACATCGCGAAATATGAAGTGAGAACGGGACATAAGGTAATAGCCGGTAATCACCAATCTCTAATCAACAATCGGTGTTGAGTAAAATGTCGAATTGCGGCGAGCGGAGCAGCGGCGCCTTGATCCATATCAGAGTGTCAGGTCGAAGGCTTGACCTGGATCAATGCAAGTTTGCTTTCATAGCAGCAGCAGGTTGATATTTTTACGAATGACGCGCTGCATGCGGCCGGAAGCGGAGAAAACCGATGGACTCAGGGCATGACATCCACATCTCAGCGACCTCGCCCGCGTCGCAGCCCGCAACGCCGCGGGTGCGCCGGATGCAGATCACCGCGCTGACCTTGCTGGTGATCAGCGGCGCGGTGAACTACGTCGACCGGGCCACGCTGGCGATCGGCAATCCGCTGATCCGCGCCGACCTGCATCTGTCGATCGCGGACATGGGCCTGCTGCTCTCGGCCTTCCTCTGGGCTTATGCCTTTGCCCAGCTTCCGGCTGGCGGGCTGGTAGACCGTTTCGGGCCTCGCCGCCTGCTGGGCGCCGGCATCCTGCTGTGGTCGCTCGCCCAGGGGCTGACCGGCCTTTGTGCCGATTTCGGCCAGTTCGTGTTCGGTCGCTCTATCCTGGGGCTGGGCGAAGCGCCGCAATTCCCCACCGGCGCCCGCGTGGTGCGGGACTGGTTCAACGTGCGCGGCCGCGGCCTTGCCACCGGCGTGTTCAATTGCTCATCCACTCTTGGTACCGCGATTGCCGCGCCCTTGCTCACCGTCACCATGTTGGCGGTCGGCTGGCGCTGGATGTTCGGGATCATGGGCCTTGCCGGCGTCGTCGTGGCGATCTCCTGGGTACTGCTCTACCGCGATCCGGGCGCCATGGCGCTGACCCCCGCGGAAGACACCTATCGCACCGCCGGCGACGAAACCGGCGAGGCTGCCCGCGTCACCTTCGCCGAATGGCGCCGCTTGTTCGGCTGCGCCACCACCTGGGGCATGATCATCGGCTTCTTTGGCGTGGTGTACCTCACCTGGGTCTATAGCGCCTGGCTGCCGAGCTATCTGGAAATGCAGCGGCACATGACCATCCGCACCGCCGGCTTCGCCAGCGCGGTGCCGTTCATCGCCGGCGTGATTGGCGGTTTGTTCGGCGGTTGGCTGACCGACTGGCTGATGGCGGTGGGGCTCTCGCCGATCAATAGCCGCCGCTATCCGATGACGCTGTCGCTGCTGGGGATGGCGGCCTGCACCGTCGCCGCCGCGCTAGTGGCGAGCAATGCCCTGGCCGTGGCACTGATCTCGGCGGCGATGTTCCTCGGGTATGTGGCCAGTTCGTCAGCCTGGGCCATGGCCTCGGTGGCGGCGCCCGCGAACACCACAGCGTCGCTGGGCGCGATGCAGAATTTCGGCGGGTATCTGGGGGGGGCACTGGCGCCGACGGTGACCGGGTTCATCGTGCAGGCGAGCGGGTCCTTTGTGCCCGCGCTGATGACGGCGGCGGGGATCGGGGTAGTGTGCGCGCTGCTGTATGTCGTTATCATCCGGCGGCCGATCACAGCGTCGGATATCAGGGGTGATGACCCAAAGAAAAACCGCCAGGAATGAATGTTCTTGACCATTGCCCATCGGGGCGTGCAACAATCCGCTTTTAAGTCGCAAGGTTTCGCCTTCGGCCTGAATCGCCCCGCGAATTCGCGAGCTAGTAACCCAAACCACGGATGGGTTATCCCCGAGCCAAATGATGAAAACAAAACTTACTATCGTATTCTTGCTATTCGGATTGAGCGCGTTCTTGATGCAAAACCTAAACGCCAATCTCGCGATCGCCATCGCCAGCAATGGAAAGTGGGCGATAGCGCACGACAAATCAGTCGACTCCAACGGGGTTTCAGCGCAAGCGATCGCGCAATGTAAAGCCAAAGGTGGAGCGGACGCCAAGGTAGCGTATGCAACCTCTAACAGTCAGGCTGCGCATGGAGCGGTCGCGGTTTCAGATAACGGTACCGGAAAGATAGTCGGATTCAGCTTTATGCAAGGGACCTGGGCGCGCCACATGCGCGTATATCCCGCAAAGGACGCAGAAAAAGCCGCAATAAAGGATTGCCAGAAGAAAGGTGGCCAAAACCCCAAAATTGCCACGTCCTGGTGAAGCCTAAAGAGGTCCAGCGGGTTCAGCGATTAGCGAGCTCGGCAACTCGGCCGCGATAATCATTAGGATCATCTGCGGCATGGCGGCTGCCGGTCGGCCAACTGATTCACCGATTTTATACCCCGGCTTGGTCTGAGACAACGGCCCTTTGTTTCCCGTTCTCGTCTGGGCTCGTTAAGCTAGCAAACATGGCGATCAATTGGCCAAAAGTTTTCCGCTGCGTGGTACTCGCGAAAGCTTCGTTTTCGGCTTTGACCATTTCTTCGATTACCTTGAGACCTGTCGATTCTCCGAGCCGATAACCGTTTCTGTCTGCGACAATGTTTCGCTGCGCGGTCTCATCAGCCTGAAAGCCAAGTGGGTACGCGGCTAAATAGCCCTGCATGTATTCAAGAACTTCTCTATAACGGATTGGCATGCCTGGAAGGCTAGCAAGCAGCCGGTAACATTGCGAGCCGGTAAATTGCCGCGCCGTCTACCAGCCAAAGAAGATCACTTGCTGAAGATCATCGCTTAACTGGTTCAGTTGTTCTCGCTGGCTTTCAAGAATGCGGTGCATCACGCTTTTAACCTCTGCCACTACCGGCACCGGCTCGGCCGCTGGTCTACGCCGTCGCCGTCGTTTCTTGATCTTGGCTATTGGTTCCGGTGGTGGTGCTGGCTGCTTGCGTGGTCTGCCGAGTCTCTTCTTAGTTGGCATAGTCTCGGCGAGGTTATCCGAAAATCAGAAACATTGCGAGTCTGTGAATTTTCACTTGCAAATTGATTCGGTTGCTTGTGCTTTAGACTGCAGCGTACCTGCGGTTCTAAACGCATCGATAAGCCTTAAAAAACAACGGCCTGATCAAGATGCGGTGATACCCAAACGGCAAGTACTTAGAGATTATCTGATTAAGGAGCCGGAAGACTAAACCCGTTGCAAGAAATCCAACACCTTCTTGGCATCCTTTTGCGAGAGATCCCACCAAGAACCAGCCTTTATCTTGTCCGTAAGTTTTGACACCGTTATTTCCAAAATTTTAGCGATCTCATCGAGATGCTTTTCTATCTGCAAGTGCTGGCGTATTAGGTCGCCCTTTTGTTTCGATGTAGCTGGCATTTTAAGTCTTCTTTGGCGTCACAGATGTTCGAGCTTGTGAAGTAACCCGTCTAGATCCTTTTGAAGAACTTCCAACCAGTTCCGGGTTCCGATCTCGAGTTCCTCAATTGTGGCGGCTATTTTTTGCTTTCGGGGATCGTTATCTAAAGTTTGACGCCACCGCAGGTAATCGTCCCAACCCGCATTTAGGTTGTCAATCAAACCTCTAATCAAACCGTAAATCCGAATGATCTGCGCAAGTAAAATCTTATCCTCGATCATTCCTAGCGCGGCCCCATTTGATTCGAAAACGGAGAAATGATTCTGCTTCGTCGGGGGTATCGCTAGCGGCGACTGGGGAAAACCCGACTTTTTTTGTTCGACTCGCTCTCTTAATTTCGTCTGCAAGAGATCCAGGTTGTCAGTCTTGAGAACAGTTAGTTCCGCTCTAATGGCATGCAGCAGATTCTTGATCCTGCGGTAGTCAGTTTCAAGATCCCTTTTTCGCTGATCTTTTGCCGACTGCTCCTGTGCTAAGATGGCAGCGACTAGAGTCATTAGTCCACCAACGACAGCACCGATGATACCGATCCAAAACTCTTTTGTGCTAAACAGCCAGTAGAAGAAAGCTTTCAAAGATTCTAACGTTTCGAACCACATTACTCTAATGTGAGAGCATAGGCTCTTCCTGGCGCCAGCGCTACGCTTAGCGCACCAAGTCAGTGACTGGGTACACTAGGTGTTGAAGTACATATGTTGACGTGTAATGGGTGTATACTAGCTTCCGGCGTAGGGACGCCAGCGTGATTTGCGATGCCGACGGACAATCCGTAAACTACTTCCGGCTCGACATTAACTCCGAAAATACGGTAAGAACGTCCCCGCGTTCGTCCAATGCCGGAAACTAAGTATGGACATCAGCGATTTTGAGATTTCCTGCGAAGATCTGGAGCGGTTGATGCCCGTCTTTGAACAATGCGATCCGGTCTGGTCCCAATTTCTTCAGCGGCAGATTACTCTCGGTCGGCATTATCCCAAAGAGGCCGGTTGCGTTCGAAAAACTGACGATCGCACCGAGCAGATGGATATGTTTTTTCTACTGGGTACAACCATAACGAATCCGGACAGGATCGACGGTTTACTACCGGATTATCATGCTAAGGGCGTGACTTTTTACGAAAGCGTTCGGAACCAGGTTGGCGAAGCTATATGTGGCAAGAACGGTACCTATCGAAAAGAACGCCAGAAGATAGAATCGAGCCCGGAGGCGTTTATAACTACCTTAGTGCCCGTTGTGTTATCGACGTTACAATTACCGACCGCGATTAGCGGAGCCGCGATAGTAATTGTACTTTTGATCTCCCACATGGGTGTCCAGGCCTTCTGTGAATCAACCGCCACTGCTTAGCTAAAGCACTTCTCTTCCCATCGTGCGTTACCGCTAACGCTTTTTCATTGCTCTTCGAAGCAATACATCCTATATCTCGCGAGCTCTTTCGGAGTTCCCCCCATGAAAATATCCGTTCGTCCTTGCGTCATAATCCGTTTTCTATCCTTAGGAATAATAGCAGCCGCAACTCTCCTGATTGCCCGGCAGGTCAACGCCGACAGCGCTCCAGTGACCATGGCCAGCTATGGTCAGCGCAAAGTAGTCATCGGCACCGAAGGCGACACCTGGGACAGTTCGTGGTTAGCAAATGGCTCGATCTACCTCCAGAATAACGATGGAGCCGGTTGGGGTAGCAGTGATACCGGCCTGCACGATTGTCTAAGCCTTCTTCAAGGATCTCCGGACGATCTCACCACTATCGCCGGGCAAAATCTCAACCCCGGTTCCCTAGGAAGCTTTCTCGGTGGCACTTATTCTACCAGTACATACGAACTCGCCGGAGCTCTGTACCATGTGATCTGCTATTCAAATCAAACTCCGGGTGCATTTGCGTTTTATCATAGCAGCATCTTGAAGTCGACCGACGGAGGCGCCAACTGGACCAATCACTTGGGACAAGTAAACGTCCTGCCCCCAAACGATGCAGCCGATTGTATGTTCCCGGATGACCGGATAAGCGACGTTAGCTTCATCAAGTACGGCCGGGGCGGTGACGCGCCAGCGATCGATAATGCACAGAGTTATGCCTATCTGGTTGCTCCCGACGCAGTGCTGGGAAATAATTTGTATCTCGCTCGGCTCAGTCTCACCGACCTGGCGACTCTTAATAAGTCCGGGATCCAATATTACACCGGCGGCGACGGTCTGAGTGACCAAAGTTGGTCGACCAGTTCATCTTCAGCAGCTCCAATTTATACTGCCTCCGGCCAATGTTCACCCGTTGGCGTCATCTATAATTACGGACTGCAACGTTACATTTTGACCACACAGAACAGCGATAGTTGGTCGACGCCGCCCATAGAGAGCACGTTGTACGTTCTGGAGGCGCCTCAGCCCTGGGGCCCCTGGACAAAAGTGTTAGAAGAAAATGTTCAAGCCAAGGAGGAGGATAACTTATCCTGGCCCTTCCCTCTGCAATCAGAGATCAGCGCCGACGGCCAGAAAATGTGGATCACAATTTCTGGGCGAAATCCTTATGGCCTTCAATTTATACCGATCTACCTGACCACAGGCGCGGTCCTCTCCTATGAGGCTGAGGACGCAACGCTCACCGGGACGGTGGTCGACTCCAGTAAAGCTGGGTATTCTGGGACCGGATACGTGACCGGATTCTCCCAGTCAGGTGCAGCCTGTTCATTCAACGTCAACGTGGAAGCCTCCGGTGTATACATGCTCAACCTCCGATACGACACCAATGCTCACGAAACCATCAGTTGCTACGTAAACGGCGCCAAAATTCAACGCCTCGCCCTAGGCGATTCAGAACAGGTTTATACGACATGGACGGACTTTACCTTGCTCGCTTGGCTCAACTCCGGATCTAACACTATCTCGCTTCAACAAGACCCAGATGATAGCGGGAATATCAATCTCGATAAGTTATCGATCGCTTTCTATAGCGCGGATCCTTCTTCACTGCCGACGGCGAATTCGCCCGCTGAGATTAACGACACCAGCTTCACCTATACAGGAACTTGGTACTACGATAATGGTCCGACTCGAGTATCAGAGTACCATGGCGATATCCATTACTCTGATACCGTCGGGTCGCAAGTACAGTATAGCTTTAACGGAACCGGTTTTGCCGTCGTGGGTGAAAAAGCGCCCGACCTTGGAACCTTCGCTGTATACGTCGATAATCTTACTGTTCCTATCGCGACGATCGATCCTAGCAATCCGGTGAAGCTCTACCAACAGGAGCTCTATGCGAACACCGGCCTGAGCTACGGGCCCCACACGGTGCAACTGGTAATGCTCAGCGGCCCTTATATGTCAGTGGATGCCATGCGAATTTTTTCCGGCGATATTGTGGTAAACGATACGAACTTCTCATTGCAGGGCACCTGGACGTATAGCGCTGACTCCACCCGCGTCTACGACTATAACGGTGACTTGCATTACACGGCGACACCAGGTGACTTCGCGGAATTCACTTTCGTGGGTAGTGGAGTTGACCTTATCGGTGAAAACGCAGCGAACCTTGGCGATATCGATATCTATCTCGACGATCTTTCATCTCCGATTGCCACCGTGAGTGCTTATGCTCCGACCCGATCCCATCAGAATGTATTGTACTCGAGTTCGGCCTTATCAACCGGCCTCCACACCATCCGGATGGTGATGCGGACCGGCTCTTATATGTCTGTGGATGCGTTACGTGTTCACAACGCCGCGGGAAAATGATACTTACGGCTACCGTGACATGACTCGTGGCCGCCGCTTACACTGAAGAAGCTTTGCGGGCAGCATTCTTCTTTAGCCTGCGTCCGAGAGACGCCAGGGCAGGCGGTGCGGTGCTTTCCCTGATTTTAAGCTCCGGCTCAAGCTCGATCTGCAGAAGCGGACTGCCTGGATTTTCCAGCAGATTCATTAAACAACCAAATCCGCTCAATCCGACTTGAGCAAAGTCTTGCCGGACAGTGGTGAGCGATGGAGTGAGTAAGGAAGCCCAGGGCAAATCTCCGAAACTGCCAACGGATACCTCAACGGGAACTTTAATTCCCGCTTCGGTGAATGCTCGCAAAAGGCCGACCGCCATCATATCGCTTCCAACCATGATGGCCGTAAACTGGCCACGATGCTGCCGCACCAGCTTTTCTGCCTGGCTATATCCTGTTCCCGCTGTCCAATCACCATGCAGCACAGGCCCAGGAGTAAGACCTGCCCGGCGCAGCACCTTGAGCCAACCTTGTCTTCTTTCGTGCTCCACCATCCAAGTCTTTGGCCCGCCCAGATAAGCAATCCGTTCATGCCCAAGTCCGATCAGGTGCTCAGTCAAACGTTCGGCGCCGATCCGGTGGCGGAACACAACTGACCCAACCTCCGGTCCGACCCGAACGTCATGTAAAACCGTTGGCACTCTTCGGCCAATCTCGCGGAAAATCCCAAAGTCGATACGTAAAGGGAAGTTCACTTGGATCCCTAAGACTTGGTAAGCGCAAAGTTGATCAACGGCAGCCCGGATGCTTGCCAAAGTCTCGTCCACGTCGATGACGATAATGTTGTAGCCGCGAGCTTTAGCCGCTTCTTCCAGGCGAACCAAGGTTTGGGTCGGTCCTATGTCGGCTAACGCATGCGTGATCAGCCCGATAAGATTTGATTTGGCGCTAGCCAGGCTTTGCGCGTTTCGATTTGGCAGGTAGCCCATCTCCCTGACCAGACTCAGGATCCGTTCCCGGGTCTTTTCACTGATCCGGGGACGACTTAACAGCGCCCGGGAAACGGTCTGCGCAGATACACCGGCTCTGGCGGCGACCTCCGCAATCGTAGGAACACCAGTGCCGGCTCTTTTGCGACGCTGCATGGGGATGCGATCATGCACTTAGAAAAACGCCATGTCGAGTCGATCCTGGCCCGGAAACTTATAAAATGCGTTAGCGGTAACGCTTTTGCCTTGATTTTCCGTTTTGGTTCACCTTACTGTCTAGCCCAAGACTGGCTCCCCCGCTCTACCCCCCAGGAATCTAATCGCGGCTATCCATTACATGAGTGATCCCAATCCTCCGTTTACCCCTTGCTCCACGCCGATCCGCCTCGGCTATGTCGGCTGCGGATTCATGGCACAGAATGTCCATCTCCCGAACTTCAGTTCGTTACCCAATTGCCAACTGGTTGCCTTAGCCGAGAAACGGCCAGTGCTTAGGGAGAAAGTTGCCGCGCGATTCGATATCCCGGTCCGCTACAGCAATCATCTCGAGCTGGCCCAGGATGCCGAGATCGAGGCCGTAGCCGTTTCGGCCGGCTATGCGGAACAAGGTGACATTGCGGCGGACCTCTTAAGAGCGGGTAAACACGTCTTCATGGAAAAACCGATGGCCGTGTCCCAAAGGCAGGCCGAACACATCCTCAACGCGGCCCGCGACGGTCGTAGTCGTCTAATGGTGGGCTATATGAAGCGTTACGATTCAGGTAACGTCCTAATGGCCCAGATCGCTGCTTCTTGGCGCCGAGAACGAAGCGCTGGCGACATCCTCCTGGCTCGCAACCATGGATTTTGCGGGAACTGGTTAATAGGACTTGATGTAAATCAAATGGTGCGAACGGATGAACCGTTAGAGCCAGGGACGCCGAAGGATCAATTACCCGAATGGCTTCCGGCTGAGTTCCAAAAGAAGTACATCAACTATCTTCAACAATACACTCATAACATCAATCTGCTCCGGTATTTGCTCGGGGCAGATCAACGCGAACAGATTGGCGTTGAGGAGGTCGTGTTCGACGCTGATGGTTTTACAGGGATTGTAATATTGCGATTAGCCGGTGTTCGCTGCGTAATCGAAAGCGCTACCTCGAAATTTCATGCCTGGGACGAAAATACGCAGGTCTATTTCGAGGGGGGATGGCTCAAAGGTGAGACGCCGCCTTTTTTTGCTCGTTCTGCTACGACGCGCATAGAAGTCTATGCTGGCACGCCGAACCCTGAGTTCCGGTACCCGGTACCGCCGGACCCACACACGTGGCCGTATCGCGCCGAAGCCAATCATTTCGTGGAGCAGTTGTTGTCCGGAATGCCCTTTCGATCAAGCGGTGAGGACACGCTTTTGGATGTGATTCTTAACGAGCAGATCTACCAGACACATTTGCAAGTCGGCCACGGCAGTTAAGCGCTGCGCGGCCTGCGAGGCAGCTTCAAACCAAAAGCCAAATATGTTAATCCCCCGTCTCCCCAGATTACCGCTGGCCGTTATAACGGCAGCTCTGATGCTATCCGGCGCCCAAGCCGAAACCACACTAAACTGGATCGACTACGATACCAACAATGCTGTTGATCGAGAGTACCTTGAAAAAATCTTTAAAGAGTATCACTCCGAACATCCGGATATAACCGTGATTCGCACGGTTGTACCGCAGGGCGACTTTAAGAGTAAACTGATTCAGGCAACCGCCACGCATTCAGTGCCTGACATTATTATTCTCGACAATCCGGACAACCAAGCTTTAGCAGCGCAGGGAACCCTGGCGGATCTGACCGGCAGGATGAAGGATTGGAAATACGAGTATTTCAAGGGCCCCTGGAGCAGCACGCTTTATCAGGGCCATAACTACGGTATCCCCATCCAGAGCAACACGTTGGTTGTCTGGTACGATCTCGACCTCCTTACCAAGGCCGGCATCGAGAAGCTACCGATTACTTGGGATGAGTTTCGCGCCGCGGCGAAGAAACTGACTCAAGGAAATACCTACGGCCTGACTTTTTCAGCCAATTCGACGGAAGTAGGAACCTTCACTTTGCTCCCGTTCATCTGGTCAGCCGGCGCAGACCTGCAAACCTTTGCCTCGCCCGAAGCGGTGCAAGCTCTCACCTATTTACGCGATTTAGTCGTGACTGACAAAAGCGCTTCCCGGAGCGTGGTCACGTGGGGACCCAGCGATCTCACGAACGCCTGGACCTCGGGCCGGGCAGCGATGATGATCAACGGATCTTGGGAGACTCCGAACATTAAAGGCGGAAAACTTTCATTCAAATGGACGATCGGGCCGTTGCCCAAAGACAAGGATTCAATCTCTATCCTTGGGGGCGAGAATTTGGCACTAGGGAATGGACCTAACCAGGAGGAGGCTTGGCGTTTCGTTCAATGGCTGAGCGAGCCAACCCGATTACTCGGGTTTATCCACGCTCGGGGTCAACTGCCCAATCGTATCGACTTAATTGATGAGAAGTCGGCGGATGATCTCGATAAGGTTTTCTACGAGGCTATCCGGACGGCTAAGGCACGCGCCTATGGGCCTAATTATCCGAAGATGTCTCAGATTCTCTATACCGCGTTCCAACGAGTGGTAACCGGGGCAGGTCAGCCAGAGCAGGTGGCAAATGAGACCCAAAAACAGCTAGCCCCATTATTAGGATCTTCAGGCGAATAGGAGCAGAAAGTACAGCCGTGTTGGCGACTGAAGTAACTCCCGCGGCACGTGGGCCTAAGCGAGCCAGGCGGACAAACGTTCGTCTGGCAGACGCCGGCAATTATTTGTTTGTCCTGCCGGCGGTTTTCTTTCTGGCCGCTTTCCTCATCTATCCGATCCTTTACAACATCCGTTTAAGCTTTATCGACGTCAAAGCGACGGACCTGCTTAGTGGGTCGGCGGCTTGGGTCGGACTTAGGAACTATCAAGAGATCTTTCAGGATCCGTTAGCTCGTCTGGCCGCACTTAATACCTTCATCTTTACCATCGCTTCTTTGGTCTTTCAGATCGTCATAAGCATGGCGCTTGCCCTCCTCTATAACCAAGAGTTCCCGGGATCCCGTTTCATGCGAAGCCTGTACATAGCCGGGTGGGCCATCCCGGTACTTGTATCCGGTACCATGTTCAAATGGCTCTTCGATGGAGACAGCGGCTTAGTGAACTATGTGCTGAAGCTAATAGGCGTTTGCCCGAACCCGCTGTTTTGGACCGCGGATCCGAACCTGGCACTAATCTCGACGATCATCGCAAATATCTGGCTAGGTATCCCGTTCAATCTGGCGCTTATCTATGCGTCGCTGCAGACGATCCCGCGCGAGCTGTATGAAGCCGCCTCTATCGACGGCGCTAAAGCCTGGTCCAAGTTTTTTTGCATCACCTTGCCACTGATCAAGCCGGCATTACTCAGCACCCTTATCCTGGGCATGATTTATACGATCAAACAGTTCGAGCTTATCTGGACGATGACGCAAGGAGGTCCTCTGAACTCGTCTCAAGTGGTCTCGACCGCCGCCTACACCTATGTCTTCTCACAATTTGAGTTCGGACACGGGGCTGCCTTACTCAATCTGACGGCTCTATTTCTGTTTGGGGCGACGTTACTCTATCTTCGCAGCATTCGGCAGGAAGGCGCAACATGAGGACTATCAGCTTTTTCCGGCGCGGATGGCATCTCACATTGCTGAGCGCCCTGTTGCTGTTCGTTTTTTTGATTCCGCTTCTGTGGATGGTTAGTACCGCGTTAAAGTCTACCTCCGAGATTTATTCGTATCCACCCAAACTTATCTCGCTGTCACCTGACTGGACCATTTGGAGTCAGATTCTAACGGACCCTCAAATTAGCCGCTTCTTTGTAAATAGCCTGGTGGTTTCCTTCGGCACAACCTTCACCACGCTTTGCTTATCCGTTCCATGTGCCTACGGCTTGGCCCATCTGCCGGTGAAAGGAAAAACGCTGATCTTGGGCGTGAGTCTTAGTACCCTCGTGTTCCCGGCGATTATGATCGCCACTCCGCTTTACATCGTGTTCGGAAAACTCGGCATGTTAAACACGTACCCGGCGTTGATTTTGGCCGACACCGCCATCAGTCTCCCCTTCGCTATCGTCATGTTGCGGCCGTCCTTCCGTTCTGTGCCGAAGGAATTAGCGGAGGCCGCCCAAATCGACGGTTGCGGCCGCTGGCGAGCGTTCTGGTTAATCATGTTACCGTTGGTGATTCCCGGCATCCTGACCGTTGGGGTGTTTACGTTCCTAGCCGGATGGGGCGATCTCCTGATGTCGTTAACGCTAACTACCGATGATGCCATGAAGCCCGTAACCGCCGGGCTCTTCAAATACATCGGTAACAACGTGTCCCAGTGGAACCGGGTCATGGCGTTAGCTACTTTACAATCGATTCCCCCGCTGTTGTTGTTCCTGGTGGCGCAACGTTACGTTGTTTCAGGTTTAACCGAAGCTGCGGTCAAGCAGTAGCTTTGACCTGGGACCCACCTAGCCTTCAGGTCCTTTGAGGCACGGCCGTAGCCCGTCTGTTGATCCTCAGGGAGAAATTCCTGGCTATAAAGTTGTCCGCGACCCGATGGCGGCACCCTTGTGCAAGGCTGTTTCCGTAGGAGATGAAGAGCGAGATCGTTCCATAATTGGGAAGAGCTGATCCCAGGTCTGGAACGGCGTATCACGCAAACCAATCTGAAGAAGCAGAGCGGAAATAGCGTCCGCGGTCAGTTTTCCCTGGAGAAACCGAGCCACCTAACGACGAAAATGCCTCGCTGTGCCGTGTTGGCACTGGGCGTGCTTAAGAGCAGATGACGCATCGCGATTCTTCCGGTTGCGACGTTTTTGCAAAAACCAATTGAACGCAGAAAATCGACCCCCCATGAAAACCCCTCTCACTAGAATTCTGGCAGGCTCCCCCACACCTCAACTCTTTATATGAAAGCAATGTTAGTTGCTGTTTCAGCCAGTCCCCAAGCTCTTGGTCTAAGCAAACGCGAGACGGAAGTGCTCTCTTGGGTCGTTCAGGGCAAGAGAGACAGCGAAATTGGCGTGATCCTTGAGATTAGTTCGCGCACCGTCGAGAAACATGTGGGCCGAATTCTCCATAAACTAGGCGCTGAGAACCGCACCACTGCCGCTGGCATCGCCTTTACTTGGCAAAGTTAAAATAGCTTCTCTTGCCCCGGCCGCCTCGCGTTCGGCTTTCGGCGTTCGTGCTCGTACGTTGTTGCTTGCAGAAGAGGCGTCACGATCGGCGGAAGGTAAAACTTTTGTCCAAGATGTTGCAGACGCATTGCAAAGGAGGTTCGGGAACTCGGCCATTAGGCCGCAAGTCGAACCAGAAGTCACGGGAGGACCCTAGTCGGATGGCAAAACACAGTACCTTCTCCAGATGACGCCAATGGAATAGGCAGAGTACAGGGGTACCCGTTTCGTGGTGAAGAACCCTCGGTTGCTGTAGATCGCGCGTTCCGCAGCACCCTTTGCGCTAGCAGAGCGTTCATGGCAAAGCCTCAGCTCGACGCATTCGCACTACTCTCCCAACTGTTCCTTCACCGAATCTTGAGCGGCTTTCAGGGTTGGATTCTCACCATGGAGCTGGATCAAATTCATCAAAATTTCAAGACTAGCCCGGAAATTCTGTATAGCGTCGTTGATGTCTTCTTGCTTTTTCAATAAAGCGCCAAGAGCATTATGAGCCTCTGCTAAGCCGTATTGCCAATCGCTGTTATTGGGGTCCTGACTAACCAGTTTCTCGCAAGTCTCGAGCGCACTCTGATATCCAGCCTTTGCATTGTTCAAGTTCCCCTGTTCTTCAAGCGCGTATCCAAGGTTCTCGTAACTCTTAGCTACAACAAATTGTAACTCGCCGCTGCCCGGATTTTGTTCAGCCAGTTTCTGCGCGGTCTCGAGTGCACTCTGGCATTGCTCCTTGGCTCCTTCTAAATCCCCTTGCGCTCGCAAAACTTGGCCGAGGCTCTCATAAAGAATCGCCAAATCCCGTCGCCAGCCGCTGTTGCCCGGATCCTGTTTAATCAGTTTCTGCATGATCTCGACCCCATTCTGATACTCGGCCTTGGCTCCGTTGAAATCCCCTTGGTGTTGCAGGATCTCGGCGAGTCTATCATTACTGGAAGCCAAGTAGCGTTGCCAGACGGTGTTCCCCGGGTCCTGTTTGGCTAATTTCTTACTAATTTCCAATGAGTTTTTAAATTGCTCCTTAGCGTTCTCCAAATCCCCTTGATTTTCTAACACGTCGCCGAGGAGCGCATAACTGAGGGAGAGGTCGTGTTGCCAAACGCTATTACCCGCATCCTGTTTAGTCAGTTTCTGCTGGATCTGGAGCACATTTTGGTATTGGGCCTTGGCGCTGCTTAGATCCCCTTGAGCAATAAACACTTGGCCGAGGGACTTATAGCTTTCAGCCAGATCTCGCTGCCAGCCGGTGTTATCCGGCTCCTTCTTCGCTAAGTTTTGCATGATCTCCAGCGACCGCTGGAACTGGACGCTGGCGCCGCTTAAATCCCCTTGCGCCAGCAATGCGAAACCTACTGCACTATGACTGGTCGACAAATCGTGTTGCCAGCTGCTGTTGGCAGGGTCCTGTTTAACCAGTCCGTGCAGAATCTCGAGCGAACTCTGATACTGCTCGCTAGCGCCACTTAAATCCCCTTGCGCTTTTAACACCTTACCGAACCTAAGATAATCGTTTGCCAAGGTCCGCCGCCAGGTGGTGTTGGCCGGAGCTTCCTCGACCAGTTTCTCGGCGATTCCGAGGCCTTGCTGATATTTTGCTTTGGCGGCACCGAGATTCCCCTGCGCCACAAGGCGATCGCCTTCTTGTTGCAGAAGGTTAGCCCAATTATTTAACGCGTTGGGGTCCCCTTGGCTGAACCCTAGATTCTTGTAGTACGTCTCCACCTGTTTCTGCACATCCTCGATAACATCGAGATGACCGATCGGCTGAAGCTTTTGGCTTAGCTCATAAAGCAAATAGTTGAGGATGTCTTCCGCGCTCTTTCGGGCGGTTACAGCACGGTGTTCCTGTGCAACTGCCAACTTCCTTTGTTTCTTCGCTTCCCGCGCCTGGAAAACGGCGTACACGGCTACGAGAAACATTGCGATCGCGATTAGACTGGCCAACCCAGTCACTCTTAGCATTAAGCGGCGCCGTCTTTCCTGCTCTCGTTGTCTCAGTGCGTCAAAATTGACGTCTAACAATCCCGCCAACAGCTTCAACTTGGCATTTGTTTTGCCATCTTTGTCCTCCCTAACGTCGCCGGCGACCGGCTCTGTTCGGACAGAGGACCATTCGCTATCTGAGCCAATCCGGTACCGCAACCCTTGGGGAAAGCATTCGTCTTCCGCTGAGAACCCAGGCTTCCCTTCGGACGCGTTTGGTTCACCGGCCACGATTAAAGCAAGCACCCGATCTTCCCTTCCAAGTTTCTTAAAGAACTTGATCTCTTCGTTAACCCAAATTGATTTTGCTGAGTGTGGAGAACAAACGACAATCAGATAACGAGACTGAGTCAGCGCTTCGTTAATCTGGCTTCCCAGATCTGCAGAAACCGGCAGTTCCTCCCGGTCGCGAAAAATCGGGAATAGCTTTTTTGGCCGGACCCCATCCCGCGTGAGTTCACCCACCAACCGTTTCGGTACCCGATAAGTCTCGAGCGACCGGTGCACCCAATCGCCCCATCTCTTATCCCGGTGACTGTAGCTAATGAACGCCCAGTACTTGAACGTTTGGGCTTGCATGGCTTCTGATGAAGCAGTCGTCATTTTCCGCCCTAATTATGCCTCCGGGGCGGCTTATTAGATACTCCTAGAAAGCGGCTCGAATTCCACCAGTTGCTGGATAGACAATGGACGATCTCGCGCTCAGAATCGGCGTCACCGAGTGGTAAAACGATTATTCTCAGGCCTCCTGCCGATGCCATCCCGAGACTTTTCATCGGTTATGAATCGCTAAAGCCAGAATAATAGGTTTATCGACCGCGATTGCCAAGCCAAAAGGAGCGCATGAGGAAGTCAAACTCACATCGACTGGAGTCTAGTGCACCTCGAATTGACGGCATTCGAAATGGTGCTGAGACGCTGGCTAGAAATGCCCGATGCCCCGATTTGCGAGATTAGTCCCGCTTACGGCGAGAAGCGGAACCGCCATTACACCGAAGCTGAGATTAGGTGAATGCGCGATTTTCTAAAGCGGCGTGCATTCTGGATCTACATCGGAATTTTCTACAAGGAAGGTCCGAGAGTGCTTCCTGGCTTTAAGCCTTTTTACCTTCGGCGATCTGATGAGTAGCCGGTCAGACCTCTAACAGAAGACTTACCCGACTGTCCTTGACTAGAGCCTGGCTCCCCGGCAGCGTTTGCCGTCGTGCTCAAGAGAAGAAAGCTCAATGAACCGATGGTTCATTATGACTTATAGCCCGCTCTTGCCTCTCTATTCTTTCGGCAACTAGCCTTTAACGAAGGCGGTCATGGAGATGACATCCTTAGCGTCGTTTTTCAGTATGGCGGAGCAGCGTAAACAAATGGCGACTAGGACAATCGTCTAACGTAAGTAGCAGCCAAAAATATAAATATAAAGTGGCTGACGCGGCTCCGGTAAAGGAACAGCGGGTACCCGAATGGTCGTCCCATTATTGGCATTTATAAGCAAAGACCCGCAGACTGGCCCCTATGGCTGATCACCGGACCAACACATATCGCTGTAACTTTAGTTGACGGTCCGGGTCAGTTCGCTTTCTGAGGCGCTAGGGACGACCATAGCGGCTGTAAACTAGTCCACTAAGGAATATCGCAGGCGAAGGCGAGAAGGCAGCTGCCGGAACGCCCTAGAGCCAAGCCGAGTGGCTAAGGCGGCAAAAGGTCGACGGGCCAAGCAAAAGTGGAAGAAACCGAATGGAAAGACTTCGACATCCGTTCTTGGGCTCCGCTGGTTGCATCGTGTATTCAAAATCAGCAAGCTAGGACGGGCAAAGCGACGGAAAGCCTTTTTGGCTTGGCATCGCTAGAAAGTAAAACACAAATGAAAACTATGTTAATCCTGGCCGCCGCGATTGCAGCTGCGTCCTAGAAAAATTGGATAGTAAAGGAGACAGATAAAATCAAGAGTAAATTGCTTTTTCCCGCAGTAGCGGTATTGGCCTCGTCGCCACCGGCTCTTTATGCCGGTAACGGCTATGGCCAAGCGGCAGTCAATGGTCTTATTTCGGGCCAAGCCGCACTAAATCAACGTCAACCACAGACCGTGGTTGTTGAAAAGAGAACGGCTGTCCATGAACGCACGGTCGTGCATGATCAAAAAGCGGAGAAGCCAGCCAAGAAGGCCGTTCATCCGGTGGTTCACGTCTTCCGTGTAGGGGATATTGAGGTGAATTTGGTTTTTAAGGGAAATCCGCCAGCGGATGTGGCGGTAATCGCTAGCTACCTGAACATCAAAACTAAGACATTTAGTGATCGTGAGATCCAGACTATGCTGGACAAGAACTCAGACGTCCCAGCCTCGGGTTCGCCGGGAGTGTTTCGTGATGAAGGAAACAAGATCAACTACACGATCTGGGATGCTACGAAGCATGACGATTGGACAATACCTGCGATTTATAACGCGACTGGCCCGAATGCCGGTGTGCTGCTTATTGAAACGAAAGCTGAATACTTTTTAGGTCAGCAAGCAGATGAAAATAATGGCATCTGAAATCAACCTGAACACCCTGCTCCGTGGCCCTACGAAGCCGCTAGCGGGGTTTTCTTTTTTGTTCAGATCCCTCTTTTTGCCCTACCGTGCGGTAGCCTATCGTTCCCAGAGGCGATTTCGGTGCTCAATTCGGACGATCGGCTAGTAATGTTTTCAGGTCGCCTGGTGGTCTTATTCTAATTGGAAGGCGGTACCCCCTTTTCACGCACGTCGAACAGCTCACCGTCGATCGCTAGCAGGACTAGCCGGAACGGATAAAAGAGCTTCTTGACTACCCTGCTTTGTTTTCTTGCCTTAAGAACTCCAAAATCTTGTCTGCTTGTTCGCTCGTTGGCTCTCCGTTGCCCTCGGTCCATCCGGTAAGCGTCTCTGTCGAAATTCCCAGAGCCCCGGCGATTTTGGAGGCGTTTTGGGTGATGATGTCCCGATAGTTTCCTAAGGCGTTGAATTGTTCTTCGGTCGGTTCCATGCGCAAACGATACCAGAAATCGGAGCTACACGCCCCTCGAACTACTTTCCGCTGGCAGCAGCAATATTGTTGGCGTTGTTTCGGACGTTCAAGCCCTACACGACCGCGCAAAAATCTCTAGAACGGCGAGGCTCAAAGTTCCGATGTTCGCCGTCGGATTTTCAGCCCAGACGGTGTTTTTCGGCATACAGCATTTTGCCCAAGGCGATCATGCGTTTGATCGAACCGAAATCATGCTTGCCGATCTGGCTGTGAGCGAGATTAGCGCGTTCGGCTACTGGCGCTTTCACAATCAAATTCAACATCGCGTGTTGAATTTGTCAAAGGCTTGAACTTGTCTCGGTGGCGCTGTACGTTCTTGGCCCGCTTCATGCCGTTGAACAGAATAACCCCGGAACAACGTCAACGTTTATGCGCCATACTGGAGGCGCTCTCTAAGCACAAAAGTGAGCTCCAAACCGATCTAGGAACGGTATGGCAAGAATGCGGTTCGGCTGTACCCCACGTGTTTTTCTATGATTGGGAGATCCTTTCCGATAAAAGCTTCGTTGTCGGGAGTGCGACCAACGACAACGACAAAATAATCGCCGGCACGGGCAGAATCACACCCAGGGGAGAGGAAGTATTAAAGAACCCCGCTTTATGGGAAGAAGGAAACGGCTAATATCGGATAAAAGCAGTGTGCGTTCCACGCTGCAGCCACTAGCTAGTTGATATAAGTGGATTGATCAACTAAGACGGTGACTAGCGGTTAGCGAATCGTGGTATACCGACCCAATAAGTCACGTCACCAAGTCGGTGTTCTTCCAAGCTATTAACGTCAACCCATTGCGTTTCCACCCGCAAAGGAACCTGCAAACACTCTGGCGCTGTTAAGTACAAATCTGCTTGCCGCAACTTGTAAGCAAGTGCCAGTAATGTTTCTTCGTTCCCGATTGGCATGAATATCGTCTGAGATGGCAATTTAACTGCATCCCTAATCTCTTCATTCATATTTGGCTTCACCTCCTTTCTTGGAGCAACTAGAACGGTTTGGAAGTTTTGCGTTCTGGTGAGTACCGCGATTACTTGCTTGTGGAACAACATTCAAAGAGCGCTATCTGAGGGAGTGAAGTGAAAACCTATCCGGTGCCATCAGGCCGGCCAATGTTTCCGGCGGGCCTTCTCGCTTTTTTCGGGAAATCATCGTCCAGTCTGCGGAGATTAAGGTGATGGTAACGACGACTCGCCAGCGATAGCGTTTGGCTGAATGTTCGGCATTGGGAACCAGAAAGTCACGGGCGTTTTTCGAAGAAATTAAAAAATTGGTGATTCAGAAAGTACTCTTTGAAAAACGAATGCCCTTCATAATCGCCTTGAAATTGCGGTCCGTTCCAAACCCCACAGCGAGGACTTTTGCGCCAAGGGCGGTCATTTCTTTGACTTCTACGTCGTGGCCTCAGTCAAATGGGGAATACGGCATAGCAGGCGGCTGTTAGCCTCACCCGGTTCAATTGCTTTTCACGCATACTCTTTTTGATGCGTTACCGTTGCCTTTGAGTATGCCGAGAGTCGCCGGGAACAAAGAACTAAACGATCACGACTAGCCTTCGTTCCAAGCCGTGGAGTTCATCCTGCAACGTAGGGCAGGCTTGGAACTCGTGGAAATCAGCCGAGGACAATACTAACGGATCAAGGCAAAGATTCTTTAAGAGAGCTGCAACACAAAATGCTATGTTTCAATATGTCAATCGAACGTTCCTTCATTAGGATTGCAGAGGAAAAAAGGACAATTTGGGTCGATTCGAACGACGAAGAGATCGTACTAGATATTTGGAAACTCGTTCGGCAAGAGGCAGGTGAAACAATAGATAATCCGCCAGCAATTCGGCACGAACCGATGGACCTAAATTTGCTTGAAGATGGGCGATACTACAAACACGGTGGCAAAGAGGTGATGTACTGGGTCTTAGAGCCATTACTACCTACGTAACGAGCCCTTAAGTTTAAGATTATGCCAACTAAGAAACGCGCAAAGAAACAACCGAGAGCAGTACAGGCACCCGAACCGATAGCCAAGACAATCAAGAGACGGCGACGACGTAAGCCGTTGGCCCAGCCTGTAGCAGTGCCAGAGCCAGCACCGAAAACCTTGATGCAGCGAATCTTTGAAAGTCAGCGGGAGGAGTTGGACCGGTTGAACGAAGAGATTCAAAGGAAAGTATTTGGAGAGACCTGAGTTAAAGAGAACAGGTCCAATTGCCGCGATGGGTCGCCCAATACTGAGCCCCCATCAGGAGCAAGCCATCCAATTGCTCAAAAAAGATGGAATCCCAGAAAACGCAGGAGGATTGTGGTCAAAGCACTCCCCAAGCATATGAGCGCTGGTAGGATTCGTATCTTGGATCATATCCGCAGTGTCCTGAATGTGGCGGCTCGTTCGTCGTATATCTGAAACGCTAGTGCTTTGAGGAAGCCGCGAGCGGGGCCGGTCTGTGCCAAAACGGTCCCTGCAGCTGGGTCAATCGAATGAACGCCGCCCGCAAAAATTCGCTGGCAACGAGCGCTACTAAACAAGGAAGAATCCAGTGAAAGACGACCCACAATCAATTGCCCGTAAAAGTTATCAGGCTTATATCGATAAGGATCGCGCAGCGATAGAGACGGTACTCAGCGAAGACTTTCATTTCACCAGTCCGTTGGATAATCGCCTCAACCGTGAGACATACTTCGATAGGTGCTGGAAAAATTCAGAGACGATTGCCGGGTTTAAGTTCGTGAATCTCGTGAGCGAGGGAGAGCACGTATTCATCACTTACGAAGGGCAACACACGACGGGCAAGCGGTTCCGCAATACGGAGATAATGACCGTCCGAGATGGCAAAATTGTCGAGGTTGAAGTTTATTTCGGATGGTCAATCCCGCACGAGGCCCCAGAGGGAGGCTAGACTGTCAGAATTGTTGACTGACTCCTTTGGGGATTTTCTATGGGGGATAAATAGCGACAACAGTTTCTTCCAGAGCTTAATCTCATTTCGCGAGGCGATGGTCACCGAAAGGCAATATCGGGCAAAAGCTTCGGCAAAACGTCAAAGGCTTCTAGCTTATGAATGAAGCTGCCTCGAGAAGACGGATTAACTGCCAACCGATAACCGAAACGGCAAACCTCCAAACCGACTGCGAACGGAGAACCGCGAACCTGAAAGTGCATCCGGCGGGGCTCGAACCCACAACCTTTGGCTCCGGAGGTGCAATGCTTGCCGCTGGGGCGCAGGAAGCTTAAAGTCAAGCAGATGCAAGAATTGATTTTCGAGGTGACGCAGGAAGGTGACGGTGGCTATTGCGCCGAGTGTCTTACCGAGGCGATTGTAACCGAAGGCGATACATGGGAAGAGCTTCGGCAAAACGTCAAGGAGGCAGTCAAAGGCTTCTACTTTGATCGTCCCAATGAGGTTCCTAGCACTTTGCGCCTGCACCTCGTACGCGACGAGGTGCTAGCCTATGCATGAAGCTGCCTCGAGACCTTAAAGGTAAGGATCTTGCTCAAGCTCTGTGTCGCGATTGGGCCTATAGAATCGTCCACCAGGAAGGCAGTCACATAATTCTCCAGACTGAAGCACCTTCCCATCAGCGACTCGCTATTCCTAATCACAATCCGGTTCGCTTAGGCACGCTGAACAGCATCCTACGGCTGGTCGCGCGGCATAAAGGTGTCGAACGCGATGAAATTGTTCGCTCCCTTTGAGATGGTTATCGATTCACGCGAACACGGCTTAACAGCAAACCGATAACCGCAAACGGCAAACCGCCAACTCGAAAGTGCATCCGGCGGGGCTCGAACCCACAACCTTTGGCTCCGGAGGCCAACGCTCTATCCAGTTGAGCTACGGATGCGGCAGGTCTGGACAATAAGATCAGTCAGAAAAGCCGTCAAGAGAACGCCGTCGAGGAAACGCCGGGAGCGCCGTGATCGCCGGGAACGCCGACAATATCGGAGACGTCGCGGCTTTATCGGGATCGGCCCGGCGATGCGCACTGTAGCCGAATCTGTGCCGTTCCCGGCGATCACGGCGTTCCCGGCGTTTCCTAAACGGAGACAGGGTCACCGACCTGGCGCATTACCCAGAGATTGGTAGGGATAACCTGTAGGATCCAATCCAACACGGGCGCGAAAACCGGGAGGCTCGGGTGGGCGAGATGAGACGGTAAAACCAGCAAGTTCGCGTTGCTGGATTGGACGTATTCGCAGGCAGTAAACCCGGTGTTACCTCTGAGGTAGTGGCTATCCAGATTTACCTTGCTGGTTGGGCGCTCGCTGGCCCAGTCGTTCAACGCGTCTTCCACCAAGTGTGGTTCGTTCCCGAGCGCTTTTTCTTTTGCTTCTGCGAAAGTGCTTTGCACATGGAGCAAGGTCACCTCGTGCGCCCCTACCTTCTCGGCGAAGGCTGTGCTCCGAAGAAACGTTTCCCGGCTGAACGGACTAAAATCAGGGATAGCCACAAAAATCTGTTCAGGTGGGACTGCTCGTTCTTGCGGTTCAACAAAGAGTAAAAGATCGCATGGAGCCTGGACGAGTAACTTCCGGGCGACGTCACCGGTAAAATTCCGATGTAAACTCTCGCGTTCCAGCGCCCCGGCGATTAACAGCTCAATCTGGTTCTCGCTCTGGACCCGGAGGATGGCATCAGCGGGTTCACCCAGCTCGAAATGGATCGGTGACCCCGGAGGCAAGTCAAGTACTTGCAGCGCGGCTTTGAACCGGGATAATTTTTCCGGTTCTTCTTCCGCCGCATGAATAAGATGAAGCGGGCTATCAAATAATCGGCTGATCCGGGCTGCTTCTGCTAAAACAGCCAAGAAACGCGGTGAAAAAGTGGTAGCGACTCCGATGCGGCGGTACACGGCCTGGCAGAATACTGTACTTCGCTCAGGGCAACAACTGCAGACAGCAAAAGGAGTACAAGGAGTTCGAGGAGTACAAGGAGTACAAGAACGCGTCAGGAGCCAGAATCCTGGTGCCTGGAAGGTCGCGGGCTAGACTTCTCCTTGTACTCCTCGAACTCCTTGGACTCCTTGAATTTACCCTCTCCCGTACTTCTCCCTCAGATACTCAATCCGATATTTCGCCTTCGTCGGTTCGCCGGTGGCGCGGGTCATGAGATCGTTCGGTAAATAACGGCGACCGTGCCGGTGGATCTTGGCCCGAAGCCAATCTAACAAGGGGCGGTATTCACCGCGACCCAACGAACCGTTGAGACCAGCGATATCTGTTGACGCTCGGTGCATGAGCTGGGCGGCATTCAGATTTCCTAGCGTATAAGTCGGAAAATAACCGAGCGCGCCCAGGCTCCAATGGATATCTTGAAGCACACCGACACGGTCATTCGGTACCTTGATCCCGAAAAGCTCAGCGAATCGTTCGTTCCAAATCGCCGGCAGATCTCGCACCGCAATGCTGTCTTCGATTAAGCCGACTTCGACCTCGAACCGCAGCAGGATGTGGAGATCATAGGTTACTTCATCCGCTTCCACCCGGATAAGCGATGGACGAACTTGTTGTACCCCTCGAATAACGGTGGCCGGATCGAACCGCTTCAAATCCGCTAAACAACGGATCGCATCCGGATACCAACGATCCCAAAACGAAGCGCTTCGTCCCACATGATTTTCCCAAAGCCGCGACTGTGATTCGTGGATGCCGAGGGAGGCGGCGCTACCTAAAGGGGTGCCAAAGGCTTCCTTCGGCAGACCTTGCTCATAAAGGGCGTGCCCGGTTTCATGCATAATGCCGTAAAGCGACATCTGAAACGCCTTTTCATCGTATCGGGTGGTGATCCTTTGATCGTTTGGACCGAGCGACGTGGCAAAGGGGTGAGTGGTGGTATCAATACGACCGCCCTCAAAATCGTAACCGAGCGCAATCGAAATGAGATTATTGAACGTTTGTTGCTCCGCGACCGGATAATTGCCGGCCAAAGGTTCGGTATCCGAACTCTTAGAACTCACAGCATGGACCAGATCGACCAGAGCTGATTTCAGTTCCGTAAACAGGGGCCGGATATAACTAACGGTCGCGCCCGGTTCAAACTGATCGAGTAAAGCGTCGTACGGTGAGGCTTTATAGCCGAACAGATCCGCTTTCTGTTTGCTCAGATCCACCAACTTTTCCAGGTGCGGTTGGAACCCGGCAAAATAGGCTGCCTGGCGAGCTTCTTTCCAGGCTTCCCGCGCCAAAGCGGCTGTCCGTTCGAATTCTTCCACGAACGTTACCGGCAACTTCGTCGCTAGTTCGTAATCGTGTCTCCAATGATAAATATTGGGTGCCTGATCTGAATCTTCCGGATAACCGATCTGTTCACACGCCGACAACCATTCACCAACTTCCGGGCCGGTGGCCAGCAGATGTGCCTTGGAAGCCATATAGCTGAGTTGTTCGGCTCGATAATGAACCGCCTTTTTCGGCAAATAAGTCTGTTCATCCCATTCGAGAGTTGCGGATGTCGACTTGAGTAACTGCACTTCCTTGAAGCGTTCCAGCAGCTTTTGGTAGGGGTCCATGGGGGAAAGTGAACGAGGAGTCCGAGGAGTACAAGGAGCGAAAGAGAGGAGCCAGGAGTCAGGAGGCGATTGGGCGCACCGGCGAATAGATGCGCCGGGAGGCGCGTATCGCACGGCAGGCTCGATGAGTTCAAGGCGTTTCCTGCGTCGAGGCGAACGGATTGGACTCATGCTGTGTCGCCGCCTCGCCCACTCGCCGTTTCGCCCACTCTCGTCCTGGTCGGGCTCCCCTCCCTGTCTTTATGTGCTATCTGCTATCCCGTCTTACGCGAAGCGCTATGAGCCAATTACCTATCGAGCGAAAAGAGCTTTTGAAAACGGTCCTGCAAAACGGCGTCTTTACGTCAGCCGATGTCCGCGAAATTCGGTTACAACCGGGACAACAGTCGGGACGTCATCTGCATCCTTGCGCGGTATTAGGATATATCGTGAAAGGAACGGCGGTGTATCAAATCGAAGGTGAAGCCGAACAGATATTGCCTGCCGGTTCCGCTTTCCATGAACCGGCCGGCGCGGTGATCGCCAATTTCGGTAACGCGTCAGATTCAGAACCCATGACCTTCGTGGCCTTCTACCTGCTCAACGGCGAGCAAGAGCTGATTCAGATGCTGGAGTAGCGGGGAACGGAGCGGTGGAGTGTTGGGGTGGGTTTGATGGGTAGATCGCCATTTCATGGCGATCTACGCATCACTCCATCCACTTTGCAGTCTGGACATCGCCCAAAATAGCCCTCAGAATCGGCGCTTTGTCTGACCCCAGTCAGTAGCCCCACCGATATGGATATCAATCGAAGGCAGTTTCTCATTAAAACATCCTCGTCTTTAGCGGCGGGATGGGTGTTAGCGAACGGCCTGCGGCCCGGCAACGCGGCGGCAGAAGAGGTAGACTCAATTCCCTTTGCCACGCCGGTATTCCTGATGACGTACTCGCCGAAGGTGAACGTGACCGACTACCGCCCCGTGGTCAATGCAACGGCCACCCACCTGATTTTTGAAAGAACCATAAAAAACTTCACAAAACTCTATTTACTGGATCTAACGAACCCAAACGCCACGCCAGCCCCATTTGTTCCGGGATTGAAGGCAGAATCCTTACGGCCGGATTGGTCTTGGACCACCGGAACGGTCGTATTCATGAACACCACCGATGGAATCTATCTGTCCACCGATCCCACCAAACCCATAGCGAATACCACCAAGATGAGCTATCCAACTTGGTATCCGGACGGGACTTACCTGGCAGTCTATAATAACCGAGCCCACCAACCCCCGTTACCGATACCGCGTACTTCGAAGATGAGTTTGACCGGCACGGTTTCAGAGCCAGTACTGGCAAACGACACTACCTGGGCTGGCTTCCCCAGTGTGAATCAACCGAATCCGAACCTGATCGCGTTTGCCGGCCAAGTGGTTAAGCCAGGGACCACTTACAACCAAAATACAAATTACGTCTGGCTCACCGATACTACCACCACTCCGCCGACGGTGAGAACCCTCGACCCGGGCATTCCCACAAAACCTTTTGATCCCAAGTTTCAAGGCCGGGCGCCTTGGTATTCCCCCGATGGCAACTGGATCGCTTTTGAGTCTAACCGCTCTAATTCAAACAACCTCTACTCCATTTACATTCAGAAAGCAGATGGCAGCACCCCTGCGGTCCAAGTAACCGACCAGCGGTGGAATGCCAACCATGCCAAATGGTATCCTAGTGGCACAGAACTGGTGGTAGCCGTCCTCCAGAAATTCGGCGCCAAGAACCGCGGGATCGCCAAGCTCGATGTTTCGGCGTTTGTGAGCTGAGGAGTGGTGGGGCAGGTCGATCGCACGCCTGGAGGGGAGCCGCTTTAGCGCGTACCTCATTGACCAAGCGATATTTGTTCTATGACTTGGTTGGCCGAAACGGGTGCGAACAGGCGGCTCCCGGAAATGACCCAGCGCTTGGCTGCTCCATGGGCGATCGAACGGAGACGCTGGGTCAAAGCATCGCGCTGGGTAATTCTCGGGAGCCGCCTGCTTTCACTTTTCCCAGTCGCAAGACGTGATAAGGCGAGATACCGCCAGGTCGTGAGGCACGGGCTAAAGCGGCTCCCCTCCAAATTGTCCGCCCAACTACGGCCTCTCCTGACTCCTGGATTCTGGCTCCTCTCCTTGACGCTCGCTGCATGAGCTGGGGGGCAGCTGATTGCCTCCGGTTTTTAATCCACCGAGTAATCAAAAGGGCGGCACCGGGCGCTTCCTACAGACGCACCCTGATGCCGGAAGCCGGTAGTTTCCCCCATGACTTCAAACATCGTTCGCTTCGCACCGATATCTCGGCCTTTAGAAAGGCCGTTTTTCCCACGATTAAAGCCCCTACCGCTGTCCTACTACCCATCGGCAACTCCCTAATTTCCTCCTTTCGCTTCCTCAGACCTTCGGCATAGTGTCGGGGTCCGATCTGAATGCCGCAATTTGCGGGCAATTGCCGGCCCGCGAAGGCCAAGCAAGTGCCGGCTGCAGGTCGGAAAACCATCAGGCACTTTGTTTTAATGCTGAAACCTGTCCGGCGAATTCATTTTATCGGCATTTGCGGAACCGCTATGGGAGCTGTCGCTGCCGCCATCCGCAACCTTGGGTACATTGTTTCCGGCTCCGACGACAATGTTTACCCGCCGATGTCAACCTTCTTAGCCGCAAAAGAGATCCCTATCGCTAGTGGATTTCGCCCGGAAAATTTGCCCGATGATGTTGATCTGGTTGTAATCGGTAATGCCATCTCCCGAGGAAATCCGGAGCTGGAAGCAGTCTTGGACCGGAACCTTCTGTATCGGTCGCTGCCGGAAACGTTAAAAGAATTCTTCCTACAGGGTAAACAGAATATCGTGGTCACCGGAACACACGGAAAAACCACCACCACTTCGCTGGTGACCTGGATTTTCCGTACCGCCGGATTGGACCCTGGCTTTCTCATCGGCGGCATCGCCAAGGACCTGGGACAAGGCGCCACTTTCCCTGACTCACCCTATTTCGTGATCGAAGGCGACGAATATGACACCGCTTTCTTCGACAAACGGTCGAAGTTTTTGCATTACCTGCCGCAGACGTTAGTCATTAATAACATCGAGTTCGATCACGCCGATATTTTTCATAACTTGGAGGAGATCCTGCTTAGCTTTCGCCGCCTGGTAAATGTGGTGCCGCGGTCCGGCCGGATTTTTATCAATGCCGATGATCCCCGCTGCGCAGCGGTCACCGAGCATTCGTTCGCTCCGGTATATACCGTCGGTTTTGCAGAGTCGGCCGATATTCGGATCGCCAACGTTCAGTACCATGAGTACGGCACTGCTTTTACGCTTGGGACCGACACTTTCGAAATGCAACTGCTCGGTGCATTCAACGTCCACAACGCTGCCATGGCGATCTCGGTGGCGCAGGTTTACGGGATTCCCACCGCGATAGTGCAAAAGGCAATCAGCAGTTTCAGCGGGGTAGCGCGGAGACAGGAAGTTCGAGGCGAGGTCAACGGGATCAAAATCATCGATGATTTCGGGCATCATCCCACCGCGATCAAAGAAACCCTGCTCGCTTTGCGTTGCCGCTATCCCAAAGGCCGGCTCTGGGCAATCTTCGAGCCGCGGTCCAATACTACCCGGCGCTCGGTGTTCCAATCGGAACTAGCGGAAGCGCTGAGCCTAGCCGATGGCGTAGTCATGGCCCCGGTGGCCAGGCTCGATCAAATACCGGCGGATGACCGCTTAGATCCTCAAAAAGTGATCCAAACCATCCAAGCTGCCGGTAAACCCGCCTTTTACGAAGCGAGCATCGACGATATTGTTAACCGGACGAAACCGCTGGCTCGGGCCGGCGACGCCGTCGTTGTGTTTAGCAATGGTGGCTTTGGGGGGATCCACGAAAAATTGCTCAGGGAGTTGTCTGCCGGATGACGTTCGATTTTCAAGCTCAGCGCGCCCATGATTATATCTACCTCGCTCGGCGCTGGCAGAGCTTGGCGCGTAGAGCCGGTCTGCGTTGTGAACCCTTCGTTACCGCTGATAAATACGACCTGCTGTCTGTCCGTTCGCCGGCGCTTGAAACTACCGGCGGGATCTATCTTTCCGCCGGCATTCATGGCGATGAGGCAGCCTCCACCGAAGGTCTTTATTTGTGGGCTGAATTGAATCTGAGGTATTTGAAGCAGCTGCCGTTGTTCCTGCTGCCTTGTTTGAATCCGTGGGGCCTGGTGCATAACCGTCGAGTTGATGCCGAAGGTCGTGACCTCAATCGCAGCTACCATTTGGACGACGTCCCTGTTATCAAGGCTCACAAAGACCTGTTGAAAGGTCTCTCGTTTTCCGTGACCATCTGTCTGCACGAAGATTACGACGCTCAAGGTGTTTATCTTTACGAAGTTTGGCACCGAGGCGGAGCGTTCGAGCGTCCTATCGGTCTCGAATTGCTGACCGCAGCCGGTTACTACGTTCCGGTTGATCTCCGGAAAAAGATCGAAGGACGAAAAGCCGCGCAAGGCTCAATCAAACGACGCATCCGGCGCAAACAATTCCCCGTGATGCCGGAGGCAGCCTATCTCGCCTTCAATCACAGTGAGCACTCGATTACGTTCGAGACCCCGTCGGAATATGAGCTCGGCGCCCGGGTCCAAGCCCAAGCCGCCGCTATTCAGCGAGCCGTGGAGATCGTGCTCAGCTGAGCTTCGCACTGTGAGAAGTGATTGGTGAGAGGTGAGAAGCATTTATCAGGGGGCACGTACGGTTCGCGTCCGTTCCATAAGTCCCATAGGTCGCATGAGTCCCATTCGTCGCTTCGCCCCAACCCCATGCTTTACCCCAGGCTTACAACCTCTCACCTCTCACTTCTCACGTCTCACCTCTCACCTCTCACCGCCGGCGGCTAACCGCCGGCAGATCCCTCGCCGCCGGGCTTAGTCATCTCGATAGGGTCCAACGCCGCGGCCAACTCAGCTTCAGGCAATACTTTTTTCTCCCGGCAAAGTTCTCGGATGGTTTTACCGGTCTGCACGCTCTCCTTGGCGATCTCGGCCGCCCGATCGTAACCGATGATCGGAGCTAAGCTGGTTACAAGCGCCATGCTTTGTTCCACTAACTCCTCAGAGTGTTCTCGGTTAGCAGTAATCCCAGAAACACATTTATCCTCGAACACGCGCATGACGTTGCTTAATAGCCGGATACTTTCCAAAACGTTATGGGCAATCATCGGCATCATCACGTTCAGTTCGAGTTGGCCGTTGGCGCCGCCCCAGTAGACCGCGGTATCGTTACCGAAGACTTGAGCGCAAACCTGGGTCACAGCTTCGCACATCACCGGATTTACTTTCCCCGGCATGATCGAGCTACCCGGCTGGGTGGCTGGCAGCTGGATTTCACCGATGCCGCAGCGCGGACCGCTGCTTAAAAGCCGAATATCATTGGCAATCTTGAACAGACTCACCGCAATGGTGCGTAACTGGGCGCTCGCTTCCACGAGTCCGTCCTTGGCTCCCTGCGCTTCAAAATGATTTCTCGCCTCCCGGAAAGCGACCCCGGTCCGATTCCAAAGATAACCCATCACTTTACCGGCAAATTCCGGGTGACTATTGAGTCCGGTGCCCACAGCGGTACCCCCTAGTGCCAACTCTTCCACCGCAGCAATGGCGTTCCCAGCCCGGAGTTTACCGTACTCGATTTGTTTGGCGTAACCGCTGAATTCCTGGCCTAGCCGGATCGGCGTTGCATCCATCAAGTGCGTTCGCCCTATCTTAATCACATCCCAGAACTCTTGAGCTTTCGCTTCCAGGCCCTGTTGCAAATGATCGAGCGCCGGCATCAATTCGCTCCGGATCGATTCCGCCACCGCGATATGGATGCAGGTCGGAATCACGTCATTGCTAGACTGGCTCATATTGACGTGATCGTTCGGATGAACGGGATCTTTTGAGCCAATCGGTTTTCCGGCAATTTGGCTGCACCGGTTCGCGATCACCTCATTGGCATTCATATTCGTACTGGTGCCGGAGCCGGTCTGGAAAATATCGATAGGAAAATGAGCGTCCCACCGGCCGTCGATCACTTCTTCGGCTGCCTGTGCAATCAGTTGTGACCGGTCATCGTCCAGCTTGTCGAGATCTCGATTAGCGAGTGCAGCCGACGACTTAACCAAACCCAGCGCGCGAATGAACGGCCGGCTAAACCGGTAACCGCTGATCGGAAAGTTAAGCACCGCTCTCTGGGTCGTCGCCCCATAAAGAGCATCACCGGGAACTTCCATCGGGCCCATGGAATCTTTTTCGATACGTTTTTGCATGAGTTTAGCGTCCTGGTTTCAACTAGTTGTTTGTGGTTCTATCAAGCGCCCGATCTCTCTCGGAAGGCATGCTGGGAGACGTTCCGGTCTGCGTGGCTATTCCCAGGCAAATTGCGAAACATTGCGAAAAATCATAGCATCTATCGGATCGGGGCAAAAAAACGTTCTATTGACGAACCTGTCATAATCTCATAACAATCCTACATTCAAATTCAACTGGACTGCTAGGCCGATATTGTGAGCGAGCCCCCTAATCATAATCTGCTGACCGTTAAAGAAACAGCAGAATACCTGCGAATCCCCCTCCCAACGGTCTATTACCTAGTCCAGCGGGGCCAAATCCCAGCCATTCAGATCGGCGGACGATGGCGGATAAAGAAAACGTCGCTCGATCGGGATATCCTACATCAAGATAAACAGGGACAACCCACGGTCCTGGTGGTGGACGATGATCCGGGATTACAAGAGTTATTCAGGAATTTCTTGAAGAAAGTCGGGTTTAGCCGTGTGGTCGTGGGTACGGCTAAAGACGCCATAGCCCACCTGAAAAAGCAGAAGTTTGATATGATGTTCCTGGATCTTCAGCTTCCAGACGCGCCCGGCGACCAAGTTTATCGGACCGCCAAACAGATTGATCCCGATCTGAACGTGATCGTCATCACCGGTTATCCGGATTCCGAAGTTCTCGATCGGATCCTGCAGATCAGCCCGGTCACCGTTTTGAAAAAGCCGCTCAAGATCGAGCAGCTCAATCAAACCGTGAAGATTCTCGGGCATGCCGGTCCGAGATTAGGGGTGTAATCTTCTTGCCCCACAAGGGGCTTTGTTGTCATCCTTTTGGTGGTGTTCATCCTCGAATCCGGCCGCGCGGAGTAATGGAGTGCTGGAGTATTGCAGCACTGGGTCGGACACGGAATCCGGCGCGCTCAACTTCTTTCGGCCCTTCAGCGCATCACCCCAACACTCCACCACTCCGTCCCCCTACCACCCCGACTGCGACCGCACGCCCATCCCTGCTTCACTCCCACCGCGCCGTCTAAGTGATAAAATACGTCAGGTTCTCCAGCTCGATCGCCAGGTTCACGTTGTTAACCACTACATGCGGCGGCACCTGCAAGATCAGAGGTGAAAAGTTAAGAATCGCCTGTAGTCCGGAGTCCACCAATTGGTTAGTCACCTCTTGAGCGGCTATGCCGGGAACCGCTAAAATCGCCAATTTAATGTTGTGCTCCCGGACAAACTCTTTCATTTGTTCGACCGGCTGGATCGGCACTTTGCAATTATCGGTTTTCACGCCTTCGGGCCGGCTATCAAAAGCAGCTACGATCTCGAATCCTTCCTTGGCGAACCCGTCATAGCGCAACAAGGCGGACCCTAGATTGCCAGCGCCGACTAAGATCACCGGCTGAAACCGGGTGGTTCTTAAGACGCCGGTCAGCTTCGCCAGCAGCGATTCTACTTTATAACCCAACCCGCGCGTACCGAATTGGCCGAAGTAAGTCAAGTCTTTGCGGAGTTGCGTAGGTTTTACCCCAGCCGCTTTGGCCAGCGCATCCGAGGAAACCGTCTCAATCCGGTTCTGATTGAGACGCTCCAATACCCGATAATAAAGGGAGAGACGGTAAACAGCCTTGCGCGGTATCACCAACTTCGGCACACGTGAAAATTACCGAGGGAGGCCAATACGGTCAACGACACAACGGCGACGAGGCGGCGAGACGGCGAATGGGCGCACCGGCGAGTGGGCGAATGGGCGAGTTGGGGGCACCGGCGAATGGGCGCGCTGGCGAAAGCCGTGGAGCGTGCCTCGCTTGCGAGGCCGTGGCCAGCAAGGGGGATGGTGGCGCAGGCTGGTCGTCCGACTGCGCTCTCTTGTGTGAACAGTTGGGTCGAGCCATAGAGCGCAGACTCAAATTGGCCAGGCCCGACAGTCCTCCTCCCCGTTCACCAGGGCCTCGCCCGATCGCCGTTTCGCCCTTTCGCCCACTCGCCGGCGGCAATTCATGAATCTGGCCGTCCCGCACGGCATCACCGTTAAAGGTTATAAGTTTTAAGTTTTAAGTTTTAAGTTGCAGGCTCTGCCCGCGATTCTCCAGGCGTCCGCTCGAGAGGGTGCGTTTTGCAAGCCCGCGCCAACTTAAAACCTAAAACCTACAAGCTATAACCTAAAACCGTTTCAATGCGGGGTAACAAGGCGTGTCAGAATCCCCTTGAAATTCGCCGCTTCGATCTTGCACCCTTCAACAAAGTCGTCCGGCCCGTGCTCGATCAAGACAATCCAACAAAAGGTTGCCCCCAGAAAAACGATAAACCAAGCCAGCAGGCGCAGTAAGGTGGGGAACATGCGTTATACGTTAGAGGTTTTAGGTTGAACGTTTTAGGTTTTAAGTTGCGGGTCGGTCTCCGACCTTCGAGCAGGGACTCGGCAAACATAAAACCTAAAACTTAAAACCTAGAACTTACAACTTATAACCCTCTGCGCCCTTGGCTTCTGCTCGAGTTTTAGCTTAACTTACGCCTGTGAGTTATCAGGTTTTTGCGCGCAAATATCGGCCTCAGATCTTTGACGATGTTTTAGGTCAGGACCACGTCGTGCAGACCCTGAAAAACGCGATCCAACAGCGCCGGTTGGCTCATGCCTACTTGTTCGTCGGGCCTAGAGGCACAGGAAAGACGTCGACTGCCAGGATTTTGGCCAAAGCCATCAATTGCGTGCAAGCTCCGACCCCCTCCCCTTGTGGCGTCTGCGATTCTTGCCGGGAAATTGCACTAGGTATCAGCCTCGATGTCCTCGAGATCGACGGCGCCAGCAATAACAGCGTGGACCAGGTACGCGAGCTCCGCGATAACGTCCGTTTTGCCCCGGTTCGCGGACGTTACAAAGTTTATATTATCGATGAGGTCCACATGCTGACCCAACAGGCTTTCAACGCCTTGTTGAAGACGCTGGAAGAACCGCCGCAACATGTGGTTTTTGTGTTTGCGACGACCGAACCACACAAGGTCTTACCCACTATCCTGAGCCGGTGCCAACGCTTCGACCTTCACCGGATCCCACCCCGGATCATTGCCAAACATTTGGATTACATTGCGACCCAGGAAGGCGTCACCTTGTCGAACCCAGCCGCAAATGCGATTGCCGCCGCGGCGGACGGTGGTCTGCGCGATGCCGAATCCATGCTGGACCAGCTAGTCGCGTTTTGCGGTACATCGATCGACGAACAACAAGTTCTCGAAGTCTTTGGTCTTACGGCCGAGCAAATCGTGCTGGACTTGAGCCAAGCCATCGTTACCCGCGAAGCCACCAAAGCGTTGCACCTGATCCATTCACAACAGGAAGCCGGTAAAGATCTTTCCAAGCTGCTAACGGATCTTCTCAATTTCTTCCGGTCGCTGCTGATTGCTCAAGTCGATGCTGGCAGCCTGCAAGACGAGCAAAGTGAAAAGGCCAGAACGGTCACAGCCAACCTGAAAACGAAGCTGAATACCAGCCAGCTGCTCAGGCTCATGGAGATTCTTTCCGAAGTAGAACCGACATTGAAGTGGGCTACTAACAAGAAACTACACTTGGAACTGGCTGTAATCCGAGCCATCCAGAGTCTGGCTGAGGTCGGCTTTGACCAGGTCCTGGACGCATTAGATGGTTTGCGGCAAACGCCTTCGAATCCTGGCCCAACGGGTAAGGGGCCCGGAGTCGCGGCCAAGAGCGTAACCCCTCCGGCAACACCAGCGCGTGTCGTCGCCACCGAGACTGATTCTCCGAAGCGAACGGTCAGGACGGAAGAAAGTACCTCGGTTGAACCGGTACCGGCAGAACGGGCGGTTGAACCGGTAACAACTCCAAAACCGGTCGCGGTTGAAGCAAAATCTGCGGAAACAGAACCGGAACCGGTAGAGACGAGCTACGGCTCCTCCGAGACGAAAACGGATGAGCAGCAGGTCATCCCTACCGCAGACGAATCGCCGGACCTTAATCAGCTCTGGATAGATATCGTGACCGCGGTGCGCGAACGCCGGCCATTAATCCAGCAATATTTCACGGCGGCGGTGCCGGTGAGCCTGTTATACAACGAGCTTAAGTTAGGTTTTCCCTCTGACCAAAGCATGGCCATGGAAACATTATTGCGACCGAATAATCGCAAATTTATCGAACAGCTATTAACCGAGAAGTTAGGCCGGCCGACGACCATGGGAAGTGAGGTCCGCAATGATCTGGCGCCGATTATTTTCCCGGAAAAAACGGAGCGGACCGGGAACATCGAGGACGATTTTAAAAAAGATCCACTAATTCAAAAAGCTCTGGAAATCTTCCAGGCCGAGATACAGGCTGCTGATTAACGATGAATATCCAAAAGATGATGAAGCAGGCGGCAAAAATGCAGGAGGAACTCACTGCAGCCCTTGCCACTAAGACAGTCGACGTCAGTGTCGGCGGCGGTAACGTCACCGTAACCGCAAACGGCCTTGGGGATATTCTTGCGATCAAAATCTCCAAACAAGTCGTCGATCCCGAAGACGTCGAAATTCTCGAAGATCTGATCCTGAGCGGCGTCAAACAAGCCATCGAAAAAGGCAAAGCCATGGCGCAATCGGAAATGGGCAAGATGACCGCGGGATTGGGGTTGCCGCCGGGGATGATGTAAGCGAAACGGCGAATGGGCGAAACGGCGTTGGGGCGAAGGGTCCGATAGGGCGAAAATCTCGGCGCACCGCAGATACTTTTTTCCCAAGACGATATCGCGCCGGATTTGAGCCAGGCGTGCGGGTTGCATCGCCCAGGGCGTCATCGTTTCCGGCTATTAAGAACGCAGGGAGGTGGCATGTCCACGCATGGCTCAAATCCGGCGCGGGTCTAACGTTTCAACGTGGCATATTATCGGCGCGCAGATTTTGCCCTACCGGACGCTGTGTTCCTCATCGCCGCGTCGCCCATTCGCCCATTCGCCCTCTCGCGCCTTCGCCGCTTCGCCCCCCTAGCCTCCCACCATCCAGCGCACGATTTCGTCTGCATTCGTGGATTGCGTCGCGGTCTCCCCAACCTTCTTTCCGCGTCGTAACACCACGATGCGATCGCTCACCGCGAAGATATCGATCAGGTTATGAGAGATAAAAATCACCCCTACCCCGCTTTGTTTTAAGCTTTTGATCAAGGCGATCACTTTACGTTGTTCGGGCACGCCCAAGGCTGCCGTGGGTTCGTCCATGATGAGCACCTTTGCGTTCCAATGGATCGCCCGGCCGATGGCGACGGCTTGACGTTGTCCGCCCGACATTGAGCGCAAAGGTAAATCAAATCGGTTGATTCGAATGTCGAGTACGCGCAACGCGTCTGCGGCCTCAGCCCGCATCTTCTTCCGATCAAGTACCGGAAAACCTAACACTCGTTTTAAAGGTTCTCGCCCTAGAAATACATTGGCTCCGACATCAAGATTGTCGGCTAATGCGAGGTCTTGATAGATGGTCTCGATGCCTTGTTCGCGAGCTTTTTGCGGGTTCTCGAACGTCACTTCGGCGCCGTTGTAGCAGATCTTGCCTTCATCCGGGTGGTGCACACCGGATATGACCTTGATCAAGGTTGATTTGCCGGCGCCGTTATCTCCGGCCAAAGCCAATACCTCGCCGGGAAACAGATCCAGGGACACATCTTCGAGGGCGTGTACGCCGCCGAACCGTTTGGAAACGGATTGGACTTGGAGAATGGGTTGTTCACTCATCGGACCTGGCTCCACTCAACTGTTTCTGGGTTTGATCGACCAGCACCGAGATAATGATGACGACCCCGACGGCCACAAACTGCCAAAACGGTTCCACGTTCACAAAGACCAACCCGTATTGGATAACCGCGATGATCAAGGCGCCGATGACCGTGCCGGTAATCGTACCGGAACCACCAAAAAGGCTGGCGCCGCCGATAACGACGGCTGCGATGCTGTCCAGCAGCAGGGTTTCCCCGGCCTGAGGTGCACCAGCAGTAAATCGGGCGGTATATAAGATCCCGCCAATTCCGGCTGTAAGCGCTGATAAAATGTAAAGAGCTACGGTATTCCGAGACACGTTGATTCCCGCCCGTAATGATGCCTGGCGACTACCGCCGATCGCGTAAACATGCTGGCCGAATCGGCTCTGCGAGAGCACAAACATCATGGCTACCGTCAGCACGATCGTGAGCAGGACGACAATTGGGATAGAGAGAATTGATCCATTACCGATGAACGAAACCACCGGGTTAGAGATCGGAATCGTCGCCCCGCCCGCCAGCAGATAAGCAACTCCTCGGGCTACTCCATACATTCCTAGAGTGCCGATGAAAGGCGGGACCCGCAGTTTTGCAACCAGCAAGCCATTTATCACTCCGGGGACCATGGAGGCCAACAAAGCGACGACCAGAGCAACCAACAGAGAGAGAGGGTCCCAAAGCACGCCGCTACTAAGGTTGAGGATCCTGGAAAACACCACCGCCGCCAGGCCCATGGTAAAACCGACCGAAAGATCGATACCTCCGGAAATCACCACAAAGGTTTGCCCGAGCGCCAAGAGGAGAGGTCCCACCGTAAACACAGCGATTGACGCCGCGTTAAATGGATTCAGCAGAAACGTTGCGTGATAGGCGAGCTGGGCCCAAACCTCGAACCCGACCAGCAGGAAGGCTAAAAAGATCCACGCCCGCATCGAGGCCGCCCACAAGCGGAATGAGCCCCAGCTGGTGCGTTCTGAGACGACTTCGTCCACGGGTATTGACGTCATGATGTGGGGTTAACGGTCAGCGATTAAGACTATGAATGCTTTGAATTGCATGGGGTAGGCTGTGCAAATCGTCCTCGTCCTCGAATCGGTTGCTCAAACGCAGATGAACGCAGATTAGGAATCCAACCACGAATGGACGCGAATTGACACGAATTTTGGTTATAGAGATACAGAGATCCCGATAGAACTCTACGTCCAGGTATTCACGGCGCTGTCGTCTGTAGGGCCGTGTATCAGTCTCTTTCTATTCGTGTAAATTCGTGTCCATTCGCGGTTGGGTTTTATCTGCGTTCATCTGCGGTTGAGCAATCCATTCGAGGACGAGAACGAAAAACCGTTTCGGCCTAGTCCGAATAGATAAACTTCTTCACATTCGGATCGTCGACATTGCTCTTGTCGATCACCGTGAACCCGGTGCCGATCAGCGGAGGGACCGATTGCCCGGTCAGATGGGCGTACGCCGTGACCACCCCGTAGAAACCGATCTCAGCCGGATGTTGAGCGATCGCAATATCGATGTTGCCCGCTTTGATGTCTGAAACGATCGACTGCGGGGCATCGAAGGCGACCACTCTGATCTTACCTTGGGCGTTGGCTTGTTTCACACCGTTGGCTGCGCCGGTGGCAGAGAAGAGGTTGGCGCCGAACACGCCCGCCAGATCAGAATTCCGCGCATAGACTGCCTGGAGTTGAGCCGCAGCTTTGTTGGCGTCGTCGTCATTGAACTGCGTCTCTAACACCGTAATATTTGGGTACTTTTTCATCTCCGCTTTGAATCCTTCTTCGCGCTGATCCGTGGTAGAGACATTCGGTTTTACGTTCGAGACGTAGACTTTTCCTTTCTCGCCGATCGCCTTGGCCAAAGCTCTGGCGGCGATTTCTCCGCCCAGGACGTTATCCGAGGCGATATAAGACAGCGGAAAATCAGCATCACCACTGCCAGTCTGGTAATGACCGGTCCCGATGAAGGTGTCCACTGTGAGCACCGAAATACCGCTATCGAGCGCCTTCTTTAATGGGCTGACCAGCTGCGTTTTATCGGTGGGTGCTATCAAGATCGCATCCGGTTTCCGGCCGATGATGGCGTTCAAAACGGGCACCTGCTGTTCCGGATCGAACTTAGGCGCGCCCTGGAACACCAGATCTACCCCCAAAGCGGTGGCGGCGGCCTGTGCGCCTTTATGCATCGTGATATAGAAGGCATCGGTCGTAAGACCCGGGATTAACGCGATCGTGTACTTCTTGTCCGCGGCCGAGGCGGGATCGTTCCATCCTGCAAAAAGGAGGAGCGCACTCGCAAAGAGACTGGCTTTAAACTGCCATCGTTTCATAGAGGGATTTGGGAATGGTCTTTCGCCAGAAAACCGGCAAGGCCCCCAAAGGTTCGTTCACCCGGCACACTGCAAAAGGCAAGGCGGTCGAAACGGGGGACCAGCATCAGTTTTTCTAGCTCTAGGGGGTTGGAGGTTAGTTTCAGCCCTTACAAAAAGGTCCTTATGGCGGACCCGTCAATAATAAACTCTAATATTACGAGTAATCCCTTCGCCAGGGATTGGTTTGGGGGGGTGGATTGATGTTATCGGTTTGTTTTCTTTGCCTTAGAAAGTCGAGGAACGCCGTTCGGCTCAACGAATGGGTGTGGAACAGGAGAGATTTCGCCGCAGAGATAGTCGCTCCAGCTTAGGGAAAAATGACCGTTTTGATCCCCTGGCGTGACCAAGCCAGCTCCAGCGCTTTCTGATAATCTTTGAGCGGGAATTCGTGGGTAACGAGCTCGTCGACTTTAACCTTGCCGCTCTCAAGATAATCAAGCGCTCGCGGAAAGCAGTCGATCTGCGCGAACGAACCTTTTATCGACAGTTCGCGCCGCTGAATGTCAGCCAACCTAAATCGACCGAGCGCGTCGTCAGGATAGACCCCGTAGATCATAATGGTACCGCGGCGGCGCACGAACCGCATCGCATCTTCCGCCATCATCGCTGCGCCGGTCGCTTCCACGACGTAGTCAAACCCGTTCGGGCTAAGTTCGCCCAAACGACGCCGATGCACTTCCGGATCGTTACGATCGACCGCGACCACGTCGTCCGCAGCCAAGCGAGCAATCAGATCCAGCTTTAGCCCGGCTGGGGCTGCTACGGTCAATCTGGACGCTCCGTTGATCTTAAGCAGTTGCGCTAACACCTGCCCGGTTGGCCCCGCTCCCAACAACAGCACATTGCTTCCCGGCTTCACTGCCAGCACCTCCATGCCGTGAACCGCGCAGGCGGTCGGCTCAATCATGGCCGCCTCTCGAACCGAAAGTTTGTTGACTGGAAAGGCTAAATCGCCCTTCACCTTGATGTACTCGGCGAAGGCCCCGTTTATTTCGACGCCAATCCCGCCGAGGTTTTCGCAAAGCAGGAAGTCACCGCGCTTACAATAAAAACAATACCCGCACGCTTGCGTTGTGCTGGCCGTGGCGCGTTGCCCTTTGCTGAAGCATTTGACCTCCGCACCCAGCTCAACGATCTCGCCGGAGAATTCGTGACCGGGGATCAGGGGAAACCTGGCTCCGAATTCTCCTTCATGAACGTGAAGATCGGTCCCGCAGAGACCACAAGCATCTACGTGTAATAGGATTTCATCCGGAGCGATCGTGGGAACCTCAACGTCGCGATAGGTAAACTTCCGGGGAGCATCGTAAACAATGGCCTTCATAAAGGTGCAGCTGATGGGCTAAAAACCGGGGTAGGAAAAGAAAATGGAATAGCCGCGAAAGATCGCAGAGAACGCAAAAAAGCCGGGCGAAAAGAATTTAGTTAATCCCCTGAGTCCGTCGCTTCTTTTTTGTGCTCTTTGCGCTCTTTTGCGGCTATTCAAAATCTGCTCTTTAGTTTGTTGCAAGCCACAACAAAATCAACTGATTTTCGCCAAGTCTTCCAGATAATCCACGTTCGGTACGCTGAAAATCCGATCGTATACCAGCGCTGCTCCTCCCAGTGCCGAGCTGTCTGCGCCAAATGCAGATACCGTTATTTCCAGATCCTCCACCGTAGGGAAATGCCGTTCTTGCAAACGCCGGCGAACGTCCTCCTCTACGAACGGAAAGAGCTCAGCCAGCGGGCCCGCTAATACCACCAATCGCGGATTGAACAAATCGGCGAGATTCCGAATCGCCAAGGTGAGCCATTCGCCCCATGCTTTCACCGTTTTCTTGGCTAACCGGTTTTCTTTTCTAAGGTCTCGGATCAACGCTGCCAAATTCTGCGCTTTTCCCCCTGCCCGCCGATAAGCCGCTAACAGGCTGTCCCGTCCGAGTTGAGTCTCGAGAAACCCCATTCTCTCCGCTGGCCGGACCTGGGCCGGATCTAAAGTGAGATGTCCAATCTCCCCGGCTAATCCGTTGCTTCCCCGGAAAATCTTGCGATCAACGATCACGCCGGCTCCGACGCCGACATCCAGAAAGAGTAAACAAATATCACTTTGGCCGACCCGGCCACCAAATGACAGTTCGGCCAATGCCGCTCCCTTGGCGTCGTTCTCTACAAAGACCGGAATCTCCAATTGCGACTGCAGGATACCCTTAAGATCCACCCGGTCCCAGCCGAGCGTCGGAGCGATCCGCACCACACCTTGAGCATCCACCAGCGCGGAAGCCGCTACCCCGATTCCTTGTAACCGAGTTGAGCCTTTCAACTGATCGCGCCACGCGTCTTGCGCCAGACCAAGGAGGACGGCGGAAACAGCCTTGGGTTCAGTAGACCGCAATCTGGCCGTCTCCCGATGAATGATGGAACCCTCGAGATTAATCAGGACCAGGTGTACCCGTTCCGCGCCAATCTCGGCCCCGAGAAAATAGGCGCCCTCAGGATTCAGCTTTAAGCCGGTGCCCGGCCGGCCGGTGGCCCGAGCCCCCAAAGGCTCTCCGGCTTCTGTGATCAGCCGCCGATTTAGCAACCCTCCGGTCACGTAGGTGAGCGTCGATCGGTTAAGCTTCAGAAAGCGAGCGAGCTCCGCCCGGGAAAGCGTCCCCTGCTCTTTGAGCAGCCTCAAGACGCGAGCTTGGTTGATATGTCGGATAAGATCCGGCTTGGCCATCGAACGGGAGGGGCGGAGTGTTGGAGTGTTGGAGTGTTGGAGTGTTGGAGTGTTGGAGTGTTGGAGTGTTGGAGTGTTGGAGTGTTGGAGTGTTGGAGTGTTGGAGTGTTGGAGTGTTGGAGTGTTGGAGTGCTGGAGTGGCGAAGTAGTCTGGCGCTGATCTTATGGCACTGGGCCCTGGCTATCCGCGATCTATCTTCTCTTCGGTTTGAACCTTTGCGTCTTTGCGGCTTTGCGTGAGATTATTGAGGGCCGTGGGATTTGGTTTTTTTTAAGCGTCATCGGCGACGCCAGCGTCGTGGATCTCGCAACCAAACGTCAGATGGTTGCCGTCGGGATCTAGCACAATAAAATCCCGCATCCCATACGGCTGGTCGGCGGGTTCCACTTTCACGATGGCGCCCTGTTTCTTTATTCGCTGAAAGTAATCATCGACCTCGTCACAGAAGACAAAAGCTGCACCTCCCCCGATCGGCCTTTTATGAATTTGATGGCCACTCAGGTGCAGGCACGCGTCCCCGTGGCTGACTCCAGCGTAAGCCCCGAACTGGAAATCCTCTTCGAAGCCGAGAACCTCTTTATAATATTTGAGCGCGTTAGTGAGATCGCTGATTTGGAAAACCGGACCTATCCCTAGTGTGTTCATTCCAAGCCCGATCCTAGCGCAAAGTCGATCATAGCCAAGATCAGGATGTGAGCCGGGCCCAACGCTTCGCGTTCGGCGCTCGGCGCTCGGCGCTCGGCGTTCGGCGCTCGGCGCTCGGCGTTCGTGCTCGTGCTCGTGCTCGTGCTCGAACGTTGTGGCTGGCGGAAAAGGCATGCCAACCCATTTTGAAGCGCCTTCCCGGAATTGCACCCCGCGTCCGGGGGTTGGAGTCACTGGTGGGGCGAAAACCTCGGCGCGCCGAGATTTTCGCCCCACCGATCTTGGGAAAAATGGCTCCTGAGGTAGGATTCGAACCTACGACCAATCGGTTAACAGCCGATCGCTCTACCACTGAGCTACTCAGGAATCTAGCAGTGGGCGCTCAACGTAGCTAGGGCGCCATCTGATTCAAGCGAAAATCTTCCTAAACGATGGAGCTTTACACCGGAGGACGTCCACTTTGTCGACTCCGTCCACTGTGCCCACTATTTGTCCACTCGTTGATCAGCGCCACCATTTCCCCTTCGGGGCCCGCTCACAACGCGGGCCCGGGTGCCGAAAACCCGGGCCCAACCTAAAACCTATAACTTAAAACCTATAACCTAGAACCCCTTACACCAGCGCCGGATCTCGGCCGTCAGCCGCAGGCTCTTCGGCTCCGGTGGTTTCGCTGCGGATATCGCGATCTTTGGTCTCGCGGATGAATACGAATCCGATAATCAGCGTCATTATCGCCACTCCGATCGGATACCAGAAGCCTGCGTAGATGTTCCCGGTTGCGGCGGTGATCGATGCGACAATGAGCGGTAAGAATCCGCCAAACCAACCGTTCCCAATGTGGTACGGGAAAGACATCGATGTGTAGCGTATCCGCGTCGGGAACAGCTCAACCAAAAAGGCGGCGATCGGTCCATAAACCATGGTGACGTAGACGATGAACACGACCAGAATGAGTTCCGCTCCGATGTAATTGACTTCGGCCGGGTTGGCCGCCTTGGGATAGCCGGCAGTGGTGACCGCCGCTTCATAATCGGCATCCTTGAATCCGGTGAGGCTTTTTTCGCCGACGCTCAATGAAACCGGAGTGTCTCCTTGAGCCGGCTGGATCTCAAAAGGAACCCCGCGCTTGGTCAGATACAGTCGGGCCTTGTAGCTGACATCGCCGTCGCCCGTAGGATGATACTGTTGAACCGCGTCAACAATCGTCACCCACATCTTGTTGCCAAACCCATTGAATTCATTCGTATGCAACACCACCGGCGATTTTTGCTGCGCTGCTTCCAAGGCCGGATTCACACACCCGGTAAGCCCGTGGAAAAGCGGGATATAAGTTATGGCGGCTAACAAACAGGCAGCCAACATGATCGGTTTCCGGCCGATCCGATCTGAGAGCCAGCCGAAGAAAAGGAATAAAGGGAACGCTACTAGCAGTGAAACCCCGATCAGATAGTAGGCAATCTCGTAGTTAAGCTTCAGAATCCCGGTCAAAAAGAAGAGCGCTTGGAATTGTCCAGTATACCAAATAACTCCCTGACCCGCCGTCGCGCCCAGCAGGGCTAACCAGACGTAGCGAGCATTCGGTTGGGTAAAGAAACTGTCTTTCAGCGGTGTCCGTGACGCTTTTCCTTGGGCTTTGATTTCCGCAAATATGGGCGACTCCTCCAGTTTCAGCCGGATATATACGGAGATACCCAGTAGAATCACGGATAAGAGGAACGGAATCCGCCAGCCCCAAGCCTTGAAATCGGCCTCAGGAAGCCATTTGCGTAGGATTAAAATAATGAGCAACGCCAAAAAGAAACCAATCGTAGCGGTGGTTTGAATCCAGCTGGTAAACAACCCTCTTTTTCCTTTGGGAGCATGTTCCGCCACGTAAGTCGCTGCGCCGCCGTATTCACCGCCCAACGCCAGACCTTGAGCCAGACGGAGCGTGACTAAGAGGATTGGCGCCCAAATACCGATCCCAGGCCAACCGCCGGCCGGCGCATAAGTGGGCAGCAGACCTACCAGGGCTGTGGATAAACCCATTACCACGATCGTGATCAGGAAGGTGTATTTCCGACCCACGATGTCGCCAATCCGCCCAAACACGAGCGCGCCGAACGGACGTACACCGAACCCCGCGCCGAAAGTCGCGAGAGCGGCTAGATTCGACGCGACTGGATTGCCGGAAGGAAAGAATAAGCCGCTAAAAAACAGCGCCAAAACTGCGTACAAATAAAAATCGTACCATTCAAAAACGGTACCAAGGGACGAGGCGACGATGACCAAGCGATGTTTGGCTTGAAGTTCATCAGTCGACTCCGAAACAGTGCCTGGAGAAGTTGACATAATTTTCTGGGGAGTACGCTTCCCGTTCGCGAGGTCTGGGAACGATGCCGTCAGACTCCGGGATTGAACCCGAGGCCTCTTCTCCGGTCAGCTTCGTTTGATTATCGATCAGCCGTCCGGCAGGTCAAGAACCGATTCGGGTTGGCGGTTCGCCGTTCACGGTTCACCGTTCGCAGTTCGCAGTTGTTCAGTTTCAGCGCGGCGAAACATCTCCGGACGGATGACGCGTAAGATCGATGCGAACCAATGGGAACTATGAGACTTATGGGAATTATAAGGGATCCCTGGCCAACTGTGAACAGTGAACCGCGAACGGTGAACGGTGAACCCTTCAGTGGGTTAATATCTTCGAGAGAAACAGACGGGCGCGGTCGGTCTCGGGATGTTCGAAGAATGTTTGCTTCGGTCGGTCCTCGACGATCTCTCCCTTGTCCATGAAGATCACGCGACTAGCGACCTTCTTAGCGAAGCCCATCTCGTGAGTTACCACTAACATCGTCATACCGGACTGGGCTAGATTCACCATCACGTCTAACACTTCATTGATCATTTCCGGGTCCAGGGCCGAAGTCGGTTCATCGAAAAGCATGGCGATCGGGTCCATGGCCAGCGCTCGAGCGATCGCGACTCGCTGCTGTTGGCCGCCGGAAAGTTGAGCGGGAAACTTGGGCTGGTGCTCGGTCAACCCCACCATCTCCAGCAGTTGTAGCGCTTTAGTCGCAGCTTGTTTCTTGGACCGGCCTAACACCCGGCATTGAGCCAAGGTGATGTTGTCCAAAATCGTAAGATGAGGAAACAGCTCGAAATGTTGAAATACCATGCCGACCCGCGCCCGTAGTTTTGGCAGGTCTGTTTTTCGATCCGCGACCGAGATCCCGTCCACCCAAATCTCGCCCTCTTGGAACAACTCCAAACCATTCACACATTTGATTAAGGTCGATTTGCCTGACCCGGACGGCCCGCATACGACTACTACTTCTCCTTTACTGACCTCGGTTGAACACTTTTTCAGCGCCTGGAACTCTCCATACCATTTCGATATGTTTCGGATCGAGATCATGCTATTTCGCGGGCGAGACCGTAAACCGTCTCTGCAATTGGCGGACACAACCGGAGGCCAAGGTACAAATCACTAGATAGACAGCTCCAGCGAACAAGATCATTTCGTTCAAAGTACCGACCGTGTTGCCGATGTTATAGGCCTTGCGAAAGAAATCGTCCAAGTTAATGACATAGACCAGGGTGCTGTCTTGAAAAAGGATAATCGCCTGAGTCAACAAAAGCGGGATCATGCGGCGTAACGCCTGCGGTAGAACCACCAGCCGCATCACTTGGCCTCGATTCATCCCGAGAGCCAACCCGGCGCTGAACTGGCCTTGGGTCACGCTTAGGATCCCGGCCCGGATAATCTCGGAATAATAAGAGGCTTCGAAAAGGGAAAATGCTGTCAACGCGGTGAGCAGGCCTAGTTCCAATCGTTGGCCTGGAAAAAGGAGAGCCGCTGCCAAAGGGATCAAGATCAAGTGGAACCAAAACAATACCATGACTAACGGAATAGACCGAAAAACGGTCACGTAAGCCGCGGCCAGCCAGGAGAGCAGGCGATTGGGCGATACCCGTAGCAGGGCCAGAACCATACCCAGCAGGATGCCGATCAGCGCGCCGACTAATGTAATCTGTATCGTTACGATCATCCCCTGCCATAAGATCGGCAGCGCGCCGGGTATGGAGCTCCAATCGAAAGGCATCTTATCTGTTTCCTCCCAAGAAGCCCGGTAGCGCCGTGAACCGTTCCAGGGCGCGCGCCAAAAACATCACCAGCAGGTTCAAAACGGCGTACAAAACGGTGGCTGCGGTGAATGCCTCATAAACGTGAGACGTAGTTTCGGCCATGCTCGCGCTGCGTTGGGCAAGCTCCAGGTATCCGACGGTGGAAGCGACGGCCGTATTTTTGATGAGGTTCAAAAACTCTGATGTGAGCGTAGGGATAAGAATCCGATAGGCCACCGGTAACAAAACCAGCAGATAGACTTGTCTTCTTCTTAATCCCAGCGCGAGACCGGCTCCGAGCTGGCCTGGCCCGAGCGAACCGATCCCGGCCCGAACCTGTTCAGCAATGCGTGCGGCCGTGAATAGACCGAGACAGGCCGTCCCGGCAATGAATTCTTGCCAGAACGGCGAGACCTGTTGTTTGAACCAATCACCCAGAATCGGTGTCAGGTCGGGAACGACAAAGAACCAAACAAAGAGCTGAACCAACAAGGGCACATTTCTGAAAAACTCGACGTAGCAAGCTCCGATCGCCGGTAAGATCCGACCGGGCAAAGTCCGCATAACTCCAACTACCGACCCCACTACAAACGCCACCACCCAGCTGACCAGGGCCAGAAGTAAACTCAGCCCCAGGCCGACGAGGAGATACGAGAGGTTGTTCAGCGCCGCTTCGGGACTCGGGTGTAGGAAGACGCTGAAGTCGAATGACGCGAGGGGGAAGTGATTGGTGATTAGTGATTGGTGATTGGTGGAGGGGTTCGTCCACATCACGATCGCGAATGGCTTTTCCATGGCGCTATGCTCCGCGGCAGGGTCTAAACTCCGTGCCACTGGCTCGCCAGCACGTCAAAAGCTTGCAAAAAGGTTGACAATTCAAGGGTGCAGATCCCGCGATAATCACCAATCACCAATCACCAATCACCAATCACCAATCACCAATCACCAATCACCAATCACCAATCACCAATCACCAATCACCAATCACTGCAGCGGCTTATCGTTCGGATTCTGGAAGAGCTCCTTCATATCGTCGCTGAGCGGGAGATCGAGATTCAGGCCTTTGGGGGGGATTGGCGACAGGAACCATTTCTTGTAGAGGTTCTCGGCTACCCCGGTTTTTTCTGCGTCGGCTATGGCACTATCAACCACGGCTTTGAATTCAGCGTCATCCTTCTTCAGCATCATTCCGTATGCCTCTTTTGATTGCGGGGTACCAACGATAACCCAATCGCTCGGGTTCCTGGCCTTGGCTCGTTCCCCGGCCAAGAGAGCGTCGTCCAACATGAAGGCAGCTGCTCGCCCACTTTGCAGAATCAAGAACGATTCACCGTGATCCTTCGCCGCAATAATTTGCATCCCCATCTGGTTCTTGTCGTTGAACTGCCGGATCAACCGCTCCGAGGTCGTGCCGGCGGTCACTACCACATTCTTCCCTTTTAGATCCGGGAAATCTTTGATCCCTGAGTCCTTCTTAACCAGCAACCGGGTGCTGACGACAAAAAACGTATTGGAGAAACTAACTTGCTGTTCTCGTTCGATATTGTTGGTGGTCGAACCTGCTTCCAGATCAATCGACCCACTCTGAATTAGTGGGATGCGGGTTTGAGACGTAACCGGCACCAGCTTCACTCTTAGATTCGGCAGATTGAGTTTCTGTTTTATTGCGGCCACCGCTAGATTGGCCAGGTCTTGGGCGTAACCGACGACCTCATTATTCTCGTCGTAGTAAGAAAATGGGATCGACGACTCGCGTGTGCCGAGGACGATCACATCGGCGTCTTTAATCTTTTGCAGGGTACCGCCGGGTTTCTCTTCTCCAAGAACGGCAGTCGCTAGGAAACAGGCGCAAACAGTAACAAAAAAGAGCCGGTACGGTTTCATGATGGTGCTTAACATATTTCGGATCCAGGAAGGGCTAATAAAATGGGTGAATGGATGCTCGCAGGACCGGCTATTCGGCCATACCACGCCGAAGAATCTCCAGATCAATTTCGACACCAAGCCGTTCGTAACGCAAGTGATCTAGGTCCACATTCTCCGCTTTGCCGTCCTTAATTTGTTTTTGCAGGTTATCTTCAGCTTCGGCAAAAATCTCAAGTTGCTTCTGAAGAACGTCGGCCCGTTCTTCCGGGCTTTGCGCTAGATCAGCCTGCGCCGCCAGGACTCGTTGGCCGACATCGATCAGGTCATAGAGTTTGACGCTGCCTTTCCTGAACAAAGAATACCGATCTCTGGCCTCGGTGAGCGCCGTGTTGAATCGCATTTTCTTAAGACGAATCAGCTGAGGGTCCTCATCCTTGATAGCCAAAGGTGGACTATTCAATACCTCAGTGACCTTGGGACTGGTTTGCACCTTTATGCTTGGACCCGGCGCCGGTTGCGCCTTTTCCGGTGTCTTTTCGGACTGTGCAGACGGGCTCGGCGCGGGCGTGCTGCTAGGAGAAGGCGTCGCGGTCTGAGCTTTGGCCGCTCCCAGGTTTAACCACGCAGCGAGCATCAATGAGAGAAATCCAGAGATTGCACCAAGCCTAACCGAACGACGGACGCACCTCCGCGCCGTACTCCATATTTTGTGTACAGGGTCTATATCCATAATAGAGCGCATGCCGCCCGGACTATAACGAGCTTGGAATCTGCGTGTCGAGCACGCCTCGCCTTAGGCTCGGCACGAAGCGGCGAATGGGCGAATGGGCGCACCGGCGATGGCGGCTGGGGCGAAGCGGCCGTCGACGCTGCGAAGAGACTTATCGGACGTTCGGGAGCCCGCCTTCGCCAAGCCTACGGCGCGGCAGGCCGTTGCCCCACCAAAGACAGCGGCCCTCGCCCCAAGTAATCATCGCCGTTTCGCCGTTTCGCCCATTCGCCCATTAGCATTCGCCGTTGCGCGCCGAGCCTAAGGCGAGGCGTAACCCGTCATATCCCGCGCCCGTCATCACCTAGCGTTACGCTTTAGTCTTCTCTCTATATGCCCAGAGGTTTGTTCCTATCCGTTTTCTTAATGGTCGCGATGACCATCCCAACGCTCAGTCGAGCAGATGAATGGGCCCCGGTCGGCCGAGTCGTAAACGCAGCCTACGGCTTTCGTGACCGCTTCATCGATGTGACTCCGATTGTACGCCGCTATGTTCTGCCGGGCGCCCAGATGGATGTGGAGAACCGAACCTTTGGATTCGACCCATTCAAAGGCGAGACCAAAAGGCTTCGGCTCCTGATTGAAACCCCAAGAGGCCAGTTTTACCGGGTCTATGAAGAAGGCGACACGATCCGATTCTGGGGATATTAAGACCTGGAAGGCAGTCGGAATAGCCGCGGAAACTTGTCGCGCCGTAGGCCTGGCGGAGGCGGGCTATTTGCTTTCTTCTTCTTTTCCTGGTCATTTTTGCGGCGCTAGGGTTTAGTCTGGCCGCGTATGCACCGAAGCTGGTTTGTATCCGCTTTCTTGCTGGTCGCTCTGACTATCCCGACGCTTACTCGAGCCGATGAATGGGCCCCGCTCGGGCGCATCATCCGAGCACGTTATGGAGCGTACGGTCATTTTATCGATGTAACCAGGATTGTCCGCCACTATGCTTTCCCCGGCGGAAAAATGGATGTCTCCAACCGAACGTTCGGATCCGATCCGTTTAAAGGCGAACGCAAAACCCTGCACGTGGTGTTCGATACTCCGAACGGTGGCTTTAAAAGAGACTTCGACGAAGGGGATACCGTGCGGTTTGGAGGAAGGTAGTTAGCGATTGGTCGACACGGCGACGCGGCGAAAGGGCGACGGGGCGAATGAAAGCCACCTACCGGTAGGGCGAAAAAACTCGGCGCGCCGAGGATGTGATAGATCTATCGGCTAGTCCGCGCCGGTTTTGAGCCATGCGTGCGGTTTCCACCACCCGTGATGTATTCGTTCTCCCACGCACTCAAACCCGGCGGGGTGGTACATCCACGGCGCGGCTCAAATCCGGCGCGATCCAACCATCGAAGTGGTACCCATTTCCCGCGCCGAGACCCGCCGCCGCTACGCTTTGGCGCGGCCTGTTCTGTGTCGTATCGCGCCGTCGAGTTGGCCGCGGTCCCGCGTCCGCGGGACGAAGTCGGGTTTTCGCCCTACCGGGTCCTGAGTCCCTATCATTCGCCGTTTCGCCCACTCGCCCCATCGCGGCTACTGCCTTCTCGCCACATCCTGCTCCCGTTTACGGCGGTCGATCACGAACGTATTGTTATCGCCGTAGAGAGTCCATGGACCAGGAGGAACTTCTGAGGCCTCAAGAAATTTCCAGTCGGTCGCATCGGTTGGTCCCAGATGCAGATAATCGCGTACGGCCGGTGAAACGTCTAACCCGGCGCCACGATTGAGATTGGCCCGGGGACGGTCAGTCCCGAAAACGTACTCCCAGTGATCAGTCTGAAATGGGCCCACATCTTCCCACTGGGCATAACAGGTCCGAGATCCTTTTCGCACCGCTAACCAACGTCCCTTTAACACGGTCTGACCCGATCTCACAAACGTCGCTCTAAACCACGGAATGATTTGAGCAGCCTCCGGTTTGGTTTTCCCGCCAGACACGTCATTGTAAGGCAACGCGATGTAAAACGGGTTTTGCCGAGGAACAAACTTTGCCGGCAAAAAGCCTTGCCGATCGCCGCTTTCCGGCAAATCCAACCCTCCATAGCTGCGCGACCAATTTAAATCCCAGGCGCTGCATGCGTTGGGAACAGGATTATTTCCGCTCGGCGCTTCTCCGATCCAAAACGTTGTGGTCACGATGCTCGTGTGCCAGAAATATTTGCCGGGTCCCGCCTCCGTCGTGCTTCGCTGGAGGGCGCTGGGTTCCAGTTTGAACAGCACGACCTCTCGAAGCTTCATCGCGTTATCGATAAAGCTGTCCTGTGACTCAGCTCCTCCTTGTCCTGCAGTCTGGGAGTTTGACGTCACAACCAAACTAAAAAATATCTGGAAAAACAGCCCAGTGGTCCTCATACCCGAACAAAAATGTTTGCTAAACTATTGCGGCGGAACGGGCTGTCAACCTATAGAACGCCGGGAGCGCCGGGAACGCCGGGAACGCCGGGAACGAAAAGGGAGCTTGCGAACGTCCGGTAGCGGCGACTGTCCAAAAGGATGCTGGATTGTCCACGCCCGAACGGTTGAACGAAGCGGTGACGTGTCCATTGGCTCAACGCGCAGTCGCCATCCCCACTGGATAACGCCGGGAACGAGCGTGATCGCCGGGAACGCCGGGAACGAAAAGGGAGCTTACGCGCGTCCGGTAGCGGCGACTGTCCAAAACGATGCTGATTGTCCACGACCGAACGGTTGAACGAAGCGGTGACGTGTCCATTGGCTCAACGCGCAGTCGCCATCCCCACTGGACAACGCCGGGAACGAGCGTGAGCGCCGTGATCGCCAGGAACGAAAAGGGAGCTTGCGAACGTCAGCGGCGACTGTCCAAAACGATGCTGGATTGTCCACGACCGAACGGTTGAACGAAGCGATGACGTGTCCATTGGCTCAACGCGCAGTCGCCATCCCCACTGGATAACGCCGGGAACGAGCGTGAGCGCCGTGATCGCCGGGAACGAAAAGGGAGCTTACGCGCGTCCGGTAGCGGCGACTGTCCAAAACGATGCTGATTGTCCACGACCGAACGGTTGAGCGAAGCGGTGACGTGTCCATTGGCTCGACGCGCAGTCGCCATCCCCACTTCGTTCCCGGCGATCCCGGCGTTCCCGGCGTTCCCGGCGCTGTTCATCCAGCGATCTCCAGATAGGTCCGCGAAGCCAGGTTGCCGGTGGCAGGATCATAACGTTCGATCCGCATCTGTTTCAGGAACCATTTGCCCTCGATTTTCTGACCTGAGATCACCTCAAATTTTTTCACTAGCCGGCTCTGGGCATCGTAGGCTTCTGCGCGCAGGAATGCGCCGCTTTGCTTGGCGACCCAGACTCGGACCGAGGCATAGCCGATATTCGGGTTACTTTGCTGTAACAGGATCATCCAACAGGAGAACGTTTTTACGTTTTGTTCACCTTCAATGCGCGAATTCTTCCAATACAAGAAACGCAAAGCCAGATCCTGATAAGTGATATCGGTCCCGCGAACGGGCTCGTTCAATTTAGCGCCGCTGACGACGCGGTCGCGATCGCCGGACTGGACCGTGAGATTCGATCCGCTATCGCTGAGAGTCAGCCGCAGCACTTCGGCTGGGTTCGTGAAAGTAAAAATCAGTTCGTCATTGGAGGCTCGCAGCCGGAAAGGAACAATGGTTCCATCCTGCTTGCGTAAATGTCCTTCCAGCTCTTGAGATATGTCGGCCAACCGAATGCCGCTCAAGATCTGGGCTGCTTGCTCATCCGCCCGCGCCGCTGACTGGCCAACCATCACCGCGGCCAGAAAAATCAGGGCGAATTTCTTTACTTGTTTCATCAATAACCAATCCTTAGCTTACGCACGCCTGGCCCGCAAAATTGAGGGCCACAGCCAGCGTCGGGCATTCGCTTTAAACCGATCCGGCCCAACGTGGATGGCCGATGCAGGCTAACCGCAGATGGACATTACGCTTCTTTTTCTCATTAACCGGCAATGGACCAACCCCTTCTTGGACTGGCTCATGGCTGTACTGACCAATTTCGACCTCTGGCGTCCGCTCCTGTTCATTCTAATTCCGTTGCTCCTCTGGCGAGGCGGTTTTCGGTGGCGAACATTCATTTTGGCAACCCTGGTCACGCTGGGAATCGCAGACGGAATTTTCACCGAGGTAACCAAGCGATTGGTCGATCGGCCGCGTCCGATGCAAGCGCTGGCGGATGTGCGCGAAGTCGCGCTAGCCCGAACGCATCCGACGGTTCTCGCCGTGTTTAGAGCTCCAGAAGTGGTTCTCTCCCCGACTCCCAGCGAAGATATTACCGGCCGGTCATTCCCATCCGGCCATGCCGTCAATAACTCCGTGCTTGCCACCCTGGCCATTCTGTTCTTCGGGCGTTGGGGTGCTTTGTATGTCGTTCCGGCAGTTTTGATCTGCTATTCTCGCATCTATTGCGGTTCGCATTGGCCCTCCGATGTTTTGATCTCAATGTTCGCCGGCGTGGGTTTCGCGCTGACCGGTTATGTCGGACTTGCTTATGTATACCGCAAGCTAACCGCGCGCTGGTTTCCCAGATTTTATTCGCTCCATCCGGAATTGGTTCCTCCCGCTCCAAGATGACGTCGCGGTCTCCGACTTCGCTTTCTCGTTTGAAACTCCAGATGCTTCGTCAGACAAGCTGGATTCTATTCTCGTTTTTGCTTGTTCTTACCGGCGCCAGGCTTGTCTGGGCCGCGCAGGCTGAGCTATTGCCCGAGGAAGCCTACTACTATTTGTGGGCACAACATCCGAACGTTGGCTACTACACCAACGGGCCTGGTATCGCTTTCTCCGTCCTGGCCGGCACCTCACTTTTTGGACGCTGTGAACTGGGCATTCGCTTGCTCAGTCCCTTGCTTGCTCTGGGAACGTCTGGGCTGCTCTATTTTCTAGGCCGCCGGCTGTATCGGGAGCGCATCGCGTTCTGGTTGGTCATCCTCCTTAACCTGACGCCGTTCTTCAATCTGGGAGCGTTGTTCATGACCACGGAATCGCTCTCCCTGTTTTTCTGGACCGCAGCCATGGTTTGTTTCTGGCTCGCTCTTCAAGAAAATGCCAACCGTCTGTGGTTTTGGGCGCTGACCGGGTTCCTGATCGGATGCGGTTTTCTCTCCAATTACGCACAAGCCCTGCAGCTCATCTCCGTCCCGGCGTTCTTAATTACCGCGCCGAAACATCGTCGAGAATTTCGACGACCTGGTCTCTACGTTCTGTTCGGCGTATTCTGCCTGTTCTTGATGTCGCCCCTGATTTGGAACCTGCAACATGACTGGATCGGGTTGGTTCCCCTATCCAGCGAGGTCGGCTCTCGTGCCCACTTGGCCGCGCGTCTTTCGGCTTTCAGCCTCTTTGTCGGAAATCAACTGATCGTCTATTCTCCGTTATTCTTGGTCGCGCTAGCCGCCGCGCTGATCACCTCGCTACCAAGAGTCTTCCGCAGCAGTAAAGTCGCCTTTCTATTGAGCTTTTCCTGGCCGGTCCTGCTAGCTGGTTTGATTGTGGTCATCACACGTTTGACCCAGCCTTCCTGGCTGGTCCTCGGATTTGTTAGTTTGACCCTGCTCGCGGTTGCCTGGTGGTTCGATACCGTTCCCCAGAACCGCCTTACCCATATTATCGGGGTGATCGCAATGGTAATCGCCGGTGGTAGTTCGTTGCTGGCTTTGAACACTGATTTTCCACGCGCGGTCGGAATTAACATCCCTTACTCCTCCGACCCAACGGCCGTCGGCCGAGGTTGGAAAACCGCCGCGGATGAGATCGAGCGGTTTAGAACTAGCTTCGAGCAAAAACTAGGCGAACCGATTTTTCTAATCGGTAACCGATATCAAACCGCGGCGATAGTTGCCTTTTATTTACCGAACCCCAAGGCCGAAGATCCTGGGCACCCGCCGGTCTACATTCCCGAATCGCAAAACATCGAGAACGAGTTTTCTTTTTGGCCCCGGTACGACGAATTTGTTGAGCCCGCCGATAAATCTGAGATTAACTCGCTGTTCAGCGAACAAGCCGGAGTTAACCCATTTATTAATCGGACCGCTCTTTACATAACGGACTCCTCCGAAGAGACCCCCCCTCAGAATTTACAAAACTCGTTTACGCGCTGGGAACTGGTTGACCATTTCCAGGTCAATCGGCGAAATGAACCCTTGCACGAGTTCCGCATCTTTGCCTGCTACCAATACCAAACGTTACCGCTGTGAATCAGAGCCCGGAGATCTCCATTATCGTCCCGGTCTACAATGAGGCCGCCAGTTTGCCGCAGCTTCAAGCCGAGCTCGCTTCGGTGATGCGGGATTACGATCATGAAATTGTGTTTGTCGATGACGGCTCTACGGACGAGTCCGCCAAACAGATCGAACGGTCACCGCGGGTTCGGCTGCTCCAATTTGTAAAAAACTGCGGACAGAGTGCCGCGATCTACGCAGGCCTGGCCATGGCGCGCGGTCGTGTCCTGGTCCTCCTCGATAGCGATCTGCAAAATGATCCGAATGATATCCCGCGCTTGCTGGAGGAAGTTGAAAAAGGGGCTGACTTAGTTTGCGGTTACCGGGCCAACCGCCAAGATAGCTGGTTCAAGAAGACCCAAAGTACGATCGCTAATGGAATCCGCAGCCGATTTACTAAGGACGGAGTAAGGGACACTGGCTGTACGCTGAAAGCGATGCGGCGAGAATGCCGGGAAGCATTGGTTCCGTTCTACGGCATGCACCGTTTCCTTCCCGCGTTGATAAAAGGCATGGGCTATAAGCTGGTAGAGATCCCAGTTAACCATCGTCCCCGCCGGCATGGCGCCAGTAAATACACTTTCGGAAACCGGGCTTTACGCGCCACGATTGATATGTTCGGCGTCCGCTGGCTTTTGTCTCGACAGATCAAGATCCGGCTCAAAGAGTCCGAGGAAGAAGAAAGCCGTGACCCGAAGTGAGAATGGGCGTGTCGGCGTTTGGGCGAGCGCGGTTGGTCGGCTGCGTTTCTGCCCCAAAGGGGCAATAGGACTCAGCCTGGGGTTTTAACCCCAGGTACCGGTTTAAAAACGCGTCCGCCCTGCAAGGGCGGTAGATCGCTTTTGCGAAGGCGAACCTGGACGACGAGCGAAATGTCCGCCCCAAAACATCCTCCGCCCTTTCAGGGCGGTTCATCGTATAGACGTGTCCCTGGGGTTAAAACCCCAGGCTGAGTCCTATTGCCCCTTCGGGGCAGAAACCAAATGCTCCACGTGCCCTCAAAGCTAATTCGCAGCCCTATCGGCGTATCGCTGGTTCACCAGCGATACGCCGAACACGCCTAAAATCCTGTTACTTTTTCTTCGCGATCGCTGCTTGCGCAGCCGCTAGACGCGCGATCGGCAACCGGAACGGGCTGCAGCTGACATAATCCAGGCCGAGCTCGTGACAGTACTTGACGCTTTCCGGGTCGCCCCCGTGCTCGCCGCAGATACCCAGCTTGATATCCGGACGGGTCTTACGCCCTTGATCACGAGCGATCTCCATCAACTTCCCAACCCCGCCCCGATCGATAGTGGCGAACGGATTGTTCTTCACAATCTCGAGTTCCTGATAATGCGGCAGGAAGCTACCAGAGTCATCCCGGCTCATGCCGAGCGTGGTCTGAGTCAGGTCGTTGGTGCCAAAGCTAAAGAACTCAGCGTCCTTCGCGATTTCATCCGCCACGATGGCTCCTCGCGGAATCTCGATCATGGTGCCCACCAGATAGTTCAATTTCACTTTGGTGGCTTTCGCGACTTCTGCCGCGACGCGATGCACGATCTCCAGCTGCAACGTTAACTCCTTGGGGAAGCCCACCAGCGGAATCATGACCTCCGGCTTAACTTTGATCCCGGATTTTTGCACCTCGGCCGCCGCTTGAAAGATCGCCCGCACCTGCATCTCGGTCACCTCAGGGAAACTGATTCCCAAACGGCATCCGCGATGTCCCAGCATCGGGTTGAACTCATGCAATTCGGTGACCCGACGAGCAATGCGCTCCGACGATACTCCCAATTTCTTCGCCAAATCTTCCTGTTGCGCTGGGTGGTGAGGTAGGAACTCATGCAGCGGCGGATCCAAAAGCCGAATCGTGGCCGGCAGACCTTTCAATTCGCGGAAGATACCGACAAAATCTTCCTTCTGATAAGGCAACAATTTATCCACTGCCGCTTGCCGTTCTTCCAGTGTCTCAGCCAAAATCATCTCTCGCATCGCGTCGATGCGATCACCTTCGAAGAACATGTGTTCGGTCCGGCAAAGACCGATTCCTTGCGCCCCAAAAGCGATCGCGGTTGCGACCTGTTCCGGCGTATCAGCATTGGTCCGAACGTCGAGTTCTCGGAGCTTGTCCGCCCATCCCATCAGGGCGGAGAATTCTTGATAAGCGCTGCTCTTTTTCGGATCGAGTTTCTTCTCGACCAAGACTTGCACCACTTCGGAAGCCGACGTCTTCACTTCGCCCGCATAGACCTCTCCCGCGGTACCATCGATGGAGATGAAATCGCCTTGCTTCAGAGTGACCTCTCCCGCGGTCAAGGTTTGAGCGGCGTAATCAATTTGCAATGCCGATGCTCCGCAGACGCACACTTTCCCCATTTGCCGAGCCACCAGAGCGGCATGCGATGAAACTCCGCCTCGCGCCGTCAAAATCCCTTCGGCGGCAATCATTCCGCGCAAATCCTCGGGTGAGGTTTCGATTCGCGCCAAAATCACCGGTTCACCCTTATGAGCGAGATCCACGGCATCTTTAGCGTTGAACACTAAACGGCCGGTCGCTGCCCCCGGGCCCGCCGGGAGACCAGTCGCGATCTTTATCGCTTTCTTAACGCTATTCCGATCGAAAATCGGCGCTAACAGGTGCGAAAGCGAATCCGCCGGAATTCGAGCCACGGCCTCCTCTTTCTTGATCAGCTTCTCCGCCACCATGTCGGTCGCGATCTTCACTGCTGCTAAGCCGGTCCGTTTACCGTTACGGGTTTGCAAGATGTAAAGCTTGTTGTCCTCTACCGTGAACTCGAGGTCCTGCATGTCGCGGAAGTGCTGCTCAAGCGTGTGGCGGACTTTGAGCAGTTCTTTATGAGCGGCCGGCATCTCCTTGGCCAAATGCGCTACCGGATGAGGTGTCCGTACCCCAGCCACTACGTCTTCGCCTTGCGCGTTGATCAGGTATTCGCCGTAGAAAACTTTTTCTCCGCTGGCCGGATCCCGGGTAAACGCAACCCCGGTTGCGCTGGTGTCACCTCGGTTGCCGAACACCATGGTTTGCACATTCACCGCGGTTCCCCATTCGTGCGGTATCCCGTATTTCCGGCGGTACACAATCGCTCGATCGTTATTCCAGGAACCGAAAACTGCGCCGACCGATCCCCATAGCTGCTGTTGAGGATCCTGAGGAAAGGTTTTGCCAGTGCGTTCTTTAATTAATTGTTTAAAGCGTTCGACCAACGTCTGCAGATTCTCGACCGACAAGTCAGTGTCTTTTTCGACCCCGGCCTCATGTTTGATCTCTTCAATCACCGTTTCGAACGGCTCATGCTCTTCCCCCGCCCGTTTCTGCACTCCCATCACCACGTCGCCGTACATTTGGAGAAAACGGCGATACGAATCCCAGGCGAAGCGAGGATTTCCGCTTTTCTCGGCGACGACTTCGACGACCTCATCGTTCATGCCGAGGTTCAAAATCGTATCCATCATGCCCGGCATCGAGTCGCGGGCGCCCGAACGAACCGAGAGTAACAACGGATCTTTGCGGTCACCGAGTTTCTTGCCGACTGACTTTTCGACTTTGCGCAAAGCCGAGGCAACCTGATCCTCAAGCTCGGGAGGATAGGTTTTTTTATTGTCGTAGAAGTAGGTGCAAACCTCCGTATTAATTGTGAAGCCTGGAGGCACCGGCAGCCCGATCCGGGTCATCTCGTGCAGATTGGCTCCTTTCCCTCCCAGCAACGCCTTCATCGAGCCATTGCCGTCGGCTTTCCCATCACCAAAATAGTAAACGTAGCGAGTCCGTTTGGTGGATGCAGTTTTTGCAGCCGTTTTTCTCTCCGAGAGCTGCTTCTTAGCGGTCCTTTTCTTCAGTTTTCTTGCCATAGAAAGTTTTGGGGTCGGTGACGAAACACAGGCTGACGCGGGGCCGTCCCTCGCCGCCAGAACGGGCAACCTAACGAAGCGAGTGGGTGTGTCAACAGCCCGCGCCGCGCTCGAATGCGCATGCATTTGAGAGCGGCGCGGGCTATGGCGGCAGAATAGTCCGCTGACGCCGGACGATTCTGCTGCGTCTTTGAAAACAAGCTGCACCGGAAACCCGGCTGCGCCGAATCGCTCCAGTCAGTTATATACGCGCGCTCGAAGAAAGCAGAAAAATGGGCTAGCGAACGCCAGCGTATTTTTCTGCTAGAGCCTGCACCGCTTAAAAATGTCTCAGCATTTTTAAGCGGTGCAGGCTGGGGGGATTTTTTACGGGTGCTTATGCAACCCGGAGAGTTACTCAGGAAGCAGCCGGAACTCGATCCGCGGATTGAATCACTTCTCCCGCGGCGGACATGAATTCGTCCAATCCCGTGCTCGGAATAATGATTGTGTTACGCCGACCATGCGCTTCTTCGGTTATACGCATAAACCGGCCGCGCTCGTTTTCTCGGAATTCTATATAGAAGTGCTTACGCTCAACCTGCAGCTCTCGCGTTACGATGACATTGTCCATGACATTTTTTGGAGGGGATACCGATACCATTACACCATTTGGCGCCTTGGATTGAAACCAAGGCTTAGTCTTTAGAGAATCTTCTTAAGTGCCACAAAATCTGGGCTACGTAAATAGCAAAAATGTAACGGATCTGCACTTTATGCTTTATTCGCTGACGACAGTAAAGTCGATTTGCTTTTTGAACCGGTCTACCCGCGCAACTCTGACCCACAGATGGTCTCCCGCTTGATAAACCCGCTTCCGGGTTCTGCCCACTAACCGGCGGCGAACTGCATCAAATACAAAGAAATCGTCCTCTAGCGAACTAACGTGAACTAGTCCGGTCATCAATATTTCCGGCACTTCAACTAACAGTCCATAGTTGCGGACGTCTGAAACAATACCAGCAAATCGATGCGGCTTTCTAAGCAGTGATTCTAGTAATTCTAGTTTTTTTAGTCGAACCGCTTCGCGTTCCGCTTCTGCGGCCAGACGTTCTGTCAATAATAGATGCTCACTCACCGCATCTAGCTGGCCGGAACGTGGTAACTGTTTAACTGCGTTCGGCCGCCCCAGTAACACATTAAACGCCCGGTGCGTGAGTAAATCCGCGTATCGTCGAATCGGGCTCGTGAAATGGGTGTAATCGGATTTTGCCAATCCGTAGTGTCCTAACGGCAACGGCGAGTAAATGGCTTTTTGCAGGCTCCGCAGCAAATTCACTTTCAGCACCCCGGCGTCCTCACGCCCTTCGATCTTCTTTAACAACTTCTGCATCTCCACTCGTTGGCTCAGGTCGCCCGATTGGATCCCATGCGATAAAAGGAATTCGCGAAACTCCATGATTTTGTCCGGATCCGGATCTTCATGGACCCGATACACGCTGATCACGTTTCGAGTTTTGGTCTCGCGAGCGACAATCTCATTCGCCAACAGCATGAATTCCTCGATCAACTGGTGAGAAATATCATTGGTTTCCTGGACCAAACCAACCGCGCGGCCTTCCTCATCCACCTTCACCCGCACTTCTGGCATATCCAGGTCGAGCGCGCCCTTCTGAAATCGTTTCTGACGGAGCTTTGAGGCAAGCTGCCACGCGCGTTTCAGATCTTGGGTGACCTCATCCTCATGGCTACTCGTTAGCCGTTCATATGCTTCTTTGTAAGTTAACCGGCTTCGACTCCGGATAACCGTCGCGGCAAATCTGTGCCCTTTCTGGTGCCCCGTCCGGTCGAAGCGCACCAGCACGCTCTTAGTGAGGTGATCTTCATCGGGACGCAAACTACACAAGCCGTTTGATAACCGCTCCGGCAGCATGGGTATGACACGGTCTGGGAGATAGACGCTGTTGCCTCGCTCATAGGCTTCGTGATCCAAAGCTGAGTGCGGTCTGACATAGTTCGACACGTCCGCGATGTGGATACCGACCTCCCAACCGTCACCGACCGGCACAACATGGATCGCATCATCGAAATCCCGGGCGTCATCCGGATCGATCGTGAAGATAGGCAAATGGCGGAGATCGAGCCGGCCGGCGAGCTCGGTATCAGAAATCTCAGAGGGAATCTTGGCGGCTTCTTCGAGTACCCGCTCAGGAAACTCGGTGGGTAACCCGTGTTTCCTAATGATCCCCAGGATCTCCACCTTAGGATCGCGTGACGGCCCAAGAACCTCGATGATTTCCCCCTCCGGACTGACATGCCGGTTCTCCCAAGCTTCCAAACGAACCACGACGGTGTCGTTGATCGCAGGGAACCGTCCACTCGCGTCCTCTTTTAACGGTACATAAACATCGTGCACCAGGCCGGGATCGTCCGGGACCACATAATAGAACTTCTTTGTCTGTTGCAGCGTTCCCACAATCCGGCTATTAACGCGCTCCAGGATCTTGATGACCTTACCGCTTCGTTTCCGTTTGGGGCGAAGACTCGTTGCCTCCTCTTCGGTGATCCGCGCCACCACCCGGTCCCGATGCAGGGCAGTGCTAGTCTGGCTAGCTGGGATGTAAACGTCCCCTTGCCCGTCGCCGGTTTCATTGAGCACGTAACCGAAGCCTTGCGGATTGATCAGGATAACCCCCGTAACCAGGTCCGCAGCTTGCGGAAGGACATACCGATCCTTTCGTATCCGAGTGATTTTCCCACTCGATTCCAATTGCACGAGCAGCTTGCGAAACGGGGACCGCTCATCCACCGACACACCCAGCTTCTTCGCTAATTCGGTTTTGTTTAGCGGCTGATATTGACTACTCCCCAAAACGCTCAAAACCCGCTGAGCAAGCGGCTGAGCCACACCTTTAGAAACTCCCATGAAATATATCGTGCTAAATTAGAGCACGAACCATACTACGCTGAATTGCGACAGATGTCGAATTAGGGGCTCGCTGGTTTCTCGAGTCCACGAACACCTGTGCTTGCGTAGCGAATCAAACCGGCTAGCATCTTGGTCCATCCGATGTCGCCGGTAGGGATGAGCCGCCGCTCATCCGGGATCGGTTCATCGTCGCTCGCGGGTGTAGTTCAATGGTAGAACGGCAGCTTCCCAAGCTGCATACGAGGGTTCGATTCCCTTCACCCGCTTTCGCCCGCTCGTTCCTCGCGGGCTACAGCGCGGCAGGCCCCGCTTCCACCAACCTCCCTGACCTGTGCTACCCAAAGGGCGAAAGCGTCGCGCCGTAGTTCCGGCGTCAGCCGGACGGAGGCGGACTGGTGAACGAAGATGCATTACGTCTACATTCTCGAATCGATCTCTACGCCCGGCGATTTTCACATCGGCTACACAAAAGACCTACGCGAACGGGTTCGTAAACACCAAGCCGACGTCTCTAGGAGGACGAGTAGGAAGCGCCCATTTAGAAAATCTGCCAAAAACTTGCAAATCGCGCATGACAAAAGGCTGCGATGAGAAAACTATTCTCGGACCTATCGAAGGAACGATATGCAAATCGCGCAGGAGCGAATGGAGGTCTCGGAGCACGCATCGCGGAGCGGCCTGATTCGTTTGTTCGTTTTTGCCTTGTTTTTGCTGGGTGAGATGGCCATCTCCTTTATTGGGGGACTCATCATTCGTAACCCGTGGCTTCCTAACTATCTAGTCGACCGCATCAGTGGACACGCTCCGCAGGTCGCGACCGAGAAAGTAAAGCTACCCCCGCCTCCTTCCACGGCGACAGACTATCTCAACCTGATGAATTACGACGAGAAAACGCTCCGGCCTACCGAGCGGGCTGTCGCTTCAATCCTGAACGACACCGTCGCTCATCTGGAAATCCGAAAACCGCCTTTCCAGCTTTTTCGCGAGCAGATCTTGCCCAAGATCGAGACAATTCAACCTGGCGAAGACCTGACCAAGATACGGACCGCCGTGCAACAATGCCGGGACTTCGCCGATTCCGCGATTCATTATTATAGCGACATCACCGAACAACTAACTGCGAAACTGAAGAGCGCCGGTCTGCCGGCTGCAACGGCGCGCGACGTAGCCAACACCTTCGCCAAATGGGCCCAAGACGTCGGAACCGTCCCTTGGCCTACTGAAGTAAATAAGGCCTGCGCCAGCATCACCACTTTGCTGGATGTGCTTTCTGAGAATGCTTCAGAATGGAAGCGCCAGGGCGACGGTCAACTTTTGTTCACCACTCCAGCGCTACTCGATCAATATAACTCCGCCACCGCCGACCTGAACCTCGCTATCAAAGCGATCAACGGAGGGTAGGGCTGCGCGGTTCACCGTTCACCGTTCACCGTTCGCGGTTCACGGTTCGCAGTTCGCAGTTCGCAGTTCGCAGTTCGCAGTTGGCGGCTAACGTTTCGTGTGGGTGAGAAGAGGGTTGGGAGCACCGCCCTGACGAACACATAAGTCCCATGAGTCCCATTGTTGCGCGGAGCCATGACATTTCCCCTTACCCCTGAAGCGCCCATGCCTAACCGTGAACTGCGAACCGTGAACCGTGAACGGTGAACCGCGCAGCGCGACCCCCCTACCCCCTTAACTGCCCTTTCGCCCAATCGAGATCCCACTCCAAGCTGGGATTCTTCCCCTGATCCTGGATCAACACGGTCAGAATTTCTACGCTGGCTTTGAAATTCCGCGTTGCCCCTGCCGCATCACCTTGCGCCTTCAAAACTCCCCCGAGCCGGCTGTGGATGATCGATAGTTCGCGGAGCCGAACTCGATTAGACGGATCTTGGCTTACCAATCTTAACATGACCTGTAGCGAACTGGCATACGTAGCTTTGGCTCCTCGCAAATCGCCTTGCGCTTCTAACACTTCTCCCAGCTTCTCGTAAGTCAGCAACAGACTCCGTTGCCACGCAATATCATCCGGATGTTTCGTAGCCAGCGAGTGTTGCACCTCGAGTAGACGCCTATACTGAGTTCTAGCCCGGTTAAGGTCTCCCTGAGCTAGTAACAGGTCTCCCACCTTTTCGTAACGGACCGCAAGCGCGGCTTGCCAGGCGCTGTTGTTGGGATCTTCCTTTACTAATCTCCGGCTAATCTCCAGCGAACGCGCGTATTTGTTTTGGGCGCCATCCATGTCGCCCTGCACCATCAGCCGGTCACCTTGATCTTGTAGCAGCGCAGCCCATCTGCTCAGACCCTCGGGATCTTGTTGGCTGAAACCGAACTTATCATAATAGGTCTCCACCATCGTTTGGGCGTCTTCAATGATGTCGATGTGACCGATCGCCTCGAGCCTTTCCCTGAGCTGATCGATTAAGCGGTCAATGATATCTTCGGCGCCTCGCCGGGCAGCAACCGCGTGGTTCGCCTCTTGAATCGCCGCGTTCTTCTGCACCCCAGTTTCATGCGCCCGCCAAACGGCAGCTCCCACCACAGCAGTGAGGACCGCAATGATCCCAGCCAGCACCATGCCTCCATAATTACTATAACCAGAATAATTATTAGAGTTAGTCGGGCTGGCCGACGCCGTCACAGTTTCTTTCCCAGAGCCCGTACCAGCCGCTGTCGCCGGCGATGTCCAGATGAAAGCTAACAGGACCACGCTTATTAGAACGCTCGCTAGACCAAGATCAGAGACCCTCTTGGTTTGTCTAACGATTGAACCGATAATCGCGATCACTGAATGCCTCCGCAAAGGTTACTCGCCTGGTTGGCATTCTTCGGTTAACCGTCTGCAGTTTGTCCTCGGTTGTAGATCCCGCACGCGCGTGACTTTTCCAGAAGCCCGTGGACCGACAACGACTAACGCATGATTTGCTAACTCATCATCGCCAACCCGACTACCCTGTCGAGGTTTCAGGGATCAGCTCAGCGATGTCAAGCAGAACACCTTTTATTCGAAGTCGTATACAACGACTTTGGCGAAAAGCGGCTTGCACTGTTTCACGAATTCCAAGTGCTGCGGATGATCTTGGTATTCATCTTGAGCTTGTTTGCTCTGGAATTGAATGTTCAGCGCGACTTGGTACGTCTGGTCCACAACATCACGATGGCTAGTCGCCATCTTACCGATATGGAAATTCACAATGCCGGGGATTGGGGTCAGGTACTTCTTGGCTGCCGCGATAAGCTCAGCCGGAGCATCCGGCTTGCCGGAGTCGGTCCAAAAGATGACGACATGAGAGAACATTCCGCGACATACAATGAAAACCTTGCCCGACGCAACCGTTGCGATGGCCGTGAAGATTGGGATTGCCTTTTCGGTGTGATGAACAATTGAGCCAAACGCCAAACGCCAAACGCCAAACGCCAAACGCCAAACGCCAAACGCCAAACGCCAAACGCCAAACGCCAAACGCCAAACGCCACTCACGCAGGGAACAGCGTATCGTAAGCGGCGCCTAGCTCTTTCATCTCTTCCGCCGAAAGTGCGATTAAAGGCGGCCGCACGGTCAACCAACGGTTGTCCTTGGAACGATAAGACAAAAGCGCTTTGACGGCGGGTGTGACTGGATATTTCAAGATGGCGGCCACCAGATCGCTCACCCGGGAGTCATCCTTGCCGTGCTTAATCAGCGGCAAGAGAACCGGCGCGCAGATGTTAGCGAGCCCGGATATCGCTCCCTTGGCGCCCAGCCGTACTCCGGCCGCAAGATGACGCTCATCCCCAACCAAAATCGCCAGATCGGCGTGCGCACTGAGCAGCGATTCAGTAAACGGCCAGCTGCCGCCAGAATCTTTAACGCCGACGATGACCCCGGGGAAAGTCGCTTTCAATCGTCTGATTAGATCGACCGATAGCGGCACTTGGGTTACCGAAGGAATATGATAAAGGATCACGCCCACCGAACTCTGAGCCGTCCTTTCCAAGACTTGGGTAAACCACTCGTATAGCCCTTCGTCTCGAACACCTTTAAAATAGAACGGCGGAGCCAATAGGATTCGGCCGCATCCGCTATCGCTTAATATCCGGATCTGCTCGACTGCATCACCAATGGATGCCGATGCGATCCCACCCACGATTTGAGAGCGCGGATCGATACCGGTGGCTAACAGCGCTCCCACCGCCTTGCTCCGCTCAACCAGACTGACAGAAGCGCCTTCACCAGTGGTACCGAATACGGTGACACTGGAACAACCCGCTTCCAAAGTAGACCGCGCATGCGCTGCAAAAAGACGATAATCGATCGATCCATCATCATGAAACGGCAGCGCTAAAGCGCACGACAAACCAAACCGGCTAGTAGATTCCATTGAAATGAGAACGGCTCCGTGGCATCACCCTTCCTTATCCAGACTGGGCGTGCTACCACAAATTTGCGCCGGTCAAAAGGTGGATTGACCGCGTTTCCTCTCAACAAACCTTTTCCGTTGCGAAACCGCCGGATTAGCATGACGCTCCGACTTCGTAACTGAAACGCTGGGAAGGAGAAACGGACTTATTATCATCGCCGACCTAGGAAACCTGTGTTCTGATCTCGAACGTTTCAAGTTGCCCTCGGCCGTGGGTGACCTCACGACGGACGTCTTTGCCTTCTGGAACCCTTCATTCTGCGAAAAAATGGGAATCTCTCCTGAAGAATTATCGCAGGTGAAGCTAAGCGGTTTTATCCGCTTCGATGAGAAATCCGACGACTTAGCCAAAGGGAAAATCAACGACGACCACCGTAACGGATCCTTACTGTGCGCCGTCAAACGGGCGGCAAACGATGAAATCTTGCCGGCCCGCGCCATCAAACACGAGAATAGCTTGTTGCTGCTATTGCTAGACTCGCCTGCCCATGACCCCAAGTTTGAAGGGTACATGCACGGCCGCATCGTGGGGCGCGAGGAAGAAGTGAACCGGATGCGGAAATTTTTTCACGACCTGCTGAGTTCAAAGATCCTGGTGGCAAGTTTCCTGGCTCATTCCGTCCATGATAGGCTGTCCTGTCGGGCAGCACCGGAGCTTGAAGATCTCCATAAAGTCACGGGGCTTTTGGATCAAGTTATCGATGCTATCGTCCATGGCTTCGGACGTCCGTCATGAAAAAGATTTTCATCGTGATTGGTGTTCTGCTGGTCTTGGCCGTGGCCGTGGCCGGTTATATAGCGTCATCATTCTTTTACGTCTCGTCGCTAAAAAGCGCGTTTCTGGCCGGAGATTCCGATAAGCTATCTAACCTGGTCGATTTCTCGGCGTTGCGAGAATCAATAAAGGAACAACTTACCGTCCTGATCACCGAACAATCGAAGGCAAACGCGGACTCAAACCAGAGCCCCTTTGCCGCCCTAACCGCTTTCGTTGGACCCGCGTTCCTCAACCGGGCCGTGGATATGTACTGCACTCCGGAGTCCATCGCGGGCTTCGTCAAAAAGAATAACCAGGTCAAAAATAACAGTCATTCCTTTATCAAGATTCCTAGTCCCTCGGATCTTGACTGGTCAAAGCTCAGACATTTTTCCTTTACCGGTCCCACGAGTTTTCGCATTGGAACCGACCACATTACATTGTTCGCCCGCTTGGAGGGTTTTGCCTGGAAACTCTACCGGCTCGAAGTCTCGCAGGATTTTCTGGAAGAATCCGTAAAGGAAAATACCTCGGAGGGTGGATGATACCCCTCGCGCAGCGCGCTACCTACGCGGCTTCCGACAAACGTGTCCGTTCAGCGGTCTCTGCACAGAGGCGGCGGATGGCGTTGGCCAAACGCGCTTCCGTGCCGGTTGTCAGCGAAGGCGGCCGGTCACCCTCAAACACCCAGTTCTTTATCCCAACGTGCACGGAAGACAGCAGTACATGAGCGGCGAGACGTTCTAAATCTGGAGCCAGCGCATTTTCCAGGTCCTGCATCTCCCCGATAAAGCCTCCCGAACCGACCACCAGGACAGGTTTATATTGGAAAACCCGGTCTGGGAGACGATCCAGTAACGCCCTTAAGCAACCGCTCCAATCGTCTTGCCGGATCGGGGCCAGCAACACAATCCCGCGAGCGTCGCGAATGAGGCGGACGAGATTGCTGAGATGCGCCGGCGCGTCGACGGCGTCCGCCTTCAAATCGATTGCGTAAGCGGCCGTGAGCTCGACCTGGTAAGGGTGCAAATGCTGCGCCAACGCCTGGAGTAGAAAACCAGGTCTCGAGAATTTATTAGGATGACCCGAAATGGCGAGTAGGTAACTCATAGTGGTACATTTTGCCTTTGCTTGTGCCTGAAGAGGGTTACAACCCTGGAACTAGCTTGAGGAAGGGGGCGCGCTTTAGCGCTTAGACCAACAGCGGACTGCCGTCGTTGAATGTGAACGATGCTGGTGAGCCTGATTACTGGCGCAGCGTGTTATCACAACGTCCACACCATATCCCAGCGGTGCAAAATGCAAGCGATTTGTTGGCTTGGGAGGTTGTCGGTGCAGATCTAATCCCGAAGGGATGACAGGACTCAGCCAGGGGTTTTAACCCCTGGACTGGTCCCCCCCAAACTCGCCCTCACAAGGCGCTTCGCGTTTGGCGTTTGGCGTCCTGGGGTTAAAACCCCAGGCTGAGTCCTGTTATCCCTTCGGGATTGGATCCGCATTCACAACCCCGCTACGCGGGTGCAATTCGGACTTAGCGCAATACTCCACCACTCCACCACTCCGGTACTCCACCACTCCACCACTCCAGTACTCCACCACTCCACCACTCCACCACTCCACCACTCCACCACTCCACCACTCCACCACTCCACCACTCCATCACTCCGCTCGCCAGAATTCGAGGACAGCGACTCGACTGAGCGTCGAAGTTCTGCCCGACGTAGCCTCCCGGCTTGTCCGGCATAGCCTTCCGGAGTTTCGAACGACGGAGCGACGTCGGGAGTTTCAGACGACGGGGCGAAGTCGGGAGGACGACGACGAGAACGAAGCGCCTGGCGCGGGTGCTAGGATAAGTCTTGAATAACCCGGCACAAAACCGGATCTTGGTGACCGCATGCAGTCGGCCTACGACCTTGTGGTAATTGGGGGAGCCATCGCCGGGGCGTCCACCGCCTTCCTATTGAAGCGGCAGCACCCATCATTGCGAGTGCTAATCATTGAAAAGACCGAGGAGTTTGATCGGAAGGTCGGCGAATCGACCAGCGAAGTGGGTGCCTGTTTCCTTACTCGGGTTTTGAACCTCTCCAACCATCTCGGCCACGAACAGATCACCAAGTCCGGCCTCCGGATGTGGTTCTATCGTGACAGCCACGACTCTTACACTCGTTGCGCTGAGATCGGACCGAAACATCAGACTCGGTTGCCGGCGTTTCAACTCGACCGATCAAAGCTGGATGAAGCTGTCCTGAACAAAGCCCTGCGCGTCGGATGTGAACTTTGGCGCCCGGCCAAGGTTATGGACTTGGAATTAGGCGGTGAAGGCAATAACCGGGTTGACGTCCGGGTCAACGAAGAAACTCGTACCGTATCTGCTCGCTGGGTCATTGATGCAACCGGCCGTAACGCCGTGGTCCCCAGAAAACTAAAGCTTTTCCGCCCCTTAGAGACCCACCCGATCAACGCGATTTGGGCTCGCTTTCGTAAAACTACCGACCTGGACGGTCCGGAGATATGGGAGAGTGCTCCCGGTTTTGCCGAACCCTGTTGGGCGATGCGCCAATGGGCCACCAATCATTTAATGGGCTACGGATGGTGGGGTTGGTTAATTCAGTTGAAAGGCGGCGACTGCAGTGTCGGGTTGGTCTACGATCAGCGTCTTTTCGAGTTACCTCCCGGACCGAACCTGGGGGAAAGACTGAAGAGCCATCTCATGACCCATCCCATGGGTAAAAAGGCGCTTTGCGACGCAGAATGTATCGAGAAAGATGTGCATGCCCGATCGAATCTCGCCTATTATTCCGCCCAATCGATGGGCGACGGTTGGGCGGTAGTCGGTGATGCCGCCGGGTTCCTTGATCCGCTTTACAGCCAAGGGTTCGATTTCATTTCTTACACTTGTTACGCCACTTTCGAAATTCTGAGTGACCGCTTCGCCGGCAAAGACATTTCGCAGTCACGCGCTCGTTATAACGAATTGTATCAAAAACAATTCCACACTTGGTTCGAAAGCATTTACCAGGATAAATACTATTATCTCGGTGATGCCGAGCTCATGACGGTCGCGTTCTACCTGGATATCGGCGCTTACTTTATCGGGCCGGTGGGACAAGCCTATAGCAACCATCCTCATCGCTACTCTGAACTGCCTTACGGCGGGCCGATCGGGCAACTATTTGGCAAGCTTATGCGCTGTTATAACGCTCGCTTGGCCGCGATCGCCAAACGCCGCATCGCGAACGGCACCTACGGTTTACACAATCTCGATTCCCGCCTGTTCCTGCCGGGCTTTATCCCCGGTCCGGCCTCATTCAAGTTCATGTTAACGGGCATCCGCAAATGGCTCGAGCTCGAGTGTAAAAACCAGCTGCAACGCCGCCGCTCCGACGCTTTGCCCGGTATCGGCCAAGCAACGCCGCTAGCCCCAAGCTAACGGTTCGCGGTTCACGGTTCACGGTTTGCCCTCTGGCCAGTCACATAAGTCGCATTGGTCCCATAAGTCCCATTCTATCGCATCGACCCCGATCATCGCCGGCCCCTGACCAGCAGCCGCGACTCGCTAGCCACGTTTCCGGCTTTACTTTTCGAGGAGAACTAGAGATAATTCCCTCCGGAACCGAGTGACTGTGCGGGTTTGAACGCTACCCGACCAAACGATCAGCAATGAAACTACCAAACATTTTTGAGAAGGATTCTCCTCCGACTTCTTTTGCTGCTGGCCAGATCATTTTTCAAGACGGCCAACCACGCGATTTTATGTACGTCGTGCAGAAAGGAGAAGTCGATATTGTGATTCGCGAGCAGGTAGTTGAAACAGTCAGCGAAGACAGCTTTTTCGGAGAACTGGCCCTGATCGATCATGCACCTCGAAGCGCCACCGCCATAGCCAAGACCGATTGCGCTCTCATCAAGATCGACGAAAGGCAGTTCCTCTATTTGGTTCAGGAGACTCCGTTCTTTGCCCTGATCGTCATGCGCACACTCGCAGCCCGACTCCGGCGTCGGAATCACCAGACGTTATCTTAGGCTAGCTAACGGCACACGGTGCCCTATCTAACGGCCCACGTGGCCTATCTAACGGCCCACGTGGCCTATCTAACGGCCCACGTGGCCATGCGTCTCTAAGAAATTTCGCAACGATCGGCGCAGCCGGTCATCTCTCACTGGATCGAAGGGCCGTTTCTCTCTTTCCGCCTTCGGATAACCAAAGACCGGACCACCTCGATATTGTTCGGGCTCGGTCATTCTCCGCGGAAAGATATGCGCGTGCAGCGCCGGCTCCGAGTTACCCAGGATCTCGTAATTAATTCGATAAGCGTCGGTCGCTGCCAAAAGCGCATCACCAATCGCGGTCATATCAAGAAGAAATTGAGCCCGGTCAGGTGCAGATAGATCATTGAGCGACGGAACGACCGGATCCGGTAGAAGCAAACTGTAACCGGCGATAAATTGGGAGTCTCCCAAGACCGCCCAACCCGACCTGAGTCGACAAATCATTTGCTGGCTAAGCCCCGCTCTGGCCTCAGCCACTCGTTCGTGAATCAGCGTGTTCATGCATTGGCCAGGGGGTCAAACCCTGCTTAAGGAGCGCCTTCTACCAACAGCATTTTCCTTTTGAGCGCCACCCGGCTCAGTTCAAGTGCAGTCGCATACTCCGGGGATCGATACCAAGCTTTGGCCCGTTCCCAGGACGGAAATTCCACCACTATCGTCCGTTCCAGTTCCCATTCCCCTTCCAGGTTCTCCCATACCCCACCTCGAACCAGATAACGTCCGTCGTATTGCTTGATCGTCACCTCGGCTAGCGCTCTGTACCGCTCCATTGCAGCCTCATTCACGACCTCAGAAACCTCGGAGATTACGTACGCTGTCATCTTGCTCTTTTTAGCACTGCTTTATCTATGACCCAAGCTGTGATCGACAAAGAGCGGCCACCAATCACCAATCACCAATCACCAATCACTGATTACTGATGGTTCTTCCGGGTTTTGCGTCGGACCAATCAGGCAGTCGGGCTTCTAACCGTGAAATGGTTTAAGAGAACAGGAGCCTGTCGGATTTTGCCGCGGAGCGGCTATAGATCATAGCCCAGGTGCTTTAGCCCTGGGTTAGTCCGTTAAAGACACGTGCCCTGAAAGTGGCACCCGATAGCGCGGCTGGCCTAATCAACCCGCCATCGCCCTGCACGATCCTCGGTCGCCACTTTCAGGGCGGCTTCTCTGGTAGGGCGACCCAGGGCTAAAGCCCTGGGCTGTTCTCTTGGACCATTTCATGGTCTAGAACGGGCATCCGCGAAAGCGTTGCGCCTGACTCTCTTGTGAATCCCACGCCAAACCCGGAAGAACCATTACTGATTACTGATTACTAACATAAACTCCTCCAGCGCCGGCGACCGAACCAAATCCCTGCGCGTAATAAACACGGTCTCAATCCGCCCATCCGCCGGTGCCAGTCGATGAACCGCGACCTCTTCCCGTTTGGCGTACGCTTCCACGACCGAGAAAGGCATCATGGTGATACCGAGGCCTGCGCTGACACATCCGATTATCCCCTCCAACGTCCCCATCTCCAATTGGTTCACCAAAGACAATCCGCGGCCGGCCAGAAATCGCTCCAGCTTTTGGCGATAGGCGCACCCAACCCGAAAGACGAACACCTTCGGGATTTTCCCCTCTTCCAAAGCCGCCGGCACTGATTTGTATTCAGGCGAGCTCACCAGCACCAGCTCTTCTACGAAAGCGCGGGTCTGCTCCAACTCGTCTACTTCTACGGGTCCAGCCACAAAAGCTCCGTCCAATCGGTATTCCAAAACTGCCTGCGTCAACGTCCGGGTTGTCCCGGTTTCAACCGCGACATCAACGTTGCGATGGGCCGGCACATACTTTCGTAATAGGGCGGGTAATCGCGCCGCTGCCGTGGTTTCCATCGATCCCAACCGCAATGTTCCCCGAGCAACTTGATTCGCGGAAACCGCGTCCCTGGCCTTCTGCAGCAGCACGTCCACCTGATGCGCGTAAGGCAATAAGTCGCGTCCGGATCGGGTTAGCGTCACTCCCTGATGATGCCGTTGAAAGAGCGATACTCCCAATTCCTCCTCTAGCAATCGCAGCCGGGTCGTCACGTTGGACTGAACCGTATTCAACCGGCGAGCAGCTTTAGTGATGCTGCCATGCCGGGCGACGGCAGCAAAAACATTCAGATCGGCAACATTCACCAGCAATCAATAAATCAGATGGCTACTATTTCAAAGAATCATTTTCATAGATGGATTCCTCGGCTTTATTCCCGAAGCCATGGTGTACCCAGCTGATCGTCTCGAACTGGAAATGACGGCAGTGAAGCCGAAGACGGAACGAAGTCGCCGGCGGACACTTTTCGCCGTTTGTTTCGGGTTCTTTCTGGTCCTGCTTGATACCACCGCTTTGAACGTGGCCACTCCGGTATTGGGACGCGAGTTCGGCAACCGTATCAGCGATCTCCAGTGGGTCGTGAACAGTTATACCCTCGTGTTCGCCAGCCTTTTATTGGTGGCGGGCGCACTCGGGGATCGCACAGGAGTTAAACGTTCTTACCAGATTGGTCTGATTCTTTTCACGGGCGCATCTCTGTTATCGGCGCTGGCCCCATCGCTTGAAGTCCTGATTTTAGCGCGTATCGCTCAAGGTCTTGGAACCGCCATCATGGTCCCGGCGTCACTCGCAATTTTGTCGCATGCATTTCCGGATCCGGAAGAACGCGGCCACGCGGTCAGTGCCTGGGCTAACACCGCCAGTCTAGGGTTCGCAGCGGGTCCGGTCCTGGGGGGGATCCTGACTGCCTGGATCGGCTGGCGGAGCATCTTTTGGCTAAATATTCCGGTCGGTATCCTCGCTGTCTGCCTAAGTCATATTTGGATTGAAGAAGCGCGCGTGGAAGCGCCTCGCCGCATCGATTGGCCAGGTCAAACCGCGCTCGGTTTCGCTTTACTCGCTCTCACTTACGGGTTGATCGAGGCCGGGCGTCAAGGCTGGACCAGCGGCTTAGCTTTGGCCGGATTCGGAACCTTCATCCTTTTGATCCCTCTTTTCATTTGGCTGGAACGCCGGAGCAGCCATCCAGTTTTGCCAGGTTTTCTGTTCTCTAAAAGCGTCTTCTCGACCTGTATTAGCGTGGGGTTCGTTCTGAATTTTTCGATGTACGGCATTCTGTTTGTGGAATCCGTTTACTTGCAAAATTCGCTGATGCTGGGTGCATTCACCGCCGGCGTAGTGATCACTCCCTTTACTTTGGTACCAACGATAACCAATCGTCTCCTGGGACGGAGAAACGGGCTGCCCTATTTACGCCCCCGGATTTCACTCGGGTTCGCTATAGCGGCTATCGGCTCCGCGGTCCTGGTGTTGAGCACGTTCTACCCCGCGCTTTGGCTAATCGCCACCGGACTGGGAGTGTTAGGAGTAGCCATGGGCTTCATCATGCCCGCCATGACCGCCGGTGTATTGGTCTCGTCTGATCCCAAGAATTCGGGCCTTGCTTCCGGTCTGCTTAATTCCGCTCGTCAAGTCGGCGGCACCTTGGGCGTTGCTTTGCTGGGGACGATCCTGGAGTCATTCCCGATGACCACCGGGTTCGCCTGCGCCATCGGCCTGACGGTGGCCCTACTGTTAGTGTCTGCTTACGCGAGCGCACGATTGTTGCCGAGGTAGGTCAGGCGACGCAGGGCGACGCGGCGATACGGCGACACGCCCTCACGCCCTCACGCCGACACGGCGACACGCCCTCACGAAACCACCACCGGCTTGCCGCGGAAGCGACTCACGGTTTCGGGTTGAGCAGCTTTACAACTAACCGGGGGCAAACCATGGAGAATCAATTCCACATCGCTCAAAACCATATCGCCAATCTCGATAAACGCTTCCGGTGTGCCGCCGGAACGATGGGCTGAAAGAACGGTATTCTCCAGGTCCCGAATCGGATGATCTGCTGGCAACGGCTCTGCCGGAAATACGTCGGTAGCCACTCGCAAATGCCCGGTGCGAACCGCGGCTGTCAATGCGTCGAAATCGACCACGGCCGCCCGGCTCATCAAGATGAACAGACTCCCTGGTCGCATCAGAGCGAGTTCACGCTGCCCCAAAAATCCTTGATTCTCACTAGTCACGCCAGCAAACACAAAGACGGCATCCGACCACGAGAGAACTTCTTCCAGACTCGCCGGTACGCAGTCATAACGCGTAATTTCGCGGCTGGGCAGCCAGGGATCATACACCTTGACCGGGCAATGGAACGGTTGGACCAGCGGCCGAAACGCCCGGCCCAAGTCGCCAAATCCAATAACCCCCACCTTGAGCCCGGTGAATAAGCGGCAACCTTCATTGCTTACCAGTCCGTAATCCTCGGTTCTGGTCTTGAACTTCCCATGATTCCGGCTGATCCCTCGCGTCAGATCGAGCGCTAACCCTAGCGCGCTTTCTGCCACTGACACTGCAAACGCCGGACTCGCGATCAGCACTCTAGTCCCCCGTTCAAAACACCACTGATAATCAACGTTCGGAAGGAAGTTTCCTTCCACGTTGAAGATGGCGCGCAGCTTCGGAGCTCGATCCAAACGCTCCCGCGACAGATCGGTTTGACCGATCAACACCTCACTTTCCGGCAAAGCGCGCTCGACCATCTCATCGGGCATTCGTCCGCTTTCAAATAACGTCAGCTCCGCGATCTCAGCCAGACGCCGCTGCGCCTCCGGTCTGAAAATCATGTCCATCGTCCGTGGCAGCGGATCAATCAGGATCTTAGGTTTACTCATAAAATGATTCGGTTAACCGGGTGTCCAGCCAACCTACGCCTGTCACCATCTTGCTCGACAAATTGCCAAACATCTCAAAATCACCAATCACCAATCACCAATCACCAATCACCAATCACCAATCACCAATCACCAATCACCAATCACCAATCACCAATCACCAATCACCTTTCACCTTTCACCTTTCACCCTTCGACGCGCTTTACGCTTGCTCAGGGCAGCCCTTTCACCAACCGCGCTAGCGCGCCCGCCCAATCAATCGGTCAAGCGACACCGCAGCGATAATCAGTCCGCCCATCACCACCAATTGATAAAAGGTGGGAATCTGAAGAATATTCAGTCCGTTGTTAATCGTACCGATAATTAGCCCGCCAACCACCACCGAAGGGATTCTGCCGCGACCACCGAAAAAGCTGGTCCCGCCAATAATGGCCGAGGCAATGGCAAAGGTCTCAAAGTTCTGACCCGCTCCGGGCTCTGCTGCCCCAAGGCGAGCCGCAGATAACACACCGGCCAATCCAGAGCAAACCCCCGAGATCACAAATACAACCAGGGTATGTAATTTTATATCAATCCCGGAAAAGTAAGCCGCTTCCCGATTCCCGCCTACCGCATAGATGTTACGCCCCAGACGCGTGTGCACACTCATAAACCAGAGAACGGCTGCTACCGATACTGCCAACAACACTGGAGCCGGCACGATCCAGACATTCCCGGTTAACGCTAGAATAAAACTATAAGGAAAGCCGAATACTGGATTTGCTCCGGAGATAATCATGGTTAAGCCGCGAAAGATCGCGTTCGTACCCAGCGTAATGATGAAAGGATGGAGCCCGGTATAATTTACCAGCAGCCCGTTGCATCCACCTAACACGACCCCCATTAGGACGCCGCCCAGTATTACCGCTAAAAACGGGTTCATTCCACTGACCATTAGTTTCCCCGTAACAATCCCGGTTAGTGCAACTACCGACCCTACTGACAAATCAATGCCGGCAATCAATATGGCAAAAAACTCCCCGAGCGCGGTGAGGATCGTAATCGCGCTCTGCACAAAGATCTGAACGATGTTGTCCGGCTTGATGAAATAGTTCGGCGAAAGCGAACTGAACAGAATGATGATGATGATCAGGATGCAAAACGTACCGAAGCGATCCCACAGCTTAGCCAGCCGGGTCACTGGGAGTTCCCTCCTGAAATGGCTAACTCAAGGATTTGCTCTTCTGATGCCGAAGTCCCTTCCAAAATCCTCACTATTCTGCCTTCCTTGAACACCGCGATCCGATCACAAACCGCTAAAATCTCCGGGAGTTCGGAAGAGACCATGATGATCGCTTTCCCGTGGCCGGATAGTTCCCGCATGATTCTGTAAATCTCGGATTTAGCCCCGATATCAATGCCGCGAGTAGGCTCATCGAAGATGAAAACGTCGGGATGAATACAAATCCATTTGCCCACCAGAACTTTTTGCTGATTGCCGCCAGATAATTCCGTTATGTTTTGATCAATGGAGGAGCACTTGATGCCCACAAGTTTGCGTTGTTCTTCCGCTATTCGGTCCTCTTCCCTCCGCCTGATCAATCCCCACATCCCGCGGAGCGGTGAGATCTTCACGCTGCGAGAAATCACCACATTGTCTTTGATCGAGAAGTTCGGCATGCACCCGGTCTGCAACCGGCTTTCCGTGATATAGGCCATCCCGTTCTTTAGCGCTTCGACCGGCCCCCGCGGCGTGATATCGCGACCGTGCAATTCTATCTTGCCGCTCCGCCGCGGCATCGTTCCAAACAAACAGTTCATCAGCTCGGTACGACCAGACCCAACCAGTCCGGCAAATCCTAGAATTTCCCCGGCGAAAAGGTCAAAACTCACGTCATGCACCGATCTCCGGTCTCGGCTGGAGACGTTGCTAACCTTCAATACCGGAGGCTGCCCGTGATCGATGACCGATTCGTTTAAAAAATATTGCTTCACCGTCCGCCCGACCATCATGCGAACCAAATCGTCGTTAGTGACCGTTCCGACCATACCGCTCCCGTTCGTCGAACCATCTTTCAGCACCGTGAAGCGGTCTCCGATTTGTCTGACTTCATCCAGCTTATGCGAGATAAAGACAACCGCTCTGCCTTCCTGGCGGAGCTGGCGGACAATCGCGAATAGACGAGCGACCTCGACGTTTGTGAGGGAAGAGGTCGGTTCATCCATCACCACTACCCTGGCTTGGCGCATCAGGGCCTTGGCGATCTCGATCATTTGCCGATGGGCGATCGATAGGTGCCGGACGGGTGTTTGCACATCGATTTTCAAACCCAAACTCTGCAAGGCGGCACTGGCTTCCCGCTCCATCAACGGCCAATCCACCACCCGCATCCCGAGTCGCTTTCGTAGCGGAATTCGCCCAACGAACAGATTCTCCAGCGCGGAGAGCTCATTGATCACGCTGAGCTCCTGATAAATAATCGCGATCCCCAGATGAGCCGCCTGCGTTGGGGTAAGGCTAGTATGCGGGTGCCCGTCGATGATGATTTTCCCTGACGTCGGCGGATAAGTCCCCGACAAAATTTTCATCAAGGTCGACTTGCCCGCGCCGTTCTCGCCCAAGATAACGTGCACCTCGCCAGGATAAATATTGAGATCCACCCCCTGCAACGCACGCACACCCCCGAAAGTCTTGATGATGCCTTTCATCTCGACCAACGGCAGTGAAGATGCCTGCGGCGCACTCATAGAAGAGAACAGAGCAAGTAGTGGAGTGTTGGAGTAGTGGAGTAATGGAGTGTTGCAGTATTGGCGCGCCGGAGTGAGGCGCCGTCCACTTAGTCAACTCTGTCCACTAAGTCCACTCCGTCGACTCACCCATCACTTCTTAGTCACCAAAATAGAATCGATCGCCGTAAATTTCGGCTCTGCATCGGTCGCGATCTGTTTGCCGCTCTTGGCTGCCTCGACCAGCAGATCCAGGCCGGTTGCTCCTACCTTCGCGGGATCTTGAGCCACCGTAGCGGTCAAACGACCCGCATCAATCATTTGCAACGCCTCTGGGGTTCCATCCGTACCTACCACCAAAATCTTACCAGCTTTACCTACGTTCTGGACGGCCTGCATCACTCCCAACGCCATCGTATCGTTACAGCAATAGAACGCCTTCAAATCGGGGTTCGTTTGCATCACGTTCGTTGCCACATCCAGGGCTCGCAGCCGGTCCCAGTCCGCAGGTTGGCTCGCCACTAGTTGGACATTCTTGGCGCTCTGAAAAGCTTCGGTCGCTCCTTTCTTACGCGCTTCGCCCGACGCCGCGCCGGCCTTACCTTCAACAATCGCTACTTTGCCCCCACCGGCGCCGAGTTGCTGAACGATAAAGTCGGCTCCTTTCTTACCCACCGCAACATTGTCGGTCGTGATAAACGCCTCCACGTTACCACCGGCCTGTTTCAAGCTGGCCACGTCGACCTTCTCATCCAGATTGACGAGGAAGATCCCTTTTTTATAAGCCTTGGCGGCCGGTTGCACCAGGTTCACGGCCGAGATCGGCGCAAAAGCGATTCCTTTATAATTCTTGTTCAGCGCATCTTCGAATAACAAGAGCTGAGCTTGCACATCGCTTTCCGATGGCGAGGCAGAGATGTCGACGGTAACCCCGAGTTTCTCCGCTTCCTTTTTGATTCCTTCCTGCATACTCACCCAAAACGGGTTCGAGAGGGTCTTTAGCACGATGGCATAATCGGCAGCCGGCGCCCGGCTGGAAAAGCCGGCCAGGGCAACCGTCAAGGCGGCTGCAATAATGGAGGTTTTTATTTTCATTTTCCGGGGGTCAATCAGAGCTTTGGTTGGTTCTTCACTCGATACGTCTTGACAGGTTCGCTGTCGAACGAAGCGAAAAACGGATTCAATTCTAATGGTTTGAATTAATCTTTCAACCCGAAAACCGGCCGTAATGCTTCGTAAAGCACTCCGGTCGCCACCCCAATCAAGGCTGCTTCCTGGTTCAACCGCGCCCGCTCAACCCGGGGATAGAATAACCGGTCATCCGCTCGTTCAACGCGCCGTATTTCCCCTAATGCCGCCACTAAGTCATCCAACAAAACCGCCGGCACCGGACCACCTAGCAACACCACGTCCGGATTCAATAGCGGTCCCAGCACCGGAAGAATGGTCCAAAACCTGCACGCCGCCTGGTTCACCCAACGCCAATACCGTTCGGGTTTTTCCGTTCGAATCCTTTTTACCAATTCCTCCGGCGCTTTCTTGTCCCAATCCACCGGGCCCAAATCCCGCAGAAATGCGGAAAAGGAAAAATAGGTCTCCAAACAGCCGCGGCGCCCGCATTCACACAGCCGCGCCGTCTTACGCTGCTCGGTTTCCAGGATCGCCGGCAGATGCGCAATTTCGCCGGCTAAGCCGTCACTGCCTCCGAAATGCCGTCCCCGATAAATGATGCCGCAACCTAAGCCGATGCCGAAATAAACGTAAGCTAGACAGCGATGCGTTTGGCCAAACCGCTCCCAGTACTCGCCAACCGCAGCTGCATGAGAATCCGTTTGAATCAGGAACACCTGTCGCGCCGTAGCTTGCGAAGGCGGAACTTGTCGCGCCGTCTTGTCCGCCATAGTCCCGCGTCCGCGGGACGGATTCGACAACTTGCGGAAAGCTTCTTTGATCCTCAATCCTCTCCAACCTTCGGCCAGTAAAAGATGCGGATGGTCGATCTGATCTCGAATCGCGTCGTACAAACCCGAAAAAGCAATCCCCACCCCCAGCAGATGTCCCTCCGCTCCCGGGATCGCCCTAAAATCCTTCAAAAACTTAGCCAGTGTTTTTAGTGCCTGATCCGGCGATGGCGAAAGGACGGAGACCGACCGTCTGGCCAGCGGTTCTCCCGCGAGATTCAGGATCAAACCGGAGATATGATCGCGATCGATTTGTAGCCCAATGCTGCAAGCGGCATCACTCCGCAGTTCAAAAGGCGCCGACTCTGCACCTCGAGCCGTCAATCGCTGCGGGGGAAGCTTTCGGACCCAGCGCCGTTTGTGCAATCTTTCCAGAATGTTTGCCACCGTTTGAAAGGTCAAACCGGTCCGGGCCGCGATCTCCGCCCGAGTCAGCCGGCGATGCAGTTGAAACAGATGCAGGACCAATTGTGTGTTGTGCGACCGTTGCAGGATCGCATTGATACCGGGAGTCTCCTGACCACTCTCGACCGAACCAGATGACGGATTCTCAGGAAAATTCTTGGATGAGTTGAGCATGTGATTCTGGGGGCCAAGCATTTTTCCTTGGAGCAGCCTCTCTGGCAAGGGCGATCGGGTTTGCCGTTAGGCGGCCTGCCGTTTGCAGTTGGCGGTTACTCGGTACCCTGGCGCTCGTTCTGCCAATCGTCCTCGTCCTCGTTCTCGTCCTCGAATTGGTTCTGCGAGGAGTCGCCGCTTCAGCACCTCCAACCCGCTACACAGGTGCAATTCGGACTTGGCGCAATGAGGACGAAGCGCCCTCACGACAAACCTTCCACATCGCACTGGACTACGCCCTGGCGCGGTGAAAGGCTGCTTTAACTAAGAATCCCATCTTGACAAAAGCAACCCTCTGAACATGTTCATCCGAACATAATTACGGGAGCCTTTCCCTGTAATTCAATCCAACCCAACCAGATTCCAAAACTCCACCTCAAAACCAATAAACCCGAAGACCCCATCTTATGGCCACGAAATCAATTCCCGAAGGTTATCACTCGATTACGCCAAGTTTCTGTGTCGATGGCGCCCAAAAATTCATCAGTTTCATTAAAGAAGTCTTCGACGCGCAAGAGCGGTTCAAAATGGAAGGCCCTGGCGGAAAAATCATGCACGCTGAACTAAGTATCGGGGACTCGACCGTTATGGTAGGCGAGGCGATGCCGCAATGGCCGGCAAAGTCGAATTCCTTGTATGTCTATGTGGATGACGTTGACGCGGCCTACGAACGCGCACTGAAAGCAGGCGCTACTTCAGTGCGAGCACCAGAGAACGCGTTCTACGGAGACCGCAATTCGTCGGTTCAGGATTCTTTCGGCAACCTATGGGGCATCGCTACTCATATTGAGGATGTACCCCCGGAAGAACTGAAAAAGAGAGCTGAAGCGTTCCAAAAGCAGTGCGCCAACGCAACAAGCTAGGGCCGGCACGGTAAAAACGGTAGGGATGAGCTCATCCGGGCGTGGCTAACGTCACCGGTTGAATAGCCCCGGACGAGCGGAAGCTCGTCCCTACCGAAATCTGGCTACGGGCCTTTCCCAAACGGGCTGTCCACGATAACTTGAGAGCACACTGGACACGCCCCATGAATGACTCTGACCTTCTGGTTCGCGACAAGGCCGTTTTGCTCGAGCGCGAAGACTCGATGCGCCTGCTTATCGAGAGCCTCCAGGAATATGCGATCTTTCTTCTCGATGCTAGCGGTCGCGTGGCTACCTGGAATCCCGGAGCGGAACGCATAAAAGGGTATCGTTCGGACGAGATCATCGGAAAACATTTTTCCTGTTTCTATCTAGAAGAGGACAGAGTTGCCGGGAAGCCGGGGGCAACGCTGCATGACGCTTTGGTCAACGGTCAGTCTCAGGACGAAGGTTGGCGGCTGCGTAAGGATGGTCGGAAGTTCTGGGCTCGGATCACGATCGGTCGGCTACTCGATACGGATGGTCGTTTACTCGGCTTCAGCGAAGTCACCCGGGATCGGACTGCCCGAAGAAACATCGAACTGGCGCTGCACGAGAAAAACGTTGCCCTCCAGAAAATGGTGGAGACCAGGGACATGTTCCTTGCCAATATGTCTCACGAACTGAGGACACCGTTGAACGGCATCATCGGTTTTGCTGAGTTCTTGGCTGATGAAAAACCAGGGCCGGTCAGCTCGAAACAAAAGGAATATCTGGAAGACATCCTGCAAAGCGGCAAACACTTGCTTCACGTCATCAACGATGTGCTCGACCTCGCCAAGGTAGAGGCCGGCAAGATGGATCTTACGCCGGAGACATTTTCAATCCGCAAAGCCATCGATGACGTATATGCAGCACTCGAGCTGACCGCCCAGAAGAAGCGGCTACAGATAACGGTTCATCTGGATCCCGATTTTGACGAAGTGACCCTCGACCGCAACCGGTTTAAGCAAGTGCTTTACAACCTCTTCTCGAATGCCGTTAAGTTCACGGACGATGGCGGCTCCGTTGAAGTGAGCGCCACCAAGATTGACGAGGACCGCTTCCGGTTGATCGTGGCGGACACCGGTATCGGCATCAAACCAGAGAATTTGAAGCGCTTGTTCAAGGAGTTCGAGCAGATCGATCCTGGACGCCGCCGCGGTCAAGGTACAGGATTGGGCTTGGCTTTGGCCCGAAGAATTGTTCAACTGCAGTCGGGAACTATTGACGTCCAGAGCGAATTCGGCAAAGGAACACAATTCACGGTTGTGCTGCCGCTAGCTTTGCCGCCGCTTGAATTTGGGTCCGAATCTTGAAACCAAACGAGACTAAAACCGACGCCAATCCAACTCCCGCCACTATTCTGGTGGTGGACGATAATCCGATTAATTTGAAACTAGTCTCAGATCTTCTGATGTTTGAGGGTTATCGGGTCCTCAAGGCAGAAGACGGCGAGGAAGCTGCCGCGAGTGTGGAGGCGGAACCGCCCGACCTAATTCTGTTGGACGTCGATCTTCCGGGAATCGATGGTCTGACCTTGACCAAGAGACTGAAGAGCGACCAGGGAACGGCCGATATCGTTATTGTGGCTCTGACGGCTTTCGCGATGAAAGCCGACCGAGAGAGAGCGATGGCCGCTGGATGCGACGCGTATGTGACGAAGCCGATCGACACGAGGGGATTGCCGGCCCAAGTCGCAGAGCTACTTCAGCGCGGGAAGAAGGAAAAACATAACCACTGACTGGAGGACGACTATTAACATTCTGGCCGTAGAAGATAATCCGTTGCATCTGAAACTGGTCCACGTCGTGCTTAGCGCCGCGGGCCATCGGGTTAGTGAAGCAAGAGCTGGTAGCCAAGCGATGGAATCAATCAACCGCGAAAAACCAGAGATGATCATCATTGATATGTCACTTCCGGATACCGACGGGTTAACGCTGGTGCGCAAATTGCGGTTGGACCCTCGAGCCAAGAACATTCCTGTCCTGGCCGTTACCTTTTACCCGGAACGCTATAGCCGGGCGGAAGCCATAGCCGCCGGTTGCGACGCCTACCTCGTTAAACCGATTAGTACCAGAACATTGCCAGACCTGGTCAAAAGAGTCGCCGCCTCCGGGAGGTAGCGAAGAGGTTCTAGGTTTTAGGTTTTAAGTTTTAAGTTGTGTGCTGCGCCTCCACCCGGCGGTGCGTCAGAAAGCCGCGGTTTCGGAGCATTGGATGCTCAACTAGAACCTAAAACTTATAACTTAGAACCTACAACTCTATGGTCCCTGCCAGCGAACGACAGGAATTCCTGCGCACTATTCCCATCTTTGCGGGACTCAACGAAGCCGCTTTATCAGAGCTGGTTAACGTAGTCGAAGAAGTCTCGGTTGAAGCTAACGAAGTGATCGTCAGAGAAGGCGAGGCCGGCAACCGGATGTTCATTATCTATTCGGGTCGAGTCGAAGTGGTCAAACACCTGGACCAACCTAAGGAAACCATTCTCGCTATGTTCGGGCCGCGAGATTTTCTTGGAGAAATGTCGATGATCGAATGCGTGACTCGCTCGGCTTCCCTGCGCGCTGCCGACCAGACTTTCCTTTTTGCGCTGAAAGGGACTGACCTGTACCGGCTATACCGCCATCAACCGGATCAGTACGCCATCGTTATTTTGAATATCGCACGCGACTTATCACGGCGGCTCCGCTCAATCGATGAAAAATTCGCGGCGATTTCCCACTGAAGACGGTTCTATGTTTTAGGTTTTAAGTTTTAGGTTGCCATGATGTCTCCGGCGTTGGACAGCGCGCTGAACTTCCAACCTATAACCTATAACCTATAACTCCCTCGGTCGGTTGTCGTTCATCCGGCCAGTACACGTAGTTCGAGCCGCAGCGCGGGCAGGTTACCGGCCAAAGCATTACGACACGAGGCAGTACGCCTCGGTTTTTGGCATCGCTCATGGTTTCCGCCATCTGCCGCTCCCCCGCATCACATGCGGCTTTGGCCGTTTCGAGTCCGAATGGAGCTCCACAGCTAGGACAGGGCAAACTTGCCAGCTGCGCCAAACGTTTTTGGTGTCGGCGACAAATAGAATACTCAAGATAACGTAGGCCCAGAAAGAATGCTGCTATCGCCGCGACTGAGAGGAATCCAATGATGTTCACCGTCGCTCTATAACCTATAATCGTTCACGCCATCCAATTGCCTCCATCCACCCCGTATGTCTGGGCGATCACGTAGTCGGAATCGTCAGAAGCAAGAAAGACCGCACAGCCCGTCACCTCTTCCGGTTGACCCATCCGGCCATAAGGGATTTGCCGGCTTACCTGGCGTTTCTTTTCACCGACGGGTATGTTATCTAGGCTAGCAAACTCACTATCAACGACGTCCCACATCGGGGTATCGATAATCCCCGGAGCGATGGCATTGACGTTGATCCGATGTTCAATCAAAGCCAGACCAGCCGACTGGGTGAGGCTAATCACGGCTGCCTTGGTCGCACAGTAGGCCGCGCCTAACCGCTCACCGCGCCGGCCGGCTTGACTCGATAAATTGATAATCTTACCGCCACGTCCTTGCTTTATCATCTGTTTCGCGACCGCTTGCATCGTGAAAAACGTGCCATCGACGTTGATGGAAAAAAGCGTCGACCATTGCTCACGAGAAACCTCGGTTACCGGAGTTAACGCATAAACTGCAGCGCAGTTGACGAGAATGTCGATACCACCGGCTCGCTCGGTAACTACCGCGACCAAATGGTCAATCGATTCTTGCTTCGTCACTTCTAAAGGAACACTGAAGGCGCCTGCGCCGAGGCTCTTGGCCAATGCCTCGGCAGCGGTTTCATCGCGATCGGCGACGACTAATCGCGCGCCTTCATCAAAGAAACGTTTCACAATGGCTTTTCCGATCCCGCTCGCTCCCCCAGTGACAATGGCAACTTTGTCCGCGAGTTTCATATTTCAGAATCAGATAACGAAAACCAGGCGCATCGTCGAGTGTTCGGTGGGGCGAAAAACTCGACATTCTGTGTTCAGAAATGGCCGAATTTTCGCACCTGTAATCCCGTTGGTTTCGCCCCTCCCAGGAGAAAACCATCTGGCATAGGACATGCTTTATGAGAAGAGCGTATTTATGAAGTACGCACAATTCCATGCGCTCTATGAAGCGCTCAAGGAAAGGGTGGGATCAGTCAAGAAGCTTAAGACACGCTAAGCTCTTACTCTGAGCAACCCTTTCGAAATCGGCGAAGGAGCTCTCTCCTTCGATGGGAGAGGATTCTCTCTCAATGTCCGAACCTGGCGACCGAGTAGCTACGCCTGCTCGAACTGTTTAACAGAATAGAGGACTGCTGTTTTTGAGGGGTTGGATGTAGCGAACGGAGAATCGGCGCTGTCACAACCAAAAGGGGAAACATGAAGCGAATTATATTAGCGGTAATAATTTTCGTTGGCACAGGACTTCTCGTCGGCGCCGTTTCGTTCAGCCAGGAACCATTGCACTATCGTCTAGCCAGCGACCCGGCTGTCCATGGCAAAGGGAAAGATGGTGAATGCATGGACTATGCGGTCGCTCTTTCCTCAAAGCTCGCCGCTAACGGAATCCATGGCCGGCTCATTTTTTATCGATGGCACATCCGCGACACCGACGTAACCGGCAGTCACGTGTTTGTCGTGTACAACTTACCGGACAACTCCGAATGGATTGTCGATAATGAAAACGACCATCCGCGCGAAGTACCGACGGACGCTAGCGCGATGCAACTCGTCTATCTGTTAAGCAGTAATAGATCCGCTGGGGTAGACGTAGAACTGCAGGACGGCCTGAATCATCTCAGCTTTTTTTAACCGCTAAGCGAACAGGAAATTGAACCGCGAATAGACACGAATAAAAGATAAAAGTCACCATAGAGTCAGAGTGCACCGAGATGTCTAAACTCTCATGCAGTCTCTTGCTTCTTCGCGATCCCGGATGTCTTGCGGCCAACATTCGCGTCCATTCGCGTACTTTTGTCTTCGTGTCCTCTGTGCCTCTGTAGCGAAAAATTTGGATTTTATTCGCGTCAATTCGTGTCCATTCGCGGTTAGGTTTCGTATGGGAGATATTCCGGCATCCATTGAGACTCCGTTACGCGCCTGCGAAATTCCGTCTCCTCGAGCTTAGGTGCGAGGTCCGCTTGCTGCGCGGCTGATCCCACGGCGAATGCGATCTCCCGGGCAACGTCTCGGATTTTCTGCACTCCTGGCAGCAATGAAGCCGTCGGATCTTTGAGCGCCGGTGAATTTTCTCCCAAAGCATTCGCTGCTGCGAGCAGCATCTTATCGGTTACTCGGCGCGCTTCCGATGCCGCTAACCCCAGACCCACGGCGGGAAAAATATAAACATTGTTACACTGCGCAATATCGACGGTTTTTCCGCCGTACTTAACGGGACTAGATGGTGAGCCGGTGGCAACCAGCGCTCTGCCTTCGGTCCAGGCAATCAAATCCGCAGCCTCTGCCTCAGAATGACTAGTAGGATTGGACAATGGAAATATGATGGGGCGCTCTGTCTTTCGAGCCATTTCTCGAACGATCGCTTCGGAGAAAATTCCATGTACGGTCGATAGCCCAATCAAGGCCGTTGCTTTGATCTGGCCAATCAGTTCGGCTAAACCGAGCGTGCCTTGTTCATTCCGCGGCCAATTGGCGACTTCGTTTCGATCTCGTGCGTAAGTCTTCTGTTCCTCGGTGAGGTCACGACGATCTGAATCTAGCAAGCCGTCCTTATCGACAATCCAAAACCGTGCTAGCGCTTCTTTCTCCGATAAGCCTTCGGACAACATCGCGAATCGCAAATAGTCAGCGACACCAATCGCGGCCGAACCCGCGCCGACAAAAACTATTTGATGCTCCGAGATCTTCGTTTTCGCAACCTTAGATGCTCCGATGATTGCGCCTAGAGTGACCGCTGCCGTACCTTGGATGTCATCGTTGAAGGTTAGCAATTCATCTTGATAGCGAGTCAAAATTGGCCGCGCATTACGAGTGGCGAAATCCTCCCACTGCAGACAGGTCTTGGGTAATTCTGCCTTAACTGCCTTAACAAACCGATCGATAAATTCGTCATATTCCCGCCCGGTTATTCGCTCATGCCGCCACCCGAGGTATTCTGGATCCTGCAAGCGTTGCTTGTCATTAGTACCGACATCAAGAACGATCGGTAGCGTCCGGGAAGGATGGATTCCACCGATCAGCGAATAGAGCGACAGTTTCCCAATCGGAATACCCAGGCCACCAAAGCCTTGATCCCCAAGTCCCAAGATCCGTTCGCCATCCGTCACAACGATCACGTCGACTTCGGCATTGGGACGGTTGCGTAATATTTGCTGGATTGAATCCCTCAACGGATACGAAATGGCCAAACCTCGGGGACGCCGATAGATGTGGCTAAATCGCTGGCAGGCTAACCCCACGATGGGCGTATAGACGATCGGCATCATCTCGACCATGTGATCGAGCATTAGCCGGTAGAACAGCGTCTCATTGGCATCCTGAAGCTGGCGCAAAAAGATGTGCTTCTCCAGATCGTCAGACTTTACTTTAAACGCCTCGTATGCCCGCACAGATTGCTCACCCAAACTCTCAACCTGTGGAGGCAATAAGCCGTGCAAGCCAAAAGCGCTGCGTTCCTGATCGCTAAACGCCGTCCCTTTATTCAAGAGCGGCGTATCCAATAGATCCATCCCGCGTAGTCCGGCAGGGATTTTTACCGCGTTGACGTTTGGCATAAAATCATCCTTTGTTCGTAGCCACAGTCCACAATGGCGCGCATTTTGTCATCTCAACAATTGCAGAGTGGAGTCACTGTCTGGCCCAACGCTTGGAGGCGAGCCGTCTAAAACAGATTGTAGCCGTCAATCGAGCATCGTTTGACGGGCGGAAGCAGCTGTGACTGGTTGCCGTATGAAGGGTTATCTCTTGTTGGTCGCAACCATTTTGGGTTTGGGCGCTCTCATCTTTCTCGCCGGTTGCGCAGAAGATTCAGGTTGGAATACCGGATTCATGGGCACGCCCATGAACTCAAATGCGACCCCGAGCGATTCATACCGCTAAAGACGCAGACGCCTAGAAAGCATTCGGTGCTTCTCCCGGTCCCTACAGGGACTGTAGGACTTCATCCCGAAGGGATGACAGGACTCAGCCCGGGGTTTTAACCCCGGGTAGGTACACATCATAGACCCGCCCTGCCTGTCCGCCATAGTTCCGGGAATGTGGGACGAAGGAGGAAAAGGGCGACAGATGATTCGTTCCGACATTTCGTTCGCCGTTCGATTAACGAATGCCGACTCTACCCGCCCCGTTGGGGCGGATCATTTTTTGGATCTATACCCGGGGTTAAAACCCCGGGCTGAGTCCTTTCATCCCTTCGGGATAAGCATGCCTTCCAGGCAATCCAGCACGCGCGGGGTGCCCGGTTCCCCTCATTCGGTCCCATGGGACCACACTTATATTCGGTCTCGACGGGACCACACCCCACACGACACGCCTCAGCAAATAAATGGAACTCGCTTCACCGCTTCGGCGTGCCTCGCCAACCGCCAACCGCCAACCGCCAGCCGCAAACGGCTAACGGCTAACCGCCGCCCCTCATTGCGCGGTAACAACTAACGTCATATTTGGCCCCGAGGGTGTCTGAACCACCACTTCGCTACCACGAGTTGTCGCGATCGTTTTGTACTTCACCGCCGTCCCACCGAGCGTAACCGAAATGGGTTTGGTTCCGGCCGGAATCACATAACCGATTTGCACATTGTACCCTGTCGGAGCGGTGACTGTCGTCGTGTACTGGTTACCATTCTGTTTAGCACCCACCGCGATGGTCCCGGTCCCTACCCGAAGGTTATTGACCGAAAGCGTCGGCCAAGCGGCAGGCAGCTCTGGAATCACCACCAACTGCCCATTCGGAACGTCGGGCCGAACTCCTAAATAATGATAGATGATGGGCCATTCCACCCCGTACGAAGACCAAGCCTGCATCACCATCGCCCGTCCGGTGAACGCCTGGAAGTAGTTGTAATCAGGGCTGTTGAACAGCTCCGGTAACGCACCTGGCTGCTCGATATCTAACTCGGAAGCGACAAATTCCAGGTACTCTAGCGACTTGTCCATCCGGCCATAGTTGGCTTCTGCAACCGCCATCACCCCGGTGTTTACCGCCGACGCCTGTCGGCTGCCGGTGCTGGTAGAGGTTTGCGCTTGCTGATAAAACCCGGTCGCCCCGGTGAAGATCGGACTCGGCAGTTGGGTGTTCTCCAGTTGAGTCAACGCCGCTGCCCCGTGTTGGACCGAAGCAAAAGCCGTCTCCATGGGAGTCGCGTTTGTCCAATAATATTGTTGGAGTTGAGTGACTGGCGCACTACCCGTGGCTGCGCCGGGATCGGTTGGAACCTGATGGTTCAGGGCCAATGAATCGGCGTACAGGCCGAGGCTGGTCATCCACCAATCAGAATCAAACTTGCCCGCCAATTTAGTAGCCAAGCGGGTCGCCCATTTAGCGGTGGCACTATCCCCTTTGGACGTCGCCATTTCGGCAAGATCGTTCAGAGCGCGGATGGTATAGACAGCCACATCCAGTTTTTTCGCGCCCATGCCGGTCGCTTCCACCATGCCGGCGCCTTCCGGCCAACCATCAGGATAGGTATCAAGCGAAGTCTCCAGGTAATTAAGGCCGGTCTTGATAAAGTCATAGTTTTCGTCTCGAAAACCGTTGTCTCCTGACCAACGCCAAACTGTCGCCACGGCACTGGCGAACTCAGCCGTCTCGTTGGTATCGCCCGGCTGCGCGTTTGTGCCAAAATAAATGGAACCGTCAGTCACAATTTCGTGCAGCACTTTGCCGGTGCTACCGTTCACCGCTTGGGAAACGCTTCGAACCAGGTTCAAATGGTTCTCCGCCGTCTCCCATTGACCCGTTGCTACGAGACCAAACGTCGTGTACGCGCCGTCGGTTCCGAAGAACCAGGGATAGTCCGGATATCCGGCGCCGAACCCTGACAAAAGCGGAAACTCGGCCAGGGGAGACGGATAAACGGTCCCTTCTTTGGTATCACGAATCTCGGCATTCAAAACGGTGCGACTCATGTCCGCCAGATTCAGTTTTGCCCAATTAAACGCATCCTGAGCGGCTTGATCCGGAATCGTGACATTGGAGAGGGCCAGAACGGCAACCCGTTGATCAATCTTGCGACTTAAGAGCGAATCAGGAGCCGCCAGCCCGGCAAAAATCGCGCCGTAAGCTTCCCCTTTGAATACATGCGTACCGGCAACACCGAACCAGATCTCAACCGTCGAACCAGCCGCAATCGTGAGATCCCAGGAGAGCTGACCGGTCGCTTCGTTGTTTTGACCGGCCCCTAGCCCGCTCGCGCCGACAAACTTTACTGAATCCTGTGGCCCCTGTTTTGTAGCTCGGCCGGCAACCATTGCGTACCACGGTTGATCCGGCTCCGAGAAGGTCAATCCCGAAATCAGCGGGTCGAATTGGACATTATCTTGTTTGTCCAACTGGGATGAACTCGGTGTCGTACCAGACCAAGGAAAAGCCGGCAAAATATGGCTTACGGCTTGTAAACCGAGGGTGGTGGTGACGCTCTGGGACGATGTATTCTGGATCTGTAGTCCCACCAACACTACCGGTAGTCCATCCGGAGCAAATTCGGTTCTCGTGATTTGTAATCCATTCGTTGTCGGAAAATTGAGCTGCACGAACCCTGGGCCCGAAGTGAACTGTTGGGCCGCCGGCAAGGCAGAACCTCCTAACGACACACTGTAAGACTCAAGCAGCTTGATTGGGTGTGACCAGACGCCGCCCATCGTTCCCGTGATGTGCCAGCCGATCGGCTGAAAGGTTCCGTCTTGAACGCCCACGACATAGGCACGGTCGCCAGCCGCAACGTAACGTTTTTCCGACAGATTGGAGGTGGTGGAGCGAGTGGGGTAACCAGTTGGTTGCTGTGCGGTTAAAGACACAGGAGACGCAAGACAAAGCGTCAATGCCGCAAGGGAGGAGATGCGTACATCCATGTTTTTGTAACTCCTAGGTTGAACCCGTTGATCCTAGCTCAAAGGGTCCTGGGGGAAGGTTCTGTAGATACAGATAGTATTACGTAGATCGGTCAGCCTGCGGATGTGTCAAGTGTCCGTTCGCTCACGAATTTTTCAGTCGGGATGAGATCCTACCCATCCGTGCGCGGATCTGGGGCATGAACGCGCCACCGGCCTGGACGAAACCTGCTCATCACTACGGGTTCTCGTTAAAGTTTTTTTAATCTAGCGCCCTATTCACCCTTAATGCGACGGAGGTCTATTTCTAGCAGCCACATGTTCTGAACGGCTTTGACCGGTACTCGTCATGAAAGACTTCAACGTTCAAACCTCGCGTAACCCGAACGGATTTCGGTGTCTGGCCCGCGCAATGCAGAAGAACTCCGTCCGCCAACACGAATTCGCTACTTTGCTCCGGCTACTGGCGTCCCGCTTTCGTCCAGGATCTGTTGAGCACCGGATGCTGCGACTGGGATCTAGGTCTGCCCGCAGTAAAGAAGCAAAGCTCAGGCAGTTACTTCAGAACCTGGGCTGGAATGCTCGCCATCGGGGGCCGCCCACCCGGCAATTTCTTGTCTGGTTCAAAGTGACGAAGGCGGTGCCCGTTCCGTTAACGGTTCTGTTATTAACCTTCATTACCGCCAAACCTGTACGCGGCCAAATATTCGATCATTTCTATCCATGGAAGTCTCCCCAACAAGTGAAAGGTTCGACTCATTCCCTGCCGCGCCGTAGCATTGCGAAGGCGGGACCGACTGCCCCATACTAGGAGACGATCATGGCGCTAATTAACCTAACCTCAGCGATCATCCTTATCCTTCTCGGGATGCGACAGCTCCGCAAAGGGCTGGATCGGTTATTCGGAAACCAACTGGTCGAATGGCTCCAGAACACCGCTCAGAATCGATATAAGGGTTTTCTCGCCGGAATCGTAGCCGGCGTGATCTCGCCCTCGTCGAGTGCCATCGCCATGCTCTCGGTCCAAATGCTTAACCAAACGGCGCTGACAGCCGAGCGCATGTTAGCCGTTGTCCTTGGCGCCAACATCGGGCTCACCGTCACCGTTCAACTCCTCACCTTTGATCTGCAGAACTTTGCCGGCATTTTCATCGTAATCGGCGGAATTGGTTTCTTGTTTCTTAATCGGACTCTGTTTCGCGGGACCGGTCAGATTTTTTTGGGCTTGGGCTTCATCTTCCTAGCAATGAGCACGATCGCGAGTACCGGAAAGCTCGCCGCTGGTAACCAAGACATGCGGTTGCTGTTCTCGGTAATTGATCACTACCCCTGGCTGGTTTTTGTGAGCACCGCCTTGATGGCTCTCGCTCTGCAAAGCTCCACTGCCTGCATTGGGCTCGGCATTGGTTTAGCCAAGGGAGGCTTGGTCTCCGGCATTACACTGGTTCCTTGGGTTCTAGGGGCAAACTTGGGAATCGGGCTGACGATGATGATTGCTGGTTGGGCAAGTGTGGAGGCGCGGAGGCTAGCGATGGCTAGTATTTTGTTAAAAAGCTTTTTTGCGTTGCTGATTCTCATAGGCGGCTCCGGCCTGACTTCCTACCTGATGACCATCCTTCCGGGCGGCCTCGATCGACACGCAGCGGATCTGAACACAGCTTTTAATGTTGTGATTGCCGTGTGCGCCTTGCCAGTACTAGGCCTGAGCTCGCGCGTGCTCGGGTACCTGATTCCTGCCCAAACGTTAGAAGAACAGGATGAACCCGGCGTCTTTCTGGACCCGCTGCTCTTGCAAACCCCTTCGCTGGCCTTAAGCCAGGCAGCCAGAGAAGAATTGCGAATGTTGGATCACCTGAAATTGATGCTGCGGACGGTCTGGACCACGCGGACCAAAGAGAGTCGGCAGACCAAAATCAAAGACTTGCACGACCGGATCGTTGCGATCCAGGCGGCTATGAAAGACTATCTGAGTGAAATCGGGGACGAAAATCTCAGTGACAACGATATCGACTGGCGATTTAACCTCATCGACTACTCACAGGAGCTTGCGATCATTGCGACCCTGATCAAGAGGGATTTGACGGATGCCTCTCTTGAAACCGCTCGGGCTGCGAAGGATCTGGGCCCGGACGATCGGACAGAGCTGGAAAGCAACTTGAATAGAACGCTCGAGCGGATGCAAAAGGCGATGGTGCTCTTGATGACCCAGGACGTGAATATGGCGAATCGATTCATCCAGGAGAAAGAAGAGATTAGCAATCACTATCGCGCCATCCGCAGGCGCCACCTGGAAAAGCTGGCGCCGGGTCAGAAACTGGAGCCGAGCTTCTTTGATTTGCTGAATTGCTTTCGCCGGATCAACACGCATCTAACTGCCGTGGCGTATGCAATCGTCCGAAGCGCTAATGGCGACACTGGCACCCACGCCGTCGGAGCTGACCCGGACGAATCTTGCCTGTCTAGTGATGAGGCCGGCATCCATCAGAAAAGCTACGCACCGGCCTGAATCGGTAGGGAACTTGTCCCGAAGGGACATCAGGACTAAGCCCGGGGTTTTAACCCCGGGTGCGAATACCAGAAAATCGTTCGCCCTGTAGGGGCGGTAGAGGCAGGCTGGGAATCGACCGGACACTTGACGAGATCTAGAACAAACGATCTTCCGCCCTTTCAGGGCGGCTTCATAATATGATTTGTTCCCGGGTTAAAACCCCGGGCTGAGTCCTGTAATCCCTTCGGGATCGCAACCACCTCGCCCCCCGCTAGATCCAACTCTTAAACCGGGACAAGTACCACTTCTTAAGAACTTGGACCGCCAAACAATAGGCCAACAAAATTCCTCCCAGCCAAAAGAAATAGCTTAGCGGAACCGGCACCAACCCGATCGCTGACCCAATGGTGGAGAACGGTACTACCGCGGCCACGATCATCACGATGACGGTGCTGACCAGGAGCGGCCCGCCGGGCCAACTTTGGACAAACGGAATCTTTCGGGTTCGAAGCATATAAACGATGAGGGTCTGCGATAGGAGTCCCTCGATAAACCACCCGGATTGAAATATCGCGTGTTTACCGCCACTGTTTGCGTCGATCACCCAAGAAAGAACGCCAAAGGTGGCGAGATCGAACAAAGAACTGAGCGGCCCAAGAAATAGCATAAACCGTCCAATACTCCGGGTCTCCCAACTACGCGGCTTATCGACGTCTTCCGGATCAACTGGATCGAAGGCGATCGTTATTTGCGAGATGTCGTACAGCAAATTTTGCACGAGCAGCTGAAGCGGCAGAATTGGCAAAAAGCTCAAGAAAGCGCTAGCACCCAACACCGTCAGGACATTGCCGAAGTTAGAGCTGGCTGCCATCTTAACATACTTCACAATGTTGGCGGAATTGCGGCGCCCTTCCATGACCACATCAACCACGGTGGTCAGGCTCTTTTCCAGCATCACGATATCGGCGCACTCTTTGGCCACATCCACTGCCGTATCGACTGAGATACCCACATCCGCCTCCCTTAGAGCCGGGGCGTCGTTAACCCCATCGCCGAGATATCCGACCGTGTTACCCGCCAATTTTAAGGCTGAGATAACCCGGGCTTTTTGTAGCGGGCTTAACTTCGCGAATACAGTGGTACTAACGACCGCTCGCCGTAATACCTGGTCGTCCATGGATTCGACCTCGCTTCCCGACAACACCCCATCAACTTTCAGATCAACCCATTGGCAAATTCGCCTAGTTACCAGCTCATTGTCGCCAGTTAAAATCTTTACGGTAACACCACGTTGTTGCAGCGCGGTCAGAGCTTCTGCGGTCGATTCCTTGGGTGGATCAAGAAAAGCAATGAAACCGGCCAGTATCAGACCGGTTTCGTCGTTTATTCGATATTGGTAGTTTGCATCCTCCATACCGATTTGTTTGTAGGCGACCGCCAAAACTCGCAGGCCCGTTTCATTCATTTCGCTGCGGACCTGTAACACCTGTTTAACCAGTTGTGGCGCTAGCGGAATGATCTCACCACGAACCCTCGCGAACGAACATACGGAAAGCATTTCTTCGACCGCGCCTTTACAAATCAGCTCATGCTGCTGCTTTTCTTTCTCGACGATGACCGACATTCGCCGGCGTCCAAAATCGAATGGTATCTCGTCTACCTTTCGGTAAGTCTCACCGATGCGCAGAGCCTCATGAAGTTCGCCGTGCTCAAGAATGGCAGCATCCAGGAGGTTCTTCAGACCGGTTTGGAAATAGCTGTTCAGATAAGCATATTCCAGAACCTCATCATCCTCGTTACCGAGCACATCCAGGTGACGCTCGAGAATGATCCGATCAATTGTGAGTGTACCCGTCTTGTCCGTGCACAAAACGGTCATAGCGCCGAGATCTTCGATGGAGTTAAGTCGTTTTACGATCACGTGGTTACGAGACATCGCAATCGCGCCGCGGGTGAGATTTGCCGCGATGACCACGGGTAACATTTCGGGGGTCAAGCCAACCGCCACCGATAGCGCGAAAAGAAAAGAAGTACCCCACTCACCCTTGCTGAATCCGTTTAATAGGAAAACAATCGGTACCATCAGCAACATCGAGCGGATCAGCAACCAGCTGATCTGATTGATGCCGCGATCGAAACTAGTTAACGCCCGTTGGGCCATCGCTTTTCTTGTCAACGAGCCGAATAACGTGGCATCACCCGTCGCTAGAACGACCGCCGTCGCGGTCCCGCTTACGACGTTGGTCCCCATCAGACAGAGGTTCGACACCTCGGTTGGGTCTTCTCTACTCAATTGACGAGGCCTTCGATTCGGTTCGTGGAGGGTTTCGAACTTCTCTACCGGCAACGCCTCGCCGCTCAAAACGGACTGACTAACAAATAGGTCGCGAGCCGACAACATCCGCACGTCGGCAGGAATCATATCGCCGGCGCTCAGACCGATGATATCGCCGACCACAACCTCTCTCAGTGGTATTTCCTGGCGACGACTCTCGCCTTTATCACTAACTCGGAGCACGGTCGCAGTCGTGCCCACCAAGGCCCGGAGTTCGGCCATGGTCCGGCTAGACCGGTACTCCTGTACGAAACGCATCAGTACGCTGATTGTCACCATCACCAGAATCAGAAAACCGCCTTGTGCGTTTCCTAGAAAGAATGAGATCAGACTGAGCACGCAGAGAAGCGCGATGAACGGGTTTTCGAAATTTCGGAAAAACTGCCAGACCAAAGAGACCTTTCCTTTGGTCGTCACCGCATTAGATCCCCCCTTAAGTAGACGATCGTGCGCCTGCTGGTCACTCAATCCTTGTTCAGTGGTTCCCAAGGAGTGCAAAACCTCCTCTACGCTACTATAGGCGGCGTCGAGGGTTTGCGGACGAATGCGAAACGATGGAACTTTCCGTTTCTGTGCCGCGCCTTTTGGTGGTGTCCGACGACTCAGCATTGATTTAAACGCTGTCGTCGCGGTCCGCCTTCGTCCGGCTGACGCCGGACTTCGGCGCGACTGGTTGCGACTCACCCGCGGCCGCGGGACTACGGCGTGACCAGCTATCCACCGTCTCTCTCGCCTCAGATGTGGCCGCATCTCGGATGGAGAGAGTCACTTCATACCAGCCTTCATTTCGATTCGTCTTAACCTGCATGTTCTGCTGCAATGCGGCTAAGGCGGCCACAATTCGTCGCCCCAGCCCTAGATCCAGCGTCTCGTCTGAGTCCTCGGTCTTGACCTGGTTCTTGATGGACAAAATTGTAACGGGCGGTACCTGCTCTAAGGTCGCGTAGACAGTCCCTCGCCCGTGGCGGAGACTGTTAGTGAGTAGGCTATATAAGATCTGCTTCAAATACTTCGGATCTGCGCTAATCGGACTCTTCTGTGCTGTCACCTCGATCTGCCGGCCCTGATCGCGCGCCAAAAGACGATAATCCTGGGCGACGTCTTCTAACAGTTCCGCCAGGTCAAACCGGGTCGGATTCGGTCGCAGATGACCCTGCTCAGCGCGAGCGATCAACAGAGCCTGTTCAACATGCATGGTGAGTCGAAGTAGTTCCGTTTGAATCTCCTCAGCCAGAGCCGGCTCGATCTTGTCAGCCGCCTCTTCGATCTTCAACCGAATGATAGTCAAAGGTGCACGCAATTCATGGGCAACCTGCGCGGAATAACTCTGCAGCTGATGGAAGCTCAAACTGATTCGCGAAAGCAAACCGTTGATGTGGTCCTGTAACTCGTTGAGTTCTTTGTCCTCGGTCTGAACTTGAACCCGCACCTGGAGATGATTCGGTTCGATCGCGCTCAATTGATCGTTCAACGTAACGATAGGCGCAAAGGTCTTGCGGACTACTAACCAGCCCACGATCGAAAACGCGATCGCCATCAAGAGACCGAACAAACCGAAAACCTTGACCATCCCCGGGAGCCCTAGATTTGTCACCAACGCTGAACCAACATCGGCTTCGGCGCCCCTCCCCGTCGCCCCGGCTTCCAAGGCAGGTCGCATCAACAAATAGAGGGTCCCAAAAAAGGAAACCGAAACCGCGGTAAAGGTAAGAAAAAACCAAAATACAAATCTAAACCAAGCCGCTCTCATGAGTCGGGTTTCCGCAGAGCAAATCCGACACCACGCACCGTCTGCACAATCGGCACTAAACCCGGCTGATCGATCTTCGCTCGCAGATGGTTAACATAGACATTCACCACATTCGTCTGCGAATCGAAGAACTGGTTCCAAACCCGTTCGATGATCACCGCTTTGCTCACCGGTCTCGGGGCTGTCATCATCAATAGCTCCAGCAGCGCAAACTCACGGTTAGTAAGATCAATGACTTTTCCTCCCCGCCGGGCTTGATGGGAAACCAGATCTAGCTCCAGATCCTCGAATTTTAAGACGTTAGAGGCTTGGGGACGCTGTCTCCGCAGCAACGCTCGGAGCCGGGCCAACAGTTCGACGATGGAAAAGGGCTTCACCATGTAGTCGTCAGCCCCGACATCAAGTCCGCGCACTCGATCCTCGATTTCACCCTTTGCCGTCAGAAACAGAACGGGTACTTGAATATTCTTCCGCCGCAGCGCTCTGGCTATAGTAAAGCCATCGCGCAACGGCATCATGACATCCAGAATGATGGCGTCGTAAGGATTGTTCTCGGCTAGCCAGAGCGCTTCATCCCCGTCTTCTGCATAGTCCACCGCGTAACCCTCCGCGACTAAGGCTCGCCGCACGTGCTTCCCAATTCTGGCATCGTCGTCAGCAAACAGGATACGCATAACGTTAACCGCCTAACTCGCGTCCTTCAAAATGAGGACACCGAGCTTCCGCGATCGGAGCCAATGCGGTTCACCGCCAAACGTGTCTCGCCAGATCCAGCACATGATAAACCAATAAGAGCATCATGACGATCAAGTAAGCGCGCAAGATGAAAAGCGACCAGCGTACGCTCGGCGTCATCTTGAGCGGTGGCAAATGATCGGATTTCACCTTCTCTTCGGGGAGATCATCCAAAGGATGGATCACGTAAAAGAACTCGTCCTTGGGATCGTTGTTCAGCGGACCGGTTATTTGTTGAGATATTGTGCTCATAGATTCGGTTTTGTCCCGTAGGGACCAGATGAAGGTAGCCAGGCATGAAATGCCTGGAAATCGGCATCGAGAGGCCCGTCCCGTAGGGAACGGTATGATCGGGCTGTCGAGGGTTTTATTGGGCGGTGAGGAATACCCAGCGTCACACATCGTACCGTTCCCTGCGGGACGGATAATGTTCTCCCGTTTTCCAGGCATTTCATACCTGGCTACCCTCATTTCGTCCCTCCGGGACAAGGTATCATCTCTATCGAGGCTCATGTGCAGTCGGCAGACGACATCCTCGCTACTTAGTTACTGGGAAACCATGATGGCGCTAAGACCTGAGCCGCCAAGATGAGTGACAACAGAAACAAGACTCCGATTATGGTCCAGTTAATCACGTTGTTCCAAGGCCGGTTAACCCAGCGATCGCCCAAGAGCTGATGGTCGTTAAGCAAGAGTTGTAGAAAAACAATGGCGGACGGCAAAACGATGCCGGCCAGTACTTGCACACCCAGAATGATCAGCTGGAGTGGTGCGCCCGGGATCAACACCAGCGAAGCAGCAAACAACGTACAGACCGCATAAATAGAATAGAAGCCAGGGGCGTCCTTAAATTTGGTATCAAGTCCGTGCTTCCATCCGCGCACCTCGCTAAATGCCCACGCGCTGGAAAGAGAAATAGCGGTCGTTCCGAGCACAGCCGCATTGCAAAACATCAACAGAATGCCGTTCCGCACAAAGCTGTTCTCATAAAACGGCCGGATGGCATCCGCCATCTTAGCCGGATCCTCGAACTGAAGCCCATGGGTAAAGGACACGTTACCCACAATCATCATAGAACCGGCCACAACGATGGTGAAACAAGATCCGATAAACGTATCCAATCGAGCCCACTTCAAATCAGCGAATCGCAGACGTTTATCCGCAACACAGCTTTGTTGGAAAAAAAGCTGCCACGGAGCGATGGTGGTGCCGACGATCGCGATCACCAGGAAAACTAGACTGGTGGTGATGCCCCCGGCGGGAACGCTGGGAATCAACACGTGTTGCCCGACTTCTCCCGGCGGCGCATGTGAAAAGCACGCCATGACCACCCACACAATATCGATCAAACAAAGCACGCAGGTGATCCGTTCCCAGCGCCGGTAACTGCCGGCTATGACATGGATCACCAAGGCCACCGCCGCGATCGGAACTGAGAGGTATGGTGAGATACCCATCTGCTGCGTTGCTAACGAGATCGCGGCGAATTCGGTTACGAGCGTGAGAAAATTGACCAGCAAGAGGTCAAATAACGAAAAGCGGCCCCACCATTTACCGAACCGTTCATAGATCATGGCGGCGTGCCCTTTGCCCGTGGCAATCCCGAGCCGGGCCACCATCTCCTGAATAAAATAGCAGACTGGCAACAATACGAGCAGCACCCAAAGCAAATGCAGACCGTATTGGGCGCCAGCCTGCGTGTAGGTCGATACGGCACCGGCGTCATTGTCGGCCTCCATCACAATTAACCCGGGGCCGAACACCATCAGAAAGGTCAGCAGATTTCTGACCCAAGGACTTTTGACTTTGTATCCACGGGGACTCGCCCGAAGCTGATCCGGCGTGGTGGTTTGTGCGTTTAGATCCAAGGCTTCTCCTCCTTTGTGACAATCGATTCAATTGAGCTACGCCCATCCCAAGAAGGGCCGCTATCAGTAGCCTCAGGCAACGCGATTAAATTCGACCCAGGAGAAGCATTAAAAATTATTTATTGTTGGCGCCACCCAACATCCGGTGGGGCGAAAATCTCGGCGCGCCGAGATTTTCGCCCTACCGCACCCTCGCTCTTTGCAATCTTTTCCTCCCGATTCGGTCGCAGTATGCGAAATCGGAATCGAGTGCTAAAAGGGCACCTGGCTCTTCAATCCCCTCCCATTCTGCCACTTACGGCCGCGGGCCTCACCTCGGCACACAAATCGCTTAAAGGCCCATTTCGCGATTTATCGCTTGTTCTTATTAATGAAATTGCCAGAGACCGTCTTTGCCATACCGACTTACCGTCTTCGTGATGTTCCCGAAACGATTGAGGCTTACGACGAACATTTTTGGACCAACGGCCATTCGGTCAAAATGATCGTGTTCGATGACTCCAGCCTCGCTAATCACGAAAAATACTTTCCCAAACTCGAGAAGACCAAAACCGTCAACGACCTTTACTACGTCGGTCCTCGAGAGAAAGAGCAGTTCATCAAGTTTCTCAACAAGAAACTGCGGGACAAGAAACTCGAATCCTTAGTCCGAACGCTTTTCCGGCCCAGCTACGGTGGAAACCGTAATTTTTCTCTCATTTATACCTTGGGCTCATTCCTGGTCAGTGCTGACGACGATATGCGGCCCTATGCGCTGGTGGAGAGCAGCCCGGAGTCGCTCCGGCCGGATGAAATCAGTCGGGGACACCTGAAACAGAACGGTGACAACGGTTACGTCGAGAAGTCCTTCGATCTTTTGATGTCATTCAAGGATGTCCTCGGGAAAAAAGTCAGCGAAGTGCCGGACAATTTCGAGACCGGTAATCTTCTAATCGACACTTCGATGGATCTGGAGACGAATATCACCAAAGAGTTCGCCGTCGAAAATTCGCTCTTGCTGGAGCGTGGGTCGGTCTCCCGCAATGCGATCGTTAAAATTGCTCAGAGCTTTCGCACCGGAACCAACGATATCGACGCTCTTGACTACTTGGAGATGTATCTGCATGACGAACAGCAACAACACCGGGACCTGCATGAGCTCAACGCAGTCTACGTCCTGGAAAATTTCCGGCCGGTCGTAACCAACAAAAATTGGAGGATCGATTGCGGCGTTGCCGGTTACGACAACCGTTTAGGATTACCTCCCTTTTTCCCTACCCGGCTACGGTTCGAAGACTACATCTATCGTCTCTGGATCCAGCAAGATGGCATCGTCGCCGCACACACCGATGCGGCCCAGACTCATGTGAAGAACAACTACATGAGAAGCCCGCTAGCGATGGATGTTTTCAATGAGGAAATCTGCACCCTCCTGAAGAAGAAGATCAAATCGTCGTTGGAAAGCGTGGACGATCTCTCGATCCGATTCGATTACGAAGGTGAAGTCTCGCTCCAGGATAGCGAGGAAATCCTGGAACGGATTTCAGTCGTACACGCTCGCGTGGTCGATGGCGCGGCCAAAACCAAAATCCCGGAACGAAAAGAAGCTCTGCTACTCTTTGCCGAAAACCTAAGCCGTTCATTTTACGGGTTCGAACCGGATTTCTTTCAACAAAACGTCTCTCGTATCGTGGATGACGTTATTAGCCAGATCCACGCCGCACTCGAGATCTGGCCGACCTTGGTCGAGATCTGTTATTTCCATAAAGACAAACGGGAATTCCCGCACACCAAGGTGCAAAACAAAAAAGCGAAGCGCCGGAACGGCGCTGCGGTCTAACAGTAAGCGGTAGGGACCGCTGACTTATCTTATCCCGAAGGGGTTATAGGACTCAGCCTGGGGTTTTAACCCCAGGTGCCGATTCATAAACGCCCCGCCCTGAAGGGGCGGTAGAATCGGTGCGTCGGGTGTGGACTGGTTGACCAAATGTACCGCCGATCTTAAATATCTTCCGCCCCTTCAGGGCGGGACATTGTGTGGCAATGTTCCTGGGGTTAAAACCCCAGGCTGAGTCCTGTTATCCCTTCAGGATAATTCCGAGACCACTGTCATTCGGTCCCTACGGGACAAAACCCGACGGCGCGCTTCGGGACAAGTGAGATCCCCACGGGACAAAGTATCCAAAATCGAATAGCCTCCGGCGGGGAACCTCAATGACTCGCCTTCGAGCAAGCGTCAGAAAACCAACTCCAGTCGGAGAAGTGACGCCCTGGTGGCGCCAAGATTGGCTCTTTGCCCTGCTCTTACTCATCTTCACCAGCCTCGCCTATCTCCCCGCACTGAACGGAACTCCCATTTGGGACGACGATGCTCACATCACGCGACCCGAACTGCGTTCCTGGGATGGACTAATCAAGATCTGGACCCAGCCGGGCAGCACGCAGCAGTACTATCCATTCGTACACACGGTTTTCTGGGCCGAGCATCAGCTCTGGGGTGACGCCCCACTCGGCTATCACCTGGTCAATGTTTTGCTGCACTGCTTCTCAGCGCTCCTCTTGCTCCAAATCCTGCGCCGGCTTGAGATCCCGGGAGCGTGGTTGGCAGCCGCTATCTTCGTTCTCCACCCCGTACAAGTTGAATCGGTGGCCTGGATCTCAGAACTTAAGAACACACTTTCCGGCATCTTCTATCTCGGATCCGGATTGGCTTATCTCGAGTTTGATCGAACCCGCAAGCTTAGCCCTTACCTAACTGCCCTAGCCCTCTTTCTGTTAGGCCTCCTATCGAAAACCGTTATCGCTACCTTACCTGGCGCGCTGCTGGTTATCTTCTGGTGTAAACGAGGCAAGTTATCTTTCAAACGAGACACCTGGCCACTGGTCCCTTTTTTCGTTCTCGGAGTAACGGCAGCATCATTTACGGCCTGGATTGAGCGAAGTCTCATTGGAGCGGAAGGGGGAGCGTACAACTTCACTTTTCTAGAACGGGTCCTCATCGCCGGCCGGGTCGTCTGGTTTTATGTGAGCAAGTTTTTTTGGCCGTCCGATCTGATTTTCATCTATCCACGCTGGCAGATCAATCAGAGCGTCTGGTGGCAGTATCTTTTCCCGGCGGCATTGGCAGTGGCTCTGGCGATTCTGGTGTGGTTGTGCCGGTGGCGTCGTGGCCCGCTAGCCGGGATACTGTTCTTTATTGGAACGCTGGTTCCGGTCCTCGGCTTTCTCAACGTTTATCCGTTTCGTTATTCACTGGTAGCAGACCACTTCCAGTACTTAGCCTGTCTCGGAATCATCGTCCCGATAGCGGCAGGGATCACGCTGGCGTTAGGACAGATCCGCTTCTGGCAACTTTGAACCGGTTATGCATTCTGCTCAGGGCTACTCATTGCTCTAACCCTCCTTAGCCGCGCCCAGAGCGAGATGTATAAAGACGTCGAAACCGTCTGGCAGACCACCATTAGAAAAAATCCCACTGCTTGGATGGCTCACAATAATCTTGGCGCCGTCCTTCTAAAGAAGGGACAGCTGGACGAAGCGATCGACCACTTTAATAGGGCAATCGAGATTAAATCCGATGAAGCCAGCGCCTTTGCCAATCTCGGAAACGCGCTCCTGCAGAAAGGAGAGCTAGGCCAGGCGATCTTTCAATATCAAAAGGCGGTCGGTTTGAAACCGGGTGACGCAGGCCTCCATTACAACCTCGCCAATGCGCTTCTGGCTCGAGGAGAAGTTAATGACGCAATTGCAGAGTATCAGGGAACTTTGGTAATCAACCCGAATTCTGCCGATGCCCACAACAATCTTGGCGCCGTATTACTTCAGAGGGGGGAACTGGATTCGGCGATTGATCACTATCAGAAGGCGCTCGAAATCAATCCTCAAGATGTGCGGGCCGAGGGCAACCTCGCCTGGGCACTGGCCACCTCGCCACAATCTATCATTCGAAAAGCGATCGCAGTTAAACTAGCCGAGCGCGCCAACGAAGCTTCTGGCGCCGCCAGCCCTTTAATCTTGCGCATCCTAGCAGCAGCCTATGCCCAGAACGGACAATTCTCCGAAGCCGTCGAAATCGCGCAACACGCGCTGCAATTAGCCGCTACCCAAAACAACTCCGTGCTCGCCAATTCACTCCGAGCCGAGCTCGAGCTTTACCGAAATGGGTTGCCTTACCGATTTGGGAAGTGAGGGAAAAATCTCACGCAAAGCCGCAAAGGCGCAAAGGTAAAAACGAAGCCAGGAATGGCCGCGAAAAGGCACAAAAAGAAAAGGAGCTAGGAGCCAGAATCTAGGAGCTACGAGGCCGCGTCGGCTCGGTCACATAAGTCCCATGGGTCCCATTAGTCCCACCGTGCCACGCACACGCCGCTCGATATACCCAGCGCATCCCCACCTCCGATATGCTGCCTCCTAGCTCCTAGATTCTAACTCCTAGCTCCTTTCTTTTTTTTGCGCTTTTTGCGCCTTCCGCCTTCGCCAAGCCTACGGCGCGACAGGTTTTTGCGGCAAGCCCCTGCACGCTAACGTTTAAGACCTTTGCGCGCCCCTCTCCGCTCCGGGCCTCGACTGACCGGCACCGGCATCCCTCGCTGTGGCACCGGGGAAGACTGCACGATCGACGTGGTTGTCTGGCCGAAAGCCAGGAACCGGTCCAAGAGTTGATCCAGGTTTTCCAAAGCCCTGACGTAAGCTTTGATAATAAAGCAATCTTCTCCCGTAACCCGATGAGCCTCCACCACTTGAGGCAGCTCATTGGCTAACGCTGCGATTTTGTTCAGCTGTCCCGGCATCGGGCGTACCCGAATATAAACGCAGACCGGATAACCCAGAGCGCTGGGATCAATCTCTATCCACCAACGCCGGATCACACCGATCTCCACCAAACGCTGCAATCGGTCTCGCACGGTTGGCGCAGACAATTCAACTTGCCGGGCGAGGTCGGCAATTCCCAATCGAGGGTCATTCTGCAAGCACTTCAGAATCGCCAAGTCTTTGGGGTCTAAAGCCGACTTTTCATTTTGAAAGTTTTTCACGGAATTTCTTATCTGTTTTAAAAAGAAAGGACTACTCTCCTGCGCTGTCATTATAGCTTAATCGACTAGATATGGCGAACATGGTAAATGCATCCTCGGGATTCGCCGCTGGCTAGACTGGAAACACGCCTAACTCAATGGCCGCCCATTTTCTTTTTTCTGATAAGCGCCTGCTTTCATTATCTCGGACCAGCTTTCGCCGTGATATTATTCCAGCAGATTGCCCCCTTGGGTGTTGCTTGGTTGCGCATCGCTACGGCGGCAGTTGTGTTCGCGCTTTTCCGAAAACCTTGGCGGGTTTTCTTAAGACTGGATCGCCGTGATCAATGCAGGCTCATCGCCTTTGGCGTTGTGCTTGGCGTAATGAATAGCTGCTTCTATCTCTCGATCTCGATGCTCCCTTTGGGCACCGTCGGCGCTATTGAATTCCTCGGACCAATTCTTTTGGCCGTTTCCCGGTTCCGGACTGCCCGCAATTTTGTGAGCCTGACGTTGGCCGTGACTGGCGTTTATTTCCTCACCCACATTGAGATTAAACATGCGCTGCTCGGGTACATCTTCGCTTTCGCCAATTGCGGCCTTTTCATGCTTTATGTCTCGATAGGTCATGCGATCGCCTCTAGCGGCGTGATCACGGGAGCAGATGCCATCGGTTCAGCGATGCTAATCTCGCTGATAACCGTTGTTCCGATCGGGATACGCGACGCCTCGGTCGCGTTTGTGAACCCGATGCTTCTCGCCGCTGCCGCCGGTGTCGGCATCTCGTCATCCGTCATTCCTTACGTGTGCGACCAACTGGCCATGAAGAAGCTCCCGGCAGCGAGTTTTTCTCTTTTGCTGTCGCTGCTGCCGGCTACCGCCACGGCGATGGGAATCATCGTTCTAAGGCAGTTCCCATCCGAGCTGCAAGTCATAGGAATGCTGCTCGTGGTCGCCGGAGTAGCGCTGCACCGCCCGGAAACTAGGAGCTAGGATGCGTGTCGGCGCATGGGCGTGTCGGCGTATGGGTGTCGGCGTGCTCGTGCTCGATTCTGAGCGGGTAGTCAGGCGGATAGATCACCGGAACACTCCAGCGCTCGAATCGAGGGCACCTCATAAGCGCTGGACGAAACGGTTTTCGAGCACGAGCACGAGCACGATTAGGATAGCCCATACGCCCATACGCCCCGTTGACGTCCCCATACCCACGCACTACGCTGATTTATCCGTGGACGCCCGTATCCTCCAAGAATTTCGCGCCATCACTGACGATCGTGGTCTGATCACTTCAGCCGAACAGTTAAAGACGTATGAGTGTGACGGCCTCACCAACTTCCGCGTCGTACCAGACGCCGTGCTCTTGCCGACCTCAACGGAACAGGTCCAGGCCATCGTGCGAGTTTGTCATCGCGCCGGCATTCCCTTCGTGGCCCGCGGCTCTGGCACTGGATTGAGCGGCGGCGCGCTCCCGGTGAAAAACGGGATAGTCATCAGCACCGCCAGAATGAATCGCATCCTCGATGTCGATTTGCCAAACGGCCGCGTAGTGGTTGAACCCGGCGTCATCAATTCGGAGGTGACCGAACGAGTTGCGCCTCTCGGATTTTTTTACGCGCCCGATCCGTCGTCACAGTCGGTGTGCAGTATCGGAGGAAATGTTGCCGAGAACGCCGGCGGCGCGCATTGCCTGAAATACGGCTTTACCACCACTCATGTTTTAGGGTTAGAGGTGGTGCTCCCTGACGGCTCGCTGGCGCACTTGGGGGACAAAACTCTCGATGCGCCCGGTTACGATCTGACCGGCGTGTTTGTCGGTTCTGAAGGCACATTGGGTATCGCCACAAAGATCATTCTTAGAATCGTGAAACGGCCGGAGTGCATCCACACATTGCTGGCAGCGTTTGACTCCACCATTGAAGCCGGAGCCGCGGTTAGCGATATCATCGGCGCAGGGATGTTGCCGGCCGCGATCGAGATGATGGATAACCTGGCCATCCAAGCCGCCGAAGCCGCGGTTCACGCCAACTATCCAAACTGCGGCGGGTTGTTATTAGTCGAGCTGGATGGACCTATCGCAGAAGTGGAAGCGCTGATGCAGCAGGTCGATGCTATTTGCCGAAAGTGCGGTGCTAAAGAAATTAAAGTGGCGCAAACCGACGCGGAACGCGCTCTGGTATGGAAAGGCCGCAAAGCGGCGTTTGCTGCGGTGGGCCGGATCTCGCCCAATTACATCGTCCAGGATGGTGTCATTCCGCGCACTGCCCTACCCCGTTTGATGAATGAAATTGCACGGCTCGGCGTAGAAGCGGGCATCAGGGTCGCCAATGTGTTTCACGCCGGCGATGGGAACCTGCACCCGTTAGTGCTCTATGATCGACGCATTGAGGGTCAAGAACACGCCGCTGAGGTTCTGGCTAACCGTATCCTTGAGCTCTGCATCGAGGCTGGCGGTTCCATCACAGGTGAGCACGGTGTGGGTGAGGAGAAAAAAATGATGATGTCCAAGATGTACGCCGAGCCCGACCTCGAAACCATGCAACGCGTCCGCTGTGCCTTCGATCCAAAACAACTGGCGAATCCGACTAAGGTCTTCCCTCGTCCTCGCCTATGCGGCGAAGTACCGGGGAAATACGAGCCACATCCTTTAGAGGTAGCAGGGATCGCAGAACGTTTCTGATATGACGCCTTCACCTTCAGCTACCAGGACTCAGCCCGGCACGGCGAGAACATGGGACGAATTGCGAACGATCGGCAGCCCGGAGCAATGGCGAGATGCGGGACCCGAGGACACTGTCGCCGGGATGCAACCGCGCATGGTGTTCGAGCCCGAAAACGAAATCGAGCTAGCCGCCGCACTCCGTTGCGCGGATTCAGGCAGGCTCGGTGTTATCCCTCGCGGCAGCGGCTCCAAAGATGCCTGGGGCAATCCGCCCGCCCGGGCCGACTTGATTCTTTCAACGGCTCGGCTCAACCGGATCATCGAACATGCTTGGGCCGATCTCACTGTGAGCGTGGAAGCCGGATGTCCTTTCTCGACACTGCAGAACGCTTTGGCGCAGCACGGACAGCGCATCGCGGTAGACCCGTTGTGGCCCGAGCAAGCCACCGTTGGCGGTATCCTTTCAACCAACGACAGCGGCACATTGCGCATAAGATACGGCGCCCTTCGCGATCTGATCATCGGTGTGACCATCGCTCTGCCAGACGGCACGTTGGCGTCTAGCGGCGGGAAAGTCGTGAAAAACGTTGCCGGCTACGACCTGCCGAAACTCGTGACTGGGGCGCTCGGCACTTTAGGTGTGATTACTCGCGCAGTCTTCCGGCTACATCCTCTACCCCACAACGTGCGGTCGTTCACATTTGTGACGCGAGACGCAGCGGATGCCAATCGGTTGGTGTTGGCAGCGCAGGACTCGAAGCTGGCACATACCGGATTACAGGTGCGGTTTAACTCAAGCGCAGAGGCCGAGGTAGACATTCGTTTCGATGGAACGGACGCAGGAGTGGCCGCCCAAACCGAGACTCTCCGAAAGTTGGCAGCGCCGGCTACCGAAGCACAGGCAAACGAGGATGTGTGGCACGGGCGCCAACACCTCTTTGGAGCAGCGACGCCGACAGACCAGGATTCGCCACCAGCTGCAATCGCCAAATTCAGCGTTCTTCCCGCATCAATTGCAAGCACCTGCGAGCGGCTTCACAACTTAGCCCAGCCTTTGAATGTCCATTGGAGCGCGGTCGTTCAAGGAACCGGCCTAGGTTGGATTCGCTTGGGGCCGGCAAACGCAAACGCAATTCAGCAACTGTTGCAGACCCTGCGTTCCCAACTCGAAGCAGCAGAAGGATCTTTCGTAGTGCAATATCGATCACCTGAGATGCCCGAGATTGAAGCATGGGGTGACCCTGGCGATGCCCTTCCCTTGATGCTCAGCGTAAAACAGCAGCTCGATCCCAAGAAAACACTTAATCCGGGCCGGTTTGTCGGAGGAATTTAATGAGCGAATCAGCGCAGGAACGAGCGGGAGCGCGCGAGAGCGCCGGGAACGGTAAAATGAATCCCAATGGGACAGCGAATCCCCACGGAAAAAGCGCTTATGATGGGCATCACCCGCCCGCGGGCGAGCTCATCGATCAATGTGTTCATTGCGGATTTTGTCTGCCCGTGTGCCCCACTTACATCCTTTGGAAAGACGAGATGGATTCGCCCCGCGGTCGTATCTATCTCATGAAGATGGCTGCCGAAGGTGAAGCCGCCATTAACCAAACCTGGGTCAGTCATTTCGATGCTTGCCTCGGCTGCATGGCCTGCATGACGGCCTGCCCGTCCGGCGTGGACTACGGCAAATTGATTGAAGCAACCAGATCTCAAATCGAACGCCGTTACACTCGCCCCGCTTCCGAGAAAAGATTCCGCAGTTTCCTGTTCAGCACTTTTACGCAGCCACAAAGGTTGCGTTGGTTGGCGTTACCGTTACGCCTTTATCAACAGATAGGCTTACAGTCTCTGGTCCGCCGACTCGGTATCCCGAAGTTGCTACCCAAACGTTTGCAGGCCATGGAGGCACTGTTACCGCAGGTCCCGGCACCGGAAAGGATTCCCGAATTGATCCCGGCACAAGGCGAGCGGCGTCGACGTGTCGGCCTGTTGCTCGGTTGCGTGCAACGCGTCTTTTTCCCGCAGGTCAATGCGGCCACTGCCCGGGTATTAGCTGCAGAAGGCTGCGAAGTAGTGGCGCCGGCGGCACAACCTTGTTGTGGCGCACTGATGGTCCATACGGGCGAGGAAGAGCAGGCTCTACAGTTTGCCCGCCGGACAATCGATCTGTTCGAGAAAGCTGAGGTTGATACTATCATTGTTAACGCCGCCGGCTGCGGGTCGACCGTAAAAGACTACGGATATTTGCTGCGGGACGACCCGGAATATGCCGAGCGCGCAAAAGAGTTTTCAGCCAAGTGTCGCGACATTTTGGAGTTCTTAGCCGAATTGGAGCCCCGCGCGCCGCTGAGTCCGGTATCCGCCGCCGCTTCGCTATGGCGCGACAGGCCGCTGCGCGTTGCCTATCACGACGCATGTCACCTGCAACATGCGCAACGGGTACGATCACAGCCTCGCACTGTGCTGGGCCGTATCCCGAATCTCGAAATCCTGGAGGTTCCGGAAGCCGCGGTCTGTTGTGGCTCTGCCGGTATCTACAATCTCGTGCAACCGGAAACCGCCGCAGAGCTCGGTGATAGAAAAGCAGCCCACGTAACGAGCGTAAACCCTGACCTGGTAGTATCTAGTAACCCTGGGTGCCTGCTCCAATTGCAATCGGCTCTTGCCCGGGCAGGACATCACTTGCCAGTTCGTCACGGTATAGAGCTCGTTGACGCGTCGATTCGCGGCGTTCGTCTTTAATTCGGACCGGCTCTCGAATTGTTCTCTTTGTCATTTACCTGCGCCCGGGCCCGATTTCTTATAATCTGCCGGTAATTCGAAAAGAGAGGCCTAATCGAATCGGTCCGCCCCACCGTTACATGAACGTTCTACAAATACCCAACGCGTTTCAAAAAGCCCGCTAACCTGGCGAGCGCACATTTCTCAGGCTGAATCCTACCACGCAGCCAATCCCATAAAACAGAGCGCTTGATACCCAGTTTCGTCGCCGTTTGACGATCACTCTCCTTGGAGTCCTTTGTGTACCGGCCCAACGCATCCAAAACCTCGTCGGTGGTCATAGCGAGAAAACCTTCTAGGAAAAATCGGAACGATTGTCTACTCTTTTACTGGAGAATGGGATTTTTGGTTCACGGACACCTTCGGAAGCTCAGGAAGGCAAACCGTATCCAAAAGCTGCGAAAACAATTCCCGAATCCGGTCAGCGGGCACGGTCTTTCCCTGCTTGAGAGCCAGGAGTTAAATCTGGTGGATCAGGACCGCTTCATGCATTCGGCGTCTTCTAGCCCTGGTAATAAGCCTGGAATAAGATGTGAATAACTACTCTGCCGCGCCTGCTCCGAAAAGATGCGAATCAATGAACTCCACTAGCTGCTTGGGAGAAAACGGCTTTCGTAGCATTAAACCTTTCTTGGCCATCTCGGCTGAAGACTCGTCATCCTCCAGCAGAGCGCCCGTCATAAACAAAACCGGGAGTTTCAACTCTCTTTGGCGAACCTTGGCTGCTAAGGCGAACCCGTCGAGCGATCCCGGCATTACGATATCGGTCAACACCAGGTCTACCCTAGCATGACCTCGCTCAATCACGTTCCAGGCGTGATCACCGCTTAGGCTAGTCAGGACAACGTAATCAGCTTGCTCGAGAATTCGGCGGACAGCTTGGAGAATCGGTGGATCGTCGTCAACGACTAGAATTGTGTAGCCAGCCTTTTCGGCTTGCATCCGAGCCGGAGGTGTCACCCGTTCCACCCGGTCGTTTCACGTATTGAGCAAAACGCCGCGACCGCGCGAACGCATAGAAAACTCCAGAACAAGCGCATAACCTCTATATTAGAGTAATGATTTCAAATGGGCGCGTTTCGCTTTTTTTGTAGAACAGCTACGCCCAGCAATCAATCAGAAGAAATTCGCTTCCCGTTTAACAGTCCCTGCTCCTCCCTCTTGCCAACTGCGGCTCAGGGTAGCAAGTCAATACGCGTAACGAAGGGCGCTGATCACTCAATCAGCGCCCTTTTCGTTTTCGCTAGGACGTTCCTGACTAGCGATTTTGCCATTGTGTTCCTCTTTGTTTAAGAGAGGAACGATCGTTCGCGGCTATTTGGTGTCGAAAACGAACTCGCCTTGATCACGATAGCTGCCGCTCGGATTAAAGGCCCAGATGGTCGCGATGTAGTCAGAGCCTACCGGAAGTGGCGGCAGACCTTTTACCGTCAGCTTGGTGTTCTTAGTGACGTACGAGGTGTTCAAGTTGAAGCCGTATTTTCCAAAATGGTAGATACCGATGAGGTAAGCGGTTGCGCCGGTGGAACGGGTCCAGCTAAAGGTTACGCTATCGCCGCTGACCGTACCTTGGAAATGACCAAACACACCGGGCGGAGTTCCAGCCTGCCGCCCGTTAGTGATGAGCTGAGCGCCAAACCCGCCACCCCAGATACTCCCATTGCCCGTGGTGTTGCTGTAGCCCGGTCCATTGGTGTAGCCAGGAGAACCATAGAATGGAGCATAACCATTCGAGCCTTGATATACGTCATACATCACTTGATCCGGATCAACGCCCAGGCTTGCACCCGTCGTATACAGAAGCGGATTAAAGAAGCCGATGTATCCCAACCCGGACCAGTTGTAGGCGGCATTCACCACGCTCAAATAACCAGCCCAGATCGGAGCCGCTACACTGGTTCCTCCCGTCGAAATCCAGCCTCCGGCCACTTTGACGTATAACGCCACCCCGGTTAGCGGATCGCCGACCGCCGCAACATCCGGAACGTTTCGGACCGTGTCAGAACCGCCGTTGGCCGTAAAATAGCCGTTCGCAAAACCGATCTCGTTCTTTTGATAATCCGGAATCTTCCAAACGCTGCTAATACCGCCGCCAGTTGCGCCGCTACCTAAGGCTAACTCGTTCCAGGCCACTTCACCGGTATACTGTTGCTGCGGACCAGTGTACAGAGTGGTGCCACCCACCCCAGTCACATAGGGCTGTGATGCCGGATCCTCAACATTGTAAGGGGAACTGGATCTGTCCCCGTAAGCACCGTTGTCTCCAGAGCTCGCCAGTACGGTAATACCTTCCGCCGCCAGAACCTGAAGCGCGGTGTTTTCCGCCGCGACCGCACTCTTCCCCTGTAAGCCTTCATCTTGACCGTAGGAAATACTGAGAATCTGGGCCTTAGCATCGCTGCCAACCTGGGTGATTGCGTCGAGTAACGCCGTCTGGAATGAGTCAACTGAATCGATATAAACCAGGACTTGTTTAACGTTCGGGTTGACCCCGATGACCATATCGATGTCGAGATCGGCTTCGATCAAAACATTCCCTTCCAATGGAGGATCAGCCTCAGTCGGGGAGTTATTAACGCTGACCGGAGTCACTTTAATATCCGGCAGGTTATTCTTGCTTTCGTACTTGGCTATGTCGGCTGGGACGAACCCACCTTGTTCGAAGACGGCCACCACTTCTTCTTTATCCAATGATCCCCAGTCAGGAATAGCATAGATTGTCCGTAAATCCTGGGCTGAATAATAGCCGCCAGGTCCGGTCCCGCCCACTGTATCAGGCGCGGCTACCGGGTTTTCGCCCATCACTTTCCCGACCTTCACGTTTGGTGCAAACTGTTTGCTTTCGGTAAGACCCATGACAGCCGAGATCTTCGAAGCGATCTCGCTCGGCACGGATGGCTTGACCGCGGCCGAAAGGAACTCATTGCCGTCCGGTGAACGGTACGTGTTGATCTGAGTCTTGAACAGCTTCTGCAACTGATCCACGCTGCCACGCACGGTCAAGTTCACTCGGGTCACCGGATCAACTGTGACCTGCAATTGGTTCGCCACAGCCCAGTTCTTGACGGCAACATAATCTGCCACACTCGGACCGAACCGGTCCGCGAATTGTTGCGGGGTCACGTATTGGTGATAGAGCGTATCCCCCGGAGTCGAAACGTGCTTAATGAAAGCTGCAACCGCATCCGGGTCTGGAAACGGCAATGCCAGAGCGACGCTGATCTGCTTTTCCTTATCGACAGGACCAACCAGCTCGGATTGCGCAATCAGCGGCGAAACCTCGACGCGGGTTACGTCTGCTAACATCGCACCAGACGTTAACAAAAGCGAAGCCAGAGCAAGTCCGCCGACCTCCAGTCGGCGCCGTCCGGCAGTGATACGATTAAAACGAGCCGGCAAACTTCGATTTTTCAGTAGACCTTCCATAGTTTTTTTATTCAAACGGAAAAAAATCCTGTCCCCTGAAATGACGAAGGGAAAGAAATGCAAAACAAACATTTCGATTTTTTCAGAATGGACGGGAAGCGTTGCCGTTTATCAGAGCGCCGGCAGGCGCCACAAGTAAAAAGCAAAACAATTTTCATAAAAACCAGAATTTGGAGACAGTCTTGCCGAGCCCGGCTAAATGTGAAACTGTCATTCTGCTACTTTGATGGTTACAGCCGGTGTGAACTGGGTAAATCAAAAACGCGTTCGACCACGATAAGCGCTCGCTGACGCGTCTTTTTGCGCCGCTCGGGCTTGATTCCGTTGCTTGCGAATTTAGTCGGACGACGTTCCCATATGAGTTCAGATCACATCGGATTTGTCCGCTCATATGGTTTTTTTGACCGTGGGCCGAGGGCGGCGGAATGGCCTCGGTGGTTTCGCGAAGGGGCTCGACCCTATTCGGTTACTCGCGCACGACGCCGACAGACTGCCGAGTCGCTTTGAGCGGGTGGCCAAACTGACAGGCAGCCCGAACCACTTGAAACCCTCTAAAAGGACACTGGGTGAGGCACGATGCCTCGGCGGCGTTCCGGTACAGCGTCACGGCTACGGGGAAAAGCCTTTTGCCTTGGGATACATCAGAGGTCGATCCGGAGCCTCGCGCCACCAGTATGATCCACAACGCACGTTAGGACCCCAACCAGCTTCCGCGAAAATCGCCACGGCACACTGCAGAATGAGTTTTGTCTCCCCCGCATTCTGCACGATCGTAACCGCTTGCCAATTAGAGATATGCTTCATTCCCCTCGAGAACCACTACCGTAATCAGCTAAGGCACAAAATCCGCTTGTATCCCGGCACCTAACGACCGAAACACCGCTTTTATAAATTCACATCGACCGAATCATGCCCGTGGCATACATTACCGAGCACTTCGCGGTCGCCTAGATCCAGCCACCGGATAACCGCTTTATATCGACCGAATGAGTGTTCAGACAACAAATCTAAAGGCTAAACCCGCTCCACCCCGCGCCCCAAAGCGGGGCCGATTTTTGCGAGCGATAATCTGGATAGCGGTATTGGGAGTCTTCGCGCTTGGCTTCTACCTCGTTTCCATGCCGAAGGAAGCGCCTAAAGGGCGCGTTACCGGCGCCACCACCATTACAACTGCCACCGCTACGAAAGGAACCATTGGCGACTACCTGGATGCGATCGGAACAGTGACGCCCGTTTATACCGCATCCATCTTTAGTCAGGTGACAGGGGTAGTGGTCAAAGTGAACTATCAGGAGGGACAAATCGTGAAGGAGGGTGATCCGCTCGTCGATATCGATGATCGCCAGTACCAAGCAAATTTAGTACAAGCCGAGGGCGCACTTCAACGAGATGAGAACGTCTTGGGGCAGGCTTCAATGGATCTCGCCCGGTATCAGGCGGCTTGGGCGCGTAACGGTGTCGCCAAACAACTCTTGGATGATCAGGAAAAGCTGGTTTTGCAGGAACAGGGTACGGTGAAAAATGATCAAGGCGCAGTCCAGTTTGACCAGCTCCAGGTCGAATATTGTCATATCAAAGCGCCGATTCCCGGGCGAGTCGGCCTTCGTCCGGTTGACCCCGGTAACCTGGTAACCGCAGGAACCAGCTCTAGTAGCAGTGCAACCCCGCTCGTGGTGATCACCCAGATACAGCCGATCACTGTGGTATTCACGATCGCGGAGGACAGCCTGGGCCAAGTCATGGAAGAGCTGCGCAACGGAGCCAAGCTCACGGTTGATGTCTATGATCGGGCGGCCCAGAAGAAACTAGCCAGTGGCGAGTTGATTGCGGTCGATAATCAGATCGACACCACGACCGGCACCGTGAAGGTTCGAGCCAGTTTTGCCAACGATGATTTTGCCCTCTTCCCCAATCAGTTTGTCAATGCGCACCTGTTAGTTAAGACTCTGCAGGATGTCACCTTAGTTCCATCGTCAACCATTCAGCAAAACGGTCAGACCTCGTTTGTGTATGTGATTGAGGACAACGTTGCTCACTTAAAGAACATCAAGCCGGGAGTTTCCGACAATGGACTCACTCAGGTTGACGGTATTAATCCTGGGGATGTGCTCGCGGATAGTAGCTTCGATAAGTTACAGGATAACAGCAAAATTGCTGTCGCCACCGGCAAGCCTTCAGCGACGCAGACACCAGGCGGTCAACCAAAGCACGGGAGCCAACCAAAGCGGGGCAACGAAAAACAGGGCAGTGACCAGCAACAGAGCGGCAACAAGGGCACATGAGTCCGTCCAGCCCCTTTATCCTGCGACCGGTGGCTACGTCGCTGCTAATGGTCGCCATTTTCCTGACTGGTGTTGTCGCCTATCTACAACTGCCGGTTTCCGCTTTACCCCAGATTGATTATCCGACCATTCAGGTGGTTACATTTTATCCCGGCGCCAGTCCGGATGTAGTCGCCACCACGGTCACCGCGCCGCTCGAACGGCAATTCGGGCAAATGCCGGGCCTGAACCAAATGACCTCAAGCAGTTCCGGCGGGACGTCCGTGATCGTGCTGCAATTTACTCTGACTCTGAAACTCGATGTAGCAGAGGAAGAAGTGCAGGCGGCCATCAACGCCTCGCAGAGCTTACTACCGGCTAACCTACCTGCGCCGCCAGTCTACAATAAGACAAACCCCGCCGACGCACCCGTAATTACCATGGCGGTGACTTCGAATGCGATGCCGCTTAACCAGGTGGAGGACCTCGTCGATACCCGACTCGCACCTAAGATCGCGCAGTTGAGCGGGGTTGGTCTAGTAAGCATTAGTGGTGGTCAAAAACCCGCTGTCCGCATTCAGGTTAATCCAACGGCCCTGTCTTCCTATGGGATCAATCTGGAGGACGTACGCACTGCCTTGGTCCAAACCAGCTTAAATGCGGCCAAAGGAAATTTCGACGGTCCTCGCCAGAATTTCCAGATCGATGCGAATGATCAGCTAGTCAGCAGTAAAGATTATCGAAGTGTGGTGGTGGCTTACCGGAACGGTGCGCCGGTCATGCTGACCGACGTGGCTCGAGTCATCGATGGTGTCGAGAACAGCCAACAAGCCGCCTGGATGAACGGCACACCAGCTGTGATTGTGAACGTGCAACGCCAGCCCGGCGCTAACACGATCAGCGTGGTAAAAAGTATCAAACAGCTTTTGCCGCAACTCCAATCGAGTCTACCGGCCAGTATTCGGATTACCACTCTCACCGACCTTACCACCGCCATCAATGCGTCGGTTGCTGACGTCGAGTTTGAATTGATGCTGACCATCGGCCTGGTGGTGATGGTCATCTTTATCTTCTTGCGAAGCCTGTCGGCAACGATCATTCCCAGCGTGGCCGTTCCGCTGTCTCTGGTCGGAACCTTCGCGGCGATGTACTTCCTGGGCTACAGCCTGGATAACCTGTCTCTAATGGCGCTAACCATCGCCACCGGATTCGTGGTCGATGACGCCATCGTGATGATCGAGAACATCACGCGTTACATCGAAGAAGGCGAACCACCGATGCAAGCCGCACTCAAGGGCGCGGAGCAAATCGGATTCACCATTCTGTCGTTGACCGTATCCCTGATCGCCGTGCTGATTCCGCTGCTCTTCATGGGCGATGTAGTTGGACGTCTTTTCCGGGAATTCGCCGTTACCTTGGCCGTCACGATCGTTATCTCGGCAGTGGTCTCCTTGACGCTTACTCCGATGATGACCGCTCGCATCGTTAAGCATAGACCGGAGGCCCAGCAGGGCTGGTTCTACCGCATTTCTGAGCGCGCCTTTGAAGGCATGATCGCTTTTTATGGACGAACTCTGCAGATCGTTCTACGGCATCAAGGCCTCACCCTCATCGTCGCGGTCGTGACCCTGGTCTTCACGGTTTATCTTTACATCGTTGTCCCGAAAGGTTTTTTCCCGGAACAGGATACCGGCGTCATCCAAGGGATTACCCAAGCGCCGCCGACCATCGCCGCGAAGGCGATGGCCGAGAAACAGCAAGAACTCGCGAAGGTGGTCTCGCAGGATCCCGCCGTGGCAAGCCTCTCCTCTTTCATTGGCGCTGACGGGACGAACACAACGATCAACAGCGGCAGAATGTCGATCAATCTCAAGCCGCTGGAAGAACGCGTTAGTGCGGCCGATGTGATCCGCCGGCTGACGCCAAAACTCGAACAGGTGCAGGGAATCCACCTGTTTATGACGCCGGTACAGAACATCACGGTTGATGACCGGGTGAGCCGCGCCCAATACCAGTTCACTCTCGAGGGACCGGATGGCGACGAGTTAACCACTTGGACTAACCGGTTCGTCGATCGCCTGAAAGCGCTCCCGCAATTGGAGGGTGTCGCCACCGACCAGCAGCCGGGAGGACTCGCTGTGCATTTAAAGATTGATCGAGTTACCGCCTCGCGGCTGGGCATAGCGCCCAGCACCATCGACAACACCTTGTACGACGCATTTGGTCAGCGGCAGATCAACACGATGTACACCCAGGTTAACCAGTACCACGTGCTTTTGGAGGTTGAGCCATCCTTCAGGGTGGACCCGTCTAACCTGAATCAAATCTATATCCAAGCCAACTCGTCTGCGGGCACCAGCGGCCCTGGAGCATCCACTTCTTTCGCGGCTTCGGGCTCATCTTCGGCCGGTTCGAACGCTCTCACGGGCAGCTCCCTTTTCACTCCCGCGGCCAATACCTTGACTCCACCTGGAAACGCGCTGTCCAACAAAACGGCGACCACCGGCGTCACCTCTGCCGGCTCGACCAGCTCCAGCATGAGCAACCTGGTTCCCTTGAGCGCATTCAGCCACTTCGAGAACACCACCGAGATGCTCTCGATTAATCATCAGGGGCAGTTCCCGGCGGTCACCGTTTCTTTCAACCTCTCACCGAACATCTCTCTCGGCGAAGCCATCTCGCTGGTCGATAAAACGCAAAAGGACCTGCACATGCCGGCCAGCATTCAGGCTGGGTTCGAAGGTACGGCCGCGTCGTTTCAAGCCTCGCTTACTAATGAGCCCATTCTCATTCTGGCGGCTTTGATCACGGTTTACCTGGTCCTAGGGGTTCTCTACGAAAACTTCATTCATCCCATCACGATTCTGTCGACGCTACCGTCAGCGTGCGTGGGCGCTCTCTTGGCGTTGATTCTCTTTCATGAGGATCTCGGTGTGGTCGCTATCATCGGGCTGGTTCTGCTACTCGGTATTGTGAAAAAGAACGGTATCATGATCGTCGATTTCGCTCTGCAAGCGGAACGGCAGCGAGGAAAAAATTCGACCGAGGCTGCTTACGAGGCCTGTCTCCTACGGTTTCGTCCCATCGTGATGACCACCATGGCCGCTCTCCTAGCGGGTGTCCCGTTGGCGTTCGGCTCAGGATTCGGATCCGAGATACGCCGGCCGCTTGGTATCTCGATGGTCGGTGGACTGATATTCAGCCAGGTCCTGACTCTTTACACTACCCCTGTCATTTACATCTTCTTTGACAAGCTCTCCCACCGTTTTTCCCGCAAGAAGCCCAGACCTGAAGCCGGGGGCGAGTTAAGCGAACCAGCGCACGGATGAACATCTCAGAAACGTTCATTCGTCGTCCGGTCGGGACGACCCTGATCACTATCGGCATCGCCTTTGCCGGAGCCATCGCTTACTCGGTATTGCCGGTGTCTCCCCTGCCCCAGGTAGATTTTCCCACTATCTCTGTGGCTGCCACCTTGCCGGGAGGCAGCGCTGAGATCATGGCTTCATCCGTGGCCACTCCTTTGGAGCGACAATTCGGTCACATCGCGGGCGTGACGGAAATGACGTCAGCTAGCTCGCTCGGCACCACGTCAATTACCATCCAATTTGACCTCAGCCGCAACATCGATGGCGCAGCCCGGGACGTTGAAGCCGCCATCAACGCTGCCCGAACTTATCTACCTGCTAACCTGCCGTCGAATCCGACCTATCGAAAGGTCAATCCCGCCGACGCGCCGATCATGATCCTGGCTCTTACATCGGACAAATACGGTCCAGCCAAGATGTATGACGAAGCGTCCACGGTCATCCAACAAAAGCTATCACAGATTAAGGGGGTCGGTCAGGTCAGCGTCGGAGGCGGTGCGTTACCGTCCGTGCGCGTCGATGTTAATCCGACCCAATTAGCGAACTTCGGCCTGAGCATGGCAAATGTGCAGTCGGTGTTAAGCGTCCAAAACGCCGATCTCGCCAAGGGACAGCTCTCGGATGGCAAGATAACCAGGGACATCTTAGCCAACGATCAGATCTTCCATGCTGATGATTACAAACCGCTGATTATCGGTTTTAGCAACGGCGCCGCGGTGCACTTGTCGGACGTTGCCCAAGTCACCGACTCGGTTCAAAACGTCCGCACCGGCGGTTTTCTAAATGGCAAACGCGCCGTAACCCTGATCATCTTCCGGGAGCCGGGAGCGAACATCATCAATACGGTGGGCCGGCTGTGGGCGCAGATACCCTGGATCCACGCATCAATCCCGCAAGGAATTGACGTCACCGTGGTTCTTGACCGAACCACAACGATTCGGGCTTCGGTGGAAGACGTTGAACGAACCCTCTGTTTTTCCGTGGTCCTGGTTATCATCGTGGTCTTCGTCTTCCTGAGAAATCCTCGCGCCACACTCATACCTGCGGTCGCGGTGCCAGTTTCGCTCATCGGCACCTGTGCGGTGATGTATCTCTTCGGCTACAGCATCGATAACCTCTCGCTAATGGCGCTCACCATTGCGACCGGGTTTGTGGTCGACGACGCGATCGTCGTGATGGAAAACATCACCCGCCATCTGGAGGAAGGCCTCACTCCGCTTCAGGCAGCCTTAAAGGGCACGCAGCAAATCGGTTTCACGGTCTTTTCGATCAGCATTTCGCTGATCGCGGTGTTTATTCCGCTTTTGGCTATGGGCGGAATCGTCGGACGTCTATTCCGCGAGTTCGCCGTTACGCTCTCCACCGCCATCCTGGTTTCCATGGTCATCTCATTGACCACGACTCCCATGATGTGCGCTTACATTCTCAAGAGCGAGCGCGGCAGGAAACATGGTCGAATTTACATGGCCAACGAACGCACCTTTAACTGGGTGCAATCCCTTTACCGCCGCAGCCTCAGCTGGGTTTTGGATAATCCCACCATCACCCTAGTGGTCCTCCTGCTGACGATCGGATTCAATGTGGTGCTGATTAGTAACATGCCGAAAGGCTTTTTCCCGCAGCAAGATACCGGAGCAATTGTTGGTGGAGTACAGGGTCCTCAGGATTCCTCTTTTGGCGCTATTAACAACGCGATCCAACAGATAGGCAGAGTGATTAAGAGCGACCCCGGGGTTGCCAACGTCATCGAGTTCACCGGTGGAAACGGTCCGACCAATACGGCGTTTGTCTATATTTCTCTTAAGCCATTGGCTGAACGGAAGACTAGTGCCGCCGACATCATCAATCGTTTGCGTCCTCAATTGAATCGTCTGCCGGTGGCGTCGGTATTCTTGCAGGCGGCGCAAGATATTCGTATCGGCGGTCGCGGTAGCAACGCGCTCTATCAGTACACGATTCAATCTGACAGCTCCCAAGAACTCGCGCATTGGGGGCCAATTCTCTTGAACGCCATGCGGCGCTTACCAGGATTTCAAGATGTTAACTCGGACCAGCAGAATGGTGGCCGCGACGAATACCTGACTTACGATCGGACAACCGCCGCCAAGTTAGGGCTTACCACTCAGTCCCTCGATACCGCGCTCTACAACGCATTTGGTCAAGCGGAGGTCTCCGTGATCTACACCCAACTTAACCAGTACTACGTCGTCCTGGAAGTGGCTCCACCCTACTTTCAAAGCCCAGAGAACTTCAAGGACGTATACCTGGCAACGACATCAAATAACGGCCACATCCCTCTCTTTGCCTTATCCACGAATCGGGCCAATACCATTCCGCTGGCGATCAATCATACCGGGTTGTTCCCATCGGTTACGGTTTCATTCAATCTGGCTCCGGGCATGTCGTTGAGCGATGCGACCGCTAAGATCACCGACATGCAGAGACAACTCGGGCTGCCTACCTCGATCCAAGGCTTTTATGCTGGGACCCTGCTAGGCTACCAACAGTCGCTGGGCACGATGCCGATCCTGGTACTAACCGCGCTGCTTGCCGTCTACATCGTTCTCGGGATTCTGTACGAAAATCTAGTACATCCCATCACCATTATATCGACTTTGCCATCAGCCGGCGTAGGCGCGATGCTGGCATTAACCATCGCGAACACCGATCTTAACGTGATCTCGATCATCGGCATCGTGCTGCTAATCGGGATTGTAAAAAAGAATGCGATCATGATGATCGATTTCGCGCTACAAGCGGAGCGCCTAGAAGGGAAAGGCACCGCTGACGCCATTTTCGAAGCCTGCATGCTGCGGTTTCGTCCGATCTTAATGACAACGATGTGCGCCCTATTCGGAGCATTACCGTTGGCTTTAGGAACCGGAACCGGCTCAGAACTCCGCCGGCCACTGGGTATTAGCATTGTCGGTGGCCTGATCGTGAGCCAACTCCTGACACTTTATACCACCCCTGTTCTCTACCTCGCGTTTGACCGGCTCCGGCTGCGAATCAAAGGAGAAGAACCCGACGTCTTTCATCATGGAACTGAGAACGCCTGAGCCGAAGACACTCGCCCCGAAGGCCCGCCCGCATCGCTACGCGAAGCGTTGCGGGCGGGGGCATAAGGACTCAGCCCGGGGTTTCAACCCCGGGTTACCAAGCCGAAAAGGCCCCGCCCCAACGGGGCGGCAGAGAGTTGTTAGCAAACCATGCTTTGATCCGCGAAACTTCGGGCCTATATCTACCGCCCCTTTGGGGCGGGCGGTTTTTTGGCCTTTCCCCGGGGTTAAAACCCCGGGCTGAGTCCTCCAGTCCCTTCGGGACAAAATCATCGCCCTCATTCCCTGCTCCAGTATGCCGGCCAGAAAGCTTTTTGATCATCCCAACCGATGAGTTACCTCCGCCTAACATTCAGAACCTCTCTTGGCGTCATGCTGTGCACCCTAACGGGATGTATATTAGTCGGCCCGAAATACCATCGGCCGGCTGCTACCGAGGAGCCTTTGCCGTCCTCTTACAAAGAGATTCCGGCTCACTACAAGAACTCCGAAGGCTGGGATGTCGCCCAACCGCGAGACGCGATGCTTCGCGGTGAATGGTGGAGAGTGTTCAACGATCCGGACCTGAATGCGCTGGAAGACCAACTCAATATCAACAACCAGAACATCAAAGAGTTCTTCCAGAACTTCATGGCAGCGCGGGCTCTAATCGCTGAAACCAACTCTCAGCTTTATCCTACCCTCACCGCTAACGCTTCCTGGACCAAGTCACGCACACCCCCGCTTAACCCGATCACGACTATTCTGTCCACTCTAGAAATCTCGTGGGCGCCAGACGTTTGGGGCAAGGTGCGAAACGCAATCCGGTCGGCTCAGTACAGCGCGCAGCTTAGTGCCGGCGACCTGGAGAACGAAAAGCTTACCGAGCAGGCCACCTTAGCAACGCTCTATTTCCAAATCCGAGGACAGGATACGCTGCAGCAGCTCTTTAACGATACGATCGTTGCTTTCCAGAAAGCGCTCGCTTACAACCAGGTCCAATACGAAACGGGAATCACCGATCAGATTTCAGTAGTAGAAGCTCAGAACACTCTGCAAAACGCCGAGGCTTCCGCGACTAACATCGGCGTCGCTCGAGCCCAATTCGAACATGCGATCGCGGTCTTGCTCGGTCGAGTTGCTTCCAACTTTTCGATTCCGGTTAGGACTTTGCATCGGGCTCCTCCCCGGATTCCGCTCGGTGTCCCATCACAATTACTCGAGCGCCGACCCGATATTGCCGCCGCTGAACGCGCGATGGCATCTGCTAACGCTCAAATCGGTCAGGCTTACGCTGCCTATTTCCCAACGTTCAATTTGAGTTCTGATGCCGGGTTCACCAGTCGCCATTTCAGTAACCTGTTCGATACCAACAATCGGACTTGGTCGATCGGACCATCCGCCTCTGAAACCATATTCGATGCCGGTCTCCGCACTGCCACTGTCCATCAATTCATTGCCACCTATAACGCGGATCTAGCCCTTTACCGCCAGACCGTGCTCACCGGCTTTCAACAGGTAGAAGATGGTCTCGCTGAAGTCCGTCTGTTCTCCAAACAATTGATCGAACAACGAGCAGCCGAGCAGTCGGCCCAGCAGTTTTTGACACTCGAGATGGGTAGATTCCAAACCGGTATCGATCCATATGTCGATGTGGTCACTGCTCAGACCACCTTACTCACCGATCAACAAGCTGTGATCACGGTTCAAGTCTTACAGATGACCAGCGCGGTATCCTTGATCGAGGCGCTTGGCGGCGGTTGGGATGTGTCGGAATTACCGACTCCATCGCAGGTCTCGAAGTGGCCCACACACGAGGAAAGCGCGATCCAGCAGTAGGCGGGCAACGGAAGGAATAGCCGCAAAAGAGCGCAAAAAAGAGGTTCGCGAATGCATCCGCCGTCGCTTGTCCCGTAGGGACCAAATGAAGGTAGCCTGGCAGGAACTGCCTGGATGCGTGCGATAAATAGTTCCGTCCCGTAGGGTACGTTATGATTGGTTTGGTATGCGTGCCTTCAAGGTGAACGAGCGCCTTTGGAGGAGATCACAACGCATCTTTAACGAAAACAACGTAAGTTATGAATGGGATTCGATCGCATTCAGGTTAATCTTCCTTGACTCACACTAAGTAAGCCCTTACTTACGGTAAGCAATGGCTTACGTTAGTGAACAACTGGCTGCTCTCGCTGATCCTACCCGCTTGGCTGTCTTCGAATGTCTAGCCAAACGTCCAGCCGCGGTTCAAGAGATCGCTGACCACTTTCCGGTCAGCCGGCCCGCTATCTCCCAGCATTTGCGCGTTCTTAAAGATGCCGGGCTGGTTCTCGACGAAGCCGTCGGCAACCGCCGGGTCTATCGCGTTAACCCCACTGGCATTGAAGAAATCCGCTCCTATTTCGACCGTTTCTGGGGCGATGCCCTCTCCTCGTTCAAGGATTTTATCGAAACCAATCCATCCACAAACCCTAAAGTTCCTCATGCAACAGACCGAAGAACATCCCGTGGTTCGAAAGACGATCGTCGTAAACGCTGACATCCAGCGCGCCTTCGAAGTGTTCGTTCCCGATATCGCCCAAGCTAGTGAGGTCGAGGTTCGATTCATCTCGGAGACACCAGGACGAACCAGAGTTGAGCTCGAACATCGCCACTTCGAACGTCACGGAGAGACTGGCGACCGGCTGCGCACCGAAGTCCAAAAATCGGGCGGCTGGACCTACGTACTGGATGAGTATGGCAAACTCTTCGGCGCTAAGGTCGAGGCGTAACTTAACGCCTGGTGTTTTTTTTATTCTGGTAGCTGGTAGATGACTCCTCCCGTCGGCGGAAGGTCTAAAACGTTGAGGTGACGTGTCGGAAAAATACGTCCCTCCCGATTGACTTGCTTCTAACCGGCTGCCAGTGATGCCCTTACACGCTTCTGTACCGCTCTGACTGTCCAATGTTAAGACACATCCGTATCGAACATCGACTCCGAGGAACTCGGTGGATTGCGTCGAAAGATGATGCTGTCCATGTCGATTACGTTTGCGCTGCCAGCAGCCGCCTCGCGGACGAGCGGGTGATCGGGTGATAGCTCGCATGCGGGATCCGTTTTGGAGGGATCGCCAGTCAACAATGCTGCTTGGCAACGGCAGCCCCCGAAGTCGATCTCTTTGTTGGGACAGGATCGACACGGTTCCGGCATCCATTCGGTTCCTCGAAATCGGTTAAAGCTTTCGGAACATTCCCAGATTGAGTCTAACGACCTTTCCAGAATACTATCAAAAGTTAACCCGGGAATTTCCCACGCGGTCGGACATGGTAGAACTAACCCACTTGGGCTCACTGTAATGTATTTTCGGCCCCAGCCGTTCATGCATGGTTTTGGGCGGCCAGTGAAATAATCAGGCAGAACGTACAAGATCTTCATGACTCCCTCGAGGCGTTTGCGAGCCGCTAGAACCTTTTGAGAGGCCACCTCAACTTGTGCCCGCGCGGGGATCAGCTTTGATCGATTAAGAAAAGCCCAACCGTAGTACTGCGTATTTGCAAGCTCCAATCGCGTCGCGCCAAGCTTTTCCGCGAAATCGATGAACTCGCCAATCCCATCGATGTTGAAAGCGTGCAACACAATGTTGAGACTCAGAGCAATCCCTCTTTCCTGAACAATTTTCGCCGTTCGAAGCTTCCGATCGTGGGCATTCCGAACCCCTGCGATCTGATCGGCGAGTTCTCTTTCCGCAGCTTGAAAGCTCAGCTGGATGTTATCTAAGCCGGATTCGGCAAGTTGATCCGCGCGGCTCTCCGTCAGACCGAGACCGCTTGTTATCAGGTTGGTATAGAGCTCGGCTTCCTGTGCAACTTGTATCAGTGTCTCGAGGTCCTTTCGCAAGAGGGGTTCGCCACCAGAAAACCCAATCTGCAACACGCCTAATGTTGCTGCCTCACGAATTACTCGCGTCCATTGTTTGGTATCCAGCTCCCTCCTTTGTGCTAACTCAACAGGGTTCGAGCAGTACGGACAGGCCAGCGGGCACCGATGAGTCAGCTCGGCGAGCAGAGCGTACGGACGTTCGATTATACCCATTCGATTAGCCCTTGCTGGCTGATAGCTCCGACAAATTGCGATACATCTTGGGACAGCGTCGATTCCGCCATTTGATATTCCTTCGCGAGTGTCCCAATGATCTCCGCTATGGTTTGTGTACCGTCACAAAGTCGCAACACTTGATACCCACTATGATTCAGCAACAGCACTGTTTCTTGATGAAGTAACACGGGCTTCCCCGTTATTTTATCGGTCTGTAATCGGACACGTTTTGCCAATCGGGGACGCTGGTAAGCAGCCGAGTACATATTCAGCTGGAGTTCATTTTGATGGCGACAGCATCCAGTATCGACCACAGCACGTCACACTTGAAGCGAAGTGCCTGCACGGCTGCCGCCTGCGATTTCCGATCTGCGCAATATTGCAGGGTAGCGGCTAAGGCGAACTCGGAGTCTTCACGCGCCTGCGTAAGTCGAGCCCGAAAGTAATCCAGTCCTTGGGGAGCGAGCCAGGCGTAATGCCGTTCAAAAGCTTCAAGCCGTTTCGCCATCAGGTCTGGAGCGAACAGTTCCGTGAGAGAGGAGGCGATAGCGATCGGCCAGGGCTCTCTCCGGGCAAAATTCACGTAAGCATCTACTGCAAACCGTACGCCCGGCAACACGCATCGTTCGTCCAGTATTGCTTCCCGGGCTAGACCACAGGCCAGGCCAAGCCGGAGCCACTTCTCGATGCCTCCCTCAGATTCTTCATTGCCGTCGTGATCGATGATCCGTTTGATCCATTTTCGTCGCACTTCCCGCAAGGGACAATTCGCCAGGATCGCTGCATCCTTGAGCGGAATATTCCGCTGGTAATAGTAACGGTTTGCTACCCACAGCTGGATAGAATCTTGAGAAAGCTGCCCTGCATTCATTCGAATGTGAAATGGATGGACGTGGTGGTAACTGTGAGTTCCGATCTCCTTTAGTCGGCAGAAAAACTCTTCTTTGGTCCAAGGTTCGTGCGTCATAGAAGGACGGTCATCCCGTCTGCTGCCAGTTGAATACCCCTTGCCTCAACCACCTTTCGCTCCTGGCTGGTTGGCCACAGAATCGGATTGGTATTGTTGATGTGAACGTAAATTTTGTGCTTTGCCCGTTGAGCTGCAATCGTTTCAAGGCTACCGCTCGAAATTGGTAAATGGCTCCGGAGAAGATCGCCAGTTGGCAGGTCAGGGACTCCCGATTTTTCAAAATCATCATCCGCCCAGAACGTGCCGTCAAAGAAGATGGCATCTGCCAGGCTCAACTCGACTAACAGTTGCGGCTCGAACCGGGCGACCGCAGGGGCAAACAGGACGGATGAACCCGTAGCGAGTTCCCGCAGCACGTAAGCCAGGCGGCTTGAGTACGAAACACCTTTCCAATACCGTGGACAGGGACCCTCGATCGGAACAGCTTTGTATTCCATTCCAGTCTGGCTTCCGTTCTTCAGAACAAGCGGCTCAAAAGAGCAGGGCGCAGTTCGCCATTGAATCCCGCAGTATGAATCTAGGATCTCGGTAATCCGCAAACCTTCTTCTACTACTCTCCTAATTCCTTCTGAGGAGTGGATCGAAACTGGCGTCGGACTCTCTCGCAAAAGGAAGAATCCAAGTGTGTGGTCGAGGTCGGCATCGGTCAGGAGGATCGTATCGATGGGGGTGCTGCGGGTTCCAGGGGCAGGTTGCAATCTGAACTTCGCGAGTTGCGGACGCAGATCGGGCGATGCATTCACCAACACCCATCGCCGTTCGTCGACGCTAATCGCGAAGCTACATTGGGTCCGCGATTCGAGCAGTCCAGCGTGTGCGCCTTCGCATTGGCGGCACCCGCAATTCCACTGAGGGACCCCGCCGCCCGCAGCCGATCCCAATACCTGTACCACCATCGCTTTGCGTGGGACAAATGTCGCCGTCGAAATACAATTGCTAGCGATGCCGCTGCGAAAGGGAGCGGCTTTTTCGAGGCGGCGGTTCTTGCGTTTCCCGAATTATTGAAATGGAAGATCGTCGTCCGTTAGAGCGTAAGATGACGCCTCAAAAGAGATTGGAATCTTAACAAACGTTGGAGGGTCCCAATTTCTTTCGTTGCCGTTTTCTGCATTAGAGTCGTTCATGTAAGTATGCTTTTTATAGGTTGTCTTTTAACACTCCGCCTTTTCTCTAGTGCGGCTAAGCCGGTTTCTAGCCACATTACTATGGTTAGTAAGAACTGCGTAAAGTCTGCCAGTAGACAGGCCCCAGAAATAAGCGAGCCCTAGGAAAGGGAGGCAAAGAGATGGTTTCACAGATTTAGATTCGTTTGCCAATAAGCAACCCGACTATTTAACAGTTGGCCACAACCGTGGTTGAATTGGCAAGCCCGAAACTCACAAATCCCGACTTCAACCTACTGCAAACTTGTTATTAGTCTGGCTCTTGTTAGGAATAGTGTTGTTATGGGTAGTCGGAGCTGACGCCCCTCAATCCGTTCCGGTGCCGCTCCGGTCGCTCGCCGGCCTCGCCTGCTTCGGTATTATCAGCCTGCATGAGACCTCTGCCGCACCCGAGGCATATCAACCGGACAAACCGAATTTCAGCGGCACCTGGACGCTGGACCTCCAAGCATCCAATTCACTCGACCCTAATTACCTAATCCCGGATTTCCATAATGAGCATCATTCCTTCCAACAACCAGATCAAACAACAAATTTGCCGCAGGTTGCCTGCAGGGGTTTGTTAATTTCCAGCTTGCTAGTTCCGACCCGGTTCTGGCCAAATGGTAAATCGTCGGGTCGTTCTGGGAGAAACGAAATCAAATTCTGTGAAAACAACTCTTTGCCTCCCTTTCCTAGGGCTGGCTTATTTCTCCTGCCTGTCTACTGGCAGAGCGTATGACGTTCTTACTAACCATAATGATGTGGCTAGAACTGGCTTAACCGCACAAGAGACAATATTGACACCCGCCGACGTATCTGGGCTGAAGATTCTGTTCAATAAAAGTTTGGATGGAAATGTTTATGCCCAGCCGCTTTGTGTGGCGAACCAGGCAGTTTTGGAAAATGGGGTCCTCGTCCTGAAGCACGGTGTCATCTTTGTGGCGACAGAACATGGTTCGGTCTATGCCATTGATGCTAAAACCGGTCAAATCTATTGGCAGGTTTCATTGCTTGATCCGGGCTTTAGTCCGATCCCGGTCACTGACCCGAAGGCAAAGTGCGGACACATAGTACCAGAGGAGAGCATTACGGCTACCCCGGTGATCGATCGGAATGCCGGACCGAATGGACAGATCTTTGTGGTCGCGATGGAAGTCGTCTACTCGACCAGTGGGAAAGGCAACTATAACTATAAATTGCATGCCCTTGATCTAGCGACGGGAAAGGACGCCTTAACTCCGACAATTATTTCGGCCTCGGTATCCGGGCAGGGACCGGCCACCACTTTTGTTGCGATAAGGGAGCGGTGCCGGCCTGGGCTTTTGCTTTTGAATGGCACGCTTTACCTTGCTTTTGGAGCCTTCTGCGAAGCACAACAGCACTATTCGGGATGGTTACTTGGTTATCGAGAGAGTGATCTATCGCAGGTAGCGGTTTTTAACGATAATCCGAACGGATCGCCGGCGACTTCCATTCTTCCGGACGGTGCAGGTGGCGGTATTTGGCAGTCGGGACTGGGACCGGCAACTGATGGTACATATGTGTATGTCGAGGTCGGAAACGGGCCATTCGATCAGACCTTCAGTGGAGGATTTCCGGCTAACCAAGACTTCGGCGATTCGGCTCTCAAGCTTTCGACGACAAACGGGTTAAGCGTTTCCGACTATTTCACGCCATTTAACGTGGTAATGGAAAATACTAATGACGCGGACCTGGGCTCAGGTGGTATTGTCATTCTGCCCGACATCGTTGATACCAACGGAAATAAACACCATCTAGCGGTCGGGACTGCTAAAGATAGGAATATTTACCTGCTAGACCAAGATAATCTCGGGAAGTTTAATGCGTCGGCCAACAATGTCTACCAGGAAATCCCCAGTGTGAACGGGAGAGGCTCTTGGTCGTCAATTGCGTATTTTAATAACTCGATCTATAGCACGGGCAAGGGTGCCACACTCAAGCGTTTTCAATTTGATTTCTCTAATCCCGACAAACCGGTGCTGAATCCAACCCTGGCTGCCCAGACATCGCAAAAGTTCTCGTTTCCTGCCTTCACTCCGTCGATCTCGGCCAATGGAACTGCAAATGCGATCGTGTGGGGATACGAATTTAGTACTACCACTGCGGTATTGCATGCCTACGATGCCACGACCCTGAAAGAATTGTTCAACAGCGGCACTTTACTTGGGCCCGGGGTGAAATTTGCGATTCCCACGGTCTGCAACGGAAGAGTATACGTCGGCACGTTGAACTCGTTGGTCGCTTTCGGGCTGTGAGGAGAACAATGACAGCTGATAGATTCCAAATGACAAATCGGAAGTGAGCGTAATCAAAGGCGCCAAGCCCGATCGCTGAGAAGACATCTCAACCTTTCCCAACCGAAGCATGAGCGAACAAGCCGTCCAATCGGGCGGCTTGTTTGTTAACAACAACGACCAGGAAGAATTATGACGGAAATGCCAACGGATAACTGGGTTCGCCTTGACACGCCGTCAGGCTTCCTTTCTCGCCTGGAAGAACAAATCTCCTAACAACCTCACTTCGCCGCTTCCGCTTTTCCAGCCTCTGCAATCTTTACTACCGAACCCTCCAAGATGGAGTCGGATGGATCGAGAATTACGGCATCGTCCGTCTTCAGACCAGATAAAACCTCAACGCTGCTGCCATAGTCGTGACCGATCGTGATCGGGATTAACTTTGCCACCCCGTCTCGCACGACGGCTACTCGTAGACCCTCGGCTCGAAACAACAATGTATTAGTCGGGACCGTGACGGCGCCCGCCGCCGATGGCAGCTTCAAATACACAAATGCGTAGGCCCCGGGTAGCAGACGTTCGGTAGGATTATCGACATCGACCTCCACTCTCAACGTCCTGGATGTTAAATCGATCGAGTTAGAATCTCGCACTAACGTGCCGGTGAAGGTCTCGCCAGGAAACGCATCCAGGGTTAACTTAACGGTGCCACCCGACTTGATCGCCGTCGCATAAACTTCCGGCACTGAAATGTAAACCCGAAGCTTGCCCACTGCGGCCAAGTGAAACAATTCCTTCGGAGCGGTGTTGTCTCCCTGGATCAGATCCCCCACATCCGTGTTCCGCACGGTAATCACGCCGTCGAACGGCGCGTATACATGCTCAAATTGTTGCAGTTTTTGCAACCGGGCTACATTAGCTCTGGCCGAATCAGCCGTGGCTCGTTTTGCGTTTAGATCGCTAACCGCTTGATCCCTTTCCTGTTTCGAGACGACACTCGATTTCTCTAAATAAACCCAGCGGTCCGCGGTGACCTGCGCCAGTTGGAGATTCGCTTCTGCTGTTTTCACTTGGTTCTCGGCCTGCTCCAATTGCTCGTCTAACTCGGGCGTCTCGATCTCCGCCAGCAGCTCTCCTCGCTTAACGCGAGCGCCAATGTCGAAGTACCATTGTTTCAGATAACCACTCGTTCGTGCATAAATCGGGGCATCGGTGAAAGCCTGCGTGTTGCCGGGTAATTCAATCGCCTGGGCATCAGAACCGCTGGTTGGATGCACGACATTAACCACTGCCGCCGAAGTCAGTTTAACTGTCTTTTCCAGCCCTTTTTCAGCATCGACGCGAGCATTGATTCCGGAATAAATCCAAAAAGCGAAACCCGCGCTTAACAAAATAGCGCCTCCGATAATGATTGGTCGCCGGGTTCGCGGTCGATTGGGCGGGTTAACTTTCGCGACCTGGGTCGCGACTTCCGACGGTAACCCAGCCATGGTTTCTTGGGATTCAATTGGCATTTCTCTACTCCTCTTTTTTAGCTGTTAGTTACCGGGTCTAATGCCCGGCTGCACTGGCTTCGCCTCTCGAAGCGCGATAGTGCAGCATACTGAAAACCGAAGGAACGAAGATCAACGTGGCGACCGTCGCAGCCAGCAACCCCCCGATCACGGCCCGGCCTAACGGCGCGTTTTGTTCACCGCCGTCCCCTAATCCGAGAGCCATCGGAATCATGCCGATGATCATGGCTAGTGCTGTCATTACCACCGGACGGAACCGGGTTGCTCCCGCTTCGACAGCCGCGCGTACCGAATCTCCATGTTCGCGCAACCGCTCTTTGGCAAAAGAAACCACTAAGATGCTGTTAGCGGTCGCGATTCCCATACACATCAGGGCACCCATTAGGGCCGGGACGCTCAGCGTGGTATGCGTCAGAAACAGAAAAAGAACGATACCAGTCAGCGCAGCCGGTAATGCGGTAATGATAACGAATGGATCCAGCCAGGACTGAAAGTTGATGACGATCAACATGTAAACCAGCACCACGGCTAACCCCAAGCCGGTCAAAAGACCGGTATACGAGCTGTCCATGGTTCTCACTTGACCACGGATCGTTAGGAACGTACCACGCGGAAGTTGTTGCCGGTTGCTATCGACGATCTTTTGCACGTCCCGGCTCACCGCACCCAAATCTCGGTCCTGGACCGCCCCGTAAATATCAATGACCCGGCGGATGTTGTAGTGGGTGATCAATCCCATCTCGTGGCCACGGCTTACGGAGGCGATGTCTCCCAATATCTCGGTGTTACTTCCGCTGGCAGCTGGTAGCGGAATATTGAGGAGGTCGTTTATTGACTGGAATCGATATTGGGGGGTCTGAGCGACCAGGTTATAATTGACTCCGTTCTTCCAGTTCATGAAGAACAACGGGGTTATCTGAAAACTCCCGCTCAAAGCGTTCAATGCGCTGTTAGCAACATTCTGCTCAGTGTAGCCAGCTTGCAGCGCTTTTACCCGGTCAACCGCGACATCCAAGGTCGGATAATCCAATGGCTGTTGTACCCTCAAATCGACCAAGCCCGGAACCTGCCGCATCTGGGTCATTAGCTTCTCGGCGATCTGTTGGCTCGCGACAACGTCATTGCCTTCAACCTGGACATCGATCGGAGACGGAAGACCAAAATCAAGAATTTGCGTCACAATATCGGCCGGCAAAAAATAGAAAGTGACGCCGGGAAACCGCTGCGGCAGCAGAACCCGAAGGTCCCGGACATAATTAGCGACCGGACTATGATTCTGGCGGAGCGATACCAATACGTCGCCATCGCTTGCACCTAACACCCCCGAGGTTGAGTGCATGGTATTGTACGGGCTATAGGGCAAACCTATGTTATCCAGGATGTTGTCCATTTCTTTCGCTGGAATGTTTTGCCGGATAACGTCCTCAACCAAGTCGAACAAACGCGCTGTCTCTTCAATTCGGGTCCCAGTCCTGGCGCGAACATGCAGAATGAATTGACCACTATCGGTGTCAGGAAAAAAGTCCTGACCTAGCCACGGCACCAGGAAAACCCCGCATAGACAGGTCCCAAGAAACGCCGGGACAAATAGCTTGCGATGAGCCACCAAACCGGTGAGCAATCCGCTATAGGCGTTTCGAACTGACTCGAACCCTTTTTCGAACCCGTGTTGCAGACGGCCAAAAATGTTTCTCGGATTCGGTTCATGATGTTTGGCCTTCAATAGATACATCGCCAACGTAGGTACGAGCGTTCGCGAAAGGACATACGAGGCCAGCATGGCAAACACCACGGCTTCTGCCAGGGGCACGAAGAGATAACGCGCGACCCCGTCCAAGAGAAACATGGGAAGAAAAACGATACAGATACAGAGGGTAGAAACTAAGGCCGGTACGGCAATCTGGGCTGCGCCTTCTAAAATGCCATCGTGAAGCGAACGTCCCTGTCTTAATACCCGTTCGATATTCTCGATCGTGACCGTAGCATCATCGACTAGTATCCCAACCGCCAGGGCCAAGCCTCCCAGCGTCATGATATTGATCGTTTCGCCGAGAAGGCTAATGATCATAATCGAGGTCAAAATCGATAACGGTATAGAGACAGCAATGATCAGGGTGCTGCGCCAACTCCCCAGGAATAAAAGGATCATGAGCCCGGTCAACGCTGCCGCAATCACCGCCTCGCGGATAACACCGTTCACCGCACTCTGTACGAAAATGCTTTGATCTGCCAAAGGCGTCATCTTCAGCGCCGGCGGAACAATGGTAGCCACGCGCGGGAGTAAAGTTTTTACGCCACTCACCACGCTGAGAGTCGATGCGTTTCCCGCTTTGAGGATACTCATCAGCACGCCACGCCTGCCATCCTGCCGGACCACGTTCGTCTGTAACGCAAACCCGTCGCTAGCCGTAGCGACGTCTCGCAGATAAACGGTGGTATCCCCCACCTGCTTGATCGGAAGATTGTTCAGTTCGGCCACGGTCCGAGGATACGTGTTGGCGCGTATATCCAATTCGCTCTGACCCAGCTTCACGGTGCCAGATGGGAGCACCAGGCTTTGGGCATTCACTGCGCTGAGAACATCCGTCGGCGAAATGTTTCTCGCCTGCATCAGGTTGTGATCCAAGTTAATCATCACCTGACGCTGCTTCCCACCGTATGGAAGAGGAATCACCGCTCCCGGAACCGTGATCATTTGCGTC